>Ga0233433_10000001_pt1 | contig 392958 bp, 349 predicted proteins | sample SI_122_August201_5_FD_179868 | JGI IMG/M metagenome (GOLD analysis project Ga0233433, IMG submission 179868) | Seawater microbial communities from Saanich Inlet, British Columbia, Canada - SI_122_August2016_100_MG | ecosystem: Environmental > Aquatic > Marine > Inlet | place: Canada: British...
ATTACATTACTGGTTACTACAGTCGCGTGAGGCCGCATCAACATAACGGTGGATTATCGCCAAACGAGTCAGAGCAAAAATACTGGATTAACCACAAACTGGTGGCCAATATTACTTGACCACTACATCCGGGCTTTTTTATGGGTTTTATGTGCGCTTCTGCACATTTAGTGCACACAGATGGGACAAGAGTGTGTGTACTGATCATTATTAATTAAGTTGTAGGCCTTACTCGTTGTAAATATTCCAATTTAATAAGTTGGCAAACATATTGCTAATGCAAGTAAATAGTAAATAAAACGACATCAAACAGTGTAATAAAGATAAATAAAGAACGTTTTACAAAACATAAACTGATGTTTATGAATTTTTATTAGGAATAAAGTGTTTTTAATGATCAAAAAACAACCAATTTTCTTAAAGTTTTTACTTTAAACAGCGAAATATAGAATGGATACCATGTAGAAGTGGGTATTTTTTATGGACTGTTTAAAAAGATATTCTTTTTAAACAGTAATTACCTGGAGTTTACTGTAAGCCAGATTATTTATGTGATATGTTTTCGGCGAGCAGTGGGTACAATTGTTAAAAACTTAAGCGGTCACGATTCATAACCTAGGAGAGAAACGAGCATGGCTAAAGTTAAGGCAAAAAAAAGAAAACCTGCAAAGAAAAAGTCGGCACTTAAAGTGAGTAGCCCGGCTTTGACTAAAGCAAATGCAGCGTTAGCAAAAGCACAAAAAGCAGCGAATGCAGCAAGCAAGATTGCTGCTTCAACTCGTAAGAAAGCAGCAGCTGCAAAGAAAGCCGCAGCAAAGTCAAAATTAGCAGCGAAAAAGAGAGCTGCAAAATCCGCACAAAACACCGCAAAGAAAGCATCAGCTAAAGCTGCCGCTTCTAATGCGAAAGTAAAAACAGCCAAAGCCAAAGCGAAAGCCGCTGATACTGCAGCAAGAGCGAAAGCTCAGAAAGCAGCAGACGCAGCCAAAGCTGAAGCCGATCTGAATAAAGCTGTTAAAGCCTTTACTGCGAAGCTTAAGAAGAAGCAAGCAAAGGCAAAAGCTGCAAAAGCCGCCAAGCAGGCTCGAAAAGATGCTGCGAAGGCAAGAATAGCTGCCAGAAAAGCGGCATCTAAAGAAAAGGCTGCTGCAAAGAGAGCGGCTGCCAAGGCTAAAGCCGCGGCACGCAAGGCTGGAAAGAAGAAACCAGCTAAAAAGAAAGCCAAGAAGAAAGTAGCGAAGAAAAAGGCTACTAAGAAGAAAGCAAAGAAAAAGGCAGTTAAGAGACGTTCAGCAGCCAAGAAGGCTTCTTCTAAGAAGGTAGCCAAGCGTAAGCCAGCTAAGAAGAAGGCTGCTAAGAAGAAAGCGAAGAAGAAAGTAGCTAAGCGTAAGCCAGCTAAGAAGAAGGCTGCTAAGAAGAAAGCGAAGAAGAAAGTAGCTAAGCGTAAGCCAGCTAAGAAGAAGGCTGCTAAGAAGAAAGCGAAGAAGAAGGTAGCTAAGCGCAAGCCAGCCAAGAAGAAGGCTGCTAAGAAGAAAGCGAAGAAGAAAGTAGCAAAGAAGAAAGCCAAGAAGAAGGTAGCTAAGCGTAAGCCAGCTAAGAAGAAGGCTGCCAAGAAGAAAGCGAAGAAAAAAGTAGCTAAGCGTAAGCCAGCCAAGAAGAAGGCTGCTAAGAAGAAAGCGAAGAAGAAAGTAGCTAAGCGTAAGCCAGCTAAGAAAAAAGCTAAGAAGAAGACAGTTAAGCGTCGTTCTGCAGCTAAGAAGGCAGCCAAGCGTAAAGTAGCTAAGCGTAAGCCAGCTAAGAAGAAGGCTGCGAAGAAGAAAGCTGTTAAGCGTAAAGTAGCTAAGAAGAAGGTTGCCAAGAAGAAGGCAGTCAAGCGCAAAGTAGCTAAGAAGAAAGCAAAGAAGAAGGTAGCTAAGCGCAAGCCAGCCAAGAAAAAGGCTGCTAAGAAGAAAGCGAAGAAGAAAGTAGCTAAGCGTAAGCCAGCTAAGAAGAAGGCTGCTAAGAAGAAAGCGAAGAAGAAGGTAGCTAAGCGCAAGCCAGCCAAGAAAAAGGCTGCTAAGAAGAAAGCGAAGAAGAAGGTAGCTAAGCGCAAGCCAGCCAAGAAGAAGGCTGCTAAGAAGAAAGCGAAGAAGAAAGTAGCTAAGCGTAAGCCGGCTAAGAAGAAGGCTGCTAAGAAAAAAGCTAAGAAGAAGACAGTTAAGCGCAAGCCAGCCAAGAAGAAGGCTGCTAAGAAGAAAGCGAAGAAGAAAGTAGCTAAGCGTAAGCCGGCTAAGAAGAAAGCTGCTAAGAAGAAGGCAGTGAAGCGCAAGCCAGCTAAGAAGAAGGCTGCTAAGAAGAAAGCGAAGAAGAAAGTAGCTAAGCGTAAGCCGGCTAAGAAGAAAGCTGCCAAGAAGAAAGCGAAGAAGAAGGTAGCTAAGCGCAAGCCAGCCAAGAAGAAGGCTGCTAAGAAGAAAGCGAAGAAGAAAGTAGCTAAGCGTAAGCCAGCTAAGAAGAAAGCTGCCAAGCGTAAGGCTCCAGCCCGTAAGAAGGCTGCAAAGAAGAAAGCTGTAAAGAAAAAGGCCCCAGCAAGAAAGAAGGCTACGCGAAAGCGGAAGTAAGCCAGCTGGGTAGAGCATAGCCATGCCCCACCATCTCGGTTGACCGCTCATAGATGGTGGGATTTATGCTCAACTCTCCGGAAATCCCTGTTGAGATAATCAATGGGGATTTTTTTATGCCCGAAACTTAGCCCTTGTCAGGGCAAAGCGGTAAAGTACGCATATGCAAAATATCCTCGCAATAGATACCTCTGGACCGATTTGCTCGGTGGCATTACAGAGTTCGGAGCGTACATCCTTTCGCAAAAGTGACGCCCAGAGGCAATCAGCACAACGCATATTGCCTATGATTACCGAGCTTTTGTCAGAACATAAGCTAATGTTGGATGAATTGGATGGGATTTCTGTAATGGCTGGCCCAGGTTCGTTTACGGGATTGAGAATAGGCATAGCGGTAGCTCAAGGCCTGAGTATGACAAAAAACATACCTTTGATTCCTGTATCCAACCTTGTTGCTAAAGCGGCAGCTGTTTTTCGTAAGTTGGGAGAGACTTCTCCAGTCGATTCTGCCGTGATATGTGAACTAGCGCGGGAGGGCGAAGTTTATTTTGGCGCCTTCCAAAAATCGGAAACATCTGGAGTAAGTTTGCTTGGAATGGAGCAGGTAAGTTTGCCAGAAAATATAATAATCCCAGAAGAGATGGCTAATATTTCCCAAATCGCTGCCTCTGGCGATGCCTGGACTGAGGATTGTCCCTTACATGGGCAATTAGCACCACACTGTGAGCTTGAAATTGTTTCAGTAGAGACCACTCTAGACGATTTGCTGGCTCTAGCGAACATAAAGCTCGGGTTGAATGAAACAGTCGTTGGGGCTGAGCTGAGACCGAATTACGTCAAAGAAGAATTGGATTACAGCTAAGTGAGTGTCTTAAAGCTGGTCCTAAAGATCGTTCTAGAAAACGATCTTGAAAACAGAGTAAGGAGTCGATTTTGAACCTGGATTATTTTCAGGTCAGTTTTCTGGCAATACTACAGGGATTTACAGAATTCCTGCCAATCTCTTCGTCTGGCCATCTTATTTTGCCGACTCTGTTATTTGGTTGGGAAGATCAGGGTCTGACTTTTGATGTCGCCGTTCATATTGGATCTTTGGCGGCAGTACTTATTTTCTTCCAGCGGGATGTGACCCGATTGTTGCATGCCTGGCTAGGCAGCATCTTTTCCCAGAGGCATAGCTCTGATTCACGTTTGGCATGGATGCTCTTCGTTGCAACTATTCCTGCCGGTCTTGCCGGGCTCTTGCTTGGCAACTATGTAGAGCAGTATGCGCGCTCCTTACCAATAATCGCCGCAGCTTCGTGGCTGTTCGCTGGCTTACTTTTCTGGGCCGACCGTGGCAGCAAAGAAGAACGAAGCATGGACGACTTGAGCTGGAAAGCCGTCATTTTTATCGGGCTTGCTCAGGCTTTGGCATTGATTCCTGGGACCTCTCGTTCGGGAGTAACTATGACAGCAGCACTTTTTTGCCATCTTGATCGAAAAGAAGCCGCTCGATTTTCCTTTTTGTTATCCATCCCAATAATCATGGCGAGCGGATTGCTGAGAGGGGCAGACCTGATTAGCGCAGAGACAGTTGCAATCCAATGGCCAGTGCTTATCTATTCCATATTGCTCTCGGCGGCAGTTGCCTATCTCTGTATTCATTATTTCCTGCAACTCATTGAACGAATCGGTTTTCTACCTTTTGTGCTGTATAGAATGGTGTTGGGTCTGCTCCTTATCGGTGTCTGGCTGGTATGAGTTCCGTATCAGAAGCAGCAATAGTTTTGTATCAGCAGGGCGTTGAGGCCAGCGAAGAAGAAAAGGCTCTTGCCAATGAATTGAATCTCAAACTTCTTGCCAATAGTGAAGGGTTCGCTAACAACGAAGAGCTTGCTAGTGCAGCTGATTGTTATCTTCAGATTAAGCCCTGTGGTTTATGCCTCATAGTCAAAGATGGGAACAGCTTCACCTCCACTCATGTGGATTTTGCGGATGCGAAGTTAAATTATCGCGTTCAAGATAAAGGCAAGACTCAAAATATAGCGAAGGCGGTGGGGTTGAAAGGTTCAGTTCTGCCCTCGGTACTGGATGCGACGGCTGGATTGGGAAAGGATGCATATCTATTAGCTAGTATGGGATGTGAGTTGGCGATGCTTGAACGTTCGCCGATTGTTTACAAGTTGCTGGTTGATGGTATTGAGAGAGCGGCGAAGGAATCACAAACAATTCGGCAGCGCATAGCAAGAATGCACTTGCGCAACGATGATTTTCTTCAGTCCGAAGGTGTAATGGACAAATATGATGTTGTATATCTTGACCCGATGTTCCCAGTTAGGTCTAAGAGCGCTAAGGTAAAGAAAGAGATGTTCGCACTACAGAAGTTGCTGGGTAGTGATGATGAGAGTCTTGATTGGTTGGGTAAAGCGAGGACGCTGGCAAAAAAGCGCATCGTTGTGAAGCGTGCAAAATTGTCTTCTTTCCTCGGAGGGGAAAAACCGGATATTCAGTTTAAGGGAAGCAGTAGCCGATACGATGTCTACTTAGTGACCTGAGGCGTGTATTTTGGAAAACTTATCAGCTTAGTAGCTTTTCTAGAACGCGCTGGTAAATTTGAGAAAGAGTGTCGAGCTCAGAGACGGCAACACTTTCATTTATTTTGTGAATAGTGGCATTACAAGGACCCAGTTCCACGAGCTCAGTGCCAGTAGGCGCAATGAAGCGCCCATCGGAAGTGCCACCCGCCGTAGATAGTTCAACCTCGATCTTGCATATGTCTCGTATCGCATCGCTCACCGTATCAATCAGTATTCCGCGAGAAGTCAGAAATGGTTCACCAGAGAGATGCCACTGAATGTCATATTCGATGCCGTCTTTGTCCAGTTCCTCGTGTACAGATTTCTGTATCGCTTCTGCATTAGTTTCGGTGGAGTAACGGAAGTTGAAATCCACTTTCAATTGCTCTGGGATAACATTGTTTGCGCCGGTTCCGGCATTGATGTTGGAAATCTGAAAACTGGTCGGGGGGAAAGAGTCATTGCCCTGGTCCCACTGTCGTGAACACAGTCTCCCTAATGCAGGCAGAGCACTGTGAATCGGATTGGATGCCAATTGGGGGTAAGCGACGTGCCCCTGAATCCCTTTTACCTTCAGCTGACCGCTAAGTGACCCTCGACGACCTATTTTGATGGAGTCCCCAACTGTTTCTGCGCTGCTGGGTTCGCCAACTAGGCAGTAATCGATATCGGTACCGCGCTGCTTCAACGTCTCCATCACTTTGCGGGTGCCATTGATGGCGATACCTTCTTCGTCACTGGTAATGAGAAATGCGATCCGAGCCTTCAGGGCGGGTTTCGAAGAAAGAAAAGCTTCTACGGCGGTTATCATCGCTGCCAGCGAACCTTTCATGTCCGCGGCTCCTCGCCCAATTAGCATTCCTTCATGTACCGTTGCAGCAAAGGGAGGGAATTGCCACTCTGTCTCAGGACCTGGAGGAACCACATCGGTATGGCCGGCAAAGACAAACAGAGGGCCATCATCGCCGAGAATCGCCCACAAATTGCTGACGTCAGCAAATGGAAGGGACTCGATGCTAAAACCCAGAGGAGATAGTCTGTCGGCCATTAGTTGCTGGCAGCCACAGTCTTCCGGTGTAACGGAAGGCTGTTGAATTAATTGTCTGGCTAAGTCGAGAGTGGATGACATGGTATCTTCTTCAGTAACTGTAGTTTCTTAAAAGTTTTTAAATGACCAGCCTAAGAATAACTTAGTTATGGCCATGCAATTCTGCATTAAGACTGACTGATGATTTAAGCGGCACGCATTCAACTCCGCCGGAGAGAGAGTTACGTCTAAACAACAAATTCTCCACGCCGCTTAATTCGACAGCCTTGCAGGTTTTGATGTGCTTGCCGGTGTTGTCACGCAAATCCAGTTTGGTTCCTGCTGTAACATATAGCCCGGCTTCCACGATGCAGCCATCGGCAAGGGGAATACCTATTCCTGCATTCGCGCCTATTAAGCAATTATTGCCAACAGTGATAATTGTCTTGCCACCACCGGAGAGGGTTCCCATTGTGCTGCAGCCGCCGCCAAGGTCACTATTGGCGCCAACCATAACTCCGGCGGAGATGCGCCCCTCGATCATCGCTGGGCCCTCTGTCCCCGCATTAAAATTCACAAAGCCTTCGTGCATGACAGTGGTGCCTTCGCCTAAGTAGGCGCCCAGACGAACCCTGGCCGTGTGTGCAATGCGAACACCTTTTGGCATTACATAGTTGCTCATCTTTGGAAACTTATCCACGGACATGATTTCCAATAGTTCATCATTCAGTCGTGCATCAAGCTGAACCTGGGGCAGATCTTCCAAATCAATAGCACCACGATTGGTCCATGCGAGATTGTGTAAAACGGCAAATAAACCATCAAGGTTGACGCCGTGAGGTTTAACCAATCTATGGGAAAGCAGATGCAGTTTTAAATAGGCTTCCGCAACATTTGCAGGAGCTGAATCTTCTTTCAGTATACAAAATATGGCCGTCTTGCTACTGATGGAGAATTTATCGAGAACGCTCGCAAGTTCCGCTTGATTGGCAGCGGAAAGAGCGCTCTGTAAATTTGCCAGAAGAGAGGAATCCAGCAGGACAACACCGTTGCCGCCATCCTCTGTCTTGCAAACCGCCGTTATGGCTTCCATCAAAGTCTCTGAGGGTGCAAGCAGGGGCTGAGGATAAAACACCTCTATGATTTCCCCTTTTGAGTTTTCGGTGGCCAGTCCAAAGCCGATACTGTGTACATTCGAGCTAGTCATTGTTGTTTCCTGTGTTTAGCACTCTCTAGCGGGCTGTCTATGACTACAGAAGTTTTCTACTTGAGGAATACCTCAGTCATTTTTTGCTCATTATAGCCGAGTAACCAAGTTTTACTTGTTTCGATTATCGGTCTCTTGATCATCGAGGGTTGTTCCTGCATCAGGCTGATGGCAATTTTTTCCGTAACAGAGTTTTTAACGGCGTCTGGTAACTTTCTCCAGGTAGTGCCTCGGGTATTGATCAAATCCTTGTAGTCGAAATGCGTAAGGAAAGTGATAATCAGTTCCTCAGGGCATTGCTGTTTCTTATAATCGTGGAATTCGTACTCGATGTGATGATCATCTAGCCACTTTTTGCAGCGCTTGATCGTATCACAATTGGGTATGCCGTAGAGGGTAGTCACGAGGGAGTTCCTTGTTCGTCTGCTTCTGTTTTGTTTGCGTTAGTGGCTTAAGTGCTTAGTCGGCTTTCTAACTCGGAATGGATTGCTTCCTGCAATTCATCCGCTCTATCTGAATCTTCCAATAACGCTCCATCCTGGTCGGTAATGAAAAATAAGTCCTCAACTCTTTCACCTAATGTGGTGATGCGGGCATCTTTCAAAATTATGTCCTTCTCGGCAAATACCTTTCCGATAGATGCAAGAATCCCAGGCTGGTCCGGGCAGTTAATTTCCAGAGTCGTATAGTCCTTGTTTGTTGAATTGATCACGGCAGTTTCAATTCGATTGCTAAAATATTTGTCTTTGCGAGTCAGTCGAATGTTTGCTGGGCTGCTTGGCTGTCCTCCCACTGCGAGTTGCCTGATGAGAGATGACTTAATTTCTTCAATTCGCTTGCTGTTGTCTCCGACACGTTGGCCGTTACTCTCCAGTACAGTAAAAGTATCCATACAGTGGTCATCTGCCGAGGTAAATATCCTGGCTCCCTGGATATTAAGATTGAGCTTCTCGAAGACGGCTGTACAGTTAGCAAAAAGGTAATTGCTATTGCTGGTATAGATGAATATCTGTGTCGCGCCTTCTGCGCTATTCTCACTGATGTCTCTGATGGAAACCAGGGCGCCTTCGCCATCAAATTCTGCGACTACCTCCGTGTGCCAGGCTATATTGCTGGCAGACTCTCGCACAAAATATTCGTCACTGACCTTGCTCCAGATTTTTGCAATTATGTCAGCGGGGATATTAAGTTCAGCCAGTTTTCCTGAAGCAGATTCTTTCTTGTCTGCGATTCTTTCGGCTCGGTTAACCGGGTTTTCCAGGCCCTGCCTCAGCACTCTTGCCGTATTTTGATAAAGCTGGCGCATCAGTGTGGCTCGCCAGCTATTCCACATCTCCGGATTGGTGGCCCTAATATCAGCAACGGTCATTGCATAAAGATAATCAAGATGAAGTTTATCGCCGACGATCTTGGCAAACTCAAGAATGACGTCAGGGTCTGAAATATCTTTTCTCTGAGCGGTCATTGACATAATCAGGTGCTTGTCGACGAGCCAGGTCACCAGTTTTCCGTCCCAGGTGCTGAGTTGATGCCGTTCACAAAAATTCTTAGCGTCTACCATGCCTAAAGTTGAATGATTGCCGCCGCGCCCCTTGGCAATGTCGTGATACAGGCCGGCAATGTATAACAATTCAATCTTGGGTAAATTACTTACTATTTTAGAAGCGAGCGGGTAATTCTCTCTCTCATGGGGGCGGTTAAATGTACGCATATTCTCCACCACTTGAAGGGTGTGAGCATCGACAGTGTAAATATGAAATAGATCATGTTGCATCTGCCCCTTGATCTTTCCGAACTCCGGAAGATAGCGTCCGAGGATTCCGTATCGAGACATGCGTCGTAGTTGAAAAGTTAAGCGGTGGGGTGAACGCAGCAACTCCATAAACAGAGAAGTGTTTCGAATATCAAGTCGAAATTCATCGTCAATCAATCGACGATTGTCCCGTAACAAGCGAATGGTGGACGCTCTGATCCCTTCGATCTGAGGGTTCTGGGCGAGAAGAACAAACATCTCCAGGATAGCGAAAGGAGTTCGCTCAAATACATTCCCAGAACATACTTCGATGTATCCATTGTTTATCTGGAAGCGATTATTAAGAGGCTCAATTCTTACTCTTTCACCTTCGCGCAGAATGGCCTCGTCAAGATGCTGCAATAAAACATCATTGAGCTCTCGAAGATTTGCAACTGCGCGGTAATACTGTTGCATCAGTTTCTCGACGCCGAGGCTGTTGTCGTCGTCTTCATATTCGAATAATTTTGCCAGCTCTCTTTGCTTGTCGAACAGTAATCGGTCTTCGCGGCGACCTTCGAGCAGGTGCAGCCCATAGCGCAATTTCCACAGAAACTGCTGCCCTTTATTAATCATCGCTTCTTCAGATTCCTGAAGAAAGCCGAGCTTCACCAGGTCGTTAAATGAACTGGCGTCAAAATGCCGCTTGGCTACCCAGGCGATAGTTTGAATGTCACGTAAGCCTCCGGGGGAGGTTTTGACATTGGGCTCAAGGGCATAATCGATATCGTGATATTTTTCATGGCGCGCAATTTGCTCATCCCATTTTGCCCGCAGGAATTTCTTACTAGGCCAAACTCGCTTGGCTGTAGTGATGCGGTACATTTCCTGTTGCAAGTCACCAGGCCCCGCCAAGGTTCTGGACTCCATCAGGGCGGTAGCCACTGTGATGTCCTTGATGGCTTCCTGCTTGCATTGTTTGATGGAGCGAACACTCTGGCCAATCTCAAGACCGATGTCCCACAACAGTGTGAGGAAGGCACTGATGCAGTCTTTATATTTGGCATGCCTACTGGAGCGAGTGAGTATCAATAAGTCGATATCAGAGTGAGGTAGCAGCTCGCCACGGCCATAGCCGCCGACAGCTACAAGACTAATATCACCGGGGTTTGGCCATTGCTGTTGCTGCCAGGCAAGCTTGAGAATTTGATCTACAGCCTGGGCGCGCTGCTCTACGATTTCGCTAATATTCTCATTGCGCCGGTATCGGGAATCGAGAATGTCATTGGCTTGACTTAGTACCGTACGAAAAACCGCAATCTTGTTGGTGGCGGTAGCGAGTTGGTTCTCTAAATGGGCAGGATCGATAAGAGAGCCATGCCCGCCTTCTACAGGTTCAGAAGGGGCTACTGTGTCATTGTCCTGGGTCACAGTTGCTCATCAGATCGAACCGTCATCACTTCACAGCCATCCGCAGTGACCGCAAGCGTATGTTCCCACTGTGCAGAGAGTCGACGATCCTTAGTAGTAACTGTCCAGCCATCACTTTTTGATAACTTGGTGTAGCGAGTGCCGGCATTGAGCATGGGCTCAATGGTAAAAGTCATGCCTTCGACAATGGGTGTGCCGGTGCCTGCTTTTCCGAAATGCAGAACCTGGGGTTCTTCATGGAATATGCGACCGATGCCATGGCCACAATATTCGCGAACGATAGAATAGTTGTTGGCTTCACCATGCTGCTGGATGATAGCCCCAATATCTCCCAATGTAGTTCCGGGTCGGACGATTTCGATCGCTTTATAGAGACATTCCTGGGTAACCCTGATTAATCGTTTGGCATGGTCGGGAGTGTCACCGACGCAAAACATCTTGCTGGTGTCTCCATGAAAGCCGTCCTTTATTACGGTGATATCGATATTGATAATATCCCCTGATTTCAATAACTTGCCATCGCTAGGAATACCGTGGCAGATCACGTTGTTAAGTGATGTACAGATAGACTTGGGAAAGCCATTGTAGTTAAGCGGGGCGGGGATAGCCTTCTGCTCATTGACTATGAAGTCGTGGCAGATGCGATCCAGCTCGCCGGTGCTTACTCCTGGCTGGACATGGGGGCCGATCATTTCCAGAACTTGTGCAGCCAGTTTTCCGGCAATACGCATTTTGGAGATATCGTCAGCGGTCTTGATAGTTATGGTCATTGGAGTCCCATACTAGTGGCTTCCTTGCGGTGTTTACCGAATTTTCTTTTTAATTAGTAACAGGTTTATCGAGTGGTATATGTCAGGTGCTTCAAAAGCTCGTTATTGTAATGCAGCGAATCCTGCAATAACAAGGCAGAGGTGGCGAATTACCTGCTTTACCGAGGCATCGGCATTAGCCCGGATATATGCTCAAAAAACACAGATTTTCTTTTCGTGGGGGCCTGTATATGGTATAAAGCGGCGCGTTTTCGATGTAGTCCCGTATGGGGTCGAAAAATTCGCAGTAAATATTAACTAAACGTCGCACATATACCGTCACATGAGATCTGGGTGCCTCTTTGTGAAATTCTAAGGAATTTCTCTGAATTGGTTGATCCATGGGGTATATGGAAGACCTAACCCGAAACTAAGGAAATAACATGACTGTAAGTATGAAAGAGATGCTCCAAGCTGGAGTTCATTTCGGGCACCAGTGTCGCTACTGGAATCCAAAAATGGAGCCATTTATATTTGGCTCGCGCAACAAAATTCATATCATCAACCTCGAGCACACTGTTCCAGCCATGAATACGGCTTTGGAAGAGATTACGGATATGGCGAGCAAGAAGAAGAAAATCTTGTTTGTTGGAACCAAGCGTGCGGCGGGTAAGATTATCAAAGAGGAAGCCGAACGCGCTGGCATGCCTTATGTTAATCATCGCTGGCTCGGCGGTATGTTGACTAACTACAAGACCATTCGTGGCTCAATCAAGCGTCTTAAAGAGCTTGAGCAGCAGGAAGTGGATGGCACTCTAGGCAGATTAACCAAGAAAGAAGCGCTTATGCGTACCCGCGCCAAGGAAAAACTTGAGCGCAGTATCGGTGGTATTAAGGACATGGGTGGATTACCTGATGCCCTGTTCGTAGTCGATGTAGATCACGAGCGCATCGCAGTAACCGAAGCTAATAACCTCAGAATTCCTGTAATTGGCATTGTTGATACAAATTCGAATCCAGATGGTATTAACCACATCATTCCAGGAAACGACGATGCAATTCGCGCAATTCAGCTATACGTTGGTTCTGTAGCCGATGCATGTGTTGAAGGTCGAGGCCAGAATGGCGGAGTAGAAAGCGAATTCATCGAAGTTGATGATGAAGCACCAGCCGAGGCAGGTGAAGAAAAGACTGCAGAAGCTCCTGCTGAAGCCAAGGCTGAAGAAGTAGCTGAAGAGAAAGCTGAGCCGGAAGTGGAAGCTGCTGCGGAAGTAGTTGAAGAAGCCGTTGTTGAAGTTGAAGCCAAGGTCGAAGCTAAAGCTGAACCTGAAGCTGCTCCAGCTGCAAAGAAGGCTCCAGCTGCAAAGAAGGCTCCAGCCAAGAAGAAGGCTCCCGCTGCGAAAAAAGCTCCAGCAAAGAAAAAAGCTCCAGCGAAAAAGAAAGCTCCAGCCAAGAAGAAGGCAGCAGCTGACTCCGCTGATAGCGAATAGCAATATTTCTGGCAGACATGTCTTGTGCTGTTAGTTTTAGTAGATGAAACGTAGAAGGGGGCGAATAGCCCCCTTTTTACAGGAACGAATCGAGAATTTTGTTCTTAAAACAAAAGTTCGAACAGATTAGATAGAAGGAATATAAAGAGATGGCAAATATTACTGCAGGCATGGTGAAAGAGTTACGTGAAAGAACCGGCTTGGGCATGATGGATTGCAAGAAGGCTCTAAGCGCAGCCGATGGCGATATGGATAAGGCGATTGAAGATCTGCGTAAGGCGAGCGGAATGAAGGCGGCTAAGAAAGCTAGCCGCGTTGCTGCCGAAGGCGTAGTAGTTACCAAGATTGCTGCCGATGGCAATTATGGCGTAGTTGTAGAAGTGAACAGTGAAACTGATTTCGCAGCACGAGATAGTAATTTTCTTGCCTTTGTAGATACAGTTCTTGAGCAAGCCTACGAAAATAAAGAAGCTGATGTACAGGCATTGCTGGATGCGGGCCTTGAGGATACACGTCAGGCGCTGGTTCAGAAAATTGGTGAAAACTGTAATGTTCGCCGCATTGAGCGACTGAAATTTGAAGATGCAAACAAAGGCATCGTTGAGAGCTATGTTCACAGCAATAGTCGAATTGGTGTATTGATCTCCATTACGGGTGGTGATGCAGCTTTGGCCAGAGATGTAGCAATGCATATCGCGGCCGTGAATCCTATGGTGGTTCGCGCTGAGGACGTTCCCGAAGATGTGCTGGCAAAGGAATCAGAAATTTACGCTGCACAGGCACGCGAGAGCGGGAAGCCTGAAGAAATCATTGAGAAGATGATTAGTGGAAGATTGCGAAAGTACGTTGCTGAAGTAAGCTTAATGGAGCAAGCATTCGTTAAGGACCCGGACACAACAATTGCCAATCTTTTAAAAGAAGCTGGTGCCGATATTGTTAAATTCGTACGCTACGAAGTTGGCGAAGGCATCGAGAAAGAAGAAATCGACTTTGCCGAAGAAGTAGCACAACAGGCGGCAGGTAACACTTAAGAAACCCAAGCGAAGAAGGTAGCAATGCCAAAACAGGAACGTAAGTACAATCGCATACTCTTGAAGCTTAGCGGTGAGGCACTGACCGGTGATGCCGATTTCGGTATTGATCCTAAAGTGCTGGATAGAATGGCGGTTGAAGTAGGTCAGTTAGTAGGGCTAGGCGTTCAGATTGGTATGGTTATAGGTGGTGGTAATCTTTTCCGCGGCGCGGCATTAAGCGCGGCAGGCATGGAAAGGGTTACCGGCGACCACATGGGCATGCTTGCTACTGTTATGAATGCTCTCGCCATGCGCGACGCACTAGAGAGAGCTAATATCCCGACTCGAGTAATGTCAGCAATACCAATGAGCGGTGTTGTTGAGCATTACGATCGACGTACAGCAATTCGTCACCTCAACTCTGGCGATGTCGTTATTTTCTCAGCCGGAACAGGCAACCCCTTTTTTACTACTGACACTGCGGCTTGTTTACGTGGTATCGAAATAGATGCTGACCTAATACTCAAGGCCACAAAAGTGGATGGCGTTTATTCAGCTGACCCTGAAAAAGATCCGAATGCAATTAAGTTCGAAAAGCTTAGCTTTGATGATGTTATTGAGAAGAAGCTTGGAGTTATGGATCTAACGGCGATCTGTCTCAGTCGCGATCATGAAGTTCCAATAAAAGTATTTAATATGAATAAGCCGGGCGCGTTACTGAATAATGTAATGGGTAAGCAGGACGGAACTCTTATTGAGTGAAATTTGGTATTGAGTGAAATTTGGTATTGAGTAAAATCTGGAACTGCTTAAGTTCTGGCAAATAAGGCGGAGTAAAATATGATAAATGAAATCATTACTGATGCTGAAGAACGCATGCAAAAAAGCGTTGCTTCGCTGGAAGAAGCTTTCAAAAAAATTAGAACTGGTCGCGCCCATCCCAGTATTCTGGATTCGGTGATGGTTTCCTACTATGGAACCGACACTCCTTTAAGTCAGTTAGCTAACGTTAATGTAGAAGAAGGGCGTTCATTGCTGATTTCTCCCTGGGAGAAGCCAATGATCTCTGAAATAGAAAAAGCCATCATGAAATCTAATCTCGGGCTTAACCCTTCTAACAATGGAGACACTATCCGTGTTCCCATGCCACCCCTCACTGAAGAAACTCGCAAGGAATATACGAAACAGGCAAAGCAGGAAGCTGAGAATTGTCGAGTAGCTATCAGAAATATCCGAAGAGATGGAAATTCCGACTTCAAAGATCTTGAAAAAGAAAAAGAGATTAGCGAAGACGAGCAGCGTAAGGCTGAGGATCAGGTTCAGAAGCTCACTGATAAGTATATTGCGCTTGTCGATTCGACCTACCAGCATAAAGAGACGGATCTGCTTTCCATATAAGAAGTATCTTGTTTCCCAGTTTTATTTCCTGCTATTAATCAGGTGGCATAGGTACGATAATATCCAGTATGACGCCTGACTCTGAATCTGAATTCCCGCAGCATATAGCCATCATAATGGATGGCAATAATCGCTGGGCACAGGGAAGAAATCTCGCCCCTAAGTCTGGCCATCGACACGGTGCCGAAGCGGCACTGGAAGTTGCTAACTCCTGTGTATCGCGAAATATTCCCTATCTCACCCTTTTTGCTTTCAGTAGCGAGAACTGGGTGCGCCCGATTAAAGAGGTTAGGGGCCTAATGGCGCTGTTTCTTTCCGTTTTAAAGCGTAAAGAAATCAATCAGTTGCATGAAAAAAACGTTCGTTTGAAATTTATAGGCAACCGCTCAGGGTTCTCTGAAAAGCTACAATCTAATATGGCTGACGTGGAAAAGCTCACCCAGGCCAATACCGGCACAACAATAATTATTGCCGCGGACTATGGTGGTCGTTGGGATATTGCCAATGCTGCCAAATTGATTGCTGAGAAAGTTGTGAGTAAAGAGCTGGATGGGTCGAAAATAGATGGGGAAATGCTGCACCGATTTACAAGCCTTAGTGAGTTTCCTGATCCAGACCTTTGCATAAGGACTGGCGGTGAGCGCCGTATTAGCAATTTTTTGCTTTGGCAATTTGCCTACACTGAGTTTTATTTTACAGAATGCTATTGGCCCGATTTTAACGATGAGCAATTTCAACTAGCGCTTGATAATTATTCAAGTCGGCAGCGGCGTTTCGGCGGACATAATCAGGACGAAGGTAACTCTTCCGATGAACTCGTATCAAAGGGGAATGATAAGTAATGTTATTGCAAAGAATCATTACTGCTTTGGTACTTTTGTTCGCGTTTGTCGCGATTACAATATTTCTCTCGGCTTTTCAGTTCTCGGTCTTACTTGCTCTGCTGGTTTTGATTGCCGCGTGGGAGTGGGCTGGATTTATCGGTCTGACCGGAGTTTCAGGTAAGCTGCCTTATCTTGCTACGCTTGCCGCCATGGAGCTCGGCATATTCTTTTTGTTAGGAATTAATCCCGAAGCATTATCTCTAGATGAGCTTCGAGTTTCGATGTTACTGATCCTGGGTTTGATATTTTGGGTGTTATCATTGTTTATGCTAGTCGGCTTTCCTGATAATAAGTCCCTGTGGAATGATGAGTCGAAAATTGCGGTGATGGGTATATTTGCTCTGCTGCCAACATGGGTAGGTTTGCTCACTCTGAAGTATCTTGATCCAACCGGACACTACCTGCTTGCTTTAGTGATTCTGGTTGCTGCAGTGGATGTAGGCGCCTATTTTGTCGGCGTGAATTTTGGTTCAAAGAAACTTGCTCCAAACCTGAGCCCCAAAAAATCCTGGGAAGGAGTGTGGGGAGGTCTTGCTGTGTGCATGTTGGTTGGTGTTGGGTTTATCTGGGGTTTACACACTTATGTTGAGCCGTTGACAATATTTCAAATCGGCTTATTACTGCTGCTTATGATCCTGCTGTGCTTCTTTAGTGTTATTGGGGACCTGGTTGAGAGCATGCTTAAACGCAACCAGGGAATTAAAGACAGCGGTGCGATATTGCCTGGTCACGGCGGAATGCTGGACAGGATTGATGGCTTGATGGCTGCCACTCCGGCGTTTGTTCTAACACTGATGCTCGTATTGAATATGTGAGCAATGGTCATTGATGGTTCTGAAATGGATCAGATGAGAAAACAAATAGAATGAGTTCCAATACACTAACAATTCTTGGATCAACTGGCTCAATTGGTTGTAGCACGCTAGCCGTGGTCGAGCAGAATCCTCAATATGAAATTCATTCATTGAGTGCTCACCAAAATGTTGATCTTCTCTTTAAGCAGTGCCTCAAATTTAAGCCCCGTTACGCTGTAGTAAGTGACCTTAAAGCGGCGGAATTGATGGCGAAGCTGTTGAGCGAAAGCGAGCTTGAAACAGAGCTGCTCACTGGGGAGGAGTCTCTGCTGAGTGTTGCTGCCGATCAGGGATCATCAATTGTGATGGCAGCCATTGTTGGTGCCGCTGGACTGGAGTCAACCCTTGCTGCGGTTAAGGCAGGGAAGAAGGTTCTACTGGCTAATAAAGAACCATTGGTTATGACCGGTAATCTGCTGATGGAAGCGGTGAAAACCTCAGGTGCCACTTTGCTTCCTATCGACAGCGAGCACAATGCAATTTTCCAGTGTCTGCCTCATGTAGAAGAAGGTCTAAGTAAAAGCCAGACTCGCTTTGTAGACAAACTGGTATTGACGGCCTCCGGCGGCCCATTTCTGACCACCGATCTCGATAAATTTGCTGACATTACTCCAGAGCAGGCCTGCAAACACCCCAAATGGTCCATGGGTCAGAAGATTTCGGTGGATTCAGCCACAATGATGAATAAAGGTTTGGAATTCATTGAGGCCTGTCACTTATTTGGTCTGGCTGCTGATAGGGTGGAGGTAGTAATCCATCCCCAGAGCATTATCCACTCCATGGTGCATTATCGGGACGGTTCGGTCCTGGCACAAATGGCGGCTCCAGATATGAGGGTTCCCATAGCGAATGGTCTAGCCTGGCCAGAACGCATTGAGTCTGGCGCCAACAGTCTTGAATTGGTCAACGAAGAGCCGCTTCAGTTCTATAAGGCTGATTTACAGCGATTCCCCTGTCTGCAAGCCGGTATGGAAGCTGCAGAGCAAGGCGGAACTGCTCCAGCGGTGCTAAATGCGGCTAATGAAGTGGCGGTTGCGGCATTTTTGGCTGGAGATATCTCTTTTGCCTCGATTCCCTTAATTATTAGGGCTGTAGGGGCGAAAATACCTTGTGAAGCAACACCATCTCTCGCTATTATTCGTGGCGTCGACGCGCAGGCACGCGCATTAGCTAATGAATTGATATTAAAGGATTTCTGCTGAGAAAAAGAGCAGGGGAAACAAGCCCTCTGCCTCTTCTATGAATCAGCGACGTTAAATCAAAATGATACTGGAATTTCTTATCAACGGGCTTGCCCTCATTGTGACCTTGGGCATCCTGGTTACCATCCATGAATTCGGGCATTTCTGGGTGGCGCGGCGTTGTGGGGTAAAAGTACTCCGCTTTTCCATAGGATTCGGAAAGGCAGCTAAAACCTGGATCGGTAAGGACGGCGTTGAGTACGTGTTAGCCCCCATACCTCTTGGTGGTTACGTAAAAATGCTGGGTCAGGAAGACACCACAGTAACCACCGCCAGTGAAGTTCCTGCTAGTCAGCAACATCTCTCCTTTGCCAGCAAATCCTTGTGGCAACGCATGGCAATTGTGGCGGCGGGCCCAGTCGCAAATTTCATACTGGCAATTTTTATATTTTGGCTAATTAATATTGCTTATGGCGTAACCGGAGTGGCACCGGTAATCAGCAATATCATCGAGGACTCTATAGCGGAAGATGCCGGGCTGCGGCTTGGGGATGAAATCATCGCGGTAGACGGTGAGCCTACGATGATTTGGCAGCAAGTGACTATTCAGATGCTGTCTCGTATGGGTGAAAGCGGAGAATTGTCCCTCACAATTGATCCTACAGATTCGTCCACAAATAGAGAGCTGCGGCTGCCAATTAGCGCATGGATGGGCGATGAAGTAGAGCCAGACCCTCTAAGGAACCTGGGCATTGTTCGTTTTGAGCTGCCGGCTGCTATCGCAAGCGTGATCGCCGGAGGCGCAGCAGAGCGCGGCGGGTTGCAGGCTGATGATGAGATCGTTTCGGTAAATGGTGAGGCGATTACTAGCTGGGATCACTGGGTTGATGTAATCCGAGCGAATCCGGAACTCGCGCTGGATGTGGTTGTCGAACGAAGTGACGGAAATACCGGTCTGGTGTTGATACCAGAACGTACCGCCGCTGAAAATGGTCAGGACATAGGCACTATCGGCGCTTATGTGAAGCAGTCCACCTTGCGGGAAATACTGCCAGCCGATAGGTGGCGGTCTTTGGAATACAATGTCTTCACGGCGGTACAGCCGGCGATGAAGGAAACCTGGGACATGTCCGTTTTTGTTCTGGCGTCTGTCAAGAAAATGGTAGTTGGCCTTATTTCTGTAAAGAATATTAATGGGCCGATAACAATAGCTCAGGTGGCAGGAGAAACGGCAACCTACGGCTTGGAAGTTTATTTGGGGTTTCTGGCTCTATTAAGTATTTCTTTGGGAGTGCTTAATTTGATGCCGATACCTGTTTTGGATGGTGGACATTTGTTGTACTACGCAATCGAAGCGGTAATTCGCCGACCAGTACCGGAAAGAGTACAGGCTTGGGGTTTGCAACTGGGGTTGCTGATGATTTCGGGCATCATGATGTTAGCCATATATAATGACGTGAATCGATTTCTCTAAGAAGAATTTATTAATCAGCTCGCCGCCACGTAACACAATAAATTGAGAATGCATTACAAATGAATAAAGCAGTTTTTTGTTTGCTGGTGGCTTTTGGTTTTTCCAAATCCCTCTACGCACAGGATTTCACAATCGCTGACATCATCGTCGATGGCTATCAGCGTATTTCGCCGGGCATTATCTATAACCTGTTACCAGTTGGTATTGGTGATACGGTCTCCGAAGGTGTTCCCGCACAGATTATTCGTGAACTTTCCGAGTCTGAGTACTTCGATGAAATCGAAGTTGCCAGAGAAGGAAATATTTTGGTGATTACTGTCTTGGAGCGTCCTTCGGTTGCAGAGATTACTATCGAAGGAAACAGCGTTCTCGAAACTGAAGACATTATCGACAATATGGCGAGCGCCGATATTGCCGAGGGTCAGATATTTACCCGTGCTGCACTTGAATTAATTCAACAAGGTATCCAGGAAGTCTATTCTTCTCGAGGTCGTTACGGTGCTGCTGTAGAAATTGAAGTTGAGGAATTGCCGCGTAATAGAGTTGCGATTAGTTTGACTATTAATGAGGGCGAGGAATCACGAATTCGTCACATCAATATTGTCGGCAACGAAGCATTCCCTGAAGAAGATTTACTGTCATTGTTAGAGCTTGGAACCAAACCCTGGTTTATGTTTCTTAGTCAGCGTGATCGATATTCCAGAGAGCAATTTACTGGGGATCTTGAGCGACTAGAGTCATTTTATCTCGACAATGGGTATGTGGAATTCAATATAGAATCCACACCTATTTCCATAACGCCTGATCGCAAAGAAGTGTATATCACCATTAACCTCAATGAGGGTGAGCTCTACACCATTAACGAGGTAGACCTTGCTGGAGATTTGGTAGACGCTGAAACACTGCTACGTGCAGCAATTTTCGTGCGCCCTGGTGAAACTTTTTCTCAGGGCCTGGTAACGGCTACTGAAGAATTCATGGTGCAATTTCTTGGAAATCTGGGATATGCATTTGCCGAAGCCACTGGCGTACCGGAAGTTAATGAAGACGAAGAGACTGTCGACGTCACCTTCTTTATTGTTCCTGGCAATCGTACCTATGTAAATCGAATCAGTTATTCGGGAAACATTTCGACAGCAGATGATGTTATGCGTCGAGAAATGCGCCAGCTGGAAAGTGCGCCAGCTTCCAGTTTGCAGATTGAGCAATCCAAGGTTCGTCTGGAGCGTTTAGGGTATTTCGAAACGGTTGAAGTGGAAACCGAAGAGGTTCCCAGCACTACGGATCAGATCGATGTTAATTATTCTGTAATAGAGCAAAGTTTCGGAGCCGTACAATTTCAGGTGGGAACTGGCGGTGGTGGAAACTTTTTCATCAGCAGTAGTTTGCAAGCACAAAATTTTCTGGGAACCGGAAGAACGGTTGGAATTGGCATTAACAAGAGCCGATTTCAGAAGGGGCTTAACTTTCAGTATGTGGATCCCTATTTTACTCCGGACGGAGTAAGTCGCGGATTCAATCTATTTGCTCGCGAGATCGACTCTCCGTTTAACGTTTCAAGTTTTAATACAGCCTCATTTGGTGGCTCTGCAAGCTTCAGTTATCCGCTGAGTGAGATTGAAGCCTTGGGCTTTGATGTTAGTTATACGCACACAGAATTGAGCGCGGGATTGGGCTCGGTTCAAGAAATAATTTCAAGCCCGATACTTTTCGATGGAGTTGATAGTTATGTAATCTCCCCGGCTAACGGCAATCCTTTTGAGGGCCCAGTAGTAGATTCTGTATTGGGTAGTGTGGCGGATCTACGTGCCGATCAATTGCAGCAAAATACTGACCCTGGCTTCGTTGACAAATTTGGCGATACTTTCGACAACTATTCTTTAACTGGTAACTGGTTCCGAAATACGCTCAACAGGGGGCAAATGGCTACCGCCGGTTCCCTCCATACTCTGGGATTAGAGGTCACATTGCCAGGTAGTGATTTGCAATATGCCAGGCTCAATTATTCAAACCAGATTTATTGGCCGGTAACCCGTGATCGTTCATGGGTGCTTGGGCTGCGCACCAACTTGGGCTATGGCATAGGTTATGGCGATACTGAGGAGCTGCCTTTTTTCAATAATTTCTTCGCGGGCGGTTTAAGCTCAGCGGGCGTACTGAGGGGATTCGAAGAAAACAGTCTTGGACCCGAGAGTACCGCGGGAGCGCGCTATCTGACCGAAGGAGGTGTGTCTCTGCTTAAAGATGAAGACGGCAATATCCTACGGACTGAAGATGGTTTTGCGCAAGGGCGCGCAAATGAATTCGGTTACAGAACTACGCCATTATTCGATGAAAACGGCGATCAGGTGTTGGATGCCAATGGCAATCAAGATATTGCACTAGCAGTAGAAAATTTCTATCTGGATAAGGATTATGACAGTTTTGGTGGTAATATACTGGCCACAGTTACCCTGGAATTACTGTTCCCAGTCCCTTTTATGGATGATACCAGTCGAGTGAGATCGGCATTCTTTATTGATGCGGGAAATGTGTTCTCTTCTAATTGTTCCGAGAGACAGGCGCTTCTTAAGAATTGCTCTGATTTTGATTTAGGCGAGTTCAGGTATTCAGCAGGAATAAGCGTCACTTATCTTTCACCTTTTGGCCCTCTGACGATGTATCTGGCGGCACCATTTGGAAAAGAAGGGGATGACACCAAGTCATTTGACTTCACGGTTGGAAATGGTTTTTGATTGGGGTTTTAGTAAAAATGTATTTAGCCCTACAGGGCTAAGTTTGAAGTAGAATTGCAGAAACAACTATATTGATAGTTCGAGATTGGCAGTTCGGTTTATTTGGAGATATTACGTGAAAATTTTTAGAACATTCGTTGCTTGTATAAGTCTTGTCCTGATTTCTCAGGGTGCTTTCGCGCAAGATACCAAAATTGGTGTGTTGAATGCTTTGCAGGCTTTGTTTAATTCCGATGCTGCTCAAGTTGTGCAAGAAGAGCTTGAGCAAGAGTTCAGTGTTGATGAGGCTAGAGCGCAAGAACTCAATGAGGAATTGCAAGCATTGGCAGAACGCTTTCAGAAAGACGAAGCTGTATTAACAGATTCAGAAAAGACCCGAATTAATTCAGATGCACAAAACCTGCAAGTTCAACTTCAGTTGATTCAAGAAAGAGTGCAGACTGCGCTGCAAGCAAAGAATCAGGAATTCCTGGAAAGCATGCAGCCAGAACTTGCCGCGGCGGTAACCGATGTTGTAGCCGAAGGCGGTTATGACCTGATTGTTAATTCAGATTCCATACCTTATTTTGCGCCAGTGCTGGATATCACCGCCAAAGTGACTGCAAAATTAAATGAATCCTCACAAGCTGCTCAATAGGCTTCTGTTGGTATAGGTTAGTGTCACGTGACACATAAACACAGCTACACACTGAAAGAGATTGCCGATTTTTTGGAGGTTGAATTACTCGGCGATCCTCAGTGTGAGATTCACGGACTCGGCACTTTGAATGGTGCCGCTCCTGGTCAGCTAAGCTTTCTAAGTAATCCCTTCTATACAGATCAACTTTCCTCCTGCAAGGCATCGGCAATAATTATTAGTGAAAAGTTTGCCGAGAGCTGCCCTGGCAATAAACTTATTTCCCCCGCGCCTTATGTTAGTTTCGCTAAGGCTACCGGATTGTTTGCGGAACTTGCTTCCAGTGAAAGCCAGGGTGCCATTCATGAAAGCGCAATCATTCATGAGTCTGCACAGCTGGGCGAGAATGTTTCAGTTGCTGCGAATGTTGTAATAGAGGCAGGAGTGAGCATTGGTGCTAATTCTGTAATTGGTGTCGGTAGTTATATCGGTGAGTCTTCCAGCATAGAAAAAAATGCGAAACTCTATAACGGAGTCTCGATCTATCACAAAGTTAGTATTGGTGAGAACGTTATAATTCACAGCGGGGCCGTAATCGGTGCCGATGGTTTTGGCTTTGCCTTTGACGGCGCAGCGTCGGTAAAGATTCATCAGTTAGGCGGTGTAGTCATTGGTGATGATGTTGAAATTGGGGCAAATACTACGATTGACCGCGGAGCCATTGAAGATACTGTGATCGGCAATGGCGTGAAGATGGATAATCAGGTGCAAGTGGCCCATAACGTCAAGATTGGCGACCACACCATGCTTTGCGGCTGTTCTGGCGTAGGTGGAAGTACCACTATAGGTAAATACTGCATAGTAGGCGGGGGTGTTGGGATAATTGGTCATCTTAAAATTGTCGATAAGGTGCATATCGGCGCACTTGCCTGTATTAATCAGTCCATCTCTGAGCCGGGAGTGTATACGTCGGGCACTCCTCAACAGAAAACCTCTGATTGGAAGCGCAACGCCATCAGATTCCAGCAATTGGATAGTATTGCGAAGAGATTGAAAGAATTAGAGAAGTCTACCGATAAACCATAGAATGAATTGGTGCCTGATGTGATCTGGTTTCAGATTTCCGGCTAAATGATCAAGAGAATTATCATGCTATTAGATGTTGAAGAAATAAAAGAATACTTACCACAGCGCTACCCATTCCTGTTAGTGGATAGAGTAGTCGAAATGGAAATGGGTAAGTACATCAAGGCCTATAAGAATGTGACAGTAAATGAGCCATTCTTCGAAGGTCATTTTCCAGAACAGCCAATTATGCCTGGAGTGCTAATTATCGAAGCTCTGGCACAGGCCGCTGGCGTGCTCGGTTTCAAGAGTCAGGAAAAGAAGCCCAAAGACGGTTATCTCTATTATTTTGTGGGTGCGGACAACGTTCGCCTGAGACGTCCAGTTGTACCCGGCGATCAGCTCGTTCTGGAAGCGACAATAATCACCAATAAGCGGGGCATCTATAAATTTGAATCCCGTGCTTCCGTGGGTGATGAGCTAGTCGGATCTATGACTATTATGTGTGCTGAGAGAGAAGTGGATGTCGATTGATTCCAGTTCCAGAATAGATCCTTCGGCTGAGATTGCCGAGGACGTAACAATCGGTCCATGGTGTATTATCGGGCCCAATGTCACTATCGATTCCGGTACCGTACTGGAGTCTCAAGTTGTAATTCGCTGTAATACTAAAATCGGCAAGAACAATCGTATCTTCCAATTCAGTTCAGTTGGTGAAGACCCTGCGGACAAAAAATTTGAAGGCGAAGAAGTCTGGCTGGAAATCGGTGACAATAATATTATTCGTGAAGGTTCCAATATACATCGTGGTACTGGAGTTGCTGGCGGGTATACCAGGATCGGTAGTAATAACCTGATGATGCCATATGTGCATGTGGCCCATGATTGCATCGTTGGCGACAATACCATCTTTGCGAATAACGCGAGTATATCGGGTCATGTCGAAATTGGTGACTGGGCCATACTGGGCGGCTATTCAGGGGTGAATCAGTTTCTAAAGATTGGTTCCCATGCCATGGTTGGTGGAGTCACACATATTACCAATGATGTGCCTGCCTATATTATCGTTAGCGGCCAGCCAGCGGCTGTGCGAAGCATTAATAAAATTGGTCTCGAGCGCCGAGGTTTTGACAAGAATGCCATTGGCAAGATTCGCGAAGCATTCAAGATAATCTATCTTCGCGGACACTCACTAAAAGAAGCTATAGAGCAGATCAAAGCTCTTAGCCAAGAATGCGATCAACTAAATACCCTGGTGGACTCTCTTGAAAGTTCTGCTAAAGGCATACATCGCTAGCACTCGGCTTAAGTCAAAAAGCCCACGTCGAAACCACATGCCTGCATTCAAGCCGGATCAAGGTTAGAATTCAGCCTGTCTACACATGGCTCCATTGAATTTTCTATGAAGAAAGCACCATTATTCGGCATTGTTGCCGGTGAAAAATCCGGAGATGTTCTCGGAGCGGGCTTGATAGCTGCGCTAAAGGAAATCTATCCAGACGCAAAATTTGTCGGCATCGGTGGAGCCGACATGGAAGCACAAGGCTGCGAATCTCTTGCTGACATAGATCGACTCTCAGTAATGGGCTTTGTCGAGCCACTTGGTCGCTTGCCCGAGCTATTTGCCATTAAGAAACGCTTGCGGGAATACTTCATTGAGCATCGCCCAGTTGCATTCATCGGTGTAGATGCCCCTGATTTCAATCTGCGCCTTGCAGCAGAGTTAAAACTCGAAGGTATTAAGACAGTTCAATACGTCAGCCCCAGTGTGTGGGCATACCGTGAAGGGCGAATTCATAAGATAAAACGAGCCATCGACCTTATGCTCACCCTGTTCCCCTTTGAGACAGATATCTATATTGAACATGAAATTCCAGTTCACTGCGTAGGTCATCCACTGGCCGATGATATAGGCTTCGAAGACAACAAGCTGAGCAGTAGAGTAGAGCTTGGATTAAAAGAAAGTGATGCCGTAGTTGCGCTAATGCCCGGAAGTCGTGGCGGAGAGATTAAACGGCTAGGCTCAGTCTTTCTGGAAGCAGCAATTGCAGCCCTCGAAGAATACCCACAACTCAAATTCATTATTCCCTTTAGTAGCGACGCCTCAAAATCACGAATCGAAGCATTGCTACGAAATGCCAATATTTTTCCTGATAGTCAGTTCCAGTTAGTGAGTGATTCTCATCTCGCGATTAGTGCAGCTGATTACATTGTGCTGGCATCTGGCACCGCTACCCTCGAAGCAATGCTACTGAAACGCCCCATGGTAGTCGGCTACAAAATTGCATCCCTTACCTATGCCATAGCCTCCAGAATATTAAAGATTCCCCACGTAGCATTGCCCAATTTGCTGGCAAGAAAATTACTGGTTCCCGAGTATCTGCAAAACGATCTCAATGCCGACGTTCTCAAGACTGAGATCCTTCGACATATGAGTGGCAAAGATGATCACAGCGCCATGCTTGAAGAATTCGATACCATCCATCGAAGTATTCGCCTCGATGCCTCAAAACAGGGAGCCGCCGCGATCAGCAAAATGGTTGAAGCCGCAGCCGATTCAGCAAAAGAGCCGGCCAAAAAGGCTGCAAGCTAAATGGCAGGCAAGCACGATTGGGAAGAGCCCCAGACTGGCTTCACCCTCATAGCTGGAACCGATGAAGTAGGGCGAGGCCCTCTCGCCGGAGATGTCGTTGCCGCCGCAGTAATCCTCGATCCGGCACGTCCTATTCCGGGATTAAACGATTCAAAGAAGTTGTCCGAGTCCAAACGTGAAGACTGTTTTCCTCTCATACAGGAATACGCTATCGCCTATGCTGTGGCGCGAGCGACGGTTGCAGAGATAGATAATATCAACATCCTTCAAGCCAGCCTCTTAGCAATGCGCAGGGCAGTGACTGCCCTCGATCCCCAGCCTGAATATGTCTATGTCGACGGTAACCGTCTACCCGTCTGGGACTATCAAGCGGAGGCGGTAATTAAGGGCGACTCTCGTATACAGGCAATAGCTGCAGCCTCAGTCCTCGCCAAAGTAACGCGCGATCGCGAAATGATTGCTTTTGAAGAAAGCTTTCCAGGTTACGGCTTTGCTCAACACAAAGGCTATCCGACACCTGTTCATTTGGCGGCGCTTGAGTCCTTAGGTCCATGTGAAATTCATCGACGTTCGTTTGGACCGGTGGCTCGATTGCTGGATTGAATTCATTGAGTACGCACTGTTCGTAATCTGGCCGGAAGAGGCTGCTAGACCTGAGTTAGTGCCGACCATTCACTTGGGCGGGAAATCAGCGCTGCGGAACTCGCTCTTTTGTAAGAAAGCTTAGTCAGCCCGAGAATGAAGGGAATTCGTATTAACTAATTTGTTGCGGCAGGCATGATCGCTCAGACATGTCCTCGCTTACTCTGATTTCCCGCTCAAGTGAAATCATGGTCTGACTGGCACTAACTCAGGTCTAGCAGCCTCTTCCTAGAATTCTGATGGTTGGTCGTTTTTTTTCGAACAGGTCACTGAAGTTGTAGGGTCGGAGTGGGATGTCCGAAGGAGTGACCGTCTTTGTTCCTCCAGGAGTATCGGTGAGACGTATAAGAGAGAGCCCTATTTAATTTCTAAAATAGCGAGTAGTGGGTTCTCACATGGATGTGGGCGCCGAGCCTTATTCCTCCAGAAGGTGAAGAGTAACTCATCGGAATGAAATGTTCTTTACCAGCAGCTAGGAAGTGAGTGGGTTCTGGGCGTATTCACGGCGTGTCACGGAAGCGGATATCCCGCTCCGGCCCAATCATCACCTCATCAAAATCAATCCAAAAAACCAAAGAAAACAGCTTCAAAAAAGAGTATATTTATCAGCAATAATTCCTCTTTTAAAACAACAACGGTTACAAAGAATTAATGTCTGAGAACCCATCGCCAATGTCCTTTGCTCATCTGCGATTACACACCGAGTTCTCCATTAACGATGGTCTGGTGACCATCAAGCCTCTTCTCTCCCGACTGCAAGACCTCTCCATGCCGGCGGTGGCAATTACCGACCTGGCGAACATGTTCGGCCTGATCAAATTCTATAGCGGATCAATGAAGTCCGGAATAAAGCCAATATGTGGTTGCGATGTGCTGATCAGTGATGAAGCCGGGCAAACGCGATTGGTCTTGCTGGTTAAGAATCATCAGGGCTATTTGAATCTCACCCGATTGATTTCTGATCTGTATACGGAAAACCCTAGTCACGGTGTTCCCGAAATATCCAAAAAAAATCTGGCGGAATTTAGCGAAGGCCTAATTGCTATATCCGGAGCACAACACAGTGATATTGGTACGGCCTTGCTGGCTGGTGAAGAAGCTCAAGCTAGAGAATTATTGGGGCGCTGGTGCGAGATATTTCCTGACAGCTTTTATATTGAGTTGCAGAGAGTAGGGCGCAACTTTGAGGAGGACTATATCGATGCTGCGGTGGCGTTGGCTTCGGCATGTGGCTGCCCTGTAGTAGCGACCAATGATGTGCGCTTTCTGGATAGAGATGATTTCGAAGCTCACGAAGTGAGGGTCTGTATCAACGGCGGACGAAGTCTGGACGATCCACGCCGACCTCGTGATTACACAGAGCAGCAATACCTGCGAAGTGCAGACGAGATGCAGGAGTTGTTTTCCGATATTCCTGAAGCCATAGAGAATTCAGTGGAGATTGTGAAGCGCTGCAACCTGACACTTGAGTTAGGTAAGCCCCATTTGCCAAACTATCCAATCCCCGACGGTATGGGAATTGAAGAGTATTTGTCAGAGCTTAGTACAGAGGGACTCAATAAGCGATTGGCGGTTATCTTTGGAGACGATCACAGTAACGTAGACGCCGCCAAAGCTTACTGGGAGAGGCTGGAGTTTGAGTTAACCATTATTAACCAGATGGGCTTTCCCGGTTATTTTCTGATTGTGATGGAATTTATTCAGTGGTCAAAAGATAACGATATTCCCGTGGGCCCAGGTCGTGGTTCCGGAGCGGGGTCCATAGTCGCTTATGTCTTGGGTATTACAGATTTGGACCCACTCAAGTATGACCTGCTATTCGAGCGCTTCCTCAACCCCGAGCGTGTTTCCATGCCGGATTTCGACGTGGATTTTTGCATGGAAGGACGGGATAGAGTTATTCAGCACGTGGCTGAACTCTATGGAAAGGATGCTGTATCGCAAATTATTACCTTCGGTACCATGGCTGCTAAAGCGGTGGTGCGAGATGTTGCTCGGGTGCAGGGGAAACCCTACATGCTGGCGGACAAGATTTCCAAACTGATTCCCTTTGTGCCCGGCATTACTCTGAAGCAGGCATTCGAAGATGAGCCTTTACTGGGTGAATTCGTGAGCGGCGATGAGGATGCTCAGGAAATCATGGAGATGGCTTATAAACTCGAAGGCATCACGCGTAATGTGGGCAAGCACGCCGGGGGCGTAGTAATAGCACCAACTCGTCTGACTGACTTTACTCCGCTTTACTGTGATGAATCAGGTGAAGGCCTGGTTACCCAATTCGACAAGAATGATGTGGAAACTGCCGGGCTGGTGAAATTTGACTTCCTCGGCCTGCGTACGCTTACCATCATCGATTGGGCAGTGAAGATGATTAACGAGCGGGCTGCTGACGAAGAATCCAAAGTCGATATAAATGACCTTCCTCTAGGAGATGAGGGAGTCTATAAATTATTACAGAAGGGCGAGACGACAGCGGTATTTCAGCTTGAGTCCCGTGGCATGAAGGAGCTGATCAAGAAGCTGGTTCCAAATTGCTTTGAAGATATAATTGCACTTGTAGCATTGTTCAGACCCGGCCCTCTTCAGTCGGGAATGGTTGATGACTTTATTGACCGTAAGCACGGTCGAACCAAAGTAATCTATCCCCACCCCGAGCTAGAGCCTGTGCTCTCAAATACCTACGGAGTCATCCTCTATCAGGAACAGGTGATGCAGATCGCCCAAGTCCTGGGTGAGTACACTCTTGGCGGTGCAGACATTCTACGTAAGGCAATGGGTAAGAAAGACCCAGCGGTAATGGCCAAGCAGCGCACCTTGTTTGTTGATGGTGCGGTAGCGAGGGATATCGATTCTGACTTAGCGGGTTCCATATTCGATTTGATGGAAAAATTCGCGGGATACGGATTTAACAAGTCTCACTCCGCGGCTTATGCTCTTGTGTCGTATCAAACAGCATGGCTGAAGCATCATTATCCGGCATTTTTTATGGCAGCGGTGCTGTCTGCTGATATGCAAAACACCGATAAGATCGTTACGCTGGTCGATGAATGTCGTTCCATGAAGCTCAAAATCGTACCGCCAGATATTAACCTAGGGCAGTTCAATTTTACCGTGAATGATGAGGGTGAGATCGTCTACGGACTTGGTTCCATCAAAGGACTGGGTGAAGGTCCAGTAGGGAGCATTCTGGCAGCAAGGGAAGATGGTCCATTCACCAGTATCCTGGACATTTGCCAGCGGGTTGATTCTCAAAGTGTTAACAAACGTACTATGGAAGCTATGGTGAAGGCGGGCGCTCTCGATCATATGGTAGCGGGAGACACCGACCTGTCACGCGCAAAGCTATCGGCAATAATGCCGCAGGCGATGCAGGCTGCAGAACAGTCTTCCCGCAACGAAGCCAGCGGCGTAGCTGACCTATTCGGCGAGATAGCGCCGGAAGGTACCGGTTCAGTGGAAGAGGACAAAGCAGAGCTTAATGTTCGGCCCTGGGCGGAACAGCACAGGCTGAGTGCAGAGAAAGAAGCTCTCGGCTTGTATCTGTCAGGACATCCAATCGATGAGTTCTTGCCGGAGCTGGCTCACATTACTCGCAACCGTCTGGCTGAACTGCGACCCGAAAGAGCACCTCAGCTTGTAGCAGGGCTTCTCTACGGTGTTCGTACTATGAAAAGTAAGGCGGGAGATACTATCGCGTTTCTTACCCTGGATGATCGGAGTGGCCGCTTCGAAGTCTCTCTGTTTGCCAAGGAATACGAAAAATTTAGAGATCTTATTCAGCCCGATGTGATCCTGGTGGTTGAGTGTTCAGTGAGTATCGACGACTACAGCGGTGGTATGCGCGGTCGGGCGAAGGATGTGAAGACGCTCTCTCAGGCACGGCAGCAGCGTGCGAGGCAGCTTAATCTGCATCTTGACCAGAATCGGCTGCATAGTGGCTTCACTGAGGCATTGGAAAATATTCTCAATCCATATCTCTTACATTCTCAGTCAGAAGAGGCGGCGGAGCCTCTGCAAGCAGTGGCAGGTGACTATCCACCCGGTATTCGTCCGCCGGGTCTGAACCCGCCTGGCATGGCTAATTCCGTGGCTCCTGTGGATACTGGCAGTGGTTGCAAGGTTCTTATAAGGTATCGTCGCTCCGACTCCATAGGGTGTATAATGTTGGGTCAGGAATGGCTGGTTACACCTAGCGATGACTTGATTCAACGCCTCCGTCTGGAATACGGTAAAGATAAGGTTGTTTTGGGTTACTAAAGCTGAAGTGGGAAGGCGAACAGGGATCACGCACATAAAGGTATGTGATTTAAGGCTCCTGAGAGTTAAAACCACAGGCGAACAGCCGATAAACATTAAGATGCTTGTTTTGCGATAGCTTTTGAAAGTTAGTTCGTGATTTAAAACAGGTGAACGATTTCCCCGATATTTTTCCCGGGGCTTACTGGACAGGGTATGGATCCGAATTATCTCGATTTTGAGCAGCCTATTGCAGAGCTGGAAGCAAAGATTAGTGAACTCAGATTAGTCGGTAGCGACAACGAACTGAATATCACTGAAGAAATTCAGAATCTCAAGGACAAGAGCACCAAGCTCACCGAGAAGATTTATACGAACCTATCGTCCTGGCAGATTTCCCAGTTGGCAAGACATCCACTGCGTCCATATACCCTGGACTACCTCGAACTAATCTTTACCGACTTCGATGAGTTGCATGGCGATAGATTGTTTGCAGATGACCAAGCCCTGATAGGTGGCTTGGCCAAGATTGATGATCGTCCTGTTGTAGTTATCGGCCATCAAAAGGGTCGCGGCACAAAGGATAAAGTACGACACAATTTCGGCATGCCTCGCCCGGAAGGTTATAGAAAGGCTCGGCGACTGGTGCGACTGGCCGAACAGTACAAGCTACCTGTTTTAAGTTTTATAGATACACCTGGCGCCTATCCAGGAATAGATGCCGAAGAGCGCGGGATTAATGAAGCGATTGCTGAAAATATGGCGATGATGTCGCGGGTTCGCACTCCCCTCATAGCAACCGTTACCGGGGAAGCAAACTCCGGTGGAGCGATAGCTATTGGAGTCTCGGATCAATTGAATATGTTGCAGTATTCAACTTATACAGTAATCACGCCAGAAGGCTGTGCAACCATTCTTTGGAAGTCATCAGAATATGCCTCGGCAGCTGCTGAAGCTATGGGAGTGACTTCAAAACGTCTGGAAGAACTTGGCATTGTTGACCATACAATACCTGAGCCTCTCGGCGGCGCCCATCGCGATGTCGCGGCCACTGCTGCCAGCGTTAAGGCCGCTTTGATAGAGCAGCTCGACCGGCTATGTGCAGTCGATATAGATGAGCTGGTAGACCGTCGTTATCAGCGATTAATGAGCTTCGGTCTCAATAGCTAGCCTCGATACATAGATACCCTTAATAGCATTCCCGATCTTAATGGGAAAACCGTTTTCAATTCGCTTGAAATACCATCATGACTTTTAGTCTCGACTCACTGTTATCCGCGCTGCATTCTCTTTTGCCTTCGGCAGAGAAGGATCAGCAATTACTTGTTGCGCTTAGCGGAGGCTTGGATTCGGTTGTGCTATTGCATGGGCTTTCTGTGTTACGCCAGCAGGGAAAGCTAAAGAACGAGATCGCTGCAGTTCATATCAATCACGGCCTTCAGAAAGAAGCGGACAGCTGGCAAAGTTTTTGTATGAACTTATGCAACAAACTTGATGTCCCTATCTCCTGTCATAGCGTGGATCTGAATATTCCGGAAACTGACAGTAGTTCCGAAAAGACAGGTATGGAGAAGAGGGGTGCCGAAAAGGGTACCGTAAAAAGAGGTATCGAGAACGCAGCACGAATTGCCCGCTATGAAGTCTTCGATGGCTTGATGGGCCCGAGCACAGTGCTGCTACAAGCCCATCACCGAGACGACCAGATGGAAACCCTTTTATTGAGGCTAATGCGCGGAGCGGGTGCTTTAGGTCTCAGTGGGATACCAGCCTCAAGAGCACTGGGAATGGGCTGTTTAGTGCGACCCATGCTGCAATTTGATCGAGCAGAGCTGCTTTCCTATGCTCAAGAGAATGATCTGGAATGGGTTGAAGATGTCTCCAACACAGACCAGAATTTCGATAGAAACTACTGCCGCCATACGCTACTGCCCATGGTTGAAGAACGCTGGCCCTCTTACAGAGAAAGCTGGAGTAAGACTGTCGCTCTGGAGTCGGAATCTCTCGCTCTGCAACAGGCCTTGGCAGAGATCGACCTTAATTCCTGTCTCAATGAAAATGCGACTGGTTTGAAAGTGGATGAAGTAATGAAGCTTGATGATCCCAGGCGGCGCAATCTTCTGCGCTTCTGGTTATCTACTCTCGGGCTGCCTGACCTTGGCTGGAATCGCTTGCGTCAACTCAGTCTGGAAGTTCTTGCCGCGGCGGAAGATACAGCCAGACTGGAGGGCGAAGGCTATGCTTTGTTGCGCTTTAGAGGCAGCCTGTTTGCGGTGAGAAACGATTCGCTGACTACCGCTGTTGATCAGGATTTGCAGTGGCGTTTAAGCGAGCCTCAGGAATTCTCTCTGCAGGGTAATGGCCGTTTAATTTCAGCACTTGAAACGGGGCTTGGGTTGTCGGCTGAAAAGAGCGTGACTTTGAATATTCGCTACCGTCAAGGTGGGGAAAGTTGCCACTTGTCCGGGCGGCCACGCAAACTTTTGAAGAAAATATTATATGAACATCATGTGGAGCCCTGGCTGCGTTCTCGGATTCCCTTGCTGTTCTGTGGCGATGAACTGGTTTGCATTCCCGGCATTGGTGTTGCCGAGGGATACCAAGCTGAAGAGGGTGAGAAAGGCTGGCGGGTGGAGTGGGAAAAACCTCGTTTGTTGGTCACAGGGCTTTCTTAGTTGGTGCCTTAGTCAGCGTCCTAGTCAATCTCATAATTATTCCCTAAGCTAATCTAGTAACTATCTGTGAAATAAAAGACAATTCAGCGCAATTCAGATTGTGGTCAACAGGGGCTTCTGGTAGGCTGTAACTCCATCTGCAAAGGATTGGCGCACGGCTAATTCGCATCATTGAGATGGGACTCAAATGACTCGTTATATCTTTATTACCGGTGGTGTTGTTTCCTCACTTGGTAAAGGCATTACCTCAGCTTCACTCGCGGCAATTCTTGAAGCCCGCGGCTTAAACGTCACTATGATGAAACTCGATCCCTATATAAATGTGGATCCCGGGACTATGAGTCCGTTTCAACATGGCGAGGTGTTCGTCACCGAAGATGGTGCCGAAACTGATTTGGACCTCGGTCACTACGAGCGTTTCAGTCGCACCACGATGTTACAAAAAAACAATTTCACTACTGGTAAGGTTTATCAGGAAGTGCTGGATCGAGAGCGGCGGGGAGATTACCTCGGAGCAACTATCCAGGTCATCCCTCATATTACAGATGAAATTAAGCGTCGTGTAAAACATGGTGCAGGTGATGCTGACGTGGCACTGGTGGAAATTGGTGGCACGGTAGGTGATATCGAATCCCAGCCATTTCTGGAGGCCATACGTCAACTAAGAGTGGAGTTGGGTTTGGATAGAACGCTATTCCTTCATCTCACACTAGTGCCCTATATCAGTACAGCAGGCGAGACCAAGACAAAGCCTACCCAGCACTCAGTCAAAGAACTTAGATCTATCGGTATTCAGCCAGATATTCTGGTGTGCCGGTCTACCCAGGAGATCGACGAGTCTTCGCGCAAGAAAATTGCTCTCTTCACTAACGTTGATGTGCCAGCTGTTGTTTCTCTGCCGGATACTGACTCTATTTACCGCATCCCATCCATTCTGGGTGCCGCCGGTCTCGATGATATTGTCGTTAAAAAATTACACCTGGACTGTCCGCCGGCTGACCTCTCTGAATGGCATGGAGTAGTGGACGCCCATCTCCATCCTGAGGGAGAGGTAAACCTTGCGATGGTGGGTAAGTACATGGAGCTTCTGGACGCGTACAAGTCCCTCAATGAAGCAATCATCCACGCAGGGATAAAGACTCGCACCAAAGTGAATATCACCTATATCGATTCCACTGAAGTTCTGGACAAGGGTGTTGAGGTTCTGACGGGACAGGATGCGATATTGGTTCCAGGTGGATTCGGTGAACGAGGTGTAGAAGGAAAGATCGCTGCCGTTCAGTATGCCCGTGAAAACAAGATTCCCTATTTAGGTATTTGCCTTGGATTGCAGGTGGCCGTAATTGAATATGCGCGAAATGTAGCCGGTCTCGAAGGAGCTCACAGTACAGAGTTTGATGCAGAGACGAAGAATCCAGTAATTGGCCTGATCAGTGAATGGACAACGGCAAGCGGTACTACCGAGACTCGAAATGAAGATTCTGACCTTGGCGGGACCATGCGCCTTGGCGCCCAGAAATGCATTGTTGATAAGAACTCCACCACCTATGAATGTTATGGCAGTGAAGAAATTACTGAGCGACATCGTCATCGTTATGAATTCAATAATAACTATAGAGATGTACTGACGGAGGCTGGCATGAAACTGGTCGGAAAATCCGAAGACGGTATGTTGGTAGAAGTCATTGAAATACCAGACCACCCCTGGTTTGTTGGATGTCAGTTTCATCCTGAGTTCACTTCAACGCCTCGAGATGGGCATCCTCTGTTTACTGGTTTTATTCAAGCAGCGATAAACTGCAGTGCAGCAAGCGAAGAGCAGCCTAATGCGGCTCAGGCTTAAGGCTTCCGTTTAGTAAAGAACTTAAGCAAGGAACTAAGAGCGGGACCTTAATGACAAACAAGCAAATACAAGTTGCAGATATCAGCATCGGTAATGATCAGCCCTTCGTTCTCTTTGGCGGTATGAATGTACTGGAGAGTCGTGAGACGGCAATGACAGTTGCTGAGGAGTTTGTAGAAGTAGCCTCGCAGCTTGGCGTTCCCTATGTATTCAAGGCCTCATTCGACAAGGCCAATCGCTCGTCTGTAAACTCATTCCGTGGCCCAGGGCTTGATGAAGGTCTGGCTATCCTATCGGAGATCAAACAGCAGTTTTCAGTTCCCATTATCACCGACGTGCATGAAGTTGCTCAGGTGGCAGCCGCTAGTGAAGTGGCGGATATCATTCAGTTGCCGGCTTTCCTCTCCCGTCAGACCGACCTTGTTGTGGCTATGGCGGAAAGTGGTGCTGTTATTAATATCAAGAAAGCTCAATTCCTGGCGCCTCAGGAAATGGAGCATATCCTCAAAAAGTTCGAATCCGCAGGTAATGACAAGCTGATTTTGTGCGAGAGGGGCAGCAGCTTCGGTTATAACAACCTGGTGGTCGATATGTTGGGCTTCTCGGTGATGAAGAAATTCGGCTATCCGCTGATGTTCGATGCTACCCACGCGCTGCAAAAACCTGGCGGTTTGCCCAATGCAGCAGACGGTCGTCGTGCCGATGTCACGGCGCTTTCCCTGGCGGGTCTTTCCCAAGGCATTGCGGGTCTGTTTATTGAGGCCCATCCGGATCCAGATAAGGCTCTTTGTGATGGTCCTTGCGCTCTGCGCTTATCCAGCCTCAAGTCGTTTGTGCAGCAAATGAAGGCGCTGGACGATTTGATAAAAACCCTGCCGGTTCTTGATACGGCTTAGTAATTCCTCGTTTTACTTATTAGTTTAAGCTTAAGATATAACTTTAATATACAAATATAAGGCATTGAAATGGCAGCAATTAAAAATATCAAGGCTCGCGAGATTTTGGATTCTCGGGGCAACCCAACAATTGAAGCCGATGTTGTGCTTGAAAGTGGCAAAATAGGTTCAGCTTGCGCTCCGTCAGGGGCTTCCACGGGTTCTCGTGAGGCTCTGGAGCTGCGAGACAAGGATCCTTCCAGATATCTGGGAAAGGGAGTCTTGCAAGCGGTTCACAACGTCAATATTGATATTCAGGGTGCATTGATAGGGCAGAATGCGGCGGAACAAGAAGCCATAGACCAGATAATGTTGGACCTGGACGGCACAGAAAACAAATCAAAGCTCGGAGCTAACGCCATATTGGCGGTGTCTTTGGCCTGCGCCAAGGCGGCAGCGCTTGAAGCAGGTGTTCCTCTGTACGCTCATATCGCCGGCCTCGATGGCAAGCAGTCAGCTTATTCTTTGCCAGTGCCAATGATGAATATCGTCAATGGGGGTGAACACGCTGATAATAACGTGGATATTCAAGAGTTTATGGTCCAGCCAACTGGTGCAGAGAGCTTCTCGGAGGCTCTCAGATATGGCACCGAGATTTTCCATTCTCTAAAATCCGTGTTGTCCAAGCAGGGATTAAGCACCGCTGTTGGGGATGAGGGCGGTTTTGCCCCGAATTTACCTTCTAATGCCGCGGCTCTCGATGCAATCATGCAGGCTGTGGAAATAGCGGGTCTCAAGCCTGGTGTTGATGTGCATCTTGCTCTGGATTGCGCCGCTTCTGAATTTTACGAAAACGGCAAATATGAGCTAAAAGGAGAGGGAAAGAGCTATGATTCAGCCCAATTTGCCGATTATTTGCAGGGGTTGAGTGAAAATTATCCAATTCTTTCAATCGAAGACGGCATGGATGAGAGTGATTGGGATGGATGGGCTAAATTATCAGCCCAAATAGGCGATAAAGTTCAGTTAGTGGGTGATGATTTGTTCGTTACCAACACAAGTATTCTGCAGCGTGGAATTGATGAAAGCATCGCCAATTCCATTCTTATCAAATTTAACCAGATAGGCACGCTAACCGAGACGCTGGCCGCTATTAATATGGCCAAAGCAGCCGATTATACGGTAGTGATTTCCCATCGCTCTGGCGAGACGGAAGATACGACAATTGCTGATCTGGCGGTTGCTATCGGAGCCGGACAGATAAAGACAGGCTCCCTGTGTCGATCTGACCGGGTGGCTAAGTACAATCGACTATTACGCATTGAGGAAGAACTGGGCAGTAGCTCGGTTTACAACGGCTTGAAGGAGTTCGCCCGTTTCACCGGCTAGTATTTAGCCGTCTGGACATGGTCGCCTTATCGGGACGCTTTTTTCAGGACAGGGCTTGATTACTACATGAAAATATTTTTTGGCTTCCTCGGCTTTCTTTTGCTGACACTGCAATACCAGCTATGGCTGGGAGATGACAGTGTGCGCAGTTTGAATCTGGTGGAAGCCGAACTTGAGGCTCAGCGTAGTAATAATGATGGCTTGATAGATCGAAACCGCTTGGTTGAGATCGAAGTGCTGGATCTTAAGAGCGGCACCGAGGCTGTTGAGGAAAGGGCGCGCTCAGAGTTAGGCATGATCGGTAAGGGCGAAACTTTCTACATGATTCTGCTGAAAAATACAGCCAACGAATAACTAGCGACCCAGGATTTAGATTTTTGGCCCTGATTTAGCAGGGTGTTCTTTCAACAAAGAAGACTTCAATATGACAATCTGGGCTATATTGCCAGCCGCTGGCATCGGTCGCCGCATGGGATCGAATACACCCAAACAATACCTTCCTTTGCCAGAACTAACTGCTGGAGTTGATGCTGTAGCAGATGCGAAACCTGTAATTAGACACACCCTGGAACGATTGTTAGCTGTTAGCGCCATAACGAAGGTGGTTGTAGTGTTGCATCCGCAAGATGAGCATTGGCATTTATTGGGAATGGAGAGGGAGAATGATTCTCGTGTCAGCACATGTATTGGCGGAGATGAGCGTTATCAATCAGTGCTGAATGGGCTCAATCATATTTTCACCGAAGCAAAGAGCGAAGACTGGGTGCTGGTACATGATGCGGTACGTCCGTGCGTTCGTGTCGAAGATATACAAAAGCTAATCGATAGTCTGGATAAACATGACGTAGGTGGTTTGTTAGGTTCTTCTATTGACAATACGCTTAAGCAGATTGATAGCGGCGATAATATTGTAGCCACAATAGCGCGAAGTAGTTATCGAAATGCCTTAACTCCTCAGATGTTTCGTTTTGAAATGCTAAGAAATGCTATAGAAGATTTGATTTCTAATAGTGAGACGGTGACGGATGAGTCTGCTGCAATGGAGCGAATGGGGCATACCCCGTTAATGGTGATGGGGAACAAGGACAATATCAAGATTACTCACGAGTCAGATTTGATTCTTGCAGCCGCGATTCTTCAGTCGCAGGAGAGCTCTCGTGCAGAGCAGTCAGCGAATGAAAGGCCATCAGCGAATGAAAAGCCCTCAGCGAATAAGGAGCCAGGCAATGAGTAATATGCGAATAGGTCATGGATACGATGTGCACAGATTCGCTGATCAGTTCGATGAGAACAAACCTTTGGTGTTAGCTGGCGTTACGCTGGATGAGAAGCGCAGCTTGCTTGCACATTCTGACGGCGATCTGGTTTTACATGCGATCTGTGATGCGCTTCTTGGCGCTATCGGCGCGGGTGATATTGGAGAACATTTTCCGGATACAGATGAGAAATATGCCGGTATATCCAGTGTCGAATTGTTATCTATGGTTCTAGACTTGCTGTTGTCGAAAAACATGCAGGTAGTGAATATCGATGTCACGGTTGTCGCTCAGGTGCCAAAACTTTCAGACTATCGAAAGCTGATGGTTGCGAAAATTGCAGACCTGTTATCAATACCAGATGACAGAGTGAACCTGAAGGCAACAACTACTGAAGGTCTTGGGCCCATTGGTCGTGAAGAAGGCTTGGCTTGCCACGCCGTGACTCTGTTAGTCAGCAATGACTGATACCCAAGAAAAATTCAAATCATTTGATTCACTTCTCTTTGCCAATGGCGAACCAAGCGGCCAGGCGATTCTTAAACATTCCTGCGTTGATTTTATCGTCGATGAGGAGCTGGGTTTTCCTCTAAGCGGAAATGGCGAGCACCTATGCATTCGCATCCAAAAAACTGACATTACCACCGCGCAGCTAGTAAGACATCTTCGAGAGTTATTTAAAGTTGATTCATCTGCTATTGGCTATGGCGGCTTGAAAGATAGACGCGCTATAACCAGTCAGTGGTTCAGCGTACAGCTCCCTGCCGGTGAAGACAGTGATGAGAAACTGCTGGCGAGTATAGAAAACGAATCCCTCAAGGTTCTGGAGAACAGTCGAAACTCCCGCAAGATCAAAATTGGTAGCCATCGGGCTAATCACTTTGTTATCCGACTGCGGGATTGCACCGAGGACGGGCAGGCGCTCCAGGATCTGTCAACTAAGGTCTGGGAGACAAGGCTGGAAAACATATCAACTCAAGGGGTGCCGAATTACTTCGGGCCACAGCGCTTCGGCTGGGATTACAGTAACCTCCAGCAAGTCTGGGAGCTGATGGAGTCGGCATTGCCTGGCCCAAGCGGAGCGCAACAGGAGAGTGGAGGAGCGAAACAGGAGAATGCTTCAGCGCAGCAGCGGGGAAGACGTCGTGGGCGACAAGGCAGAGGTAGGAATAATCGAAACGGCATGTTGTTTTCTGCTGCCAGATCCTATCTTTTTAATCTTCAGCTATCCCACCGGCTCGAACTGAGTAACTGGGCTCAATATCTACAAGGTGATGTGCTAAATCTGGACGGCAGCAATCGCTGCTTTCTGTTGGATGAGGGGCTGATGTGGGACGAGGAGATGCAACAGCGTCTGGATAGCTTCGACATCCATATTACCGGCCTGCTGCCAGGAATCATTGAATCGAAAGAAAGGTATGTAAGCAGCGGCAAATCAGCCGATATTGAAGATGCAGTGTGTAAAGAATATCCAATTCTGCTGGAGGGTCTGAAATTCTTTGGCCTAAAGGCGTCAAGACGGTCCTTTCGCTTCAGGCCGGCTGACCTTAAATGGGACTGGCAGGATGGAGATTTGAATGGAACCCGGGATTTAATTCTGGAATTCACATTACCTAGAGGGGCCTATGCAAGCAGTCTGCTGCGAGAGCTCTGTCATACTAAAAATAGTGAGTTAGCGGCGGTAAGCAGGAGCTAGACAGCATTGAATAGCAAAAAGAATTTGAGTGGAATTGGCATGACTTCCCAGCGTACTCGCGAGCGCCTTCTAGGCCGCTTGATGGACCAGGGCATTAGCAGCATGGAAGTATTGGATGTGATCCGCTCCACTCCCAGGCATATCTTTCTGGACGAAGCGCTTTCTCATCGAGCTTATGAAGATGTCGCCTTGCCCATTGGTCATAACCAGACTATTTCCCAGCCCTACGTTGTTGCGCGAATGACAGAAGCCATTATTAAGAGCGGGCCGGTTGATAAGGTGCTTGAGATTGGCACCGGCTGTGGTTACCAGACCTCCGTTATGGCGCGACTCGCGAAATCTGTGTACACGGTAGAGCGAATTAGACCTTTATTGGATCGTGCGAAAAAGAATTTGAAACTTATTGGTCTTAGAAACATCGAATTTAAATTTGGAGATGGCAGTAATGGCTGGGAAGAGAAGGGGCCATTCGATGCGATTATTACCACGGCCGCTCCCCAACAGATTCCCGAAAGCTTGCTCCGGCAACTTAATGAAGGGGGACGATTGGTGATTCCTGTTGGTGGTGATCAGCAAGAGCTGCATCTCATTACTCGACAAGGGGATAAATTTAAATCTGAAGTGTTAGAAGCGGTTCGCTTCGTACCGCTTCTTGTAGGTCAGTTGCAACACTAAGTTCAGCGTCGCTGAGCGGAGGAATATTCATGTCCGGTTTGGATTCCACGCCCTCAAGCGAGGATTCGCAATCAGTCGGAGTTAGTCTCTTTCTGAAAGGCATGGCAATGGGCTTGGGTGATTCGGTGCCCGGCGTGTCCGGTGGAACTATTGCTGTCATAAGCAACATCTACGACAAACTGGTTCACTCTATTCGTTCCGTTGATCTGCGGGCGTGTAAGCTTTTGCTTAGTGGGAATTTTGCCAAAGCATGGAGCCACGTTAATGGAAATTTCCTCACTGTTTTATTTCTTGGAATTTTAAGCGGACTTTTGCTGTCAGCTAATAGTGTGCTTTTTTTGCTCGAAAACTATTTTCCACCATTGATGATGTTCTTTATAGGTTTGGTGCTGGCATCATGTTGGTTGCTCAAGAATCAATTTGAGCTGGCACGCATTCAAAACCTGATGGCTATGGTTTTTGGCTTGGCATTGGCTATAGCTATTAGTTTTGTAAGTCCGAGAGAAGCAGACTTGAGCTATACCTATGTTTTTTTTAGCGGCATGATTGCCATTAGCGCGATGATTTTGCCCGGGCTTTCGGGCGCGTTTATTCTAATATTGTTAGGGGTTTATGAGTTTATACTCGGCGCACTTACTGACTTTAACTTGCCATATATTTTGGTATTTGTTTCAGGTTGCGCCATCGGCATAATGGCTTTTTCCCGGTTTCTTTCCTGGTTGCTTCTCAAACATCATCAGCTTAGCTATGGCGGTATCACTGGCATGTTAGTGGGATCCGTTGTCGTACTCTGGCCGTGGCAGCATACCCCTGCCTTTTACACTGGTCCTATAGAAGAGGCCAGGGTACAAATAGTAAAAGTTTCTCCGTTTAATTACGAAGCTCTTACTGGCGATGATGCGATGTTGGTGAGCGGGATAATTTGTCTGATTGCAGGCATCGCTGCGGTTACTTTATTGCATTGGGTGTTCGATAGCAGAAATTTAGAAAACAAAAAGAACAGTTAACAAAATAGATAGTAAAAAGTAGATAGCAAAAAGTTAAGTAGCGAGTAGACAGGTATTGGGAAGATTAGCAGTCAAGATCTAGAGAATTAGTATGATGAGATTTGCACGTTCACAATGTTTTAGTTCGGGGTTCTTAATGAGTCCCACACTAACGCGTGTGCGTATGTTTCTCATTTTCTTGCTAACGTTACTTTTTCTACAGGCTTGTGGCGGTGGTTATCAAGCGCCCATTCTGGAGCAGGGTGAAGAGCAACAGCTCAGGGCTCCAATTATTGTCGATAGCTCGACCCCTGACAGCAACTTTCGTTCACCTGACAGTCCAGTGCGGGTTTCATCATCGTCTTCAGCTGCAGCTTCATCCTCCTCCCCAGCCACATCAGACAGGATTACTCGAAGCAGGGCAGTAGTTACACCTGCTTCAGGCTCGAATTCATCCAGCGGAAATTCAGCGCCAGGCAGTCATCGAGTTCGTTCTGGTGACACATTATTTTCCATTGCTTTTGAATACGACCTGGATTTTAGATCGCTCGCTTTGGCTAACGGTTTGCGTCCACCCTATACGATTTTTGTGGACCAGCAGTTAAGTCTGGATATTAATAATATTACTCAGTCTTCATCGAGGGTTAGCAATAGTAATCTGGGTACGGCTGTTGGAAATGATTCCGTTGCTCGCGCCCAGGGTAGTAACACCTCTTCGGGCGGGGTTCTGCGTCAGCCAATTAGTAGTAGCACAAACCGGGAATTACGATGGCAATGGCCCCATCGAGGTCGCGTGATGCGTGCATTCGGAACAGGCAGTAGTAAAGGTTTGGATATTAGTGGTAGTAGCGGAGAGCCGGTATTAGCAGCCGGAGATGGAGACGTGGTTTATTCAGGTCGTGGCATACAGGGCACAGGGGACCTGATTATTATCCGCCACAGCGACAGATATCTTAGTGCCTATGCTCATAATAGTGTGATGCTGGTGAGTGAAGGTAGTCGGGTCAGGGCTGGAGATAAGATTGCCGAGATTGGTCAGAGCCCGGCTGGGGAGGATATGCTGCACTTCGAGATTCGAGAAGATGGGAACTCCGTGGATCCCATCAGGTTCTTACCTGGTCGTTAAGCTAAGAGTCGTTAAGCCTAAAGTTGTTAAGACAAGGCTTAGCTATGCTGGATAGCGTTACCGCTCCAGGTATTGCAGTTTATTAGGCTTGTCAGTCCACTCTTCAGCTTCGGGAAGAGGATCTTTCTTTTCGGTAATATTCGGCCAGTTTTCTGCAAGATCCGCATTGAGTTGCAAAAATTCTGCTTGATCCTCCGGTATCTCGTCTTCGGCGTAAATAGCGTCTACGGGGCATTCGGGTTCACACAAGGCGCAGTCGATACATTCGTCGGGATGAATTACCAGGAAGTTTGGTCCTTCATAGAAGCAATCTACCGGACAAACTTCAACACAGTCAGTGTGCTTACAGCGTATACAATTATCACCTACTATGAACGTCATCTTGTCTCCAAACTTCTTTCTCTAAATACCCTGACTTATGTACTGATAGGGCGGGTTTATGGCTGTGGCTGGGATCGAATCTGTCGATGTTCCAGCGCGGAGCATTCTACCAGTTTTTTTCGGCAGATTCTCACTCAGCTGGAGCTTTTCTTCTTCAGGTCGTAGAGGATGCTAAGGGCTTCTTTTGCGGTGATGTCATCAGGGTTGAGCCGCTGCAGAGTCTCTACCGCAGGATGGGGAGCGCTGTTAAACATTTCACCTTGAAAGGGTTCAGTTGCGACTCGTGTCGGCGCTGGAGATTTGGGCTGGGTTCCATGGCTTTCAGACTCCAGTTGATGCAGTTTGTCACGGGCACTATCAATTACAGCACGAGGGATGCCGGCGAGCTGAGCAACCTGCAGCCCATAGCTCTGATTGGCTGGACCTGACTTAACAGAATGCAGAAATACGATGCCACTATCATGCTCCACCGCATCCAGATGGACATTGATTATATTGTCGTAATCATCAGGCAGGCTGGTGAGTTCGAAATAGTGGGTGGCAAATAATGTATATGCCTGCTGCTGAGCGATATATACGGCAGCGGCCCAAGCCAGAGACAGGCCGTCGAAGGTGCTGGTACCTCGGCCAATTTCATCCATTAATACCAGGCTGCTGGAGGTGGCATTGTGCAGAATATTCGCAGTCTCGGTCATTTCTACCATGAAGGTTGAGCGACCGCCGGCAAGGTCGTCTGATGAACCTATGCGAGTGAATATCCGATCGATAGGCCCGAGTCGAACAGAATCAGCGGGAACATAGCTGCCGCATAGTGCCAGCAGGCAAATTAAAGCTGTCTGTCTCATGTAGGTAGACTTACCGCCCATATTAGGGCCGGTAATGATCATCATCTTCTGTTGTTGATTCAGGCAGAGGTCATTGGCGACGAAATTCTCGACTGTTACTTTTTCCACTACCGGGTGTCGGCCAGCAGCGATTTCAATTCCAGGCTCGTCAGTCAATTCAGGTTGGCAGTACTGCAGATTAGTTGCTCGCTCTGCAAAATTATTCAATACATCAACTTCGGCTATCGCTTCGGCACTGGCAATCAATGCAGCAAGCTCCGTAGCAAGATCTTCAATCAGGGTGTCATAGAGTGCTTTCTCTCGAGCCAGGGATTTGCTGCGGGCGCTTAAAACCTTGTCCTCGAATTCTTTTAGCTCTGGAGTAATAAATCGTTCGGCATTCTTAAGAGTTTGGCGACGGATGTACTCGGCGGGCAATTCGATGCCAGCCTGACCTTTACTTATTTCTATGTAGTAGCCATGTACTCGGTTGTATCCTACTTTGAGCGTGCCCAGCCCCGTTCTTTCTTTTTCACGCAGCTCGAGGTCCACCAGATACTGACCGGCATTACTGCTCAGGTTGCGCAGGTCATCCAGTTCATCATCGAAACCTTCGGCGATGACTCCACCTTCACGTATCACTACGGGAGGGTTTTCCTCGATAGCCCGGTTCAGCAACTCCACTTGCTGAGGAAAAACTGAAACCTGAGTAGACAATAATCCCGCGTGCTCCGATTCAACGAGGCTAAGATGGGATTGAAGATCGGGAAGCAGGGTCAGGCCATCGCGGAGCTTGGCTAGATCTCTCGGGCGAGCAGAGCGCAGCGCCAGTCTTGCCAGAATGCGTTCGAGGTCACCAATGTTGCTTAATACTTCAGATATTTTCTCAAATCGATAGTCGGAGATAAGCCCGGCAACGGATTGCTGACGATTCTGTAATTGCTGTCGGTCTCTGAGAGGCCGATTGATCCATCGGTTTAATAACCTGCTGCCCATGGCGGTGGCGCAGCGATCCATAACAGAGAGAAGCGTGTTGTCCCGACCGCCGGAGAGATTAGTATCCAACTCCAGGTTTCGGCGGCTGGCAGCATCTAAAATCACACTGTCTTCCTGTTGTTCTACCTGTATACCCTGAATGTGCGGCAGTTCTGATTTCTGTGTTTCTCTCGCGTATTGGAGCAGGCAAGAGGCTGCCTGCAGTGCGATATGTAATTCTTCGCAGCCAAAGGCACTTAGGTCCTTGGTATTGAAATGTTCAGTGAGGGTACGAATGCCATTATCTAATTCAAATTCCCAAATCGGGCGCCTGCGTTTGGCTGGATGATTCAGACTGGATTCAACTTCAGTCAACTCATCCTGCAAAAGGATCTCGGCGGGCTTTATGCGTTCGACTTCTGCTATCAGTGCTTCAAGCCCGGTGAGTTCGCATAAGACGAATCGGCCACTGCTGATATTCATGTGGGAAATTCCATATTCTCGCTTGTCACTGTCTGCGATGTTTTTGCTATTGGCACTAATGGCCAGCAGGCAATTATCTCGGCGCTCATCCAGCAAGGCTTCATCGCTGACTGTTCCGGGCGTGATAATTCTGACCACCTGTCGCTCAACTGGTCCTTTGCTGGTTGCTGGGTCGCCGATTTGTTCGCAGATAGCAACGGAGACTCCGGCCTCTACAAGCTTGGCCAGATATCGGTCCGCTGCGTGGTAAGGAATGCCGCACATGGGGATGGGTTCGCCGGCGGCTTTGCCGCGAGCAGTCAGGGTGATATCAAGGATGTCAGCAGCAGATTTGGCGTCGTCAAAAAACAACTCATAGAAGTCACCCATGCGATAGAACAAGAGACTGTCTTGATGCTGAGCTTTGATGCGCAGAAATTGCTGCATCATCGGGGTATGGGTTTGTGCGTCGGCCAAGTTGTTACTGCTGTTTGCGTTTGACTAAGGAATCAAATTCTACCTCAAAAAAGCAGACGGCGTTATCACAACTCGGAGTGGCTTAAGGTTTGATGGCGGCGCTACCTTTTCAAAGCCAAAATAGTTAGGCAAGCGTAGCTGAGCTAACAATGCCTGGTAGGCGTGCTTTACTAGTTTCAGGGGATTGATCTTGGATTCAAAAATATAGTGTCCCCATTCAGCAGGAGCGGCTACTATAACCCTATGGTGCCTTCTCCTTCGAAAACTGTTTCAAACCTCGTTGAAAAACTGGCCAATACACTCCTCTCGAAAAAACTGATTATGTCCACAGCCGAATCCTGCACCGGTGGTTGGATATCACAATGTCTCACTGCTATTTCCGGAAGTTCTCAGTGGTTCGATACCGGCTTTGTAACTTATTCGAATGAAGCCAAGCAGAGATTATTGTCCGTTCCTCCTGAGATTTTTGAAATTGATGGCCCTGGAGCCGTGAGTGAAGAGACCGTATTGGCTATGACTCGCGGAGCTATCGCTAATAGTCGGGCCAATGTTGCTGTGGCGGTTAGCGGTATAGCCGGCCCTGACGGCGGCAGCGATGACAAGCCTGTTGGCACGGTATGGATAGCCTGGCAATGGGAAGACAAGTCCCTGGCCCAGTGCTTTCAATTCAGCGGTGATCGTGAGGCAGTGAGACTGGCTACGGTAGAAGCGGCTCTCCATGGAACCCTTCTGCTAGTGAACTAGCGGGCTCGGGAAGAGCGTCAAGGGAGGGATGAAAAAAAACTAAAGGATTTTGATTTTTTGCCAATATACTGGTTGTATATACAGTAATATTTTGTTTAAATTAGCACTGTCTGTATATACAGTGATTTGCTGAATCGAAGGAAGGCCTCCGAATTTTAAAGGAATTCGAAAGAGTTTAAAGAAAGACCGAGGCTAAGATACTCAAATCAATTATGGCTGAACTCGATGCTACTCTGATGGGTCCATCGATGGTCATCAGAGAGCATCGAGTTCGAGCCACCAAACATTGCCAGGATCTCTTTATAGGACTATTAAGAGGGCTTGGGATAACAGGCAAGCAGATAAAAGGCTTGATAGAGAATTTAACAAGGTTTGATAAAAAGTTTAGCAAGTAGTTGGGGACAGACTACTATTTAAAGCTCAGCAAGCTAAGGAAGCACGCTGGGAAAACAAGAACAACTGCATTACTCACGGAACCAGCATCAGTTGTGGATTAAATAATCAAGGATACAACTATGATCGAAGATAACAGCAATAAAGAAAAAGCACTGGCAGCAGCCCTTTCTCAAATCGAAAGACAATTCGGTAAAGGTTCCATGATGCGCCTCGGTGACACCGACCGCGTAGCCATTCCCGCTATCTCCACCGGTTCTCTCGGCCTGGATGTTGCGCTAGGTATAGGCGGCCTGCCCAGAGGCAGGGTAGTCGAAATTTATGGCCCTGAATCTTCGGGTAAAACCACATTAACACTTCAGGTTATTGCCGAAGCACAGAAAGCCGGTGGTAGCTGCGCCTTTATCGATGCCGAGCATGCTCTTGACCCGATTTATGCAGAGAACCTTGGTGTAGACGTGGATAATCTTTTGGTCAGCCAGCCGGACACCGGTGAGCAGGCTCTGGAAATCTGCGACATGGTTGTGCGTTCAGGCGCTCTCGATGTGGTGGTGATCGATTCCGTCGCAGCGCTTACACCGAAGGCTGAAATAGAAGGCGATATGGGTGATACCCATATGGGGCTGCAGGCACGTTTAATGTCTCAGGCCTTGCGTAAGATGACTGGTAATATCAAAAACTCAAATACGCTGGTGATCTTTATTAACCAGATTCGCATGAAGATCGGTGTCATGTTCGGTTCGCCCGAAACTACTACCGGTGGTAATGCACTTAAATTCTATTCCTCTGTGAGATTGGATATTCGCCGCATCGGCTCCATCAAGGATGGTGATGAAGTGGTGGGTAACGAGACTCGTGTGAAGGTTGTGAAAAACAAGGTTGCTCCTCCATTCAGGCAAACTGAATTTCAAATCATGTATGGCAAGGGTATTCATCACCTGGGTGAAGTTATCGATCTTGGGGTGAAGCAGAACCTAATCGAGAAGTCCGGCGCCTGGTATGCCTACAAGGGCGAAAAGATAGGGCAGGGTAAAAAGAATGTTGCTCTGTATCTTGAAGAAAACCCGGAAATTGCTGTTGAGATTGAAACCGGAATTCGAGCTCAGTTGCTCGGAGCCGAAGCAGATAACGATGAAGATGTAGCACCGGCCAATGACGATGTAGTGGTATTGGCAGATGCTAAAAACAAGGAAGCTTCATAAGCATTTCGAAAATAGAAACTCCGCAAGATAATCTTCCCGATGTCCCCGTTCTCCGGCGAGCCGCAATGGACTATTTGGCTCGTCGGGAACACTCTTCCTACGAATTAACGCAAAAGCTAAGCAAAAAATTTCCTGATACCGATCAGGAGCTGATATGCGAAGTTCTAGCTCAGTTGCAAAAGGACAATCTGCAGTCAGACGAGCGTTTCGCCGAAGCCTATGTACGCTATCGGAAGACTCGAGGTTTTGCCTACAATCATATCAAGGCAGATCTGGGCGCTCGCAGGGTTGATGAGAGCACTATTGATCAGCATCTCTACCCGGACGACAGCGACTGGCTAACTATGTTGAAGGCCTTGCTTGATAAAAAACTGGGTGTGGGTGGTGTTGTAGAGTTCGGCTCAAAAGAACACCGGCGCGTACTGCGATTTTTGGAGTCGAGGGGCTTTCAATCCTTGGATATCCGCAAGGCTATAGAGAAGCGCATCGCTCTCAGAAAACCATGTGGTCCCGACCTAAAATAACGTCCCACCAAGAAAAGCTCCATAGACTGGTAATTGCCACAGGATATTGTGTTGACTTGCTAGTAGGGCCCTCTAATACAAAATCATCAATTTCGTAAGTTACAGGAAAATGCGACAATACCATTCTACGCACCCTGACTAACGCAGCACCACAATGGAACTACTTACAAAATGAAATTGATCAGACCCTTCCGCGGCCTTCGCCCGACTCGTGAATTGGCAGCTAAAGTCGCCTCCCATCCCTATGACGTCTTAAACCGGGAAGAAGCTTTCGAGTTAGCTAAAGGCAAGCCTTTCAGTTTTCTCCACATTAATAAGCCAGAGATAGATGTTGAGTCATCTGTAGATGTTCACGATCAGTCCGTGTATGACAAAGGTAAGGAGAATCTGGATAGATTTATCTCGGAAGGCACCTTGGTACAGGACGGTGAAGATAAGTTGTATGTATACAAGCAGGTAATGGGCGATCATGAGCAATACGGATTGGTAGCTGCAGCATCTGTTGAGGCGTACGAGAATGACCTGATTAAGAAGCATGAATTCACGCGCCCAGAGAAAGAAGACGATCGTGTCGATCACATGGACGCGCTAGGAGCTCAAGTAGGTCCGGTGTTTCTGACATACAAAGCGAACGAGTCCATTGATGAAATGATTGCTCAGGTAACAGCTACGACACCGGAATACGATTTTGTCGCCGAGGACGGTACTGGCCATGTGTTTTGGGTTATTGAGGATCTGGCATTGGCTGCGTCTATCGAAACTGCCTTTAATGAATTGGAATGTCTCTACGTTGCAGACGGGCACCATCGATCAGCGGCGGCTTCCAGAGTGAGACATTTACATCAGAAGAGGAATGACTCTCACTCCGGAGAAGAGCCATATAACTATTTTCTTACGGTTTTATTTCCTCACAACCAGATGCAAATTCTCGATTACAACCGTGTTGTGAAAGATCTGAACGGCTCCGAGCCTAAAGCTTTTCTGGAAAAGATTTCCCAGGACTTCAATATTGAAGAAGTTGAACTGGCAACAGCAAAACCTAAAACGGCCAGACAGTTTGGTCTTTACCTCGAAGGTAAGTGGTACTCACTGAGCGTTAATGAGAAATTGCAGTCTCGAATAGATGATACTGACCCGGTAAGCAGTCTTGATGTAAGTATTCTTCAAGATGCAGTTTTCTCCCCCATGTTGGATATCCATGATCAGCGTACGGACAAGCGAGTTGATTTTATAGGAGGCATACGCGGCCTTGAAGAATTGGAAAAGAGGGTAGACTCTGGGCAATGGGCAGCAGCCTTTGCCTTGTTTGCAACGTCAATAGAAAGTCTTATGGCAATAGCTGATGCGAATGAAGTTATGCCTCCCAAATCTACCTGGTTTGAACCCAAGCTTAAGAGTGGTTTGGTGGTTCACATCCTGGACTAAAAAAGGCGGGCTAAAAAAGAACGGGGAACAAAAGGACAAGGACTGAAAAGAAAAGGGGCTGAAAACGCGAAGTGTTCTCAGCCCCAAAAGTGCCTCTAGGGAGAGGCATGGAAACGCGCAATGCGTATCCGAGAGATATTCTGTTATGTTGGCGCTGCGAATTAGCAGTGTGCCGAACAATATTCCTGGTGACATTTCTCGCTGATAGTAAATTCCGGTGAAATGTTTAGCATATAGCTACGAAATTTAAATCTTACACACATATAGTGTGAGAGCGAGCTAATCAGATGTCGCATGCTTGTAGTTAAAGTAGTCATTTTTACGTTCCCTTTGTTCATTCTCGGAAAATACTACGCTTATCTTCTAGAGGGCCGTATTTACGAGTTGTGCTATCTATAACGCCGCTTAATACTATTTGGTTTACATCGAGTGAAATTAATTTCTTGGCATTTGTCTGTATAAAAATCAAATATAGAGAAATCAGATATAGCGAAACAAGATATCACTGTTAGCAAATAGCAATGAATATACAGAAGCAGATAAAAAAGCCGCAGCCCATCAAGTGATGACGCCGCGGCTAGCTCTCAAGGAGGAGAGGTGTCTATGCGGCGCTCTGTTTACTCACATCTATTAGGGCTGCCGTATTATCGCCAATAGGAATTCGCTTAGGCTTCATTGCCTCGGGAATTACACGGACCAGGTCGATATATAGAATGCCGTTGGCAAGGCTAGCACCGGTTACTTCTACATGATCGGCTAACTGAAAGCGGCGCTCGAAATTCCTTGCGGCAATACCCTGGTGTAGATAGTTTCGTTGATCTTCTTCAGGTGCTGCCTTTTTTCCCTTCACTGTGAGTGTTTGTTTCTCAGAATGTAGTTCCAGCTCTTCTTCTGCAAAGCCGGCAATAGCCATGATTATCTGATATTTATCTTTATCCAACAGTTCAATATTGTAAGGAGGATAAGCAGGTTGATTGGTGTCGCTCCGGTTCGCAGCATCCAGTAGGGATGACAAGTGATCGAAGCCAATGGTTGATCGGTACAGTGGTGAAAAATCGAAATTACGCATAGTTCATATCCTTATAGGAAGCTTTTTGCTTCCAAGCAATATGGTTAATTAAACTGATAGTTTGATATCAGTGATCCCTGCCTATCTATTTGATCAGGCATATAGCAAATCTCTTATGAGCACCTGCTACAAAATATAATATGGGGGCATTGAAATTATTTACAAGGATGCTGTGGTGATAAGTAAAGCCGATGCCATTCGTTGTTGAAGCTTCCTGAATAAAAGTTAGAGAGGTTGAGTCAAAAATGGGAAAAGAATGAGATGAAACAAAAGCAGGTGAAGGGCGCAAGAAATGACTAGAAAAAACAAGAGTAACTTAGATTTCGCTTGAAGAACTCACTCTAAGAAGCTGCTAGAGAATCGAGCGTTCAAAAAGAGATTTGCTCAGGTAAATAAGGGCTTGAAGCAGAAAAGATAATTTAGATCTAAGCTATCCCCGTTATTCTAGTATGTATGGCTTTTTAGAAGCGAAAGAAAGTAGGGCTAGCTCTTAGTGAGTTTTAATTACATAAACCCCGGCAAGCATTAACAGAACGCCACTCACTCGCCACATGTTTAGTGAAATTTGCGGATTACCAAAAGCGCCAAAATGATCGAGTGCCAGTGCCATGACAAGCTGACCACAGAGTATCAATGCCGTAGTTAAGCCAACTCCCAATTTAGGTGATACAAAAATTATTGCGACCATGTAGATCGAGGCTATCACTCCGCCTAAAAACGCTGTTGGGGGAGCGGCAGTCAGTTCGCTAACGCTTGGGAAAGTAGGGCGCATCACCAGCACGACCAGTGACATAGTGATGAAACCAACGATCATTATCAAAAGGCCGGCGGAATAGGGGCTACGTGTAACTGAGCCCAATTGGGCATTGAATACCAGTTGCAGCGGGATTAGCGAGCCGGTGACAAACGCAATAGAGATAAAAAGTGAGCTATTCATTAGTTTCATTCACTGTCCATAATCATTGGGCGTGCCACCGGTCGCTTTTCTAGTTAATTGGACCTGATTAGATTACAAGCAGATCCATAAATTCATTCACTGCTGTCTGTTCAAGTCGCTTCTGGTCTTTGCAAAGCTCGAAAATCTCAGCACAGCGTTTCGCCGGGAACCGAGTCGCCAGATTAGCCTTGAATTTGTCCTCTAGCAGAGGAATTCCTTCTTCGCGACGACGTCTGTGACCCACAGGGTAGTCTATCTCGACCTTATCCGTGGAGTTCCCGTCCTTGAAATACACCTGGAGAGCATTGGCGATAGAGCGTTTCTCTGGCTCCAAATACTCTTTTGTATAGGTTGGGTTCTCATGAATCTCCATTTTCTCCCGTAATTGGTCGATTATGGGGTTGTTGGCATGAAAATCGTCTTCATAGTCCTCTGCAACCAGATCGCCAAATGCCAGCGGCACGGCGGTCATATACTGCAGGCAGTGATCGCGATCGGCAGGGTTGTTTAGTGGTCCAACCTTGCTAATGATGCGAATTGCCGATTCGTGGGTGTGAATAACGATCTTCTCGATATCATCCAATCTGTCTTTAACTTGAGGGTGTAATCTTACTGCCGCCTCGGCAGCTGTCTGCGAATGAAACTCAGCAGGAAAAGAGATCTTAAATAGAATGTTTTCCATTACATAACTTTCATAATCCCTTGTAAATTCTAAAGGTTTTCCATTAAAGGAAACGTCATAAAAGCCCCAGGTAGGTGCGGTAAGCACGCTTGGGTAACCTATCTCTCCTCGTAGTGTGAAATCAGCCAACCTTACTGCCCGCGATGTTGCATCTCCTGCAGCCCAGGACTTGCGGGGCCCGGCATTTGGGGAGTGGCGATAGGTTCGAAGGCTGGAGCCGTCTAACCAGGCTTGTGATAGGGCGTCGATGATCTGTTCTCGGCTTCCTCCGAGCATTTTGGTAGCGACGGCGGTAGAAGCGACGCGAACCAAGAGAACGTGACATAGGCCAACACGGTTAAAGCTATTCTCCAAGGCGATAACCCCTTGAATTTCATGAGCTTTAATCATTGCTGTTAGCACGTCCTTCATTGTTAGCGGCGCTTTGCCGGCCGCGACATTCTGCTGTGATAGAAAATCAGCTACCGCCAGAATTGCTCCCAGGTTGTCCGAAGGGTGGCCCCATTCTGCGGCGAGCCAGGTATCGTTGTAGTCTAGCCAGCGAATGATGCAGCCTATATCCCATGCGGCTTTCACCGGATCCAGACGATATTGGGTGCCTGGTACTCGAGCACCGTTGGGTACTGTAGTTCCTTCAACCAGAGGACCGAGCAATTTAGTGCATTCAGGAAAGCGTAGAGCCAGCAATCCGCAGCCCAGGGTGTCCATGAGGCAATTACGCGCTGTATCAAAGGCTTCGTCTGAATTTATCTCGTAGTCACAGACGTAATCCGCGATATCAACGAGCACCTGATCCGGCTCAGGCCGGGTATTTTGTTCAACATTTTGTGACACTTTAAAATCCTTATAAAACAGTTAAATATAGTATATATATAAAGTAATTAGTCAAAATATTACCGCGCTATCTTACTCTCCTGATAACAATCCAGACCCCGGATAGTCCATTGCAGGTTTAGCGGTCCGCAATATCCACCCAATCAGAGGTTTCGGGTCCCGTATAGTCCGCACTAGGGCGAATAATGCGGTTATTAGCCCGTTGCTCTTTAACATGGGCAGCCCAGCCTGTGAGCCGCGACATCACGAATATCGGTGTAAACAGCTTGGTTGGGATATCCATGAAGTGATAGGCGGAGGCGTGAAAGAAGTCCGCATTACAGAATAGCTTCTTCTCCCGCCACATGACTTCTTCGCAGCGCACGGATACCGGGTAGAGCGTTGAATCACCCACCAGTTCGGCCAGTTTCTCGGACCATTGCTTGATGATGGTGTTGCGAGGGTCGGATTCGGTGTAGATGGCGTGTCCAAAGCCCATGATCTTGTCTTTTCGCTCAAGCATGGCGAGGATCTCTTTCTCGGCCTCGTCGGCGCTGCTCCAGTTTTGAATCATATCCATGGCGGCCTCGTTTGCGCCCCCGTGGAGAGGTCCGCGTAGGGTGCCGATAGCGCCAGTGATGCAGGAATGCATGTCAGAGAGTGTAGAAGCACATACTCTAGCGCTGAAGGTTGATGCGTTAAACTCATGTTCTGCATAGAGAATTAGGGAAACGTTCATTACCTGGGTAAACAGCTCGCTAGGGGCTTCGCCTCCCAGCATGTGCAAGAAATGTCCGCCAATTGAGTCATCATCCAGAGCGGTTTCGATGCGTTCACCCTTGTGGGAGAACATATACCAATAGCAGATGATGGAGGGGAAGGCCGCCAGTAGGCGGTCGATGACCTCATCCTGTTGTGAAAAATCTTCCTCTATCTCCAGATTTCCCAGCATCGAACAGCCGGTTCGCATCACATCCATTGGGTGAGCAGTTGCAGGAATGCGTTCCAGGACATCTTTTAGCTCTTGAGGAAGTGCCCGTAATGATTTGATTTTACTTACATATTCATCAAGCTCAGCCTGATTGGGTAATTTGCCTTTTAGTAGAAGGTAGGCAACTTCTTCGAATTTAGCATTTTCCGCCAAGACGCTGATGTCAAAGCCGCGATAAGTAAGTCCTGTGCCAGTCTTGCCAACAGTGCATAGCGCTGTTTCTCCGGCTACCTGGCCCCGTAAGCCTGCTCCGCCTAGTTTTTTCTCTGCCATGTGATACTCCGTTTAGTGTCTCAGCTTGGCAGCAGTGTCTCTGCCAAGCTATATTCATGTTATGAATTAATAAAGTAGTATAATTTACTGATATTTATAGTTATAAAATTTCTTACTGATCTTCTGAGTCGAATAAGGCGTCCAGTTTTTGCTCGTAAGCGTGATAGCCCAATACTTCATAGAGTTCCATTCGTGGCTGCATTTTGTCCAGCACAGCTTTCTGGTCGCCATTGATTGCGATGGCCTGATAGACATCCAGGGCTGCTCTACTCATAGCTCGAAAGGCGCTAAGCGGATATAGCACCATGCCGACGCCGTTCTCTGCTAATTCCTCGCAGTTAAACAGGGGTGTATGTCCAAATTCAGTGATATTAGCCAAAACAGGTACTTTGACAGCGTCTACGAATTGGCGGTATTGGTCCAGTTCCAGCATAGCTTCAGGGAAAATGGCGTCTGCACCGGCCTCAACGCAGGCAATGGCACGCTCGATAGCGGAATCCATTCCTTCTACAGCCAGCGCATCGGTACGGGCCATGATGACAAAGTCCGAGTCAGTCTTGGCGTCGGCGGCGGCTTTGACTCTATCAGCCATCTCACTTTGGCTCACAATCGCCTTGTTTGGGCGGTGGCCGCATCGCTTCTGAGATACCTGGTCTTCTATATGTACCGCTGCTGCGCCCGCATTCTCCATGGCTTTGATGGATCTGGCGATGTTAAATGCGCCGCCCCAGCCGGTATCGATATCCACCAGCAAAGGAATGTCTGTGGCATTACAGATGCGCTCCACATCGGCGACAACATCATTGAGACTGGTTATCCCTAAGTCTGGCAGGCCATAGGAAGCGTTGGCTACGCCGCCACCTGACAGATATATGGCTTTATGGCCGGCATCTTCCGCTAACATCGCGCAATAGGCGTTTATCGTGCCAACAATCTGCAGCGGTTTATTGTCTTCCAAGGCTTGCCTGAACTTGGCTCCCGGGGATGGGCTTTTCATATAAAACTCCTTAGGTAATACGTCTAATAATTTGAAATATATAGATTTAACATATTCTCGCTATTGTTCTTAGCAGCTATTAGTCAATTTGTTCTAGCTGACTCATCAGGGTCTTTCTGGCGCCGCTAATATGGCGCTTCATCAGCAGTTCGGCTAACTCACAATCATTATTTTCCAGGGCATCAACGATTTGGTGGTGCTCTTTAAATGCCTGCTCGGGACGGGATGGGCCGCTGCTGGTCTGCACCCTGTACAATCGCAGCAGGTGATAGAGTTCGTCGCAGAGAAGTTTAAACAGACGATCATTACCGCTGAGGCTGACAATAAGATAATGAAAGTCCAAATCGCCTTCCTTCTGGTAATAGAGTCGGCCGTTCTCGGATTGGATCTGGGCTTCGTGATTTGCCAGTAACTGGCGCAGACGAGCACAGTCCTCAGCGCTGGCCTTACTGGCGGCCAAACGACAGGCTAGGCCTTCCAGTGATTCTCTTATTTCATATATTTCAATAGCTTGCACTTTATTTAGAGAAATAACTTTAGCCCCGGAATTGGGCTTGATCTCTACTAATTTACAGCCTTCCAGGCGGCGAATCGCTTCGCGAAGAGGGCCGCGTGAAATTCCGTATTGTTTGCTTAATTGGGGTTCGTTGACCTTACTGCCTGGTGCTAGCTCTCCTTTTACAATCGCCGTGCGTAATTGAGCGAAGACTGAGTCAGAAAGAGTGGCGGCTTTGGCAGGTGTTTCTACGTCCATCTGTAATTATGTCAACAATATTGAAATATTGTGTGCATTATTGTCCAAATACAGCCAAAATACAACAGTATTGTTGACAATATGAGTGCGCAAGTTTGCTTTGCGTTATACTCATTGTTTTACTCCGGAAGCGCTCTATAGCGAGGTTCTTAGTCCTATGGCATTTGGTAAATTTCAGGATTTTTTGTCAGGTCTGGTTAAAGTCCAGCGAGGCCTCTTTGTCGGCAATACGCCACCCACTATGGATGAGTTGCTTGAAAAGCTCATGGGCAATACTGGTGAGGTTTCGGCGGCAATTGCTGCAAGAGAGCTGTTGGATCTGTATAGCGATTTAGATGATGATTCCAAATTGGCCTTCTTTATGAACCTCGAGCAACACTTCAATGCCAATGAAGAATCCATAAAGCTGGCTTATGAGGATTACTCTGCTGAATCTACCAGCGCGAACCTGAATCGACTTTCTCGAGCAGCCGAGCCACGCCGCCATGAATTGCTTCGAAGGCTAAACCAAACTCCTGGGGCAACTCATGATCTGGTAAGTATGCGTACAGACCTGATTCGCTTTACTCGAGATAACCCCGAGCTACGCTCAGTTGATGAAACATTTGTTAGGCTTTTTACTTCCTGGTTCGGTCGTGGATTTCTCGTACTACAAACTATTAACTGGTCAACCTCGGCAGCGATCCTCGAGAGGATTATTCGTTATGAGGCTGTTCACGAGATTAAAGACTGGGATGACCTACGGCGCCGTATTGATCCGCCAAACCGGCGGTGCTTTGCATTTTTTCATCCAGCGCTAACTGATGAGCCGCTTATATTTGTTGAGGTTGCCCTAAGCGATGAAGTGCCGGGATCGATTAATTCCATATTAGAGGATACCGCCGAGGGCGATGTAGATCCCAGTAAGTTTACGACAGCGACGTTCTACAGCATCAGCAACTGTCAGCCAGGTCTAAAGAATATTACTTTTGGAAATTTTCTTATAAAGCAAGTAGTCAATGAACTTCAAGCCGAGTTTCCTTCAATTACCCAATTTGTCACTCTTTCGCCAATACCCGGCTTTCATCGCTGGCTCAGCCAAGAGTCGGATGATGAGCTTGAGGAACTGAAGACCTTGAAAGCCGTCATACGCTCCATGCCGGAAACCGATGATTCAATTCATGAGAACGGTGACGCCATTAAGCGGCTGGTATTCAATTACTTATTGCAGGCCAAGAAGGGGAAATACCCAGCGGATCCAGTTTCCCGATTCCACCTTGGTAACGGTGCCAAAATTTTCCAGTTACACACTGCGGCGGATATGAGCGAGAAGGGCAGAACGCAGTCCTGTGGCACCATGGTGAATTACCTGTATGACCTGAGTTGCGTTGAGCAAAATCATGAAAAATACGTGACTGAGGGTAATGTGGAATACAGCGACAAGCTAAAACCTCTGATCATCAAACGCTGAAAAATCCATTCTTCCGCAAACTTGCTATCTATTATTACCAAGGTATAATTAAATATTACCTTGGTAAATAAGATGACGTATTTAGGCAAGAAGCCATATAAAAGGCAGGAAGTGATGAAAACCACAGACAAATACTATGCATTCAGGGCGCAGGAGCTACTCGCATCGGGTCCGTTGCAGGAAATAGCTGTTGATATAAAAAATCAGTTAAATCAATCAGCTAAAGAAAGTATCTCATTTTTTAATTTAAGAAATGGAAAGCAAATAGACTTGGATCTCTCTGGGTCTGAAAGCGATGTTCGTCAACGCTATGGGGCCACTGAGACTGCTGGAGGAAAAGAAGACGCGGGCAGTGAGGCTGCAAAGAACCCTATGCCGAAAAAAGGCAGAGGGCGTCCAAAACTGGGCGTCATCGGCCGCGAGGTGACTCTCTTGCCCAGGCACTGGGAATGGTTGGATACCCAGCGGGGTGGCGCGTCAGCTGCTTTACGGCGATTGATTGAAGAATCTCGCAAGGCCGGGGCTGCCGATGAGATGATTCGCCAATCTCAAGATAGTGCGAATCGCTTCATGTATGCCATGGCGGGGGATTTGCCTGGTTTTGAAGAGGCTGTGAGGGCGCTATATGCCAAAGACAAACAAGTCTTTGATCAAGAGACCCAAGCCTGGCCGCTTGATATACGGGATTGTTCCCGTAGATATGCTGAGGCAGCCTTGAGCTAGGCTGTTGGCTGCGGCTTCAGTGGGGTTGCGTCCGTTGTTGGTGTAAAATGCCAGCTGCTTAACATGAGCCCATTCTAATCGGATGGGTGTATGTTCTCGATAATTCTCAGGTTTTGAAAAACCACATATGACTACCCAGGACACTAACTCGTATATCTATCTCTCAACAGAAGAGGCATATAGCTCAAGTGAATTGAATGAGCTATGCGAGAGAATCATTAGCAGCGGCGTGTTGGGGCGCTCCCGTCACTATGTGGAATTGTTAAGGTATTTGGTGAAGTGCTCAATTGAAGGATATTCACCAAGAGAGCTGGAGCTAGCTATCAATGGGTTGGGCAAGCCTGAAGATTTCGATGTTTCTGCTGATTCCGCAGTGCGGGTCTATGTGCACCAGCTTCGTAAGAAGCTGGACAATTATTTTGAAAGCAATGAGGTTCAGAGTGACTGTCGCATTGTCATACCTAAAGGGCAGTACACTATTGCGGCGCTTAAAAAAGAAATCCCCTTGTCATCTGCCGTTGCAAACACAGGCTTGTTCAAGTCGAGGCTAACGAACTTGCTTTTAGTTGCGGTCGTGCTGCTGCTTGCGGCGAATATTACATACCTAACTACTGACAATGAGCAAACCTTAAATTTGGAAACTCAGCAAATATTGCAAAGCTCGGTATGGGGCACTGTTCTCACTGATGATAAACCCATACTGCTTGTTATGGGAGATTACTACATTTTCGGCGAGCTAAATTCCAACGGCAATATCGCAAGAATGGTTCGAGAGTTTGATGTCAATTCCCGAAGAGATCTTGAAGACCTGCATTTCAGTGACAACGAGAATGATAGTGAGAGAAGTGAAAACTATCTCGATTTAGACCTTTCCTATATGCCGGAAGGGAGCGCTTTTGCATTAGCTAGTATTGCTCCTGTTCTTTACGGGAGCGGGAAGGGGGTTGGCATTACCATGATGTCCGACCTGACCACCTCTGATATCCGAAGTAATCATATCGTTTATATAGGTTATCTAAGTGCCCTGGAAAAGCTGAGTGATATGACATTCGCCGCATCCAGTTTGCGGATAGGCCGTAGCTACGATGAGCTATTTAATACCAAAACTTTGGAGTACTACACAAGTGATGCAGGCCTGCCAGAAGAGGGTGAAGCCTTTCGCGACTATGGCATGTTTGCCACTTTCCCTGCAGGCAGCGAGACTCAGATAGTAATGATTGCTGGTATGCGAGATGCAGGTCTAATGCATACCGCACAAGCAGTAGTTAATCCAGATATGCTGCTAGAACTGGATCAGGCTATTGGTTCTGAAGGTGGTGGAAATGATCCCAGCTTCGAAGCTTTGTTTGAAGTGTTCGGTGTCGATCGTCTGAATTTCGACGCAAATCTCATTTACACCTCTGTTCTGGATAGCAGTAAAATCTGGAATTCTTCAGCTGTTGAAAGTCTGCAGTAAACTGTAAGTTTCGCTACCTTTACCAACTGGAAGACCTTTCCTTCAGATTACATTCACGTTTTCTGGACTTTTTACGTAACTAAATCCCTTTACCCTGCGTCATATCCTTCATTAACGAAGAGTGCAGTCTTGCCAGTAAGCAATTTAGGCGAGAAAATAAGTTGACATAAACTACATTTGTAGCCATCATAACTACAAATGTAGTTTTAAACGGTTCGGGACATGCATCTAAAGGCGCAACTTTGAGCATCTTTAGAGTATGAAAAGAAACATCCAGAAGCGTAAGTCGACAAACTACTATGAGGTTGGAACCAATGTTTGGGTTTTTCGAACTACTTAATATAGATGGAAGCTTCTTACTGCTGAATGTGCTTATTCAGCTAAGTTTGATGGCTAGCTTTGCCATTCTCTTCGCCAAGAAATTTAAGAACAGCGCAGCGGCGCGTTATGCAATCTTATACTCCGCCATGTTATCCCTGCCGATTTTACTTGGGTTTTCCTTGCTGTTTCAGGCTGGAGAGCAGTCGCTGGTCTATTTGCCAATCGAAGATTCCTCATTCCAAACATCGACTTCAAATTCGGCAACTGGCTTGGAGTTTGCAGCTGCAGCTAAAGAGTCGAGTGCATCAAATGGTGAATATTGGAGCACGGAACCAGAAGGTACCATTCACTTCGGGCAGGCACTACAGGCTGTGTATACAGAATACTTGCCGGTTAATCTTCCTTCCGTTGCGACCCTACTTGCAGATTCCGAGTCGAAGGCGTTCCTTCTCTGGCAATGGTTTGTTGGCCTGTCCTTCAGTCTACAGATTTCTCTTTTATGGTTCGCGGGCTTCTGTCTCCAAAGTCTTGGCCTGGTACGGAGCTTTCAAAAGCTTAAACAGCTTGCTGCTCGGTCAAGAGATTTGCCCGCTGGTGAACAAGAGAAAGTTGATCAGTGCCTTGAAGGTATTTCATTGAATTACAAACAAGTTGGAATTGCACTGTCACGTGAGGTAAGTAGCCCTGTAGTGATGGGGTATATAAGTTCCACTCTGTTACTGCCTGAAGGGTTTGTGTCGCAGCTAGGTCATACCGAGCTTCGCGCGGTGTTGCTTCATGAGATGGCCCACGTTGAGCGATATGATGCGCTTAAGAATCTGATTCAAAAGTTTCTTTTGGCTCTATTCTGGTTTCATCCTCTAGTGCATATCATGGACAGAATGATTTCAATTTCCCGGGAAGAAATTTGCGACAACTATGTGTTGTCCCAACAACAAGCTCTGGAATATGGGGAAGTCTTGCTCAGCGTGAGCGCTATGCAAGCTAACCTGGCAATGTCACCAAACAATAATTTGAGAACCGCTCAGGTTCCGTTAGCAATGGGGATGATAGGAAGTGAATGGAAACTTGAACAACGAATCATTGAGCTCTTGAGTGAGCGAAGGGAAAAGACTATGAAACTTAGCAAACCTAGAAATCATTTAGTACAGGGCACATTAGTATCTCTTTCAATACTTTTGGCCGCCTGTCAGGTTGGTGCGGCAGAAAATGTAAATAGCGCAGCGCTTACAGCACAGGATAGGGAATTGGCTGAACAGCAAGAGGCGTTGGAAATGAATGCCCTTGCTCTTGAGTCAGCTGCTGAAATAATGGAAGCGGATGCTAGGCGTATGGAAGCTGACGTCGAACGCATGCATGCTGACATTCAACGCACGGAGATAGAAATTGCTCGAATCAATGATGAAGCTGCAATAAATGCAGACATAGATATTCGTGCTCTACGCATGGGTGTAGAAGCGCAGCGCATTGACATAGAAGCCAGAGAAATGGTGAGAGAGCTCCGAGAGCACTCAGTTGAACTTGCTATTGACCTGGAAGATGTTCGGGCTCAAGTAGAGCAAGAGTTGGAAGATGCGGATATCGGCGGTTCAATTCGCGAATCAATGGATGAGCTTCGTTCCAATCTTGCTGAGCTCGATGAAGAGACTGTGGTTGAGGGTATCGACAGCGAACAGATAAACCTAATCACCAGACAAGCACTGCAGACCGCATTACGCAGCCTTGAGGCTATCGATGTCGAGGCGCTTGAGTTGAGCATCAGAAAATCACTGGAGATAGAGTTAGATAGTCTGGAAATTCTGGAATTGGATATCAATATTGATATCGATCCTGAGATTGATGCTATAGATTTTTCTGCTGATCAAGTTAGACAGTTTGAGATAGAAAGATTGAACGCAAATAGCACACTAACTATTTAAGGAGCGTAAAAGCAGTGGTCATTGCAAACAAAACACCCCTCTCTCGCGGTGAAAGAGAAATCATGGAGATAATCTGGGATCAGGGAGAGGTCGGGGTGCTCGAAGTAACCGAGATATTGAATAAGCAAAGGCCTATTGCGAGGAATACGGTGCGCACATTGATGGAGCGCATAAGAGAAAAAGGCTGGTTAGTCTATCGCGCGGTTGGACGTAGTTATTTATATGAGGCTACTGTTCCGAGAGAAGAGAGCCTCGGTGAGAGAGTGGTAGATATGGTTGATAAAGCCTGCGGTGGAGATCCAGAGAAGCTTATGATGGCGCTTTTGGATTATCGCGGTCTCAGTACTGAGGAAAGTAAACGTATTCGGAAAATTCTCGATGAGGCAGGCAAAAAGTCATAGCTGTATGTTGCAGGCAGCAGTAAAAGAGAGAGTAAAAATCAGTAGGCATGAGAAAAGTTAAAATCACTTGGCTTAGAAGTTAACTGGACTGAAAGTAGGCCGTTACTGATTTGATCAAAGTCTTGAAGATGTCTCTGCATCCCCCTGCGGAGATTCACAAGGGAGAGACCGTTAAGGCGGAAGGGCCACAACCCTTCCGCTTTTTTTTCGGTCTTATGCTATACGGTTTGCTCTAACAGCACTGCGCCTTGCCTTAATCGCCAATTGCTTTGCCTTCTCATCACCATATTTGTTAATTGAGAAGTAAGCATTTTTTTGCTTCCGGCGAGCGCCTTTACCTTCTTGCCAAGTTGCAACCCATGAATGGTCCTTCTCCGAATAGCTCACGCCAATTTCTCCAGAGCTATTAAGAGGGGATACTTTTCTTGGGCTGAATTTGGCGTAGGGCCAATTTGCACCGTAAATTTTCTTGCCTTCAATATCCCGTTTCTTTTTGGCAGCAGCAATGGCTTTATTCTTGCCGCCAAACTTCTTGAAAGGGAATGACTGTTGAAAGCTCTTATCGTTGTACTTGATTCTCACCCATGCACAGTTTGTGCCGCGGGATTCGATAATGCTGATGTGGTGGAGCGCGCTTAGTTTTTTCAAAAGAACCTCTCTATCGATCTATGTTTGTCTACAGGTCAAAGTGGTAGTCGGTCGTACCCCAGGTACTGCTGTTATGACTATTATAGACAGCAATGAGTCACTCTTTGTATTGGAATATCCATTTCTCTAAATCATTCCAAAACTCTGCTATAAGTAGGAAATCAATGAAAGGTTTCTTCCATTACTCTAGGTAGTGTACACCTCTGTGAGAGGCTGGGCTAGGCGTGAGATGCCATGTGTTGGATAACACCTGGCTTGCGGCTTTCTACTTTATCTATGCTGTAATCATAGCGTTTGGCGCTGGGGTCAATATCCAGAGCCTCGTCTATCGCAGCCGATAGATCGGCCTTGGCAGCCTGCTCGGTAAGATAGGGGCCAGATATTTTCACCTGCAAACTGGGTTCGTCAGGTGCTGTAGCTACGATGTAAAAGTTTTTTGCGTCCAATTTAATATTCCACCCGTTCTATGGCAGATGTACAGATTGCTATCGGCAAGCTGAACGATAGCTGAAACACTCTGAATTTAAGGCTTTGTCTTGATACACGGCTAATATCGGCCGCGTATTAAAATCCAACAGCTTCCCTTATATAAGAACCTGAAAGGGGTATTTTTATTGCTTCTACCCCAAACACAAAATCCAACAGGCACACAGTACAAGGATATTCCCCTTATTCTGGCATTGTGCGTCCCCGGTCACATCTTGAGCAATCTTCAATAGAATATGGCTGTGACAGAGCTAAACCTTAAAGATAGTCAGAATCCACTCCAGAAAAGGCTAAGATGCAGTCTGCGCGCCTAAACCCATAATTCACAGCTGAGCAGCGACATTGAAAGAGCAGAAGAAGCAAGAAGTAGCTGTAGAAAAGATCAGCTTTATTCTTCCAGTATTGAATGAGAAAAGACTTGTAGGGCCGCAGCTGGAGCGCCTCCAGGTGTATCGGAGCGCTGGGCATGAGGTTTTGCTAATAGACGGAGGAAGCAGCGACGGTAGCCCGTCCGGCCTGGCTGGGCTAGTTGACTATGTCGATATAGCCCCACCAGGGCGCTCTTCTCAGATGAACCGCGGTGCCGAACTGGCATCAGGGGACATATTACTCTTTCTGCATATTGATACGATCTTGCCAGAGTCAGCAGACACTCTTATCCGCGATGCCTGCAAGCAGGCGGAGTGGGGTTGGTTTGATGTTGAACTAGCTGATGACGGCTGGCCGTATAGGCTAATCTCCTGGATGATGAATCGGCGATCAAGAATCACCGCTGTTTGCACCGGAGACCAGGCATTGTTCGTGAAGAGAGGCCTTTTTCTCGACGTTGGGGGATTCCCTGCCTTACCGCTGATGGAGGATGTAGCTATCAGCAAGCTGTTACGAGGTCGGTCGGCCGCTATGGCTATTTCCAGCCCGGTACGCACATCGGCACGCCGTTGGCGCGAGAACGGCCTTATATCAACAGTGATGCAGATGTGGCTGCTAAGGCTGCGATACTTCCTGGGTTCATCGCCGGAATCGCTGTCGGCAATGTATTACCCGCCAAAGAGATGCAAATTCCCCCAATCCCGTATCGCGATATTTGCCAGAGAGCCTGTTTTGGGAGCCGTTAAAACTCGCCTTGCTGCAGATATTGGAGATGATACGGCTCTGGGCCTTTATAAGAGAATGGCAACTCGGATTGTTACCTGTTGTAGGTCCTCTGCGCTGGCTAAGGTAGAGCTTTGGGTTTCCTCGAATGTAGATAATAAATACTTTCTATCTGTTTGTAATAAAAGGGATATATACTCTCAATGTGACGGGGGCCTGGGAGCTAAGATGAGCTTCACCGTTGCAGAGGTTTTGGAGAGAAATGGGGCTGAGAACCTAATATTGATTGGAACGGATTGCCCGGCAATGGATTATAAGTATCTAGAGGATGCGCTTTTTCAGCTTAATCAGGCAAAAGACGGAGTTGCCAGAGTAGTTCTAGGTCCTGCAGAGGATGGCGGTTACGTATTGATCGGCTTGAACAGGAGTATTCCCGGGATTTTTCAAAATATCAGCTGGGGGTCAAGTGGCGTTCTAGAGGAGACACTTGCATATATAAGGAGCGAGGGTATCGACTATTGCTTGCTTCCGCCGCTACGAGATATAGACACGCTGGAAGATCTCGATAGTTTGGCTAGCCTGGACCCTCCAATTCAGTATTGAGCCCCTGCTGCGAATGGCTCTTAAGTCCTCGAACTGACTGAGCTCTGGGTGTTTTATTCCCTAAAGCTATTCATCTCTTGTTTCATCACCGCTGGCTACATCAATACTGGTTTCAAAGGCGAACAGCTTTTCAGCGACACGAGCAGGATCGATCTCATATTCACCTGCTTCAATGCGGTGATGAAGACTAACCACCCGTGAGGCATTGATATCGGGGGATTGCCGGATGATAGTCTCCAGCTTTTCCATATCGACCTGTGATTTCAGAGCTTCCAGGGATATCTCGCCTTCCAGCTGTCTTCGCTGGGCCGCTGAATCCCTGGCACTGCTAAATCGCGCCACTACAGAGTTCTTTGCAGGGTTTGATTTCTGCTGATTAAGATTAGGTGGTGAATTCTTCACTAAAAGCACTCATATCCGTTATGGGGCTGGGGAAAATCCCCACTTCCCGTTTTGCTGGTTCTAGAAGGGTAGCTTGGATAGAGCGGCTTCGAGGCCTTGTTAGCCATCGAAATCGCGTTTTTTCCAAAGCTTCCAACCCTGATAAAAAGGGCTGGTTCTTCAGCGGGTCTAATTTATAACGACTGTTGATTGAATATCTTTAAGCGGTTTGGGGAGCTAAGGGAGTCATGTTTAAGGGGCATGAATAAATGCCGCGAGACAGCTTAAGCATTTGAAATATATGAAAATTAATCAGCTGATTTGATCTGCTGGTGTACTGGAGCGACGGGCTAAGTTACTGATTTTGCTACAACAGCTCCGCCGTAAATATCTATAAACTCCTGAGGAAATCTGGTGGCCTTGCCGGTGCTCAATGCAACACAAATCAACTGCCAATGTCCTCGCAGTACTATTTGCTCCGTGCGGGCATTTACAAATTGAAACCGGCGTTCCAATCGTAATTTCCCATCACATGAAGTTAGCCAGGTTGATGCTATTAACTGGTCATTTTCGAATGTCGGTAGGTAATAGTCGTATTGGGCCTTGTTAATGGCAACACCCCGATCGAGCTGTTGATAATCTAAAACGCTTAGGCCAAGGCTTTCAGAATGTGCCCAGGCAGTCTGCTCACACCAGACAACATAACAGGCGTTATTTGTGTGGCCCATGCCATCAATATCACTTGCTTGAACAGTTATCTCGAATTGAAAAGGAGAAGGGTAATCCCAGTCGGTCATAGTTTGAGCCAATGATTGCAGGAAACTGAAGTGTATTTCCGGGAAGAAGCGATCGCAAGCACACAATCTTCCCGAATCGAAAATAGCACGAAGTTCATGGCATCGAATGAGAAGTGGTTCACAAGATTATTGAGCGCAGGTCTAAATTCAAAGTTTTAATAGATTCTTACCCGTTAAACGAAAATTGATCCCGGCAAAGGATTGTGCGGGCACCAGTATAACTAGCCCATATGTATCAATGGCTTGGGCTGATTCTGGCTATTTTTACCCGCACCGTCCCGTAAAAGAAGTCGACATTTTAACGTTCTCGCTACACTCTTGAGGCTCGGAAAAAAGCGTCGCTGATTGTTTTGTAAGAGGACGTTGATTGTTTGACAAAAAATGCCAGCTGAATCTTTGTACAGAGCGAGCCAATCTTTACACAAGGGTTGGATAATATTAGTAAGCTCGATGTCAAACTAAGGTGGTTCATATAAGTTATTCAGAATTATTAGCTGTGAACTGTTAATTGAACTTAGACAAAGGCCTTAACGAGAAAAACAAAAATATGCACTGCGTTATCGAATCGAATGACACAAGGTTCTTTCAGTACTGGAACATGCTGTATGCAAATGATCCTGTGCAGAATCCAATGTATCTGCAAATGCAAAGAAGGCATGAGCGATCGCATTCAAAACTCGAGTATAAAGATCGCTCGTTTTTGGTAATGGCAGCAGATGAGCCAGTATTTGCCTGCAGCCTGACAAGTCATGTGGATGAACATGGGCGCAAGTGTGTGGGTTATTTTGGCGCTGAGGCTAGCAGTCACGTGAATCAGTCTTCACTGCAAACACCGTCAAATAATTTTGAGCCAGAATCAATTCGCTTGCTTCAGCAGCACATCAATCAGTTAATTGAAGAGATTCAACCGGATTCTCTGGATTATCTGGACCCGGTTAGTCACGGAATTATGTCGCCGGTTACTCAGTTACTTCTTCAGCGCGGCGCGGTTCCTACCGTTCAAAGCGCGCAAATTATCGATCTCACTCAATCGCAAGAAGCACTCTATAGTAATATGAATGAAGATTGCCGCTCACGAGTGGATTGGGGGCTACGATCTTTGTCTATAGATATAGTTTCAGGTAGGCGTTTTAACAAGTTGAAGCAAACGGAAGTGGATAGATTATTTGTTGAGTCTAAAGGAAATGACAGTAATACCATTCTTCATAACAAGAGAGTCTATGAAAGCCTGATTCGCGAGGGAATGGGTTTTCTGATTCAGGCGAGATACCAAGGTGAATTGGTATCCAGTTCTCTCTTCGTACATACGGAGAAAACGGCACACTTTGTTTTCGGTGATATTCTGCCAGCAGCCCCCCAAAAGCCGGTTATGAATGCGCTGATATGGCAGGGAATCCTTCACAGTAAGGCTAAGGGATGTGAGCGATTCGACTTTGGTTGTTCGGCTTTTGCAGGTGCCAGCAAATCTAAACAAACTCAGGAAAGGTCTCAATCAACTCAATATGGTGGCAAGCCCCAGGCTCGTCTAAAAGTAAGCCTCGATAGATTGACTAATTGAAGGTGAGCGGGTCTAATTGAGCGCTAAACTTGCTTCTGAATTCTTGATGATCTATGTCCGAAACCTCCCGAATACTGCTCATCGATGACGACCCGGAATCGAGTCAAAATTTAGAAACCGTACTATCCTTTCTCGGCGAATCTACCATAAGTGCACACTCCGATAATTGGCAGCGTGTAGTTTCTGTGGCTGGAGAGTTGAACGACGAAGCCACAGTTGCTCTTATCGGCAAATGCACCCATACACCTCTGGAAAAATTGCTGGATGAACTCTATCAGTGGGAGGCAGCAGTTCCCTACGTATTGGTAGGCGAGCATCCCATTTCGGGGTCGCTAAACGAGGATTTGCTTAGCCGAATTACGGCGATCCTACCGGTAAACCTCAGCTATCAACCTCTGCTGGACGCACTTCACAAGGCGAAAGTCTTTCATGAGCATTTCAATCGCCTAAGAAATTATGAAGGGGTTCGTGATTACTCCATGTTTCGTTCTCTTGTCGGTGAAAGCGATGCGGTGCAGCAAGTGCGATATATGATGGGGCAGGTCGCGAATAAAGAAGTTAGCGTGTTGATCACGGGTGAATCGGGAACAGGAAAAGAAGTAATCGCTCGAAACCTTCATCTTAATTCTTCCCGGGCAGAGAAACCTTTTGTTCCTATTAACTGCGGTGCTATTCCAAGAGAGTTGCTCGAAAGTGAATTATTTGGCCACGAGAAAGGAGCGTTTACAGGAGCTGTAGCTGCGCGAATAGGTCGATTTGAATTAGCTGAGGGAGGCACACTGTTTCTTGATGAGATTGGCGATATGCCTCTGAGCATGCAAGTAAAAATGCTGAGGGTATTGCAGGAAAGAAGTTTTGAACGAGTAGGTGGAGTAACTACCATAAAAAGTGATGTACGTATTTTGGCCGCAACCCACAAAGACCTCGAAGTAATGATAGAGCAGGGAGATTTCAGGCAGGATCTCTATTATCGGCTGAATGTTTTTCCTATCGAGATGCCGCCACTTAGGGAAAGAGGCGCTGATATTCCTTTGTTGCTCAACGAATTGATCTCAATTATGGAAACAGAGAACCGCGGATCAGTTCGTTTTAACTCCGCGGCTATTACATCCCTGAGAAAATATTCCTGGCCGGGCAATGTTCGGGAATTGGCAAATCTCATCGAACGAATGGCGATTTTGTATCCACACGGAATTGTCGGCTTGAATGAATTGCCAGAAAATTTCCGACCTCTCAATAAAGGCCCCGATGAAAAATTGGGTTTGGGGAATGTTGAGGAAGAGGTAGACAGCACAAAAACAGAATCAACCATGTTGCCACCCCAAAGTCTGGATTTGAAAGAATATCTCGCCAGACTGGAGAAGGATTTAATCGAGAAGGCGCTCAAGGATTGTGGCGGAGTTGTAGCTCGAGCAGCAGATCGTTTGAATATTCCTCGAACAACACTGGTAGAAAAAGTAAGAAAGTATTCTCTGCAAAGAAAATCATCAACAGCGGATGCCGATTCCAAACCGGAAGCGACGCAAGAGTCAGATTCCTCAGAAGGCGACGAGGCAGATTTGGATTCCGCAGGTTCCGCCAAGTCCTAGGGTAATCAGTAAGTCTGCTTGGAGTCCAAGACTAGTTTGGATGGACTTCGATACCCGTGGCAGGTAGCGGCTCGTGATCCATCACAGCCTTATTGGATTCCATTTTTATTCTGCCAGCGGCGAACCATGAAATCACTTTGGGATAGATAATGTGTTCCTTGATGTGCACTTTATCCGCCAGCGTGTCCGCAGTATCGTTCTTCTCAACACTAATCTTTTCCTGCGCAATAACCGGACCTCCATCGAGCTCTTCAGTAACAAAGTGCACAGAAACGCCATGTTCTTTTTCGCCAGCGTCTAATACGCGCTGGTGGGTATCGGTGCCAGTATAGGCAGGTAGCAGGGACGGGTGAATGTTAAGTACTTTGCCAGCATAGTGCTTAACAAATTTGGGACTGAGAATTCGCATAAAACCTGCCAGAACAATGAGGTCTACCTGTTCCTGATCAATAAGGTCTATCAATGCGGAATCAAAGTCTTCTCGAGAGCCATAATCGCGGTGGTCGATGACGGTGGAAGGAATGCCGGCCTGCGCAGCACGAGTGAGGCCATAGGCATCTGCCTTGTTACAGATAACGCGGCACACCTTGTAATTGGAGTGGATGCTATCGTCAATAATGGCCTGGAGATTGCTGCCGTTTCCGGAAATTAATACAAGGACGGAACAATGGGTAAGCTGCATCCTATGTTCACCTTCCTGTTAAGACCACTGATTCGTCATCTTCATTGTCCTTGGCACTTATGCTGCCGACCAGAAATGCTTGTTGAGATTCTCGATTCAGGATATCAAGTGCCTTCTGAGCAGAGTCAGGGGCAACACAAATAATCATGCCGAGGCCGCAATTGAAAGTGCGATACATCTCCATGTCTTCTACATTGCCTTTTTGCTGCAGCCAATTGAAGATTTCCGGTCGTGACCAGGACTGTAAATCGATGGTGGCCTGGGCATTTTCTGGAAGTACCCGTGGCAGGTTTTCGGTTATGCCGCCACCGGTAATGTGGGCCAGGGCATTTATCTCCACTGACTCTGCTAATTCGGCAATGGCTTTCACATAGATCTTGGTAGGAGTGAGCAGGGTCTCACCCAGAGTGCTATCGGCAAAAGGCTGGGCGAGATCGGCACCGCTTACTTCAATTATCTTGCGAATGAGGGAATAGCCATTGGAGTGAGGCCCGGACGAGCTAAGACCGATAAGGCAATCTCCAATTTTAACCTTGCTCTGGTCGATAATTTTTGATTTTTCAACTACACCAACTGAGAAGCCAGCCAGGTCATAATCTTCACCGGAGTACATGCCCGGCATTTCGGCGGTTTCACCGCCTATCAAGGCGCAGCCAGCGAGCTCACAGCCGGCACCGATTCCGCTAACGACGCTGGTTGCGGTTTCAATATTGAGTCCACCAGTCGCATAGTAGTCCAGGAAAAATAAGGGCTCACCACCACAGACAATGAGGTCATTGACGCACATCGCCACCAGGTCTATGCCTATAGTGTCGTGCTTGCCCATCATCATCGCCAGCTTCAGTTTGGTGCCTACTCCATCCGTTGCAGAAACCAGAACGGGCTGTGTATAACCGCTGGGGATTTCACAGAGAGCACCAAACCCACCCAATTCTGACATGACTTCTGGTCTGTTGGTCTTGCGAGTGACCGACTTGAGCTTCTCTACCAGAGCATTTCCGGCATCGATATCGACGCCGGCATCACGATAACTTAAAGATTCTGCTGAAGTGTTTTCGTTCTGCTCACCATCGAATGCCATTTGCTAAATCCTTAAGAGTCTGGAAGGGAATATGTAGCTCGAGAAGGGCGCTATTTTATCAAGAAGCGACAGCCTAGTCAGTGAAAAAAAACGCGAATTTGGATTCTGATTGTCTCACCCTATGCCCGAGGTAGGGATATACAGTATTATCCCTGCCAATGAGCATTGTGCACAAAAAATTCCTTTCAAATACGACCTTTTGGCGGACGACACAGTTAACGCTGGTGATTATGCTGTTCTTCGGAATGTTGCCGTCTGGTTCTGCGCTGCAGATAACTGACTTGTACAGCCATCAAGTTCCAGTCACTAACGAGAGTGATGCGGAGCGTAATCGCGCCTTTGGGGAGGCACTGGCTGCAGTGATACTCAAGGTTAGCGGAGATAGGAGATCCCTGGAGATTCCGGCAATAGAGCGTGCCTTAGCGGATGCCCAAAACTACGTCGAAGGCATTAGTTATTCCAGTGAGCTAGTCAGATCCGAAATTGAAGTAGATGAAAACGGAGATGGAGCGCAAGACCAGCTGCCAATTGCTGATCCGGGTTCCGTAGTCGATCCTGTGCTGGATGATGGGGAGCCTGATGCTCCAGTAGCCGCAGAGTTTTTAGAGCAGCGATATATCAATGTTGATTTCGCCTCCAGCCTTATAGATGAGTTGCTGGTGCAAGCGAATATACCGGTATGGGATAGCAACCGGCCCAGTGTACTTGTATGGATGGTCTTGCAGGACGCAGCTGGAAATCGAAGCTTTCTAACGGCGGATAGCAATCCAGAGATCATTGAGATTATGCAAGGGTTCGCGAGCAATAGAGGGCTTCCAATTATTTTTCCCTTATTGGACTTTGAGGATCGCCGCAGCTTATCGGAAGATATCATCTGGACACTGGATCAGGATGCTATCACTACGGCGAGCGAGCGATATGGGGCTGACAGTATTCTTTCTGGCAGGCTTCATTTTACCGCAGGAGGAGAGCTGGTTGGTCTGTGGCAGTTTATCTTTCAGCAAGAGTCTGAGGTCTTCGATGGATTCGATGAGGAGCTTGAATCCTACATCAATCAGCCCCTGGATCGCATCACCAGTCAATTGTCTTCCTATTTTGCCTTCGAGCCTGAGGCTGCTAGCGCGCAAGTTGTGAGACTTCGAGTGGATGGCGTTGGGGACCTGACCGCCTATTCTGCGTTACTCAACTATGTGAGAGGACTGGCTGTAGTTGAGAATGTCAGCACGGCTGCACTTGACGGGGATAGGCTTGATCTTCAGCTTGATCTACTTGGAGACAGCAGGCAATTATCGGAGCTGATTGATTTGGATAGAGACCTATTGCCAATTTCTTCGTCTTCGAATGTTTTCGGTGATGATCCGCTCCTGCATTATCGCTGGACTCGATAGCCAATGTCGGTATCCGATTTGAATTCATCTCTTCCTATTTCAAACCAATTAACTTTAGGTGTTGGTCTGGATGATGACGCCACCTTCGAAAACTTTCTGATTGGTTTTGAGAATCAACAAGCAGTGGAGTATCTACAATATTCAGGTAGCGAGCAATTTGTGTATATCTGGGGTAACAGTTCTCCAGGCTTAACTCATCTTCTCCAGGCAGCATGTCATCAAGCCGCAGAGCAAAGCCGCGGAGCGATATATCTTCCTATGAAGGAAAAGGAAAGCCTGTCCTCGCAAATTTTACAAGGAGCTAACAGTCTTTCTTTGGTATGCATTGATGATATTCAAGAAATAGCGGGCGACGCTGAATGGGAGGCGGCTCTTTTTACGGCATTTAATAGTATCAAAGACAGTGATGCCAAATTACTGATAGCTGCAAATTCCTCGCCCCAGGTTTTGGATATCGACCTGGCGGACCTTCATTCCAGATTGCAATCGGGGCTGATTCTCCAGTTGGTTTCGCTGACTGATGAAGAAAAAATTCTTGCGCTGCAGCTAAGAGCAAGGAATAGGGGCATGGATTTAAGCGATTCGGTGGCAGACTTTATTCTGTTGCGTGCAGAGCGAAGCGTACAAGCGTTAATGGACATACTCGATGAGTTGGATAAGAGTTCGCTTGTGCAGAAGCGAAAACTAACTGTACCGTTGGTTAAGTCAACACTTGGCTGGTAAGCGGTTTAAGAGAATGCTTCAGGAGTTAAAATAGAGAGTAGTCTAGAGAGGAACTTGATAATGCTTGCGATACTCTCGTATGAATAAGATCAGGAATAGAAACAGAAAGACACAGAACAGCACTTCGATTAAACCCAGCCACAATCGCTCAGCATCGTAAGCCATCATCACTCCCTGGATAAAATACAGCAGAACAACGAAACTCATCCAAGCATAACTGCGAAGATATGCTACATACAGACCTCTGGCGAAAAGCAGAAGTGGCAGTATTTGTAATAACCAGATAACGATACTGGATAGACGAATTTCGTCAAAGACAAAGAAAGTACTCAATAGAAACGAGAGTATTAGGCCGTAGTAGGTGACCAAGGTCGCTAGCCTAAGCCTTTGCAGGCTCGTTGGTAATTCACTTGTTTTCATAGGTTTCTTATTAGCTCGACAATGCCGTGGAAAGCCGTGCAATTCTTTTGCCCAGAGCTATGCATAGAGTACTTTCGTCATCGCTAATGTCGTTACTGGCGTTCGCTCCGGCAAGATGGCTGGCACCGTATGGAGTTCCGCCACTGCTTGTTGTGTTCAACGCCGTCTCGGAATAGGGGATGCCGCAATAAATCATGCCGTGGTGAATTAGCGGTATCGCCATGGTTAACAGAGTACTTTCCTGGCCACCATGTAAAGAGGCTGTAGAGGTGAAAGCGGCGAAGGGTTTATCGATTAAGGCACCTGATGCCCAAGCGGCGCCAGTTCCATCGAGAAAGAATTTGAGTGCCGCTGCCATATTCCCAAATCGGGTGGGGCTGCCCATTATTAAACCCGAACAGCCTCGCAAATCTTCTTCGCTGCAATAGATAGCGCCGTCGGCGGGAACTTCAGCTTCGGTAGTTTCTGTATTTGCAGAGACTGCCGGCACTGTGCGTATCCTTGCTTCCATACCTGTTTCTTGTTCAACACCACGGCCGATCAACTTGGCCATCTTCTCTGTGGCACCGTAGCGGCTGTAATACAGCACTAATATATATTTATCGCTCAAAAAACACTCCGTTAATTCGTTGTGAGGATCGATTTACTGTGTCAGATAAGATCAAGCACGTTTTCAGGTGGGCGACCGATGATGGCGCGCTCACCTTTAACCACGATTGGTCTTTGCATCAGGTTTGGGTGTTCCGTGACATAATCAAAAATAATTTCTTCACTTAGTGACTCATTATCCAAGCCTAGTTCGCCGAACTCTGCCTCATTGCTTCGGACCAGGTCGCGAATACCAAGCCCCAGTTTAGTCAGCAAGGACTTTAGTTCATCGCGGCTGGGAGGTGTTTCCAGATAATAAACAATTTCTGGACTAACATCGTTTTCTTCCAGCAAAGCTAATGTGGCTCTTGATTTCGAGCAATTAGGGTTATGGTAAATCTTTATGTCGGCCATTGAGCCTCCCCGAGTTTTGTGATTCTGGGTATTAGCGACACTAAATCTTGTCGGTGAACTTTTTCTTTCCCATTTCTCTATCGATTATAGCGTCCAGTTCCTTATGAAACTGCTTAATTTTTAATAAGTCTTCTGAATCAGACTTTTCACTTAGTTTGTCAGCTTCATGGTTGCGCAAAGCTCTCCAGATATCTACAAGAGTACAGTCTTTAACTGATTTCAAAGGTAAATACCGAACAGGTTCATCACTGGTATGGGTAATTAGCGCTATTGATTCCAGTGTATCCAATGAGTGTTCTATATCAACCGGATTGCTGCTTATAGTCTCAGCGAGCTCGTCTTCACTCAGGGGCTCTTTGCCATCTATGAAACGATTGATAATGATTGAGGCAATGGAGAGACTCAATTCTTCCTGCTGAGAGATGCTGAGCTTACTCGGTCCTCTTCCCGTTCGAGTCTTGGCGGGGTTTTGATGATAGAAGGCGATGCTGCTGCCAATTAATGCAACCAGCCAGCCAATGTAGGCGAAAAACATCACCGCCACGACCGTTGCGAATGCGAGATAAATTGATTCCCGAGCAGAAGAAACGAAAAACCCCTGAAAAACCGAGCCCATCAGTTTCCAGATAATAGTTGTTACAAGGCCGCCGATGAACGCAGAGCTAAATTGCACGCGAGTGTTGGGCAAGAAACCATAGGCAAAGGCGAATGCCAGTGACATAAGCAAAACAGGGGCAAGGAAAGCCAGAATTTCGATTAGCACTACGCCGTAACTCAGGTTTTCCAGAAAACTCTGAAACAGATTGGTATTAACCGAAGAAGTAATACTAATAGAAAGGAATAGCAGTAATGGGCTGACAATTACGGCAAACAAATATTCGCTAACTCTGCTGGAGAAGGAGCGGCCTCGTTTTACGGCCCAGATATAGTTAAATGAAGACTCAATCTTGTGCATCATCTCCATGACGATATACAGCAAGAGGCCCATACTGGTTATGCCTATCAGCTCAACCTGAATTGCATCCACATAGCTTAATATCTCGGCAGTAAACTCATTAGCCCGCTCTCCCAATGGCTGCAACAAGGCCAGCAGGCTCGGTTCCAGAGCATTATGGACTCCTAGTCCCTTGAGTATTGCAAAGACCAGTGCGAGGAGGGGGAAGAAACCTATGACCGTAGTAAACACCAGGCTCATGGCGCGAAGAGAGAGCTGGCCCTGAATCAAGTCACGAATAATAGCGATAGTGATTTGACAGCTTCGCACCAGGAATCGACGCCAGAGAGGCAGCCCATCGATATTCTGCTGCCATAGAAAGCGATTCACTACCCTGCGGATACTGTCGGTCCGCTTCTGCAGTCGCTCGAATTGGATAGCCATAGGCTGACTTTACCTGATTTCTCTAAACTTTTTTCTCTTCTCTAATCTATTCACTCGAAACGATGCTGTTGAGAAACTCCAAGCTCATATCCTTGTCGATAAGCTGCTTTTCATCTTCGCCTCTTCTCTTGTACTCGATGACGCCGTCGGCCAGCGAGCGAGGAGATACAACGAGTCGATGTGGGATACCCATTAATTCAGAATCAGCGAATTTGACTCCGGGGCTGGTTTTTTTGTCTCTGTCATCCAGCAATACTTCCATGCCCAGTGTCTGCGCCTTTACATACAGTGCCTCCGAGATTTCGGATACTGTTTCAGATTTTTGAGCATCGATTTGAACAATAACCAAATGGAACGGAGCGATGTTTTCCGGCCAGATGATTCCCTGTTTGTCATTGTTTTGTTCGATGCAGGCAGCAACGATTCGGGTTACACCAATGCCATAACAACCCATGGTCATCAGCACTGCTTTACCATTCACATTCAAGACCGAAGCTTTCATGGACTCGGTATATTTGGTGCCCAACTGAAAGATATGACCAACCTCGATACCGCGCTTTATAGACAGAGTTCCTTTACCGTCAGGGCTGATATCTCCTTCCTGAACCTTTCGGATGTCGGCAACTTCATCGTATTTACATTGCTCGTTCCAGTTTGCGTTCAGCAAGTGGTGACTTTGCTGATTAGCGCCGCATACAAAATTCTGTAGGTCGACTACGCTATGATCGGCAACAGTTCTGATTTTTAAGCTCACAGGGCCTAAGCATCCAGGAGGGCAGCCTATGGCTTTTTCTATGGATTCATCACTGGCAAATTCGATGGGAGAGGAGATGCCTGGAATTTTGCTAGCCTTGGTTTCGTTTAACTCCTGGTCTCCGCGAAGAAGTAGGGCTATGAGATCTTCTGTTCGTTCTCCATCATCATTGCAGGCGTGAACAAGTAGAGTCTTAATTAGTGTGTCACTGCTTCTATTAAGAAGGTCAGAAACCTCTTCAATGGTTTTGGCGTCGCCAGTATCGACAGTTTCACAAGTTGCTTTGTCGCTTTTGTCAGATTGAGCCTTGGCAGGAATATCTCCCTCGGCGAGTTCAATATTGGCAGCATAGTCGCTGTCGCTACTGAAGACGATTTCATCTTCGCCAGAGTCAGCCAGCACATGAAACTCGTGTGAAGTACTGCCGCCAATATTGCCGGAGTCAGCAATAACTGGTCTAAATTCCATGCCAAGTCGACTGAATATATTGCAATAAGTCTGATGCATTATTTTATAGGTTTCATCGAGACAATCTTGGCTTGCGTGAAATGAATAAGCATCCTTCATAGTAAATTCGCGCGCACGCATCACGCCGAATCGTGGTCGCCTTTCATCTCGAAATTTGGTCTGGATCTGATAAAAAATTGCTGGCAGCTGTTTATAACTGCTGTATTCATTTCTTATCAGGTCGGTAATCACTTCTTCGTGTGTTGGGCCGAGGCAGAAATCCCTATCGTGTCGATCCTTGAAGCGCAGTAACTCGTGCCCCATGGTTGGCCAGCGACCTGATTCTTCCCATAATTCAGCAGGTTGCACAACAGGCATGATAACTTCCATAGCGCCGGATTTATCCATTTCTTCACGTACTACTTGGCTTACTTTGCTTAGTACACGAAGCCCTAGCGGCAACCAGGTATACAGTCCACTAGCGAGTTTTCGGACTAGTCCGGCTCGTAACATGAGTTGATGGCTGATAATTTCAGCGTCCGAAGGGGTCTCCTTAACCGTCGCTATTAAATATCTACTGGCTCGCATGGAAAATCCTGTTTGTAACTAAATAATATTTAAAAAACACATAAAAGAAAGGCAGCCCAAGGCTGCCTTTCAAGTTCTTCAAAAACTGAGTATTGCTCTATAGGGCAAATTCTTTCAGTTTCTTAAGTGGCAGAACCTTAACTCGGGTTGTCGCTCCCTTTCTTGGGATGTCCATCATCTCTCCAGGTCGGAAAGGATTAGGTACATTCTTTCTAGCAGGTCGAGCTGGACGAACTACCGACTTAATCTTAAGAAGTCCTGGCAGGGTGAATTCACCAACAGCGCGCTTCTTCACGTGACGTTCGATTAGAATTCCCAGTTCGTCCAATACTGAAGCAACTTCTTTTTTGCTTAGCTCAGTGTTGGCAGAAATTTCGTTAAGAATTTCAGTCTTGGTAAATTTCTTTTGAATTGCTGGAGTCTTTCTTTTTGGTGCCGCAGCAGTCTTTTTTGCAGCAGCTTTCTTTGTTGATTTCTTTACAGCCATGCCCGTTCTCTTTATTTAGTGTGTATGTGTTGTATTAAAAGAAACTAATTAGTCTTCAGAATATTACCTTTCTGTTATGCAATTCCAGTTAAGGAATTCAGCTAATCAGCTCATCGAAAAATAGTTAAGAAGTTACTTGGATACCTGCTTTTTGTACTAATTTATTAACTAGTTGGAAACAGATTCCTTTGCCGCTTCTCAGGGGGTGTATTTATAAATCATTCGTCATGCGCTAGCAAGTAATTCTGTGAAAATGAGTACATTAGTTTGCATAATTCCTTGATCAAGCAATTATTCATTCCGATTCGTAATTTATCGAGTAAAATGGTAACCATCCACAGCTCCTCTCTAAATAATAATCCAGCAATTCCTTGTCAATGTCTTGACAGAGAAATACTGCTATGAACGATAAAAACTACTCCCAAAAATTGAGTCGGGGAAGGACCTTTATAAAAAGGTCAATTAGCCTTTATGGAAATTACAGTATTAGCCCTAATTGAAATTCCAGCGCCTGAACTCCAGTGTTTAAATATGTTTGGTTTCAGCTTCCTCTGCTTCGGTGTTTTTCAATGATCCATATCCCTGTGATGATATTGAAGCATCTGTTACTGCCTGGGCTATGTGCCTAGTATTTCTTATACAGATAAAAAAATGCTTCATATTCGGGGTGCGAGGATTTTCCGATATAAGGTATAATTCGCGGTTTTTAGCGGCTAAATGCCGTCAGAACGGAATTGAAACCTGAGATGCCAATATACGAATATCAATGTAATAGCTGTGGCCATAAGCTTGAAGCATTGCAGAAAATAAGCGATAAGCCGCTAAAAGACTGCCCCAAATGTGAAAAAGCAGAGCTGAATAAGTTAATTTCAGCTGCGAGTTTCCGGCTTAAAGGTGGTGGCTGGTACGAAACTGATTTCAAGACCGGCAACAAGAAGCAATTAGCTGAATCGGATTCAGCTTCGAATAGTTCTGCAAAGGATTCCGGCTCAAAGCCGTCTAAGGACAAGCCCAAAAGCAATACTGACAGCAAGAGTAAAACGTCACCGGAGAAGTCGACGGCCGGAAAATAATAGCTGATTTAGGCTTATTCGTAGCGAAAATTTTGTAACAGACCCTATATATAGAACAGTGGGCATTGACTCACTTCATTTGATTAAACAGGAATTAGATATGCGCAGTAACTATTGCGGTGAACTCAACGAATCCTTCGTTGACCAGGAAGTGGAACTCTGTGGCTGGGTTCATCGGCGCCGGGATCACGGTGGAGTGATCTTTCTCGACGTGCGAGACCGAGAGGGAATTGCCCAGGTGGTTTACGACCCGGACATTGAAGACAGCTTTGCAACTGCAGAAAGCGTTCGTAATGAGTTTGTTATCAAGGTAACCGGCATAGTGCGATTGCGTCCGGAAGGAACTGTAAATAATGACATGCCTACGGGCAAGATCGAAGTTCTTGGTAAGAAGCTTGAAGTACTCAATGCCGCTAATACCCCACCAATCCAATTGGATGAGCATACTGAAGTCGGTGAAGATATACGTCTGCATTACCGCTATATAGACCTACGCCGTCCTGAGATGGCGGAGCGGCTCAGGTTTCGCTCGAAAGTAACAAACACTGTAAGAAATTTCCTGGATAACCATGGGTTTCTGGATATTGAGACGCCGCTGCTGACAAAAGCTACCCCGGAAGGGGCTCGCGACTATCTTGTTCCAAGCCGAACTCACCCCAACAGGTTCTTCGCTCTTCCCCAGTCGCCTCAGCTTTTCAAGCAGATACTGATGGCAGCTGGCATGGATCGTTACTACCAGATTGCCAAATGTTTTAGGGATGAGGACCTTCGAGCCGATCGTCAGCCGGAATTTACCCAGATTGATGTAGAAACTTCATTCATGGATGAAGATAAGATCATGGCCGTAATGGAGCAGTTGATTCGGGAAGTCTTCATGACTCACCTGGATGTAGATCTCGGCGAATTCCCGCGGATGGCACATGCTGAAGCCATGAACCGTTACGGTTCGGATAAACCTGATTTAAGAATTGACCTCGAATTAGTGGATATAGCCGACTTAATGAAATCCGTTGATTTCAAAGTATTTAGTGGGCCAGCTAACGATCCCGCAAGTCGAGTAGTCGCCTTGCGAGTTCCTCAGGGTGCCAGTATCAGTCGTAAAGTAATCGACGCTTACACAAAATTTGTCGGCATATATGGCGCCAAAGGCTTGGCTTGGGTAAAGGTAAACGACATTTCGGCGGGTCTGGAAGGTTTGCAATCTCCAATACTGAAATTTATGCCTGAAGATGTCGTTACTACCCTGATGAAAACCCTTGGTGCCGAAACAGGAGATATTATTTTCTTCGGTGCAGACAAAGCAAAGGTTGTAAATGAAGCGATTGGTGCATTGCGTATTAAAGTCGCTGAGGATCTTGGCCAGGTAAGAGAGGGCTGGGCGCCGCTATGGGTAGTAGACTTTCCCATGTTTGAAACTGCTAGCGATGGCAGCCTGACGTCACTGCACCATCCGTTTACAGCGCCTTCCTGTGACTCCAAGCAATTAGCCGCAGATCCACAAGCGGCCTTATCCCGAGCGTATGACATGGTACTCAATGGTACCGAGCTTGGTGGTGGTTCGATTCGTATTAACAAGCCAGAAATGCAGCGCTCTGTATTTGAAGTATTGGGTATCGGTGAAGAGGAAGCCGCTGAAAAATTCGGTTTTCTGCTGGAAGCATTAAGCTACGGCTGTCCTCCCCATGGCGGTATTGCCTTCGGTCTGGATCGATTGATTATGTTGATGACTGGTGCCAGTTCGATTCGTGACGTCATCGCTTTTCCTAAGACTCAGTCAGCGGCCTGTCCATTAACTGATGCGCCGGGTGCGGTTTCGGCCAAGCAGTTGCGTGAACTTAATATTCGACTGAGAGAGCAACCCAAAGCTGAAGAGGCTCAGGCAGCAGTGGGTACTGAAGAAGCTTCCTAACTTATAGTCGCCTGCTCCGTCGGTTGTACTAGCTAGTCAGGCTACTAATTGCTCTTAAGCCAGGCAGTATCCCGATTGAATAGTGGGTAGTGAGAAGCAAGAACAGGGATAAGAGATAAAGAGTGCTGCGAACAAAGCGGCCGACGAGAGGTTTGTATGGCGGGTCACAGCAAATGGGCCAATATAAAGCATCGCAAGGCAGGGCAGGACGCCAAGCGTGGCAAGGTATTTACCAAGATAATTCGTGAACTGACTGTCGCCGCCAAGGCTGGTGGTGGCAACGCAGACGATAACCCCCGTTTGAGAGCAGTTGTCGATAAAGCCCTGGGCGCCAATATGACTCGGGATACTATCGACCGGGCTGTTGCTCGTGGTGCAGGAACTGCTGAGAACGATAACCTCGAAGAGCTCACTTACGAAGGCTATGGCCCCGGCGGTGTTGCGGTTCTGGTAGAAACCCTTACTGATAACAAAAATCGAACGGTTGCCGAGGTTCGTCACGCTTTTACTAAATATGGCGGAACACTGGGTACTAATGGCTCGGTTGCCTATCTATTCGAGAAGACCGGGGTCATACATTTTGCCTCGGGAGCCGACGAAGACCAAGTTCTTGAGCTGGCACTGGATGCTGGCGCTCATGATGTGGTCACCGGTGACGATGGTTCTATAGATGTAATGACGACTTTGGAAACTTTTGGTGCTGTACAAGATGCATTAAAAACTGCCGGTCTTGAGGCAGAGAGTGCTGAGATGACAATGCTGGCTTCCACTGAAGCAGAGCTAGATCTCGAAGGGGCTCAAACACTGCTTGGTTTGGTTGAGCTCATGGAAGATCTCGATGATGTGCAAAACGTTTACTCCAATGCCAATATTTCCGACGAGATCGCCGGTCAGCTTTGAGCTAGCTACTGAATTTAGCTTGGGCTTTTCAGCCAATAAATAAGGAATACCGATGGCCATAATTCTGGGTATTGATCCCGGTTCTCGAATTACAGGTTATGGCCTGATCAACTCTGTCGGTAACAAACTCGAATATGTGGATTGCGGATGTATTCGCACAGCCACACCTTCCCAGCCTGAACGACTGAAAATCATCTTCCAAAGTCTTTGTGAGGTAATTGAACGTCACTCTCCCCAACAAGCTGCAGTTGAGGATATCTTCATGGGCAAGAATGCAGCATCTGCTTTGAAACTTGGACAGGCACGCGGCAGTGCCATGGTTGCCTGCCTATCTCACGATTTGCCAGTGGAAGAATATTCCGCGCGAAAGGTAAAACAGGCTGTTGTAGGGTCAGGCGGTGCCGACAAGACTCAGGTACAACATATGGTTAAAGCTCTGTTGTCCATAAGTGATAACATAGCTGAAGATGCGGCCGACGCTTTGGCGGTTGCTATCTGTCATGCAAATACTCAAACAAGCTTGATTCGCATGGCCGGGGCAAAATCATTTAGCAGGAAGAGATTCAGGTGATAGGAAAGATTCGCGGTATTCTTGTTGAGAAAAACCCCCCGGAAGTTCAAATAGATGTGGGTGGTATCTATTATGAAGTACAGGTGCCGATGAGTACGCTGTATCAATTACCTGAACTTGGCAAAGAATTAATTCTCCACACCCATTTCGTCGTCAGAGAAGATGCCCAACTACTCTACGGGTTTTACGACGCCAAAGACAAATCAATGTTCCGTTCACTGATTAAAGTGAATGGTGTTGGCCCTAAGATGGCGCTTGGTATTTTGTCCGGAATGGAAGCCGATGATTTTGTTCGAACGGTTCGTGGCAATGATATTAATGCGCTGGTGAATATGCCGGGCATAGGTAAGAAGACTGCTGAAAGATTGATCGTGGAAATGCGCGATCGATTAGGTGACTGGGATAGTTCGGCAGAGGAAGGTGGCTCAGCTGTATCTTCTGTATCCGGCGCAGGTATTAGTAAAGATGCCGAGACTGCTTTGGTAAGCTTAGGCTATAAGCCCCAGCAAGCGGCTCATGCTATTGCGCTGGTGCTTAAACAACATTCGGATCTGCAAGATAGCGAAGAGCTGATTCGGCAAGCATTGAAAAGCATGGCATAAAACTGTCTGATGACATTACATAGATTATGAGTATGGAAGAAGAAAGACTAATCGACGGCAGTGGGTCGGCAATGGAAGACAATCAGGATCGGGCAATCCGACCTCTGCGTCTTGCCGACTACGTGGGTCAGCAAGTAGTGAAAGAGCAGATGGATATTTTCATCAGCGCTGCACGCAATCGCAATGAGCCGCTAGATCATACTCTGGTCTTCGGTCCTCCTGGCTTGGGCAAGACTACATTGGCGAACATTATTGCCCATGAGCTCGACGTTGCCATCAAAACAACTTCAGGTCCTGTTCTGGAAAAGGCAGGTGACCTGGCAGCTATGCTGACCAATCTCGAAGAAGGCGATGTGTTGTTTATCGACGAAATTCACCGCCTGAGTCCGGCTATCGAAGAAATTCTTTATCCGGCAATGGAAGATTATCAGTTGGACATCATGATCGGAGAAGGGCCGGCGGCAAGATCAATAAAGCTGGATTTACCTCCGTTTACACTGGTTGGTGCTACCACCAGAGCGGGTTTGTTAACCTCACCTTTGAGAGACCGTTTCGGTATTATCCAACGTCTGGAGTTTTACTCGGTGGAAGAGCTGAGCAGCATAGTGAGTCGTTCTGCAAATATTATGGGTACCGGTATAGATGAAGAAGGTGCAACAGAAATTGCTCGACGTTCCAGAGGAACTCCGCGAATAGCAAATCGATTATTGCGTCGGGTTAGAGATTATTCAGAAGTTAAAGCTGACGGCTTGGTAAATCTGCATTCTGCAGGCCTCGCTTTGGATATGCTCAGTATTGATAAAAATGGATTTGATCACATGGATCGGCGTCTATTGATGACCATGATAGAAAAATTCGAGGGCGGTCCTGTTGGCATCGATAGCCTGGCCGCGGCCATAAGTGAAGAGAGAGATACTATAGAAGATGTTCTGGAGCCTTATCTGATTCAACAAGGTTTCATCATGCGAACTCCCCGTGGCCGAGTTGTTACTCAATTTGCCTATCGACATTTTGGTATTAAGCCTTCAGATTCATTAACTGATATGTTCTCTCAGCAGGAGCTTACAGAAGAAAACCAAGAGCAAAACCAGGCGGAAGACTAAATTTCTCCCTAAAACGGTTGTGGGCATAATCTCGCCACAATTCATCAGCTATTTACCCTTATTTATCTCCAGGTAGTTACTTTTGGCTAGTTAAATGCCATTTCACAAAACTATTTTTCATTTTGGCCGAATATACACTTTGAAGTAATGGATTTTCAGCGGGATTCTGTTGTCTCAGATATGTAAACAAATAACAAAGAAGTTCGGAGTGTTAAAACGTGAATGAGCAGATAAGCGTCATACAGCTGATTCTGGAAGCAAGTATTCCAGTTCAAATCGTAATGCTGATACTTTTGCTGTTGTCGATAATCTCCTGGGTGATGATTGTGCAGCGCTGGATGGTACTTTCGTCTGCCTCCAAGGGAGTGCTTAGTTTTGAGCAGCGCTTCTGGTCTGGCATGGATCTTAGTCAGCTATATAAAGAAGGCTCCCAAATGCAGAAAGAGAACATTCCTGTCGTCGGAATGGAGAATATCTTTCGAGCAGGTTTTAAAGAATTCATGAGACTGCGGCAACAAGCCTCTGTGGATGCTGAAGCTATTATGGAAGGTGCGCAGCGAGCGATGCGTGTTGCTTATGCCAGAGAAGAAGAGAAGCTGGAAAAGCACCTGTCTTTTCTGGCAACCGTAGGATCTGTTTCGCCCTATATCGGTCTGCTTGGAACGGTAATTGGCATTATGAACGCATTTATAGGCCTGGCGACTCAGGCACAGGCAACTCTTCAAGTAGTTGCGCCAAATATTGCCGAAGCACTTTTTGCTACAGGCTTGGGTTTGTTTGCAGCTATTCCAGCAGTAGTGGCATATAACAGATACACCTCCACAGTGGATTCCGTATCAAGCAGCTATATTACTTTTAGTGATGAGTTTTCCAGTATCCTTCACCGTCAGATTCACACGAGCTAGTGCGTTGTGATCAGGAATACTAAATCATGGAATTAATGGTCCGCAAAAAACGCAGGCCCATGAGCGAAATCAATGTCGTGCCTTATATCGACGTGATGCTTGTTCTGCTTATTGTGTTTATGGTGACTGCACCTTTGCTTAATCAAGGTATTGAAGTTGACCTTCCGGAAGCGAACAACGAGCCTCTACAAGTCGACGAAAATCTTGAAACTTTAGTGGTCTCTATTACGTCTAATGGAGAGTATTTCCTGAGTATTGGTGCCACAGGCGATGAGCGTCAGTCGGTAACTCTGGAAACGGTTGGTTTGCAAGTGAGTAGGATTGTCAGTGCTAATCCCAGTATTCAGGTAATGCTGGAAGGTGACACCGAAGCCAATTGGGGAGCGATGATTACTCTGATAACTACGCTGCAGCAAGCTGGGGTTTCGAATCCCAATTTTATTACGCAGCCACTGAGTAGCCTCTAGCATCGGTCGCAAAGGGCAAGTTAATGACACATACAGCCAGTAGCCCATCGACCGGCGCATTTAACAATTTGGTGATCTATAACGGTTACCCTATATCGGTAATAGTTGCTGTTGCATTTCACAGTATTTTGCTTGCGGGTCTGGTGTACTTTCAGGGTAATTATAATCCCGACACTTTAGAGTTGATTCAACCGACAGTTATCAAAGCGCTTTTTATCGATGAAAATCCGCAGGATCGGAATGAACGAATCATCGAGCAGCAAAGAGTCCAACGTCAGGAAGATCAGCGTCGGGTCAGGGAAGAAGAAACTCAACGGCAGCAACAGCTAGAGAGAGAACAGCAGGAAGCAGCGGAGCAACAGCGAAGAGAGCAAGAAGCTGATCGCGAACGTACTTTGCTCTTAGAGCGAGAGGCACTGGAAAGACAGCAAGAACTAGAGCGGCAACGAACAGAAACAGAAAGGCTGGAGTTGCAACAACGAGAGAGAGATCGTCTGGCGGAGGAACAGCGTCAACGGGATCAGGCAGAAACACAAAGGCGTCAGCAGGAAACCGAAAGGATTCGGCAGCAACAAGATGCTGCCAATGAGGCCGCGGCGGTTGAAGCCGCAAGAACAGAATTCGAATTAGTGCAGAGCGCTACCGCATTAATTCAACAACTAGTACAGGAGCAGTGGTCACGACCGCCGAGTGCCAGAAATGGGATGCGAGTAGTGGTGCAAATAAGCATGCTGCCCAATGGCGATTTGCTCGGCGCAACTATTACTGAATCCAGTGGCGACCCGGCATTTGATAGGTCGGCAGAGAATGCCGTATACGGAGCTGCACCGTTCAGAGAATTAACTACACTGCCGATTAATGTGTTTAACCAGAATTTCAGAACTTTGTCTCTGATCTTCCAACCAGAGGACTTACTGAATTGAGAATACGTGCTGTCATCGTAGGTGCATTTTTGTGCCTTTTATCAGTTTCTGCCACTGCTGAATTAAGTATTCAGATTACTCAGGGCGTAGATAATCCAATTCCCATAGCCATCGTTCCATTTTCCTGGGAAGGCAGTGGTGTGCTCAGTGAGGATGTTGATGATATCGTCCGCGCTGACCTTGAGCAGGTTGGTGAATTTCGCTCGCTTTCTCTGTCCAATATGATTGCGACTCCCCATGATGAATCCCAGGTTTTCTATCGTGATTGGGACATCCTTGCTCAGGACTATTTATTAGTTGGAAAGATTAATCGCGCCCCAGGAAGTCAATTGGTGCAGGTTCAATATGAATTTTTCGACATAAACAGACAGGTCAAGCTGGCAGGCGAGGTTCTTACAGGCAGTGTGACTCAATTGCGTGATATTGGTCATGAGATCAGTAATGTGGTTTTTGAATCAGTCACCGGCACGCGGGGAGCCTTTACTACAGAGATTCTCTACATCGTGTCCGAGTTTATCTCTCCTACAGAGTCTATTTTCCGTTTGGAAAAGGCAGACTATGACGGTCAGCGAGCCCAAGTGCTATTGGAATCACCTGAACCCATCATGTCGCCAAGCTGGTCTCCCAATGGCCAAGACGTAGCCTATGTCTCTTTCGAAACCGATCTGCCGCGAATCTACATCCAGAACATCGCCACCGGGCAGAGGTCACAAATTACCAACTACCCCAATATCAATAGCTCACCAGTATGGTCGCCGGATGGCAGCAAGCTGGCCATGGTGCTCTCGAAGGATGGTAGCCCGGACATATACGTTCAAGATCTCAACACTAACGAATTGATGCGGGTTACCGAGCACCCCCTGATCGATACTGAGCCTAGCTGGAGCACAGATGGGCGCTCTATTGTCTTCATGTCTGATCGTACAGGTCAGCCCCAGATCTATCAGATGGAATTAGGGGCAAACTCCTATGACGTCGAACGCTTAACCTATGACTGCTTTCAGTGCATGAAAGCAGCATTTTTGCCTGATGGAGTGAATTTAGTGCATGTTCGTCGGGAAACCCGACAAAGCCCTAACTATCAGATTGCTATACTCAATATAGAGACCCTGCGGGTGATTACCCTCACCGATACCTCGCTGGATGAATCACCCAGCGTGGCACCCAATGGCAGCATGATTATGTATGCCACTAAGTTCGCGGGAAGAGGGGTGTTAGATGCCGTATCCATTGACGGCCGCGTGAAGTTCCGTTTACCATCCACGCAGGGCGACGTGCGGGAGCCATCGTGGTCTCCGTTCTTTAATTAAGCTCGAATAACACCAATAAAGAATCAATAAGTGCCGATATAGAATTCAAGATAACGATAAAAGTCTTTTGGAGGACTGCAAGTGGCAAAGCAAACACATAAAATACTAAAAATGGGCCTTATGGTCATTTCCCTATTTGTCCTGGCGGCATGTAGCTCAACTAGCGACACTGAAGGCGATATGTCCGGTTCTGAAGGCTCTTCGTCCAGTGCGAATAGCAGCGGTTCTTCTGCTCGCTCTAGTGCAGGCTCAAACAGCGGGCAACTGTCGCAGGAAGAAATTCGTGCACAGAATGCACTAAGGCAGACTGTGTTCTATTTCGATTTCGACATAGCCGAATTTAAGACAGAAGATCGCAATACACTAACTTTTCATGCTCGCGACCTAGCATCCAGTCCTAGCAAGCGCATTCGCCTTGAAGGCCATGCAGATGAGCGTGGAACTCGCGAATATAACCTTGCCCTGGCTGAGCGTCGTGCCAACGGCATTCTTAACTACTTAATCGTTAATGGGGCTTCACGTAGCCAGATTGAAGTAGTGAGCTATGGCGAAGAGCGCCCAGCTCAGAGCGGTTCAAGTGAAAATGCTTACTCTAGAAATCGTCGAGTTGAAATAGTCGGTCGATAAATTTTATGAATAAAATCCTGAAGGCTGCAGCCAATAAAGTTCATTACACATTTTGTATTAGCATTATTGTAACTTTATATAGCACGGCAGCAGCCGCACAGGGTACTGGCTCGGTTGTGGAATCCCGCGGATTCTCACCGGGTCAACAATCAAGTCAATCCTCTGGTTCAAACTCTGGCTCTAACTCTGGCTCTAACAACGACGCCTTATCTTTGCTGCTTGATCAAAATCGCCAGTTACAGGCTGAGGTTATGGCCTTGCGTGGTTTGGTAGAAGAACAAGGGTTTGAGATACGCAAACTGCAGAGAGATTCACTAAGCCGCTATACCAATACTGATGAGCGCTTGTCTTCACTTGAGTCGGGTGCTTCTACTGTAAGCAATGTAGCTACAACACCAATTACCACCCCTGACGCTAGTATCAATAACGAAACGGGAATTAATGGGAACATCCCGGCCAGCAGAGGAATATCCGGAAGCTCATCTGCCAGTAATTTTCCAGCGACGTCGGCCGCTACGGATACCAGCATCGGTGCGTTGAATAACAATTCATCTCTTAGCAGTTCATCTCTTAACAACAACCCTACATCGAGTTCATCTACTAACAGTCGAGCTCCGATTTCAAGAAGTGGCGGAAGAGGCACTCTTCAGCCGGCGGTATTAAGTGAGCAGCAACTCTATCAAATGGCCTATGATTCAGTAATCAATAGCAACTTTGATCGATCGGTTGCTGAATTTGATCAGTACCTAAGTATTTATCCTCAAGGTCGTTTCGTAACCAATGCGTATTACTGGAAAGGGCAGGCATATCTCTATCTAAACAGATACGAAGAAGCCCGCGACTCTTACGAAATTATTTTGAATCAGTATACCGATTCGCCAAAACTTCCTGACGCCATGTACGGTTTGGGTTTAGCATATCAAGGTATGGGTAATATTCCCCAGGCGCGAACACTGCTGACAGACATTAAAAGAAGATTTCCGAATACAGGTGTCGCCAATCTGGCAGATACCCGGCTTCTCTCTCTAGATTAATTCACTTCAATACTCTTAATATGTTCCTTACTTAGAAAGTGAGGATCGGACAACATATGGCGAACGCCAACACATTACGAATCACTGAAATATTCTACTCTCTACAGGGGGAGGCAAAGACTGCGGGCATTCCCACGGTATTTGTAAGGCTTACCGGTTGCCCACTTCGATGTCAGTATTGTGATACTGAATACGCTTTTGAGGGTGGAAATGTTTTAGAGTTGGAAGCAATTGAAGAAGATATTGCCAAGCATAATTGTAAATTAGTAACTGTTACCGGTGGAGAGCCATTGGCACAAGCTAACTGCAAAAAACTATTAGCTCGACTCTGTGATAAAGGCTATGAAGTTTCACTTGAAACCGGCGGTGCGATGCCAATATCTGATATCGATGAGCGTGTGTCGATAGTTATGGATCTAAAGACACCTGGATCTGCGGAGTGTGACAGGAATGATTTCGACAACATTCCTTTGTTAAAAGCCATTGATCAAATTAAATTTGTCATCTGTGATCGAGCTGATTACGAATGGTCTAAAGCGAAGCTCATGCAATATGACTTGAGCAACAGGGTGGAAGAAGTGCTTTTTTCTCCTTCATTCGATGAACTAAACACAGCTGATCTGGCTAGCTGGGTTTTACAAGATCATTTGCCAGTAAGAATGCAGCTGCAGATGCATAAGCAAATTTGGGGAAATGAGAGCGGACGATAGATTCGCTCTTAATTGAGATTCGATATATGAAGAAGAAGGCTGTCGTACTAGTTTCAGGGGGATTGGATTCGGCAACTTGTCTTGCCATTGCCAGGGAACATGACCATGAGTGTTATGCGCTAAGTTTCAATTATGGCCAGCGCTCAAGCAGTGAGTTGGATGCCGCAAAAGAAATATCCACCAAAGCGAAAGTAATAGAACACAAGACAATTGCTCTTAATATGTCCGAGATCGGTGGTTCAGCTCTAACCGACGATAGCATCGAGGTTCCAGAGACTGAGACGAAAGGCATTCCTGTCACCTATGTGCCGGCTCGAAATACAGTGTTTCTTTCCTACGCATTGGCATGGGCAGAAGTAGTGGATGCTCAAGCTATCTATATAGGTGTCAATGCCTTGGATTACTCGGGTTACCCGGATTGCCGGCCAGAATACATCGCCGCTTTTCAACAATTAATGAATCTTGCTACCAAGGCGGGAGTTGAAGGTAAGCCCATCACCCTCATGACTCCCCTGATAGACCTGAGTAAGGCAGAAATTATTCGCAGTGGGACTCGATTGGGAGTGAATTACGGACTAACAGTGTCCTGTTATCAAGCTGACGCAGAGGGCAGGGCATGTGCTCGATGTGACAGCTGTCGATTGCGTTTGAAGGGCTTTAAAGATGCCGGTGTGGATGATCCAACCCGATATCAGTAAGAAAAATGCCTGATCAGGCATTTCTATGTTAAAAAATACGCGGCATGACTTGTCTTTTTTTATTTTGATAGTACTATGTCGGCCTTTCTTGGGGCGTTAGCTCAGTCGGTAGAGCAGTTGGCTTTTAACCAATTGGTCGTGCGTTCGAGTCGCACACGCCCCACCATTTTCTTTTTCTCCTTGTGTTCTTTTGTTGCCAGCCTTCGGGCTGGTGCTGTCGCGTTATACTTTTTGGTTTTGTTGGAGAGTCTGGCTGTGCTTCTTACCGGCACGCTCGAGCACATCCATGTGGCGCTTCGCTTCGGCCGTCCATGGCCGAAGAGAGCCGTCCAGAAACACAGCCAAACTCTCCTTGAAACCGGATGTTTCGTTACTTATTCAAATCGGATCCTATTTGCATCTGCGTATTGATGGTGGACGTGTTTGGGGTAGGGGATTACCAGCCAGACGGCTGGTTCTGCCGTGTGAGCTGGTTAGGGTTGTATGCTGAAAGAATCTTCTACCTTCCACACTATGAGGGAGGGGGTTGGATAGTTTCCTGAGTGACTCTCTGAGGCCAGGGACGGCCTCAGCGAAGCGCCACATGGATGTGCTCGAGCGTGTCACGAAGGAAGCTATCCAACCCCCTCCCGCCCAGCTACAGAAAAGAACACTAGACTGAACGATAGCTGTCATTTCCCTCAGTAGTTAAAAATAACACTACACCGCCCCATTCATAACAATCCCAATCCCTGTGATAAACTACGCCTTCGTCAAATCGGCATGAGAATATTCATGAGTGAAGTAGAAACACCAGAAACAGATGATCGCTTAGCTGCGGATACTGACCTGGTGCGCAATTATTTAGATAAAGCGATTTGCCCACCTCAGATGAGCGAGGCGGAAACAGCGCGTTATATTTCTTTGATTAAGGAATTGCTTAAGTCGAAGAACGCGCGACTTGTTGCTCACTACTATACCGATTCAGTACTGCAGGACCTCGCTGAGGAAACTGGCGGCTTTGTCGGCGACAGTTTGGAAATGGCGCGTTTTGGTCGAGATTGTGATGGGGAAACTCTGGTGGTAGCCGGAGTTCGGTTTATGGGTGAGTCTGCGAAGATTCTTAGTCCGCAGAAGAAAGTATTGATGCCGACTATTGAAGCCACCTGCTCACTGGATATTGCCTGTCCTATCGATAAGTTTTCAGCATTTTGTGACCAACATCCAGACCGCACTGTCGTGGTCTATGCAAATACCTCTGCGGCTGTGAAGGCGCGCTCTGATTGGGTGGTAACTTCGAGTATTGCGCTTGATGTGGTTGAGCATCTAATGGAGCAGGGTGAGAAAGTGCTATGGGCGCCTGATCGACACCTTGGATCATATATTCAAAAAGTAACCGGGGCAGACATGCTGCTTTGGGATGCAGCTTGTATTGTTCATGAAGAATTTAAGGCTCGAGGCTTGAAGGATATGCTGCAGATGTATCCGGACGCCGCTATCTTGGCTCACCCGGAATCACCTGACGCGGTGCTGGAAATTGCGGACCATATTGGCTCTACAACTCAAATTATTAATGCTGCTCGAGATCTGCCCAATAAAGACATAATCGTTGCAACTGATCAGGGGATTTTTCATAAGTTGCAACAAGTAGCTCCGGATAAGAATTTCATCGTTGCGCCAACGGCGGGAAATGATGCTACCTGTCGTAGCTGTGCTAACTGTCCTTGGATGGGTATGAATACGTTAGAGAATCTTTATCATTCTCTAAAGACGGATAGCAATGAAATTGAAGTGGACGCAGAATTGGCAAAGAAAGCCATGATCCCGCTTCAGCGTATGTTGGATTTTGCTGCAGAACTACAGATCAAGGTGAAGGGTAAGGCCTAAAACTTATCCAGGCATTGTCCGCAAGCTTCTCGTTTCTAATCTCTTCCCTAAGCTTTTTTCCTAGCCTCGTTGTTCACGGGCTAATTCTTCTACTTCTCTTATTCTCTGGCGAAGTCTGGCAGCTTCAGCTGGTGCAGCACCGTTTTCGGTTTCAATGCGTAACGCGAACTGCAGTTGCTGTCTTGAACTTAGATAGTCTCCTAGCAATCGAAAATATTCTGCTCTTGCCTTGTGAACCTCGCTGATATTCCCAGCTTGTCCCTGAGTTTCTGACAGGCGGAACCAGAGTTGGTCATCGTTAGGTCGCTGTTGAATGTGTCTCTCCATCAGCTGTGCCGCTTCACCATAGGATCGCGCCTCGGTCAGGGCATCGACAGCCGCCATGGTGAGAGGGTGATTATCAGGATTGATCTCCAGATGCCGCTGTAAGAAATTTAGTGACTGACCCGGCTCATTTTGTGCGGTGAGAATCTCAGCTTGGGTGACAGCATAGCTTATGCGATTGGGATCTTTGTCCAGAAGGGGAGTCAGAGTTTGGCTTGCCAAGTTATATTGCTCGTTTTCATAGTAGGCGACGGCAAGTGCGTAACGATTAACATCGAGAGTAAAAGGGCTAGAGCTATCTTCCAGTAGTTGACGATACTCGTTTACCAGAGCGGACTTGTTAACGGCATAATGTGCGACTACCCGGGCACGCATGACCTGATATTCGAGATTGGCGTAGTAGTCTTTGCCAGGATAACGATAGGCGCGAGCCCTGGCATCGGAAATTCGAGACTCAGTTACCGGGTGAGTTAATAGGAATTCAGGTGGTCGACGACCGAATCGATTAATGGCAGCAAGCCTTTCAAACAGAGAAGACATACCGTCGGGATCGAACCCTGCTCTGTACATCGTATCCTGGCCAACTCTGTCGGCTTCCGCTTCGTTGCTTCTACTGAAACGTAATTGGTTGTCTACGGAAAGACCCTGGGCTGCGGTGACTGCGGCTACACCATGGCCGCCATCAGATGTTGCCATGATTAATACGCTGGCTAGAAGCGCTCCCATTTGGGGGATTCTTCCAGCCTGAGCTTCATCCACTGACCTGGCGAAGTGACGTTGGCTTACGTGGGCAATCTCGTGGGCCATCACCGAGGCGAATTCTGCTTCGCTCTGGGCATTGAGAAACAAGCCGGTGTTTACGCCTATTATTCCACCAGGGGCGGCAAAGGCATTGAGTTGTTCGCTGTCGATTATGACGAATGAAAGGCGGTGATCTTTCAGCTGGCTGCGGGATGCCAGTTTGTAGGTGAGAGTTTCCAAGTATGAGTTCAGCAGGGCGTCTGGAATTGCCGGTGTACTACGACGAATTTGGGAGAGAAACCGCTGCCCCATATCGTATTCCTCATCCAGAGAAACAGTACCGGAAATGCGATCACCCAAAGACGGCAGTGCAGGCTGACCATAAGCCGATATCGAGACTATGGATAGCAGTCCTAAAAATAGCCCTGTTGCTGTGTGTAAGCCGTGCTGGCGCATAAATATATACCTGGTTCTTCAGCCGAGAGTAGCATATTTCCATGAAACTGGCTTGCCGATGCTTTAGCTAGTTACCCTGTGTTTAGGGCCTCTTCATGGACATGCACATGTCCATATATATAGAAACCCACTAGCTAAGACAGCGATTTAGGAAAATTTCTTCGGCTAATGGGGTGAATTACCATAATGTGGCGTTAGACAGAGCCGCTGAAGCGGTTTGAAGACCCATTGGGAAGATGAGGACAAGATGCACAGAAAGGAGGCGAACACCGCCTCGAATTGCTAAAATGCCGGAATGACAATGCATGTAGATATAGAACTGGATTTGAAGGGCTTGGAATGTCCAATGCCTCTGCTCAAAGCCAAGCTGGCACTGAATAATATGGAGTCCCAGCAGATATTAAAGGTAGCGGCGACAGATCCCGGTTCAGAGAGAGACTTCCATCTTTTTGTTGAGCAAAGTGATCACCAGATTCTGGATTTTCAGAAAGACGACAGCGCCTATTTTTACTGGATTAAAAAAGGCTAGCAGCGGTCCTGACAGCAAGAGCGGAGAATTCTGGAAATGAAGAAATTGCTTAACGATTTTCTAGATCGTTATTTTCACGACGAAGAATCAATCATTTTGATGATCTTGTTAGTCGTCGGTTTGGGCGTGCTTCTCTTTCTAGGAGGAATGTTAGCGCCCTTGATCACTTCCGTGATCATTGCCTATCTGATGCAGGGTCTGGTCAATATCCTTCTTAAATACAATTTGTCGCCGAGACTGGCTTTTGTTCTTGTATATATCCTGTTTTTTGGTGTGTTCATTTTAATGTTGCTGGTTCTGTTGCCAAGCGCATGGGAGCAGCTACAAAGGCTTGCCTCAGAACTGCCCAACCTGATCAGTCAGTGGCAAGGTTCGCTGATGTTGTTACCGGAGAATTACCCTAATCTGTTTTCCGAGCAGCAGATTCAAGAATTTATAGTCGGCATCCGTGGAGAGTTGGGCGGCTACGGTCAGTCGGTTCTCCAATACTCGCTCGCTAGTATCCCCAGCATTTTTGGCTGGATTATTTTTATTGTTCTGGTGCCTATTCTGGTCTTCTTCATGATGAAGGATCAGTCGGAGCTTGTACTTTGGGCGGGTAATTTTCTTCCGCGTAATCGTCCCATGATGAGTCAGATATGGCGAGAGATGGATCAGCAAATATCCAATTACATTCGAGGTAAGGCCCTTGAAATATTTGTTGTTGGCAGTGCCAGCTATGTGTTGTTTGTAATATTGGGAATTAACTACGCCTTGCTGCTGTCAGTTCTGGTGGGGCTCTCTGTAATCGTGCCCTACATCGGTGCAACAGTAATTACCATCCCGGTGGCGGCCGTGGCCTATGTGCAGTGGGGAATAGGGGGTGAATTTTATACAGTGCTCATCGCCTACGGTATTTTGCAAATGCTGGACGGCAATGTTCTGGTGCCGGTAATTTTTTCCGAGGCGGTTAATCTGCACCCGGTAGCGATCATTTCAGCGGTATTGGTATTCGGCGGAATTTGGGGGCTGGCGGGTGTGTTTTTTGCCATACCACTGGCGACCCTCATCAAGGCTATTATTAATTCATGGCCTGGTCGGGTACAAACCCTCAATAGCGAGAGAATAAATCGAGAACCCGTCGCCGAAGCCGATGATGCCTAGCTTTATGCTTGTTTTACTTAGGTTCGAAAAGCCGCAATGTGCTAAAGTCAGCGGCTTGATTAAACACTGGAAATGTAATGTCTAAAGAGATTCGTGGCAGCATTGTAGCGATAGTGACCCCGATGCATGATGACGGTTCGCTGGATTTGCCTGCCCTTAACAAATTGCTGGAATGGCATATTGAATCAGGCACTCATGGTGTGGTGATCGTTGGCACAACAGGAGAGTCTGCTACTCTCAGTACCGAGGAGCACTGTGACCTGGTAGGCCATTGTGTCGATCAGGTAAAAGGGAGGGTTCCGGTAATAGCCGGAACCGGCTCCAACAACACACAGGAAGCGCTTTATTTTACTGAGTCTGCGCGGCAAAACGGTGCCGATGCGGCATTGTTGGTAGCTCCATATTACAATCGCCCTTCTCAGGAAGGTCTCTATCAGCATTTTAAAGTGCTGGCCAAAGGCGTAGATATTCCTCAAATTCTTTATAACGTTCCAGGTAGAACAGCCTGTGACTTGTCTCTGGAGACTGTGGACAGGTTGGCAGACCTCGAAAATGTTGTAGCGATAAAAGATGCAACTGGAGATATACCGAGGGGAATTGAACTAGTTCGAAAGTGTGGCGACAGATTGGCGGTCTATAGTGGGGAGGATGCCATTACTCTGCCTTTGATGATGGCCGGTGCCCTGGGCACGATATCTGTTACTGCGAATGTGGCGCCGATGATGATGTCACAAATGTGCAGTCTCGCACTTGCCGGTGAAGAAGCGGCCGCTCAAGCAATTGATGATAAGTTGATGTCGCTGCATCAGAATCTTTTTCTTGAGGGAAATCCGGTTCCCGTTAAGTGGGCTATGGCTCAAATGGGTTTAATCGGTAGTGGAATTCGATTGCCACTTGTGGAACTTGATAGCAAGTTCCAACTCCAAGTAAGCGAGGCACTAACAGCGGCAGGAATTGTACTGTCCGATGTGGCCTAACACTCAGGAATTTATTAATGATTAGAATATTGTCCGTTGCCTTGCTAGCCGTAGCTCTTCAAGGCTGTAACTATTTGATGGGAGACGATGGAATGTTTCCAGATCGCTCCGATGAGTATGCTAAGGCTCCAGTAACTCCGATAATGTCAGTTCCCGAGGATCTGGATAGCTATACTCTGGATCAGCTTTATGTCGTCCCTGCTCAGATTTCCAGCACAGCAACAGCGTTTGAAGAGATTCCTCTACCTACGCCGCTTGAAACACGACGCCAGGAAGGTGTGATTATCCAGAATCTGGGAGATAAGGAGTGGGTTGTGATCGACGCCACCCCTGGTCAGGTATGGCCACTGGTTCGGGATTTCTGGACTCAGCTTCAGGTGATTCTTGATTATGAGAATCCAGGAACTGGAACAATGGAAACGTCCTGGCTGGAGGTAGATAGCGATCAGGAAATGCGCCACAAATATCGAGTTACTATTGAGCCCGGTCTGCATTCAGGCTATTCAGAAATCTATATTCTGCATATGGAAGATCTGCGTAGCGAACCTGAGCCTATAATTCTTACTTGGCCAGAAGCGTCAAATTCCGGAGAAAGAGAAAATCAGATAATGACCAACTTGTCTCAGTATCTGGCTGATAGAAATGATGTCTACCAGGCTTCTTCTGCGAGTTTACTGGCAGGAAGCATTGAGGCTGAACGCAAGGCAAACATTATTGATTCGGAACAGGGCGGTCAGCTACTGACCCTGCGCATGGACTTTAATAGGGCATGGGTTCAAGTAAGACAGGCAATCGAAGAGGCGGACATTGCCATTCTGGAAACTGATCGAGATGAGCGCTACTACAATGTACGTTTTTCCGGAATCGAAGACGATGAGGAAGACACAGGTTTTATTGGAAGGCTTTTCGGTGGCTCAGAAAATGAAGCAGCCGTTGAAGAGCAAGATTTTGTGGTTAGGTTTCAGGAATCAGGAGGCATCATCAGTGTAGAAGCTACAGCGATAGATTCTTCATCAGATCTGAGCCAGCTAACAGCAGAGCTTCTGCAGGTCATTAACGATAATCTTGGATAGCCTTGATTGCTTTAGATAACTATCGATAGTTATCGATAACTATGTCGATTTACGTTTTCAAATACTCGGGAAAAGTATTGAGGTTGAGCGATAAATGAATAGCGAAATTCTCATACCCGTTGGCATAGTGGCTCTCGTTGCTGCTGCCATTGTTATCTATCTAATCCGCCAATCTCAAAAATTAAAACTCTCTGAAGTTTCCCATCAAGAAAAGCTATTAGCCAGAGAGGCTGAAGTAGAATCTCTCCAGCAACGTGCCCAGCAGCTGGAAGCCGACAACAGTGCACTCAAGCATGACTATCAACTGGTCAGGGAAGAAAAGGCCAGCTTGACTACTTCTCTGGATCTTGAAAAAAAACAATTTCAGGAAAAATTAAAAATCATCGATGAGTCGAAACAAGTGCTGGGTGATGCCTTTAAGAACTTGGCGAATGAGATTTTCGACGAGAAAAGTAAAAAGTTCGAAGCCAAGAATAAAGAAAGCCTTTCATTGGTCCTTAGCCCCCTGCAGGAAAAAATCAGCCAGTTTGAGAAGCGAGTTGAGGAAACTTACGACAAGGAGTCCAAGGAGAGGTTTTCTCTAGGAAAGGAAATCGAAACCCTTCGTGAGTTGAATGCCCAGATTAGTATGGACGCCGTAAACCTTACCAATGCACTTAAAGGCGATAACAAGGCGCAGGGAAATTGGGGAGAATTGGTGCTTGAATCTGTGCTGGAGAAATCAGGATTAAGCAAGGGTAGGGAGTATGAAGTTCAGGTTAGTCTCGAGGCGGATGATGGCTCTCGATCTCAGCCTGATGTGATAGTTCATTTGCCTGAGTCCAGAGATATCATAATTGATTCCAAAGTTTCTCTTAAAGCCTGGGATTCTTATTGCTCTTCTGAAGATGAAGAAGAGAGAGCGGAGTTACTGAAGCAACACCTGCAATCCATTCGCCTGCACGTTAAAGGTCTGTCAGCAAAAGATTATCAAAAGCTATCGGGGATTAATTCTCTGGATTATGTTTTCCTATTCATGCCGATTGAAGCCGCTTACCTTCAAGCGAACCAGCTTGACCCGGAACTCTCTCAATACGCTTTCGAAAAAAACATCATATTTGTCGGGCCAACAATGCTGCTTACGACATTGAAGCTGGCTCAAAATTTGTGGCGTCTCGATCAGCAGAACAAGAACGCCAATGAGATTGCCCGGCAAGCAGGGAACCTCTATGACAAGTTTGTAAACTTTGTCGATGATCTAGATGATATTGGCAAAAAAATCGATTCCAGCAAGAAGAGCTTCACTGATGCTCAAAACAAGCTGGTTTCAGGTACTGGAAATTTAGTAAAGAGAGTGGAGACACTCAAGCAGCTAGGGGCCAAGACATCCAAACAGCTTAAGGCTGATACCCTTAGTCAGTCAGGTGTCGATGACGAGGCTGAGGGAGCCATGGCTGTCGACATCGATAAAGCAAATAAAGAAAACAAAGAGCAGAAGGATAAGACTCGACACTGAGTCGCGGTCTCCGCTATTTCTCTCTCAAGCTCATATTTAATATCTCATCCCACAACTTATGATCGACCATATTCTAGACTTTCTTCCATGTGCTACTCCTCAAGCTTGGCTTGAAAAGGCTGTTGATGAGCAGGATATATTACTTATCGATCACGCCAATTGTGAGAAGAAAGCGGCGGCTACGGCAATGAATTTGATGTACCGACATACGCGGAAAACTGAGTTATTGAAGAAAATGTCCCAGCTTGCCAGAGAGGAGCTGCTGCATTTTCAGCAAGTGGTAGAAATCATGGAGCGGCGAAATATTGACTACAAGCGAATAAGTCCTTCTCGCTATGCCTCAGGCTTGAGGGAAATGATTTCTCAAGAAGAGAAGAAGCAGTTTATCGATACTCTTATCATAGGGGCAATTATTGAGGCTCGATCCTGTGAGCGCTTTGCTGCATTAATTCCCTTGCTAGACGATGACCTGGCGAAATTTTACAAGAGCCTGCTTAAGTCTGAGTCCAGGCACTATGAAGATTACCTTTCCCTGGCTGCACTCTATAGTGAGAATGATATAGGAGAAAGTCTGGATATGTTTCTGGAAAAAGAGAGAGAGTTAATCACGAGTCCCGATGAACTATTTCGATTTCACAGTGGAGTGCCGGTTAACTGATGTGAGTTCATGGAAATCAGTTTCTGCAGGAAGAGGAAGCTTGCAGGTTGTCCCCCAGTTTTTCTCTCAAAATTTGCAGCTGCTCACAGGGAATTTCGAAATTCCCAAGAAGATTTGCAGAATTAAGTGCTGGAATATTAAGTAGAGGGCTGGCATCTCTAATCTGATTGTTTGCCAGATTAATTCCCGATAACTGATTCAGCTGTTCCAGAGGTGTGATATTGCTTATGTTGTTGTTTCCTAAGTCGAGAAAGCGAAGTCTGGATAGCTGTCCTATATTTTCGATTGTGCGTACTTCTGAGTCGGCGCAGGAAAGAACGGGAAGTTGATCAATCCCCATCAGCTCTTGCTGGCTCAGGGCATAATTCGCACAGCCCTGCAGATTAGGATCACTCAGTTGGCTGCTTAGAAGTCTGCCGTCGGGATCGTAAACGGCTTGATCATTCAATGAAATCGTAAATTTCTGAGAGCAGGCTGTTGCAGTTATTAAGACAATTGAGCAGGCAATTAGTAGTCGATTGCCTAGTAAGTGTATGCAAGGGTTGAGTCTGGCAATAAAGCTGTGTCTTTTCTGCAGCGGCATAATCGTCTCAGGGTGTCTCGGCTAGGTTAATGGTGGTCTTATAAGATTTGCTAACCGGGATGAAAGCATATCCAGATTGAGGCTAACACACTGGTATTTATCAATATTCCCAGTTAGTATGCCCAACTCTTTACCATAGGCAGGATTGAAACCCTTTCCTCGGTAATTGTCCAATGAATCTAAGGAAATACCTATGAATACCATGATACGCAAGATTGTACTGATTCCGGCATTGCTTGGCCTGATGGCTTCCGCCCAGAGCTTTGCGCAGGGAGATGTAGATCTTGAAAACGAAGACAATCGCATTGCCTATTCAATAGGCGTGAACATAGGGCAGAATCTTGTGGCCCAGGGTTTGCTGGATGGAATCGATCTCGACATTTTTATAGTTGGCATGTTGGATGCGGCAAACGACGACAGCAAATTGAGCGAAGAAGAGATGTTCGCGGCCCTGCAGATCTTTCAGGAAAGATTAGCGAGTCAGGCTCAGGCAGCATTGGAGCAATCCAGAGCCGCCAGTGCTTCCTTTCTTCAGGAAAATTCTGCGAAAGACGGCGTAGTTACTCTAGCGTCAGGTCTTCAATATCTGATTCTGGAATCGGGTGACGCGAGTGGTGCTTCACCGACTGCTGATAATTCGGTACTTGCTCATTATCACGGCACTCTTATCGACGGTACGGTATTCGATAGCTCTGTTGATCGAGGCGAGCCCGCTCAATTTGGCCTAAGTCAGGTTATCTCTGGTTGGACTGAAGCCCTGCAGTTGATGAAAGTGGGTGACAAGTGGCGCCTTTTCCTACCTTCGAACCTGGCTTATGGAGAACAATCTCCTACTCCAGCAATTCCGCCTAATTCAGCATTGATTTTTGATGTTGAGTTGTTGGAAATTCGCTAGAGTTTATTGCTTAAGAGTATTGTATTGAGATGAGTAAGAAAGCTATGGACTCGAAGGATTTCAATGAGGGGTTGCTGCAATTTTTGCATCAGTCCCCAACTCCTTTCCATGCTGTCGCGAACCTCGCGGCGATGCTTGAAGAAGCTGGATTTTCCAGATTAGACGAGAGTAAAGCCTGGCAACTTGAAAAAAGCTGCTCCTACTACGTAGTTCGTAATGACTCGGCAATAATAGCCTTCAGAACAGGAAGGTCAGCCCTCGCTGATAGCGGTGTCAGGTTGAGTGGAGCTCATACCGATAGTCCCTGTCTTAAAGTGAAACCTACTCCGCTTATCAAGAAGCAGGGTTACCTGCAATTGGGAGTGGAAGTTTACGGCGGCGCCTTACTTCACCCCTGGTTTGATAGAGATCTTTCTATAGCCGGGCGGGTTGATTACCTGGCCGAAGACGGAAGCTTGCAATCAATCCTGCTTGATCTGAAAGAGCCTATAGCCTTCATTCCCAGTCTCGCTATTCATCTGGATAGAGAAGCAAACACTGGGCGAAAAATAAATAAGCAAAAAGAATTGCCACCGCTTGTTCTTCAGCTGAACAACGACGAAGAATTCGACTTTGATGCTTTCTTGCTTGAGCAAATATGTAGTCAGTCAGCTGTTGAATTTACCAGTCAGCCAAAGAAAGTGCTTTCCCATGAGCTTTTTTGTTACGACACGCAAGAACCGGCTTTAGTTGGATTGAATAAGCAATTCATAGCCTCGGCACGTCTCGATAATTTATTGAGTTGTTATATTTCCTGCACCTCACTAATAGATAGCAACGATGAACATGCCAGTCTCTTGGTTTGTAATGATCATGAGGAAGTGGGTAGTGCATCCACCTCAGGTGCTCAAGGTCCATTTCTGAAGTCGGTGCTTGAGAGAATGATTAGCGCGGAGCTGGGCGGGGCTGATGATTTTGAAAGAACAATTAGGCAATCTGTATTACTGTCAGTAGACAATGCTCATGGTGTGCATCCAAATTTCAGTGATAAGCACGATGAAGAGCATAAGCCGCAATTGAACTCTGGGCCTGTCATTAAAATAAATGCCAATCAGCGATACGCCAGCAATAGTCGATCCGTAGCATTATTTAAGTCGATCTGTGAGCAGGAAGGAATTCCCCATCAGTCATTTGTTATGCGTAGTGATATGGCTTGCGGCAGTACTATCGGCCCGATAACGGCTTCGGGAATCGGTGTCGATACGGTGGACATAGGCTTGGCAAGTTTTGGCATGCATTCCATTCGCGAACTCGCTGGCGCCGAAGATGGGGTTCTTCTTTTTCGACTTATTGAAGCTTTTTATAATCGCTAGTTTTTTTGCCTCTCTTTGAGCTTTCTTTGATCCCTGCTTTAAGCCTTCTTTGACTCTTTTTGGCTGGGCTGCAGCTGCTTAATTCTTCTTTTGTTTTTTCAAGTCTCTGATCAGAAATCTCGCTGGATTTAAATCGTTAACCATCTCTCTGCTTATTGGAAGATTTTCTCTATTTATTAGGCTGGCGAGAAATTCGGCGCCGAGACTGCTAGTGGCTAAGCCGTTTGAGCCATGGGCAATATTAATAAATAAGCCGGGCAGATATTTTCCCGGCGTCTGGAAGGATGTGCTCGCATCCAGGCTAAGCGGCGAATAAATTTCCATCATCGCTTGATGGTCGGGTACGGCGCCGATTATTGGTAAATGATCTTCACTATTACATCGTATCGCTACAAGGTCTGAATCAACTTCATTGCCGAGAAAGCCCTGGTCATGAAAGTTTTGAGCTAGTAATTCCATGTTCTCTTGATTATCGATTGGCCTGGATTCCAAATTTGCGTCATTGGAATAGGAGGCTGCAACAGTGTGCAAATTTTCAAAGATAGGGAACACGCTCCTCTCTCCATTGATAACCGTCTTAAGTTGCCCGCTCAGGTGACTGGGAGAGATACGGCTGATCTGCCCTCTGACTTTTTGAAGGGGGAACCTAGAGCTCTGGGTAAATTTTTCGCTGTCATGGCTAGTGGCAAGTATCACGACCTCGGCTTGGACCGGTTCCTTAGCGGATGAATCAATTCTCCATTCATTGTCGGTATGTTCAAGCTTGAGTACTTCGTGATTCAGGCTTAGCTTGATATTTGGATGGTCCAGGTAAGCCTCGCAAAGGCTTTTCGGGTGTAACCATCCACCTTCACCATGAAGCCATGCGTCGCCGGTTAATCGCGCTCCAGACATGACTGAGGCTTCATCACAGGAGACGCGTCGCAGTACATCCTCTGGATACAAAGCCTCCAAAGTAGCAGAGTCGAATGATTTACCTTTATTGACGGCAGCATCTAATTGCAGGACGCCACCGGCTTGCCAGGAAAAAGCAGCATGTTCATTGGCCAGGTTGGAATATTGCCTCGCGGCAAACAGGAAACTGTGAAGGAAAAACTCAGCCATGGGGATGTGCTTTCGGAAGAATCGATTGCGTAAAGCCATTTGCGGTATTCCCGAGGCTCCCCCGCAGATATCTCCAGCTTTTTCTAACACCTCAACCTGCCATCCACGCTTGGCAAGACTATATGCCGTGCTACATCCTGCTAGTCCTGCACCTATAACGACAACTTTCTTATTTTTAATTTCGAAATCCGGCAAACGAAACCAAGGTTTAGAGCTACTACTCTCTTCAGGGGCCGTGGGTGAATTAAATCTGGCCCGCAACATATGCCGTTTGCGACTAAAGCCCTCGCTTCTAGTCACATCGAAGCCCACTGCTTGCAAACCTCTTCTGACATGACCGGCAACACTGTAACTGCTTAAGCTAGAACCTGACTTGCTGCTTTTTGCTATGGCTGAATATAATTCTTCACTCCATAAATCTGGATTTTGGTTTGGGGTGAAGCCGTCGAGAAACCAACTATCTACAGCTGGGCATCGATCCCAATAACGAGTGGTGAGCTGTTGGTGGGCATCGCCGTAGTAGAGATCCAAAACAACATCTTTGCCCAGCAGTATGCGATGACATCCCGCACTGTTTTGAGGATAGGAGGAGAGCAGCTCTGTAATTAGCGGTTGCAGGTCGGTATGGGCTTTGAAGGTCTCTAGCAGTTGATTACGAGTCAAAGGGTGTTTCTCAAACCCGAGGTAGTTGAGTCTTCCTGGTTTGGCGGGACAGCTTCGCCATAGTTTCAAGGTTTCGAGAAAGTTTAGTCCGGAACCGAAGCCCAGTTCCGCTATGGTAAACAGAGAATTCTTGTCTGATTCTGCCCAGCGCTCGCTTAAATCATTGCCGTCGATGAATATATGGCGACTCTCGGCAGCGGCATCGTCGCAGGAATGATAGATGTCATCATAGAGTGAAGAGTAGGGCAGACCGGATTCAAGCCATTTGATATCTGCATTTTCAATCTTCATGACTTGTCAGTAGGTCTCTGTGGTTCGAGGGATGAAAGTGAGGGCATTGTAAGCAAGTCGGCCTGGATTTGCATCGTTGCAAACTGGGCCTTAGTGCCCGCGCTGATGACAGCTAGTGTTTATGACAGAAAGAGGTGATTTGATGTAAAATGCCGCTTTTCCAAATCTCAACTATAAACCTTAGCAGGAACAGGCAAAATGCTGGAAATCAACAGCCAATTAACCAGGTTAAAGGACTTACAAACTCGTACCGATAGTCTCAGGGGGTACCTTTGACTACGATGAAAAGAAGGATCGCTTGGCGGAAGTTGAGTTAGAGCTGGGGGAATCGTCTGTTTGGGATAAGCCTGAATACGCACAGGCTCTGGGCAAGGAAAGGTCATCACTGGAAATTATTGTTGGAACTATCGATAAATTGAATTCCGGCATTGCCGAAGTAGGAGAATTACTAAGTCTAGCCCAAGAAGAAGATGACGAGGAGCTTTTTGATGCGGCAAACTCCGACCTTGAGGGGTTTCAGCAAGACCTGGAAAAGTTGGAGTTCCGGCGCATGTTCTCGGGGGACATGGATGAAGCTAATGCCTATCTTGAGATTCAAGCCGGCTCCGGTGGTACGGAAGCACAGGACTGGGCAGAGATGCTGCTGCGAATGTACCTGCGCTGGGGTGAGAGCAAAGGCTTCAAGACTGAGTTGATTGAGGTCTCTGGAGGGGATGTTGCCGGTATCAAGAGCGCAACCCTGCACATAAGTGGTGAATTTGCTTTTGGCTGGCTAAGAACAGAGACAGGTGTGCACCGATTGGTTCGAAAATCTCCTTTTGATTCCGGTAGCCGGCGCCATACTTCATTTGCTTCAGTCTTCGTCTCGCCAGAGATCAATGATGATATAGAGGTCGATCTGGATATGTCGATGGTAAGAATCGATACCTATCGATCTAGCGGAGCAGGCGGGCAGCATGTAAATAAGACCGATTCTGCGGTACGTCTGACCCATGAGCCCAGCGGAATTGTGGTTCAGTGTCAAAATCAGCGCTCTCAGCATAAGAACAAGGATATGGCCATAAAACAACTCAAGGCCAAGCTGTATGAGATGGAAGAATTAAAGCGCAAGGAAGAGGCGCAGGATGTTGAAGAATCCAAGGCAGACATCGGTTGGGGTAGTCAAATTAGATCCTATGTGCTCGATGCCTCAAGAATAAAAGATTTAAGAACTAATATTGAAGTTACTAACACTGGAGCGGTGTTGGATGGAGATCTGGATAAGTTTATTGAAGCCAGTCTTAAGATGGGCTTGTAGGTTTTTATTCCATTGGAATAAAAAATAATTTGAATTTGTAAGCTGAGAACTGAAGTGATGACAGACGAAAATCAACATGACGAGAACAAGCTCATTGCCCAGCGCAGAGATAAGCTGGACGCTATTCGTGAGCAGAGGGTTGCTTACCCGAATGATTTTGATCGTAAAGATCAATCCGCCGATCTAGTTGAAAAATTTGACGCCAAGGAAAAAGAAGAGCTGGAGTCACTTGCTCAACAAGTAAGCGTAGCGGGTCGGATAGTGCGAATGCGTGGTCCATTTACTGTTATTCAAGATGGTGGTGGTCAAATTCAGCTATACATCAATAATAAATCTTTTTCACCAGAGCAGGCAGAAGAACTCAAGGCGTTAGACCTCGGGGACATCATCGGTGTTGAAGGTGAGATGTTCAAAACTGGTAAGGGCGAGCTCACAGTGCGAGCGGCATCATTCAGATTGCTGAGCAAGTCACTGCGGCCATTACCGGATAAGCATAAAGGCTTAACTGACACCGAGATGCGTTATCGTCAGCGTTATGTTGATTTAATAGTTAACGAGGAGTCTCGCAAGGTCTTCGAGACGAGATCGCGTATCGTTCGCTGCATCCGTAATTATTTTGAAGATCTCGGATACATGGAAGTTGAAACCCCTATGATGCAAGTTATACCGGGTGGAGCAACGGCTCGGCCTTTTATTACCCATCATAACGCGCTCGATCAGGACATGTACTTGCGAGTGGCGCCTGAATTATTCCTCAAGCGTCTTGTCGTAGGCGGTTTTGAAAAAGTGTTCGAACTTAATCGTAATTTTCGTAACGAGGGATTGTCTACTCGTCATAACCCAGAATTTACTATGCTGGAGTTCTATCAAGCCTATGCCAGATATGAAGATTTGATGGATATTACCGAAGAGCTTTTTCGCAAAATATCAATGGAAGTATCAGCTAGTACTGAAATAATTTACCAGGGGATGACCCTGGATTTTTCCAAGCCTTTCGCCCGTCTTTCTGTTCGAGATTCCATAAGACAATATTGTGGCGTGGATGATGAGGCGGCATTTGATAGCAAGGAAACCGTTGTTGCATTAGCGAATTCACTGGATGTTCATTTCGATGAAGCATGGCCAAAAGGCAAGGTGCTTATGGAAATATTCGATCAGAAAGTAGAGGATCAATTGGAGCAGGCTACCTTCATCACAGAATATCCTATCGAGGTTTCTCCTCTAGCGCGATGCAATGAAGACAATCCCGAAATTACTGATCGCTTCGAACTATTCGTTGGAGGCAGGGAATTGGCTAATGGCTTTTCAGAGTTAAATGATCCGGAAGATCAAGCAGAAAGGTTTCAGCAGCAAGTAGAGCAAAAAGACTCCGGCGACAATGAAGCCATGCACTATGATGAGGACTATGTGACCGCGCTTGAGTATGGTATGCCTCCGACAGCGGGAGAGGGCATAGGCATCGATAGGCTGGTGATGTTGTTTACTGATTCGTCCTCCATTAAAGATGTGTTGCTCTTTCCCCATATGCGACCACAGCATGAGTCCAGCTGAGTTCAGAGAAATCAAGCTCGATGAGTCATGGAAGACTCCACTGCATGCTGACTTTGCCTCAGCCTATATGCAGGACCTTCGAGACTTTCTTCTTCGTGAAAAATCACAGGGAAAGACGATCTACCCCGAAGGCAGCCAGCTATTCCATGCCTTCAATGCAACTGCCTTTGATAAAGTAAAAGTCGTCATTCTTGGTCAGGATCCATACCATGGGCCGGGTCAGGCTCACGGTCTCTGCTTTTCTGTTTTGCCGGGCGTCTCTATCCCGCCCTCATTAAGAAATATCTATAAGGAATTGCAGCAAGACATTGCCTTCGTGCCTCCTGACCATGGCTGTCTGGATTACTGGGCAGATCAGGGTGTGTTGCTGCTAAATTCAGTGCTCACTGTTCAGGCAGGGTTGGCGGCCTCTCATCAAGGTAAGGGTTGGGAGCGTTTCACCGACCGAATTGTTGAATTGCTTAATCAGCAAAGCGAGGGGCTGGTATTTATACTCTGGGGAAATTATGCGCAGAAGAAGGGTGCGATGATTGATAGAAACCGGCATCTGGTGCTGCAATCTCCCCATCCTTCTCCTTTGTCTGCGAGTCGAGGCTTTTTTGGTAATCATCATTTTTCACTAGCTAATGACTATCTGGATAAGCACGGCAAGAAAGTAATTGATTGGCAATTGCCAATGGACGCTGCGTCTATTAAAAATTTATAGAATTGAATTCAGGATCGTAGAAAACTATGAGTGAAAAGGTTTGTGTAATTATTGGTGCGAGCCATGCCGGAGTCTCCCTTGCTTTACAGCTTCGAAAAGAAGGGTGGGAAGGGCTAATCGAGCTTATTGGTGAAGAAAAAGAGCTTCCCTACCATCGCCCGCCTTTGTCGAAGGAACATTTATCGGGCGACAAAGGTCTGGATGCTATGCGTCTTCGCCCTGAGAAAATATATCAGGACAATAGTATTAATTTGAGAACTGGACGAAGTGTTGAATCCATAGATCGAGATGGTAAGAAAGTCACAATGGACAATGGGGAGTCATTAGCTTATGACAAGTTGGCTCTTTGCACAGGAGCTCAGGTTAGGAAACTTTCGATTGGGGGTCAGCAGGACTTAATCTTTTATATTCGTACCGCGAACGATGTCGCCAATCTAATGAAACAGCTGGAAGCTGGTAAGAAAGTTGTTGTTATCGGTGGCGGATACATCGGACTTGAGGCCGCAGCGGTGCTAAGCAAGAATAAGCTGGATGTGACTGTGTTGGAGATGGCTGACAGAGTGCTTCAGCGAGTCACCAGTTCGGCGATGTCAGATTTCATAACAGAGTTGCATAATCGCCATGGTGTAAAAATAAAAACGGCTTGTCGAGTCTCGGAAATATCAGAACTGAATTCCGGGGCCAAAGTTGTCTGCGAGGACGGCTCTGAGTATGAGGCGGATTTTATTATCGCTGGCATCGGAGTTTTTCCAAGGACAGAATTGGCGGAAAAGGCCGGGCTGGATTGCGACGAAGGTATTCGGGTTGACGAATATACGCAGACTAAGGATAAGGATATTTTCGCTGCAGGTGATTGCACCAGTCATCCAAGTTTTATCTATGACCGTCATCTAAGACTGGAGTCGGTGCAGAATGCTAACGATCAAGCGAGAGTGACAGCTGCGAATATATGCGGAAAAAAAACCAGCTATGACGCTGTGCCCTGGTTCTGGTCTGATCAGTTCCATATAAAGCTGCAAATGACTGGCCTTAGCGCAGGTTATGATGAGTTGGTACACAGAGGCAGTGATGATTTTGATCAGCAGTTGGAATCTGGCTTTGCCTTGTTTTACTTTAGAGAAGGTAAGATGATCGCGGCTGATTGTATTGCGCGGCCAAAAGAATTTATGGTGAGCAAGAATTTGATAAAGAATGCTGTGACGGTTGACCCGGCTGTTCTCAAGGATGAGTCAGTGGAGCCGATTAATTTTCAGTCGCCGATTTAGTCAGCTGTTAAGTGCAGCTAAGCTATTAGTCACCTATATAAATGCAGCCACTGGTGCAGGTTTCCCTGATTTCAATTTCTGCCAACTGAGGCAGCTCTGGTTTAAGTTTCTGCCATATCCAGCGAGCGAGGTTCTCACTGGTGGGATTTTCCAGACCTTCGATTTCGTTTAGGTAGTAGTGATCTAGCTGAGAGTAAATCGGTTTGAACGCCGCAGCGATTTCCGAGAAGTCCATTACCCAGCCGCTATCCGCTCCAATTTCTCCTTCTACTGTCAGTTTGATGGAAAATGAGTGGCCATGGAGCCTTGAGCACTTGTGATCAGGTGCAACATTGGGTAACCGATGTGCCGCTTCGAAGCGAAATTCCTTGAATATTTTCACAGTTTGACCCTTGTTCTGAGGCTCTAAGCTTTGCCTTGCTTCAAAATTGCCTGTCACACTCACTAATGTTGTAAGTCTCGTTCTAGCGACAGGGCGGTAAATCTACCGAATTTCCTATGACTATTCCAGTCGATTGTACTAGTCGATTATGTCAGTTGATTATGTCCCCGCGCTTTGGCATATAATGCTTGGAATAATAAAACGCTTATTTCGTACCCTGGACGCGCCATGTCTCGAACTCATTCTCTGCGACGATTTTTCTCTGAAGGGAAACGACTGCCGATTTATCTAGGTATTTTCGGTACCGTGTTCGTGCTCTGGCTGCAAATTGGTGCTCCTACGATTGTTGATAGCCTTATAGCCAGACTTGAATTTCTGGTATACGACCAGCGATTAAGTGCCATGCCTAAAACCATAAAGTCGGCTGACAACAAGATTGTTATAGTGGATCTAGATGAGCGCTCTTTACAAGCAGAGGGGCAGTACCCCTGGAACAGGATTAAGGTTGGGCAGCTGACAGAAAAGCTTCGTGATAATGGCTCTCTGGTAGTGGGTTTTGATATTACATTCCCGGAACCTGATCGAAATATTAGAGATTTGCTTGCTCCAGTCGATCTCGACGCTCTGGACAGCTCATTTGCTGAAACTCTCCTGCAAATTGAACCACAGATAAACGCTGATCAGTATTTTGCCAATGCCATGCAGAGCGGGATCGATGTGGTCCTCGCGATTAACTTCAATCCCCAATCCACCGTAAGTTACAACGAACTCCCGGAGTCTATTGTCGATATTGGTAGTGATTTGGCGGAACGAATCACTGTAGTCGATATGTCGGGCTTCACTGGCAATTTGAAAGTACTGCAGGACGCAGCCTTAGGTAATGGAAGCATGAACCAGCTGCCTGATGCTGATGGAATTGTAAGGCGAGTTCCGCTGGTTATCCGCTATGGCAGCGAGCTATACCCCACGCTCTCATTGGAGATGATCCGAGTTTATAACTTTGCTGAAGGTTATGAATTGATTACTCAGAATTATGATGGCCTGGAAGTAGTCACAGGAGTCAGAATTGGCAGAGGAGCTGGTGCATTTGAGATTCCTACGGATGGTTCAGCTCAAGTGAACGTGCCCTATGTGGGCGACTCTTCCCTCGGTGACAATATTCATTTTCCCTATATCTCAGCCACCGATGTGCTCAGAGACACCTTAAGTGAGGAGGAAAAAGAGGCCCTACAAAACTCATTGGTACTTGTGGGTACCAGCGCGCCGGGTTTGGGAGATATTCGGTCAATGCCTCTGCAGCAAGTTTATCCAGGGGTGGAAGTCCATGCCAATATGCTAAATGCCTTGCTGAACTCGGTGGCAACGGTGAATGTTGAGTCTGGGGCAGCCTCCACTCAGTCCGTATTCGCGAATTTTAGAACTCCAGATAATGTTTATTTTCCGTATAAACCTGATTGGGAATCCGGAGCACTGTTTATTGTATTCATGGTGCTTGGCTTGGCGATGTCCATGGCGTTTCCGTTCTTTGGAGCGGCAACGATGGCCGCGACGGCAATTGCATTGATGGTGGCGGCAGTTTGGATTAATTTTCAGCTCTGGGATATCTACAAACTGGATTTTTCCGTGGTTCTCTTGCTGTTTCTGGTTATGTTGATAAGTGGTATTAATTTGATCTACGGTTTTTTGGCAGAGAGCCAAACCAGAAAGGCGATCAAGGGCATGTTCGATCAATACGTCCCTCCGGCCCACATCGATTCCATGTTGAAAGATCCGGATAACTATAGTTTTGAAGGGGAGAGCAAGGAGCTTACGGTGTTGTTCTCTGATATTCGCAGCTTTACTTCAATATCGGAAGTGTTGAGTGCAACCCAGCTTAAAACACTTCTGAATGACTTCTTTACCCCGATAACAGGCATAATTTTCGAACACAATGGCACTATCGACAAATATGTTGGGGATATGGTGATGGCCTTCTGGGGAGCGCCACTGGATGATCCGGACCATAGGGTCAATGCGATAAAAGCAGCATTGGTAATGCTGGAAAAGGTAGAGGCGCTTAAACCGGAATTTACGGAGAGGGGATATCCCGAAGTTAATGTCGGAGTGGGCATCAATACCGGCATGATGAATGTGGGTGATATGGGTTCAACCTATCGTCGCTCTTATACCGTGCTCGGTGATGCGGTAAACCTTGGCTCGAGACTGGAAAGTCTTACCAAATTCTATGGCATAAGATTGTTGGTTGGAGAAGACACTGTAGATGGACTCGATGGCTTTCTTCTAAGACTTATCGACAAGGTGAAGGTGAAGGGTAAAGACAAGGCCGTTACCTGTTATCAGCCCATGTGCCTGATCGAAGATGCCGATGATGAGTTAAAGCAGCGCGTCGAGGATTATCATAAGGCGCTTGATTACTATCATGATCAAAATTGGGACGAGGCTGAGCAGGGATTGAAGGAGCTGCTAGAGGCTGAGCCGGATACCTTACTTTACAAAGTATACCTGGAGAGAATTGAGCATCTTAGAGAGGAAGATTTGACCACAGATTGGGATGGCTCGTTCACCCATACGAGTAAATAAAAGCGGCTCTAGGCCTCTAGGATACTCGCTTGTTGACATCCCGGGAGGAGTCGGTAGAATGCGCCTCTCTCAATGTTCTGGGTGATTAGCTCAGTTGGGAGAGCGTCGCCCTTACAAGGCGAATGTCGGGGGTTCAAATCCCTCATCACCCACCAAACATTGAAGCAAGAGCATGTAGCGGGCCGGTAGTTCAGCTGGTTAGAATGCCGGCCTGTCACGCCGGAGGTCGCGGGTTCGAGTCCCGTCCGGCCCGCCATTTTCCCCCTCCTAAGTTAGTAAGCTCAAAACTCTCACTGAGTGTCCCTGTGCTTCGTTCTGTTTCAATTCACTAACAGCTGGTGTTTGATATTCCATGGAAGATTTGAAACTGGACAAAGCTCCAATCCAGTCTGTCCATCATCAGATACTGACCGAGGCAGATGTCTCTCTCGATGTTCTTCGCCTTGACCTTATCCACCCCTTAATCCATGGCAGCAAATGGTTTAAGTTAAAACATAATCTTCTTCAAGTTCAAAAATCCGGAGCTACTCGCGTCCTTAGTTTCGGCGGAGCCTGGTCCAATCATATTCTCGCCCTGGCTGCGGCTGGAAAATACTACGGTTTGGAAACAATAGCTGTTATCAGGGGTGAACTAGTTGAACCTCTAAATTCTGTTCTGAGTTTCGCGAAGGAGCAGGGCATGCAGTTATATCCGGTAAGCAGGGAAGACTACCGACGTAAATCAGAGGCTGAATTCATTGATGAGCTACATGATGAGCTGGGTGAGTTTTATCTCATCCCTGAAGGAGGAAGTAATGCTCTTGCTCTCAAGGGCTGTGAGGAGATATGTGATCTTATTTTCAAAAGTGAGTGGCTCAAGGAAAGCAGTTCATTGACGCCTAATTTTGTAGCGCTCGCTTGCGGTACCGGAGCGACTATGGCCGGACTGATATCGGGATTCTCAAAATCAAGGAATTCGATTCTACCCGAGGTTCTCGGTTTTTCTGTTCTCAAAGGTGAGGGTTACTTATCATCTGAGGTGACCCGGCATCTGGATGGTGTTTCTCTGGAGGGCTCAGTGCCCTGGAGAATGATCGAAGACTATCACTGTGGTGGCTACGCAAAATCTAATGAAAAACTTCGGAGTTTCCTTCAAGCATTTTCGAGCATTAGTGATATTCCAATAGAGCCAGTTTATACAGGCAAGGTATTTTTTGGATTATTAGAGATGGTTAAGAGCGGGGAGTTTAAGTCGGGTAGTCGAATTTTGGCGCTACATACCGGCGGCATCCCTCGGTAAATCTATTGAGTGAGTAGAACTTGAGAGTAAAGTTCGAAAGGGAAAGTTCAAAATACTGCTATACGTGTTCCCGGTGAGAGAGGCGTAGAGCTCGTTGTAGGTTTTCACTCTCCGATTCATTTAACATCATTAAAGTGCCAATCAGCGTAAATTCTGTCTTTGAATGGATTCTGCTCGATATTAGCCGTTCTTAGCGATCTCCATTGGCGGTTTGAGCTCAGGCTCGTGATATACTTCACGCTCTGTAAGCGGTGAAAATTTATACATTTTTGATTATTATCGTCGGGAATCTGAGTAGGTATTAAGTGTAAGAAAACAAATGGCTGAATTTAAGAAAATAGGTTTGGTGGGTCGCCCAGGCCATAGTGGTGTGGTGGAGACGCTCAATCGTTTATTGAGCTTTCTCGGTGATCGCAAGCTTTCAATTGTTCTCGATGAGCAAACCGGCTCTCTTGTGTCTGGCCATGGTCAGGAACAGTGCCGCCGTGAAGATTTGTCCAGCCTTTGTGATCTGGTGATCGTAGTAGGCGGCGATGGCAGTATGCTTAATGTGGCCAAACACATGGTGAAGGAACAGGTTCCGGTCATAGGCATTAACCGTGGTCGGCTCGGCTTCCTTACCGATATTCTCCCAGATGAATTAGAGTCTGGCATAAGCGAAGTGCTTGAAGGCAAATACAGCATCGAATCGCGATTCCTGTTGGACGTGGAAATCAGAAGAGAAGGTAAGCCCCAGCCTGTTGGGTCGGCGTTGAACGATGTCGTGCTGCATCCGGGCAAGGCGGCGCAAATGATTGAATTCGAATTGTTTGTCGATGATAAATTTGTTTACAGTCAGGAATCAGACGGTTTGATTGTGGCAACCCCTACGGGCTCAACTGCTTATGCCTTATCTGCCGGCGGCCCCATCATGCATCCTGATCTCAATGCCGTCGTACTTGTCCCCATGTATCCTCATTCTCTCGGCAACAGACCTCTGGTTGTTGGCGGGGATGCAGAAATTCGAATTGTTGTCTCGGCGCAGGAGAGCCTGGAACCACAAGTAAGTTGTGATGGTGAAGTGATGTATACCGCCAAGGCGGGCGATGAAATCCTGGTCACTAAAAAAGCTTCACCACTGCAGTTGATTCACCCTCAGCATTATAGTTTTTATCAGGCTTGTCAGAGCAAGCTGGGTTGGGGTAATCGCTTGGTTCGCCTTGATGATTAGAGCGGCCTCGGTGGCTGTTGATGTCAATCTGCGAAACTACAGCCTATATCTTCAGAATCAGGGCGTTCCTCATCAGATAAGTGAAGAATCCGGTAAGCAAATTATTTGGGTGGCGAACGAGCTTCATCAAGAATTTGTCCAAAAAAGCCTGACGGAATTTCCAATGGGCGAAACGGCAGGGCAGCAGTCTGCCGGCACAAGCTCTCATAGCTCAGGAACGAAATCTGCCGGACGCGCAGCAGCGGCTTTAACTGGAGCGTTCTCGCGAAGCCCGATTACTTTTGTTTTAGTAGTCCTGTGCCTTCTGGTAGCCGTGATTACCGGCCTCGGTAATTCACCGTCGCGAGTTCCATGGCTCTTTTTTCCGCTGGTTTCATCGAACGATCTTGGCAGTCTAATTTCTGGTTTGCTGAATCCTGTTTACGCCTTGCGTAGCTTAACGCCTATGTTTCTCCACTTTGGTGAATTACATTTGGTATTTAATATGCTCTGGCTTTGGTATTTCGGCAGGCAATTGGAGCCCAGTCATCCACTGTGGCTGTATTCCCTGATTATTATTGTGACTTCTTTTACAAGTAATGTTTCCCAATACCTATACAGTGATTACAATAATTTTGGCGGCATGTCCGGAGTTGTGTATGGCCTGGTTGGGTACACCTGGATAATTCACAATTTCATGCCAAGATCCAATCTCTTGCTGAACAATAGTATGTTTGCCATTTTTGTAGTTGCTTTGGTGGCGATGGAAGTTCTTGCCTCCTCCTGGATTGCCAGTGCCGCTCATTTAGGTGGCCTGGTAAGTGGCTTGGCCTTAGGCATTGGTAGCGTTGTTTATTATCGGTTTATACTTAAGCTAGAGATAATCTCCAGGTAGTGAATGAAGTAAAAAGATGGATCCGAGATAATTTCTAGATAGTTTCGAGATAGTGAAAGAAATAGAGCGATAGATTCGAAAATGAGTGTAGAAAAACTAATAAGCAGAGATGAGCGGAATTAGTAGAGATGAATGACAAGTTTGATATTGGTGACCTGCAAAAACCTGACTCCCTGGCTCAGCTAGTTGATGGGATAAGCCCGGAAATTTACCAAAGCCTGAAGACGGCTATCGAGCTGGGAAAATGGGAAGATGGATCCAGGCTAAGTAGTGAGCAACTAGAGTCCTGCATCCAGGCTATCATTCTATATGAGGCTAAAAACATACCCGAAGAGCAGCGCACTGGGGTTGACCTGAGTGCAGCTTGCTCCAGCAAGGAAGCGGCTGCTGATTCTGTGCAGCCATTAATCGTAACTCAAGGTAGTAAAGACATTCACTAATGAAGCAAGTAGCCCAAGGCATATTACGCAAGATGAGTAGCCGACTCGAGCAGCCGGTAAATTATGGTATTCGTCTTGGTGAGGAAGATATTCCGTTGAATCCTTACATAGGCAAGAAAATCCAGTTGTTGTACAGCGGGGTGATTAATTGCGTTCACTGTGGAAGGAAAAGTAATAAGAGTTTCAATCAGGGCCATTGCTATCCTTGTTTCCAAAAATTGGCTCAATGCGATTCTTGTATCATCCATCCTGAAAAATGCCATTTCGATCAAGGAAGTTGTCGAGAGCCAGCCTGGGGTGAGCAGTTCTGCATGCAGGATCATATAATCTATCTAGCGAATTCTTCAGGGCTTAAGGTGGGGATCACGAGAGCCACTCAGGTTCCTACCAGATGGATTGATCAAGGGGCGACTCAGGCTCTGCCAATTATTCGAGTACGGACTCGGCTGCAATCCGGCGCGGTCGAAGTAATGTTCAAACAACATGTTGCGGACAAGACGAATTGGCGGGACATGTTAAAAGGCAGTCCTGCGACTTTGGACATGAAGGCTGAGGCGACTCGTTTGATTGAGTTGTGCAAAACTGATCTTAAGCAACTAGAAGATCGCTTCGGGTTTTTCGCCATAAGTTTATTGGCCGGCATGGAGCAAGTTGACATCGAGTACCCAGTGGATACTTATCCAGAAAAAGTGAGCTCCTATAATTTCGACAAAACACCCGTAGTCGAAGGGCTATTACAGGGTATCAAGGGTCAGTACCTTATTCTCGATTCCGGCGTTATTAATCTAAGGCGCTTTTCCGGGTATAACGTCGCATTCAGTCATTAAGAAAATTTCTTACAAATATTTAATTAACTATTTCAACTACTTTTTCAACTAATCAGTCTGCTTATAACAAACTGCAACTCACGAGTAATCACAAATGAAAAACGCTCAGGCGCGCACGACCTACCTTAAAGATTATCAGCCATCGGACTTTCTCATTGAGACTACAGATCTCTCTTTTGATCTTTACGAAGATCATGCCAAGGTAGTTTCCAAGCTGTTGATTAAGCGAAACTCGCTGCGCCAGGAGTCTTCAGTTGATACCTTGGTTTTGAATGGTCAATTGATGGTTCTTGAGGGACTGTTAATCGACGGAAAAGAATTGAGCGATCAGGATTACTTGCTCGACGATGAGACCTTAAGCATTCCAAACATATCCTCCTTTACCGAGAACGGTGGCGCTGAATTTAGATTGCAATGTCACACTCGTATAGAGCCCCAAAACAATACCGCCCTTGAAGGTTTATACAAGTCTCAGAAAATGTTCTGCACGCAATGTGAAGCTGAAGGCTTCAGACGCATTACCTATTACCTGGACCGGCCAGATGTCATGTCGAAGTTCACTACAACTATCAGTGCCGACCGTAAAAAATATCCTGTACTTCTTTCCAATGGAAATAAGTTCGATGGTGGTGAAGTGGAAGGAGACAGTTCAAGGCATTGGGTGAAATGGGAAGACCCCTTTAAGAAACCCTGTTACTTGTTTGCGCTGGTGGCCGGAGATCTTGTGAGCCTCGATGACAGTTTTATCTCGAGTAGTGGTCGAGATATTAAGTTGCAGATATTTGTGGAAGAAAAGGACATAGATAAATGTGATCACGCCATGCTCTCCCTGAAGAATTCAATGAAATGGGATGAGGATGTATATGGCCGCGAATATGACCTGGACATATTTATGATTGTAGCCGTTGACGATTTCAACATGGGAGCGATGGAAAACAAGGGTTTGAATGTCTTCAATACTTCTTGTGTATTGGCTAATCCTAAAACCACTACCGATCTTTCATTTCAGCGCGTGGAAGCTGTGGTTGCTCATGAATATTTTCATAATTGGTCAGGCAACCGTGTTACTTGTCGAGACTGGTTTCAATTAAGTTTGAAGGAAGGCTTTACGGTTTTTCGGGATTCGGAATTCTCCGCCGATATGGGTTCGCGCACGGTAAAGAGAGTAGAAGATGTGTCTTTTCTGCAGACGATTCAGTTCGCTGAGGATGCTGGTCCAATGTCTCATTCAGTGCGGCCTGACTCATATATGGAAATTTCCAATTTCTATACAGTAACTATCTATGAGAAAGGCGCTGAAGTCGTAAGGATGATCAATTTACTGGTTGGCGCCGAAGGTTTTAGAAAGGGCAGTGACCTTTACTTTGATCGTCACGACGGGCAGGCGGTTACAACTGAAGATTTCGTAAAGGCGATGGAAGATGCTAACGATGTTGAGTTAACTCAGTTTCGCAACTGGTATAGCCAAGCTGGCACGCCGGAGCTGACTGTCAGCGGAGAATACGATGAGAGTGCAAAGCAATATACGCTAAACATTTCTCAAAGTTGTCCTGATACCCCGGGGCAGAGCAATAAAGCAGCATTCCACATTCCTTTTCGATTAGGGCTGATATCCCCCGATGGCAATGAGTATTCTCTACGACTATCTGGTGAGGATGAAAGCCTTGCCAGCAGTGATCGGGTTCTGGATGTTAAGAAGGGGACGGAGCAGTTTGTTTTTGAAGGTGTCGATGCAGAACCTGTACCTTCCTTACTTAGAAGTTTCAGTGCTCCAGTAAAGCTGCATTACGAATACACTCGCGAACAGCTGTTCTTCCTAATGGTGCATGATAGTGATGGCTTCAATCGATGGAATTCATCTCAGTTGTTGGCAATCGATATTATGGATCAATTGCAACAGGACTTGGCGGATGGTGTTGAGTTAGATATACCGTCTATTCTTATTGACGCCTATTCGGGTGTGCTCGAGTCAGCACTCAATGAGCCTGACATCGACAAGGCAATGGTGGCTCATTTACTATCCCTGCCTGTTGAAGGTTTTCTGATAGAGAGAGCCGAGTGTGCCGATGTGGATCGGATTCATCGGGTGCGAGAGTTTCTTGCCAACGCTTTGGCCGATCGCTTGCGAGAGTCTTTCAGTAAAATATATCTGGCGAATCAGAGCGAGGAAGAATTCAGTGCTGATGCGAGTTCTGTGGCAAGGCGTACACTAAAGAATCTGGCTTTGTCATATCTCGTGAGAACAGCTGATGATGACTGGCTTCAAAGCTGTAAGGTGCAGTTTGAGTCAGCAACAAATATGACGGACCAGCTTTCAGCTCTGCGTAGCCTAACCGGCAGTGGTTCTGAAACCGCTTCCTTGCTCAAGGGCGACGCTCTAGATGATTTTTACCGACAGTGGAAACATGAGCCATTAGTAGTAGATCAATGGTTTGCAATGCAGGCAACAAATCAATTGCCAGGGTCGTTGGATAGAGTGAATGCCCTGCTAACGCACGAGGATTTCAATATTCGAAATCCTAATAAGGTTCGCTCACTTATAGGAGCCTTCTGCGGGCAGAATCATATTGGCTTTCACGATTCCTCCGGTAGTGGTTACAAGTTTCTTGCGGATAAAGTTCTTGAACTCGATAAGCTAAATCCTCAGATTGCGGCACGTCTATTGACGCCGCTTACTCGATGGAAGAATTTTGATGAGAAACGAACCGCGATGATGATTGCTGAACTAAATAGAATTAAGGCAGATACTTCGCTTTCCAAAGACGTATTCGAAGTCGTGGAGAAGAGCACGAAGGTTTAGCTGAAGTAAATGGATTAGAAAAAAGGGGTAGAGAACAATTCTCTACCCCTTTTTTTATCTCTTTTTTCGTAACCGTTTGCTCCAATTACGAGTTCCAGCTGTTAGCTCCTAACTTTAGGCGGAAACCTGTACATCAGTTAGAGGGATATCAGCAGCTCTTCCTGCCGCTTCCATATAATCCGCGATCTCATTGAAATTGAGATAGCGATATATGCTATCGGACATGGTGTTGATATTTTCCATATACCCCATGTATTCATCCGTGGTTGGAATCTTGCCAAGAGCGGCACTTACCGCGGCTAGTTCGGATGAGGAGAGATAGACATTCGCGTCTTGTCCAAGTCGATTAGGAAAGTTTCGAGTAGAGGTCGATACAACAGTAGATTCCGGTGCAACTCTGGCCTGGTTGCCCATGCAGAGAGAGCAACCTGGCATTTCAGTACGAGCTCCTGCTACGCCAAATACATTGTAGATACCTTCCTCAGTTAGTTGATGCTCATCCATTTTAGTTGGCGGGGCAATCCACAGTCTTGTTGGAATGGCGCCATCCACTTGCTTGAGCACTTCACTGGCGGCACGAAAGTGACCAATATTAGTCATGCATGAGCCGATGAAGACTTCGTCAATCTTGGTTCCCTGAACATCCGAGAGGGTCTTTACGTCGTCCGGGTCGTTGGGGCAAGCCAGCAGGGGTTCCTTGATCTCATTAAGATCAATTTCTATCACCTTAAAATATTCGGCGTCGGCATCCGGCTCCATTAGCTGCGGATCCTGCAGCCACTCTTCCATTGCTTGAGCGCGACGTTCCAGAGTTCGCGCATCTTGATAACCTTCGGAAATCATCCAGCGCAACATGGTGATGTTGGATTTAAAGTATTCGATGATGGGATCTTTGCCGAGTCGGATTGTGCATCCGCCCGCCGAGCGTTCAGCCGAAGCATCAGATATTTCAAATGCCTGTTCTACCTTCAAGTCTGGCAAGCCCTCTATCTCTAAGATGCGGCCTGAGAAGATGTTCTTCTTGCCTTTCTTTTCCAGAGTGAGATCTCCGCTTTGAAGGGCGGCGTAAGGAATGGCGTTTACCAGGTCACGTAGTGTGATTCCCGGCTGCATCTCGCCGGAGAATCTCACTAATACTGATTCAGGCATATCCAGAGGCATGACCCCGGTGGCAGCGGCAAAGGCTACCAATCCAGAACCGGCCGGAAAGGAAACGCCGATAGGGAATCGAGTGTGGGAATCTCCGCCGGTGCCAACTGTATCTGGCAATAGCATCCGGTTGAGCCAAGAGTGAATAATTCCGTCGCCAGGACGCAGGGCTACTCCGCCTCGTGTATGGATAAAATCGGGCAGGCTGTGTTGGGTTTCAATATCCACTGGCTTTGGGTAGGCCGCAGTGTGGCAGAATGACTGCATCACCAGGTCCGCTGAAAAGCCGAGACAGGCAAGATCTTTCAATTCGTCTCTGGTCATAGGGCCAGTGGTGTCTTGTGATCCCACTGTGGTCATACGTGGCTCGCAGTAACTTCCAGGGCGTACGCCTTCAACGCTGCAAGCCTTCCCGACCATCTTCTGGGCCAGAGTAAAGCCTTTGCCTGATTCTTCTGCAATGACAGGTGAGCGGAATATATCTGAAGGAGCTAGATCTAAAGCCTCCCGTGCTCTCTGCGTCAGCCCGCGACCAATTATGAGAGGGATTCGTCCCCCAGCTCTTACTTCATCCAGAAGCACTTCGGTCTTTAGCTCAAATTCACTGACAACTTCATCGCTGCCGTTGCGGGTAATTTTTCCGTTGTAGACATCGATGTCGATGATGTCGCCTGTATTAAGATTATCAACATCGCATTCGAAGGGCAGGGCGCCGGCATCTTCCATGGTATTGAAGAATATTGGTGCAATCTTGCCGCCGATACAGACTCCGCCGTCGCGCTTGTTAGGGATATGGGGGATATCATCGCCGATGAACCACAGCACTGAGTTGGTGGCCGACTTTCTGGACGAGCCAGTTCCCATGACATCGCCCACAATGGCTACAGGATGTCCTGTTTTCTCCAGTTCGTTGATTTGCTGCTCGGCATTCTCCGCGCCTTCCCGTGGATTCTTGTACATTGCTTTCGCATGCAATGGAATGTCAGGGCGAGACCAGGCATCTTGAGCAGGTGAAAGGTCATCTGTATTGGTTTCTCCAGGTACTTTAAAAACCGCTACAGTTAATTTCTCGGGCAGAACAGGTTTGGATGTAAACCATTCTGCATCGGCCCAGGATTGCATCACGCGTTTCGCCTCTGCATTGCCTGCTTCGGCTTTCTCGGCTACATCGTGAAAGGCATCAAACATCAACAGCGTGTGGCATAGCTCGTCTGCTGCAGCCGTTGCAAGGTCTGCGTCATCAAGGAGTTCGACCAGGGTTGAGATGTTATAGCCACCAAGCATGGTGCCAAGTAATTCAACCGCGAGCTTAGTGTTTATTAGTGGAGAACTGGCTTCGCTTTTGGCGAGAGCTGAGAGAAAACCTGCTTTTACATAAGCGGCTTCATCCACACCGGCAGGAACACGATTAGAAATAAGGTCGAGAATAAATTCTTCTTCACCGGCTGGAGGTGACTTTAATAGCTCGACTAGATCGGCAACTTGTTCGGCGGAAAGTGGTTTAGGGACTATTCCCTGTTCGGCACGTTCTGCAACATGCGCTCTATAGGCTTCTAACACATTAATACCCTCTGTGTGTTTGGCGTCGGTGAGCAATGCACTCAATAGGCTCGATAATTTGTTTCGGTCGAGGCAGTGAGAGCGATATCACCGAACTTGGAATGGTGTGAGACCTGCTTTTGAAGTGTTCGAGTTGTAATTTATGGAACACTTTTTATGGCCCATAAACTATGGGGCAGGCGCGTAAAACGTGCGCGTATTCTACTGTAATTTGGCTAAAAAATCCAGTTAGGCTAACTATATTGGCAGTTGTGGGAAGCGATTGTGCTGATCATTTAAGGGAAGGCTGCTTGTGTATGAATTATTCGGATTTGTAAAAACTAAGGTCGTTTCCTGGCATGAACCAATACAATAATCATTGTTAAGGTCGTCTACTGCTGGCAATTTTGTTAAAGTCTGTTTTTCGTCTTCCGACAATCTTAGTATAATTATTTATTAGTATTTTCCTGGCACACATTCCGGTTATTCGATTTTATGGCAGCTGTAAAAACACCTTGTATTGGAATTTGTTCAACAACTTCTTTTGGCGACGCTGTGTGCCGTGGCTGTAAGCGCTACTCTTATGAAGTTATCGACTGGAATACCTACGACGCTGATGCAAAGTTTGCGGTGTTAAAGCGAATCGAAAAATTGAATACTCAGATTCTGGAAAACAAGCTGCGCATATTTTCCGTTCCGAACCTTGTGGCCGGCCTAAATCAGTTTTCTATTCCTTACGATTCGTCATTGTCTCCCTATTGCTGGCTGCATAACCTATTGAAGAAGGCGCATCAACGCATAGAGAGGCTGGAAGATTATGGGGTTTATGCCTTGCCGCCCGTGAGCAATTTGTCCTTACGCGAGTTAAGCGAACAGATCGAAACAGAAATCTTGGCGCTGTGTGAAGCGCATCATTCTCGATACTTTGCTATGGATGGCGGGTCCAGGGCTTAGTCTTGCCGAAGTTGTGAACATGAGTTACTGCTGTTCTACGCAGCGAAGACTGCTAGTCCTCATGCCTTCCTAAGAACTTAACGGTAGTTGCTTCAACTCGACTGTGTCGTATGACACCTCCCCATACCAGAGAAACTTATCCCAATCCCCAAGCACAACACGAGTTGCCTGGAGTGTATGGCCGTCGGTATCGAATGTGAATTGATGACTGGCGGGGCGATGAGTATGACCATGTATCATGGTTGTCTTGGCAGCTGTTCTTAATAGTTTCTCTACTTCGTCCTGATTCACATCCATTATGCTGCTGGTTTTATTGGCATTTGCCAGCTGGCTTTGTTTTCTTGCCTCGCGAGCGAATTCCCGTCGCTGCTCCAGTGTCTGACCAAGGAATTCCTGTTGCCATTGCTGCTGCCTTACCATGTCGCGAAACTTCATGTAATCCACATCATCGCTGCAGAGGCAGTCACCATGTACTAAAACGATTGATTGAGAGCCGGTCTCCAGGATATACGGTTCTTGAATCAATTTGCCGCCACAGAGCTTGATGTAGTCGTTTCCCAGCAGGAAGTCTCGATTACCATGCATAAAGAATAATTGAGTAGTCTGAGAGAAGTCTTTAAATGCCGCTGAGACTGTCTGGGTTAGTTCGCTGCTCTCATCATCTCCAATCCAGACTTCGAACAGGTCTCCCAAGACATAGAGTGCATCGCAGCGATCCCTGTTGTCTTCGAGGAAGCGAAGCAAGGATGCTGTGATGTCAGGTCGGGATTCCTCCAGGTGGAGGTCAGAAATGAGTAGGATTCTGGAAGGCATTAGCTATTCCTGGTTGGCCTAGTCTGAAACCTCAACCGACTCAATGATCACTTCGTTAACCGGTACGTCCTGATGGCCGCCCATGGAACCGGTTTCGCAGGTCTTGATCTTGTTTACAACATCCATGCCGTCAGTAACCTTGGCGAATACCGCATAGCCCCAGCCTTGATCAGTCTTATTGCTGTGATTAAGAAAATGGTTGTCACCGACATTGATAAAGAATTGCGAAGTAGCGGAATGTGGATCCCCAGTTCTTGCCATCGCCAAGGTTCCTGTGAGATTTGACAGGCCATTGTCTGCCTCATTTTCAATAGGCTTGCCATTGTCTTTCTGCTTGAGGCCCGATTCGAAGCCGCCGCCCTGAATCATGAAATCATTGATTACCCTGTGGAAGATTGTGCCATCGTAAAACCCATCCTTGGCATATTGCATGAAATTCGCAGCAGAATTAGGTGCTTTCTCAAAATCTAACTCGACTGAAATTGGTCCGTAATTTGTCTTTATAACGATCATATGACGTCCTGGTGGTGGAAAGAATTGCAGAAAATCGGCAGCGAGCAGATTTCCCTCTAAACTTTTTCTTATGAGATTGCTGTTGAACCGTTATAATACGGGTTTTACGAGCTTCACAAAAGTCCGAATAAACCTACGGAAAGTTGAAAACCCCAAATGAATGATTCCAATACGGATAATAGCGGCGATTCCGGCGCCAATCCTGATACAAAAGTATCGTCAAATTTTATTCGCAATAAGATAGCGCAAGACTTGGCAGACAATAAGCACGGCGGTCGTGTGCATACGCGATTTCCGCCAGAGCCAAATGGTTTTTTACACATTGGCCACGCGAAGTCTATTTGCCTGAACTTTACGGTAGCTGCCGAGAACGGTGGTCTATGCAATCTGCGTTTCGACGATACTAACCCCGCTAAAGAAAGTCAGGAGTTCGTTAACTCTATTGAAGAAAACATTCGCTGGCTGGGCTTCAACTGGAATGGCGATGCCCGCTATTCTTCGAGCTATTTTGATGCATTGTACGAATTTGCTGTTCAGTTGATCGGTAAAAACCTGGCCTATGTTTGCAGCCTCAGCGCTGAGGAAGCTCGAGAATATCGAGGCAGCCTCACTGAGCCAGGAAGAAATAGCCCTGATCGAGACCGCTCTATTGAAGATAATGTGGATTTGCTCAAGCGCATGAAAGAGGGGGAGTTTGAAGATGGCAGCTACAGTCTTCGTGCCAAGATCGATATGGCGTCTCCAAATATTACTCTCCGGGATCCAGTTTTTTATCGTATTAGGCATATTGCGCACCATCAGACTGGTGATAAGTGGTGCATCTACCCAACTTACGACTATACCCACTGCATATCAGATGCCATTGAGGGCATAACTCATTCCTTATGTACCCTCGAATTCGAGGAGCATCGGCCGCTTTACAACTGGATATTGGAAAAATTGGATCTGGACTCTATAAAATCAGTCAGTGATTTGGCGGATTCAGAATTCGACTATGTGCTCCCCGAGCAAACGGAGTTCGCCAAATTAAAACTGAATTACACCATCATGGGGAAACGGACTCTCCGTGAAATGGTTGAGACTAATGTGGTTGACGGCTGGGATGATCCTAGGATGCCAACCCTGGCTGGGATGCGTCGCAGAGGATTTAGCCCGGCGTCTATTCGTAATTTTTGTGAAAGTGTAGGCGTTGCTCGCAGCGATAGTGTTGTGGATATGGCGATGCTCGAGCATGCCATTCGGGATGACCTGGATAAGAATGCGCCTAGAGCCATGTGTGTTATGAATCCTTTGAAAGTTGTTTTGACTGAACTTGAAGCTGACGCGGAAGAAAGTCTGGAAATGTCTAATCATCCTAAACTGGAGGAGATGGGCAAGCGCGTGCTACCTCTGACCAGGGAGATTCTGATTGATCGCTCGGACTTTGAAGAAATTCCTCCTGCAGGTTTCAAGAGGCTTATCCCGGGCGGGGAAGTCAGATTGCGGGGAGCCTACGTGATCCGCTGTGATGAAGTAGTTAAGAATAGCGAAGGTGAAGTTGAAGAGCTGCACTGTAGTATTGATCGAAATACTTTGGGAAAGAAACCTGAAGGCCGAAAGGTGAAAGGAGTTATCCACTGGGTATCTGCATCGAAAGGCGTACCAGTAACAGTCAGGCTATATGATCGCTTGTTTAATGTGGAAAATCCTGAGAGCAAAAAAATTGAAGATTACCGAGAGTGTCTCAACCCTGATTCGCTTACTGTATTAGAAGGCTGTGTAGTTGAGCCCTCAGTGTGTGGAGAGAATAGCTTTAATAGTTATCAGTTTGAGCGGGAAGGCTACTTTTGCCGTGATGAAATTGATTCCATTGAAGATAAGCTAGTCTTTAACAGGACTATAACCCTGAGAGATTCCTGGGCCTCCTAGGTCTATTTTTTGAGAAGATATTAACGTGATAAGTATTTATAACAGCATGAGTCAGAAGAAAGAAGAATTCAAACCTCTTGTGGAAGGTAAGGTTGGAATCTATGTCTGTGGCATAACTACTTATGACTACTGCCATCTTGGGCATGCGAGAATGCTGGTAGCTTTCGATGTGATAACTCGGTATATGAGAGCCCGCGGTTTCGATGTTACCTATGTGCGTAATATTACTGACATCGATGACAAAATCATAAATCGCGCCGAGGAAAATGGTGAGTTGTTCTCAGATCTCACGACTCGTTTTATCGACGCAGCACACGAGGATGAAAAATCGCTTTCTATTCTTCCTCCTGATGTCGAGCCTAGAGCAACTGGCCACATTGAGGAAATTATCAGCATCATTGAAACCTTGATGTCAAAAGACTGCGCCTATCGAGCAGATAACGGAGACGTGTACTTCTCTGTTTCGAATTTCCCGGACTACGGCAAGCTATCCAAGAAGAAAATGGACGAGTTGTTGGATGGAGCCCGTATTGAAGTTGGAGAATTGAAAAAAGACCCCAGAGACTTTGCGTTATGGAAGTCCTCGCCAGATGAGGGGGTAGGTTGGGATTCGCCATGGGGCTATGGCCGTCCTGGTTGGCATGTCGAATGTTCTGCCATGTCTAACAGTTGTCTCGGGGAAAATTTCGATATTCATGGAGGAGGTTCTGATCTCTTGTTTCCTCACCATGAAAACGAAATTGCCCAATCTGAGGCAGCGAATGAAAAGACCTTCGCTAATCTATGGATGCATAATGGCCCGCTTCGTGTAGATAACGAGAAGATGTCTAAGTCATTGAATAACTTTTTCACTGTCCGGGAAGTTCTTGAGCAGTACGATGCAGAAGTGGTGCGTCATGTGCTCATAGCAAGCCATTATAGAAGTCCTATTAATTATTCAGAACAAAGCCTCAAGCAGTCGAGCAAGGTGATGGAGCGGCTTTATACTGCCCTCAACGGTCTTGACACTGCTGGAGCAAAGTCACTGACCAATAGTCGTTTCGAGAAAGCTTTCTTGCAGGCCATGGATGACGACTTCAATACGCCTGAGGCATTCAGCGTGTTTTTCGAAATGGTTAAGGAAATTAATAAAGAAAAGTCGGCAAACATCGATACAGCAAACCAACTGGGAGCGTTGTTAGTGCGACTGGGTGGCATTCTGGGTATATTGCAGAATGATCCAGAAGTATTCTTGCGCAGCACTGTTTCCAGTGATATCGATCCGCAAGAGGTTGAAGCCTTAATTGCCGCCAGAGAACAGGCTCGCGCCGATAAAGACTGGGCGAGGGCAGATAAGATCCGCGATCAGCTAGCTGACATGAAAGTGGTAGTTGAAGACGGTGCCGGGGGCAGTGGCTGGCGAATCGATAGATAAGGGCCGAGATAGCAATTTTATTGTGTTCCTTTGCAGGCCTGAGCGAATCAGTCATTGACTGATTCTAGTGACGTGAGTATTATGCCGTCCTCTTAAATTTGATGCCTGCCCAAGGTGTCAGAAGTTCAAATTCGGGGTATAGCGCAGTCTGGTAGCGCGCTTGCTTTGGGAGCAAGATGTCGGGAGTTCAAATCTCTCTACCCCGACCAATTTCCTTGGTTCACACATGTGAATCAATAGTGCGGAATCACAATTACCGCAGTTTAGCGATCAATGGTGACTGTAGCTCAGTTGGTAGAGCCCTGGACTGTGACTCCGGTGGTCGCGGGTTCGAACCCCGTCAGTCACCCCATTATTCTCTTCCTTTCTTTTTTACTGAAATATTGTTCTTATCTTGAGAACAATTTACGCTGTGTGCGGTCTTATCTTTAGCTCCAGCTCTTTGGGTATCACTTGCTTGTGGAATTATTATGTCCCCAGAAAAAGTAAAAACCGTGGATGGGCGTCCTACTTCTCTTGCTTCACTGAATACGGGCCATACGGGTTCAAACAAGCAGTCGGATGACGCTAAGCCCACCGGATTGAGGTCAAGATTGACTAAGGCTTTTAAGAATTTAAATCTGGTGATGGCTGGTATGTATACCGGTGTAGGCTGTGTTGGAACTCCCCATACTGAGCATTCTTATGAGGAGGATGGGGAAGCAGAGAAAGAGAGCCTGCAATAGCCCTGTAATGCCTTTGAATTCATCTCCTTATTCTTTTTTATGTCTTCGTGGTTACCCATCTTATTTCGTGTACAATACTCGCCGATTTAGCGCCCGTAGCTCAACCGGATAGAGCACCGGCCTTCTAAGCCGGGGGTTCCAGGTTCGAGTCCTGGCGGGCGCGCCAATATCAGAAAGTTCACAGTAATTGAATTTTCCACATAAGCAGGATTCGTCATAAGCGAGAACCTGAAGGTTCGAAAGGAGCGAAGCTCCGCAGACGGCGCTCGCGCCGCCCCGAAGGGGTGAGATATTTGGCCTAGCCAAATACCGAATCAGTCCTGGCCCTCCCGGATGCATTAACCTTCGACGAAGCCCATAACTCCCAGTTCGACAGAAACGAAGCTCCGCAGACATCGTCAACGCCGCCCCGAAGGGCTAAAGTATTTGGTTCTATAACTTAACGAATCAGCCCTTAAATTTTTCAAACTAAGTGAAAGGCCACCACCATGCCAACCCTCCCAAACTGCCCATCCTGCAACTCCGAATACACCTACGAAGACGGAAACAACTACATCTGTCCCGAATGCGCCCATGAATGGTCCCAAGTTGAAGACCAGGCAGCAGGCGATGATGAGGTGATTATCAAAGATGCTGTTGGAAACATCCTGCAAGACGGAGACTCAGTAACGGTAATCAAGGATCTAAAAGTAAAGGGAACCTCTTCTGTGGTCAAAGTAGGTACCAAGGTGAAGAGCATTCGTCTGGTGGAAGGGGACCATGATATTGACTGCAAGGTAGACGGTATAGGCCCGATGAAGCTGAAATCCCAGTTTGTAAAGAAGGTATAAGCCCAGGATTCCAATTCAGCCCTAGATGGCTTTAGTGATATAAAACAACAATTTACTAAAGGAACCTAGAAGAGACCCGATATAGTAATCGTAAGTAGTTGTATTTCGGCCCAGGCCAGGATTGAATTCTTGGCGCTGGGCTTTTTCCCTTCTGGACCTTCTCTTTCTGAGCCTTTTATCTTCGAGGCTTTTCAACTCTGGAAACAGGGGTCCTAGACCCGATCTGTGCGGACCAGGGCCTTTGATTTCTCTTTAGGGCAGGCTATCAGGTCATCCTGACCAGAATTTCGCCAGCTATCGAAGGCGATAATTCTGTATTCACCGCTATAACGGGCCTTTCCTTCGCGTCTTCTCGCCTTGCTGCCATCTGCTTTGCGGATATCGAAGCAGTAGAGTTCGTAGTCTCGAGGCAATACTTCCCTGAACTCATCAAGCGAGGCGAAGGATAGCTCCTTGCCGTAGCTGATTTCACAAACCACGATGGGTCTGTCCTTTTCCAGGGTTTTCCGAAGGCCTGTTAGAGCATTTTTCTCAAAGCCTTCAACATCCATTTTCAACAGAGATATAGTGGGGAGCTGATTCTCATTTATGTAACGATCCCCTTCGACGAGTTCCAGTTTGCCTGCTACTACATTGCCTTTCTCAACCGTACTGGCGTCAAAAGAGCCTATTCCCTGGTTCTGACCCGTTGGCGCAAAGAACTCCAGTGCGCCATCCTCATTGCTGAGGCCTACCTCGTGCAGCTGAATATTTTTAATCTGATTTAGGCTGATATGTTGTTTGAGTTTTGCCGAAACCACGGGATAGGGCTCAAACGAGTGAACCTGATACGCAAATTGAGACATAAATAGCGAATGTTGCCCAATATTCGCACCAACATCGAAAAATACCGCCAGCGGTTCATTATCAGCCCTCAAATTCTCCATGATGTCCCGGAGAAAGAAGAGTAGGGGTTTTTCAAACGCGCCGTAGTAGTAAATATTGAATTCGATGTTATTGCTAAGATTTCCCTGATATTTCAGGCCAAAGAAGTCTTTCTCAAATGGTGCTTCATGTACTTCGCCGGCCTTACTGAGCTTTTTATAGGCAGTCTTTTTGAATTTGAGAGCTAACCAGGACTGTTGCCAAATTAGTCTGTACAGGAAGTTCATAGAATTCGCACTTGTAGACTGCATATAGAAGGCCCAAGTTTACAAGGCTGTGGGAGGTATTGGTACTGGAACGGCGCCGGCTAAGTGATCATCGTGGGGTTTCGAACGTTAGAGAGCAGGAAAGGCCGTATTTCGCACTGATTTTGTGAATTGGCTTGCAGTTTTGGCAGCAAGCGCTGGTATAAAACCGGCGAAGGGTAATAATCAGCATGCTACTCGGCAAAAACAGTCTTCGCTAAGCCTTAACTGGCTCGCCTAGATTAGATTACACACCGAGAGGGTCCTCCTCGCACTTTGATCCTCCCGGTGAAGTAATCCTCCCTTTGAAACACCTCCGATCAATCAAATCTCACGCCAACAGATCTAATTTCCTGCTTCCTTCATTGTGTTGGTGTCGAGACTGAGATATGTTGCAATCCGCTTCAAGGTTGATTCATTACGTAGCTGCCTTTGCAGGGGATAGGGTTTAAAAAATGTTAGCGGTAATAGGCGGAACAGGTCTTTCTGATCTGGAGAGTTTCAAGCATATATCCGAAGAGGGTATAAAAACGATCTATGCCGAAACGGAAGTGCAGGTGCGCCGATTGGTTTTTGAAGGATGTGAATTCCTTTTCATTCCTCGTCATGGCCATAGTCACTCTATTCCTCCCCACCTGATTAACTATCGGGCAAATATTTCGGCCCTTGCTCAATTAGATGTAAAGAACATAGTCGCAGTAAATGCGGTTGGCGGCATTCATGGAAACCTGGGTCCTGGCTCTTTCGCCATTCCAAACCAAATCATTGACTACAGTCATGGGCGAGAAGGAACTTATTCTGTGGGAGGCGGAGAAGACGTAAACCACATCGATTTCACCTATCCCTATGATGAAAATCTGCGACAAATTTTACTTACGGCGGCGAACCAAGCTAACAAGAAATCGAAAACCCAACATCAAATCATGGATGGAGGTGTGTACGCCTGTACTCAGGGACCTCGACTTGAAACAGCGGCTGAGATAACTCGCCTGGAACGAGATGGCTGCGATATGGTTGGGATGACGGGTATGCCTGAGGCCGCTTTGGCAAGAGAGCTTGGAATAGCCTATGGCAGTCTAGCCTTGTCAGTGAATTGGGCTGCAGGCTTGTCGGAGGAGTTAATTACCATGACGGAGATTCAATTAGTCCTGGAAGAGGGTATGGGCTTTGTTTCGCAGCTTTTAGAAAATGTAATCACTAGCATCGGCAATAAATAGCTTAGTTGTCAGCCTGTCCGCCATCACTACCAAGCTGAAACAATTCAGGAATTGGCAGCAATGGAACTTCATAAGGTTTAACCAGAATTACAATCCCCATGGCGGGGTGATCAAGGTAATGAAACTCTGTACTCCTCATATCTCTACTTTGTTGCATATGAAACAAGCGAGTAGGGGTGGGCACAAAACCTCCATCAGGGCTGTCGCCTTGGTTTTCAAATTGATTCGGAATGTCAGGGAGTTCCCAAGAGCTACTTCCACTTAAATTGTTGGAAAATTCACTTATCCATAGGTCGGCATCAATAACTACCCGATCAGCATTGTCATTGAAGCGAATAGTGACACTGCCCTGCAGTTCCTTCTGCTTGCCGAATTGTTGACCGCCACTTATGTAAATTGATCTTGCCTGATCTTCAGCTAACACTGGTTGTCGCCACAGTCCATGAAACAAGAGTCGGTGGTCGGCGGAGCGTTCGATTGCTCGATTACTTTGTTGAAAATCACTTTGAGAATTAGGAAGGTGAACCAATGCCTCTCGATCGAAGTCGTAGAACTTGAAGAGCCTTTCTTCTGCTTTCATTTCGGGATACAGGGATAGTGGAGGAGCTTCGAATTCTTCAGCATCAGCAGAGGGAATTACCTCCTGCAATTCCTGTTGTTGGTTTTCTTCCGTCTGCGGCCTTAGCTCATCTATCATCAATAGATCCATCAGAGTAGCAAGGCGATCGATTCGTTGAGGATAGTCAAGAGGAGTTCGTCCTGGTTGCCAAAGTTCTTCACTTCGGTCGAGGGCCGACTCGTTGCTGAAAATGCTGAACTCAATCTGGAACCATCTTTCGCTGCTCTGAGCGACAGAGTGATTGCTCAGTAAAAACAGAGAAATGGCAGAGATTGTGATGAATGTTTTCTGTACGAACATGTAATGTGTCGCTCAGGCAGCTTTTTGGTTAAGTAGCTTAAGTTTATCAAGCAATTCACTGATGAAGTCCAGCTTTTCATCCGGATTTTCACAGTCGTGTGTAAATTGAAGATTGCTCGCTCCCCCGAGTTTGTAACTCTGGGGGTCGTCTTGGATAAGCTGAATTATAGACAAGGGATCAACCGAGGTCTTTGCGCTAAAATCTATTCGCCCGGTTTTGACATTGGCATCAATCTTCTTGATTCCATAGAGTTCAGCTTTTAGCTTTAGTTGAGTCTGCTTAAACAACAACATCAGAGAGCGCGGCAACATGCCGAAGCGATCAATCATTTCTACCTGCAATTCCTTTAGTTCTTCAAGGTCAATAGATGCCGATATCCGTTTGTACATAATTAGTCTTATATGGACATCTGGTAGATAGTCATCCGGGATCAAAGCTGGAATACGCAGGTTAATATCAATGGCGCGATCAGATAACAGATCAGGGTCGGGTAAGCGACCTGACTTGATTGCTGCAACGGCTTCTTCCAGCATTTCTGTATAGAGGGTGAATCCAATCTTTTGCATGTGACCAGATTGCTCATCTCCCAGTAGTTCCCCTGCGCCACGAATTTCCAGATCATGGCTGGCGAGGGTAAAACCTGCTCCCAATGTGCTAGCCGATTGAATAGCTTCGATACGTTTCTGCGCATCAGACCCAAGTTTGCTGTGACTAGGTAGCAGCAAATAAGCATAGGCCTGATGATGAGATCTTCCTACTCGGCCTCGCAGCTGATGTAGCTGTGCAAGCCCAAATTTATCTGCTCGGTGAATTAGAATTGTGTTTGCGCTTGGTATATCAATTCCAGTCTCTATGATCGTAGTGCAGACCAATATATTGTATTTTTTGTGGTAAAAGTCGGCCATGATCTTTTCCAGATCTCTTTCCGGCATTTGGCCATGGGCAACGCAAATTCTTGCTTGTGGGATAATCTCCTGAAGATGTTCGGCGGCACGCTCGATAGTTTTTACTTCATTGTGTAAATAGAAAACCTGGCCACCTCTTAATAGTTCGCGACTTGCTGCTTCAATTACCAGGCTATCCTGTTGCTCTCGTACAAAAGTTTTAACTGACAAGCGTTTAGCAGGAGGGGTCACAATCAATGAAAGATCACGAATTTCAGATAGCGCCAAGTTGAGTGTTCTGGGAATCGGCGTGGCGGTAAGAGTGAGAATGTCTACATTGGCTCGTAGAGATTTTAGTTTTTCTTTTTGTCTTACTCCAAAGCGATGTTCTTCGTCAATGATTAGCATGCCCAAATTGCTATAGTCGATATCGCCATGTATTAATTTATGGGTGCCAATAAGGATGTCGACCTTTCCTGCTTTCACTTTTTTTAGAGTTTCTTCCTGTTCACTTGCTGAGCGAAAGCGAGATAGCATGTCGACTACAATCGGCCAGTCAGCAAAGCGATCCTTAAAGCTTTCGAAATGCTGTTGCGCTAACAGAGTCGTAGGAACAAGCAGTGCGACTTGTTTATTGTTTTGAACGGCTACGAATGCTGCTCGCATCGCCACTTCGGTTTTACCGAAACCGACATCTCCGCAAACAAGTCGGTCCATGGATTTGCCAGTTCTCATGTCGTTGACTACGGCTTCAATCGCACTTTCTTGGTCGGGGGTTTCCTCAAAGGGGAAGCTGGCTGAAAACTTTTCGTAGTCGATTGAATCGCATTGGTATTTGAAACCTTTTCTGGCTTCTCTCTGAGCGTATATATCTAACAACTCGGCAGCTACATCGCGAATCTTTTCAGCAGCTTTACGTTTGGTCTTCTGCCATTGGTCGCTACCCAGATGATTTATGGGGGCGTACTCTTGCTCAGAGCCGCTGTAACGACTAATTAGATGTAGAGAAGAAACCGGAACATAGAGTTTCGCTTCGTTGGCGTATTCCAGAGTGAGAAATTCTGTCGCCTGATCGTCGGTGATTATGGTTTGTAAACCCAGGTAGCGTCCGACGCCGTGATCGATATGAACTACTGCATCGTTGATGTGCAATTCTGTCAGGCTCTTGACGATGAAGTCTGTATTGCTCTGGTTTTTGTGCCTTCTTCGCCGCTGGGCTACCCGATTACCAAAAAGCTGAGATTCACTAATGAGAACAAGCTTCTCATTCTCAAGCCATATTCCCTGATCCAGCGGCGCAACGATTATTCCTAATTTTGCATCACTTTCGATGAATTCTTGCCAATGTCCAAACTGCTTTGGCTCGATCTGAATCTGTTTGAGTAGCTCGAGCAGGGTTTCCCTTCTGCCAGCGGATTCAGCACAGAAAAGCGTTCGATGGTCATTGTGCTCGGTGATGAATTGCTGAACTGCCTCGAACGGCGATTTAAGTGCGCTGTTGCTGCTCAGGTCGGGCATAGGATTTGAGCGAAGATCGAATGCCGCGCGGCTGTCACGAAATTCTATCTGTTTAAACCCCTTGCATGCCGCTAATACAAAATCGATGTGTATAAATATTTGATCAGGAGGAAGAATAGGGCGGTATCGATCTACCTGTCGGTCTTCGTATCTGCGTTGGATGTCATTCCAAAAATTCTCTCCAACGTCTTTGAGGTTTCCAACCCGGCAAATTGTTGTGGTCTCGGGCAGGAAGTTGAAGACAGAATCAAGTTGCTGAAAGAACAGCTGCAGATAATACTCAAGCCCCGGTGAATTTATGCCTTCGCTAACATCCTGGTAGACAGGGCATTGACGGAAATCGATATCGAAAAGGTCGCGAAATTTTTCCCGGAATGCGGTAATTCCACGGGCATCGAGAGGATACTCCCTGCCGGGAAGCAGGCGGATCTCATCAACCCTGTCTTCGGAACGTTGTGACTCAGGGTCGAAGGTGCGTAGGGTATCAATTTCGTCATCGATCAAATCTATACGATAGGGTAATTGGCTGCCCATAGGATAGATGTCGATAATTGAACCCCTAACCGCAAACTCACCATGCTCCAACACTGTATTGACCGATTGATATCCGCCATCTACTAATTGCTTGCGCATCTCCTTGATCGATAATTCCTCTCCGACTTTCAGGTCCAGGCTGTTTCCTGCGATGTATTTTTGCGGGGGCAGCTTGTGCATCATGCTGCTGATGGAAAGGATAAGAATGCCTTTCTTTAGCTTGGGAAGGTGATATAGAGCACTCAGGCGATCAGAGATAATGTCCTGGTGAGGCGAGAAATTGTCGTAGGGGAGAGTCTCCCAGTCAGGAAGGCTGAAAACCTGAAGACCTTCCTCTGCAGAGCAGAAGTAGCGCAACTCTCTCTTGTATTGTTCAACCTGTTCGTTGTTTTCACAAACCAGTAATAGAGGACCGTCGCTGTATTTACTGGCGTTGGCAATGGCCAGACTCGCAGCAGAGCCTGGAGCGCCAGTCCAATAACTGCTGAGGCTCTCGTCGATGGGAAGTGGCGGCTTGAAAATGCTGTTCATTGGCTGTCGTGCCTAAGGGGGAAAGTCTGCGGCTGAGTCGTAAGCCGGGAGTTAGTGCCTATAGGAAATTAGTACCCCGAAAAAGGGCGACAATTGTATATCAATTTGCCTTGTCAGGCTTGTGGATAAATAAGGGTAGAAATTCACTCTTTTGTGTCAGTTCTGTTGCACTGACATTCCATTCACAAGATAATAGCGCCCGTCGTAAATCAGCCATTTTTTTAGCTCTAAAACCGTTTCAAGGGGTATTTGTGGACCGTCCAAGCGTAGATGATTATTTTGGTGACTGGAAACAGCGTGAGGCCTTAGTTCAGGAAATGATTCCTGTGATTGGCCGCCTATTTAGCAAGAGGGATGTGGGTGTTTTTATCTACGGCCGCCCTCTGCACAATCGATCAGTAACCTTCATAATGAAATCTCACCGCTTCGTTCGTCAGATCGAACGTAATGAGATGTCCGAATTTGAGAGCCACCCTGTACTGATGGCGCTGGCGAAACTTGATATTTGGCAGGCTCAGATAGACCTTGGCAAGCTTACAGTAGCCTATATGGATCAACTGGAGGCCAAGGGTGATGCGGCACAGAATGTCGATGACTTCGTGCGTAGCGAACTGGCAGACATCGATGGTGTTCAGCGGGATCCAAATAGCAAGAGCCAAGATGTTGTGCTCTATGGCTTTGGCCGAATTGGCCGATTGATGGCTCGCCTGTTAATTGAAAGAACCAGCAGTGGCGAAGTTATGCGTCTTAAAGCGATTGTCGTCCGTCCTGGAGGCGAGGGCGATCTGCAAAAGAGAGCTAGCCTGTTTTCTGCAGACTCGGTTCACGGGGCATTTCAGGGAACGCTTCGCGTCGATGAGGAAAACAACAGCCTCATTGCTAACGGCAATGAGCTTAAGGTTATCTATGCAAATAGCCCTGAAGAAATCGACTACACAAAATACGGCATCAATGACGCGCTGATCATCGATAACACCGGCATGTGGCGAGATGAGGAAGGCCTGTCACGGCACCTGAAGGCCAAGGGAGCCTCCAAGGTTCTGCTTACGGCACCAGGAAAAGGCAATATCAAGAACATTGTCTACGGTATCAATGATCACATCATGAAAGCGGATGACAAGATCCTTACCGCTGCTTCCTGTACTACCAATGCAATTGCGCCAGTGCTAAAGGTGATTAATGACAAATTTGGAATCGATCACGGGCACGTAGAAACTGTTCACGCCTATACTAATGATCAGAACCTGATCGATAACTACCACAAAGGTAGTCGTCGGGGTCGTAGTGCGGCGCTCAATATGGTGCTTACAGAAACCGGGGCAGCCAAAGCTGTGGTCAAGGCTATCCCAGAGCTTGAAGGTAAACTAACGGGAAATGCCATTAGAGTGCCGATTCCAAACGTCTCTATGGCGGTCATGAACCTCTCTTTAGCAACGGAAACCACGAAGGAGGAACTCAATGAGTTTCTTCGAGATATCGCTCTGCATTCTAACTTGCAGGACCAGATCAGTTTAACCGAGTCTGAGGATGCAGTATCCAGTGATTTCGTAGGGACCAGAGAGGCAGGAATCGTCGATTCCCATGCCACTATTGTCAACGGTAACCACTGTGTACTTTATCTCTGGTATGACAATGAGTTTGGTTATTGCTGTCAGGTAGGGCGAATGGTCTACAAAATGGCCGGAGTGAACTACCAGCAATACCCTATTGAGGAGTAGAACGAAGGCGTTCAACATTGGTTTAACCGTGTTGATTACTCTAGCTATTTCTAGGGCCTGACACTATAATTCGCACCGCTCAAAACATACCTGTTTTGAGCGCTAATTCTTGATTACAGATTACGACTGTCGTGGCGTCATAGAGACGTTCATGGCGAACGTCGTATTGTATTTTACGAGACGTGATTCACGAGATCACGGATAGATTCTTTGTGACCATGATCAGAACCAAGCGCGGCTTGAATCTTCCTATATCCGGTGCTCCAGAGCAGCGAATTAGCGAAGGCCAGCGAACGCGATCAGTTGCCATCGTTGGCTGTGACTATGTTGGGATGAAACCCACCATGGCAGTGGTCCAAGGTGACGCTGTAAAACTTGGTCAGCCGCTGTTTTCAGATAAGAAAAACCCTTCAGTAGTTTATACCTCTCCTGCGGCAGGCATTGTTGCCGCCATTAATCGTGGCCATCAAAGACGGCTACTCTCTGTCGTAATCGATCTTGATCCGGACAGCAGCACAGAAGCTCAGGTGGAGTTAAGCCGCTACAGTACCGAGCAGCTTACCAGTTTGAGTGCCGACATTATTGTTCAAGATCTGCTGAAATCAGGTCTGTGGACATCGTTGAGGACCAGGCCATTCAGTAGAGTGCCTGACCCTGCGACAAGACCTCATTCTCTTTTTATTAACGCCATGGATACAAATCCTCTGGCAGCACTGCCCTATGTGGTGCTTGAGTCTCAACTTGAGGAATTCAAAACAGGGGTAGAGTTACTGTCGCGACTTGCAGAGCAGCAGACTTTTGTCTGTGTTGATAGAAAGGTTGACGGCATGCTGGCGGGAGCTGGATTTTCTTCCAAGGTTCAGGTTCAAGAGTTTCGCGGACCACATCCTTCCGGTTTGCCGGGCACCCACATTCATTATCTCGAACCGGCGGGTGTAAATAAGCAAATCTGGCATGTGAATTATCAGGATGTGGCGGCTATTGGTAAGTTATTTACGACAGGTCGGCTTTCTATGGACAGGGTGATTTCGCTTGCAGGTCCTCAGGTAACAGAACCGAGGTTGGTGAAAAGCAGGGTAGGCGCAAACCTCGAAGAACTGTGTGCAGCTGAATTGGAGCCCCATGAGAGCCGGGTAGTGTCAGGTTCAGTATTGGGCGGGCGAAAAGCTGAGGGAGCTGAAGCCTATCTCGGTCGTTATCATCTGCAGGTCTCGGTTCTTCGCGAAGGCCGGGAGCGGCCACTGATGGGTTACCTTTCACCAGGCAGAAACCGGCACTCCATCATGGGTATTTATATTTCCAGCTTGTTCAAGGATAAGCGCCACGCTATGTCTACCAGTACCCAGGGTAGTGAGCGGGCGATGGTGCCAATTGGCGCCTATGAAAAGATTATGCCGATGGACATTCTTCCTACTCAGTTATTACGGTCATTGATCGTGGGTGATATCGAATCTGCTCAGAATCTTGGTGCGCTAGAGTTAGATGAGGAAGATCTGGCGCTGTGCAGCTATGTCTGCCCAGGAAAGTATGAATATGGACCTATCCTGCGGGACCTTCTCACACAAATTGAGAAGGAGGGCTAGTTTATGGGATTACGTAGAGTACTTGACGATTTAGAACCCCATTTCACCAAAGGTGGAAAGTTTGAGAGCTGGTTTGCCCTGTATGAAGCGGTAGACACTATTTTCTACACCCCGAGCAAGGTCACAGTCGCAGAACCCCATGCCCGCGATGGAATCGATCTCAAGCGGGTAATGATCACAGTTTGGATTGCTGCGTTCTTTCCCATGTTCTACGGCATATATAACCTAGGTTTTCAGGCCAATAGTGCAATTATGTCAATGGGCTTGGACGGCAGCGGGGATTGGCACGAACCACTCATCGCCTTGCTTGCAGGACATGATCCCAGCAGCCTCTGGGATAATTTGTGGTATGGCGCTGTTTTTTATATTCCAATTTACCTTGTCGTTTTCTGTGTTGGCGGCTTCTGGGAAGTTTTGTTTGCCATGAGGCGCGGGCACGAAATTAACGAAGGTTTCTTCGTTACTTCCATACTATTCACATTGATTGTTCCTCCAGATATTCCTCTATGGCAAGCAGCTATGGGAATTAGCTTCGGCATAGTAGTTGGTAAGGAAGTATTCGGTGGTACCGGTAAAAATTTCCTGAATCCTGCTCTTACAGGCCGTGCTTTTCTGTTCTTTGCTTATGCGCCACAGATGTCGGGAAACTCTGTGTGGACGGCAGTGAGCGGAGTCAGTGGGGCAACCGTCGATGGTTTTAGTGCTGCAACGCCTCTTTCTCAGATTGCTGCGGATGGTCTGCCGGCGCTTGCCGCCGCGACAGGGCGGGAACTTAGTTGGTTAAATGCATTCTTTGGTCAGATGCAGGGCTCCATAGGTGAAACGTCGACATTGGCGATACTTCTTGGGGCCGGTCTGCTGCTGGCTACTCGTATTGCATCATGGCGAATTATGCTGGGTGTTTTTCTAGGCATGGTGGCAACGGCGACTCTGTTCAATTCCATTGGCTCTGAAACTAATCCAGCATTCGCAACACCCTGGTACTGGCACTTCGTTCTGGGCGGCTTTGCCTTTGGCATGGTCTACATGGCTACTGATCCAGTTTCCGCTTCTATGACCAACACAGGGAAATGGATATTCGGCGCATTAATCGGTTTTATGATTGTGCTGATCCGCGTAGTGAATCCCGCATATCCGGAAGGAACTATGCTGGCAATTCTGTTCGCAAATCTATTTGCACCTCTGATCGATTATTTTGTGGTCAAAGCAAATGTAAAGAGAAGGAGTGCGCGCGGTGTCCTCTAAAGACTCTACTCGTAAGACTTTGCTGGTTGCATTTTGCCTCTGTGTGGTTTGCTCCATCGTGGTGTCTGGTACTGCAGTGATTTTGAAGCCGAGACAGGATGCCAATAAAATTCTGGATAGGAATAAGAATATTTTGCAGGCTGCCGGCTTGTTTAATGTAGATATAAATAATGACGACGATGTGATGGATTTATTTCAGAGCTTCTCTCCACGTGTCGTTGATTTAAATGAAGGTAAATTCCTCTCAACTGAAGAGCTGGATGAGCTGGAAATCGATGTTCAAACATATGATCAGCGATTACTGATTAACGACAGTAATTATTCGGAGGCCTTAGATAGAGGCAGCGACATGGCCAATATCAAGAGGCGTGTTATTTATCCGATGGTTTATACAACCGAAGACTCCGCAGGGTTGGATACGATTGTGGTTCCAATTAATGGCTACGGTCTGTGGGGAATTATCTACGGCTTCATCGCATTGGAAGGTGATGCTAATACGGTTAAAGGCTTAGCCTTTTATGAGCTGAAAGAAACTCCTGGTTTGGGAGCAGAGGTAAGGAATCCTCGCTGGACTGCATTGTGGCCGGGAAAGAAAATTTACAACGAGCAGGGCGATGTTGGGATTCGCGTGGTGAGAGGTCAGGGCAGCGGAGATTACCAGATCGATGGTTTATCCGGAGCAACACTAACCAGTAAAGGTGTTGATAACTTGATCCGTTATTGGATGGGAGAAGATGGATATGGTCCTCTGCTTGCAGATATTCGCGAAGCTGCAGGGAGGAACTTCTAAAAATGGCTAACGCGAAAAAAGTACTCCTGAGTCCCGTATTCGAAAATAATCCAATTGCACTGCAGATTTTAGGTGTTTGTTCCGCTCTGGCTGTGACTACGCAGTTGAGCGTCACTCTGGTGATGTGTGTTGCTCTAACAAGCGTTACCGCTTTTTCTAATCTCTTTATTTCTCTGATTAGAAATCATATGCCTTCCAGTATTCGAATTATTATTCAGATGACAATCATTGCGTCTCTGGTAATTGCAGTGGATCAGTTCCTGCAAGCGTTTGCATATGAGATCAGCAAAGACCTTAGTGTGTTTGTTGGGCTGATTATTACTAACTGCATCGTAATGGGAAGAGCAGAAGCCTTTGCTATGAAAAATAAACCGGGCATCAGTTTTCTGGATGGTGTCGGAAACGGATTAGGTTACAGCTTGGTACTAATTATTGTCGCGAGCATAAGAGAATTGTTTGGTTCCGGTTCTCTGCTGGGATACGAAATTATGCCGTTGATTGAGAACGGAGGCTGGTATCAGGGCAATGGATTAATGCTTCTTTCGCCTAGTGCATTCTTCATCATTGGGTTTTTCATCTGGGCATTGCGTAGCGTCAAAAAGGATCAGGTGGAAGTTAGAGATTATCGCCTGGCTCCTCAAACGAAAGAAGAAGGGATTGCATGATGGAGCAATTACTCAGCCTCTTTGTTAAAGCTGTCTTTATTGAAAATATGGCGCTGCAGATGTTTCTCGGCATGTGTACCTTTCTTGCGGTGTCAAAAAAGATAGAAACGGCGATTGGTCTTGGCATTGCTGTTGTTGTCGTTCAATTAATTACGGTACCTGTTAACAATATTATTTTTAACCAGTTATTAAGGGAAGGTGCTCTTGATTGGTTAGGAATGCCGGAGTTGTCGCTGCAGTTTCTAGGTTTTCTATGTTACATCGGTGTTATTGCGGCAATGGTTCAAGTGTTGGAAATGGTTCTGGATAAATATTTTCCTGCTCTTTATGCCGCGCTTGGCGTTTTCCTGCCTTTAATTACGGTGAATTGTGCAATTCTCGGTGCGACTCTACTAATGGTTGAGCGTGATTATTCGTTTGCGGAGAGTGTCGCCTTTGGTCTTGGCTCAGGATTTGGATGGGCGTTAGCTATCGTTGCCCTTGCCGGAATACGAGAAAAGCTCAAATACAGTGATGTGCCTGAAGGTCTTAGAGGGCTTGGGATTACTTTCATAACTGTGGGCTTGATGTCATTGGGCTTCATGTCCTTGAGTGGAGTCTCGTTGTAGAGCTAAGTCGATGATAGATATTTCAAATATTTTCGGCGGAGTCGCCTTATTCACTGTAGTGGTCATGCTGTTGGTTGCCATGATTCTCTTTGCGCGCTCGCGCTTGGTTAGTAGCGGCAATGTACAGATCGAAATTAACGATGATCCGGATCGAACAATTACTGTTCCAGCGGGTGGCAAGCTGTTAAGTACACTTGCAGATGCCGGGATTTTTCTGTCTTCGGCCTGTGGTGGTGGCGGTACTTGCGCACAGTGTAAGTGTCAGGTCGTTGCGGGTGGCGGCTCTATGTTGCCAACAGAAACTGGTCACTTTACTCGTGGCCAAGCGCGAGAGAGTTGGCGACTGTCTTGCCAGGTGGCTGTCAAACAGGATATGAAGATACAAGTGGCGCCAGAATTTTTTGGTGTGAAGCAATGGGAGTGTACTGTTCGCTCCAATGATAATGTTGCGACCTTTATTAAGGAGTTGGTGCTGGAGATTCCTGACGGTGAAAGTGTTGATTTTAGAGCGGGTGGCTATGTGCAGCTTGAAGTGCCTCCCTATACTGTTCACTACAAGGATTTTGATATCGGGGAAGAGTATCGAGGAGATTGGGAAACTTTTGGTTTATTCAATCAGGTGTCCAAAGTTAACGAGCCAACAGTTCGTGCCTACTCGATGGCGAACTATCCTGATGAAAGAGGCGTAATCAAATTTAATATTCGTATCGCGTCACCTCCGCCAAGAACAAATTTTCCGCCGGGCAAGATGTCTTCCTATGTGTTTAATCTTAAACCAGGTGATAAAGTAAAAGTGTTCGGCCCATTTGGGGAGTTCTTCGCCAAAGAGTCCGATGCAGAAATGGTATTCATTGGTGGTGGTGCGGGCATGGCGCCTATGCGCTCTCATATTTTTGACCAGCTGCGCCGCTTAAACAGTAAAAGAAAAATCAGCTTCTGGTATGGTGCTCGTTCTTTGCGTGAAATGTTCTATGAAGACGACTATAACGAACTGGCTAGCGAGAATTCGAATTTCGATTGGCATATTGCCCTCTCGGAACCCCAGCCTGAAGATAATTGGACGGGAATGACCGGGTTTATTCATAATGTGGTGCTGGAAAATTATTTACAGAACCATCCTGCGCCAGAAGACTGCGAGTACTATATGTGTGGCCCTCCAATGATGAATGCGGCTGTTATTAAGATGCTCAAGGACTTGGGTGTTGAAGATGAAAATATTTCGCTGGATGAATTCTCATGAAGGATATTATTCGGCATCATAGTTACTCTATTAGCTTTATCGTGGTGCTCCTCGGCGTTGTTTTTCTTTATGACAGGGGCGATAGAGAGGTTTATCAGCTCAATGGTTTTACCATGGGTACCAGCTATCAATTTCAGATAGCCAATTTTCCTGATGGGCTGGATGAGGATGACCTCGCTAATGATATCGGTGAGCTCCTTGAGGATTTAGATCGCGGCACTTTCTCTACCTATGCTCAAGACTCTGAATTATCTAAATTTAACCAACATAGCCTCAACACCCCATTTCCAGCCTCAGCCAAATTAATAGAAGTACTTTTACTGGCTCAACAAATTTCATCACTTAGTGACGGAGCTTTTGATATTACGGTAGGGCCGCTGGTAAATCTGTGGGGATTCGGGCCAGTAATTAAAATGGAAGATAGCTCCCCGGCGCAGAATGAAATTGATGAGGCATTAGGGAGAGTGAATTTTCGTTCCTTGCTAATCGATGCGTCGAAATCTGAAATAAGCAAAAGCCAGGATATCTATGTTGATCTGAGTGCTATCGCGAAGGGTTATGCCGTTGACGAGGTTGCGAGCCATTTTGATGACATTGGTATAGATAATTACTTTTTAGAGATAGGTGGCGAGCTTAAAATTAAAGGCTTGAAATCGGGCGGGGAAAGCTGGGTTCCGGCGATAGAGACTCCAATGGATTCAGAATCTCAAATTTATCAGATCTTTTTTAATAGAGGCGATTCAATCGCAGTAGCTGGGTCCGGAGATTACAGAAACTATTTCGAAGAAGAGGGTATACGTTACTCCCATGAAATTGACCCTAGAAACGGCAGGCCTATAAGTCACACGCTCGCAGCGAGCTATGTTATCGATGATTCAGTTGCTCGGGCAGACGCCTTGGCAACGACGTTTATGGTTTTAGGTCTTGATCAATCAATTGAGTTGGCGGAGCGATTGGGTCAGGCTGTTTATTTTATCTACAAAGATGAAAATGGTGATGCCAATGGCTTCAGCGCCTATGTGTCAGATAAATTTGATCAGTACCTGACGAACGAGGAGTAAGAAGGAGGATGACTACAGTGCTTTTTACTTTTGCTTTGATGGCTGGGGTGATATTGATCATGTCCGTAGGGGTACTCTTTGGCCGTAAGCCGGTGCAAGGCTCCTGTGGAGGCTTGAATAATATTGGCGGTCTGAATGAGTGTGAACTTTGCGGCGGCGACTTAAAAAAATGCGATCAGGAAAGCAATGACACAATGTTCATCAATGCGGATGAAAATAATAGAAGCTAATGAAAAAAAACCATTTCGATATCATCGTAATAGGTAGTGGTCCCGCCGGAGAAGCGGCGGCCATGAATGCAAAGAAAAAGGGACGTTCTGTAGCGGTTATATGCGACCTCGAGCAAGTAGGTGGAAGCTGCACCCATCTCGGAACAATCCCATCGAAAGCTCTTAGGCATTCAGTAAAGCAGGTCATGCAATTTAATGATAACCCAATGTTCAGAGACTTGGGTGATGCAAGGAAGCTAAGCTTTCAGCAAATACTCAGACATGCCGACAGGGTCGTGTATGAGCAGGTAAAGATGCGATCGGATTTTTACGAGCGCAATCAAATTCCAATCTTCAAGGGTCGTGCAAGTTTTCTGGACAAGAAAACAATAAAGCTGATCGGTAAGCGTAAAAAACTCACTGCGAATCATTTTGTCATTGCCACAGGCTCCCGTCCTTATCATCCGCCAGGCGTAGATTTTTCTCACCCGCGAGTTTTTGATAGCGACACGATTTTGAACTTGAGCCATTCGCCGAGAAAGGTCACCGTAATTGGGGCAGGCGTAATTGGTTGTGAATATGCTTCAATTTTCGGCGGTCTGGGCTGCAAGGTAGAGCTGATAAATCCGGCAGACAGCTTGCTTAGTTTTCTAGATCACGAAATTTCTGACGCGCTGAGCTACCACCTTCGAAATGTTGGTGTCCGTAGTCGTCACAATGAAGAGTTCGAAAGCATGGAATATTTTGATGACCATGTTGTGACCTATCTCCAGTCTGGCAAAAAAATAAAGAGTGATATTGTGCTCTGGGCAAATGGGAGAACTGGAAATACACAGGGGCTCGGCTTAAAACTTGCAGGACTGGAAGCGAACAATAGAGGTCAGCTTGTTGTTAATGACAAATACCAGACCAAGGTTAAGAATATTTACGCGGCGGGGGACGTAATCGGGTGGCCTTCACTCGCTGGTGCTGCCTACGATCAAGGGCGCGCAGCAAGTAATGCCATTGTGTCACCGGATGAGTGTTACTCGGTAAGAGAGGTCGCCACCGGAATTTATACAATTCCTGAGATCAGCACTCTCGGTGCTACGGAGTCCGAGCTGACCGAACTAAAGATTCCTTATGAAGTCGGGAAGGCGTTTTTCAAGAATACGGCGCGGGCGCAGATTACCGGAGAGCAGGTAGGCATGTTAAAGCTTATCTTTCATTTCGAGACTTTAGAAATTCTGGGAATACATTGCTTCGGCGATCAGGCTTCTGAGATCGTGCATATTGGTCAGGCAATCATGCGTCAGCCTGGTGAGGCTAATACCATGCGCTATTTTCTCACGACAACTTTTAACTATCCTACTATGGCTGAAGCCTACAGGACCGCGGCATTGGATGGCCTAAATCGTCTCTTCTAAAAGGGGAAGGCTTGCCATATCAGAGAAACGAGGTTAATTTCTAGATCGGTAAATGAGAATTTCAGAACTTCGTTTGCCTAGATAGCTCAGCAGGAGAAAAAAATGAAAATAACTGCCAAAGATATTCTGCAAGAAAAAGGGGGTCATATGGTGACCATCAACTCTGATGCAACCGTGTATCAGGCCCTAACCGCCATGACTCAAAACAAAGTAGGCTCCATTGTAGTCGTTGAAGAAGAGAAGATTATTGGCATCTGGACGGAGAGGGATTTGATGTTTAGAGCTTTGGAGGAAGGTTTTGCCCCGAAGACTGCTAGACTCAAAGATAATATGAGTGAGAGCTTGATCTCCGCTAATGTTGAAGAACAGGCTATTCAGCTATACGACAAATTCCTTGGCAGAAGGGTTCGTCACCTTCTAATAGAAGAGGATGGAGAATACATCGGCCTGCTTTCTGTGGGTGATGTTATGAAGGCCAACTTACAGCAGAAGAGTGAGGAGTATGAAGAGCTCAATCACATGGTTAGCCTTGAATATTATGAGAATTGGAAGGAAATACAGTCAGAGCGCTAGAGTCTTTTGACGCTCAGTGAAATCACGACCGGCTGTCGCTCTTTCTGACTAGTCGGACCGATCAATGTGTCATCAGGAGTATTAATAAATGTCAGTTAAACAAATAGTCAAAAGAATGGCTTGCATCGTTGCCGCTACGCTTCTTTGCGTACAGATAGTGTCCGCTCAAGTTGTTGAGCCGGATGAATATGATTTTATGATTGCTACAGCCGAGGATCTGCATCCCGATGATGGAAGTATCACCACGGTGATTTATGGCGATCCGAGTGAAGCCGGCATCTATGTCATACAGATTACCTGGCCTCCTGGTCGTGGTAGCCGCCCTCATTATCATGATCAGGCTCGTTACATTAACGTACTCAAAGGTACCTGGTATGTATCTACCGGTCCTCAGTCGGATGTTTACAACCCCGACGACATGGTTGCCGTAGAAGAGGGTACCTTTATCTATGAGCCGCCTAATGGGCATCACTACGACATGGCAAAGGACGAAGAAGTTGTCGTGCAGATATTCGGCATGGGTCCTGTTAATACCACATCGATTCCTTAGTAATAGGCAAAACTCTGTGGGGCCGAAGTTCAAAAAGCCGACTGTTTGATCCAGTCGGTTTTTTCTGTTTTGAGTAGCTACAAATCGCTTGCTATCACTAGTCTATGGGTGTAAATTTTCTAGCGCAATTTGGGATCAGCTTCGACATAGATCATTGGTTTTTTTGAATCGATTTGTGGAGTGATTGGAAGCATGGCTGAAAGAGACAGGAGCAGTTTTAATCAAGCTGACCGATAATCTCTCAGCTCGATCCTGAAAATAAAACTATAAGAATGAGCCGAAAACTTTAATCTGAAATCGATTCGTAGTCTGTAGGGCTTCAAGCCTGCAAGAGTTGATTATTTAAAGGGCTCCCATTTAAGAGTGGAACTACTCTATGGGAAGTGACATACAGTCCCTGGCAGTTCATGCCATAGGCTGCGGATTTCGAGTAATCCGTGGCGCGGGATTCGCTTCCTTCGCAATTACTGCCGGCCGCTTCTGGCCAACACTTTCCTTCTTCGTTTCAAACTCCAGAACTTCTCCCTGGAATGTTAACTTTGATTTACGCATCCTGGGCGATGGTTCAGGAGCGAGTAGTAGAGTGACTGTAATAAAATGTTGGTTCATGAGGTGGGCTGAATGATTCTGTAGTGGTTTATGCTCAGGATTTTGATTCAGGTCTCTCCGGAGGTCTGTGAACTGGGTATTATCAGAGTCGTGTATTCTTCTTACAGAATTGATTTCAGGATATGGAGTTAGACGCTTGGAAGGTTTAATCAATACTTTAGATGGCATCACGCCATTTCTATTTTATTTCGCTCTGGTATTGGCGGTTGTCGTCATTATGCTGGGCCTGTCCTTCTTCCTTGGGGAAAAAACCAAGGGGCATGACACTGATCTTCCCTATGAGTCCGGGATCGTGTCTGTTGGCAGTGCTCAATTTCGAATCTCAGTACAATTCTACCTGCCAGCCATTCTCTTCATCATCTTCGATCTCGAAGTCGTTTTTCTCTTCGCCTGGGCGGTGGCCGTAAAAGAAGCGGGCTGGCCAGGCTTTATCGAAATATCAGTATTCATCTTTATCCTCATAGCGGCGCTGTTCTACTTATGGCGAATTGGTGCGCTTGACTGGAGGACCCAAACCCAGAAGCGACAACTCAAGACCCTCGCGGGCCCTGGTGGCGTAGTAAATAAAAAGGAATTCAAGCTATGAGCTGGGAATTACAGGCTGCAGACGACGCGGATTCTCCAAAACCGGGTGGCTCGGCCATGGATGAGTTCATTCGTAAAAACGTGGTAATGGCGAATCTAGAGGATATGGTCGCCTGGGGAAGAAAAAACTCCCTCTGGCCCTTTAATTTCGGGACTTCGTGCTGTTATGTGGAAATGGCAACAGCTTTGACAGCCCGTCATGATATAGCCAGATTTGGCTCGGAAGTTATCCGTGGTACGCCGCGCCAGGCGGATATGATCATTATTGCGGGAACTGTATTTCGCAAGATGGCGCCGATCATTCGGCTTCTTCACGATCAATTGTTAGAGCCCAAATGGGTGATATCCATGGGTTCCTGCGCGAATTCCGGCGGAATGTACGATATTTACTCGGTGGTGCAGGGAGTGGATAAGATTCTGCCGGTTGATGTCTACGTGTCAGGCTGTCCTCCGCGACCAGAGGCTTTGACGCAGGGGCTTATCCTGTTGCAGGAGTCCATTCAGCGGAAACGCCGACCTCTGAGCTGGATTATCAATGATCAGGGCGTTTATGAGAAAGAAGGAAACCCTGTTCAGAGAGAGCTGCGCGGGCCTGACAGGATCGCTGCGACCGAATTGCGATCCCCTAGAGATGTTTAGCAAAAACAACAAGATACAATGGATAATTAAAGAATAATATAATGGAATTGGGCAACAATACAGCTTCCTCTGCCAAGGCTAACGACGCACTGGAATACGTTCGTCGAGAGTTTGCTGCTCGGATACTTGCCGAGCAGGCTACCTGTGAGGGTATGCCGACGGTTTGGGTCGATAGGCAAGACATAAAAGCCTTATTACGGGCTCTGCGGGATGATGCATCTCCTCGTTTCGAGATGCTGTTTGATGTCACCGCAATCGATGAGCGTCTTAGAGTTCACCGTGAGGGCCAGCCTGATAGCGCCTTCACCGTGGTTTATCACCTGATGTCCTTCCGCGGGAACTGTGATTTCCGCATTAAAGTTCCACTGGCGGAAAATGATATTGAACTGCCCACGGTTACCGACCTCTGGGCCAGTGCAAGTTGGTATGAGCGTGAAGTATGGGACATGTTTGGTATCACATTTGCCGGCCACCCCAACTTACATCGTCTGGTACTGCCTCCGACTTGGGAGGGACACCCTCTGCGAAAGGAGCATCCGGCTCGAGCGACAGAGATGGAGCCCTATTCACTGTCTGACGAAGACCAAGACTACGAGCAGGAAGCGCTGAAATTCAAACCAGAAGACTGGGGAATGAAGCGCGAGTCCGAAAATTCAGAATTCATGTTTCTTAATCTGGGTCCAAACCACCCCAGTGTCCACGGGGCATTCCGGGTAGCGCTCCAGCTGGACGGCGAGGTATTAGTGGATGCCGTGCCTGATATCGGCTATCACCATCGTGGTGCCGAGAAGATGGGCGAGAGACAGACCTGGCACACCTTTATCCCCTATACAGATCGCATCGATTATCTGGGGGGTGTAATGAATAACCTGCCATATGTCATGGCGGTAGAGAAGATGGCAGGCATTAAGGTGCCGGAGCGGGTGAAGGTTATCCGCATCATGCTCTGCGAAATGTTTAGAATTTGTAGTCACCTGCTTTTTTACGGCACTTTTACTCAAGATGTTGGGCAGCTTTCACCGATTTTCTACATGTTTGTAGAGCGGGAGAGAATCTTCAACATCATCGAGTCAATCTGTGGTGCTCGTATGCACCCAGGTTGGTTCCGAATTGGTGGTGTTGCTCAGGACTTGCCAAACGGTTGGGAGAAACTAGTACAGGAACTATTGGATTTCATGCCTCCTCGTCTGGACGAATACGACAGCATGGTAATGAATAACGGCATTCTTAAGCGTCGAACTCAGGGTATTGGAGCATACGATACCGAGCAGGCATTTAACTGGGGCGTCACCGGTGCCGGATTACGTGCCACCGGCCTGGAATGGGATTTCAGAAAACAGCGACCTTACAGTGGTTACGATCAAATGGAATTTGATGTGCCAATCGCTGTTAACGGCGATTGCTACGACCGTTGTGCGGTTCGAGCGGAAGAGATGCGTCAGAGTCTCAGGATCATAAAACAGTGTCTGGATAATATGCCTCTGGGCGAATATAAGTCGGATCACCCTCTGACCACTCCGCCCCGTAAAGAAAACACCATGCAGGATATTGAAACCCTGATTAATCATTTTCTCAGCGTTAGCTGGGGGCCGGTAATCCCTGAAAATGAAGTAACCATGGCCGTTGAAGCCACCAAGGGTATTAATTCCTACTATCTGATTAGTGATGGTGGAACCAACTCATACAGGACACGAATTCGTACACCGTCATTTGCGCATTTGCAGATGATTCCAGAGATTTCTCGGGGCTTTATGGTGTCGGATTTGATAGCAATCATAGCCAGCATCGATTTCGTAATGGCGGATGTGGATAGATAAGAATGACTAGTGAAGTAATAGCCAGCACCTCAAGCAAGGCAAGACAGCTAAACGCTGAAGAAATTGCCGAGATCGAGCATGAGATGACTTTATATCCCGACAAGAAAGCGGTCGGTTTGGAAGCATTGAAAATAGTGCAGAAGCATCAGGGCTGGGTATCTGACGAGAGTCTTTTGGGCATAGCCAAGTATCTTGATCTTCCGGCAGCAGATCTTGAAGGGGTGGCAACCTTTTTCAATCTTGTCTTTCGCCAGCCAGTTGGAGACAACGTTATTTTGTTCTGTGACAGCGTTAGTTGCTGGATCATGGGCTGCGAAAATATGAAGTCGCACATAAAGGACACATTAGGTATCGATTACGGCGAAACAACCGAGGATGGAAAATTTACTTTGATCCCGGTGCCGTGCCTGGGGGATTGTGATAGAGCCCCTGTAATGATGGTCGGTGAAGAATTGCATCGCAATCTGACGCCAGACTCTATCGATGAAATAGTTAAAAACGTACGCAGTAAGTAGGGATAGTAAAGAAGTGGTCAGTAATCCATTAACAAAGAACATCGATATGTCCCGTGGACCATTGGACATAGCTGGCTATGAGTCAGCCGATGGATATCAAAGTCTGAAGACCATAGCCAAGGGTTTGAATTCGGTAGATGTTCTACAGCAGGTAAAAGATTCTGGGCTTAAGGGAAGAGGTGGAGCTGGATTTCCCACTGGATTGAAGTGGAGCTTCGTGCCTTCCGGAGATGGTGCGCCGGTTCAGAAATATTTGGTGGTTAACGCGGATGAAATGGAGCCAGGTACCTTTAAAGATAGATTGCTAATGGAGGGTGACCCCCATTTGCTTATCGAAGGAATGGTCATAGCGGCGTTCACTATTCAGGCTAGCAAGGCTTACATCTTTTTGCGTGGCGAATATGTTGTCGCTGAAAAAGCTCTCAAGCATGCTATTGCAGAAGCAGAGGCTAAAGGTTATTTAGGAAAGGACATTCTCGGTACCGGCTTCGATCTTGATATTGTTGTTCACACCAGTGCCGGCCGTTATATCTGCGGAGAAGAAACTGCATTGCTAAATGCATTAGAAGGCAAGCGAGCTAACCCTCGAGCGAAGCCTCCGTTTCCACAGGTTAGTGGTCTATGGGGAAAGCCGACCATTGTTAACAATGTTGAAACTATTTGTAATCTACCGGGAATTATCACCTACGGCGTGGACTGGTACCACGGCCTGACCAAAGGTAGTGATCACGGTACAAAGTTATTTGGAATAAGCGGAAAGGTAAAAACTCCAGGTTGTTGGGAGCTTCCTCTTGGACTACCAATACGACAAGTCATTGAGGAATACGGCGGTGGCATGCAAGACGGCTTGGAGCTGCGGGCATTCTTGCCAGGTGGTGGTTCAACAGATTTTATGCTGCCGGAGCATTTGGATATAGCTCTGGATTACGATGAGGTGGCAAAGGTTGGGTCTCGCCTCGCTACAGGCACCATGATTATTTTGGACGATAAAACTTGCCCCGTTGGAATGATTGGCAACTTGATGAAGTTCTTCGCCCATGAGTCTTGCGGCTTTTGTACTCCATGCCGAGATGGTCTGCCCTGGGTAGATACAATATTCAGAGAACTGGAAGCAGGTCGTGGCAGCGAAAAAGATTTACAAATTTTACATGAACACGTGGACTACCTAGGGCCAGGTCGAACATTTTGCGCGCTTGCCCCTGGTGCTGCAGCTCCTTTAGGAAGTGGTCTTAAGATTTTTAAAGAAGATTTTGAGCGACATATTAGCGGCAAGTGTTGCCCGTATAAGAAGTAGTGTTATGACGTGTTTGCGAATAAAAGTTAAAGGTTGGAGTGTCTGATGGCGAAAATTGTTATTGATGGGGTGGACTACGAAGTAAACCCTGATAACAATCTGTTACAGGAATGTCTGTCGCAGGGCTTGGACTTGCCTTATTTTTGCTGGCACCCATGCATGGGTTCGGTAGGAGCTTGTCGTCAGTGCGCGGTAATACAGTATCGCGATGAGGATGATGACAAGGGCATGTTGGTAATGGCCTGCATGACACCGCCAACCGACGGCATGATAATTTCCATTGAGGATGAGCAGGCGAAGTCGTTTCGTTCCAACGTTATTGAAAGCTTAATGATTAGCCATCCCCATGATTGTCCTGTTTGTGAAGAAGGGGGCGAGTGTCACCTTCAGGACATGACTTTGATGTCTGGTCACAATTATCGTCGTTACGACAAGGAAAAAGTTACCCATAGAAATCAATATCTGGGACCTTTCATCGGTCATGAGATGAATCGATGTATTACCTGTTACCGCTGCGTTCGTTATTACGATGATTATGCTGGTGGAACCGATCTCTCGGCTCAAGCCTCCCATCATCATGTCTATTTCGGCAGACACGAAGAAGGGGTGTTGGAGAGCGAGTTCAGCGGCAATCTGGTAGAGGTATGCCCTACCGGTGTATTTACCGATAGAACCTTTAGTGAGAACTACACCAGGAAGTGGGATTTGCAAACGGCTCCATCGATTTGTACAGGTTGTGCTGTCGGGTGTAACACAACACCTGGAGAGCGTTACGGTACGCTTAGACGGATCACCAACCGCTATAACAGCGACGTGAATGGATATTTTCTCTGTGATAGAGGACGCTTCGGCTACGGTTATTCAAGTAGTGATCAACGATTTGCTGATCCTCTTCAGCGAAAAAATGAAACTGCTGAAATAATGGATGATTCTGCTGTTCAGTCCATGTTGGATGGTTTTTCATCAGAAAACACTTCTGTAACAACGATTGGCATCGGGTCTCCTCGGGCGAGCACAGAAGCTAATTATGCGCTGCGCTGTTTAGTGGGAGCTGATAATTTCTTTTCCGGAATGTCTGACGAAGAATTTGAGTCTGCCAATTTAATTTTGCAACTAAACAAAGACAAAGCATTTCACAGCCCGAGCATTCGAGAAATTGAGCAGGCTGATGCGATATTGATCGTCGGAGAAGATGTAACTAATACAGCGCCTAGAATTGCACTGGCACTTAGACAATCGGTGCGCAATAAGGCAATGGAGCTGGCTGATCAGTCAAGGATTCCTCGCTGGCAAGATGCTGCCGTTAGAGAGCTCGCCCAGCATGACCGTAGCCCATTAAGTATTCTTAGTGGGTACAAGACACGTTTAGATGATGTAGCCGATGATGAAATTATTGACAGCATCCCTCGGTTAGCATCTTTTGCTCAGGCTATAGCGGGATCTCTTTCTGGTAAAGCTGAACAAATTCAAGTTGAGGACGGTCAGGTAGCTGCCGTTGAAAAAATTGCCGAGCAGTTGAAGAGTGCGAAGAGACCGCTTGTCATTGCCGGTAGCAGCCAAGGGGCAGAGTTAATTAAAGCCGCTGCAAATATTGCGAGAGCCTTGGGTGAAAGCCGTGCCGATGGCGCTATTGATCTGTGCTTGCTTACTCCTGAAGTAAACAGCATGGGAATGGCGATGCTAAGCACTGAAGAGAATTCTTTAGGTGCCGCTTTAGAGAAGCTTCGAAGTGGAGAGGCAAGTAAGGTAGTCATTGTTGAGAATGATCTCTACAGGCGTGCACCACATGGCTTGGTTGATGAGGCTCTGGAAAAAGCTGAGCAATGTTTAGTAATTGACCAACTGCCAACAGCGACTACCGCAAAAGCGGATTTTGTTTTGCCATGCACAGCATTTGCCGAGCAAGAGTCGAGCTACATCAATTACGAAGGCAGAGCGCAATTAAGTTTTCAGGTCCATAGAAACCATGCTCGCGCGAAGTCATCGTGGCAGTGGTTAAGTGCAGCGACTGAGGAAGGTATAGAAAGCCTGATGCATGATTGTGCTGATGCGGTTCCGGGGCTTGCGAAGCTATGCGAAATACTTCCGGATAAATCTCAGTTTGTCGGTGGCATGAAGGTGCCGCGTCAATCTCATAGGTATAGCGGGCGGACTGCTATGAAATCACACTTGGGTGTTCATGAGCCTAAACAGGCGGTGGACTCACAATCGGTTATGTCTTTTTCAATGGAAGGAATATCTTCTCAGAAAGACGCTTCTATTCTCGCGTCATCCTGGTCGCCGCAATGGAATTCGAATCAATCAATAAGCAAATTTCAGTCTGAAGTAAATGGTGAGCTCAAGCAGGGTCACACCGGAAAGTTAGTAATGGAGAGGAATGCTGAGGGAGCGTATCTGGAAGTGTCTGTTTCAGAAGATTCTTCTGCAGAGCTTCAGTTGTCCAGGGCTCATCAAATATTTGGCAGTGATGAGTTGAGCTCGCGCTCTTCAGTGATCAAGCAAAGAATGGTTGGCTCTTATCTCGGGATAAGCGAAGAAGATGCCCGCAGTAAAAGAATAAGGCAGGGCGACTCGATTGCTATCGTTGGAGTTGAAGCTTCACTGAGCGCTTGTATTAGAAGCAGTATAAAAAATGGTAGCGCGGTTATTTATTGTGACGAAACTATGGATAGTCACTCGCTGCCACGTTCGATAAATATTTCGAAGAGTAACAATGAAGTACAGACGGGTATCAAAGGTTTAATCATTAGCGATTTAATGGACGAGGATAACTAGGTCATGACCTGGGAAGTTGGTTCACCACTTAGCATTATCAGCATACTGGCCGTAGTCATAGTAGTTGCTGCCATGCTTATCTGGGTAGAAAGAAGGTTGCTCAGTTTCTGGCAGGAGCGCTTGGGGCCGAACCGTGTGGGTTACTTCGGCTTGCTGCAAGTTGTGGCCGACATGATTAAAATTTTCTACAAGGAAGACTGGATTCCCCCATTCGCAGACAAATTTGGTTTCGTTCTAGCGCCTGCAATTATCATGATGGTAATTCTATTGAGTTTTGCTGTTGTGCCATTTGCTCCTGGCGTGGGCGTAATCGACTCTAATATTGGCGTGTTGTTCATGTTGGCCATGGCATCACTGGGAGCCTATAGCGTCATGTTAGGCGGACTATCGTCTAATAATAAATATGCTCTTTTGGGCGCGCTACGAGCGACCGCCCAGATGGTGAGTTATGAAGTTTTTATGGGTATATCCCTTCTTGGAGTGGTTGCGCTTTCGGGCTCATTCAACCTTCGGGAAATAGTTCTTGCTCAGCAGGACGGCTGGTACGTCATTCCTCAGTTCGTCGGCTTTGTGATTTTTCTAATCGCAGGCATTGCGGAGAGTCATCGTCTTCCATTCGATATTCCAGAGGCCGAGCAAGAAATTTGTGCTGGCTATCATACTGAATACTCCGGCATGAAATTTGGTATGTTCTTTGTTGGTGAGTATCTGGGTCTGGTACTGATCTCTTCGCTCATCACTGTATTGTTTTTTGGTGGTTGGTTGGGGCCTGCATTCTTACCGCCCATTATCTGGTTTTCTATAAAGGTTTTTTGCTTTATCGGTTTTTTCATTCTGTTGAGAGCTGCGGTGCCTCGTCCTCGCTATGACCAATTAATGAGTTATGGTTGGTTAGTGCTGCTACCGATATCCTTAATAAATCTTTTGGTTACGGCTGCCATTATTTTGAGTATGCAATGATGAACACAATACGTAGAGAGGTGCCCAATGTTTACGCTATTTAAGGACACTCTTGTCAGCCAAGTTGTTACTCTCTGGAAGGTGTTCGCCAAAATCCTCGTCAAGGCGGACACAGTTCAATATCCTGAGGAACAACCTTATATGTTTCCGCGCTGGCGGGGACGGATAATATTGAGTAGGGATCCTGACGGGGAAGAACGTTGTGTTGCCTGTAATCTTTGTGCGGTTGCCTGTCCTGTTGACTGCATAGCTTTGCAGAAAACCGAGGATGAAGAGGGGCGCTGGTATCCCGAATTTTTTCGAATTAATTTTTCTCGCTGCATCATGTGTGGTTTCTGTGAAGAAGCATGCCCAACCAATGCTATTCAGCTCACACCTGACTTCGAGATGGCTGAATATGTCCGGCAGGATATGGTTTGGGAAAAAGAAGATTTGCTGATTAGCGGAACCGGCAAGTATCACGACTACAGCTTCTATAATGTTTGTGGAAAGAAGATCGGTGGTAAGGACAAAGGCGAAGCTCAGAACGAAGCTGTTCCGGTTAATGTAAGGAGCTTGCTGCCATGATTATACTTTTCTATCTCGCAGGTGCCGTTGCTCTTATCTCCACTGTAGCGGTAATTTTACAGAGCAATATAGTACATGCCCTAATTTACCTCATTCTTTCATTGCTGGCGGTTGCTGTAGTTTTCTATACCCTCGGCGCTCCTTTTGCTGCCGTACTTGAAGCTATTGTCTATGCCGGCGCGATAATGGTGTTGTTCCTGTTTGTCATCATGATGCTCAATCTGGGTAAGTTTAGTGTAGACCAAGAAAAATCCTGGACCTCAGGCAGAGTAATGCTTGTACCTGCAATCATGTCGGCAATTCTGCTAGCTCAGCTAATAAATGTGCTGCGCAATTATGAACACAGTATCGATGTTGTCGAGGTAGGAGTGTTAGAGGTCAGTGCATTGCTTTTCGGGCCTTATGTTCTTGCTGTTGAGCTTGCATCAATTTTACTACTGGCGGGACTGGTTTCCGCTTATCACTTGGCCAAGAAATGATGGTTTACACGTTTGTTAACTGCAGAGTAGGTAAAGGATAAGAATCATGGCATCCATACCTGTTGAACACGGATTGATTCTGGCGGCATTGCTATTTGCCCTCGGCTTAATTGGAGTGCTAACGCGACGCAACATCGTTTTTGTGTTGATGTCACTTGAAGTCATGTTAAATGCCAGTGGTCTGGCATTCATAGTAGCGGCTTCTCGATGGGGTCATGCGGAAGGGCAGGTAATGTTTTTGATGATCCTTACCTTGGCTGCCGCTGAAGTGGCAGTCGGGCTGGGTTTGATAATTCAAATGTATCGACGTTTTCATACTGTAGACATAAACGTTTTAAGTCAGATGAAAGGATGAGGTTAGAGAATCACAGTGCTTGATCTAATTTGGCTACTTCCAACTTTTCCCCTGCTGGGCTTTCTGAGCCTAGTGTTAACCAGTGGGAATTTGCCGAAGAAGGCTGTGGCCGTTATAGGCGCCGGCTCAATAGGCATGTCTTTCCTGGTTGCAGCGATCATCGCAGCTCAGTTTATTGCTTCAGGTGATGATTATTTTGTTATCGAAGTCTGGACATGGATGTCGGTGGGTGAATTTTCACCTGGTTTTGCTTTTTACCTGGACGGCCTCTCTCTGGTAATGATGCTTATCATCAGCGGAGTAGGCTTTCTGATTCATCTCTATTCAACAGGTTTTATGCTGGATGATCCCAGTTATAGCCGCTTCTTCTCCTATATGAATCTGTTTGTTGCCTCCATGTTGATGTTGGTATTGGCGGATAATCTTGTTCTTCTCTATTTGGGCTGGGAAGGAGTAGGACTTTGCAGCTATCTATTAATCGGCTTCTGGTATGAGAATCCTGCCAATGGATATGCGGCACGTAAGGCATTTATCACCACGAGAGTTGGCGATACCTCCATGGCGATCGGGCTATTCCTGTTGTTCACCCAATTGGGCACTTTGAATATTCAGGACATGCTTCACGCGGCGGAAACTCAATGGCCTGTTGGTTCCGGTCTGGCGGTTGCGGCTTCATTGCTCTTACTTGGTGGTGCTGTGGGCAAGTCTGCTCAGCTACCGCTGCAGACATGGCTTCCTGATGCCATGGCGGGTCCAACACCAATTTCCGCATTGATTCACGCCGCGACTATGGTAACGGCTGGTGTGTACCTGATTGCGCGTACACACATATTGTTTGAACTGGCTCCTAACGTTCAGTTGTTGGTGGCCTGGATAGGTTTAATCACCTTGCTGATGGCCGGTTTCACCGCAATGACTCAGCATGATATTAAACGCATTCTGGCCTATTCAACCGTTAGTCAGATCGGCTATATGTTCCTTGGCTTGGGTGTTGGAGCCTACTCCGCATCAGTATTTCATCTGATGACCCACGCATTCTTTAAAGCCTTGCTGTTCCTCGGTGCAGGTACGGTAATTCTCAGCCTTCATCACGAACACGACATTTTCAAGATGGGAGGTAAGCGGAAACAACTTCCAATTGCCTTCGCTTCATTCTTAATTGGTTCCCTAGCATTGGCTGCGTTCCCATTCACTTCCGGTTATTTCAGCAAGGATGAAATCCTTATTGGAGCGCTGGAGATGGACGGTCCGGGCATCTGGTTATGGGCCGGCGGTGTCTTAGGTGCATTTTTCACAGGAATCTACAGTTTTCGCCTTGTCTTTGTGGTGTTCTTTGGCGAGAGCAAAGCTCATCACGATGAAAAAGAGGTTGCTGGATTCAGTATGGCTACACCTCTCATTATTCTGATGGTGCTTGCATTATTTGGCGGCCTCATCAGCATCCCGGTGGACTCTGTGTTCAATCATGGAGGAGAGCACGAAGAGCATCATATTAGTGCTCTGATGCACGGAATTATGATCGTGGTGCCGCTGTTGGGAATAGGGGTTAGCTACTTATTCTATATGTCTAAGACCTTCTCCATAGAGAACTTGATGTCATCCTCGCTGGCTAAGTCTCTGCACAAGTTCTGGTTCAGCGGATGGGGAATGGACGCGCTCTACCAATTCTTGTTTGTAAACCCCTTTTTGTTTTTAGCGCGGATCAATAAGAACGATTTGATTGACAGTTTTTATTCAGGGATCGTAGCCCTTACCAGAACTGCGAATGGTCTGGTAGCGCGAGCGCAAACCGGGCAGTTACGTTGGTATGTGATGACGGTGATTGGTGGAGTAGTGCTGATAGTTTGCCTGGGAGTATTGTTATGATCCTGGCTGTATTAATCAGTGTTTTATTTGTCGGCGGAGTACTGGCTTGGCTATCGGAAAATTTGGATCCAAGTTTTCCGAAGGTAGTGGCGCTTACTACGATGTTGATTTCTGTTGCGATCATGCTGACATTGCTTGGTGAGTCAGATAGTGAATGGGTCGCGTCATTGAACGCTCAATGGATTCCGCGTTTCGGAATCTCGTTCCATTTAGCTGCCGACGGTCTGAGCACCTTACTTATTTTGTTAACGGGTTTCCTTGGGGTCATCGCTATAGGTGCTGCATGGGATGAAATAAATGACCGGTCAGGATTTTTCTATTTTAATCTGCTTTGGACTCTTGCCGGGGTAGTAGGGGTGTTCACTGCTCTGGATCTGTTCCTGTTCTTCTTTTTCTGGGAAGTCATGTTGATTCCCATGTATTTCATGATTGCCATTTGGGGTCATGAAAACAAAAATTATGCAGCGATGAAATTCTTCATCTTCACTCAGGTGACTGGGATGTTGATGTTGATATCCATCCTGATGTTAGCCTATTTTCACTATATCCAATTCGGTTGGCTGAGCTTCGACTATTTCGACCTACTCAATGTGAGTACAAGCGGAACAGTATCCATGTGGATGATGTTAGGGTTCTTTGCTGCATTCGCTACTAAGCTGCCCAGCATGCCATTCCATTCATGGCTTCCCGATGCTCATAGTCAGGCGCCCACGGCGGGCTCGGTGATATTGGCAGGTGTTTTATTAAAAACCGGCGCTTACGGCCTGATCCGATTTGCGGTTCCTCTATTCCCGGAAGCTTCCATGCAGTTCGCTCCAGTTGCGATGACTCTCGCTGTATTAAGCATTCTTTATTGTGCGAAAGTCGCCTTCGCACAAACTGATATAAAGAGGCTTATTGCCTATACCAGCGTTAGTCATATGGGCTTTGTCATGCTTGGTATCTATGCCTGGAATGAGCAGGCACTGCAGGGAGCCGTTATGACAATGCTGGCCCACGGCCTTAGTGCTGCTGCTTTGTTTATGTTGGCAGGTGGTTTACAGCATCGAATTCATACTAGAGACATGACACATATGGGAGGATTCTGGGCGAAAGTTCCTCGCATGTCATTCGCCGTATTGTTCTTCTCCATAGCTGCTCTTGGTATGCCTGGGCTTGGAAATTTTGTTGGAGAATTCCTGGCTTTGCTTGGCGCTTTTCAAGCCAGCATTCCATTAACCGTAGCGGCTGCATTCGGGCTTATCTTTGCCTCGGTGTATTCACTATGGGTAATTCAAAAAGTGTTTCATGGTGAATACAGAAATTCGGATTTCGATGATAGTCACCTCTCTGACCTGTCCCGGCGAGAGATGGTGTACGTCGCTTCTATGATGTTTGGCCTAGTTTGGATGGGGATGTATCCCCAGAGTTTTCTCGACATGTCCGAGGCGACCATTCAAGGGTTGTTAACTGCCACTGAATCCATTACTTCGATGGCGCAGAATTAATTATGATTACTAGCTTTGATGACTTACTGCCTTTATTACCGTTGCTGATTGCTACGGCTACTGCTGTTATTGCTATGGTGACTGTCGGTATTCGTAGGAATTATTTGCTGACCGCGGCAATAGTGATTATCGGCTTGATACTTACCTCGTTTGTCGCTGCGGTAATGATGCCTTATACCAATCAGCAGATTACTCCTTTGCTCATTGTGGATCAGTACAGCTTGTTTTTTGTTGTTGTCTGCTGCATCGCTGCTACCTTTGTAGCTATTCTCAGCTTTCCTTATTTCTTTTCTCTGGACGACGAGAGAGAAGAATACTATTTGATGCTAACAGTGGCCGTTATCGGCGCAATAGTTATGGTTAGTAGCAATCATTTCATATCAGCCCTTCTTGGATTGGAGACTCTAAGTATGTCTCTTTACGGCATGGTTGCTTATCCTCTACATTCCAAGGAATCTGCTAAATATCCATTGGAAGCCTCGGTTAAATATTTGGTTTTGTCCGGGGTGGCTACCGGTTTTATAGTGTTTGGTATGTCTCTGATATATGCGCAGACGGGGAGTCTTGCCTTTAGTGACCTGACCAGCGATGCGGCGCAAATGAATTCTCTGGGTGAGAACTATACTGTTGTCGCTCTATTAATGATTGTTGCCGGCATGGCATTCAAACTTTCACTGGCTCCATTTCATGTTTGGACTCCTGATGTTTATGAGGGCTCACCCTTACCGGCCACTACATTCCTCGCAACGGTTGGCAAGGCCGCGATGTTTGTCGTCTTGCTTCGATTTGTCACTATCAGCAATGCCTTGGAGTTCGAATCAGTTGTCACTGTATTTTCGTTGATTGCGGTGGCGTCAATTTTGGCAGGCAATCTATTAGCTCTTCTTCAGGACAATATAAAACGAATACTGGCCTATTCTTCAATCGCTCATATGGGATATTTGCTAATAGCAATAATTGCCGGTCAAGGAACCATAAGCAACGAAGCGATTACTTATTACCTTCTTGCTTACGTCATCATGACCCTGGGTGCATTTGCTATAACGTCAGTTGTATCAAGTAGTGAAAAAGAATTCGATTCCATTATGGATTACACCGGCTTGTTCTGGCGCAACCCGTGGCTGTCCGCCAGCTTTATTGCAATGCTGCTATCTCTTGCTGGCATACCGCTTACCGTGGGTTTTATCGGCAAGTTTTATATCTTTATGTCTGGCGTCGAGTCGGGGTTATGGGGGTTGCTAATAGCTCTGGTAATCGGCAGTGGTATTGGTTTGTACTACTACCTGAGAATAGTTTATCGAATGCTGTTACCAGTGGAAGAAGGACTTAAATACCGTATCGCCGGAATAGAGAGCATTACGGCTTATGGAGTTATTTCCATATTGGTGTTCCTGCTTCTGCTATTTGGCATCTATCCGGCTCCACTAATGTCCTTGATTGAATCGGTTTCTTCGGTTATCTGATTGCGCCGTTTTTCTTTCGGTTCTCTTTAGTTTTTGAGCAAGATGTCTCGTTTACCCGACTTCTTTTAGTTCATAGCTTCATTATGGATAATTCTTCAGCTAATCAAAGTTCAGTTAATCAGGATTCTTCTAATACAGGGTACTCTCTGCGCATCCCTTTGGTCGCGAGCATCCTCATTCTGATCTTGTTGTTATCTGTTTTGAGTTTTACCAGCAGCAACGCTGTTCTTAAGGGTAAGCAGGAATTTGATCGCCGGAATTTGTATCAATTTTTCGAGGAGGGCAGCTACGATAATGATTTGCTGCTGGATACTTTCCTGATCCCCGCCAGTTCCGATCATGAACAGCTTTTTAATTTACATCTTCTAAACCTTCAGCGGGATAGGTTGGCCTATATTGCTAAAGACGGCGACGAGGTGGTTGCTATTGCAGTGCCCGCCACAGCAGATGATGGCTTTAACGGTCATGTTGAGTTGTTGGTGGCGATCACTATGTTTGGTCGGATATCAGCGGCTAGGGTGATAGACGACCTGAATTCTAATGAGCTATATGGCGTGGTAGATGTAATTCAATCTCAGTGGATGAAGCAATTTACAGGTAACACCATGCGGGACATTCTTGGCACAAGCTGGAAGAAGGTTTCTGCTGACAATGAATATGACCAATTTGTAGGCGCTTCAGTTACACCCAAAACCGTTTCCCAACAGATTTACGATACTCTGGTCTTTTTTCAATCCAACAGAATAGCCTTGATGGCTGGAGAGAGCGGTGGGATTTAAGGATCATTTTTCGGGTCATGCTGGAGACTATGCTCGTGCCCGACCATCCTACCCTCAGGAATTATTTGAGTACCTTCAAGCAAATTGTGAATGTCACGAAAAGGTTTGGGATTGCGGGACAGGAAATGGTCAGGCAGCCCTAGCTTTGGCCAAATATTTTAAGCAAGTCATTGCAACTGATGCCAGTTCATCCCAAATCAGTGAAGCGCCCTCGGCGAGTAATGTCGAATTCAGGGTTTTGGCAGCGGAAGACCCTGCTCTTGAATCCTCTAGTTTTGATTTAGTCACCGTAGCTCAGGCTTTGCACTGGATGGATACAGACGCCTTTTTTAGGAATGCTGACCGAGTTCTAAAAACCGATGGCAGACTCGCGGTTTGGAGCTACGGCCTGCTAAAGGTTAATAGTTATATCGACGAAATAGTAGGGCATCTCTATGAGGCTATCCTTGGTGATTATTGGCCGGAGGAAAGAAGAATGGTAGAAGCTGAGTATGCCGATATCGTGTTCCCTTTTCGGCAAATACAGAGCCGGAGTTTTACGATGTCCTTGAACTGGACTTTGGCAGAGCTATTGGATTTTCTTGGTTCCTGGTCTGCGGTGCAGAGGTACAAAGAGCGTAATAATGCGGATCCACTCGCGCTGGTGGCTGATGATCTTTATGTTGCCTGGGGTGACGCAGAACTACGCGAAGTAAAATGGTCCCTAATACTCAAGTTATGTAGCGGAGGCATACCAGCTTCTACAGTTTAAGGCTTCTTGGTATTCATGTTTATTCAGACTATCATGAGCGGCGCAATAGGCAGCAGCACTGGTAAAGCCACATTAAAATCACGAACAGGTAGCCCATGTCAGCAAGCAAAATATCGGTAATCGGCGGTGGTAGTTTTGGTACGGTTATAGCCAATATTACTGCCGATACAGGGCATGATGTCTGGTTCTGGATGCGCAGCAAATCACAGGCTGCGGATATCAACAAGCATCATGAAAATTCTCAATACCTTCCCGGATACAAACTCAATGAGAGCGTGTTTGCCACGGAGGATATGGTAGAGGCTGTATCCGGCAGCGAAGTAATCTTCGTCGCTGTTCCCAGCAGCTCTTTCCGACAGGTGGTAAAGGAAGTGGTGAAACATGCTTCTGCAGATGCCATTTTGGTTAGCACAACAAAAGGTATCGAACCCGGCACATTCTTGTTAATGAGTCAGGTGCTTAAAGAAGAGGCTCCAAATGCCAGAATTGCGGTGCTTAGTGGCCCTAATCTGGCGAAGGAAATAGCGAGCAAGCAGTTAACGGGCACAGTGGTTGCCAGTAGTGATGAGACTGTCCGCGACCTTGTTAAGAATATTCTCAAATCGGAGTTCTTCAAGGTTTACGCCAATGACGACATGTTTGGTGTTGAGCTTGGCGGGTCGCTTAAAAACATCTACGCAATAATAGCTGGTATCGCTGCCGCCTTGGGAATGGGACATAATACCAACAGCATGCTGGTTACGAGAGCACTTACAGAAATGGCCCGCTTTGGTAAAAAATTAGGTGCTGACCCCATGACCTTTCTCGGTTTGGCAGGAGTTGGTGACCTGGTGGTAACCTGTTCCACTCCATTGAGTCGAAATTATCGGATCGGCTATGCTTTGGGTCAAGGTAAGTCGCTGGAGGATGCCGTCGAGGAAATAGGGCAGGTTGCCGAAGGTGTGAATACTGTCAAAACAGTTAAGGAAAAAGCAGATGAGTTAGGGGTCTATATGCCTCTGGCTAATGGTCTGTATAATATCATCCATAAAGGCGATTCGATTCGTAATATCATTGCTTCTCTAATGCTCAGTGAGCAAGCACTAGATGTCGAATACGAAGCTAATGATGAGAAAACCCTGGGCTAAGCAGCCGATTGTGATTTGCTTGGTCACTACAAAGGAAGAAGTTTGAAATGTCGGATGAATTTGATGAAATTGTTGATAATTTAAAACAGCCATCGAGCTGGGTGCGGCTATTGTTTATGGCTGCATTCGCAGTGGTTCTTTATATCATTCTCATGCCAGTCGTTATAGTGCTCACTATCGCTCAGGCATTGTTCTCTGTTCTTAAGGGAGAACCTAACCCAAATCTACGATATTTTGGTTTAGCTCTAGAAGAGTATATTGGACAGGTAGTGCGCTTTTTGTCGTATAACTCAGAGCATAAACCTTTTCCATTTTCTGATTTTCCTCAAATAGATGATTCCGAAATTGAGCAGGCTGACGCAGAAAAGTCTGAAAAGGAAAATGAAGAAAATACAGCTGAGGAAGAGAAGACTTCAAAGCCGAAGTCGACTGCAAAGAAAAAATCATCTACTGTCAAAAAACCCAGTGCGAAAAAGAAAGCTGTGAAGAAAACTCCAAAGAAAGCCGCGAAGAAAAAACAAGCAGGAGACAGTTCCGGCGAGACTTCCGATTAGAAAAGAGAAGTATCACTGATTGCTCATAGAGAAATTACTATGCTTATATATTTAGTTAGACATGGCGTTGCTGTCGACAAAGCCGAAAGCGATGCTGCCAGGGAATTGACCAGAGAGGGAGTCTTGCAAACTCGGTCAATGGTTGAAAAATGGAAACCTTACTCGCCTACTATAGATAAGGCATTAATGAGCCCTTATCAGCGAGCGAGGCAAACCGCCACAGCATTTCGTATGCTTTTTCCTGCGATGCCTATCGCGGTTGACAAACAACTCGAACCCGGTGGCGACCCATATGGTGTGCTCGATTATATAGAGGCGTGTGAAGCGCATCAGATATTGCTGATTAGTCACAACCCCTTGCTTTCGAATTTGCTGTCAGTAATGGTGGATGGGACTATGGAATCCAACAGGCATGTGGGCAATAGTCATTTGATATGTGTCGCCATGGACATCATTGCCCCTGGTTGTGGTGAAATTCAGTATACTCTGGAGCCATGAATACAAAATCGCTATTCCTTTCTAGATCGACCCTGCTGCTGGCGCTGCTTATGTTGCCTGCAGGAATTCTTTTCGCACAGACTGCTGCTAATTCAAATGCTGCAGGATTTCGAGATCACCCACTGATTAATCCATTTCCCGACTCAGAGATTATTGACATGAGTTTTGACGAGGATGTGAATTACCGAATGGTACTAGGTAGTTTGCAAAGAACTCGTGGTGAAGTAATTCCTGAAAATTCCCAGAGAGTAAGAGGGGATTTGACGAAGATTAATTATGAGATATCGCAGCAGTTTACCGGTGATGATGTCTTCGAATTTTATAAGGAAATGATGTCTGGTGAAAAATTCACTGAACTATTTACTTGCTCCGGTCGCGGCTGCGGCAGTAGTAATTACTGGGCAAACGATATCTTCAAGAACAGGATTCTTTATGGGCCAGAGCGGAATCAACACTATGTTGCTTTCTCTATAAGCACAGATCGCGAAATTGATCCTATGGCGTCCCTCTATATTATTACTCGAGGTAATCGGCGGGTTTATGCTTATTTCGAAATCATTGAAGAAGGAGGTGCGGCAGAACCACCGAATTTGATTAACCCGCAGGAGATGTTGTCGGACCTCAACGACCAAGGAAGTATTATCATTCCTAATATTGAATTCGATGGCAGTGATAGAGTCGCGTCCAGTTCTAACTTAGCGATGTTGATGGCAATTCTTGAATCCGATCCAGAGATGAAGGTTTATCTGGTGGCTCATCTACAGGGTGAACAGGGGTTGGAAAGTCTAGTAGCGCGGTCGCTGGCTCGAGCGAGTTCTTTGAGAAGGGCGCTTATTACTGCAGGTATCGATCCCGCGCGAATCAGCGCTCAGGGCGTTGGTCCATTAGTGCCGGCATGTAGTCAGAATGATTGCGCAGAGCGCATAGAATTGGTTCTGCAATAGATTACTTGTTAAGCAAAGAGAGAAATTCAGCTCGAGTAGATTGGCTATTTCTGAATGCTCCCAGCATGCAGGAAGTTGTCATCACAGAATTTTGCTTTTCGACACCTCGCATCATCATGCACATGTGCTGAGCTTCGATGATGACTGCAGCACCGGCAGCCTCAGTTATTTCTACCATGCAGTTTGCAATTTCGTTAGTGAGATTTTCCTGGATCTGTAAACGTCTGGCAAAAACATCCACTATGCGGGCTATTTTCGACAGCCCGATAACCTTTCCGTTTGGAATGTAGGCGACATGGCACTTTCCAATAAAAGGCAACATATGATGTTCGCACATTGAGTACAGCTCAATGTTTTTAACGATTACCATTTCGTCGGTATCTGATGGAAAAAGAGCGCCATTAATGACTTCGTCAATATTCATTGAGTAGCCATGGGTCAAGAACTCCATTGCCTTGGCTGCACGCTTCGGCGTGTCAATCAGGCCGGCACGGTCGGGATTTTCACCGATTTCCTTGAGAATTTTTAGAAAAGCTTGTTCCATGATCAAACACCGTCAAATTGTTCTTTACTGAGAGCGTAACCCTACGATAACCACTATACGTGGTAAAGCCATTTTCAGACCTTTTTTACAAAACAGAGGCGTGAACTTTGAATATCAAAGATTGCATCACAGCAACCGCAGACAAACTGGCAAATTCAGAAGCCTTCTTTGGTCATGGAACTGACAACCCCATTGATGAGGCGGCTTACTTGATCCTTGAAGGCTTGGAAATTGGCTTCGATGATAATCTGGATTATGAAAGGGAATTAAACAAGGACGAAATGGAAAGGCTTGAGGTCTTGATCAGGCAACGAGTCGAGGACCTCAAACCCGTTGCCTATATTGTTGGCAGGGCATGGTTTGCTGGCCATCCTTTTTACTGTGATGAAAGGGCGCTTGTACCCCGGTCTCCCATTGCGGAGCTAATAGGGAATCATTTCGAGCCCCTGCTAGTCCGTGCACCGGCAAGAATACTGGATCTGTGCACCGGCGGCGGGTCAATTGGAATTGCCAGTGCGCTAGCTTTTCCCAAGGCTACTGTGGAACTGGCGGATATCTCTCTGGATGCTCTGGCACTGGCGAATGAGAATATAGTCTTACACCAGCTTGAGGGTAGAGCTGCCGCTATTCATTCCAATTTGTTCGCCGGTATTGATGGAAAATTTGATCTGATTGTTAGCAACCCTCCCTATGTGGCACGTGATGAAGTCGATGCGCTACCAAATGAATACAGTCACGAGCCGGAATTAGGCTTACTGAGCGAAGACGATGGGCTGGCTATACCTCTTGAGATATTAAGGAATGCGGCCGACTATCTAAAAGAAGATGGTGTTTTAGTTATGGAAGTTGGCTTCAATCACGACATTCTAGCTGAGCGCTTAAAAGATGTGCCCCTACTGTGGTTGGAATTTGAATTCGGTGGTGAGGGAGTGTTTTCACTCACCACCAGCGAGCTTAGGCAGTACAGGGACGCCTTCAATTAGTGTACAATGCCCTGCTTTTTGCAGCGCTCCTAGCCGCATCCGGTAGCTCTCAGTCGCATCTGTGAGTCTTAGTTTGATGCGAGAGCTCATAGATAGAGATTTATATGTCAGGCAATACATTCGGCAAGCTATTTACAGTTACCAGCTTTGGTGAAAGCCATGGGCCGGCGCTTGGCTGTGTGGTGGATGGCTGTCCCCCTGGATTGTCACTGTGCGAAGAAGACATGCAGCGGGATCTTAATCGCCGTAAGCCGGGCCAATCACGCTTTACAACACAGCGGCGGGAAGACGATTCGGTAAAGATTCTGTCGGGGGTTTTCGAAGGAAAGACTACCGGCACGCCTATTGGCTTGCTAATAGAGAATACCGATCAGCGTTCCAAAGACTACAGTAAGATCAAAGATCAGTTTCGGCCCGCTCATGCCGACTATACCTATCACGAAAAATACGGAATTAGGGATTACCGAGGCGGCGGCAGAGCCTCGGCTAGAGAAACCGCGATGCGAGTGGCGGCAGGTGCTATCGCTAAGAAATACCTTGCGGAGCAATTCAGCATCGAAGTTCGAGGCTATTTGAGCCAGCTAGGTCCTATCTGCATTGATACTGTGGACTATGCAGAGATAGAACGAAATCCATTTTTTTGCCCTGATGCCTCGAAAGTAGAGGAGATGGAGGCTTTTATGGCCGCTTTGGGCAAGGAAGGAAACTCTATTGGTGCGCGCATTAATGTTTGCGCCACTAATGTCCCGGTTGGGCTCGGTGAACCAATTTTTGACCGGCTGGATGCGGATATTGCCAAGGCGTTAATGAGCATCAATGCCGTGAAGGGTGTGGAAATCGGTGCGGGTTTTGCCTCGGTTGAACAAAAAGGCAGTGAGCATCGGGATGAGATCACCCCCGAGGGCTTTGAAGGCAACAATTCTGGAGGTGTTCTCGGTGGCATTTCCAGTGGTCAGGATATCCTGGCTAGTATGGCTCTTAAGCCAACTTCTAGTATTCGCTTGCCTGGCCGGTCTATAAATACCGCCGGAGAAGCAGAAGAGGTAGTAACCACGGGTCGTCACGACCCCTGCGTCGGTATAAGAGCTACTCCTATAGCCGAAGCGATGCTTGCCCTGGTGCTGATGGACCATGTTCTTCGAGATCGTGGCCAAACAGGAATTGACCGAAGATCTGGCAACACCACGATCTAGGATCCTGATAGATCAGGGTCTTTTCTCAGTTTGAACTTCACATATATCGAGAAATAAACATTAATAACATACAGTTATAGCACTTAGTTAATAGTTAACATTATTATGGATATTAGTATGAGCAGTAAAACTCTTTACGACAAAATCTGGGATGACCATCTGGTTAAGCAACGTGATGATGGCACTGCATTGATTTACATCGACAGGCACCTGATTCATGAAGTTACCTCGCCCCAGGCCTTTGAAGGCATGCGTCTAGCGGGTCGCAAACCTTGGCGCGTCGATGCTAATTTCGCGACACCTGATCACAATATTCCAACCACTCGAGACGAGCGTGCGCTGGGGCTTGAGGGTATTAAGGATCCAGTATCAAAGATTCAGGTAAAAACCCTGGATGACAACTGTCAGGAATTTGGCATTTTCGAATTGAAAATGACTGATGCGAGGCAGGGTATTGTCCATGTTGTTGGCCCGGAACAGGGTGCTACTTTGCCGGGAATGACTATTGTTTGTGGAGATTCTCACACTTCGACCCATGGTGCCTTGGGCGCTCTGGCCCACGGGATTGGAACATCTGAGGTTGAACATGTTCTCGCTACCCAATGCCTGATGCAGCGAAAGATGAAGAATATGCTGGTTCGTATCGATGGTCAGTTAAACCCTGGTGTCACGGCAAAGGATATTGTCTTAGCCATCATTGGCAAGATCGGTACTGCTGGAGGAACTGGCTACACCATCGAATTTGGAGGTGAGGCCATCAGATCCCTTTCAGTAGAGGGGCGCATGACCGTATGTAATATGGCGATTGAAGCGGGTGCTCGAGCGGGCTTGATAGCCGTTGATCAAACCACACTGGATTACATAAAAGGGCGTCCTTTTGCTCCAAATGGCGAGTTATGGGATCAAGCGGAGGCAGCATGGCGTGGACTTGTCAGCGATGATGATGCGGTTTTCGATTCCATTATTGCTCTCCAGGCGGGAGATATTGAGCCGCAGGTAACCTGGGGTACTTCTCCGGAAATGGTTGCTCCTGTGAGTGGATTCGTTCCTGATCCAGAGTCCGAGAGTGATCCGGCCAAGAAGTCCAATATCCAGCAAGCACTCGGATATATGGGGCTTCAAGGCGGAACAGCGATCAAGGATATCCAGCTGGACTGTGTGTTCATTGGTTCATGTACGAATTCAAGGATCGAAGATCTTCGAGAAGCCGCTAAAGTCGTAGAAGGCAAGCAGGTCGCTCAGAGCGTGGAGTTGGCTATGGTGGTTCCTGGCTCAGGTGTGGTAAAGAAACAGGCTGAAGAAGAGGGTCTTGATAAGATATTCGTGGCTGCAGGCCTTGAATGGCGGGAACCCGGCTGTTCAATGTGCCTGGCAATGAATGCTGATCAACTGGGAGAGGGGAAGCATTGCGCGTCAACATCTAACCGTAATTTCGAAGGACGACAGGGTTTTGGTGGGCGTACTCATCTGGTAAGCCCGGCGATGGCTGCCGCGGCTGCGATCCACGGTCATTTTGTAGATGTAAGAACATTAAATTCATAAATATCAATATATTAAAGAGTTAACATGAACAAATTTATCACTGAAAAGGGAAGAGTTCTTCCCTTGGATAGGGCCAACGTTGATACGGATTTTATTATCCCTAAACAATTCCTGAAGTCGATCAAACGAACCGGCTTTGGGGTGAATCTGTTTGATGAGCATCGTTACCTGGATAAGGGTGAGCCCGATGCGGATAACAGCCAGAGGCCGCTGAATACGGACTTCGTACTGAATCAGCCCAGATACCAAGGTGCGAGCATTTTGCTCGCTCAAGAGAACTTCGGTTGCGGGTCTAGCAGAGAGCATGCTCCCTGGGCGCTGGAAGATTATGGCTTTAGAGCAATTTTGGCTCCGAGTTTTGCAGATATCTTCTTTAATAATTGCTTTAAGAATGGCTTGTTGCCAATAGTGTTGGATAAAGAGCTTATTTCTGGGCTATTTGAGGAAGTTGCTAGCAATGAGGGCTATGAGCTGGAAGTGGATCTGAATCAGCAGCGGATCATCAAGCCCGACGGCAGCTACATCGAGTTCTCGGTAGATGCTTTTCGCAAGCACTGTTTGCTCAATGGCCTCGATGATATTGGTTTGACGCTGGAAGATGCTGACGAAATCAAAGCCTTTGAAGCAGATTGGCGGGAGCGAGCCCCGTGGTATTTTTCAGCCGGGGAATCGGTTTAAATATTATATAAATCAGTAAGATAAGACACAGAGAGTAGAAAATGAGCAAGTATAATGTAGCGGTTGTTGGAGCGACTGGAGCTGTCGGAGAGGCAATACTGAGTATCCTTGAGGAACGGAACTTTCCAGTGGATGAAATTTACCCTTTGGCCAGCGAAAGATCTGCTGGCAAAACGCTTATGTTCAACAATAAAGCTGTGATGGTAACGGACCTTGCAGAATTTGACTTCTCCAAGGCGCAGATCGGTCTTTTTTCCGCTGGGGGCAGTATTTCCGAGGAGTTCGCGCCAAAGGCAGCCGCAGCTGGTTGTGTGGTTATCGACAACACCTCGCATTTTCGCAATGACGACGATATTCCTTTGGTGGTGCCTGAAGTGAACCCCGGTGCTGTCGGTCAATACACCGCTAGAAACATCATCGCAAATCCAAATTGCTCAACAATTCAAATGCTTGTGGCACTTAAACCCATCCATGACGCGGTCGGTATCAAGCGTATCAGCGTTGCCACCTATCAGGCAGTTTCTGGAGCGGGAACCCCTGGAATCGAAGAGCTGGCGCGGCAAACCGCTGAGCTGTTGAATGGGCGAGAGTCGGAAAGTGAGACTTTCTCAAAGCAAATAGCTTTCAATGCCTTACCTCATATCGATCAGTTTATGGATAACGGCTACACCAAAGAAGAAATGAAGATGGTTTGGGAAACCCGGAAGATCTTCGGGGACGAAAGTATTCAGGTGAGTGCGACATGCGTGCGAATCCCCGTGTTTTATGGCCATTCAGAGGCTGTACAGATCGAAACAAGCAAGCCGATATCTGATCAGGAAGTACGAGAATTGCTGTCCCATGCCCCGGGAGTAACTGTTATAGATGAGCGCCAGGATGGCGGTTATCCAACAGCTGTAACTGAATCTGCGGGCCAGGACGCAGTTTTTGTCGGAAGAATCCGTCAGGATATATCCTTAGAGAATGGAATAAGTCTGTGGGTAGTGTCGGATAACGTGCGAAAAGGGGCTGCTCTTAACTCCATTCAAATAGCTGAAGAGTTGATAAAAAGCTATTTATAATGAATACTTGCAAGCTCTAGTGAAGAAAGAATCTTAATATTTGAAAGCAGGTTTAGCGTAGTGTTCACTAACATAAGTGAAGCGCTGACAAAAAGATTGAGACTTCAGTTTAAAAGCAAAACCGGATACTGAAAAAGAGAAAGGGACTATGTCGCGTAAATTTGTCGCAATACTAAGCATTCTACTATGTAGCGTGGCGACACAGGTATATGCCCTTGGCTTGGGAACAGTTTCTGTTGAGTCTGCATTAAACCAACCCCTACGATTAAGAATTGAAATCCTTCAACTTGGAGATACCAGGCTGCAGGACGTTAACGTTCAGATGGCATCGCCTGATGATTTTGAGCGCTTCAATATCGATAGAATAGGCTTCCTGTCTAATATACGGTTCGCCGTAGAGAGCACTGCACAGGGCAATGTGGTCATCCTGACTAGCAATCAGATAGTACGCGAGCCTTACCTTAGTTTTATTTTGGAAACTCGCTGGCCTAATGGCAGGTTGTTGAGCGAACACACTATCTTGCTGGACCTTCCAGTATTTGATGAGCAGCAATCTCCTGCCGAGGTTCGACAGCCCATCAGTCCGATATTGCAGGCTCCTAGTCAATCACAGTCTGCGGCTCAACCCTTTGTCGATCAGGCTTCGGGTGCAGCTTCAAGCGTTACTTCGCCTGCAGTGACTGCACCTTCGTCTGCAGCAGCCGACGCTTCCTCTGCGGCAAATATCCAGCCAGAGCAAATATCACCTCAAGAAGACGAGTTGAACTCAACACAAATCGAACCAGCAGTGGAGCAAGAAGAAACAGCTGTCATTGATGATGTACTGGCTGAGGAAGTAGTTGAAGAGAGCACAGAAGAGATAGCTGAAGAAGTTGCTGAAGAACCGGTTAATGAAGAGATTGCAGAAGTAACTCCGGAAGTGGAAGAGCCTTCCGTGGATGCTACTTCGGAACCTGAAGCGCCTGTGACAATCGAAACAGATGCCAATGACACCCTATCTGACATAGCCCTGCAGCTTCGTCCTAATGATTCCGTATCCATTCAGCAAACCATGCTGGCAATTCAGGCGCTTAACCCTGACGCCTTTGCAGAAGGCAATATCAATCGTATGCGCAGCGGGCAGGTACTTCGGATTCCTTCCCTGGCTGATATTGAAGCGATCGATCAGCGAGAGGCTGTGGAAGAAGTTTCTCGCCAGAATCAACAATTTGCCCAGGTTGATGTTCAGCCCCTCGCCGCACCAGCATCAGCAACACCGGATCAGGATGACGCACCTCAGGGTCAGTTGAGTGTTGTAACAGCCGAAGATGCTATCGATGCTAGCGGCGGAACTACGCAATTGGATTCGGCTGAAAACAACGAGCTCGATGAAAGAATTTTGGAATTGGAAGCGCAGTTAGCGGTACGCCAGGAAGAGGCTGATCGAGCACGAATCGAACGAGATGATCTTGAAGCGCGTCTGCAAGAAATGGAATCTCAGATTAGTGCCGCACAGGAAATTATCAGGCTGCAGGATTTACAGTTGGCTCAGCTTCAGCTAGAACTCGCTGAAGCGGCAGAGCAAGCCCAAGTAGAAGCACAGCAACAGGCTCAAGTGGATGCTGTGCAAGCAGCTGCTCAGGAACCAATGCCTACATCGACAAACCTTGCTGATGATGTGATGCGTATTCTTGGCGGGAATAGCCTGTTTATGATTTTCGGAGTGGTGCTGGCGGTATTGCTAATCGTCGTATTGCTTTTGCGTCGAAACCGAGCGGTTAAGCTGGAAGATGAAGAACTTGATGAGATAGCCGAAGGTCGCGACGACACAGAAACTGAAACAGCGGAAGAACAAATCAAGAGCAGTGATGACGGGTTCGAAGATTTTGGCCCAGCGGAAATGGATGAAGAGCTAGATGGCATTATTGGTTCTGATGTGGGCGAAGAGAAGGACGATAGCAATCCTGTTTATGATGCGCTGAGCCGAGGAAGAGAATTTATTAACGCAGGCAACTATGCGCGAGCAATAGGCTTGCTGACGGCCTCTCTTAATGAACAGGGTGAGAATGATGAAGTTCGTCTAACTCTGGCTGAGGCCTACGCTCGCGAAGGTGACAGGCATGGATTCGATGAGCAGCTAGCTGTGTTTGGTGACACAGATAATTCAGATGTTAGTGAAAAGCTTACAGAGTTGCGACTAATTCTCGATGAGGTGCCTGCAAGCGAAAGTGGTTCTACAGTTGTTGATTTTGATGATTCTGATTCCAAAACAGATAGTGCGGAACCCGCTGATACTGAAACAGACAAAGAAGCAGATAGCACGGAAACTCAGTCATTTCTTGATGATTTGGGAATTGATCTAGATGCCTTTGACGATGATGAAGCCTTTCATGAAAACGAAGAAGGCGAGCCGAAGGAGCAAGAAGAGCCAGCCGCGCCGGAAATTGAAGAAGAGTCCTCCTCTGCTATTGATCTTGATGTGCTTGAGCCAGATGATATGGGCATGACTTTCGATTTGGCAGATGATTCGGGCTCTGAACAAGAGAACGGTGATGAAGAAGCTTCAGCGGAAAGTGAAACCGCTTCAGACAGTGAAGATAATAGTCAAATAGAAGAAGTTGAGTTTGAAGTAAGCGATAAAGAAGACACGTCAGCTGCATCCCCAGAAGACGAAATAGATTTAAGTGAATTTGAAGTGGCCGCTTCCGACACTGATTCAGCCGAAGAATTGTCTACCGATGATGAAGATTATCTTGATCTCGACGCTATGGAAGCGGGCGAGGTTGAAGACGAAATCGAATTTGATATTGAAGCAGACACCGACGCAGATAATAAAGATTCGGTTGAGTCGGCAACAAGCCAGACTGACGACAGCCTCAGCGATGATGATTTGGAGTTTCTTTCCGATGATGACGAGATAGAAGTTGAGTCGGCGGGCGAAGTTGAAGATAACGAAGATTTCGATGATGATGAGGCTGCAACCAAATTGGAGCTTGCCTATGCCTATCAGAAGATGGGCGACATCGAAGGTGCAAAAGAGATTCTTCAGGAAGTTGTCAGAGAAGGCACTGAAGACCAGGCCAAAGAAGCAGAGAAACTACTTTCCACTCTCGATGCTTCTTGATTAAACCGCCCAGCCTAAGTGACGCAAGCAAGTGTCCAATCCTCAGTTAGATAAAGAACAAACTTATCGCATAGCTTTGGCACTTGAATATGTCGGCGCTAGCTATTCAGGCTGGCAGAAACAATCTGCTCCCCAATTGAATACTGTTCAGCATGAACTGGAACAAGCCCTTTCTAAAATAGCTGATCATAAAGTCACTGTTAGCTGTGCGGGAAGAACGGATTCCGGGGTTCACGCTACGTGCCAGGTGGTACATTTTGAATGCAAAATCGATCGCGGGGAGAAAGCGTGGGTCATAGGAAGCAATAGTATATTGCCTCCGGACATAAGGGTGGTTTGGGCGCGCAATGTCAGTGACGACTTTCATGCTCGATTCAGTGCGCTGTTTCGGCGCTATCAATACGTAATTCTGGAAGGGAAGGTTGAGAGCGCAATACTGGCCGGGCGTGTCACACAGCAGCGCCCGGGGCTGGATCATCATGCAATGAATGAAGCGGCTCAGTTGTTGCTAGGGGAGCGTGACTTTACCTCATTTCGGGCGGCGGGCTGCCAATCGAAAACTCCTAATAGGAATGTGCACGCGGTTTCAGTTACTCGAAGTGGAAATTTTGTATTGTTGGATATTCAGGCTAACGCCTTTTTGCAGCATATGGTGAGGAATATAGCCGGGTCGCTACTGTCGATTGGACGCGGGGAGCAAGATCCGCGCTGGATTGGCCAACTGTTGGACGCAAGAGATCGAGGCAAGGCGGGAGTAACGGCGTCACCAGACGGGCTATACCTCGTTGGTGTTGGCTATCCAGCTGAATTTAATTTACCGGACTGTCTTATCTTTCCGCCGACAAACAGTCCGCCGATAAACAATCCGCCAATAAACAACTAGATGCATAGGCTGGTGTGGCGGAATTTGTTAGAATGAGATCTTTCACCAGCCTTCAGAATAGCCTTGCATAAGCCCTGGATTAAAATTTGTGGTATTACCCGGCATGAGGACGCTTTATTAGCGGCCCAACTTGGCGCGGATGCTATTGGGCTGAATTTTTATGCTGATAGCCCGAGAGTGATAAATGTTGAGCAGCTTGAGGATATTGTAGGAGAGCTTGATCAAAAAATATTGGTAGTAGCCCTATTCGTGAACCCCGATCGTGAACTGGTTGATTCTGTAATAAGTACCGGCAAGGTGAATTTTCTTCAATTTCATGGCAGTGAATCACCTTCATTCTGCGAGTCGTTTTCCTTACCGTATATGAAGGTTTTCAGAGTTGGTGAGTCGGAAAATTTGATTGCCGATATTAGGGCTTATAGTTCGGCGAGATATATTTTATTAGACAGCTTTGATGTGTGCGCCTTTGGTGGCACGGGCAAGACCTTTGACTGGCCTGTCGCTGCAAAACTAGTAAGCGAGCTCGATGTGGATCTGGTGGTAGCCGGTGGCTTAAGTCCAGAGAATGTTGCCGAGGCGGTAGCGCTTATCAAGCCCTTTGGTGTGGATATCAGCAGTGGTGTAGAAGCAGAGAAAGGCATCAAGGATGCAGAGAAGATGAAACTATTTATTGAAGGAGCAAGTAAGAGTGTCTGAGCAAGAATCTAGTCAAAGTCAATTTGATGGCCCTGATCTATCAGGTCATTTCGGTCCCTATGGTGGAACCTTTGTTGGTGAAACCCTTATAGCCGCTGTAGAAGAACTTGCAGAAATTTATGGCAAGCTAAGCAAGGACGAAGATTTTTGGCGTGAATATGATTATGAGCTAAAGCACTATGTTGGCAGACCGTCTCCCTTGTATTTTGCTGAGCGTCTAACAGCAGCAGCCGGAGGTGCTCAGGTTTATCTGAAGCGCGAAGACCTTAATCACACCGGTGCTCATAAGATTAATAATACTATCGGCCAGGCTCTGATAGCGAAGCGAATGGGCAAGCCCCGAATCATCGCTGAGACTGGCGCCGGACAGCACGGCGTAGCCAGCGCGACAGTCGCTGCCAGGCTTGGCCTGGAGTGCCACGTTTATATGGGTGCGGATGACATCGTTCGTCAGGCGCCAAATGTATATCGTATGAAGTTGCTCGGGGCGAACGTGATTTCCGTGGACTCAGGGTCTTCAACCTTGAAAGATGCCATGAATGAAGCGCTGAGAGACTGGGCTACAAATGTTGATAACACTTATTACATTATCGGCACAGCCGCAGGCCCCCATCCCTATCCTCAACTGGTGCGAGATTTCCAATGCGTCATAGGCCGAGAAGCCCGTGAGCAAAGTTTAGAGCAGATAGGCAGGCTTCCGGATGCGCTGGTTGCCTGTGTTGGTGGCGGTTCCAATGCCATCGGTTTGTTCCACCCGTTTTTAGAAGATGAAGAAGTTGCAATGTACGGTGTGGAAGCAGGCGGTCTAGGCATCGATAGTGGTAAACATGCAGCGCCACTCAGCGTTGGTAAGCCAGGAGTGCTCCATGGCAATCGCACTTACCTGATGAGCGACGAGGGCGGGCAAATCTTAGAAACCCATTCCGTGTCTGCCGGCCTCGATTATCCGGGTGTAGGTCCAGAGCATTCCTGGTTAAAAGATATTAAGCGAGTTAACTATGTTTCGGCGAATGATGAAGAAGCTCTGGCTGCTTTTCATCAGCTAACCAGGCTGGAAGGAATCATTCCTGCCCTGGAGTCCAGCCATGCTGTTGCTTACGGTATGGAGCTAGCGGCAACTATGAAGAGTGATCAGAATATAGTGATCAATCTCTCCGGTCGCGGTGACAAGGATATCGAAACAGTTGCGAAGATAGAGGGGATTGAGCTGTAGCAGGGCTGACAGCAGAAAACGAAAATGAGCAGAATTAAGCAGGTCACAGATAACGCAAAGCTAAACAATCGCAAGCTGTTGATACCTTACTTGGTGTCAGGCGATCCAAACCTGGCATCTACACTCAGCTTGATGCACGGTTTAGTGAAGGCCGGAGCCGACATAATTGAATTGGGCATACCATTTAGTGATCCGTCTTCCGACGGCGCTGTAATTCAACGTGGAGTCGAACGCGCCCTTGCAAAAGGTACTCAATTGAAGGATGTCATGTCATTGGTGCGGCAGTTTAGGGAGAAAGATGAGTCTACGCCCATTGTGCTTATGGGTTATTTAAATCCAATTGAATACATGGGGTATGAATCCTTTGCAGCATTGGCGGCGGATTCAGGTGTTGATGGGGTGCTTATTGTAGATATGCCACCTGTTGAGTCAGGTGAACTGCACGGTATTTTGAAATCCGCAGGTATAGATACCATCTATCTGGTGGCTCCGACCACTAGGGAAGCTCGTCTCCAGTCTATTTGTGGTCTCAGCTCTGGCTACCTCTACTATGTTTCATTGAAGGGAGTTACCGGCGCGGCTATTAGTGATTATGGTGAAATTGAAGCAAATATCAGTCGACTTAGGGCGTATACACAGCAGCCGATTGTCGTAGGATTTGGAATAAAAGATGCTGATAGCGCCAAGGCTATGGCGGCGATCTCTGACGGCGTAATTATAGGTAGTGCGCTGGTGGACAAGATTGCCCTGTTGGCTGATCAAGATTCTCAGGATAATGCTGATATAGTACGGACTACAGAGATTATTGGGCTTGCACGAAAAGCTATAAACGACTTAATATAGGTCTTATAACATATTGATATTACGGATTTAAAATGAGCTGGATTGACAAAATACTACCGTCTATCGCGAACGCCCCGGGGGAGAGCAAGAAATCTGCTGTGCCGGAAGGCGTATGGAAGAAATGCCCGCGCTGCGACGCTATGTTGTATAAAAAATCCCTCAGTGAGAACCATGATGTCTGCCCTAAATGTGATCATCATTTAAGGATCGCTGCACGTCGACGCTTGGAATTGTTTCTGGATAGCGGCGGACAAGAAGAGCTAAACAGCGAGCTCGAGCCTGTAGATTTGCTCAAATTCAAGGATCTTAAGAAATACAAAGATAGGCTTGCTGCTGCTCAAAAAGGCACTGGCGAGAAAGATGCCCTTATCGTAATGAAGGGGGCAATTAATGGTACCCCAGCAATTGTTGCAGCCTTCGAATTCGCCTTTATTGGCGGCTCTATGGGCGCGGTAGTGGGTGAAAAGTTCACTCAGGCTGTCAACACCTGTATTAAAGAAGGCCTACCGCTGATCTGTTTTTCCACCAGTGGCGGTGCGCGCATGCAGGAAGCATTGATTTCCTTGATGCAAATGGCCAAGACTTCAGCGGCGCTACAGAAGCTGAAAGAGGAGTCATTGCCTTATATTTCGGTTTTGGTGGACCCAGTTTATGGTGGAGTTTCCGCCAGTCTTGCGATGTTGGGTGATATCAATATTGCGGAACCAAATGCCTTGGTAGGCTTTACCGGACCAGACGTTATTCGGCAAACTGTAAGAGTTAAATTGCCCGAAGGCTTTCAGCGAAGTGAATTCCTACTGGAGCACGGCGCTATCGATATGATTGTTCATCGCCGGGATATGCGTGGCAAGATAGCCTCAATTCTGGACAAGTTAATGCATCATCGAAACTCAGCCCCTAAGGCGATCACCAGCTAGGATATCAGCCTCGGCGTCGCTCCCCGGAAGATTGTAATGCTCTCGAAAGATAGCTCGCTTGATAGCTGGCTGGCACATATTTCAAGTGTACACCCACGAGAAATTGACTTAGGCCTTGATCGCATCTCGAAGGTCGCTGCTCGACTACTTCCAGCTCGGCCCGGAAAGTTCGTAGTTACTGTTGCAGGAACCAATGGCAAAGGCAGCAATGTTGCCGCTATGGAAGCCATGCTTATTGCGAATAAATTTTCCACTGGCGCATTTACCTCTCCTCATATTTCCAGATTCAATGAACGTATCCGGCTTAACGGCCAGGATGTCAGTGATGAAGTGCTGATTAGTGGCTTGCTGGCAATCGAGTCTTGTCGTCAGGGTGAGTCACTTAGTTATTTCGAATACTCCACCCTGTTAGCGCTGTTGATATTCGCCGAGGTTGAAGTGGATGTTGCAATTCTTGAAGTAGGTTTGGGGGGTAGGCTTGATGCAGTAAATCTGATCGACCCGGATGTTGCAGTGATTACCAGCATCAGTATCGATCACGAGGACTGGCTCGGATCTGATCTGGATGGGATTGCAGCAGAGAAGGCGGGAATCATGCGTGAAAATGTTCCCACAGTGTGCTGCGATGAGTTTCCCAGTAAAAGTATCAACGAAAAGGCAGAGGCGATTTCTTCCAGGCTCTATGTGATGAACCAGCATTATTCAATGCAGGCAATTGAGAGGGATCAGGCCTGGATGTGGTCAGGGCTTAACGTCAGCAATGTGCCGATTGAGTGCGGGCCCATTGCAAACAAAAGCATTCATTTTTCAAATTTGGCCAGCGCGATGCAGGCGCTTGCTCTTTTGCCTCTGGATATCGATTGGCAACTCGCAGCCAAAGCGCTGGCTCAGTTGCATCTGGCGGGTCGATTTGAGTTACGCAGGGATAGAAAAAGCGGATGTCCCGTCATATTCGATGTCGCTCACAATCCGGCCGCGGCAACACTTTTGGCCGCTAATTTAGAAGGCCTGCAGGCGGGGCATGAGGCTTATGGAACTATTGCTGTAGTACTGGCTGTGATGGCAGATAAAGATGTAGAGGAAATGGTTTCATCCTTAGAATCCTGCTCCGACTTCTGGTATATTGCGCAGGTCGATGAGGCACGTTCGATGCCGGTCTCAGAGCTAAATGAACGCCTGAAAAATCGAGCTTTTTTCCAACAGGAGAAAACACAGCTTGAATGCTTCGAAAGTGTTTCGGAAGCCTATGAAAAGGCTTGCGAATTGAACCCTGAACGAGGTTTGGTAGTGGTAAGCGGTTCTTTTTTCACCGTTGCCTCAGTCCGGGACAAAAGTGACGCACTGTAACTAAATGACAACTAGTATATGACTACTGGAGTTTCTTCAGCGTGAATCAAGGTACTAAACAGCGAATTGTTGGTACTGTAGTCCTGCTCGCGCTGGCCTTGATTTTCTTGCCCATTATTTTTGACGGCGAAGGAAGTTATCAGGACGACCTTGCTAGCAGAATCCCTGACCCCCCGATTATTTCCATACTTCCCGAACCGATGCAGACTCGACCGGTGATCATCGCCAATACAGATGCAATAAATCTTAGTGATGAAACCTCAGCAAATCAGCAAGCATCTAACGACGAGCAGTCGACTGCTACAGGCTCAGCCGAAGACCCATCTGCGTCAGCGATCGATGCAGACGAAGAAAATACTGTCGAGGTAAGCAGCTCTGAAGCGGTCTTTACCCGGGAAATCCCTCAACTTGCCAGCAATGGATTACCAGAAGGCTGGAGTGTACGTTTAGGCTCTTTCTCCGACTCGAGCAACGCATCAAAGCTTTTGCAAGATTTGCTGGAGGCAGAATACAAAGCGTATTCACGAGTTATTCAGCGAGATCAGGGAGAACTGACGGCTATATTTGTTGGGCCCTGGCTAGATCGAAATCGAGCAGATGATTATCAGCAGACGCTGGAGGAAGAATTTAATCTAGCGGGTCTGGTTGTTCCCTATGAGATCGAGAAGTTATAAGCACAGGCGCGTGTGTCTCCATGAACGAAGTTGATATAGCGATATTAGTAGTTATCGGTCTCTCCTGCCTTTTTGGTTTGTGGAGGGGGCTGATAAAAGAAGTGCTTTCATTGGTGACCTGGATCGCAGCTTTGCTGGTAGCCAGGGTATACAGTCAAACTCTCTCAGACCTGATGACAGGGATGATTGAAAATGAAGGTGCTCGCTATGTGGCAGCATTTGCATCGCTATTTGTCATAGTGATGATGTTGGGGACTCTGCTAAACCACCTCATGTCAAAGCTACTTACAATAAGTGGTCTAAAGTTCGCAGACAGGGTTTTTGGTGGAGTGTTTGGAGTCGCCAGGGGCGTGATTATTGTATTGGTTATTATGTTTATCACCAGCGTATTCGTTTCAGAGACCCAGCGCTGGCAGCAATCGGTTCTTATTCCTTACGGCATGGATTTGATCGAGCGCTCGCAGATTTTTATTGGGGATATTAATAGCGTCGAGACGCCTAATTCAGATAGCTCACTCACGGAGTAAATATGTGCGGATTGGTTGGGGTTGTAACAGGTAAAGACGTTGGTGTCTGTCTCTATGACGCGCTGACGGTACTACAGCATCGAGGGCAGGATGCTGCGGGCATCATGACCAGTGATGGCGGCAAGTTAAACCTGCGTAAAGATAACGGCCTGGTTAAAGATGTTTTCCGTACACGGCATATGCGAAGACTTACGGGTCAAATGGGAATAGGGCACGTCCGCTATCCCACAGCCGGTAGTTCGAGCCCAGCGCTGGCACAGCCATTCTATGTAAACTCTCCTTATGGTCTAAGCCTGGTTCATAATGGAAATCTCACCAACACCAAAGAGTTATTACGAGATCTTTTCAAGGAAGATCTTCGTCACATCAACACCGATTCAGATTCGGAAGCTTTGTTGAATGTATTTGCCCATGAACTACAGCGTCGTAATAAAGTTAAGGCAACACCTGAGGATGTTTTTGCAGCCGTTGCCGGTGTGCACAATCGCTGCCGTGGTGGTTTTGCCTGTGTGGTGATGATTGCGGGATACGGTCTGGTTGGTTTTAGAGACCGAAACGGTATCAGGCCATTGGTCTTTGGTAGCCGTGAAGGAGAAAACGGTAAGGAGTATATGCTCTCATCTGAATCCGTCGCCCTGGATTCTCAGGGATTTACCGTCGAGCGAGATGTGGCTCCCGGCGAAGCGGTGTTTATTGATGTTAAGGGGAATTTCCACAGTCAGCTGTGTACAGAGCCTGGCGAGCACACGCCTTGCATCTTTGAGCACGTGTATTTCGCGCGACCGGACTCCCTCATGGACAGTATCTCAGTCTATAAGGCTCGGCTTCGAATGGGTGAGAGGCTCGCAGACAAGCTTCTCAGGCAGCGCCCCGATCATGATATCGATGTGGTAATTCCTATACCCGATACCAGCAGAACGTCGGCTCTAGAGCTAGCCAATCGTCTTGGCATTAAATATCGAGAAGGTTTTGTTAAGAATCGATATATCGGTCGCACATTTATCATGCCGGGTCAGAGTCAGCGAAGAAAAAGCGTTAAGCAAAAGCTCAATGCTATCGAGTTGGAGTTTCGCGGAAAAAATGTCTTACTAGTTGATGATTCCATTGTCAGGGGAACTACCTGTCAGCAGATTATCCAGATGGCGAGAGAAGCGGGTGCCAATAAGGTTTATTTCGCTTCTGCTGCACCAGCAATTCGCTATCCAAATGTATATGGCATCGATATGCCATCAGCATCGGAGTTAATAGCTGCAGGAAAGACTGACGAAGAAATTGAGAAAGCTATCGGCGCCGACTGGTTAATCTATCAGGATCTAGATGATCTCGTGGCGACGGCTTCGGAAGGAAATCCAGCTATCAAGAAGTTCGAATGCTCGGTATTTAATGGAGAGTACATAACAGGTGATGTAGATGAAATTTATTTAAGGCGCCTGGAAAACACTCGCAATGATAATGCCAAAAAATCAAAGAAAAAGAAAAGCAGTCAGCACAAGGAACAGAACCTGGTTTCAGATTTTCAAAATGATTCTTAAAGGTGGTTCCTGAATCTAGAGAAGAGAGTATTGGATGTTTTCAGTAAACGCAGAAAAGAAGTCGGAAGAACGCACTGATATTGTCGAGAACAATGCTTCTCGTCAGGTGCAGATAGCTGTCGATGAGGTTGGCAAAGCGCTGTTAGGTAAGGATCATCAGATCCGCCTTGCATTGTGTTGCCTTTTTTCAGGTGGGCACCTGCTGATTGAAGATTTACCAGGAATGGGAAAGACAACTCTTTCCTACGCATTAGCCAAGGCAATGGGGCTTGATTATAACCGCATTCAATTTACCAGCGATTTGCTACCAGCAGACATTCTGGGAATTTCAATTTATGATCAGAACACCAGTGGTTTTACCTTTCACCCCGGACCTATTTTTAGTCAACTGGTGTTGGCGGATGAGATCAATCGAACTACACCTAAAACCCAGAGCGCCTTGTTAGAGGCAATGGAAGAGCGCCTTGTTAGAGGCAATGGAAGAGCGGCAGGTCACTGTTGAGGGGGAGACGCGAGAGCTTCCTGAGCCTTTCTTCGTGATTGCTACGCAAAACCCAGTCACCTTGGCAGGAACATATCCACTACCTGAATCCCAGCTGGATAGATTCTTGATGCGCCTACGACTGGGATACCCTGATCAGCGTGCTGAGCGAGAACTGTTAGAAATGAACACGGAGAGGGATAAGGTAGAAACTATTCAGCAATGCCTCAGTGAAGAGGATGTGGCTTCCTTTAGGAAGCAGTCTGCAGATGTTACGGCCAGTGAATCCTTACTGGACTACGTGCAACGAATTATCAATTTTACCCGCGGCAAAGATGAATTTCATTTTGGTTTGTCTCCGCGAGGAAGTCTGGCCGTCATGCGGGCATCGAAGACCTGGCCCTAATGTGCGGTCGTAATCATGTTATTCCCGAAGATGTTCAAGCTATCTTACCTGCTGTGGTTGAGCATAGGCTAAGAGCAACAACAGATGATGATGGGCACACCGGAGCTTCTCTAGTGCAGCGACTACTTAACGAAGTCGATGTAATCGATTAGTCCTTGTTTATTTCCTGACCCCAATACGTAGGTAATGGTTTTATGGCCTTGGATTTAGGGGCGAGATGGGATAAAAAATTCCAGCAATGGATGGCTTCCCGCATTCCTCCCAGGGAAAGCGTTACTCTCGATCGGAAAATTATCTATATCATTCCTAGTTCTAATGGCTTGATGTTCGTTGTCGCAGCGGGCCTAGTGTTTATTGCTGCTATAAATTACGCAGTTAGCCTGGCCTTCGGCTTGGCATTTTTGATGGTGAGTATTTTTATTCTTGCCATACTGCATTGTTTCAATAATTTGAATCAGCTTACTTTTACTGGCTTGGCAAGCAGGGCTGTATTTGCTGGCGAGCAGGCTACATTCCGCGTGAAGATCACTAGGTCTCCAACTCGTAAGCATGAAGCCTTGCATCTGAATTTCCCTGGTGAAAACAGCAGCCATGCGGACCTTTTCATTAACGATCAGGTAGAAGTTGATGTCTTTGCAGCTGCTTCAAAAAGAGGGTATTTCAAGGCGCCACTGTTAAAAACAACTACGTATTATCCTTTGGGGCTTTGTCGCGCCTGGTCGGTTCTTGATTTGAATTTACGCTGCCTTGTGTATCCTAAACCAATACCGTTTGTTATGAGTCAATTCAATATCGGATCTGGCGGCACTGATGATTCGGCAATTATCAAGGAAGGAAGTGAAGATTTTTACGGCCTGCGTGATTATGTCCCAGGAGACTCTATGCGCCAGGTTGCATGGAAGAATGTAGCTCGTGGTCAGGGGATGCAGGTAAAACAGTTTGTAGACTACGTCGACAATAAGGTTTGGCTGGATTGGGATATGTTTTACGGTTTTAACACAGAAGAGCGACTGTCTCGTCTATGTTATTGCATTCTCAAATTATCCAAACAGGATAAGCCCTTCGGGATGAAAATTCCGGGCTCTGAAATACCTCCGGATACCGGTCCTGAACATAAAAAGAAGCTATTGCGCACTCTTGCGCTTTTTGGGGTGGAATAGTGGATATCAGCTATCAGATTCCTCGAACTGCTCTAGTCTGGATATTGATTTCGGTAGTTATGGTTGTGCTACCGCAGAGTTTAAGAATACCCGCCTGGATTTCCATTATTGCCCTTGGTTGCGTGATCTGGCGAGTATTGATATTTACTGGAAAGTTAAATTACCCAAGCCGCTTGATGCGAGTTGGAGTTGTGCTGTTTACTGTGGCTGTTTCTATTTCCCAAATGCGAAATATCGGAGTTGGTCTGGACTCTGCTGCAAGTTTGCTGGTTCTCGGTTTTGTTTTTAAATTAATAGAAATGCGCCAGAAGAGAGATATCTATGTGGTGATAGCTCTTTGTTTTATATTAAGCATGGTCTCCTTTCTTTATTCCCAGAGTGTTGTGGCGACGCTATATATCGCTGCCTGTGTAGTGGTGATTACCGGAGCGATGATTTCACTCAATCGCTCGGTATTGATATCGGACAATTCAGGAACAATAAGACTTGCTATGAAACTCTCTATGCAGGCCTTGCCATTGACCATAGTTTTGTTTGTAGTATTTCCCAGAATCGCGCCGTTATGGGCAGTACCTATCTCTAGTAACGGTAGTACTACCGGTGTAAGCGATGAGATGGCCCCTGGAGATATCAGTCAGCTCGGCCGCTCTGGGGAATTGGCATTTCGGGTACAGTTTGAAAACGGTGCTCAACCTTTTCATTCGGAGCTCTACTGGAGAGGGTTGGTATTAGATGACTTCGATGGGGTCACCTGGCGTCGAACCAATAGCTCATCTTCTTCGTCCTATGGTCGCGCTGCAGCGTTATCGGACTTTAACTTCAATTGGCAGGACAGGGTCAACACCGACGGTAATCCGATTTACTACAATGTGATTTTGGAACCGACACAACAACCCTGGATTTTTGGGCTTCACCTGGCTGAAGATCAAAGTAACAAATATTTTCAGAGCAGAAATTTCGAATTATTTAATAACGGCCTGATTACCCAGAGGACGAGTTACGATCTCAGGTCGTGGCGTAGCAATCAAACAGATGTGACACTCCTGGATAGCGGCCGTAGGCGCACAACAAGCCTTCCTGACGATGATGGTAACGAACAGAGCCGTCGGTTCGCTCAGCAGCTGCGCAGTAGCGTCAATAGCGATAGAGATTACGTCTATGCTGTTTTGGCGAACTTTCAACAGAGCGAATTCTATTACACTCTCAATCCTTCCTTGCTCGGCGATAATCGTATTGATGATTTCCTGTTTAATACCCGGGAAGGATTTTGCGAGCACTATGCCAGTAGCTTTGCTTATCTGATGCGTGCCGTTGGTATTCCGTCGAGGGTGGTTGTGGGCTATCAAGGGGCTGAGTACAACCCTTACGAAGACTATATGATGGTCTATCAATATAACGCCCATGCCTGGAATGAGGTTTGGTTGGAAGGGGAAGGTTGGGTTCGCTTCGATCCAACTTCAGCTGTCTCCCCTGAAAGAATTGAACTGGGTGTTGAGGCTGCTTTGGCAGATGATCCTGCATTCATGGAGGATGGCCTGTTTTCTGCAGTTCGAAGAGGCAACATAGATTGGATTAACGCCATGCGATTGCGCCTGGATGCTATTGAGTATGAATGGAATCGTCGCGTCGTTAACTATAATGAAGACGTTCAGTTTGAAGTATTTGAACAAATTCTAGGAGAGGTTACGGAAGAGAAGATTCTCATGCTGCTTATCGGGCTGGCTAGTGTAGCTCTGGCGGTTGTTGGATTCACAGTGATTCGCTTCGATCCTCCTTCACCACAGACGCCAGTCAATAAATTCTATAAACAGGTATTGTGCAAGGAGCTGAGGAAGATTGGTCTGGAGCGGGCTCCAGGAGAAGGGCCGCAAGCTTTTTGTGCAAGGGTTTCACGGGAAAGACCTGAGTTGGCTGGGCCGATGGCGGAAATTACTAAGCTGTATATTCAATTAAACTACGGAGAGAAAACGGTAGAACAGGAAACCATTAAAACAGAGCTACGAAAAATGAAGAGCTTGTTTCAGCAATTGCGAACTAGTGTTTAACCGCCCGAGAGCTTTACATCCTTAAAGTGCTTCGCCATTTCAGTCTTCAATTTATCCCGATGATCTCCCTGAATTTCTATTACTCCATCTTTAACAGTTCCACCTGAGCCGCATAGAGCTTTCAACCGCTTCGATAGTTTTTTTAGTTCAGCTTCCGGCAAAGGGCATCCTCGAATAAGCGTCACTCCCTTGCCTTTTCGGCCCTTACTTTCTCGAGAAATTCTTATAGCTGGTTCTGTGTTTTGTACAGGTTTAAGTTCTGACGAACGACATTTACAATTTTTTAGAGGTTTATGGCAGCCGCGACAGATACTGTCTCCAGCGGTACTGAACACCAGTCGTGACTCACTCATTGTAGTGGATCACGACTTGTAAAGAGGGGGGAGTGCATACTGCTGTTCCTGCAGTTCTTGCTTTCTTTTTTGCTGTCGAGATTTGCGTAAGCTGGTAACCAGCTTTGAAAGAGCTGCCGAGTCGAACGTTCTAGCTGTGCCGCTTTGATTCTCGCTGCAAAACAGAGAAGATTGAATGGCATGAACATGCTCGTGTAATTCTGGAGCTTGTTGCTGTTGCAAAATATCTTCCATGGAAATTACTTGTATGTCATTGAAAAAGTGATTGCACCATATGATCAAGGATACTCGAATACGATTAAGGTCGGAGCCAGCAAGGGTTTTACTTAGTTGACTAAATGCAACTGACTCGTTGTTCTCTACGGAATAACGCGCCTTGAATTGCTGTAGCTTTCCTCGCAGGAATTCAGAAATTTCTTCACGATTGGGCAGCAGCACCAATCTATATATGCTGAAGGCAACGATAAGGAATGCCAAAAGAATAGCGTAATTCATCCATCTTGCTTCAACTTCAATAAACTCAGTTTGAGCTTGTTCGTCGATCATGTCTTGGCTTAGCTCGGGAACAGCAGCCAACAAATCTTCGATATTTTCAGTGCTTGCTACTGCCTGTTCAGACGGAACCACTCCCTGAATATTAGCGACGACAAATCGGGTAGCAGGAACTACAGTGGATTCAAGTTGATCGGTATCTATATTCCACCAGGGGACACTAATCTCTGGAATTGTGATATTCCCCTCCCGGATTGGAACTACAGTTGTTGTTTCGACCCGTGTGCCGACAATAGCGCCCTCAACAAATGTTCTTTGGATGTCAGCTGGATCTGGGTAGAGGTTTACACCTTCTATTTCTGTATTGGAGAAGGGAGGCAGCACAGCTCCATCCAGGCCGTATGCAACCATGGTTATAGTTCTTACTACGCTGTCGCCCACCCGTAGGTCATCGATGTCAGCGCTCCATGTCTCTTCCAGAGTCAATCCGCTCACAGGCAGCCAGAAGTCACTATTTTGAACAGCAGCTGGTCTTTCTTTAACATCGATTGAAATACCTTCAATAAATGCTGTAACTCGTCTGGTATTTAGGTTTCTGAAGACGAAGTTACTTGACCCGTCTGTTACTTCGCCACGGAATAGTATGTCGGGAATATCCAGAGGACCGCTGCGTTGAGGAAAGATCACATAACGCTTTTCATAGACGCCGAATCGTTCTCCGTCGATAAGCTTTTCATATTGATTAGGAGACCCGATTAGTTGGATAACAGTATCGTCCATTTCTAACTCGGTGAACTGCGGGTTTCTGATTCCGTTAATCGTGTAATAGAGCCTAACGGTAAAGAGCAATTGTTCTTGAACGTAGACCGCGTCCTTATTAACTTCGATTTCTAAGAACAGTTCTTCATCTGATTGGTTGGATCTGGGGCCTTCGTTAGAGACGGTTATGGTTATAGGCTCGGTGGTTTGCCCTGATATTTCAAGGGGAGGGATTTCCAGTTCGCCTTCGTTAAGAGGGAACAAGGTGACAATATAATCTGTCCAGGACTCGACAGCGCCATTGATGCTGCGAATCTGACTAGAAGTTCTTGTGCCCAGCACGTCAAAGTCTGAAGTTAGGGGCGTTAGGTCCAGTTGCATACCCTGGCGCTGTTCGAATACTCGTATAGTGAGTGTTAGTGTTTCGCCTCTGGCAACTTCATTTCTGTCAACGCTAAGCTCTAATTCCTGCGCTTGTAGACTGCTAGAGAATAATAGGAATACAGATAACATTGCGAGCAAGGAGTTTGTGAAATGTCTCACCAGATTTGTCCTCCATCCTGTGTGCTGTTAGCTGTGCCGTTGAGTTGTCGCTGTCGGTACTGATAACGAAACTTTCTGCGCAAGAGCTCACCTGGATCGTCTTCGATGCGACGTAGCCACTGCTCTACTGATTGCTGTTCTTCAAATTCTTCATTGCTGGTGTCGCTAGGAGTATTTTGTTCGCTATTTGACTCAGAGCTCTCTTGTTCTTCAGGTGCTTCGTTTTGCTGTTCCTGCTGTTGCTGATCCTGGTTTCCTTCCTGGCTTTCTTGATCTTGTTGCTCGCTGCTTTCCTGTTCTTCTTCCGACTCACTGTCTGAATTCTGTTGAGACTCGTTTTCTTCACTTTCTCCGTCTTGTTGCTCGCCGCTCTCTGCTTCTTCCTGTTGTAGCAGTTGCTCGACTATTTCCCGGTTTTGTATGGCGTCAGCATGATCGGGAACAACACCCAGAGTGAGATCGTATGCAGCAATCGCTTCGGCGTAGTTACCGGTTAGTGCCAAAGAGTTAGCCCTATTATAGTGAGCGTCAGGTGTGTCGAGAGCGCTATAGGAGGCGATAGCCGCTTCGTAACTCCCTGCGCGATAACTGGCTGCGCCTTGCCAGTCACTGGACTCAAAGAGCAGGGCGGCGCCAGCATGATCTTCTGCGGCGAATGCCTCAGCACCTCGTTGATCTTTTCTCTTCCAGAAGTCCATCCATTCTGCAGCCTGAGCTGGTTGGCTGGGAAGCATTAAGCCGCTTCCAGTAATCAGGATCAAGCTGAATAACCAGCCGCGACGAAAACTGAATGCAGCCAAAGGAAGCACTAACAATAATAACCAGGGCCCAGTCTCATACCAGACGTCGAACTCTTCCTCTACATCAGAAAGCTGTTCGTCTTCCAGGGGGTTGAAGTCTGTAAGCAAAAAGGCGAGATCGGAATCCGCTAGCTGTATGTCGTGATAGCGGCCGTTGACTCTGTTGGCAAGTGACTGCAATACGTTCTTATTCAGAGTGGGTATTACCATGCTGCCGTCTTCATTGGTGAGAAAAGAGCCGTCGCTGGTGCGAATCGGCGCACCTTCTTCCGTTCCTATGCCCATCACCAATAACTCGTAGCCAGTGCCTTCAAGCTGTTCGGTAATTAGCAATTCCTGATCGAAACCACTAATTCCATCCGTCATTAATAGTATCTTGCCTTGAATAGCCTCGATGTCGTCCAGCAGTCCGATTGCGAGATCTATGGCTGCTACTGGGTTGCTACCGAAAAGCGGCATGATATTGGGGTTCAGAGAAGGAACCAGAGCGGAAATAGTGATTACATCGTCAGTTAATGGAGTGACGGTGTGAGCGTCGCCGGCATAGACCACGAGGGCTGTCTGTCCTTCTTCTCTCAGGGTGAGTATGTCTCGTAGTTTTCTCTTGGCCAGGTCGATGCGGCTGGGAGCATGATCGGGTGCGAACATGGACAGGGAAAGATCCAGCACTATTACCAGTGCGTCTTCTCTCTTTTGTACCGGTTGTGGAAGCTTTTCCCATACTGGCCCGGCAAGAGCTAGTACTGATAATAGCCAGGCGGCAAGCAACAGTAGAAGCGGGGTTCGCTGTGCAGCGTTTTTGCTGCGGTCCAGTAAATAGGGCAATAGGGATTTATCAATGGCTTTGTCCCATGCAGTAACTACGGAATTCACTCGCCACATGGCGCCGAAAAACAGCAGAACAGGAATTAACGCCAGTAACCAAAAAGGTCTCAGGAAATGAAATTCCTCAAAGAGGCTGACTGGAAGCAGTATATCCATCAGGCTTCTTTAGCCTCCGTTATGATCAATTCGTCTTCATCGTCATTATTCATGCGTGCTCTGCCAGCCAATGACATCCAAGGGATAGAAAACAAGGCTAAAATGAAACTGATTAGAATTGAAGCACCGAGAGGCCAGTAAAATAATACTCTGGTGGGTCGGTATGTTTGTTCATCCTGTTCGATTGTCTCGAGCCGGTCCAATTCTTCATAAATGTCTACCAGATCATTTACATCGCGAGCTCTAAAATACCTGCCACCGGTGGATTCGGCGATCTGAGTCAAGACGGCTTCGTCCAGTTCGGCAGAGGGGTTGATTGCTCGTGCTCCGAAAAAGGTTCGCTGTACGACCTGGTCAGCACCGATGCCAATCGTGTAGATCTTGATGTTTTCAGCCTGTGCCAATTGTCCGGCTTGCTCCGGAGATACGGCACCAGCATTGTTCACGCCATCTGTTAGCAGTACCAGAACACGACTGTTTTCCGGACGGGTTCGAAGGTGAAGAACCCCCAGACCGATGGCGTCGCCAATCGCCGTCGCAGATTCTTCAATAATTCCAATTTCAGCTTCTTCAAGTAGAGTACCTACGGTTTCTCTGTCGAAGGTCAGTGGCGCCTGAACATAGGCATGAGCGGCAAAGAGTATTAGCCCAAGGCGATCACCTTCCCGGCGTTCAACAAAATCACCTACCACTGCTTTGACCACATCTATTCTGGAAGCCTGACGGTTGCCTACAACCATATCCTGAGCTTCCATTGATCCTGAGATGTCTACAGAAAGCATCAAGTCTCGGCCAGTGGAGGGGAGTTGGACGGGGTCTCCCAACCATTGCGGGCGACTGGCTGCCAATATAATCAAAAGCCAGATTAGTGTGCAGCAGATCAGGTTTAATAAGCGGCCTGAAGTGAGGTTTTCATTATCAGATTGCAAGCGACTGAGAATGCTGAAAAAAGGTACATACAGAGCGGCATCCTGCCTGGGTGCACGGGAGAACACTTTGTAGATGATCAGCGGGAGAGGCAGAGCCAGGAATACATATGGCCAGGTAAATTCAAGCATTGCTACCTAGCTCCTCTGTAGCCGACACACTTTCTGCAGTGTCGGCATCATCTTGCTGGTAGAGGCTTGCCACCCAGGCGCGACCAAATTCGTGCATCTTTTCCACGTCCACATCGCAACTAAGCTGGAATCGACTTTCTTTAAGGCTGATTGCGATGTCTTCATTCATCAGTGAAGCGTCACCTGACTGAGTTATGAAATCAAGCCAAGACTGACCACTGAGGCTGGCTACATTGCTATTGGGGTAATGATAGATAGCGACTCTGCGCAATACCGAATTGAATTGGTTTGCGTATCGCAGCTTTAACTCATTTAGATCGCTTTGCTCAGACTCGGCAAAAGAGATGTAGCAGTTTTCTAATTCGTTCAGGGCAAACTCTCTTATCTTTTGGAAGCGTCGTTGCTGATTGATTTTACGGATCCCAACAATAAGAAGAACCAGCAGAATCACAGCCAATACCCACCATCCCGGAGCCGGAGGCCAAAAGGGCACGGCTTCAGGAAGATGTATGTCAGCTAGCTGAGCTAGGAGTTCTTCGCTATCCATGTACGGACCTGTTCCACTACCAATTCATTGGTGCGTAATTTAAGTAGACGAATTTTAAGCTTATCCAGTTCTGACTCGAGACCTGCCATTCGTTGTTGAAATTGCTCGCGATAACGACTTCTTGCCTTGGGACTATGGGTATTGAGTGCTCCTTTGCTGGAGCCATCGGTAATGCTGTAAACCCCGGGTACTGGCAAGGATTCTTCAAGGGCATCGTAGATCATGCAGCAGACTACATTGTTATGTTGAGAAAGTTGATTGAGGTACTGCAGCGCCTTGTCATCAAAGGTCGTAAAATCGGAAACTATATAAAGTGTGCTGCCGGGCTTGGTTATTCTGCGGATTTGTCCTAGAGCATGAGCCAGGCCGGGTTTAAAATCCGGGTTTACAGGATGGGGATAGGTTTCCGGGTCTTTAACTTCCTGCAATTGTTGATTGTATTGATACACTTGATTGAGCAAATGTAGTGCTGAGCGCCTGCTTCTTTTTGGCCTGACCAGACTGGAATCCCAATCTGAAAATACCAAACCGCCCACTCGATCACCGTTATCAATAGCGAGCCAGCAGAACAAAGCAGCAACTTGTGCGGCTACTACAGACTTGAACGCGACCTGAGAGCCAAAATACATATTATGAGTCTGGTCGACCGCGATAATAACGGGCCTTTCTCTTTCTTCACGGAAGACTTTAGTGAACGGTCGATTCGTGCGAGCGGTGACACGCCAGTCAATCAGGCGGATATCATCACCTGGCTGATAGGGGCGAAACTCTTCGAAGTCGATGCCGCGTCCGCGCATTTTTGACAGATGGAGTCCTGATATTCCCGCTATAGAGCGGTTATGGACAAGATACTCCAGGGTTTTCGCTGCATGGCGCTGGAGTAGCAGTTGATCCAGGGTGACAACAGCCCCGGTGCTCTGATACCGCGCTTGGTGTGGATCGATTTTTAGCCTGGCTGACATGTGACGCCTTTAGCCTTCGGTTAAGCTGAAGGAACGCGTTCGCGAATAGTCTCAAGGACCTTGTCTGGAGTTATTCCACTTGCCTCTGCTTCAAAGGTAAGCAGGATGCGATGGCGAAGAACGTCAAACATTATCTCCTGAACATCGTCCGGGCTGACATAATCACGCCCCTGTATCCAGGCGTGAGCTCGCGCACAACGGTCCAGGGATATAGTTCCCCGCGGGCTGGCGCCGTATTCTAGCCATGACGTCAAGTCTTCACCGTAGTTCTCTGGGTTTCGAGTGGCCATGATTAGCTGAATGATATATTCCTCAACTTCAGGGGCCATATGCATAGACAGGATTTCCTGTCGTGCAGCAAACAATTCTTCCTGGGAAATCTGACGAGGTGCCTCAGGAACTTTCATCTGAGCTTCTTCTCTTACCAGGTTCAAAATTTCGCGCTCTGCTTCAACTTGAGGGTAACCAATAGTTACGTGCATCAAGAATCTGTCTAATTGAGCCTCTGGCAGGGGGTAAGTACCTTCCTGTTCAATTGGGTTTTGCGTAGCCATTACTAAAAACAAAGGAGGAAGGGTGAAGGATTCGCGGCCCACACTCACCGTACGCTCACCCATAGCTTCCAATAAGGCAGACTGAACTTTGGCAGGGGCTCTGTTAATTTCATCGGCTAGAACCAGATTGTGGAAAATCGGGCCTTGCTGGAATCGGAAAGAGCCATCTTCAGGACGGTATACCTCGGTACCTGTTATATCGCTGGGCAATAGGTCGGGTGTAAACTGAATTCGATGAAAGTCACCTTCAACGGCTTTGGACAGGTCCTTGATTGCCTTGGTTTTTGCCAGACCTGGTGCACCTTCTACGAGGAGGTGACCATCTGCCAGCATGGCAATCAACAAACGATCAATTAGGCGCTCCTGTCCAATAATCTGATGGGATAACCAAGTCTTGAGTTCTGTTATTATTCCATGGTGGCTCATATTTAAGAGTTCTCTGTTGTAAATGTAGCGCGTAAGGCGAAGACAGGGATTTTAAACGTTTTATGATGGATGTCTAGGCGAAGATTGTAGCGGAATGTAGCTTGGGATGTGGTGTTCAGCGAATAGTGGTGAGAACAGATGGCGATACAAAGAAATCTATCAGAATCCAGGCTTTTTGAGATTCTCGATAGTAAGTTCCATAAGAAATTTTCAGCAGCTAAGGCTGAAAGGCTAAAAATCTTTTCCAGGCGTTATTTCGCCAGCACCTCAGATACGGAACTTAACCGTATTTCAGCCAAGGCGAACTACAAAGCAGTGATATCGGCTTGGGATTTCATTCAGCGTAGGGACTCCAATACACCGCAAATCAGCATTATAGACAGTTCAACTGCTGATAAATCGGACAATCTGGCGACCACTATTTATATACTGCTAGAGGATATGCCTTTCCTGGTGGATTCGATTCGTCAGTCTCTCACCCGCAGTAAAGTAAATACCCAGGCGATAAATAATACGGTCATCTACGTTAGTCGTGGTGGCGGGAAAAAAGCTAGCTTGGGTCGACTGAGTTCGGTTTATGCCAACTCATCCAGTAATTCTAGTACGGAAGCTTTGGCTGTTATCCAATGTTCCTATCTCGACGAGGAGCAAAGCAAGCAGGTGGAAGCCGGGTTGAGAGACACCCTGAAACAGGTAGGCGCAGCAGTCTCTGATTTCCCTAAGATGTTGCTTGCCGCTCAGCAGATCAGGAAGAACTTGCTCGAAAGCAAAGGTACCTTGCCGGTTTCGAAAAGTGAAAAAGACGAGTCCGTTGAATTTCTCTCATGGTTGATAGATAACCATTTTACTTTTCTTGGGTATGAAGAATACAAAGTCGTTAAAAAGGGCGATGACCATCTGCTTCTTCTCGAAAAGGGGTCGCGACTTGGTGTTTCCAAATACAAAAAGGATATTTCGCCTTCAACGCGAATCTCTTCATTGCCGAGAGGTACTGCGAGACTGATCCTGCGAAAACAAATCTGTAGCTTCGCGAAATCTGCGACACCTTCAAAAGTGCATCGGCCAGCTCATTACGATTACGTTCTATTAAAAGAGTTTGATTCTAAAGGAGAGGTTTATAAGGAACATCGCTTTCTTGGCCTCTATACATCGGCGGTATATTTTCGTCAAGCTCTCGACATCCCCTTAATTCGAACCAAGGTTAGCTCTGTACTTGATGCATCTGGCTTTTCTCGAAACGGTCATGATAGTAAAAATTTGCTACAGGTAATTAACGTTTTGCCTCGAGATGAATTGTTTCAGATTACTGAGAAACAGCTTCTCGAAACAGCTCTAGGCATTGCGCGTATTCAAGATTCTCGCAGAAGTCGTTTGTTTATCAGAAAGGATGTTTATGGCAAGTTTTTTTCCTGCCTTATATACGTTCCCAAAGATATTTTTAATACTCGAATACGGTCGAGTATTCAGAGTTTCTTGTCGGCTGAATTGAAAGCGGAAGCGTCTGAATATAGCACCTTCTCTTCTGAATCGAATTTCACTCGTGTTCATGTGATCTTGAGAGTTCCGCAGATCGAAATTGTAAAATACGACACCGATGATTTAGAGCTACGCTTGATAGATCTTATTAAGCCATGGGATGACAGGTTTAGTGAGGGTCTGCTGGTTAATTTGAGTGAGAAAAAAGCGGCAAAGGTAAGGTCGAAGTACCTGGAGTGTTTCCCGGCAAGTTATAAGGAAACTTATTCGGCGGAGTCGGCAATCGACGATATCAATCAAATTGAAACGCTTATTGGTTTGGACGAAGAGCATAAAGTGCATGCGAGCCTTTCAAGTTGCTCTGCTGCAGAAGGCGGCCGATTTAGTTTTAGGATTTTTTCAAGAGCTCAGCAGCTGCACCTTTCCGATGTTGCGCCCATTATGGAAAACCTGGGCCTTAATATAATTAGTGAAAAAGCATTTGAATTGTTATCTGCAGATGGTTACGTAGTCTGGCTCCATGATTTCTCCGTGTTTGCGAAGAAGGGTAGATCTAGTTTTTCAGGCGCAGCCAGAGAAAACTTTGAACAAGCCTTTATCGCGATCTGGAAACGCAAAGCGGATGATGATGGATTTAGCGAGCTGGTTCTAGCTGCGGATCTGAATTGGAGAGATGTTTCCTTGCTGCGAGCCTATGCAGCGTATTTGAAACAGACGCAATTCGGATACAGCACACAATATGTTGCGGAGACTCTTACTGCTTATCATTCGGTGAGTAAATTATTTGTAGACTACTTCTATATTCTTTTTGAGCCGGAAGTCAGCGCTCACAAGCGTAAGTCCGCTCCTAGACTACATAGCAAAATCTTGAGCCTTATCGATGAGGTCAATACGCTTTCTGAGGATAGCGTGCTAAGGGCGCTGTTAGAGTTAATTTCGGCAACTCTTCGGAGTAATTATTTTCAGCACGATACTGAAGGTCAAAGTAAATCCTATATTTCAGTAAAGATGGATCCATCGCGCATAAGCCATGTGCCTTTACCAAAACCTGCCTATGAAATATTTGTCTTTTCTCGCCAGGTCGAAGGAGTTCATCTGCGCGGTGGAAAAGTTGCAAGAGGCGGCTTGCGCTGGTCTGATCGCCTGGAAGATTACCGTACAGAAGTACTGGGCTTGGTTAAAGCGCAACAGGTTAAGAACTCGGTTATCGTACCGGTTGGTGCCAAAGGCGGATTTGTTGTTAAGCAAGACTTAAGTAGCATGAACAGAGAGCAATTTCTTGCAGCGGGAATTGAATGTTATAGAACATTTATCTGTGGGCTGCTTGATATAACAGATAATAGAACAGCTCGGGGAATCGTCTCTCCGCCACGCATGGTGAGGAGGGATGATGACGATCCTTATCTGGTGGTTGCTGCGGATAAGGGAACGGCCACGTTCTCTGATATCGCCAACGGTATAGCTGCTGAATATGACTTCTGGATGGGTGATGGATTCGCCTCCGGAGGCAGCAATGGTTATGACCACAAACAAATGGGAATTACTGCTCGTGGCGCCTGGGTATCGGTTCAAAGACATTTCCGCGAAATGGGCATTGATATACAAAGTGAAGATTTCTCAGTTGTGGGCATAGGCGATATGTCGGGAGATGTTTTCGGTAACGGCATGCTGCTTTCACACCACATATGCCTATTGGCTGCCTTTAACCACATTCATATTTTTATCGATCCTAGTCCTGATTCGGCATCCAGCTATAAGGAACGGAAAAGGCTTTTTATTAAGGCGGGGTCTAGTTGGTCGGATTACAAAGCTGATCTTATATCCAAAGGTGGCGGTGTATTTTCCCGATCTCAAAAATCCATTCCGATTTCTGCCGAAATGCGAAAAACATTCGACATCGTTGAGGCGACTCTGACTCCCGATCAATTAATTTCGCGGCTGTTGCTCAGCCCGGTAGATTTGATTTGGAATGGAGGAATCGGTACTTATGTGAAAGCGTCTAGTGAGACCCATAGTCAAATTGGCGATCGAAACAACGACGGCTTGAGAGTGGATGCCAGAGACCTTCGATGTAAGGTTGTCGGTGAAGGAGGAAACCTGGGTCTTAGTCAGATGGCTCGAATCGAATATGGATTGTCTGGGGGCGTGTCTTTAACAGATTTTGTTGATAACTCAGCAGGTGTTGATTGTTCTGATCATGAAGTAAATATAAAAATTGTTCTCAATCGTCTTCATCAGCAAGGAAAGATTACCGAGAGCAGGCGAATTAAATTATTGGAATCTATGACCGATGATATTGCTGAGCTCGTTTTGGCGAATAACTATGAGCAAGTTCAGGCTATCGGCATGGCGCATCGCGATGTGGAATACCGTAATCGGGAATATGCCGATCTTGTAGCCTACCTGGAAAGTAAGGCGGGATTGAATCGTGCGCTGGAATTCATGCCTAACCACGAACAGTTTGAAGAAAGGTCAGCAAAGAATGAATTCTTAACTCGTCCGGAATTATCAGTGCTGACTTCCTACACCAAAATGTTCTTGAAGCAGGAATTGCTTTCGGCTGATTACATTAATGACAAGTATTTGGACGAATACCTCTTTTCATCTTTCCCCAAGAGCTTTGGTAAGAAATTTGAAAAAGAAATTCTTCAGCATCCGCTGCGCAGCGAGTTGAGTTCTACGCAACTGGCCAACACGGTGGTTAATTTGCTAGGTCCAAGCGTTATCTTTCGCATGACTGATTCAACCGGGGCGAGCGTGGCGGAAGTAGTTAGGGCGGCCGTGATAGCCAAAGACATATTTCAGATAGAGCAGTATTGGTATGAAATAGAAACTCTGAATTTTAAGCTACCTTGTGAGGCGCAAGACAAAATGATGGCTAAGCTTGTGCGCTTATTACGGCGTACGATTCGTTGGCTATTAAGAAATCATCGCCAGGAACTTCGTTTTGATACATCGGTGCGCTTTTATCAGTCAGATATTAAGAAGTGCAGAGAGATGCTTCCTCAGAAGCTGCCGTTGGAATTTCGCGAAATGCTCGATACTAAAATCGCGGAGCTTGTTGAGGAGGGAGTGCCTCAGGTTTTAGCGGGAAAAATCACCCAGAGTGAATTTTTATTTCCTGCCTGCAGTTTTGTGGAAATAAAGCATTCGTGCAAAGAAAGCCTTTCTAGCGTAATTGATTTTTATTACGCAACGGGAGAGGAGTTAAAGCTAAATTGGCTAGGCAAAGTGATTAATCAATTGCGAGTGGCGAACCATTGGCAAGCTCTTGCTCGAGAAACCTATCTCGATGATTTGTCTCTGCAACAGCAAATTATATGCTCCAACATAATTCGCTCCAGCAAGAAAAAGGGCTCGCCGGCGAGTAAGGTTAAAGTTTGGGTTGCCGAGAATGAACATGCAATTCAAAGAATCGGAGATATGATTCAGCAACTACAAGCTGAGGGAGCGCCTGACTACTCAATGGTTTCTGTGGTATTGCGAGAACTAAATTCCATAGCGGCTGCAACTAAAGCATGATCTCTCTATTTTTGGGTGTCGAATCGCAGCGCATGAGTCAGCTACTCTTTTAGCTTTGCTAAATACTCAGTACAATCCTGTTGCGCCGGAGCTAGTCTCGCTTGCTGCGAGCCAGGATCATACTAAGTATTTATATTTCACAGTCTGTTAAAGATTTATCAAGGACAACGTGTACTCAATTTTACGAAATCTACTATTCTGCTTGCCTGCTGAAGCCTCACACAATTTTGCTTTAACTGCGATGACAGTGTCTCAGAAATTGCATTTGTCGGGACTGCTTGCTGCTGATACTGAGGGGCTCGCAACCACCAAGACAGTTATGGGAATAGAATTTCCTCACATTGTAGGGCTTGCCGCAGGATTGGACAAAAATGCTGATCATGTAGACGCATTGGATGCTTTGGGGTTTGGTTTTCTTGAGCTGGGCACTTTAACGCCGAGGCCGCAGCCTGGTAACCCAAAACCAAGAATGTATAGATTGGCATCGGAGCAGGCAATAATTAATCGAATGGGATTCAATAATAAGGGAATCGACCATGCCCTGGAAAATATCCGTAGGCGTCGAGGTAAGGGAGTCCTTGGAATAAACATCGGTAAAAACTTTGACACACCGGTTGATCAGGCAAACGATGACTACCTCATCGGCTTACAGAAAAGCTATGAATTTGCAGATTACATCACCATTAACATTTCATCACCGAATACTCCAGGGCTTCGAACGCTGCAATTCGGTGATGAGCTGAACAGTTTGCTGGATGCGCTTAAAGAGGAACAAGCTAAACTGGAAAAAGAGCACGGTCGTTATGTGCCTATTGCTGTGAAGCTTGCGCCGGATCTTAGTGATGCCGAAATAAGCTCATGTTGTGCAAGCATTAAAGGCAGGGATATTGACGGGCTTATCGCTACTAATACAACGTTGGATCATAGTGCGGTAGCTAAACACAGATTCGGATCCGAAGCAGGTGGTTTGAGTGGCGCTCCCCTAACCGACCTTGCCTGCGAAGTAATTGCCAAGATTCGAAGCGAAATAGGAGAGGGGTTTCCCATTATAGGTGTTGGAGGCATCATGAACGGTGAGCAAGCCGCCGCTCGTCTCGATGCAGGTGCCGACCTCTTGCAAATCTACAGCGGTTTTATTTACAGCGGCCCCGGATTGATAAGAGACATCCTGATCGCCGACAAGGCTGGACGCTGAATTCAGTCTAAGGTTTGAAAAAGCAGGATCTGCAAAGCAAGATACGGAAAATCAAACACTAATGTTCAAGTTAATTCTTTATACAACCGATGGCTGCCATCTCTGTGAGCACGCTGCTGATCTCTTGAAGCAGATTGGACTTAATCGGGAGCTGGAGATCGTAGCAGTGGATATCAGCGAAGATGAAGGGCTGGTTGAGCAATATGGCATCCGAATTCCGGTGTTACTCAATGAAGCCAAGGGCATTGAAATAGGCTGGCCTTTTGATGCTGCTGATATCCTGACTTTATTGGACTAATGTCTTCCTGCCTGGCTAAACTAAATGTTTAGCCCAAAAAGTCTGGCAGCATTGCCGGCGGTTACTTCCGCAAGTTCGGTAAGCTCCCTATCTCGCAGCTGGGCGATAATCCGAAGCACCTCTGGAAGATATTTAGGTTCATTACGGCGAGTCTTTGGTTTCGGGTCCAAGCTTCTAGGTAACAGGTAGGGCGCGTCGGTTTCAATAAGTAGCCTGTCATCAGGGATTATGGAAACCAAGTCTTGAAGAGCCTTTCCTCGACGCTCATCGCAAATCCAGCCAGTTATACCAATATACATATCCAGATCGAGATACTCCCTGAGAGCCTCTTCAGTATCGGTAAAACAGTGGACTACGCCGCCGCAAAACTGTGGGCGGTATTTTGTTAACAGAGGAACGAAATCATCGTGAGCATCACGTTGATGAAGAAACACGGGTTTCTGGACATCCACTGCCAATTCGAGGTGCTGCTCGAATACACGTAATTGATCCGGGCGAGGAGAGTAGTTTCGATTGAAGTCCAGACCTGTTTCGCCAACAGCGACAACCTGAGGTGTACTGGCGAGCCGCCGAATCTGTTCCATCTCCTTCTCGGAGCAGTTGCTTGCGACATGGGGGTGAAAACCTGCAGTGGCGGAGAAAAACGACTCATCTGGTTCCGCCAATGCTTGAGCCTGAATGCTGGTCTCCAGATCGGTGCCGGTAAGTATGATATGGCCGAGCCCAGCATCCTTTGCGTTAGCCACCACCTCGTCAAAGTCGTGCGCAAAGGATTGGTGAGTTAAATTGGCACCGATATCTACCAGCTTCATACTTATGTCCAGGATGATTGAGCCGTTATTAAGTCCAACAACGGGGCGAGAGTCTATACTATGGGCTATTCCTGAGCCAGAGCCTGAGTTACAACTTGGACTCGAGAAAGGGCCTTGATAGCCAGCAATTCTGGATATTAGCCGGAATTTCGCCGATAATGCTCGGCGTTAATTTGATAGAAGTGAATGTGTGTGGATGCCAAGGTAAACAAAAAAGACCTCAATTGGAGCGAATTGGGATTTCAGTATGTGAAAACTGATTTCCGGTTTAGTGCTACTTGGGAGAATGGTAAGTGGAATGACGGCGAGCTCATCAGAGATGAAATCATCTCTATTCATGAGGGAGCTCCAGCAATTCACTATGCCCAGCAATGCTTTGAGGGTCTAAAAGCGCAAACATCAGCAGATGGCCGAGTACTTCTGTTTCGCCCGAACCTGAATTGCGAGCGGATGAATCGTACAGCTCCCCGAATCCTCATGCCTCAGGTACCCGATGAGATGTTTCTCTGCGCTATCGATGAAGTGGTAAAGGCAAACTATGCCTGGATTCCTCCATTTGGTTCCGGCGCGTCACTCTATATTCGACCTATGTTGATTGGTGTTGGCGAAAATCTGGGACTTAAGCCCGCCAGTAAATTTGAATTCAGGGTTTTTGTTTCCCCTGTGGGCCCATATTACAAGTCCGATGGGCTGGCTGTTATCAGCCTTGCTGTTTCTGACTTCGACCGGGCGGCGCCTAGCGGTACCGGTAGCTATAAGGTCGGTGCCAATTATGCCGGAGGGCTGATGGCTACTCAAAAGGCACAGGAGCTTGGCGCCAGCGAGGCCCTGTATCTTGACGCCACCGAAAAACGCTATATAGATGAAGCGGGGTCAGCAAATATCATTGTGGCTACCAAAGATGGCAGTTTGATAACGCCAAAGTCAGATGCCATTTTGCCAAGTATTACCAGAAGGTCACTAATGGTATTGGCGAAAGACAAGCTTGGAATGACTACCGAAGAGCGCTCCATAGACCTACGTAAAGAATTCTCCAGTTTCGATGAAGCGGCCGCCTGTGGTACTGCGGCAGTACTTTCGCCTGTTGGGAAAATCTACTTCGATGACAGCTGGCACAATATTTATAAAGATGGCGAGACTGTAGGGCCTGTTATGCAGGACTTATTCGATCAGCTTGTGGGTATTCAGATGGGCGAAATCGAAGAAGGTTATGGCTGGGTTAAGGAAGTTTCCGTATAGCGTTATACAGTTCCACCTGGCGCCTCTTTTTTTATCTTGAAAATCCTTCTTTGTCTAGGCCATTCAAGGTCTTGCGATTGGTTTCGCAGAGCCAGATAAGAAGTGTTTGTATCGGAAAAACTATGAATCTGATACTTTTCCTGGCAACTTCATGCTGGCTTGGATAAGGGCCGGATTTGCAGCTTGCTGAAGCCTTCGCTTTATTGCATTTCCTTACTCAAATAATTGAGACTTTGCTTGAATTCCGTCACTTTCTGAAAATATTTTTTAACAGAAAACTTGACCCACCACCTTCTTGGCCTTATATATGTGCGCTGTTTGGCTCGGTGAAGCCAGTTAAATTGAGAAAATAAGCTGCAATGTCAAAATCATTAGTAATAGTTGAGTCACCTGCAAAGGCAAAAACTATCAATAAATATCTCGGGCCGGAATTCATCGTGAAGTCCAGTGTTGGCCATATACGAGACCTTCCCACCAGTGGAAGCGGTAAGCCCGTTGACCCAAAAGCGAGAGCTGCGGCAGCTGCAAAAACACGAAAGATGGAGCCTGAAGCGAAGGCTATCTATAAAAAGAAGAAGGCGAAACAACAATTAGTAAAGAGAATGGGAATCGATCCTGAGCAGGATTGGGCCGCCAATTATCAAATTCTACCGGGTAAAGAGAAGGTTGTTTCTGAACTGAAGAAGTTGGCAAAGAATGCTGACCACATCTATCTCGCGACTGACCTTGATAGAGAAGGGGAAGCCATTGCCTGGCACCTAAAGGAATCTATCGGTGGTGATCCCGCCAGATATAAGAGGGTAGTTTTTAACGAAATTACCAAACGTGCTATCAATGAGGCGTTCTCCGAACCTGGGGAACTTGATATGCGTTATGTCGAAGCGCAGCAGGCTCGACGATTCTTGGATAGGGTAGTGGGCTTTATGGTATCGCCACTGTTGTGGGCGAAAGTTGCCCGTGGCTTATCCGCAGGGCGTGTACAGTCAGTAGCTGTTCGCCTGGTAGTCGAAAGAGAGAGACTAATCAGGGCTTTCATTCCTGAAGAATTCTGGGAAGTTTATGCTCAGCTTAAGACCGCAAAGTCAGAAAAGCTGCGTTGTCAGGTTGTCCGGAAGGCAGGAAGTAATTTTCGCCCGAATGACAAACAGACCACAGATGCTGCCCTCGATGTGCTTAACGCGGCTGATTTCAGTGTACTGAAGCGTGAAGACAGACCTACCTCGTCCAAGCCCAAGGCTCCATTGATCACCTCGACCCTGCAGCAGGCTGCGAGCACGAGACTGGGGTTTGGTGTAAAGAAAACCATGATGATGGCTCAGCGGCTTTATGAGGCTGGCTATATCACTTATATGAGGACGGACTCCACTCATCTTAGTAATGACTCCATCGAGATGTGCCGTAGTTATGTCGAAAAGAGTTTCGGTGCTAACTACCTCACTGAGAATCCTGTTCGTTACAGCTCCAAAGAAGGTGCACAGGAGGCTCACGAAGCTGTCCGTCCAACAGACGTAAAAGTCCTGGCGGAAAAGCTTATGGGCATGGACCCGGACGCGGTTCGATTGTATTCCCTGATCTGGCAATTCTTTGTTGCCTGTCAGATGTCTCCAGCGAAATATCGTAGCTCTTCAATTACAGTTGCTGCGGCTGATTTCGAATTACGAACCAAAGGTCGCATCATGCAGTTTGATGGTTACCTGAAGGTTATGCCGAGCAAAGACGAAGATATTGTCCTGCCGGATGTCAATGAAGGCGATGTTCTGAAACTTAATGAGCTGGAACCTTTTCAGAACTTTACAAAGCCTACTGCGCGATTTACTGAAGCCAGCCTGGTAAAGGAACTTGAGAAGCAAGGTATTGGCCGTCCATCCACCTATGCATCGATTATCTCCACCATTCAAGACCGTGGCTATGTGCGCACAGAGAACAAACGTTTTTATGCATTAAAAATGGGCGATATTGTTGCCGAGCGTTTGCAGGAAAGTTTTACTGATTTGATGGACTATGACTTCACTGCAAAGATGGAAGACTCTCTAGACGAGGTCGCTGCCGGTGATAGTAATTGGAAAGATGTACTAAATAATTTTTACAAAGGGTTCACCAATCAGCTTGCACAAGCAGAAGCTGAAGATGGTGGAATGAGAACTAACGATCCAACGAACACAGATATCAAATGCCCTAAGTGCGAACGCCCAATGCAAATTAGGACTGCATCGACTGGTGTTTTTCTCGGTTGTTCAGGCTATGCCCTGCCACCGAAAGAGCGTTGTAAATCTACGATCAATCTTACTCCGGGCGAAGATGCCATACGCACCGATACAGCGGAAGAAGCAGAAGCCCAGGAAAACATTCTTCTTAGACAGAAGCATCGTTGTGGCATTTGCAATACTGCGATGGATGCCTATTTGATCGACGAGAAACGTAAGCTTCATGTTTGCGGCAATAATCCGGACTGTTCAGGCTTCGAAGTTGAAAATGGCGAATTTAAGATTCGCGGCTATGACGGACCCATTATTGAATGTGATAAATGTGAATCAGATATGCAGCTCAAGACAGGCCGCTTTGGTAAGTACTTTGGTTGCAGCAATGAAGATTGTAAGAACACACGCAAGCTACTTCGAAATGGCGAGGCTGCGCCACCAAAGATGGACCCGGTTCCAATGCCTGAATTGGCTTGTATAAACGTGGACGATCATTATATTTTGCGTGACGGCGCTTCCGGTTTGTTTTTGGCGGCAAGCAAGTTCCCCAAAAACAGGGAGACACGCGCTCCGTATGTAGAAGAATTACTTCCCCACAAGGAAGAGATTGATCCTAAATATAACTTTATATTTGAAGCTCCAGTAGAAGACGACCAAGGCAATAAGACCATGGTGCGTTACAGCCGAAAAACCAAGGAGCAGTACGTCCAAACAGAAGTAGATAAAAAGGCGACGGGCTGGAAAGCTTTTTACGACAATGGCAAGTGGGTAATTACCAAGCCAGTGAAGAAAGCGAAAAAGAAAGCAGCCGCGAAAAAGAAGGCGAAGAAGAAATCCTAAAAGCGGGAAAAATCTTAAAAAAGAATAGCTATACGCTGCGGCGAATCACGCCAACGCTAATCCCTTCAATGGCGAAATCTTCTGTTCGGGTATCCACTTCGATGGGCTCATAGTCCGGATTCTCAGGCAGCAAGTTGAGCTTGTATTTGCTCCGACCCATTTCCAGGCGCTTAACGGTGACTTCATCATCGATTCGCGCAACTACAATATCGCCGTTTCTCGCTTTATCCGTCTTATGAACTACAAGCAGGTCATCTTCATAAATACCGACATCAATCATGCTGGTGCCTTTAACCGTGAGCAGGTAATCCGCAGCGGGTGAAAACATATCCGGGGGGATTTCGCAGTAGTCGGAGATAGATTCTTCGGCAAGTATTGGGCTACCGGCGGCGACTTGGCCAATAATAGGTAGTCCCAGTTGCTCATTTATCGGAATACGCAGGCCTCGCGAGGTGCCTGGTAACATCTCGATAGCGCCTTTACGGGCAAGGGCTCTGAGATGTTCTTCGGCAGCATTGGGAGACTTAAAACCCATCTTTGCAGCTATTTCGGACCGAGTAGGAGGAAATCCTGTCTCCTGAAGGTAGTCCTTTATAAATTCAAGAATCTCTTCTTGTCGAGCTGTTAGCTTGAGCATTGTATTGTCCTGAATCGTGAATATAACTGTAATTATATACAGTTATCTGACGATGACAATAAAACTTTAGAATGGGAGGTTAAACCCACGGAGGGTGCTGCGGCAGCGGGAATAGCTGAGCTAATGAGGCCTAGCTTGCCTAAAAGGGTGGGAGAAGCTTATTGGGACTTAGCTTGTTCTATACAATTTGGAAATCATCGCCAGAGTCGAAGGAATCCGGCTCCAGGTCCGAGAGTACGCCAGACCAGTTTTCCGGAACAATGGTCTCGTCATTGTAGACCTGATCTCCGTCGTTGAGCTCGAAGGGGCCTCGCCAGTCCTCTGGAGCTTCGGCATTGATAAGGGTTAACTGCTTCCAGGTGCTGCGATCATATTCGCCGACTTCGCCATCCACTAGTTGATATTCAACTGTTCCGGTTTCTTCTTCATAAGCCACTACTTCAAAGAGGCTTCCGCTGACTAGATCTTGATACCAGGCGGAAACTTCGGGCATGATTTTGTTCATTGCCTTGTCTCCTGACTATGGTGGAATTAACTGCTATATAACTCCTTTGTATTTAAACTACTTTCTAAATGGATTAGATCGAATATTTAGATCAACTATAGTAATAATTTGTGAAGAAAAGGAAGCACTATTTTTGTCTCTTATGCGCCGCTCTTTAGCATTTAAATTAATTCATAAATCTAAGCTGCTGAGCTAACTGATAAACTAGTTTTTGCCAGCTAAAAATTAATTTATGATGTTCATGTGATTTATAGAGGATAGATAAATGGAACACTCCGCAAGCATGGCTGGCGCATTGATGATGGATCTAGAAGGACTATCTGTAAGTGCGGGAGAGTGCGAATTAATCAGCCGTCCTCAGGTTGGGGGCCTGATTCTGTTCTCACGCAACTTTGCATCAAAAAATCAGATTCGAGATCTGGTTTCGTCTATACGCGAATGTAGCCCGGAGATTATCGTAGCGGTTGATCAGGAAGGTGGCAGGGTGCAGCGCTTCAAGGACGGCTTCCTGGAATTGCCGGCTCTCTATCAAGTTGGCAAACTTTATAGTCAGAACAAGGATGCTGGCTTGTCTGCTGCGAGAGAATGCGGGTGGGCCATGTCATCTGAGCTCACAGACCTTGGGATAGACATCAGTTTCGCCCCGGTACTTGATCTATATAGCGAATCAAGCAAGGTAATTGCCGAGCGAGCCTTCTCGTCGAACCCTGATGAAGTAATTACACTGGGCATGGCATACATCGAAGGTATGCATGAAGGAGGAATGGCTGCCTGCGGAAAGCATTTTCCGGGTCATGGCACCGTCATCGCAGATTCCCACGTAGATTTGCCTCAAGACAATCGAAGCGCAGAGGAAATTATGGGCTCCGATTGTCGGGTGTTTGAAGCATGCGCACAGCTTCTCGATGGCGTAATGCCAGCCCATGTAATTTATCCGGCAGTGGATGATGCCTGTGCAGGGTTTTCCAAGATATGGATTGAGGGTATTCTTCGACAAAAATTTGCTTTTGAAGGCGTAGTCTTTAGTGATGATTTGCTAATGAAGGCGGCTCACTCAGTTGGAAGTATTGAAAATCGGGCACAGCAAGCATTAGCGGCTGGATGCGATATGTTACTAGTGTGTAACGAGCCCCAAAGTGCGCAGCGAGTGCTCGATTGGCTGGCTCAGCAAGAGCACCCGGGAAGTAGGCGGATCGCAGCAATGCGCAGCAAGACAGTGCCGGGCACGCTGGATTTTGACTCCGAGCGCTGGAGTCAAGCCAAACAACTTATGACGCAGTTGCATGCAATTGCGTGAAAATTACTGACAGTATGTAAAAGAGGATTTGATGGATTTTTTGTCTCTAGAAAGCCTAAGTGAACTAGGATGGGGTGCGGAGTTACTGGCCGCTGTTACGCTCACATTGCTCGCGCGTTTTTTAGCGGTTCGTCTGCTTAAATTACTGGGGGAGAAGCTTTCTCATACCAAGAACGTTTGGGACGACGCTATTTTTGAAGCGGCGAGAGGGCCTCTTAGCTGGTTTATACTAATTATGGGCCTGCTATGGGCTGTAGACATCAGCGACGGATATCTGGAAACAGGGCTATTTTCCGTCGAGAATCTGGATATCTTCCGCCAAATCACATTCATCGCGCTAATTAGTATGTTTTTGGTGAGATTCATTTCGCTTGCAGAAGCCAGGATACTGGAAGACCTGACAAATGAAAAAGATTCGGACCAAACCAGAGTAGATCCGACTACACTCCATGCAATCGCCAAGCTGCTTCGTTTGTCGGTCATTATTTCTTCGGTGCTGGTGGCAATGCCTACTCTGGGCATCGAGATCACAGCTTTGCTTGCATTCGGCGGCGTGGGTGGAATCGCGGTTGGTTTTGCGGCTCAGGATTTATTGGCCAACTTCTTTGGTGGCTTAATGATTTATCTGGATCGGCCATTCGATATCGGCGATTGGATTCGCTCTCCAGAGCGAAATATTGAAGGCACGGTGGAGTCAATTGGTTGGCGCTTGACGGTAGTCAGGACCTTCGACAAGCGTCCCCTGTATGTACCTAATTCTGTATTTACAACGCTGGCATTGGAAAATCCTTCACGGATGTCGCACCGCCGCATCAAGGAAACCATCGGAATTCGATACCAGGATTCGGCGAAGATGGGCGCCATTGTCGAAGCCGTGAAGGCAATGCTACAGAACCATGAGGATATCGATGCAAGTCAAACCCTCATTGTAAATTTCGACAGCTATGCTCCGTCTTCATTGGATTTCTTTATTTACACTTTTACCAAGACTACAAACTGGATTCGCTTTCACGAAGTCAAACAGGATGTCATGTTGAAGATCATTGATATCGTACTGACCCATGACGCAGACTTTGCCTTTCCTACCACCACTGTGGATGGCATCGACGGACTCATCGCCTCCGCAAGAGGAGAACACTAGTGAACAGTTCTCTTTTTGGATATTAGAATGCCAGACATCTCTATGCCAGAGAACATTATTGCCGTGAGTAGTCGTGCGCGATGTTTGCTGGATGAGAGCCAGGTCGAAAATGGGCTCGACAGGATGGCCGTGAAAATCAGCGAAAGTCTCAGTGAGCTTAACCCGATTCTGATGTGCATTATGAATGGCGGGCTTATCGTGAGCGGCAAGCTCGCAACGCGTTTGAATTTCCCTCTGGAGATCGACTACCTTCATGCTACTCGATACCGAGATAAAACCACAGGCGCTGACCTGGAGTGGAAATCCTATCCCAACCTTGATCTCACGAATCGAGTGGTTTTACTGGTGGATGATATTCTCGATGAAGGTGCGACTCTTGAGAAAATAATTAACTACTGTAACTCGCAAGGAGCGAGCAGCGTATATAGCGCTGTTTTGTTGGACAAGAAACATACGCGGAAGGTGCCGGGCCTTTTAGCAGACTTTGTGGGTTTTGAGATCGATGATTTTTATCTCTACGGCTATGGAATGGATTACAAAGGTCATCTTCGCAATGCCAACGGTGTGTTCGCAATTGATGAGTCGGATAGGTAGCTTGGCAGGTAACTATAGGTAGTTTGTTTCGGGATTCGTTTCGTTCTTGGTGAATTTTCTTCTGTTTTCTTCAGTCTTCTTACTTAAGATTGATTGTTATTGAATTCCACAAGAGCGGGAATGCTGCTCAAGTACAAAGCTGTTTTTACCGGTCGGTCTTCCATCTGCAAAAACAGTTCGCGGTAATTTTCAAGTTGCGAGCTATGTTGATCAAGCTGTCTGGCGATGAAGCTATCAACCTCTTCGTCAGCATTCCTTGAGGCTGTCTTATAGTCGATTATCCAACGATTGCCTGAGTCATCGATGAAACTTCTATCGATGACAAAATCCTCAACGTAATTTTGAGACTGCCGGCTGATTTCCAGTTCAGTGCTGCTGTCCTTCAGTTGCTTATCAAATATCCAATTATTGTGTGAATCCTCAATGCAATTTAGTAAATTGTTTTCGGTGGAGTCCAGTACTGCTTCGAGTTGGCTTTTATCCTCGAGCAGTCGGGATAGCTGAATTTTCCAGTAAGCACGAAGAGAGTGAAATTTCTCTTTGCTTATAGGGCGGTCCACGTGAGACTGCAGCGCCTCGTGAATTAATGTGCCTGTGCGGGCCGCGACTAAATTGTCGTCGTTCTCATTTTTACTTTCACTCTCACTCTGAAGAGCAGTTTGCAGCAACGGCGCGATTTCAGCTTTCTTCGCTGCGGTGTTTTTATCTTCAAGCTTATCTCCTTCAATATTCGAGGACTCGCTTAAAAATTCATCGCTAAGACTTTGCATGATTTTCAGCTGCTGTGAATTTAATTCAAGCTGATCTTTCATCCGAAACAACGTAGTCCCTTTTCGTAAATCATTCTTTAAAGTCTCTGCATTAATGGTCTGTGCTGCGTCGGCCTCACTGCTGATATCTGTTCGGTTCACCAAGCTCTGATCCTGCTTTTGAATCTCGTCCCAGATTCGCATCAGCAAGCTGTTTTTAAATGGAACCACTGGCCCCTTCGCTTTTGTCTCCAGTGTTGCGAGTAATGTAACTGATGTTTTCGCTCGAGTTATGGCGATATAGAGCAGACGAGTATCTTCCAGTAAAGTTCTCTGCTGCTTTTCATGGCGAATTAGAGAGTAAAGTGGATCGTCATCCTCGCCGGAAGCAGAGAGAGCACCAAGGAATAGCTTCTTCTGACCGTACTGATTTAGTCGTTCATGCCAGTTAATTAAGTCCTTGCTGTCACTTCGTGTACGGTTATTGAGTCCCGGAATGATGACATGATCGAATTCGAGCCCTTTGGCCTTATGAATTGTTAAAATTTGAATAAACTCGTCGGTCTTTTGTTTTTGCTCCATATCGCTGGCAGGAATGAAGGCTTTAAAGACTCTTTCCTGAAAATCGTCGACATCTTTAAGGCCAAATCCTTCTTCCTGCTCATCAAGCAGTTCGAAAAAGCAATCGACACTTGCCTGTTCCTGATCGCTGCAAATTAAGCTGTCGCCTCTGCAGAGAACCCAGATGAATTTTAGAAGTTGGCTCAGGCTGTAGTGAAAACGCATTTGAACGGCAAATAGCATTATCTTTGCGAAATCCTGAAGTCGGTTTTTTCCATCATCAGACAAGGAATTAATCTCAGCGTAATTCTGAAGTGCAGATAAAATGACAGGGTTCCCAGTGGACTGACAGTGAAGTTCAATCGACAGTAAGTCCTCAAGCTTGAGGCCGCAGTAGGGTGCCCGTAGCACCGATTGCCATGCAATTCGATCGGCGAGATTCAGTGTTGCCCGCATCAAGCTTAGTAAGTCTTCAATGATGGGCAGGCTATCCAGTCGATCAATTTCAGTAGATTGCCAGGCTATACCGGCCTCCCGTAGAGCCGGGGTTAATTCCCGGAGATGAGATCGGTTGCGAACCAGAACGGCGATACTTAGAGCCTTATCCGAGTTCTCCAGATCAGGGTTAGTACGTTCCTGCTGTCGAATGGATTGAATTGTTTCCACTAGTCGCTCAGCTTCCACTTGCTTCGCCTGAGTGCGCTGCTGCGCTTCGTGGATGATTAATTCAGTCTTCACAGTGGCATGGTTCAAATTGCTGTCTAAAGCCGATTTGCTGGGAGCAGAGTCAGTATAGGGCACGGCGCCTCGCGAACTATTGGAGTGCTGCGGAAAGGCGCTGGCGAAAATTTGATTAACCCATTTAACAATATTTTCCTGAGAGCGGAAATTTGTTTGCAGGGTTAATGGTTTAAGTTTGACTTCGCCAATGCCTCTTTCTTTAACGTCTAAATAAATGCCTACATTGGCATTGCGAAAGCTATAACAGGATTGCATGGCATCGCCGACAACAAACAGTGTTCTGCCATCATCGGCTTCCCATCCTTCGCTTAGCTGTTTTAGTAAATCCAGCTGCAGGCTTGAGGTATCCTGAAATTCATCCACCAGGATATGGCTAATTTTGTGATCAAGTGCCAGTGCCAAATCGCTAGGGGCGCCGCTTGAGCCCAGCGCGATGTTTGCGGCAGCTCCCGCCTGTACATAATCAATTATTCGAAAGTTACGAAAGGACAACATCAATTGCTGATTGAGATGACTTAGCACTTGAGTGAGGGCGGATAGGAATTCCCACTGCTGTTGCTCATAAGATGAGTCAGGCAAAAGCTGCAAATAACGAAGTGCTTCTTCGAGATCTTTGTCATCTCTGATGCTGTCCAACAAGGCGGTGATTTTTACTTTCATTGGTTTGCACAGGGCATTGATTTCGGAATTGTCCGGGTCATTTGTCGGGAACCCGCAGCGTTTATCGACTATTTTTCGAAACGATAATTCCTTGGTTAACAGCATGGCTGAGATAGCTCGCCATTGCGCCATTTCTTCTGGCTCGGAGCCTGGGAGTTCTGTTATACCGAAAAAATCCTGTCCGCTTTCCAATATGCTGCCAGAAAAATTTCGCAATTCAACAATGTCGGTTTCATGCTCTGCTAATAAATTTCTCGTTTCCTCAACTGACTCCTCGATCAATTCCTGCAAATTCTGTTGCAGGTATTCCCGCGCTTCCAGCAGCGAGCTTTTCAACTCAAGAATGTAGGAAGACCATTGATCTCGGTTGCGAAGCAAATCCACTAATAAGCGTTCAACCTTATTGAGGTCATTATCAAGATGACTCAATAAGTGACATAAGGAATCTGCCAGTTCACCTGGTTGATTAAGAGCTCCTAAGGTAGCTCTTGCGGCCTGAGTAAAACATTCGTTCATGTCTTCGCTGATGTTGCTACTACCGCCGAGGTTCGACTGAATCGGCAATTGCCGCGAAAGGTATAGGCAAAAAGCATCAATGGTTTGAATACGCAACCGAGTGGGGTTGGATAATATTTGCCAGTCATGGGTGCGATTTGTAGACAGTGCTTTTTGAGCTATTTCATAGCGCTGTTTGATCAGGTCTTCTTCGATACTGTCTGCTTCAGCCTTGCTAAGGTTCTCCGCCCAGTCCAGGGTGCTTATTATCCGGTTGCGCATCTCAGCTGCGGCTTTGCGGGTAAAGGTTATAGCCAATATTTCTTCCGGCTCTTCAACTAGCGCCAGCAGGTTCAAATAGCGCAAAGTTAGCAATTCTGTTTTTCCAGAGCCTGCCGGTGCCTGAACGATGCAGGACAGCGAGGTGTCTAGAGCCAGGTCTCTGTCTTCCTGGTCTTGTAGGACCGCTTTGTTCATTGCTGAAACTCCGCTGTACCAATGTTTTCGTTTTCATCTTCAAGCAGGCTTTCCCGGTTTAACTCACGAATACGGCACAATGGTTTCAGTCCGCAATAGGTACAGCTTACAGATGGTTTAACAGGGTCAACACGGGAGTCCCCTTGAGAGAAGTCTCTTGCTAATTCTGTTACTCGGGAAGACCAATGCTCAGTCAGCTCTGCCCACTCTGATTCTTTGTTGGCAGACGGATTTCTGCCCCTGGCTTGAGGAAAAAATGAATCATTCTGGCTGATGCCGGAATAGCCCTTCTTTTCCGAATTGATATGGGCAATTGCCAAGGCGCTAATATCCTTATGCTCAGGAAACTTGTTAAGGAAATCTTGATGGCTAGCTACATAATAAACCTGCAACTGCATGTCTGTGGGTCGCGACTGCAGCCAATCCTTATTGGAATAGCTACGCTTTCCTGTTTTGTAATCGATGAGTGCAAGAGATCCATCTTCAAGCTTATCGATTCTGTCAATCTTTAGGTTTAGCTGAAAAGGCTGGAGCGCGTCGTCCTCAATGTCCTCGGCAAGCTGCCAACTTTGTTTCTGCTCCCAGGCAATTGAAGTGAACGGTGGTCGCACTAATTCCTCAGCTAAAAACTCTTCCAGCAAGTTGCTTATTCGCTGCAACTCAATCTCCCCATAGCGAGGAGTGACGATTTCAGGATAACTATTCTCTAAAAAAGACACAGCCTGCTCAGCAGATTCTTTTACTAGTCTCTTTCTCTGCTCATCATCTAGGGAGTCAATCTGTTGACTGCTGCTTATTTGCGTGTACAGCTGTTCCAGGGCTATATGAATTGCTGTGCCGCGAGCTCGTGCGCTAAGGCCATGTTCGAAGCCCTCCAGCACTGAGCTGTTGAGGCGGTGATTGGCAAAAGCCTTGAACGGACAATTCGACTGATCACTGATAATGCTGTGGCCGCCTCGAGTCTGTTCGTTTTCACGTAGTGGCAGTCGATTGTTTTCTTCTATTGCCGTAAGTGGGATTTGTTGTTTGGCATCATGTGAAAGAATACCCGAACTGCTCGCCTCAATTTCTTGCAGAGGAAACTGGAGTATGAAGTGGCTGGGGCGAAAAAGCTGGTCATCTTCACTTTCATGAAAGCTGGCGACGCCTTCCTCTCCTACAGAGCGGCACAGGATGTCAAACTGCATGTGGGCATTTTCTCTCTGAACAGTGCTGCTTGCTCCGGGAATACATAACTCCCGTTGTAGGGCATTAGGCAGGAAGGGAGAAGGCTTGGCTTCGTTCGGCCAGTTTTGGTCATTAAAATTTAATAACCACAAGTAATCAAACTCTAGCCCGATTGACTCAACAGGGCTTAATAAAGAAATTTGGCAATCTTTATGAAAAGCTGAAATTTTGCCTGATCGCTGACTGAGAATTCGTAGCTTTCTCAGTGCGGCAGAAAAGCTAATGTTCCCCAGAATCTGGCTTGCGCAAGAAAACTCTTCCAATAACTTGTTCCATTCAACCACTGCGTCCCGGTCTTTGCTGGCAAGCGATTTCCCTGGCCAACCAAGTGTCTCTAGTTGTTCAGAAAAAAGTGCACTCCACTGGCGGGAGTTGAGTATCTTAGCTGACTTTCTTAGAAGCGATTTGCTGTTTATGAGCGCAGAGGCAAGAGCAGGGCAGTGATAAGGTTTTCCTTCCCTGTTTATGAGCTCAATCAACTTGCTTAAGGTGAAACTGCTGCTTAAGTAGTTGCGCATGAACAGTTCGAGTTCAATTTTAGGCGCCATCTCTGCAAACGCATTGTGCTCGAAGGTTTCCTGCTCGCTGTTTTGAGAGCTATCTTGAGAGTTGTCTTGAGAGTTATGAAAATAAGGTGATTGCAATAAGCGGCATATTTCGGCGCTATCAAGTTTTTCCTCATTGAGCATGAGAATCTGAAATGCTGTTTGAATTATTCCGCTGTCGAATACGGACTTGTTGTTCGACGTCTTATTTACTCGACCTGGAACAAGACCAAAATTCCTGAGTATGGCTTTACTATCTGTGTCTAGATAACTTTCGAGTTTCGAATGTTGCTGGTTGTCTCCGTTTGAAATAATTCCGATGTGAGCGTTTTTATCCTTTTCGAAAATATCCAAAGCCCATTGCGCGCACTCTCTTAGCTCTGTATTAGCACTGGTATAGATTCTTCGCTTTAAATTTGAGTGGGCATGATTGCTAAGCAGCTGCGTAGAGTTGCAGATGCAATGTTCTTCGAGCTTATTAAAAAGCTGTTGATATAGCAGCGGAGGCTGGAAAAAGTTAAGTAGTATTATATCTATCTGCTTCAGGCTTTCGATGCTCGGTATTAGTTCAATGATTACCCGTATAGCATCGCTAAGTGGTGTTAATCCTTTCTCGGAGCAAGTGGTTCTAAATTGCTTTTGCCAAGCAGTGTAAACGGAGACATCATCAATATTCTGATATTGCCGCAATTCAGTCTGTTCATAGTCCTCCGCGTATTGAGATAAATCCTGATAGGCGCGACTAAGTTGGGATGCTGTCTCATAAGGATTAAGCAGGGGATAACGTTCAAGAGATTGCTCAACGATATCACTCCATAATAAGAATTCCTCACTACTATTGAGAATGGCGGTGGAGCAACAGGGTTCTATTCCGGCGTTAGACAATTCCAGCCACAGGGACTTTATCCAGATGTCGATTGGTTTAACTTGAGGAGTACGCCAAACTGGCTTTTGTTGTTGGGCGGCGAATTGATCTAGAACGGCAGAACTGATGCGGTTGTTTGGCGTTAATATCAGGCTGCCTGAACTCAATGCCGCGGAAATAGAACTTATGTCGATTCTCTTGACTGTCATCTTATTCAGGCATCAGCGTTGTTCGAGCTTGAACTATCGATATGGGATGCCCAGTCAAGAAATTCCTGACTGTTCCCCCTGAACGCTACTCTTTCCAGTTTTTTCCCCATTTGATATTCGTACATGGGGTCGTAGTAGTTTTGTAGTAGGCTCTTGATCCACAGCTTGTGTGCTTCATTACTTTCGCCGGCCTGTTGAATGCTCAAGGCAATTTCCATCAGCTTGGATACCTCTGTGTAACGTTCACCGCCAAGGCGTTTTTTAATTCGCTGCAGGCTACCGAGCAGAAATTCGGAAAAGGATGTTGCAGCTTGCTGCTTATCCAGCGACTCAAAGTCTCTTAGATTAGAGATGATGTAGTCATTGAGTATTGTGTCTATACGAAATTCCAGAGACTCCTCTACCATGGCAATGGGAGAGCTAGACATGCCTTGATGGAAAGTCAGCGGAATGGATAGGGATCCAATAGCTCTGCTCTCATCTTCCAGGAAAATTTTGTTCCTTTCTGCAGGCAATCTCAGCAGGGCGCAAGCCAATTGATTTTCAAAGTTGATCTGATTCGCTTGTGCAACAACTCTTCGGCCAAATGCTGAGCCACGATGATTGGCAATGCCTTCGAGGTCTATCTTGCTAATGAGTCTATTAAGTAAATGAGTCTTGGCGCTACCGGTCTTGCCTCCGATGATTACAAAATTTCTTTCTTCGCTGACTTGATCAATCTGTCCAATAAGGAAATTTCGCAGTGCTTTATAGCCGCCCTCGACAAGAGGGATATGGATATTGGATTCTGTCAACCACTGCTGGACGGTTTGAGATCGCAGGCCTCCTCTAAAACAATAGAGCACTGCTGATGGATTTTCCTGTTTATAAGCTATCCAGTACTCGAGGCGTTGTTGTTTCTGCTGGTCACCAACAAGTTTGTGACCAGTTTCTATCGCTTTCTCTTTTCCATGTTGTTTATAGGTTTTTCCAACTATCTCGCGCTCCTGGTCATTTAGTATTGGCAGATTAACGGCGCAGGGAAATGCCCCTTGCTCAAACTCAATTGGTGCCCGCACATCCAATAATGGCGTGTTCGTTTGAAATAATTCAGCGAAGGCTGTTTCAGGAATTGTTTCCGACATTCGGCAATGCAAGGCTTGATAATGGACGATTTAAAGTTTCATAAGTGTATCATTGGCCTCAGCGATGCCCTAGTAGGATTGCTGGCTGGAAGCCTGTTCTCTCACTGCATCTAGAAGACCGATGTTTTTTGTGAAGTGAGTGTAGCTAAGTGAAGGTAGATAAGTAGAAATAGCTAAGTGGAAAAGTAGCCCAATGAAGACAGTGAATTGATGAAACCTTTAAAACCAGAACAGCTGCTGCGTAACATTAAAACACCTGAGCCCGCTCCAGTTCATCTCTGGGACCCTCCGTTCTGTGGCGATATGGATATGAAAATCGCCAAAGACGGAAGCTGGATTCATCAGGGTCAGGCAATCCGGCGGTTGGCGATGGTTCAGCTTTTTGCATCGGTTTTGTTACTCGATGAAGATGGGGAGTACTATCTCGTTACACCAGTGGAAAAGGTTCGAATACAGGTTGAAGACTGTCCCTTCGTTGCAACCGAGATGGATTTGGAGAACGAGGGTGATTCTCAGCGACTGAAGTTCACTACAAATACTGGTGAGATTGTGTACGCTGGGGCTGATCATGAATTACGCGTAGATACCGACCCAGACAGTGGAGAGCCCCATCCCGTTATTCATATTCGAAGCGGACTGGATGCTTTGATAAATCGTTCAGTGTTCTATCGCTTGGTGAATGAGGCTGAACAGCGAGAGCAGGACGGGGAAACCTTGATCGGAGTGGAAAGTGATGGCTGCTTCTTTGAATTGGGCAAGCAATCTACATCGCCCTAAACGTAAGCTTTAGAACCTTAAAACCCGTCTCCAGAGCGCCTTTCCAGTTGACCTGAACAAGCAAAAACGGCATTATTGCCACCTTTTTTTAGCAGGGTAAGACTGCTCTGTGCAGGTCATTCCGAATTATTCATTCATTTAGAAATCTATTGGAGAATCCATGAAGATTCTTGTTGCAATTAAGCGTGTGGTCGATGCCAATGTGAAGGTCAGAGTCAAGTCTGACGGCACAGGTGTCGATTTAAGCAATGCAAAAATGGCGATTAATCCATTTTGCGAAATCGCTGTTGAAGAGGCGATACAAATTAAGGAAAGCGGGGCCGCTGAAGAGATCATCGCGCTGTCTATCGGTCCGCAGGCTTGTCAGGAACAAATTAGGACTGCCTTGGCGCTCGGCGCCGATCGCGGCATTCTGGTTGAGACAGATGAGCAGGTTGAACCACTTGCGGTTGCCAAGATCATCAAGGCGATTGTCGATAAAGAAGGTATCGACCTGGTAATCCTGGGCAAACAGTCCATCGACACCGACAACAATCAAGTGGGTCAGATGGTGGCTGCACTTTGCGGTTATCCTCAGGGCACATTTGCCTGTAATGCAGAAATAAAAGACGGAAAGATAGAGGTGACCCGCGAAATCGATGGCGGCGAGCAAACAGTGCTTCTGGATTTACCGGCAGTAGTGACAACAGACCTTCGGCTCAATGAGCCGCGCTATGCTTCTCTTCCGAACATCATGAAAGCCAAGAAGAAGCCCATAGACGCAACAAACCCCGGCGAGTTGGGTGTGGAGATTAGTTCAAACCTTAAGACACTTAGTGTGATGCCACCTGCAGAGCGATCTGCCGGGGTTATCGTGGAGTCGGTAGAAGAACTGGTTAATAAACTCAAGACTGAAGCTAAAGTTATATAGGTGGTAGACATGTCAATATTGATACTCGCTGAACACGATAATAGTTCACTTAAAACTGCCACTCTAAACGCCGTAACAGCCGCTCAGGCTATCGGTGGTGATATCACTGTATTGGTAGCCGGCGCTTCCTGTCAGGATGCAGCAAGTGCTGCAGCGCAGGTCGATGGAGTAAGCAAGGTAGTGGTCGCAGATTCTGCGGCTTATGAGCATCAGTTACCTGAAGCGATCGCTCCTCTTGTGGCTGAAATCGGCAAAGACAGCTCTCACATACTGGCTGCATCAACTACAACAGGTAAAAACATATTGCCCCGCGTTGCTGCTCTTCTCGATGTTGCTCAAATCTCCGACATCGTCGAAGTACAGTCTGCCGATATTTTTGTGCGCCCGGTCTATGCCGGAAACGCAATGGCGACAGTTCAATCCAGTGACTCGGTGAAGGTGATAACAGTCCGAACTACAGCCTTCGCCGAAGCAGCGTCCGGCGGTAGTGCCAGTATTGAAGCAAGTGATTTTAACGTTGAGCAAACTCAGTCTGTATTTGTCAGTGAGCAGCTTTCTGTTTCAGAACGGCCAGAACTCACATCCGCTTCTATCGTCATATCAGGCGGTCGAGGAATGCAGAATGGTGAAAATTTTGTTCTGCTGGAAAAAGTGGCAGACAAACTTGGTGCCGCTATCGGTGCTTCACGAGCCGCTGTCGATGCAGGATTTGTTCCCAACGACATGCAGGTAGGTCAGACCGGTAAGATTGTCGCGCCAGACTTGTATATAGCGGTTGGTATTTCCGGAGCGATTCAACACCTTGCTGGTATGAAGGACAGTAAAGTTATCGTTGCTATTAATAAAGACGAAGAAGCTCCGATATTTCAGGTAGCCGACTATGGTCTGGTAGCCGATCTGTTTAAGGCGCTCCCGGAACTTGAAGCCGCTCTGTAGTGACTCTATTGCAAGTCTAATTTTGGGCTAATTACGAGCCAGATTAAAACTCCGAAGCAAAAAAAAAGCCCGAATAATCGGGCTTTTTTTTTGCGTTTAAAAACTTCCTTAATCGGAGGCTTTGTTTTCCTGCTGCTGTCTACGCTTGATCTCTCTCGGATCATTTGCTGCTCTGCCGCCTGCTGGTTTCGCAGCAGCTGCTACAGGAGCAGGGCTTGGAGTAGAAGGAGCTGCAGTTGCTGGAGCTACTTTAGCAACTGGTGCAGGAGCGGGGCTTGGAGCTGGCTTTGTAGCTGCCGGTGCCGCTTCTGCTGGTTTACTTGCCTCAGGCTTGGTAGCAGGCTTTTGTTCTGTCACTGGAGCTTGAGGTGTTTTCTGTACCGGTGCAGCGGCTGGCTTCGGAGTTACATCTGGTGCAGCAGTAAAGATGGGCTCTGGTGCAGGAGGAGATTCAAGCTCGACCTTTGATGTTTTTGCCTCTGAAGCGGGTTTGGGTTTACTCGGCTGAACATCTTTCTGTTCCTGCTTTTCATTACTAGGTGCTGGTGCGCTTGTAGCCGATGTACTTGCGGCAACTTGCGGAGCCGGTTCTGCTGCTTTTACAGAAGTTTGTGGCTGCTTATCCTCGACTCGAGTTTCAGCTTGCTGACGAGCTGGCGTCTGCTTAGTCTGCGCGTTATCTCTAACGGGGGCAGTGTTGGCTGAGCCTGAAGCATTTGCAGCGTTTTCGCTGGCAGGAGCAGTGTTCCCGGAAGCTGTGTTTCTTGAGTCCGTCTTTGCTTCTGACGAAGGCTGAACATTGCCATTAGCTTGTGCTGCCGCCTCGTCGGTCTGCACTGGCCTGGGTCCGCGTCGACGCTGATTAGTATTACGAGGGCGCTTGTTCGCCGGGCGTCGCTGGTTCTGCGACTTGCCTTCGTTACTGTTACCTTGGTTTTGGCCTTCAGTTCTACCTTCACTCCTGGATCCACCACCCTCAGACTTCTGAGCTGGTGACCTGGATTGAGACTGCTTACGCTTGTCGTCGTTACCTTGACTCTTGTCTCGATTCTGACTGGAACCCTGATCTCGATTCTGATTGGAACCCCGTGCTTGACCCTGACCCTGGTTTGACTTGTTCTGTCCGTCAGCGGGCTTATTCCCACCTTGGGGTCTGCGCTGCTGTCCCGAAGAGCGCTTGTTTCGATCATTGCCCCTTTGTTGAGAGTTGCCGCGAGATTGTTGACCACGATTGTTCCGGTTGCCTTGTCGGCCTTTGTTTCGGTTCTGCGGTGATTTTTTAGTTTTCGCAGATTTGTCAGATTCCGATGAGCCAAATAGTCCACCAAACCATGCAAACAATGATGCAAGCGCACCTTTCTTTGGTGGAGGTGTGCGTTGTGCGGGTACATTGCTCACTGAAGGTTTCTGCACAGCAGCGTTTTGCGCTTGCGGCTTGGCGTTAGGTGCTGGTTCAGCGGCAGTAATCGCTTCTACTTCGTAGCTTTCTGCCTGTTGATTCAAGCCGGTAATTTCAAAATGCGGTGTATCCAATTCTGGACTGGCAATAATAATTACCTTGGTTTTGCTTTGCTCTTCGATTTCCGCAACAGCAGCTCGTTTTTCATTGAGTAAGTAAGAAGAGACGATTAAAGGCACAGTGGCTTTTACTTCCTTGCACTTATCCTTATTTGCCTCTTCCTGCACTATTCTAAGGATAGACAAAGACAATGATTCCACGTCACGTATCGAGCCTTGGCCACTACAGCGAGGGCATAAGATTCCACTGGTTTCTCCCAGAGAAGGGCGAAGACGTTGCCGAGACATTTCCAATAGACCGAATCTTGATATACGACCGACCTGCACACGAGCCCGATCAGCTTCAAGAGCGTCACGCATTCGATTTTCAACTTCACGCTGGTTTCGGTTTGAACTCATATCGATGAAATCGATGACCACCAGGCCGCCCATATCTCGCAACCTTAGTTGACGAGCAATTTCGTCTGCAGCTTCTAGATTGGTATTAAGTGCAGTTTCTTCAATGTCAGCGCCTCGGGTAGCTCTTGAGGAGTTGATGTCGATAGAAATTAGCGCTTCAGTGGGGTCTATGACCACAGAGCCGCCAGAAGGAAGTTTTACTTCACGCTCGAAGGCGCTCTCTATCTGGCTTTCAATCTGGTAGCGATTGAACAGCGGCAGCTTGTCGTTATAGAGCTTAATTCTGTCTTCATACTGAGGCATAACCTGTTTGATGAAGTTAATTGCTTCTTCATAGGATTCTTCAGTATCAAATAAAACCTCGCCAATATCTTCTCTGAGATAGTCGCGGATAGTTCGAATGATGACATTGCTTTCCTGATAGATCAGAAAAGGTGCTGAACGTTCTTCACTGGCATCCTGTACGGCTTGCCACAGGGAAAGTAGGTAGTCTAGATCCCACTGTAGTTCTTGTGGGTCTTTGCCCACACCAGCTGTACGAACAATCATGCCCATGCCGTCAGGGATCGTCAGGTCGCGTAATGCTTCACGCAGTTCTGACCGCTCGTCACCCTCAATGCGACGAGAAATACCGCCAGCTTTTGGGTTATTAGGCATTAGGACAAGATAGCGACCGGCAAGGCTGATGTAGGTAGTTAGAGCTGCGCCCTTATTACCTCGTTCTTCCTTCTCGACCTGGACTATCACCTCAGTTCCCTCAGGAATGAGTTGCTTAAGATTGGTTCTCTCGCCGCCGCTCTTCACGTCTTTCGCGTAATACTGCCTGGAAATCTCTTTCAGCGGCAGAAAGCCATGACGTTCAGCACCAAAATCCACGAAGGCTGCTTCAAGGCTTGGCTCTACGCGAGTTACCTTACCTTTGTAGATATTGGCCTTTTTCTGGATGCGGGTGCGGTTTTCGATGTCCAGGTCATACATACGCTGGCCATCGACGAGAGCAACACGAAGCTCTTCTTCTTGTGTTGCATTAATTAACATTCTTTTCATAGTAAGTTCACTTTCTGTTGAACCAGATAAGTAAACTCAGGGGAAGGGTATTCAAGGATCCGCCAATGATTTTTTGTCATCAACGACAATGCAGGGGCTTAAAGCGGTGTTAAGGCCTTAATAAACATCATTTTCAAATCACGCTCAAACTAACATTGGGCAGAATTTACTGATACATCGGGACAAAAGTCCGGCAGTGTCTTCTGATTAGGTCTTTATTACTAGCCTCAAGAGGCCGTTTAGTCGTCTAATATGCTGTTTTTATTGAAAATGTCTTGTTCTGTGTGCTTTGCATTGCTGCCCGGTATTTACTGGCTCATGGCGCAGTTTGATCGGGCCCTTCGAATAGGAATTCCTGAGTTATCCGGTTTTATACCTGGTCATGCAGTTGGCATGACAACAAAATATCGATTTAAAATTATGGCATTTTCTGTGCTATCGGCTCAGAACCCATGGGGTTAACCATGGTTGGGAGTCTTATGAAGCGGTGAACCTGCCTCTATGACCATATAAGCGGCCAGTACGCGAAACTCTTTATGCCCCAAGAAACCATTTAGTGTTTGATGGCAGCGGTGTTTCGCTGATTTACCACCGGCAGTAGGCCGTCGCGGGTAAATCGTGGCTCAGGAAGTTAACCCTTTAACCACAAGCGACGGAATATAGCAGTAAAACCTAGGGGACTCAATCAATCAGCAGCTTTTCAGCCATTTTTTCTCAAAAAAAACAATAACCTGCAAAACATTCGAAAGGTGGGCAGGCAAAAGCCCCTGGCTGGGGAGATTAGTGATATATGCCTTACCTAGCTCATGTTGCTAAAACGAATAGCCTGTGGTTAAAATAGCCGCCCTAGTGGCTTTGCCAGTACAAAGACACAAAAATCAATAAGATAGCTGGCAAACTGGGTGATCTACTTGAATATAAGGCCTAAGTTGGTGATAAGTCAGGTGATACCGGCTAGTGAAACGTACTGGGAAAACAATAAGATTCAATCGAATAATCAGAAAAAATGAGCTGATACTGCGAAGAAACCATGAGTTTCTATCCGTTCTCCAAGAGAGACAGACAAAAGACAGAAACAGCTGAAAGATGGGGTGTAGAGATATGACGATTTATTCCTATTGTCGGACTTCCGAATTGGAAGCGACGCTGGATACTGAACAACTTGAGACTATTCTCGAGCCAGAAATGTTAGCGATTCAAACGTATTGCCTCCGGCAGAGTTGGTTCATGACTGAATCACTAAAGGATTCTGACTGCAATTGGAGTCAAGAATTTATTAAACGAGACTCGGGCAAGCAATTGATGAATGTACTTCGCCCAGGTGACGTCATTCTATGTAGCAAGATCGAGCGAATTTGCAGCACTACTCAGGAAGTTCTCAAGCTTATCCCGATGCTGCAAGAAAAATCTGTTCGACTGCATATTGTTGAATTGGATGGCGATCTTACTAATCCAGACTTTGAAGTTAATTTTCAGAAGATCGCGTCTGTTTTTTCATCCCTGGAAAAACGAAAATCTGCAGAACGCATCAGAGGTGTTAAGCAGCGACAAAGAAAGCAGGGCCGTTACCTTGGCGGAAGTCGTCCATTTGGATATATGATTCATGAAAATGGTCGCTTGATTAAAAACCCCATGGAACAGCGAGTTCTTAGAAAAATCATGGAATTGAAGAAGCAGGGTAAATCATTGCGCGCTATTTCCAGTGAAGTTTCTACTCCGGTAATGCCTATAAGTTTTAAAACTGTGCAGAGGCTTTTACAGCGACACGCCGAGCAAATGTAACGCCATATGAATAAGCCGTTTTCACTGTTTGTCGGACTGCGCTACACCCTTACTCGAAAACGCAATTTCTTCCTGTCTTTTGTTTCACTCATCTCCATGTTGGGGGTGAGTCTTGGCGTATTAATTCTTATCGTTGCACTCTCTGTAATGAATGGGTCTATCGGCACACTTCGAGCCGAAGCGCTAAAGTCTGTCCCCCATGTCACTCTTAGCTCAGATGTAATTGATCAGAACTGGCAAATTTATTCTGAACAAGCCGCTTCTGACCCACACATCCTCGCCAGTGCTCCTTACGTCGAAGCGGAGGCTAATGTTCAGTATCAAGGCATCAATAGCTTTATTAACATCAGGGGTGTCGAGCCGGAACTGGAATCCCAGGTGGTTAGTAATCCCGGCGACCGCTACCAGGTCCTCCTCGAAACATTGGCCAATACTGAAAATGGAATTATTCTTGGTACACAGCTGGCGGCGAGCCTGGGCATATACGGGTCGGCCGACTTAAGCCTGATACCTCTTAACAGTTTACTCGCTCGCAATTTATCCGCGGCGCAAGGCTTCCGGGTTGTTGGCTTTGCCGACTTCGGGTTTTACGGCAACGATTCGACTGCTCTGGTTAATCTAGAACAGGCAGAGCAGTTATTTGCCGATGATTCTGCAGCCTTGGTGAGCCTGCGTCTAAAGGTGGATGATATTTTTGCTGCTGAAGTCATTGCTGAAAATGTATTTGGCGAGCAGGAAGGTATTCAAATAGTGCCCTGGAATCAGGCGCAGTCCAGTTTGTTTAACGCCTTGAACATGGAAAAAATCCTCACTAGTTTTATGCTGCTGATGATTGTAGTAATTGGCGCGGTTAATATCGTATCAACCCTGGTGATGGTGGTTGCCGATAAGAGCGCTGATATCGCTATTCTCCGCACCATGGGAGCCAGCAGAGGAGTCATACTCAGAATTTTTATTATCCAGGGCCTGATTGCGGGCGCCATCGGGACGTTTGTTGGCGCGGTACTTGGAGTAATACTAGCCGGTAATATCACCGATATTAGTTTATTGATCGAGCGCGCCATTAACGGCGTGTTTAAAGATGCCAATGTCTATCTGATCTCCCATCTGCAAACGAATATCGTATGGAATGAGGTGCTGCTGGTTTGTGTTGCGGCATTGATAATTAGTTTTCTCGCAACCCTTTATCCAGCGTACAGGGCAAGCCGTATTCAGCCCGCTGAAGTATTGAGATACGAATGATAATTTATGTAAAACCGACAGGAATATTCCATGACTGAACAAGATTCAGTGCTGGCCTGTGAGCACATCCAAAAAGTATATTCTCAAGGGCCTCAGGAAGTGCAGGTACTAACAGATGTGAATCTTCGGATCGCTGCCGGAGAACAAGTAGCAATTGTCGGTAGTTCTGGCTCGGGCAAGACTACCTTATTAAATCTGTTAGGCGGGCTCGACTTGCCCAGCGCGGGAAAGGTATTTATCGCAGGTAAAGATATCGCGTTATTGACTGAAACCGAACGAGGCTTGCTGAGAAATAAGTATTTGGGCTTTGTTTATCAGTTCCACCATCTGTTAGGTGAATTCACTGCGCTTGAAAATGTTTGTATGCCTTTGTTAATTGCTGGGATCGGGCAGGATGCGGCACAACAAAGGGGCCGAGTAATATTGGCTAAGGTTGGCTTGCAGGAAAGAGAAGAACACAAGCCCTCGGAACTGTCCGGTGGCGAAAGGCAGCGAGTCGCAATTGCGCGTGCTCTGGTAACAGAACCCCAGTGTGTAATGCTTGATGAGCCCACCGGAAACCTGGATCGTCAAACAGCAGTGGGTATTCATCGGCTAATGGAAGAACTAAACCAGGCTCTTAACACAAGCTTTATTGTCGTTACCCATGACGAAGAATTAGCAGACTCTATGCAACGAAAGCTGACCCTTTCCAACGGCACTCTTCATGAGCAGTAAATATCATGAGCAGTAAAGTACGAGTAGCGAGAATCCTATGAGTACAGGAAAAATCTCTCTTCCTCGATATATTGCAGCGCGCTATATCAGCGCCGGCAAGCGAAGTCATCTTGTGTCATTCATGTCCGCTATTTCGGTAGCGGGGCTGACTCTCGGTATTGCCGTACTAATTATTGTGCTTTCAGTAATGAACGGCTTCGATAAAGAAATGCGTGAAAATGTTCTCGGCATTGTTCCCCATATTACCTTGAGCACAAATGAAGTGCTTCGGCAGGATAATTGGAATGACGTAGAAGCATTGGTGTTAGAAAACCCGCGAGTGGAATCGATCTCTCCACTGATCGAATTGGCGGGAGTGGTGGCAGCCAATTCCAGCAGCAAGGGTGTATTGATTAATGGTGTAGATGCCGGCGCGGAACTTCAATCTTCAGTGCTAGAGCGTTTCATGACGGCAGGGAGTCTGACTGCGCTACACGAGAGCAAATGGGGCATAGTTATCGGAGAGACACTCGCCGATCGCCTGCAAGTACAACTGGGAGACACTGTAGATGTGTTTTCTCCAAATATTTCTCTAAATCCGATCACTCCTCTTGCAACATTCCGCGGATTCACTCTGGTGGGTGTTTATCGCGTAGGGACAGAAGAGTTAGACAGTGATCTAGCTATGATTAACCTGTCTGCGGCGAAAGCTCTGTTTAAGATTCGTTCTCCCTACAATGCAGTTAGAATTCGTACCTCTGATGTTCTCTTGGCTGAAGAAGTGCGGCAAGAACTTAATGCAGTACTGCCCGCCGAGATAAGAAGTCAATCATGGATGGCCACTCTCGGCAGCATCTATCAAAATATTCAGTTTTCGCGAACCATTATCAGCTTTATGCTCTGGTTGTTAATTGGTGTCGCTGCTTTCAACCTGGTGGTGAGTCTGATTATGATCGTCAGGGACAAGAAGGGCGATATCGCCATACTGCGAACACTCGGAGCGAGCCCGGCAACCATTAATAGTATTTTTATGTGGCAGGGCTGTTTCATCGGATTGATTGGTATAGTCTCAGGAGTGTTACTGGGAATTATTGGTTCGCTTAACATTAGTCGTTTTGCGGCATTTATCGAGAACAGATATTCCCTGCAGTTGCTTAATGCAGAAGTGTATCCAATCGACTTTCTTCCATCTCAAATTGATCCATTAGATATTGCCGTGGTAGTCGTCGGGGTTTTCATCTTGTCTATGCTGGCCACTATTTATCCAGCTTCCCGAGCTGCAGCGATTCAGCCTGCAGAGGCTCTTCGAACAGACTAATTTTTACTCTTCTTGGCATTTTCCTTTTTAGCCTACTAGCTTTTGGTAGAGCCAATGAGTTAAGCCATGCCTAGAGTTCAGTATTAAGCCTTTCCATACTTCCCCTAAGAGCGAGTTACTAGCGGCTTACTGCGTGGGCATTTCCATAGTTTACTTTTTAGTGGATCTACAGTTTTCCGGAGGCATGGCTGTTTTAGTACTTACTTCCAGTGTCGCTCTTCTATCTGTAAATTTCAGGCGGCATGCTGTTCGCCGGGCTTTTTTTCTGTTGTTGGCTTTTTCTTTTGGCGTACTCTGGCATGTTGTATGGGCCAAGTATTTGCTTGAGAAGAGACTGCCTGATGAGCTGGAAGGAATAGACCTGCTCACTCGCGGATACGTTTTGGACATACCCAGCCGCAACGGTCTTGCTCAGCAATTCAGATACCGCATATTAGAAAGCGATCCTGAGTTTAACAATAGAACAGTGCTTGTTAATTATTACGGCGAGCAGACTGTCGAGCCCGACCAAAGCTGGCAGCTTTTGCTGCGTCTAAATAAGGCCCATGGTTTTTACAATCCCGGCGGAAATGATTATGAGGCCTGGCTTTTCCAGCGCAGGATCGCAGCCAAGGGTTACGTTCGACTAAATGAAGACAATAGATTGTTATCTAGCAAGGAAGGCATCCTCTCTCTTAATAGAATTAGAGCCATTCTGAAGAATAAAATTGTCGCTGCAATGAGTGGTTCAGCGAATACGGGCGCCGTGCTCGCACTTAGTTTGGGCGATAGAAGTATGATCGATGCATCGGCCTGGGACTTGTATGGCAAAACAGGCACTACCCATCTCTTTGTGGTTTCCGGCTTGCATATTGGCTTAATCGCAGGCTTCGCTTACAGCTTGACTAGTTTACTGCTGCGCCTCATTCCCTCCCTGTGTCTATTTTGTGCCCGTCAGAAAATTGCAGCCGGGGGAGCGCTATGTTTTTCTGCCATATATAGTTTGTTAGCCGGGTTCACCATGCCCACTCAGCGAGCTCTAATTATGCTTTCGGTGTTTATGCTCTCTTATCTATTTAATAGAAACAGCCCAATGTCGTTTCGCTACATGCTCTCAATGGCTGTAGTCTTAAGTATTAACCCCATGTCGGCATTGAATGGAGGTTTTTGGTTTTCCTTCCTCGCTGTTGGTGTTTTGTTATTAAGAGGAGGCGCTAAATCAAATGAAAGAGTGCCATTAAAGCTGAATAGCGAATCGGGTGGGGCAGAAGATTCCATGTTGCCTTTTCTTCTAGGTAAAGCTGCAAGCATGGTTAGGCCTCAAATGTTTGTGTTCCTTGCTCTCATCCTGCCGTTACTGTTTTTCACTTCACGCATATCACTGATATCTCCTCTGGTAAATATTATTGCCATACCCGTGTTAGGCCTGCTTATTGTTCCTCTGTGCTTAATTTCGATGACTCTGCTGCTAACTCTGCCTGACATAGGGAAGCTGCTTTACAAAGTGCTCGGCAATTTGCTTGATCTGTTTGGCGTTTTTCTCGACACCTTGTTGAGCATATGTCCGAGCTGGTCCGTTATTGAAATCTATAAGGTACTACCTGCGGTTTTTAGTAGCGGAATATTATTGGTTTTACTGGGCATCATTCCAAAAGGAATTCTGAGTAGAAGGTTTTTAATTCCTTTACTAGCGGCACTGTTACTCCCTTTTGCAATCCCAAAACCCCTTGCTAGTTTTTCTGATGGGCTCGATATTCATATACTGGATGTGGGGCAGGGATTGTCTGTATTGATACGCACGCAAAATCATTCCCTTTTGTTCGATACAGGTGCTCGACTGTCTGAAACTTTTGATCTTGGTGAAGCGGTTGTTGCGCCGGCTCTCACTGCCTTGGGAGTAAACCATCTGGATAGTATTGTTGTCAGTCATGCCGATAATGATCATTCGGGAGGTCTGGAGGGGGTTCTTTTTCGGTTTCCGTCTGCGCAGCTACTTACAAATAAACCGTCGAGATATTCTGTTAGCTCCAAGCCGTGCAGGAAAGGTAACAAATGGAGTTGGGACAATGTTGAGTTCGAGTTCCTTCATCCAGACTCCCAGGGTCTTGTACAGAAGGAAAATAACAATTCATGTGTGCTGAAGGTGAGTATAGGAAAGTTTGCTCTGCTACTGCCAGGGGATATCGAAGCCTCTATTGAGAGGCAACTCTCTCGGTCTAGTTCAGCGGATTTAAGCAGTACGGTCCTCGTGGCAGCCCATCATGGTAGTCAAACCTCTTCGACCTACCCATTTCTGAAGAAAGCTGAGCCCCGCTATGTAGTGTATTCCGCCGGATATCGTAATAGCTTTTCCCATCCTCATATCAATGTACAGTCCCGCTTTCAGGAGTTCGGTAGTGAGGCCAGTAACACGGCGAATTCGGGCATGATTAGCTTTAGTGTTTCAGAATTTGGTGATATCACTTCAATCAGTAGCTACAGGGATGAAAAACCCCGTTATTGGCACTAATCAGACGGGGATGTGATGCCGATAACCCTCTTGATGTGCGCTCGTTGAATTGCATAGGCTGGTATGTGCTAGAGTTAGCAGCCAATTATTTGGAGGAAGAAAGTGCTAGAGATTTTAAGGGCAGGTGGCTTGCTCATGTTGCCTATTATTTTGTGTTCGATAATAGCCATCGCTATTGTCATAGAGAGGTTTTGGACGCTGAGCTCCTCTCGAATTACCCCCAAATATGTCTTGGCTCAGGTCTGGACCTGGCTTAAGAATAATCAATTGGATTCCGCAAAACTACGCGAGCTACGTCTCTCTTCACCGCTGGGCCAAGTTCTGGCCGCAGGACTGGTGACCTCCAAATATGGACGTGCTGCTATGATTGAAAGCATCGAGCAGACAGCGGCGTTGGTTATCCACGATATGGAGCGATATCTAAACACCCTGGGTACTATCGCGGCCATCACGCCGTTATTAGGGCTCCTGGGGACAGTAGTTGGCATGATTGAAGTGTTTAGCGAAATCATGCTGCAAGGTACTGGAAACGCCAATGCTTTGGCTGGCGGCATATCCCAGGCGCTGATATCTACAGCTGCCGGATTGACTGTTGCTATACCTACCTTTATGTTTCATCGCTTCTTTACCCGTCGAGTCGACTCACTGGTGTTAAATTTGGAGCAGGAATCCATCAAACTTGTGGATGCACTGCACAGTGATCGTACGGTTGAAGTGAAGTAGCATGTTGAAAGAGTTTGCTGATGAAATTTAAGCGTTCACATCGGGAAGAACTGCAAATTAATATCACGCCTCTTATCGACGTGGTGTTTTTGCTTTTGATTTTTTTCATGGTGACCACTACATTTAGTAAAGAAACCCGCTTGCTGGTGAATTTGCCAGAAGCCAATGCCGAAGCGGCCGAGGCCGAGGTCAGTCAAATTGAAATAGTGGTCTCAAGAGAGGGTACTTATTCGATTAATGGCAGGGCATTGGTGAACAGTAGGCTTGAAACTCTGGTTCAGGGCCTGGAGATAGAATCCGGCGGCGATCATACTCTACCGATTCTGTTAATTGCAGATGCGGAAGCAACTCATCAATCTGTTGTGACAGCCATGGATGGTATAGGACAATCAGGGTTTACTCGTTTGAACATTGCGACACAACGGCCGCAGGAACTTGAAGCAGGGGCATCTGACCCCACTAGTCCTCTATGAGTAAGAGAAAGAGTAGCAGAAGGCAGGAAGAGATAAGCCCTGAATACAGTGGCTGGAAACTGTATAAGCGGCTATTTACTTATGTATTGCCTCATAAGCTAGCGATGTTAGGAGGCTTGTTTGGCTACCTTATCTTTGCGACCACCGGCCCTGCAACGACTGAATGGCTAGGTTGGACAGTAGATGCAATCGAGCAGGGCAACTATACAGACCTGCGTATTCTCAGCCCCTTACTCTGTATTTTAATCGTGCTGGTTCGAGGAATCGGCGGATTTATGGGAAGTTATTCCTTGGCTTCCATCTCCAATCACATGATTCACAAACTCCGTTGTGAGCTGATGAGCCGGCTCCTGAGTTTGCCCTCTAGTTACTTCGATCGCAGCACTCCAGGTAAGCTGGTTTCCAAGCTTACCTACGATGTTTTGCAAATCACCGGTGCTGCCAGCAATGCTGTTGCGGTAATAATTAGAGAAGGTCTTGTTGTAATAGGTCTGCTTGCCTATCTAATGTATATCGACTGGAAACTGAGCCTGACCTTTCTGGCTATTGCTCCGGTGGTAGCTATGATTGTATCGGCAGCTTCAAAGCGATTTCGTCGCTATAGCACCCAAATGCAAGATTCCATGGGGGATCTTACCCAGATAACTAATGAAACCATCAAGGGTCATCACGTCATTCGCACCTTCAATGCCGAAGACTTCATGAGTGACAAATTGCTTGATGCAAGCGAGCGTAATCGCCAGCAGAACATGAAGATGGCGTTTACACGAAGTGCCAGCACTCCGCTTATCCAATTAATAGTCAGCTTTGCTCTGGCTCTGCTGGTTTGGTTGGCGCTGTCGCCGGAGTTCTTCGCAGATAAAACCCCTGGCGACTTCGTAGCTTTCCTTGGCGCGGCCGGGCTATTAGCCAAGCCAATACGCCAGCTAACTCAGGTTAATTCGGTAATTCAGCGCGGACTATCAGCGGCATTCAGTATCTTCTCCTTGCTCGATCAAGATTCAGAGTCCAATACGGGTAGCTATTGCAGTGATCGCGCTGAAGGCAGGGTCGAATTTCGAGACGTCAGCTTTAAATATAATGACGATGCCATAGCGCTCCATAATATTAGTTTTACTGCACAGCCTGGCCAGACAATCGCATTGGTAGGTAAGTCCGGAAGCGGCAAATCCAGCCTGGTCAGTTTGCTTCCTCGCTTTTACGATTGCAGCGAAGGGGAGATTCTTCTCGATAATGTTCCTCTAAAGGAGTACGAAATCCATAATTTGCGTAATCATATCTCTTCGGTATCGCAACAAGTTGTGCTCTTTAACGGAAGTGTGGCTGAGAATATTGCCTATGGCGAAGAGCAGTTGGATATGGAGCGGATCACCGAGGCTGCTAACAATGCTCACGCCATGGAGTTTGTTGAGCAGTTACCCATGGGACTTGATACGCAGGTCGGAGATGACGCCGCTTTATTATCCGGTGGTCAGCGCCAGCGCATCGCAATAGCCCGAGCGCTACTTAAGAACGCTCCTGTTTTAATATTCGATGAAGCCACCTCAGCTCTGGATTCGGAGTCTGAGATGCATATCCAGCAAGCTCTGGATAATGTAAGAAAGGGTAGAACAACCTTTGTGATTGCCCATCGCCTGTCAACGATAGAAAATGCCGATTTGATCCTGGTCATGGATAAAGGGCGGATCGTCGAGTCCGGAACCCATTCTGAACTTCTTGCACAAGATTCAAGCTATTCGAGACTGCATGCTATTCAGTTTTCCGACAACGGCTCAGACAAAGCGTAATGAGTTTTCTCGAACAAGCCTGGTATAAAAAATCTGCATGGTTGATTTTATTGTGGCCATTCTCCGTTCTATTTCGTCTGCTCTCAGCTATTCGTCGAAAAATAAGTTCTCCATCGAACAGTAGTGATGTTCCTGTTGTAATTATTGGAAACATCTCTGTTGGAGGAACAGGCAAAACTCCTCTAATTATTTATCTCGCTGAGTACCTTGAGGGCAAGGGACTGAAGCCAGGAATAATAAGTCGGGGCTACGGTGGCGCAGCGGAGGCTTATCCGCTAGACGTTGACGAAAACACTCCTGTAAGCAGCAGTGGAGATGAGCCCTTTCTGATAGCCGAGAAAACGTTTTGTCCTGTAGTGGTAGATCCGGATCGAAACAGTGCCTTGGAATTTTTATTGAAGAATCACGACGTAGATGTGGTGCTAAGCGATGACGGTATGCAGCACTACAAATTGCGTCGAGATATTGAAATAGCGGTTGTCGATGGGCAGCGATTGTTCGCCAACGGTTTTTGTCTGCCAGCGGGGCCTTTGCGTGAACCGGTTTCCCGACTTAAAGAAGTGGGCTATATAGTGATTAATGGTGAACCAAGCGAGGCTCACAGTGAACTCGAGTCTGCATATGTGCTTAGTCTAAAACCTCGTTATCTTATAAATTTATTGAGTGGCGAGAAGAAACCCTTTTCTGCGGCGCCATTTAATATGGGTAATCGTATTCAGGCAGTCACTGCCTTAGGTAACCCTCAGCGGTTTTATGATTTACTGGAAAAGCTACCCTACGGATTGGACACGCACAGCTTTCCAGATCATCATGGGTTTACGCTAGAAGATTTCGAGAGCAAAGGAATTGATGGGCATCATCCGGTAGTGATGACAGAAAAAGACGCTGTTAAATGCAGAGGTTTTGCTCAGAGTAATTTCTGGTACTTGAGTGTAGAGGTTGAAGTACAAGAACCCTTCGCCGATAAACTCTGGCAACAGCTTAAGAAATGACCATAAGCTTAACAACGGAGCGTAGGACTTAAGTTCTGCAAATAGATTTATGTTAGATCAGAAATTACTCAGCATTCTTGCCTGCCCTGTTTGTAAAGGTGATTTGCTCTATGACAAAACCAAGAGCGAATTAATATGCCTGCCTGATGCTTTGGCTTTTCCTGTGAGAGACGGCGTTCCAGTTATGCTGACCAATGATGCAAGAGAAATCAATCTGGAAGAGAGAGAAACCTACTAATGGGATTTTCCGTAGTGATTCCTGCTCGATATGCTTCCACCCGACTACCGGGAAAGCCGCTGTTGGACATCGCCGGGAAATCAATGCTGCAACATACTTACGAAAAAGCGCTGCAAAGTAATGCCGACAGTGTAACTATTGCCACCGATGATGAACGCATAAGAGATCACGCAGAAGGCTTCGGTGCACGGGTTTGCATGACTTCTCCAGAGCATCGAACAGGCACAGACCGGATCCAGGAAGTATGTACGCAACTGGCACTAAGTGATTCACAAATTATCGTCAATGTTCAGGCTGATGAGCCTCTGATTCCCCCGTCGGTGATTAATCAGGTGGCCGAGAACCTAGAGCGGGAAGAAGAGGCGGGCATCTCGACACTCTGCGAGATAATCAGCGCCAAAGAAGAAATTGAAGACCCTAATTCGGTTAAGGTGGTATTCGATCAAAGGGGATTCGCGCTCTATTTCAGTCGCTCGACTATTCCCTGGCAAGGTAGCGCCTCCGCCAAGAATTGCTATCGACACATAGGTATCTACGGGTATCGCGTAGCAGTACTCAATCAATTCGTGGACTGGCCAGCCTCAGCATTGGAGGTTCAGGAGAAGCTGGAGCAATTAAGAGCTATGGATAACGGCATCAGAATTCATGTGGCCGAATGTACTGAAAATATCCCACCTGGAGTGGATACTGAAAAAGACCTGGCGCAGGTTCGAGCCCACATCCAGTCTGAGCTGAAACACTCCTAACTGAACCTATTTCAGCTGATTCCCTTTTTAGCTCAGCTAACCTCAAACTAGCTTCCCGCTACTTTAGCAACTCAGGCTGAAGTATTCTAAAATCAACAAGAAACGTTACAGGACTCTTAATCGGTGAATCCTCAAGCTTCTGAGCAAGCTAAAATTCGTGTTCTTATGGTTTGTTTGGGAAACATATGTAGGTCTCCAACTGCCCACGGCGTGTTTCAAAAGCATATTGATGACAATGACTTATCTTATGCTCTTGAAGTCGATTCGGCGGGAACCAGTCGCTATCATATTGGCGAGCCCCCCGACAGCAGATCCAGTAGCGCTGCTTCTCAGCGAGGTTATGATCTGTCCGCTCAGAGAGCTCGACAATTGGCGGATGAAGACTACCAGCGCTTCGACTATATCCTTGCTATGGATTCCGACAATTTGCGAGAGATAGAAGCAAGGCGTCCCTCTGAGGCAAGAGCGGAGACCGGCTTGCTGTTGGATTTTGCCAAGTCGGAGGAGATGGAGGTTCCTGATCCCTATTACAGTGGTGGTGATGGCTTTGAGATCGTCTTGAACCTGGTTGAAGATGCCTGTCTGGAGTTGCTGGCCCATATCAAGGACAGGCACGAACATTTCAGCTCGCTTAGATAAATATCCAAATCGGTCTAAACCAGGTCTAAAATGAGAAACAGAGCAGTAGAATAGGAAGTGAAAAAATAGCTATATCATGAAGATACAAACGGACGTTAACCTAAAGCCCTATAATAGTTTCGGAATCTCCCAGAGCGCCGCTCATTTCGCAGAGGTGGAGAATCTGGAAGATCTAAAACAAGCCTTAAGCTATGGCGAAGAACACTTCCTGTCTGTACACATCCTAGGGCAGGGTTCTAATACGCTGTTCATCCAGGATTACCCCGGTTTGCTTATTCACATGGCCTGTTTGGGAATCGAACGCTTCGAGGACAGCGGAATTGTCAAAGCCGCCTGCGGTGAAAACTGGCACCAATTTGTAGAATATTGCTTGAAGAACAATCTCCATGGTATTGAAAACCTTGCGCTTATACCCGGAACAATAGGTGCCGCACCGATACAAAATATCGGCGCCTACGGAGTAGAGCTAGAGCAATTAGTCCTCGGTGTAGAGGTGTTCAATCGTGAAACGGCCACTGTCGAAGTGCTAAGCCGCGAGCAATGTGAATTCAGTTACAGAGACAGTATTTTCAAGAGCGGCGCTAAAAACAAGTATGTTGTGCTTTCCCTCGCATTGCAGCTCAATGCCAGTCCTGTGGTCCATACGGATTACGCTGCGCTAAAGCAGCAGCTTACAGGTGTTGAAGAACCTGGACCGAGGGACGTGTTCGAGGCGGTCTGCTCAATTCGTCAAACCAAACTGCCAGACCCATCAGCCCTAGGTAACGCTGGAAGTTTCTTTAAGAACCCACTGATTTCACAGGATAAATTTTCAAGCTTGTCTTCGGAGTATCCGGACATTCCCTGCTTTGACAGTGGCGAGGAGGGCTTGCTTAAAGTCCCTGCAGCCTGGTTCATTGAGAAGGCCGGCTGGAAGGGGCGCCGTAAAGGAGATGCGGGTGTTCACGAACAACATGCTCTGGTTCTGGTGAACTATGGTGAAGCCTCTGGAGAAGACATTTTGCTGTTGGCCCAGGACATCAGTAATTCCGTTTTACAGAGCTTCGGCATAGCCTTGCAGCCAGAGGTGAATTTCGTCTAAACATTGCAATTCTGTAATATTTTCTAGCCCTCGATTAGCTTTCTCACAAGCACCTAGCAGGCCGATTTTCCTCAAACTGTGAACCAGTTCCCGTTTCTCCGTTACAAATTTGTGAGCCAATTTTGTATATGCTACTAATTAGTCTGCTATGTGATTGACGGGTCCTACAAAAAATCCAATGAAACGAGACTCAAACTACTAAGAAGGGGGAGTTAAATTGTGGATATCGGACAAAAACGAAAGATCTCAGTACTGCTAGTTGATTTCTATGAACTGGTGCGTGTCGGCATATCCAGACTCATCGACGAGCAAGACGATATGTTCGTAGCCGCCCAAGCAGGGAGTGGTGATGAAGCCTTAGAGGTTTTGGCAAGCGAAGAATTCCCTACCCCTGACGTAATCTTGATGGATGCTCGTATGCCCGGTCTTGGAGGCATAGAAGCAACCAAACTTATCCTGGAAGCCTTTCCCGATTGTAAGGTCGTTGCTATGTCCACGGTAGCGACTGGCGTGATCCCGTCGCAGATATTGAGAGCAGGGGCACGTGGCTTTATTACAAAGAGCGCTCCGGTGGATACCATGCTTGGTGCCCTGCGTGCTGTGAACGAGGGAAACCGTTACGTCACCCCTGAGTTAGCTGCTAATCTTTCGGTAAAACCCTTCAACAGGGACCGAGGTTGTATCTTCAACCGCTTGTCACGTCGCGAGTTGCAGATATCCATCATGCTGACAGACGGTAAGCGAGTGAGTGAGATTGCAAGCATTCTCAAACTGAGCCCGAAGACCGTCTATAGCTATCGCTACAGGATCTTCGAAAAAATGGGCATCAGAAGCGATATTGAATTAACTATTCTAGCTGTAAAACATGGACTTACAGAGGATACAAGAGAATTTGATTCAATTCCCTATCGCGGCCGCCTGGTAGACAAGTCGGTAGCCTGATTCATATCACTTGTGAGCCAATGCGGCATCCGCTACCCTCAGGCGCTTTAGCACTGTTTGTTAGTCTATTAATTGGACTATTTGGCTAGACAAGTGCCTGATCGAGTGTGCTACACCCCATGTCACCGCAAACCCCTACAGAACAGCCTGAAACCGCCCCTGAGGCTGATCAGAACATCCTCAAGGTCTTTGACCACAAAAGCTTCCTGGCGAATCTAAGCAGCCGTCCCGGCGTCTATCGCATGGTCGATGAAGAAGGGACTGTAATCTATGTGGGAAAGGCAAAGAACCTAAAGAAGCGGGTAACCAGCTATTTCAGGGCATCCGGCTTGACCACCAAGACCATGGCCATGGTTGCAAAGATCCAGGATATCGAAGTAACCATCACCAATAGTGAGACCGAGGCTCTATTGCTGGAACAGAGCCTCATCAAGAGTGCTCGGCCGGTCTACAATATTCAGCTCAGAGACGACAAATCCTACCCTTATATCCTGCTTACCGAGAAAGACGAGTATCCGCGCCTGAGCTTTTACCGAGGAAGTCGGAAACGGCAGGGAAAGTTCTTCGGACCATATCCCAGCGCTCATGCCACTCGAGATACACTTCAAGTATTACAGAAAGTATTTAAGATAAGACAATGTCAGGACTCATATTTTAAGAATAGATCCAGGCCTTGCTTGCAGCATCAGATAGACCGATGTACGGCCCCCTGTGTTGGCCTGATCGATCCCGAGGAATACTCAAGAGACGTGCACTATTCCACCTTGTTCTTACAAGGAAAGAGTAATGTTCTGCATAAGGAGTTGACTCGCTCCATGGAGAGCGCCGCGGCAAAAGAAGATTTCGAGCGTGCAGCCTCTATTCGTGACCAAATCGTGGACCTGAGGCGAATTCAGGAGCAGCAGTTCGTCGCCAATCAGGGTGGTGACGCAGATATTATAGCTGCAGCAATTGAGGGCTCCTATGCCAGTGTCCACGTAATCTATGTCAGGGCGGGCAGAATTATAGGCAGCAAGAGTTTTTTCCCCAAATTCAGACTCATGGACAGCAGAGAGCAGTTACTTGAGGCTTTCCTTTCCCAGCTATACCTGGGTGATGAGCAGACGGCCAACATCCCGGCAGAGATTATCACCCAGGCTATTTCAGAAGACGGAGGGGACATTGAAGAAGCGTTGAATTATGTGGCACAGCGGAAAGTGAAGCTGGCCACTCGAGTGAGAGGGCACCGAGCCAAATGGCTCGAGCTCGCTGACACCAATGCAAGAGAGTCCTTGCAGGCGAACATAAGCAATAAACAAAATATAACGAAAAGATTCAGATCGTTACAGGAGTCTCTTAAGCTAGAATCTATACCTGAGCGTATCGAATGCTTCGATATCAGTCATACTTCAGGGGAAGAGACAGTGGGCTCCTGCGTGGTATTCGACTCAAATGGCGCGGTGAAGAGTGATTACCGTCGCTTTAACATCAAGGATATCAGCCCGGGCGATGATTATGCCGCCATGGAGCAGGTCCTCACCCGCCGTTTCACGCGGCTTGCCAGGGGAGAGGCAAAGATCCCTGACATTCTGCTGATCGATGGAGGCAAGGGGCAGCTCACCCAGGCAAGGAAGGTTCTTGAGGAATTTCAGTTACCTGAGATCCAGTTATTAGGTATCGCTAAAGGTATTAGCAGAAGAGCGGGGCAAGAAACCTTATTCCTGGAGCTTAACGGCAGGTATAAAGAGATCGCACTGCCTACACAATCCCCAGCGCTGCACTTGTTACAGCAAGTTAGAGACGAAGCCCATAGGTTCGCGATTACAGGACACCGTCAGCGGCGAGCCAAGGCGAGGAAGCAATCTGCTCTTGAGCAGATCCCTGGGCTGGGGCCCAAGCGCAGAAGAGACTTGCTAAGACACTTTGGTGGTCAGCAGGAGATAGTGAGGGCCAGTGAATCGGATCTTGCGAAAGTTACTGGGATAAGTAAGAAGTTGGCCGAAAACATATATGAGTATTTACATAATAATTAAAAGCCACGGATCTTCCGGTTTTCACAAACTTGAGGATGTTAGTGTATCTTTACTTTAAATTTGGAATACAAGCCATTGTTAAATAGCGTAAATATTTTTTGTAATTTAAGCTTCAACACAAGAATCCTGTTATGAATTGGGCTAATTTTGCCACCTTAAGCCGTATAGCTCTGATCCCGATAGTCATTGCCTGCTATCACTCAGGCCTAGAAAACTCTCATTTAATCGCTGCCGTGTTGTTTGGTATAGCCAGTCTTACGGATTGGCTAGATGGTTTTCTCGCAAGAAAGCTGAATCAGACCTCAGACTTCGGAGCATTCCTGGACCCGGTGGCTGACAAGATACTGGTAGCCGTTATGCTTATCATGTTGGTAGCGGTGTATCCCCAGCTGTTGATAGCCACAGCAATCATCATCACCCGGGAAATCATGGTTTCTGCGTTGAGAGAGTGGATGGCCAGTACAGGGCAACGAGACACAGTGGCAGTAGCCTTTTCAGGAAAACTGAAAACCACGGTACAGATGATCGCGATAGCCGCCATGTTGATGGCAAATCCATCACTTCCAGAGTGGGTTTTGACCGCCGGATATATTCTTATCGATATCGCTGCCATCCTCAGTTTGTACTCAATGTTTCATTATTTTAGAAATGCCTGGCCTGTACTCTTTCCAAAAGACTGAAAAGGGACGAAAACATAGTATTTCCGGCGACTTCAGCTTGACTTGCATAACTTAGGCATTAGAATAAGCGCCTCTTTTGGGGGCCAGTCTGATCGATGATTAAATAATCGATTAGAATTAAGAAAAAGCTCTTGAAAGGATGGCGAATAAAGCGCGGGAATAGCTCAGCTGGTAGAGCACGACCTTGCCAAGGTCGGGGTCGCGAGTTCGAATCTCGTTTCCCGCTCCATTTTTCAGGTACAAAATCACCGTAGATTTCATTACCCAGAATACAGACAAGCAATCTCTGTGTTCTGCTATGGTTTGTAAGCTCGAAAAGCTAGACCTTGTTGTGTAGCAATAGTGGCTGAGTGGCAGAGTGGTCATGCAGCGGACTGCAACTCCGTGTACGCCGGTTCGATTCCGACCTCAGCCTCCATATTATTAACTGGATCAATATCTTAATTGATATTTCCAATCTAGACTGTAAAGAGTCTAGCCATCACTTCTATTGCCCGGATGGCGAAATTGGTAGACGCAAGGGACTTAAAATCCCTCGGTGGAAACACCGTGCCGGTTCGATTCCGGCTCCGGGCACCAATAAAATTAATACACTACAAAATTCTAGTTTTCTAATTCTAGGATATTTTACTTTATAAACGCTATGTAAGCGTTTGAAACAATTTAATTTCCTCTAATAGTAATCAGTAAAATTTCATTCCTGCTTCTATTGAGGGCAGTGAACCGGAATCCACACTCCAATCTTAATTCCCAAGCTGTGACTGGGTTAACCCTTTTCATTTTTAGTAACTTTACTAATTCGTAATGTGAATTAGTCACACTCTTTTCAATACAGATTTACCTAATAATTCATCGTCACTATCAATGTGGTTAGTGACGAATTTTAGGAGGTCTGGATATGGCAGCTCTACGAAAAGTGTTTTCAGCTGTTTTTGTAATGTTGCTGTTGTTGATCTCGAGCTCTGCTTTGGCGGGCAGCTCTACACTCTCGAACGGATACTTATCCATCCCGAGAATCGATGTAGACGGATACGGCTCGATGGAATTGTTGTTCCGGCTAGAGTTCAATGAGCAATACCTGCTTGTGCTAGAAGATGCAGTGGAAACTTCTGACGGCATTGAAAACTCCGGCGTATTCGATCCGGTTCAGCAGACTATCGACGTCGATCGAGTAGAGTTGGATGATGGGAAAATTTACTCCGTACAACTGCTGTTAATACAGAACGACGAACAAATCATCTTTTCAATCGCAGACGCAATTCATCTAAATCCAGGCGAAACCCCAAGCGGACAAACTAATGGCTACGAAGCTACTACTGAAGCACTCGCACTCTATGGAGCGCAATGCAGCAGTTGCCACGGTGTAAATGGTGCAGGACTTGCTGGCAACCCTTCGTTAATCGCCTGTGCTAATTGCGGCAATGAGTCCGCGCTGAGTAATTACATCCGCGACACCATGCCGTTGGGACAGTCCGCGAGTTGTGACGCGAGTTGTTCCGATGTGCTTGCCGACTACATCATGGGCGCATTCAATAGTACAAATCAGCAAGTAAGCAGGGAAACAATAGGCTTCATTCAGATTCTCTCTGACGGAGAAACTCTGCGCCGAGCTGCGCAACAACTAGTGAGCCGGCTACCCGCACTCGATGAGTTTGCAATGGTATCCACCGAAGGCGATGCCGGGATGAGAAAAGCCATCTCCGGCATGATGGATGAGGATGCATTCCATCTGCGCTTGTCCGAAATCTTTAACGATTACCTGCTTACCGACAAATACCATTCCCGTAATGGATCCGAAGCTGCCATTAGCTTGCTTAGCAGTGACGATTTTCCTAATCGGCGTTGGTTTGATCCAGGAAAAGAAAATCGCGGCGAAAATTACAATGCCGAGCGCCGCGCAACGAATGATGGGGTTGCCCGGGAACCCTTAGAACTAATTAGTCATGTCGTACGCAATGATTTGCCGTTTACTCAAATCCTTACGGCCGATTACATGATGGTTAATCCACTCTCGGCGAAAACTTATGGTGTCGAGGGTCTGCCATTTAGCAGCCCAAGCGATGCCAATGAATTCTTGCCGGTTCAATTAGCTGATGTCCCTCATGCCGGCATACTCACTTCGCCGATGTTTCTTAATCGATATCCCACCACATCCACCAATCGCAACAGGGGAAGGGCAAGGGTGGTATTCGATTTGTTCCTGGATACCGACGTACTCGCAATTGAGGGGGTGCGACCTGGTAATTCAGTTGATATCACTACGCCTATTCCAACGATCAATAATCCAGAGTGCTCCAAGTGTCACTCTTTAATCGACCCTGTGGCCTCTGTCTTTCAGAACTGGAATCACAAAGGTCAATATCGTCCTGCTCGCCTAAGTAAATATGGCTGGTATACGGACATGGAGACAAGAGGGTTCAACGGGGAAAGCATGCCTCTCGCTGGAAATGTTGATAGTTCAGTGCAGTGGCTAGCGAATCAGATTGCTAGTGATCCAAGATTCCCAAAAGCGGTAACCAGGATCATGGTTAATGGCCTGACGGGTAAGGAGCCTCTCCAAGAGCCAGATAGCGCGACTGGAAGTCAAGCCGAAGTCGGGGCCTATATTGCCGAGAGAACACAATTGAATGATATACAGAGCCGATTTGTTGGAGATGGTTATCGTCTTAAAACTCTTGTGGAAGAGATAATGATGAGTCCTTATTGGCAGGCTGATGGCCTTGCTGCAAATGCGAATGCAGTAGCGCATGCGAGTACGGGATCGAGTTATTTGCTTACACCCGAACAACTAGATCGAAAGATTGTTTCTCTCTTTGGATTTGAGTGGAAGCGTTCACTGGATAACTACTACAAAGATGTAAGCAACAGTTCTACCTCGCAACTAAACAAGATATTTCGCCAGATATACGGCGGCATCGATTCAGATAGTGTTACGACCCGGCTTAAATCACCCAATGGTTTGATGGGGGCTATGCAACTGCGTATGGCAAATGAATTGGCCTGTTATGCGGTACCAAGAGATTTCTGGTCTCCACAAGGTGAGCGAGAATTATTTCTGTTTGTAAATCATGACATGAGCCCCTATGACGATTCTGGAGCATTAGACGAATCGATAATGACAAGGGTTCGCCAGAATATCCAATACCTGCATGTTTACTTGCTCGGCGAAGAACTCCCTGAAGAAGCTGAGGAACTGCTAATAAGCGAACAACTTTTCATGGACAGCCTCAACAGAGGTCGGCAGTTAATTCTGGCCAGTGGTGGTGAATGGTCAGATATCGCCTTGCCAGGCGATTGCGACGTAACCAAGGAATTAAATGGCACGCTACTCTACGAGAAAGATGTCAGAGATGATCGACTGAGAGAAGACAGACAATATGTCATTCGTGCGTGGATGGCGGTGGTTGCTTATCTGCTGGCAGATTACAAATTCCTGTACAGCTAAAGTTAAATTCAGACAACACTATGCATAGAACTTGATCATAGAACCAGAGTTATAAGCAGAAGTAGACTTAAAAGGAGCGGAGATATGTATCGACGCCAGTTTCTAAAATACATGGGTAGTAGCGGGCTTGGTTTACTGCTCTCTCGACAATCACTGCTAGCCCAAGAAGCGGTGCCGGATCGGTTTTGGATTTCGGTAAATGCAGGCGGAGGCTGGGATCCAACTTACTTTGTTGACCCGAAAGGAAACCGCCCCCGACTAGATGGCAGGGGGCCGGTTAACAATTATTCTGTTAATGCGATTCAGTCAGCAGGGAATATACGCTTTCCGTCTTCTTACCCTGAGGATATCGATCCGCCCGATGCAAACTCGCCGGGTCATTTCGCAAACTTCTTTCCAAAGCATGCCTCGCGCCTCTTGGTAATTAACGGTGTAGATACCCAAACCAACAATCACGATTCTGGCTCTCGTTATGTATGGAGTGGAAAGATTGAATCCGGTTATCCGAGCTTTGCCGCATTAGCTGCTGCCACTACCGCGCCTAGTCAGCCATTGGCGTATATAAGCAATGGCGGTTATGACAATACCGCATCCCTGGTTGCCCCTGCCCGAATCGGCGGAGGCGATGTTTTTCAGAAGTTGGCACACCCGAATGCCAGTAGACCTACCGCCGATGTCGAAAAAAGGCGTGAGTATTTTGCTCCATCAATCTATGCCGGGATCGAGCAGGCGAGGATGGCAAGGTTGCAACGCTTGAAGAGCGGAAGCAGTTTGCCATTGAAAAGAAGCCAGCTCGACGAGCTGCTTATGTCTCGTGTTGGAGACAATAATCTACACAAGCTTGTTAACCTATTGCCGGATCGGGTGTCCAGTGGCTTGGAAGGGCAAGCTGAAGTTGCAACTGCAGCCTTCGCCAGTGGCGTTGCAGTAAGTGCGAATATGCACATGGGTGGATTCGATACCCATGGCAACCACGATCAGAATCACAGTCGCCGATTGACTGAATTACTTGAAGGTCTGGACCACCTCTGGGCTCAAATTGAGCTAAAGAATTTACAAAATAAAGTCACCGTTGTTGTTGGGTCAGATTTTGGCCGTACCCCGTTTTACAATGACAACAACGGGAAAGACCATTGGAACGTGACTAGCATCATGGCGATGGGAGCTGGGATTCGTGGCAACCGGGTCATAGGCGCCACCAATGATCATGTCGAGGCATTAAAGGTAAATCCTCAAAGCTTCCGGCCTGATCCCAATGGCATAATTCTTACGCCGGAGCATATTCATTTGGCGCTGCGACGTATGGCTGGAGTTCCCGTGCAGCTGAGCTCACAGTTCGGAATTAGCGGGCAAGAGCTGAATTTATTCAGCTAGATGATGTATGAGCCTGATATTCGTTGATATCATGGCCTGTGGCGTCGATTCTGGCTCGCTCATGGCATAATGTGTGTAACTAAACCCCTCTTTGCTTCGTCAAATACCTAAGAACATTTAAAATAGGCGAATATCATGAAATCAATTATCAAACTGTCCCTGATTCTGGCCCTGTTTGTCAGCTTCAGCGCCGAAGCAGCGGGTAGAAAACAGATTACCCAGACCTTCGATGCCTCGAACCTGGAAACTGTCGCATTTCAGATCTCCGTAGCCGAGGTGGAAATCGAGGTTTACGATGGAGACGAGATTCAGCTGGATATCGAAATTGAAGCAGATCGTAATTGGCTATCTCTAAGAAGAGGTGATGTTGACGACGTGGAGCTGGAAGTTCGTGAAAGAGATTCCACGCTGCGCCTCAGTATCGAAGAGGACAATATTGATCAACATTGGCGAATCAAACTACCTGCCAAGCTCGCAGTAGATTTTGAAATGGGAGTAGGTGATGTTCGTATCGAGGACTTCTCCAATAGCATGGATATGGAGTTGGGAGTAGGCGCGATCCGTGTTGAAACCAAAGACGTCGATTACAGGAGTATCCATCTATCAGCTGGAGTTGGCGATACCTCCATCCGCGGATTTGAAAACCGTAGCGACCAGGAGCGCAGCTTCATCAGCTCTGACTCTTACTATAATGGTGATGGTGAATTAACCATGGATATCGAACTTGGCGTCGGTGATATCGAGGTTCGAGCTCGCTAAACCACAGCTCTATCCAGCCGTGATCTAATTACCTATACTGCCCTGAATCATTTCGGGGCTTTGTTAGATGTACGAAGCAAATTTTCTTTCAGTACTTCCACCTCTGATGGCGATTGTTTTAGCCATCATCACTCGACAGGTCATTCTCTCCCTTAGCATGGGGATTTGGATCGGTTTCTGTATTCTGCAATCAGTAGATCCAATAACAGGAATCGGACTAGCTCTCGATGGAGTGGTTAATGTCTTCTCCGATCCCGGTGACACCCGGGTATTGATGTTCACACTTATTATCGGCGGCCTGATTGCCACCATCGAACGTTCCGGTGGCGTGCGTGGTTTTATCCAATTGCTGGAGCAGAAGAATTGGGTAAGCGACGGCCAGGGAGCTAAGTGGTTGGCCTATGGTACCGGCATCGTTGTGTTTATCGAATCGAACATAACTCTGCTAATTGCAGGTTCTATTTCCAGGCCATTGTTCGATCGCTATAAGATCTCGCGAGAAAAACTCGCTTACATTATCGATTCTACCTCGGCCCCAATCTGCGTGATGATTCCACTTAATGCATGGGGCGCTGTCATTATCAGCTTGCTGGGTTCCTCCGCCATCGAAAACCCTATCGATATTTTTATCTACGCAATTCCGTTTAATCTTTATCCAATTACTGTGATTTTCTTCAGCGCGTTTGTTATCTGGAAGGGTATCGACATCGGCCCAATGAAAAAAGCAGAACAGCGAACCCAAGGCGGCGAAAAGCTTTGGTCGGGTGCCACTCCAATGGTGGATCCCTCAATCTTGTCCAAGAATGAAAAAGCGACAGAAGAAGACAAAGCCCGGTTTATGATCGTGCCGATTTTGGTCATGGTAATAAGTATGCCTCTGGGCCTCTATGTGACTGGAGACGGCGTTATAAGCGATGGCTCAGGCTCTACGTCGGTGTTGTGGGCGGTTCTAACTGCACTGATGGCGTCGTGGATACTGGTGCTTCAAAAGAAGCGGATTCGCCTTGATGAACTGATGCAAATTTTCTTAAAAGGAGCGGGGGGGTTGTTACCAGTGGCCATGATACTGCTGTTTGCACTGGCTCTTGGTGATGTGGCAAACCTTCTAGGTACGGGTGAGTACGTGGCGCAACTTGCTCAGGAGACCATTCCCATAGCTTTGTTGCTCCCCATACTGTTTGTTATATCAGGCTTTATCGCATTTTCTATAGGCTCTAGCTGGGGAACATTTGCCATTATGATTCCCTTAGGTATGCAAATAGCATTATCACTAGATTTAAATCTTTCCATGTTCCTGGCAGCTGTTTTGTCGGGCTCGGTCTTTGGTGATCATGCTTCGCCCATTAGTGATACTACGGTAGTTGCATCAATGGCGTCGGCGACGGACCATATTGATCATGTTAGAACGCAGCTACCCTACGCACTGATAAGTGGAGGGATAGCCGCGATAGGTTTTCTGGTGGTAGGGGTTTTACTGCTCTAATCTGCTTGGCTGATGTTCGATATCCCTGATCTCAGTAATGGGGATCATTTCGATATCTTTAAATTTGTCACTCTGTTGACTCTCGCCGTCGATCAAACTTCCAACACTAGCGTAGGTATCTGTCACAAAGACATTTTCGTGATTGCGTGTCATGCGAGTTATGCCAAAGTTAATTTTACTTCTCTGGGTAGGCTGAATTTGATTGAGCATATTCTTGGTTGCCCACACTGATCCACCTTGAGCGAAATCGCTTATCCTGGAAGCGTAGTTGATCGTTTCCCCCAACACAGTGAACTCTACGTGACCGCCAGCGTGATAGCTGCCGAACCATTCCTGTCCTTCATTGAGTCCTATATTAAGGAAGATATCACTGAACCAACCTTTCTTTGCCTGCCATTTTTGGGTGATGTTTTTCATCATCTGCTGTAGTTCAAGAGAGCACTGGATCGCGTTCAATTTGTAGTCGCAATCAGGCTGTGGAAAGAAGTAGTACACCATGCCATCTCCATCATGCTTGCCATAGGTGCCGTAGTATTTTCTGAAAATAGGTGCGCTTTCCTGCCATATATTATTAATCAGTTCGAAATATTCTTCGGCTGGAAGCTCGGAACAGATTTTGATGGAGTTCTGTACATCGGCCACCATAACCGTAACGTCGGTGAGGTAGGGCTTTCGTTTTCTGAGCAGCTCATTAATTACCTGATTACGCTTGCTGAGAAAATCCAGTAAGTAGTTATCATCCAGAGTAATAGGGTGGTAAGTAAAAAAGATGCCTTCTCTATAGAAGCAAACATAAAGGTCATAAGGACCTGGCTGGCCATCTTCCCCGGTCATCATGGTTGGGAAGTGAATCATCGGTTCTTTGCCTACAGCTTCTACATCATCATAAAGTTCTTTCATCACTGAAATCTGTCTCGCATCCAGGCTCGAGTAGATCTTGATCAAAGCCTGCTGACTGAGGCGCTTTTTGCCCGCAGCGATGTGAGGCTTTAATAATTCTTTCATTTTCTCTTCGCTATCGCCGATTTTGCTCTCGAATAGGAGTCTGAGCAGGTTTCGCGACTCGAGATCACCGGGAAGACCGGCACCTGTGTTGAAAAATGAGTCTTCTGCCAGTTCATTCCACCAAACAAGCTCGAAATTGTTGTTTACCATATAGGCAGGACCGGCAAGTTCATCCAAAGTGCTGTCGAAGCTCAATGTGGAAGGAAGTTCGGAAGAAGGTGGTAGGGAGGGCATTCCTTGCCCGGCTACCGAGGATTTTCTTGTAGAGGCTTGCTTCCGTCCTGCAGAGGCTGCCACCTGGACTTCCTGAGCCTGATTTTGGGATTTTGTGGTATTACCCAATTCTCGGGCAATCTGGGCCATGGTCATTCCCTCTTTCTTCATCTTCTGTACAAGGCGGATCTTGTCAGCAGCATCATCTTCAAAGTAGCCGAGGCGAGTGGCACGTCCTTCGCCGTCGGTAGGTGTCTTTACGACAGGGTTAGGCAATATGCCCAGTGCCACATAGTTGTTGAGTGTGGCGCGGGATATACCGGTAATTTCGATGAGTTGCTTACTATTTAACATATCTAATCCAGTGAGCTCTTTTAGTGTTCGGGTTAAGCATTCTAGGCAGTATAATTAGACAGTATAGATATTGTCAAATATTATTTAGACAGTCTAAATTTAATTAGACAGCTAACAGCCTGGACAGCATGTAATACGGGGCTCGAGGCCTTTTTCTGATATATTTACGGCTTGTGAGCTCTCGCTGTGAACGACTATATACGCCCGTAGAGCTATGCACATGGAGTGCCAAAGGATCACTGATAGAAAGGACACACAAAATATGAGTTATGCCAAAATTGATATGCAAGATGCACTAGAGCGAATCCAGGCATTAGAGCCAAAGAACTACCTGATTGTTGATATCCGTGACAGACAGTCTTTTGAGAATGGTCACATCCCTAAATCAGTCCATCTAGATCAATCGGGCATCGCTCAATTTCTTAATGAGGCCGATCAGGAGTTGCCGTTATTCGTCTGTTGTTACCACGGCAATATGAGCCAGGGAGCAGCGGCTTACTTCTCTGAACAAGGATTTGAGGAAAGCTATAGCATGAATGGAGGCTATGAAGCCTGGGAATTATTGAATAGTCAGGAAATTGAAAAGTAGAAGCTTGAGCGCGAGCCACGGTAATGAGCTTATTCAGAAAGTGAGTCTGCCTGGTCCTTCTTCTCAAATATCCTCTTGATAGTCATCGCCGACACCATAAAGACCATGGTGAACATTGCCCAGATAAATAATTCGAGCGGCCATAAGCGATCGCCTAAGCCGTCATTAAGCACATCTATAACTAAGGTCAGAAGCCAGATAAACAAAATGAGCAACGGGAAGGCAGCACTAGCTCGCCAGGCGCCGGTCCAATGTCTTAGCGCAGAGAATGGCAATACCGCACTTCCGACAGAAACCGCCAGGGCTATTAATGCGATCAACAGGTTCCATATCCCGGCAGATGAAGGTTCACTGACAGCTGTTGCTGAAAACGCCTGACTGGAAACCAGGCAAGTTAAAATAGCAGAGAGCCGGATATAGAAAGTTCGTAGCTCGGGTTTATTCTTAGGCCGCAGCAAACTGTGTACTCCTTATTATAAAAACGAAGCCTGCAAAGAGTCCAAGCGTCAGCTTATACCTCCTTGTTTTTGAGTTGGTGTTTCTAAATTCCTGACTCAGGGTTTTTGATTCCAAGAGTCAGTTGCTATTTTAGCTTCTGGTTTTTGCTACTGGTCATTGCAAACTAAATTCCACAGTAGCACCTGGCCCTAATGGAATTCCTAAGACCACCCATACAACTGTTAGCGCTAATCCGGCGAAGAGCATGAGCACGGAATAAGGCAACATGGTCGCGGCTAAGCTCCCAAGGCCAAACTGTTTTTGCCAACGCTGGCAAAAAATCAGGATGAGGGGAAAGTAAGGCATAAGTGGAGTGATTATATTAGTAGCGCCATCTCCAACACGATAGGCAGCTGTACTCATTTCCGGACTGATCCCTATAAGCATTAACATTGGAACAAGCACTGGAGAGAGTAGCGCCCATTTCGCGCTCGCCGACCCAATGAACAAATTGATCATGGCGCTGAATAAAATTATCAAACTAAGGAGGACTGAATTCGGAAGATTGGATCCTTCCAGAACACCTGCTCCACTGATGGCAAATATCAAGCCGAGGTTCGACCAGGCAAACATCGCTACAAAGTGTGCGGCGGTAAATGCTAACACCAGATAATAGGAAAGATCCGCCATTGCTCCAGACATCATCTCTACGATGTCACGGTGACTTTTAACGACTCCAGTTGCGGCGCCGTATGCCCAGCCTGCTGCTAAAAACAGAACGAAGAAACCAGCGACCAGGGATTGATAAAGTGGGTTGAGTTGGGCTTCCGCACTCGCCGACTCATCAATCAAGGGAGTACCTGGGCCGAGGCTTAGAAACACCCATAGAAGAATCACACCCAAGCTTGCCCAACCTGCTTTCTTAAGACCGGCAACCTCAACGTCGCTGAGTTTAGTATCAGGGTCTTTGATCACGCCAGCTGAACTGCTTTCCATTTCACCTGGAACCAGAGGTCCAAGTCGGGGTTCAATTATTTTATCGGTCACATACCAAATAACGGGAAGGAAAACGAAGGTCATGCCAATTATGAAATAGGCATTGCCCGCAATATTCGCGTTGAAGGCCGGAAGAATTGTTTCAGCTGCAGATTCGGTAATTCCAAATAACAGGGCATCGATGCTGCCGGGAACCAGGTTGGCGGAAAAACCACCGGAGACACCGGCGAAAGCTGCAGCGATTCCTGCAATAGGATGACGACCCGCGGCGGCGAATATCACTCCCGCTAAAGGGATTAAAACAACATAGGCCGCATCTGCTGCCAGATTGCCTAGCATTCCAATCAAGGCAACTGCGGGAGTCAGTAAGAAGCGGGGGGCGTTACTAACAGCTCCACTCATTGCGGCGGCGAACAAACCGGAGCGTTCTGCTACACCAGCTCCCAGCATAACAACCAGAACATACCCCAGGGGGTGAAAACCAGTGAAGGTAGCAGGCATCTCTACTAATAGGCGCTGGATGTTTACAGCGGAAAGCAGACTCTCGGCCTGAACCAGGACAGGGTTGCCCGCTTCATCCAATAGAGTTGGGTGGGGCGCTGATACACCGGCCATTGTTGCAATAACGCTCATCACTACTACTGCCAGAATGCACCACAAAAAGATAAACACGGGATCAGGGAGCTTGTTGCCGGATTTTTCTATCCAGGCAAGAACTCCTGTCATTTCATTGGGCTGGGTTTGTATGTTGTCGCTCATGATTAACTTACCTTTTTAGCTCTTCTTTTTGGCCCGTCTTTTTTGCTGACTTTCCATTGCTGGTCTTTCTTTTATTAGCTTTCTTTTGCTAAGTTTCATTTCACTAATATTGCTGGCAAAGATCTTTCTTTCATTGAACAGTCTTCAATACACCCTTCTCAGGCCGGGTATTTCTCCCGGCCCGCTCTTATTTGTTAGACGCGCTTCCAGTGTAATCTTGGGAAAACTTAGCGAAGCAATTGAAAGAATGCTCTCAGGTCATTCAGATATGCCTCGGGCTGTTCCAATGCCGCGAAGTGGCCTCCCGCAGGCATCACGCTCCAGTGACGGAGATCATAGGCTGCTGCTGCCCATGAGCGGGGAGTAATAAATATCTCTGCTGGGAAAATTGCCGCACCGGTTGGCACATCAATATATTCCATAGGCTTCTGCACGGGAGTCTTACTGCTCTCGTAGTAAATTCGAGTCGATGAGGTGATCGTCTGAGTAAACCAGTAGATAGAGATATTGGTGAGGATCTCGTCTTTAGTGAAGTAGTCATCTAAATCGCCATCTTCACCCTGCGGCATATCTGTCCAACCATGGAATTTTTCACTGATCCATGCCGCTAAACCGGCAGGTGAGTCATTTAATCCATAACCTAAGCTTTGCGGTTTAGAGCCTTGAATTAATTGATAAGCCCTCTCATTTTCCATATAGGCTCCGCGGGCAGTACGAGCGGCAATCTCTTCCTCGGTAACATCAGCCCTTTGCTCTGCATCTGCAGGCGGTCCCGCCAGCATCATATTAGAGTGCAGACCTATTAAGCGATCTGCATAGTTGTTGGCGATGTATCGATTAATAATCGCGCCCCAATCACCTCCGGCAATGGCGTATTGTTCGTAGCCTATTTGATCCATCAAGGCGGCGAGGACGTGGCCAATTTTCTCTGGACTGTATCCTGGTTCGTCGGGTATACCGGAGAAGCCAAAGCCGGGAAGAGAAGGTGCAATTATGTGGAATGCATCTGCGGCATCACCTCCATGAAGTTGCGGCTCGGTGAGGGGACCAATAATCTTATTAAATTCGCTAATTGATCCAGGCCAGCCATGTACCATCATCAATGGAATGGCATCTGGGTTCGATGAACGCTGATGAATGAAATGCATATCTAATCCATCAACTTCAGTTATGAATTGATCATATTGATTTAATTGGCTTTCTTGTTCACGCCAATCAAAATCATTCTGCCAATACTCCACCAACTCGCTTAAGTAGTCGATGTCTGTTCCATATTCCCAGGAGGTATCAGAGATCTGATCCGGCAGGCGTGTTAGGGCTAGCCTCTGCTTTAAGTCGCTTATAGCGGAGTCTGGAATTGAGATTGTAAAAGGAACTATTTGATCATTATTAGCGGCGAATCTGTCATTCATGGATTTACTGCCTTCACTTATATTTTTCAATTCAGTGTTATCTACTCTGACTTGCCCGAGGCTTGAGCTGAGATCTCCTGCAGCCTGGCTGAGGGAGAAAAAGAATAGGCTACTTAGTAGTAGCGAAGTTCGTTTGATATTAATGTGCATGTTCTGTCTCCGGTGACTCATGATCTCGTTATTTTGAAGCGGTGATATAGAAAACTATATCTGTGACAACACCTTATCCATTATTGATAAAGCGGAATCTATTTCATGCCTGCTGACGTTCAATGCGGGCAGAATTCGAACACTGTTGCTTCCCGCTTTCACCAGTAGGAGTTTTTCATCTTTAAGTGCGCTTAGAAACTCCCCAGCATCAATTTTACAGAAGACTCCAATCATCAACCCCAGGCCAGAAACTCTATCGAGTGCCTCTGGGTATGATCTTTGTAATTCTTCCAATTTTTCTTTTAGGTAGTTTCCCGACTCAGTAACTTGCTGAAGAAAACCTTCTTTTCTTAACTCGCTTATCACTGCATTTCCTACCGACATAGCCAGCGGGTTGCCGCCAAATGTAGATCCATGAGATCCCAGAGTGAGAGCAGAGGCTGCAAATTCTTTGGCAAGACATGCCGCAATTGGAAATCCTCCGCCCAGACCCTTGGCCGTGGCGAGGATGTCTGGCTCTATACCCATTTGCTGATGAGCATAGATGCTGCCTGTCCTTCCGATCCCGCATTGAACCTCATCGAGCATAAGTAAAATGCCATGACTATCGCATAAGTCTCTGACTGCCTTGATATATTCCACGCTAGCCACAGTAATGCCGCCTTCACCCTGAACAGGTTCCAGGATTACTGCTGCCGTTTTATCGTTGACCGCCGCCTCTAGGGATTCAATATCTCCGAATACAGCCTGATCGAACCCGTTGTCATCGACGGCGAGAAAGCCTTCTGTGTGTGCAGGGTTCTTGGCAGCCGCAATGGCAGCAAGAGTGCGCCCATGAAACGACCCCTGCATCGAGATTATTCGGTTTCTATCGGGCTCGCCTTTTAAGAAAAAATGACGGCGTATCATCTTGAACCCGCACTCAACAGCTTCCGAGCCGGAGTTACAGAAAAAGACTTTTTCGGCGAAACTGATTTCACAAAGCTGCTGCGCCAACTTTTCACCCTGTCCGATACGAAACAGGTTTGAAGTGTGCCAAAGCTTATTAGCCTGGGTGGTAAGCGCTTCAACCAGAGCAGGGTGGCAATGACCCAGGCTGTTAACGGCGATACCCATAGTAAAATCCAGGTAGCGTTCTCCATCGCTGGTGTATAAGTAGGAGCCTTCTCCGCGATCGAATTCCAGTTCAGGGTTTCCATAGTTTTGCATTAACGCGGATGTCATAATTCGGTCTCGAGTGAATCTTTTGTGTGGAGCTAACCGCCCAGTGAGGGCATCATCAAGCGCAAGATTGTATCACCCAACGAAAATTAAATAGACGGAAAACCGAATGTTGTTTCAGCAAAGTAATAAACCACTTGAATTGCCAAGTGTCGAGTCGGCGATCCCAGATCGCCTCGAGAAAATTCAGTTTAATCCCATGCACTTTGTTAATGGCAACTCCATTATTGAACCGGTGCCTGGCAATCTGGAAAAAGCTGTTTTCGGACTCGGATGTTTCTGGGGCGCTGAACGACTCTTCTGGGAACTGGATGGGGTTTACAGCACTGCGGCCGGATATTCTGGTGGCATTACAGTGAATCCCAACTACGAAGAAGTTTGCAGCGGCGGCACCGGGCACACGGAAGCGGTTCTGGTTTTCTTTGATCCCGCGAAGATTTCATACCAGGAGTTACTTGTAGCATTCTGGGAGTCACACAACCCGACTCAGGGAATGCGTCAAGGAAATGATCTAGGTACCCAATATCGCTCAGCTATTTATGTTTGTTCGGAAAGTCAGAAGACAGAAGCAGAGGCCAGCGCTGCCGCCTTTCAAAAATCGCTTCTAGAGAATTCCTACTCTGAAATAACTACCGAGATCAGAGAGTTGGCTGATTTTTATTATGCAGAAGATTATCACCAACAGTATCTGGCCAAAAACCCGAATGGTTATTGCGGTCTCGCCGGAACCGGTGCTTGTTACAAGCCGGAGCTAAGCTAGCCAACGCTAGCTATCTAAGTGCCAGGAGTTTAAGGAATGGGATTAAAGGACCTGCATACTATCGACTGATATCAGGATGCCAACAGCTTTAGCTTCGAAAGAAATGAGCAATCTCGTCTGATTTGGCCAGTGCATCTTTAACGCCGAGTTCCCACAATGCTGTACAGAATCCCTGCTCAAACAGAATTAAGCTAAGCAAGGTTCCTGAACTGGAATCCTTAACGTACTTAGATACTCGTTTTGGTAGCTCATCGTAGTGCTGGTCAGCCAGAATATTGAGTTCCTCACTCGGGGAAATTTCCAATAATTCAATGGGTTTAGTGACAATTCCCGATTTCTCTTTAACTTTGTCCGGCACCAGGGGCAATATCTCATTCATGTGACGCAGTGATTGTAGGTCATTCTCTAGAGTATCTACGAAAGCGCTATTTAGAATATGGCCCATGATCTGGGACAGCGAAGGAGCTGTCTCCATAGGGTCTTCTAGTGGTGACTTTGTGCTATTGCCACTGACTCCGATAGCCAGAATTCGATCCGCACCTAAATGCAGCGCCGTAGAAGTAGGAGCCAGCTGCCTGACGGCACCATCTCCGTAGTATTGGTCACCAATCTTGGTGGCTGGAAACAGTATGGGGATCGCGCTGGACGCCATCAAATGCTGAAGCGTGATTTTGCTGCGGCGTCCTATTCTATGGGGACCTTCCCAATCAGAGATTCCCTGTACAGACTGATAGAAGGAAACCGATTCGCCAGTGCTGTAAGCCGAAGCCGTAATGCTTAAAGCATCTAGTAAACCTATGTCTATATTTCTTTGTATTTTATCAAGTTTCAGAACCCTGGAGAGGAGCTCATTGAGGGGGGTATTGTCCAGCAGAGACAAAGCGTTGCCGGGTTCCTTGCCGCTCATCATAGTCAGCAATAATGTTGAAGCTCCTCCAAGCAGATTTCCACTCTGAGGCTGATATACATGATCGCTGTGTATGTTCTTCCATACATATTCCAGAAGCCTGACTCCCGTCCGCAGGCGCTGAGCATGACAAGCGAGAGCCGCGGCGTTGAGAGCGCCGGCAGAAGTGCCGGAGATGATATCGAAGGGATTAGCGGTTTCTCTGGGAAGAATCGATGCAATGCCTCGTAAAACACCGACCTGATAGGCGGCTCTCGCGCCGCCACCGGACAGAATCAGCCCGATCTTGTCGCTACGATATTCCTTTAACACGTAAAAGCTCCAATTAATTATAGATAACATACAGTTAAGAGCTATATTAAATCTATTACATGGCTTATGCCATGGATTTACTACACAGCTTCTTGGCAAATCCGCCGAAGGCAAACTATGATAACGGATTATTAAGTCAGACCACTGGAATTTCTTGTGTCACAGCCCAAAATCGACCCCCTGGTAATAGCGATCTCATCTCGCGCTTTGTTCAACCTGTCCGAGAGTCACAGGGTGTTCGAAGAAGAAGGCTTGGATGCCTATCAGCGCTATCAGATAGCCCATGAGGACGAGCCCCTGGAACCCGGTGACGCATTCCATCTCGTGCAAAAACTTTTGAACCTCAATGAGCTGCTGGAGGAATCTCCAGTGCAGGTGATATTGCTGTCCAGAAACAGTGCGGATACAGGCCTGCGAATATTCAACTCAATACAACATTATGACCTCGATATCAGCAGGGCGGCATTTAGTGGTGGAGACAGTCCTTATCGTTATATATCGGCCTTTAATAGCCATCTGTTCTTGTCCACTGATGGTGTTGATGTACGGCGAGCCTTGGAACTAGGGGTTGCTGCAGCCACCATATTACCTTCCAAGACCACGCCGCAGCGTGAGATTCTCAAAATTGCTTTTGACGGAGACGCAGTGCTTTTCTCCGATGACTCAGAAAAAATTTATAAAAACAGCGGCTTAGAAGCATTTACTGCGAATGAACTTGAAGCTGCGAATGAGCCGCTTAGCGGCGGGCCATTCAAGCCTGTTTTAGCAGCGCTGCAACAGATCCAGATGGCATTTCCCCCAGGTGAATCTCCCCTGCGGACCTGTCTGGTTACCGCGAGAGCCGCTCCCGCCCACGAGCGCGTGGTACGCACACTGCGGGCATGGAACATCCGAATCGATGAATCCTTGTTCCTGGGAGGCTTAGATAAAGGTGAGTTTCTCAGTGCATTTGACGCGGATGTCTTCTTCGACGATCAGGAAGGGCATTGCGAATCCGCCAGGAATCATGTGGCTACAGGTCATGTTCCTCATGGAATATCGAATATTTAATCGTTATATATCAAAATGATATAATACAAATGATATGTAATTACTTATATAGTGAGTAATACAAACCTAAGCTCATAAGAATCACTGTTAGTAACCACTGCAGTACTCGATCCGGTATTCGGTTGCTCAGTCTCGCTCCCAAGCTTATTGCTGGAAGCGACCCCAACAAGAGACTCCCCAGAAGCATATAGTCCACAAAGCCGCCAAGCATATAGCCGAGTCCTGCAACAAAAGTTAGCGGTACAGCGTGAGCTACATCGGTGCCGATAATTCGAGCAGCCGGTGACTGGGCATAGATAACCAGAAGCATGGCCGCACCGAAAGCCCCGGCTCCCACGGACGACAGTGTCACGCATACACCGAGAAGCATGCCCATTCCTAAAGTAACTGCCCTGGGATTACTGTGCAGCACCAGCATGAGCGCTCTTGGTTTCTGTTTCTCTGCGTTTTCTCGTAATTTATTCCGAAAAATCAATATGAAAGAGGTGATTATTAACATTGCACCTAAGCTTTTGGTGAGTAAGCCTTCGAATTGTGCCGTCTGCTGGAAATCCGTATTCAGTAGCAGTACGTGAACCAACAGAGACATAGGAAGACTGCCTGCGGCCAGCCAGGCGACAATTTTCCAATCCACATTGTTGTGTTTGTGATGGGAATAAGCGCCACCTAGTTTAGTAATGGCAGCGTAAAGCAGGTCAGTGCCAATGGCGATTGGCGCAGGATAGCCAAAGATGAGCAGCAGGGGCGTCATTAAGGAGCCGCCGCCGACACCAGTAAGGCCGATTGCAAGACCTACTCCAGCGCCAGCGAAGATGTAGAGAAAAAATTCCATGAATTAAGCACGATATTAATTGTGGGCAGCAGCTTAAGGCATTTCTCTTATTCACAAAAGGAATGAATAGCTATATTCTAATAATCAAAACGCATATAAAGATTAGGATTAATATCCATGAAATTGCAGCAATTCAAATACATATGGGAAGTATCTAGAAATAACTTGAATGTCTCTCAGGCTGCCCAAGCGCTATTTACCTCCCAGCCAGGGATTAGTAAGCAGATAAGGCTGCTGGAAGAAGAGCTGGGGGTGACGATCTTTACCCGAAGAGGCAAGCATCTGGTGGACATAACTCCAGCCGGCAGAGCGATACTAGAGACCAGCGGTGAAATCCTTCAGCAAGTGGAAAATATCAGGTCACTGGCGCAAGAATATGATGATAACAGTGAGGGAAGCCTGGGCATTGCCACCACCCACACCCAGTGTCGCTACGTACTACCTCCCGTGATCAATAAGTTTATTGAGAAGTTTCCGAAGGTCTCGCTGCATATGCATCAGGGAACGCCTACCCAGATATCTCAATCGGCATCGGATGGAATCGCCGATTTTGCCATTGCCACAGAAGCGCTTGAGCTTTTCAATAACCTGCATATGCTTCCCTGTTATAGCTGGAATAGGTCAATCCTAGTACCTAAATCCCATCCTCTTTGTGAAGAATCAGTCCTAAGTCTCGAAAACATATCCAAATATCCACTAGTGACTTATACATTCGGCTTCACAGGAAGATCAAAGCTGGATGATGCCTTTAAAGCCAGAGGGCTAGATCCAAGGGTGGTATTTACCGCCTCCGATGCAGACGTCATCAAGACTTATGTAAGGCTAGGCTTGGGGGTGGGCATTGTGGCCAGTATGGCTTATGACCCGGTGGCGGATGAGGACTTGGTCGCGCTGAATGCCAGCCACTTGTTTGAATCCAGCACTACAAGTATCGGATTTAGAAAGAACTCGTATATTCGTGGCTATATGTTTGATTTTATTGAAATGTTTGCTCCTCATCTGAGCCGAGACTTAGTAGAGGAAAGCCTCGCACATAGCGGTGGGCGGGGCTCTGAGGCACTTCTGGGTTCAATCGAGATACCCAGACTCTAGCTGCCATTATATCCAAAGGGCGGTTAGCCAAGGATCTGGCTGCTGGGCTTGTAGGCTTTAGGAGCCTAGGAATCTTCAGTCAGATTGGAGCGATGCAGGCCACATTCCTTGATAGTAGCTTCTTCCCACCACCAGCGTCCTTCCCGTTCATGCTGATTAGGGCCCACTGGCTTAGTGCAGGGCTCGCAGCCTATGCTCAAATAGCCGATGTCATGCAAGGAGTTATAGGGCACATCGAACATACGAATATAGGTCCACACTTCCTCTGAGCTCCAGTTGGCAAGAGGGTTGACCTTTATGACAGGGTGAGAATCGCTTGAAAAGCTTTGATCCAGCTCGATTATTGGGACATCCGCCCTCGTTGGGCTCTGGTCACGCCTTTGCCCGGTTATCCAGGCGTCCACAGTAGCCAGTTTGCGGCGAAGCGGCTCAACTTTCCTCACGCTGCAGCATTCCTCATGGCCGTCCTCATAAAAGCTATAGAGCCCCTTATTAGCGACAAATGCTTCCAGAGCAGCCGTATCAGGGGAGATCACATGATGATCGATGGCATATCGATCTCTTACCAGTTGAAGAAACTCGTAGGTCTCCGGATGAAGCCTGCCGGTATCGAGGGTGAATACAGGCACCGCATTCATTAGCTTGCTTGCCATGTCGATCAGCGCGACGTCTTCAGCGCCACTGAAGGACAGGGTGAATGAAGGGATATCAGCGAACACTCGGGCGAGTATTTCTTTCGGGTGCACGTTCTGAAGCTCTGAATTTAGGAGGCTTATGTCGTTCTGATTCATTGGGTAGATCGCAGTAGTAAATTTTGGCAATGGGGCGCGTCGTGCGCATTGGTGGCACATTCTCTGTTATTTGCTCTCAAGGGTAAAGCCGGGCGAAGATTGTTGGAGCGGGGAGGGTTTTGCTTAAGCGCCCGAGCCTGGCATAGCTAAACCGACGCAAATAGACCGTTGCAGTTCGTGAAACAATGATGAGATGTTCCACGTGAAAACTTCAATGATTTTAAACACTTAGACAGTCTAAATGCAGTAATACCACAAAATATAGCCGAGAAATGCAATATGCTGTCAATATCTAGTGTTGGTCAGGAAATGCTAATCGCGAGGACTGTAAGAATTTGCTCTAATCTGGTAAATTCCCACATTAGAAAGCACTGAATTTGAAAACATCCGCGTTTTAAAATCCAATGTCGCTTAATTCCACTATAGCCGAACGTATGGAGCAGTTAGTTTATGGAAATCGCTTGCCTTGATCTTGAAGGGGTCTTGATTCCCGAAATCTGGATTGGATTTGCAGAAAAAACCGGAATCGAGGCCTTTAGCGCGACCACGCGCGATATTCCTGATTACGACGTTCTTATGAAGCAACGCTTAAGTCTGCTCGAGCAGCACGGCTTAGGGCTTCCAGATATACAGGAGGTCATCTCGACCCTGGAACCGATCCCCGGTGCTAAAGAGTTCATAATTTGGTTGAAAGAACGATTTCAACTTATTATTTTATCAGATACTTTTTACGAATTTTCTCAGCCATTGATGCGGCAGTTAGATTTCCCCACGCTGTTTTGTCATCGATTGATCTCCGATGACTCGGGTAAGATTGTGGACTATAAGCTTAGGCAGAAAGACCCGAAGAGAGCCTCAGTGAAAGCACTCCATACTCTGAACTTCCGCGTTATAGCCTCTGGCGATTCCTACAACGATGTGACAATGCTGGAAGAGGCCGACGCCGGTATCCTGTTTAAGTCGCCAGCGAACGTTATTGAAGAGTTTCCTCAGTACCCTGCGGTGGACACTTATGAAGCTCTTAGGGAAGAATTTTGTAAGGCCAGTAATCGGGACCTCTCGATCTGAAGCAGAATCTTCAGCCCCATTTCAATCACTTAGGTGGAATAGCTCAGGCTTTAGCGCTATTAGTGTAGTTTGCCCTCGCCTGGCTGGGTAGCGACAAAGGCTAAGGTAGCCGGTATATCCCGTAGCTGGCGGTAAGATTAGGAGTTTAGCTGCGCAGCCCTGCAAAGTAATAGAGCGGCCGTAGACGAGGCATTTACGGAATTAATTAGTATTTAATACTTTAAGCTAGACTTGTAATACTTTGAAAATGCTGTCTATTTTATCAAAACATTCCTGATATTCGGCCGCTTCCTCGGAGTCGGCGACTATTCCGCCTCCGGCCCAGCACAGGAGCCTGTCGTCTGCATTATCCTGCCTCTGCCATTGAAGACTGCGTATGATAATACTGCTATCCATATCGCCATTACTGTCGATACGAAGCACACTTCCGCAATAGGCTCGCCTGGTCATTGGTTCCAGCTCTTCAATGATCTCCATGGCTCTCTGCTTGGGCGCCCCCGTGATCGAGCCTCCAGGAAAACACGCTTGTAGTAGATCAAATGCATCACATTCCCCTCTTAGCTCTCCTTCAATGCTACTCACCAAATGATGCACATTGCTAAAACTTTCGAGGCTAAATAGTTGATTTGCAGTGACACTTCCGGTGTTACAAACCCGGCCGAGATCATTGCGCAGCAGATCCACGATCATCAGGTTCTCAGCGCGATCCTTTTCGCTAGCCAATAAGTCTTTCGCCTGCTGCTTATCTTTTGTTGCGTCACTAGAGCGTGGGCGGGTTCCCTTAATTGGCTGTGTGCGCACCCTGTTTCCGCTGAGCCTGAGAAAGCGTTCCGGGGACAGGCTTAATAGGGCGCCGCCATTCCATTGCATATATGCCGAGAAAGGGGTTTTTGTTGCGCTGCGTAATCTTTGATAGGCAGTGAAAGGATCTCCCTGGCAAGTAGCTGAGAAGCCTTGAGTCAGATTTACCTGATAGCAGTCGCCAGCGTCGATATAGTCTTTGATTTTACCGAATGCCGAGCCATATTCGCTTCTGCTGACAGCTGGAACAAAAGGGCTTTTTAAAACTAATTCAGATAGTTGAGCATCATTTCTAGACTCTTTCTCAATATCTAGCTCCGCAACCCCAGATTTGAGAAAACGGCCTATTGCTTTGAGCAAACGTTCACGGAACTCTTGCGAACAGTTATTGTGAAAGAGGATCTTGCTGGATTGAGCCCGATGGTCAACAACGATATTCCACAAATACACGCCAACGAAGCAGTCCGTATACATAAGCTCGGCGCGACCAGAACCATGCTTGCTCAAGCGGGGATAACCCAAAAAACCGTGGATTCCTCCTCGATAACTGCTGCCGGGCATGCCCTCTACAACTTCATTATCAACAAGATATTCATTCCTTAACTCTTTGATTTTTCTCATCAACCCACCTGCATCACTAGCAGGGATACAGCCAGCTGGATCAGCCACGCCTTCTGAGAGCGAGATATAGGCCACCGGTGCAGCAGTTAGTACATCACGCTTGGCTTCGCCGTCCCCAAGGCTGCTATCGAGAAAAACAGGCATCTGCATACGACACAGCTCTTCCATCAATGCTGAGCTGTCTCTGTTGTAGAGTAATTCTGGGTCGTCTGGGATCACGGTTTACATATTCCTGGCAGATAGCTTGATGGGTAGAGAGCTGGAGAAAGGCTGACTACTATTCTGATTCGTCAGTTTGAAGACTGCCTTGGTTAAGGAGCTGGCAGAGGAGGTCGACCATGGACTGATCTTGCATCATGGCCTTAATATCGCTATTCGTTAGTACGGGCTGCTCGCAGAGCATAAGGATTTGAGGCAGGCAATCGATGGATAGAATAGCCATATTGCCATCGACAAATATCGCCAATTCAGACGAATTTTGCAGGCGTCTGAAAGCGAATCGAGAGCAGCTGTTGCGGTAAAGGTACTGACCCGTATCACACAAACCCTGAAGTTTGATTTTGTCGTACACCGAGTCCGGCTCAAAAACCAATTCAGGATATTTAGCCTGACTAACCAGACAGCCAAACCATGCATCGAACTTGGAGCGATCAGCAAAAACTTTTTGTAGCTCCGAATAGGCTTCATCTAATTGAGAGGGGTCAATTTCCGCGCCTTTCGAGAACGGAATAGAAGTATTGTCCTGATACCTTGTTTCCGATTCTAAACCCGCTGACAGAAAGTCGCTAAAGCCTTCAAGCATTTCTGCGTGAGACGGAGCTCTAAAACCAATTGAGTAACACAGTCCTTCAGTCTCGGCAGTACCCCAATGACCAATTCTGGGAGGGATATAAAGTACGTCCCCGGCGCTAAGAAGTAGATCATCGACTGCTGAAAAATCCTTAAGAATGCTTAGCTCGGTATCGCTACGTACAAGTTCATCAGAACCGCAAAGCTCCGAAATTCGCCAACGCCTCTTGCCGCTGCCCTGGAGAAGAAACACATCGTAGTGATCAAAGTGTGGGCCGACACCACCATTTTCCGCAGCGAATGAAATCATCACATCATCAATACGCCAGCTGGGAATAAAATCAAAATGATTTTTTAAATCAGCGACGCCATCGACAAATTGATCCACGGCCTGAACTAGTAGAGTCCAGTTTTTATCTGGCAAAGAAGTGAAATCACTTTCCAGAAATGGGCCATGCTTGAGCTCCCAATGATCCGCATCGGATTCAGTAATTAGTCGACTTTCAGAAAATTCTTCACAGGCGAGACCCGCCAATTCTTCGGCAGTTAAGGGATCTTCGAAATTGGGTATAAAAGATTTGAGAACAACAGGTTTCTTCTGCCAATACTTACTTATAAAGGTCTCGGCAGAAAAACTGGTGAGAATATCAACTTTGCTCAAAGAGCTTTAGCCTGTTGCGCAGCATTGCCAAGATATTTTCTTGGGCTAAGTTGAAGCAGTTCTTGCTTCGCTTCGTCGGGAATTTCCAGCTTTTCTACAAATGACTGAATAGCCGCCTGATCGATAGTTTTACCACGAGTAAGCTCTTTCAATTTTTCGTAAGGCTGTTCGATTCTGTAGCGACGCATAACAGTCTGTATAGGTTCGGCCAGTATTTCCCAGCAGTCATCAATATCTGCATCGAGAGCAGCCGCATTCAGCTCAAGCTTACTCATCCCCTTCATTGAAGCGCGATAGGCAATCAAGCTGTAGGCAAATCCGGTGCCAATGTTTCTTAGCACGGTAGAGTCAGTGAGATCACGCTGCCATCTTGATATAGGTAACTTCTCCGCCAAATGGTTCATTACCGCGTTAGCGAGCCCAAGGTTACCTTCAGAATTTTCGAAATCGATGGGATTAACTTTATGAGGCATAGTAGAAGAACCAACTTCACCGGCAATAGTTTTCTGTTTGAAATAACCAAGTGAGATATAGCCCCACACATCGCGATTAAAATCTATCATCACTGTGTTGAATCTACAGATGGCTGAGAATACTTCGGCTACGTAGTCGTGGGGTTCAATTTGAGTAGTGTATGGATTCCATTGAAGCCCAAGACTCTCAACAAACTCTCTGGAAAATTCCTGCCAATCAATATCTGGATAGGCCGACAAGTGAGCATTGTAATTTCCTACTGCTCCATTTATTTTCCCAAGAATTTCGTTCTGTGAAAACTGAGCAATCTGCCGCCTGAGGCGAAAGCTTACATTGGCAAATTCTTTGCCCACCGTGCTCGGCGATGCAGGCTGGCCATGAGTTCTGCATAACATTGGTTGTTCGGCAAATTCGCGAGCCAACTTAGCGAGCTTGTCGTCAAGGTCTTTCATTGCCGGGATCATTACCTTGTTACGTCCATCTCTTAGCATTAGGGCGTAGGACAGATTGTTAATGTCTTCGGAGGTACAGGCAAAATGAACAAATTCCAATTGCTCGCTTAGCTCTTTTATCTCTCCCAATTTTTCCTTTATAAAATACTCAACGGCCTTGACGTCGTGATTGGTCGTGGATTCGATTTCTTTGATACGTTCGGCATCTTCAATTGAGAAATTTTCGTAAAGATCATCGAGAGCCTTATTGCCGCTTGCGCTTATCGCAGCGAGCTCCTCAATAGCATCATGGGCGGCCAACTTTTGTAGCCATTTAACTTCTACCAGCACTCGATAGCGCATTAAAGCAAATTCGCTAAAATAGGGTGCTAGATCATCGCACTTATTTTGATATCTCCCATCCAGGGGTGAGATTGCAGTAATAGCGCTTTGAGTGTTGTTTCCCATTTTCAATTCCTAAACGGTAGTCTAATTTGTTCTTGGTGCATTTCCAGACCGCAATTGTAGCCTGATATGCTTTTCCAAGCTGCTGGAATATCGAAATAATCTTCGGGGTTTCAGCGACAATATTTTTCTATGACAGCACCACCGAGGCAATGCTCATCTGTATAGAAGACGATATATTGGCCTGGGGTGACCGCTCTCTGTGGCTGATGGAATTCGACATCGATCATGCCATCGCTCAAGAGTTTGACGGTACAAGCTTGATCATCCTGCCTGTAACGAATCTTGGCGGTGCATTCCAGAGGCAGCTCAGGTTTGTCTCTATTGATCCAGGATGGAGCTGAGGCCATAAGCTTGCTCGAAAGCAGCCATTCATTATTGCCTCCCTGGGCAACCACCAAGACATTACGTTCCATGTCTTTCTCTACTACATACCAGGCCGCCTCGGACCGATTTTGCACCCCGCCAATTCCCAAGCCCTGTCTTTGACCATAGGTGTAATACATCAATCCGGCATGCTTGCCTATTTCTTCGCCCTCGCTGGTCTCGATCACTCCTGGCTTGGCAGGGATATACTGCTCGAGGAAATCTTTGAACTTTCGCTCCCCGATGAAACAGATGCCGGTACTGTCTTTCTTGTCGTGGGTTCTCAGACCCAGCTTTTCGGCAATAAGCCTCACTTCATGCTTATTCAGCTCGCCTACGGGGAAGAGGCTCTTCTCGAGACAGGATTCGCTGACCTCACAAAGGAAGTAACTCTGGTCCTTGTTTGTGTCGAGGCCCTTGAGTAGTTTGGTTGATTCACCATCGTCTGTCTTGCGCACATAGTGGCCAGTAGCTATCAGATCTGCTCCCAGCTCCGTGGCATATTCCAGAAAGGCTTTAAACTTTATCTCGCGATTACAGAGGATGTCAGGGTTTGGCGTGCGCCCGGCCGCATACTCCTTGAGAAAATGCTCGAATACATTATCCCAATATTCAGCAGCAAAATTTGCCGTGTGTAAATGGACTCCCAGTGCATCACAAACGGATTGTGCGTCCGCCAGGTCTTCTTTTGCCGTACAGTATTCGCTGCCGTCATCTTCTTCCCAATTCTTCATGAAAAGACCTTCTACCTGATAACCCTGTTCCAATAACAAATGTGCCGCCACGGAAGAGTCCACGCCGCCAGACATGCCGACGATGACCCGTGTATCAGATGGTTTTAACTGTAGTCCTTGGGTGCTCATATTAAATATTTCATGCTTGATCATTCCGCAAGATGCTGAGGGGAAACCGCGTTCCCGCAAGATAGTCTTTTACCACCTGCAGAACCAACGGGCTTCTCAGCTCATCGACTCGCTCTCTAATCTCTTCCAGGGTCAACCAAACAGCGTCGATAATGTCTTCATCCAGCGCATAATCTGCTTGTTGCTCCAGCACCTTAGCGACGAAGCAATGACGCACATAACAAATGCCATTTACTGGAGAGGTATATTGGTAAACGCCGAGAAAATCGATTAGCTCGATATGCCAGGAAGTTTCTTCCAGGGTTTCTCTTATAGCAGCCTCTAGAAGAGTTTCATTATTCTCGAGGTGGCCAGCAGGTTGATTATAAACGATCAGGCCATCAGACTTCTCTCTCACTAATAGAAACTTTCCCTCACGCTCGATGACGGTTGCAACAGTAGTATGGGGCAGGGAAGACACTAGATATTTTCCTCAAAAGCGTAATGCTATACGTTTAATCCTCGCGCAATCAATGTTCTAGACAATTAAAATGAAAATTCACATAAACTCTGGCTTTAGCTGTCGAGCAGAAACATGGATAATGGCCGCAATTGATAGACGGATTGATATGACAAAACTTACCCACCTAGATAACGTCGGCAATGCCCGGATGGTAGATGTTGGCGACAAACAGAGTAGCCAGCGAATAGCTATTGCCACTGGCACAGTAAAAATGGCTGCGCAAACCCTGGCGCTGATTTCTGAAGGCGGCCACAAGAAAGGCGATGTTCTGGCTATTGCCAGAATTGCAGGTATTCAAGGCGCAAAGAACTGCTCTCAACTTATTCCTCTGTGCCACCCATTGATGCTGACTTCTGTAAACCTTGACCTGGAGATCGATGCTTCCGGCAATCAAGTTCTGATTAGCTCTCAATGTAAAGTGAATGGCCAGACTGGTGTGGAAATGGAGGCGCTGACGGCGGTTTCCGTTGCCGCGCTCACTATCTACGACATGTGCAAAGCAGTAGATAAAGACATGATAATCGGTGATATCTGCCTGCAGGAAAAGCAGGGTGGTAAAAGCGGTCACTACCAAAGAAACACAGAGGCATAGAATACGTGCTTAACATTCATTACTTTGCCAGTATTCGAGAACGCCTCAATAAGGAGACTGAAGAGATCGAGTTTTCTCAGTCTGTGTCTACCGTTGATGAGCTGATTACACATTTACAAAATATCGATTCTGCTACCGAGGCGGCATTCAGTAGTGCCGGTAAAATCCTGGTAGCGGTAAATCAGACCGTCGTAAATAGAGACCATGTGCTCACTGATAACGACGAAATTGCCTTCTTCCCCCCTATGACCGGCGGCTAACATTCTATGATTAGCGTTCAGAATGAAGACTTCGACCCCGGTGAAGAATATTCCAAATTACGAGAGGATGCGGTCGACGCCGGCGGCATCGTGAGTTTTACCGGTCTTGTCCGAGAGTTTTATGATTCAAACTCAAGCGAAGACGAAAAAGTACAGTCTCTGTTTCTCGAGCATTATCCCGGGATGACTGAGAAATGCCTCGAGCAGATATGTGATGACGCCCGACAACGATGGCCTCTACTTTCTGTACGAGTTATTCATCGTGTTGGTGAGTTGGCCCCTGGCGATCAAATTGTATTTGTCGGTACAGCTAGCGCTCATCGACAAGCTGCCTTCGACGCCGCCAGGTTCATCATGGACTACCTGAAGAGCAAGGCTCCTTTCTGGAAAAAGCAAAAATCTGGGGACAGCAGCGAATGGGTGGCGAGCAGGGATTCTGATGAAACCGCTCTGGAAGAATGGCAAGACTAAAACCATTCTAACTTATTCAAGCCTGTAACAACTTCCATTCCCCCGGAAGTAAATCTCCTAACTCCCAGCTGTCTATCGACACCCGTATCAGCCTGAGAGTCGGATAACCAACTGCAGCAGTCATTCTTCTAACTTGTCGATTACGGCCCTCACTGATGCTTAGCTCGATCCAACTGGTTGGGATGTTTTTTCTTTCGCGAATAGGGGGGGTCCTCGGCCAGAGATCAGGCTCAGATACAAGGCGGGCTTCAGCTTTCCTGGTCATGCCGTCTTTTAGCTCCAGGCCCTCGCGCAATTTGGAAAGCGCTTCTTCATCCGCATCACCTTCAAGCTGCACGAGATAGGTTTTACTCTTATTGTATTTTGGGTTCGACACCTTCTGTTGAAGTTTGCCGTCGTTGGTTAGCAGCATTAACCCTTCTGAATCTCTGTCCAGACGGCCGGCCGCATAGAAACCTGGTTTATCTATATAGCTAGCCAGAGTCAGCTGATCAGCTTCACCGGTAAATTGAGAAAGTACACCGAAGGGTTTGTTAAACAGTATGATATTAGACATGTCAGAGGGCAGGCAGAAATTACAGACGTAGTAAAACTACCACAGTTGAGTAGATTCAAAGTAGCGAAAGCGAGTGTAATCCTTCTTTTCGATGAAACGTCTACATTACAGGGCTAGTGAGTATCTCTGTGACCATTTTGCTCAGGCCGCCACTGTGAAGTAACTCGATTGGCTAAGCGGTATTCTCAGCACTCATTTCATCGACAGGTCCATCATTGCTCGCAGGCTCGCCATCTGCTTCTTCAGTTGGAGCGGCCCCATTACTCGTAGCCGCACCATCTGCTTCTTCAGCTGGAGCGACTCCATTACTCGCCGGCTCAACATCGACAGCGTGTATATTTGCTGCGTGCAAACCCTTTGGACCTTCAACTGTTTCAAATGAAACTGTCTGACCAGCTTTGAGGGTTTTATATCCGTCCATTCCTATTGCCGAATAGTGAGCGAACAAATCGTCCCCTCCATCATCCGGTAAAATGAACCCGAATCCCTTCGCATTATTAAACCACTTAACTTGCCCGGTACTCATAGCAGAACTCCGTACTTCTTATTATTTTTTGTACTTATGCCACTGTGACAATTTGCCACTTGTACTGCTATACACTATAGAAATCATATTGTCAAAATGGCGAGCTCAATTAGATGCTTCCAATAATCGCCAGGCCCTTGAAATTTCAGCATTCATCCCTATTTTTGAAGACAGGATAATATACTTGGCAACGGCGAATGATCTGTAGAAAAGCCTTTCCACTGACATGAATCTGACGCAAAATATTCACCCTAAAATGACAGAGTTCTCAATTCAGATTGATTTTATGAGTAAACGAAATATAGATGGACTAGACTCGGAAATACTCAGGTTTATACCTCTCGCTGGCGTGGATGATGGCGAGGGTGATAGCGAACACGACACTGGTATTGCCGAGACTACCGAAAAACCAAGGCTGGAAAAGCCACCGCTTTATAAGGTGGTTCTTATTAACGACGATTACACGCCAATGGATTTTGTGGTGGAAATCCTGTGCGCCTTCTTCGATCTTAATATAGAAAAGGCGACCCAGATCATGCTCAAGGTTCATACCGAAGGAAAAGGGGTCTGCGGCGTCTACAGCAAGGATGTTGCCGAAACCAAAGCCGCTCAGGTAAATGATTATTCAAGAGAATGCGAACAGCCATTGCTCTGTTCCGTTGAAGTTGATCGCTAGGCCAAGCGCCTTCATCAGTTAGAGACCGCCCGGCTAGAAATGGTCCGGCATAAGATTAAACAGGATAACTATGCTCAGCAAAGATTTAGAGACTACCCTCGGTGATGCTTTTAAGAGCGCACGGAAAAAACGTCATGAATTCATGACGGTAGAGCACCTATTGCTTGCACTTCTTGATAATGAAGTAGCCTCTTCTGTGCTTCTAGCCTGCGATTGCGACCTCAGCCGTCTTCGTGGAGAGTTAGTAGATTTCGTCGATGCCACCACTCCATTGATACCAGAAACCGAATCAAACAGAGAGACTCAGCCAACCCTGGGTTTTCAACGGGTTCTGCAAAGAGCTGTATTCCATGTGCAATCCTCGGGCAAACGGGAGGTGACTGGCGCTAATGTGCTAGTGGCCATATTCAGCGAGCAGGAAAGTCAGGCTGTTTATTTTCTCAAACAACAGGACATTGCGCGCATCGACATAGTGAATTACATAACCCATGGCATATCCAAGATCCCGGGCCATTTTGGAAACGGAGAGCCGAATACAGAACAGCACGATGCCGAGGTGCCTAATGAAGAGTCCAACAGTGCTCTGGAAAACTTTGCAACCAACCTCAATATTGAAGCAGCAGAAGGCCGTATAGACCCTCTAATAGGCCGGGAAGAAGAGGTCACTCGAGTCATCCAGGTGCTCTCCCGTCGTCGCAAGAATAATCCGCTTTTGGTTGGTGAGTCTGGTGTTGGCAAGACAGCAGTAGCCGAAGGCTTGGCCAAGCATATCGTTGAAGAGAACGTACCTGACGTGCTGGCGGAAAGCGTCATCTACTCTCTCGATCTGGGAGCTCTGTTGGCCGGCACCAAATATAGAGGCGACTTTGAAAAGCGTTTTAAGGCGCTTCTGGGTGAGTTGAAGGAAAACCCCCACGCCGTACTATTCATCGATGAAATTCACACGATAATCGGTGCTGGAGCTGCCTCAGGTGGCGTCATGGATGCGTCAAATCTGCTTAAGCCGGTGCTTACATCAGGCAATATGAGATGCATCGGTTCTACGACATATCAGGAATATAGAGGCATTTTCGAGAAAGATCGTGCATTATCACGTCGATTTCAAAAGATCGACGTAGATGAGCCGGATGTAGACACAACATATCGCATACTCAAGGGATTGAAATCCCGATTTGAAGAACATCATGACCTTCGCTATAGCGACAATGCCCTGAAAGCGGCGTCAGAACTGGCAGGGCGCTATATCAATGACCGCTACATGCCAGACAAGGCAATCGATGTTATCGATGAAGCGGGGGCTTTTCAGCGCCTGCAGCCTGCCAGCAAGCGCAAGAAGCTGATCCAGGCAACGGATATGGAAAAAGTAGTCGCCGCGATCGCACGAATACCGCCGAAGCATGTCTCTACCTCCGATGTTGAGGCGCTGAAGAATCTGGAATCCAACCTGAAGATGGTTGTATTCGGCCAGGACAAGGCTATCGACTCTATGACTACGGCTATCAAGCTGTCTCGAGCCGGGTTAAACGATGGCGAGAAGCCTATTGGCTCATTCCTGTTCTCCGGTCCCACCGGGGTCGGTAAAACCGAGGTCAGCAAGCAATTAGCAAAAATTATGGGCATCGAGCTTCTGCGCTTTGATATGTCTGAGTATATGGAGCGTCATACCGTATCTCGCTTGATTGGTGCTCCTCCAGGGTATGTGGGCTTTGATCAGGGCGGCTTACTGACCGAGGCCATTGCCAAAAACCCCCATTGTGTACTTCTTCTGGATGAGATTGAAAAGGCACACCCGGATGTTTTTAATCTGCTATTGCAGGTCATGGATCACGGCACATTAACGGACAACAACGGTCGCCAAGCTGATTTTAGAAACGTGATTTTGATTATGACAACTAATGCAGGAGCGCAAGAAATGGCGCGCGCTTCCATCGGTTTTAGCGAACAAGACCACACCACTGACGGCATGGAAATTATCAAGAAGGCCTTCACGCCTGAATTTCGCAACCGCCTGGACAGCATTATTCAGTTCGGCGCGCTGACCGTAGAAACTATCAGAACCGTAGTGGACAAATTTCTGGTGGAATTGCAGGTACAGCTGGACGAGAAGAAGGTCCTCTTACACCTTGATGCCGATGCTACGGAATGGTTCGTAACCCATGGTTACAGCGAATCAATGGGTGCCCGGCCAATGGCTAGGCTGCTTCAGGAAAAATTAAAGAAGGCTCTGGCAGAAGACATTCTGTTTGGAAAGCTGGCCGGAAATGGCGGAGATGTTTTCGTGTCCGTTAAGGACGGAGAAATCAGCCTCGAGATAAAAGGCCGACAGCAGCAAGTCAAAAAGGAACTCAGTAAAGCGGAAAAGTAGATTCTAAGCCGGATTGAAGCTATCGAGCGCGGTAAGTAATTCGACCCTTGGTCAAATCATAGGGAGTCAGTTCTACGCGAACCTGATCACCTGTGAGTATGCGAATATAGTTCTTTCGCATTTTCCCAGAGATATGCGCAGTAACGATATGTCCGTTCTCTAGTTTAACGCGGAACATGGTATTGGGAAGGGTATCTACCACTTCTCCTTCCATTTCAATTTGATCTTCTTTTGCCATCGATAAACCCCAAATTTAGTTGCGGCGGCATTGTGCCGGATTTTCTTAAGATAAGCAAAGCCCACGGGGGATTGAGAGCTAATTCACCAAGCACCATCGACCTTCAATGAATAGTTCCAGCGGCCGGAAATCACTCTTGTAATTCATCTTGGGACAATCTTTTATCCAGTAACCCAAAAACAGGTAAGGGCGATGCATTTTTGCTGCCTGCTGAATTTGCCACAGAATCACATAAATACCCAGAGAGCGGCGGCTCTGTTCCGGGTCAAAGAAGGTGTAAACGGCAGACAAGCCATGCTCGAGTATATCTACCACGCTCACCGCCAGCAGATCTTCACCACAGTAAAAGCTGTAGAAGCGGGTTGACTCCGTGCCATTACAAATGAAGGCATCGAATTGCTCCGGACTAGCAGGGTACATGTCCCCATCTTTGTGCCGGGTGTTTATGTAATCCTTATAGAGAGGGTAGGCCTGAGTTTTATCAAGCTCTTCCGACTCAAGAACTTTTAGATCTTCGTTATTCTTAAGTATCTTTCTATACCGCCTGCCGGGTTCAAACTTATCTACCGGAACACGGCAGGAAATGCATGCCTGACAAGAATCGCAGTCGGGGCGATAGAGATGAGCGCCACTTCGACGAAAACCCATTTGGCTCAAGGAACTATTTAGTGCCTGGTCTATTTTTAACTCAGGATCTACAAATACCGTAGTCGCCAACTCATCAGACTTATAACTACAGTCATGGGGGGCGGTACGGAAAAGCTTGATTGATTTTGTGAGTTTCGACTTGGAGTTCATTGGCTGTCTTTTTCTAGAGGCTGTGCTTTGGCCAAGAGTTCAGCCGAAGGCTCGGTTGAGGGTTTAATCGAGGGCTTAATCGAGGGTTCAATCAAAAGCTCAGACATGAATTCAAATTTTAGATCATCGTCAAAAGACCAGGGACCTTTGAAGTTTTCGAGAACAGCTAGAGCCTCAATCTCTTCTCCAAAGTTTGATCTACTGATTTCAAATGCGCCGAGAGAAACAAGATGATCGCTGCTGACCTGGCAGTCCACTAATTTAAATCCCCAGCGCTTTAATTGCTGCATCAGATAGACAAGTGCAATCTTCGAAGCGTTGTCTGCCTTGCTAAACATCGATTCACCAAAGAATACGCCGCCGATTGCTACACCGTATAAGCCACCGAGAAGGGAACCATCCTGTTCATCCCATACTTCAACTGAATGGGCAAAGCCAGCCTCATGCAAGTCACAATACGCTTCCTGCATTTCTTCAGTTATCCAGGTGCCAGTATGATCATCCCGTTGACCCGCACAGCAGAAAATCACTTGAGAGAAATCTTCATCCAGGCTCAAACGCCAATTGCTGCGTCGCAGCTGCTTACGCAGACTACGGGAAATTTTTAGAGTATCGGGCCGAAGCACCATTCGAGGGTCAGGGCTCCACCAGAGAATCGGTTGTTCCTCTGAATACCAGGGAAAAATACCTGAACTATAAGCCTTGAGAAGTCTATCAACAGAAAGATCTCCGCCAACCGCCAGTAAACCATTAGGCTCCAGAAGGGCCTCGCTCAATGGCGGGAATTCAAGCTTGTCCTCATCAATCCAGCATAGGGACATTCGCTTCCCAGCTCCTCATGAATCCAGAAATTTTTCAGCATCCAGTGCGGCCATGCAACCAAATCCTGCGCTGGTTACAGCTTGGCGATAGACCTGATCTGCGATATCACCAGCGGCAAAGATACCTTCCACGCTGGTTTGTGTAGCATTTCCATTCAGTCCCGTATTCACCACCACATAGCCATTTTTTAGCTCAAGCTGGCCGTCGAAAATAGATGAGTTGGGAATATGCCCGATTGCGATGAAAACACCATCCAGATCAATCTTACTCACTTCATCGCTTTCAGTGCTTCTGATGTTCATGCCCGTTACGCCCATATCATCACCAAGAACCTCATCGAGAGTGTGATTCCAGGCGATATCAACCTTGCCTTCTTCGACTTTCTCAAACAATTTCTTCTGCAGAATTTTCTCAGACCTGAGTGAATCCCTGCGGTGGACCAGCGTTACTTTAGAGCAGATGTTGGACAGGTAGAGTGCTTCCTCCACCGCAGTATTACCCCCACCGATTACGGCTACGGGCTTATTACGATAGAAAAATCCGTCACAAGTGGCACAGGCACTAACACCCTTGCCCATAAATGCGGTTTCCGATTCCAAGCCAAGATACTGTGCAGATGCTCCGGTTGCGAGAATCAGGGCATCACAGCTGTAAGACCCACTATCACCTTTAAGCTTGAACGGCCGCTGGCTAAAATCTACTTTATTAATATGGTCAAAAATAATATTAGCGTCAAAGCGTTCTGCATGATTCTTCATTCTTTCCATTAACTCTGGGCCCTGTAATCCTTCGACATCGCCGGGCCAATTGTCCACATCTGTTGTCGTGGTTAACTGGCCGCCTTGTTCCATCCCGGTTATCACTACCGGATCCAGATTAGCCCGCGCCGCATAAACAGCTGCTGTATAGCCCGCAGGGCCAGACCCCATAATAATTAAGCGATGATGCTTATATTCACTCATAAATAACCCTGACTGTGTCTAATGGCTGTAGTCAAAGAAGACTCCAGCTTTCTAATTAGTTTTCAATGTGTGCTCTGGCTAGCAAAGCACGCACATTCTACTCAATTTTGGGCTCTATGAACCGTTAAACTGACTAGGGTTTAAAGACTTTTAGGCAGTCTTGCGCCCTGAAAAAACAAATTCCTGATATAGATTGAATAACAACCATGTAAGTCATTGATAGGTCACAGATTAAATTGAAAAACGCGACAACGAACAAAGGACATCAAGACCCAGAAGTAAACACGGTCATGCAGCGTCTGTTAAGAGAGGGGACACTTATTGTCTATTCTCTACTGGCTCTGTTTCTACTGATCGCTCTGGTGAGCTATTCCACTGATGATCCGGGATTCAACACCACCGGCAATGGAGAGGAAGTACAGAATGCGGTCGGGGTCTCCGGCGCATGGCTTGCCGACGTGCTGTGGAATCTGCTTGGCTATATGGCATACGCGTTTCCGGCTTTGCTTCTCTATAAGGTATACACCTCTTTTCGGGAAGATGTACTGGAGTCTGAGTTTTCATGGCCTTTGTTTGCGTTAAAATTCGTTGGCTTTATTTTGCTGGTGATCTCTGCCTGTGGCCTGGCAACTCTTCATTTCGATATCGACCCTGCGTTACCTTCAGCCGGCGGAATTCTTGGCTCCTTGATCGCCGATCTTTCCTCACCTGTGCTGGCAACGCTGGGAAGCACCTTGCTGCTGTTTGCCATATTTCTGTTCGGGCTCACTATCACCATAGCCATTTCCTGGTTAGCGGTAATCGATAAGCTGGGATACTGGACCTTGCACCTCGGTTCCACCACCGTGAGCAAATTCCAGAAATGGGCAGAAGACCGAAAACAACAACTAGCGACCAAAGAAAGACTGGAGAGCCGCAAGAAAGTTTTGGATATTCATATCCAGAAGGAAAAGAAACGTGTACCTCCGAAGATCAAAGCGCCAGTTGCCAAGAAACCCGTAAAGAGTGTTCGTGTAGAAAAAGAAAAGCAGGGGGCCCTGTTCGCTGCTTCTTCGATTAAGGAATTGCCAGCCATCGGCCTGCTTGACGCCTGGCAGGAAACCAATGACTCAGGATTTTCCAAAGAGTCTCTTGAGGCAATGTCCAAATTACTGGAACTTAAACTTTTGGACTTCGGTATAGAGATTGAAGTGACCGCTGTAAATCCCGGCCCGGTAATTACCCGCTTCGAAGTTCAACCCGCACCAGGAATCAAAGTGAGTCGTATCACAAACCTTGCTAAAGATTTGGCAAGGTCACTGGCAATTGTCTCGGTTCGTGTTGTTGAAGTTATCCCGGGAAAGACTGTAATTGGTATCGAGATACCGAACGAGAAGCGAGAGATAATTCAGCTTAGCCAGGTACTTTCCTCCCCTGATTTTGACCGAGCGGGGTCACCATTGAGCATGGCTCTTGGTCATGACATTGTTGGCAAACCCGTCATTGTTGATCTGGCAAAAATGCCTCACTTGTTAGTCGCGGGTACCACTGGTTCAGGTAAGTCTGTTGGTATCAATGCCATGATTCTCAGCTTGCTGTTCAAGTCTACACCTGAACAGGTGAGACTGATCATGATTGACCCGAAGATGCTCGAGCTCTCAGTTTACGATGATATCCCTCATCTTCTGACGCCAGTGATCACCGACATGAAAGATGCTGCAAATGGTCTTAGATGGTGTGTAGCTGAGATGGAGCGTCGATATAAATTGATGTCCTCATTAGGCGTCAGAAACCTTGCCGGGTTTAACAAAAAAGTTACAGAAGCCAAGAAGATGGGTAAGCCGATTCTCGACCCAACCTGGAAAGCTGACCCCATGTTATTGGATGAAGAGCAATCAGCACCTGAACTGGATGCCCTGCCATGTATTGTCGTAATAGTAGACGAACTCGCCGACATGATGATGGTTGTTGGCAAGAAAGTTGAAGAGCTTATTGCCAGAATCGCCCAAAAAGCTCGAGCAGCTGGCATCCATCTAATTCTTGCTACTCAGCGGCCATCGGTAGATGTGCTGACCGGTTTGATTAAAGCCAACGTGCCAACCCGGCTCTCATTCATGGTTCAGTCAAAGGTTGATTCCCGAACCATTCTCGGTGAGGGCGGGGCAGAACAGCTACTTGGCCATGGTGATATGTTATTCCTTCCTCCTGGTGGAGGAGTGCCAACGCGGGTTCATGGAGCTTTCGTCAGCGATGAAGAAGTTCACAGAGTTGCCGCTGACTGGCGAACACGAGGAGCTCCTGTCTATATCGAATCAATTACCCAGACTTCCGACGATCTCGATATGGGCGCTATGGGTGGCGGCTCTGGAGATGGTGAGGAAGCTGATGAGCTGTACGATGAGGCGGTGCGCTTTGTAACCGAATCCCGCAAGGCTTCCATCTCCGCGGTGCAGCGAAAACTTCGTATCGGTTACAACCGGGCTGCACGCATGATTGAATCAATGGAAGCGGCTGGGGTAGTATCTGAGATGAGCGGCAACGGCGCACGTGAAGTAATCGCGCCACCTCCACCCCGCGACTAAGAAATCACTACAGACGCTATTATGAAAAGAAATCTTCACATCTTAAGTGCGACAGTGTTATTCACTGCCGCATTGCTAACTTTCCAGACCGCTCAGGCACTGGAGGGAGATATAGAGAAACTCGACAACCTCCTTCAGCAAATCAATACCATGGAGTCGGAGGTTGTTCAGTTAATCGTGGAATCCGATGGAGGCATCCTCGAAGAGTCTTCTATCAAGATGTACCTCAAGAAACCAAATGGCTTCTATTGGGAAACTATCGATCCATTTCCTGAATTAATCGTTACAGACGGCGTGACACTATGGAACTATCAGCCTGATCTTGAGCAGGTAGTTATCGAAGACTGGGACAATAGCCGCTCGGAATTAGCCGCGCAGCTGCTTAGTGGCAGAACAGAAAATCTGGGAAACGAATACACAGTAGAATTAATGAGCCCAGTGAATAGCGACGAGTATCAGGAATTCGATTTAACCCCTATTAGGGCCGATAGTATCTATCAACAAATCTCCATCAATTTCTTCGAACAGGAACTGGATGTAATTCATCTAAACAGCAAGAATGGTCAACAGACTGTATGGCGATTTGAGAACACCACTCGAAACCAATCTATTGCTGACGATACTTTCCTGTTCGTGCCTCCAGAAAACATCGAAATCATTGAAAACAGCTACACTCAATAAGGCTTCAAAACAGTTTAAACAATCAGCCAACGGCGCTGGAAGGACTAATACGTGTATTACTATATGGCCATAGCATTTGGCGGCGCTTTGGGTGCCGTTAGTCGTTATTGGCTAAGCACCTCTATGGAGAAGATCAATGGCACTGGCTTCCCCTTGGGCACCTTCACCGTCAACATTCTTGGGTCTTTTCTTATAGGTGTTTTCTTCATTATTTTCGCTGAAAAGCTTCACTTGGTGGATCAATGGCGGCCGATTATCATCATTGGATTTCTTGGCGCAATGACAACTTTTTCCACTTTCTCACTGGATGCACTTTTGTTATTCCAGCAAGGTAACTACAATACCGCACTTTTGTACGTGCTGAGCAGCGTAGCCATGTGCTTATTTGCTGCTTTTTGCGGTATGCAACTGACTCGCGTGCTGCTCTGATTACTACTCGCTTAGAACTTTTGTCATAAGCCTTCATAACTCTGATTAAAAACTAGCAGGACCAGATAAATGTTAGACCCTAAACGGATTCGAACCGAGGGCGAAGCCCTCGCAAAGCAGCTTTTAGTTAAGAAGTTTGAGCTGGATGTTGCGCGGATGGAGAATCTCGATCAACAGCGCAAGACGCTTCAGCTAGAGACTGAATCTCTACAGAATGAGCGGAACCTTCGCTCCAAGATGATCGGTAAGGCAAAGGCAGCAGGGGAAGATATTTCGGAAATTTTGCAGTCAGTGGATAGCATGAAAGCCGAGCTCGAAACAAAAAAAGAGCAGCTACACCTGGTTCAGGAAGAGATCACCTCCTATCTAATGGGAGTTCCCAACGTACCGGACGATGACGTTCCGGAGGGAAATGACGAGGCTTCTAATAAGGAAGTCTTACGTTGGGGTGAAGTAAAAAATTATGATTTCGAAATTAAAGACCATGCTGAACTTGGCGAGGCGCTGGAGCAGGGCCTTGATTTTGAGACTGCTGCAAAACTAACAGGTTCGCGGTTTGTAGTAATGCATGGCAATGCTGCCAAGCTACATCGTGCCTTAATTCAATTTATGTTGGATACCCATACTTTGGAACATGGATACACCGAAGTGAATGTTCCTTATATCGTCAATAGCCAGTCACTGTTGGGCACTGGGCAATTACCGAAGTTTGAAGAAGATCTTTATAAGCTGAGAGGCGACCATGATCTTTACTTAATCCCCACCGCAGAGGTGCCAGTTACAAACCTGGTGAGAGATCAAATTATCGATGCCGACAGACTGCCTCTGAAATACGCAAGTCATACGCCCTGTTTCCGCTCAGAAGCCGGGAGCTACGGCAAAGACACTAAAGGCATGATTCGCCAGCATCAGTTTGAGAAAGTGGAACTGGTGCAGATCGTTCGTCCTGAAGACAGCAATAAGGTCTTGGAAGAATTAACTGCCCACGCTGAAAAAATTCTACAGCTATTGGAATTACCCTACCGCAAAGTAATTCTCTGTGGTGGCGACCTCGGTTTCGCTGCCTCAAAAACCTATGACCTCGAAGTATGGCTTCCATCTCAGGATACCTATCGAGAGATATCTTCCTGCAGTTGCTTCACCGACTATCAGGCGCGCCGCATGCACGCCAGATGGCGCAATCCGGATTCAGGTAAACCTGAGCTTGTGCACACGGTTAATGGCTCCGGGCTCGCTATAGGTAGAACTCTGGTAGCTATCTTCGAGAATGGTCAGCAGGAAGACGGTAGCATCCGCATTCCCAAAGTTCTGGTTCCTTATATGAATGGACTCGAGCTACTCAGCTAATGGAACGCCTACCCATATTCTTGAATATCAGGGATAAGCGTTGTGTAGTTGTAGGTGGTGGCCCGGTTGCAGCGAGAAAAGCAGAGTTATTACAGCGCTGTGGTGCTGAGCTGGAAATTATTGCCGAGCATGCCTGCGACGATATTCAATCTATTTGCGACGCTGGCAAAGCCCAACTTCATTTAGAAAGTTTTCAAGAAAAGCATATCGATAAGGCTTGCCTGATAATCGCAGCCACCGATAGTGAGGAAACTAATCGTCTGGTGAGCGAATTGGCGCGAATTCAGAATATCCCGGTCAACGTTGTTGACCAACCCGATCTCTGCACCTTCATTCTTCCAGCCATTGTCGATCGGTCCCCAGTGCTTGTTGCGATTTCTTCGGGGGGCAGTTCTCCAGTTTTAAGTCGCAAACTTAAAGAGCTAACCGAAACCAGTTTACCAGACAGGATTAGCGATCTTGCGAACTTGCTTGCTTCATACCGGAGTCAGGTTAAAACAGAAATAGAATCATTCGATAGCCGCCTCAGATTTTGGGAAGGCATATTGGACAGTGAAGTTCCCGAACTTGTCTATAGCGGTAATTCGTCCAAAGCTAATGAACTCATCAAGACTAAGCTTGAGCACTCCCGTAGCGACTCTGTAGGCAAACCCCTAACAGGTGAAGTTTATCTCGTCGGCGCAGGGCCGGGTGATCCAGACCTGCTTACTCTTCGCGCTCTAAGACTTATGCATAAAGCTGATATCGTTCTTTATGACAGACTCGTTTCCGAGGAGATCATGAAAAAATGTCGGCCTGACGCGGAGAAGATCTATGTCGGCAAGGCGAGGGCAGATCATGCCGTGGAGCAAGAAACCATAAATCAAATGTTAGTAAGATTAGCCAAGGATGGAAATAGGGTGCTTCGCTTAAAGGGTGGTGATCCATTCATTTTTGGAAGAGGCGGAGAAGAATTGGAGTCTCTCGCTGAGGCAGGTATTAGCTTTCAAATTGTTCCAGGAATTACAGCAGCATCTGGTTGCGCAGCCTATGCAGGGATTCCGCTTACTCACCGAGATCATTCACAATCAGTACGTTTTCTTACTGGCCATACCAAAGATGGAGAGGTCCCTCTAGACTGGGACACTCTGGTGATAGAGCAACAGACTCTTGTTTTCTATATGGGCCTGGTGGGATTGCCTGTCATCTGCAGAGAACTAATCTCTCACGGCAAGAACGAGTCTACCCCAATCGCAGTTATTCAACAGGGTACAACTCGAAACCAGAAAGTAGTTACGTCAACACTGAAAGAGATCGTAACTGAAGTAGATAGCGCACAGTTAAAAGCGCCGACAATGATCATTATCGGTGATGTGGTTAAACTGAGAGATGGACTCGATTGGTATAAAACAGAAAGCTAGAGACAATTATCCGGTTTAGGTAAGCCCGCAATCTTGCTAGCCGTTTTCGCCGGACTTCCTTTAAACAACTTCATCAGATAAACACTTCGACCTTTTTCCTTTCCCAGCTCTCTTTTTACCAGGCTAATTAGTGCTCGCGTGGCGGGGGACAATTGATGCCGCTTATAGAATTCACGAAGCAAGTTAATTACTTCCCAATGAGCCGGTCCGAGTTTGATACCTTCCTGAATAGCCAGTTGCGAAGCAACTTCCTCATCCCAGTCTTGCAGAGATTTTAGGAAGCCTTCTTTGTCCAAGGCAATTTTTTGAGATTTCACATTTAGATGGTCAGTCATGGTCTGACTCAGAACCAATTGACAAGTTTGTCGTGTTCACAGCACAGATCGACAAAGCCTTCGTAGTCCAGCAGCTTTGATTCCGCCAGGTTTTTATCGGCAGGTCCTCTTGCCAATAGATCTTCGCTCAGACAATAGACTTCAAATCCCTTTGCTAAAAGATCATCTAGCTCGTTCTGGTAGCTGTAGTAAACGCCGTCCTCGAGAAGCATCAATGCATCGCCTTGCTTGAGAAGAGGAGCGCAAGAGCTAAGCAGACCTTTAGCAGGGCTCTTGCTTATTGTATGAAGAGTACTCATAGATTGATCACGCTTTTCGAATTCTGAATCAGCTCAGCGATGAGATCTGAATCTGCGACCTTGGCCTTAATCACAAGTTCCTGTTGAGTAAGATTGCGGCTACTGAGCGAATTCTTATCGACGTAGACATTCTCTATGCCATAAAGATCGAAAGCTTCAAGCGCAGCGCCCACAGGTTTGCTAGCTATTGCCTCGGGGGACTGGTTCGATAGCAATTGATATACGCCATCATCGAGGAAAACATAATTTATTTTTTGCTCAAATACAGCAGCAGCCAAGGCTATATCCATACACAGCTTGCTATTGTTTTCACCGTAAGGTGCTGCTCGACTGATAAATGTTATTGAATCACTCATAGGCTAGCCAAAGCTCACTACACGGTCACTAACAACGCTGGCGTCTACCAGTTGACCAAGGCCCGCGATATCGGAACTTTCAAATGCACTAACGCCGTCTAATTCATACCGCTCAGATTCCGTAGCATCAACAATCCCTCGTTTTAACGCCGAGGAAACACACACTACTGAATCAAGCTTATGCTCTCGGATCAGCTTGTCCCAGCTATGTTGTAGATTTACTTCATCTTGAGGGCTAACTGAGAGCCGGCTGGCGTTTAGCACTCCATCACCCATAAAGAACAAGCGATAGATTCCGTGACCCTGCTCAATGACTGCACGAGCGAATCGATAAGCTGAAGATGCCGCTTCAGAAGAATAGGGGGCACCATAAATTACAATTGAAAATTTCATTGATGCGATTGTCTGTTTAAGTTCCAGTCCAAATAAAAAACCCCAGTCTAGCTGGGGCTTTTTGTCTGCTCAATCGATTGAGCGTGTTAATTACTAAACCAATATCTTAGTTTCTTCCTGTCAAAGAACCCAGAATGTGAAGCAGGTGGATGAAGATATTAAAGATGCTCAAATACAGCGAGATAGTCGCCATTATGTAATTTCTCTCACCACCGTTAACAATACGGCTAGTGTCAAAAAGAATAAAACCAGACATCAGCAAAATCACAGCGGAAGAAATGGCAAGGCTAAAAGCAGGTATCTGCAAAAAGATATTCGCAATGATCGCTACCAGAGCTACCATCATTCCTGTGAACAGGAAGCCAGCAAGAAAATTAAAGTTCTTTCTGGTTGTCAGAGCGTAACCGGATAGGGACAGGAAAATAACTGCTGTACCACCCAATGCCTGAGCAACAATCGCTGAACCGTTTGCATAAGCCATTATGTACATATTAATAGTTGGGCCAATAGCCGCACCCATTAATGCTGCAAATACAAAAACAGCAACGAGGCCTTTAGAAGAGTTTGCATTGGCTCGCACAACAAAACTCATGATAAAACCACCGATCAGAAGCATAAAACCAACGCCTTGGCCTACCTGCATAACCATAGTGGCTACGGCGGCAATGGCGCTTACAAATAGCGTCATAGAAAGCAGTGTGTAGGTATTTCGTACTACCTTGTTTACAGATAGTGCCGATTCCTGGCTGCGACCTATATCTAATTCAACTTCGTTCATCATCTTCTCCAATAAGGTACTTAACTAAATATAGCGACCAATATCCATGTCGCATTATCTCTACATGGGGCTGACACGCCGTAATTCAACGTTTGGGGCCAAATACTCCCCCACAATTAATCGAATTATCATACCTGTAAGCCAAGCAAAATCAACGCTTTTAGACAGGCTTTCAAGGTAAACAATATTATCTATAAGCCTAGTTGACTGGAGCCTGAATTATAGTAAGATTCACCACCTTCGCGGAGGGGTGGCAGAGCGGTTGAATGCACTGGTCTTGAAAACCAGCGAGGGCGAAAGTCCTCCGAGAGTTCGAATCTCTCCTCCTCCGCCATATTCTTTCTAGATCTTGCAAAAATACCAACTCACATCTCCATATTAGACACTCTGCCAATATCCAGGCGGAGGAGGAAGATACGAACTCTCCAGTTCGAAAGCCGCGTCAGCGGCGCAGACGGCTGCAAGCCGCCATCAGAGTTCCTAACCACTCAATACTTGAATTCAAGCAACAGGATCAGACAAATCTGTAAATGGTAAAAATCGCCCAAAGGCGAATTTTATCAATCTCTCCGTGACACCCGCACGCACTGAACTAATAGACACCCAATCAATACATGCACTTATAACCGAAAGCTCGGCCGTCCATGAGCAGTTTCACCCGCCACATTTCCGCCACCATTAACCCCAACATAGCCTCATTACAGAAACATCGCTGTCAGATTCATTTGTTTAAATAAACACTCAATCAAGCGAATTGATTGAACCCTCCTAGAGCTAGACCCCGCTTGAAGGCCCTCACTATGAGGGCCTTTTTTTATCTGCGGTTATCTACCAAGAGATTAGCGGGCAGGGCGTTGGCGTGATGAGGTATCACTAATGGAGTTTGCATTGCCGCGATTTAGGGCGATAAAGTCGACTAGAACCCGGCCACTCTCCAAGAGTAGAGGGTCTTTCTCTTCTTCAACTTCATCTTCTAGCGCTTCGTCGTCAGAGTTATCAACCAAAGACACATCATCATTAGCTGAGATCTCGACTTCTTCTTCGTCTTCTTCCGCGTCCGCGTCTACCCAATCACGAAGTGGCAGGCCTTTCATCATGCGACGCATGTTTTCGGCGTCGAATTCTCTACGTCGAGATTCTTCACGTTCAGTCTTAACCACAAGTTCATTCAGAGAAATTTCTTCTCTTCCCCTAAGCTCTCTTGTGCGCTCAATTTGATTTTCCAGATAAATAAAATCCGCTGAAGACTCAGCCCTCTCTTCATGTAATTGCTGTAATTGAGGAAGCACTTCTTGAATCGCCAGATAGTGTCGGTATTCAACCGGGCGAACTGTGTCCCATGGCAGGGCACCGTCCAAGCTGCTCTCACCTATGTCTTCGTAGGCGTCATAAAAGTCAGGGAATGAGATGTCAGGGACTACGCCCCGATGCTGCGTGCTCTCTCCTGAAATTCGGTAGAACTTGGAGCGAGTTAATTTAACCTGGCCATAGTCCATGGGAATAATTTCCTGAACCGTGCCTTTGCCAAAAGTTTGACCACCAAGCACGATTCCGCGCTCGTAATCCTGAATGGCGCCGGCAAAAATCTCCGATGCCGAAGCACTCGTGCGATTCACTAACACCGCAAGAGGGCCAGCATAGGCCATCTCCGGGTCGTTATCACCAAAGGAGCGAGTGAAGCCATTTCTTAAGCCAGAATAGCGAATTTGAACCGTAGGCCCAGTCTCAATAAACAATCCTACAAGTTGATTGGCTTCGCTGAGGCTGCCGCCGCCGTTGTTTCTTAAATCCACTACAACAGCGTCAACACCTTCTTCTTCTAATTCCTCTAGAAGAACGCGAACGTCTCTAGTGGAACTCTTGAAATCTTGATCACCGCGAGCAGCTGCTTCGAAATCGAAATAGAATGTGGGAAGATAGACTACGCCTATCTTGTAATCATCACCGTTATAACTCAGTTCGATAACTTCTTTCTTGGCGGATTGGTCTTCTAGCTTTACCGTGTCCCGAGTGATGCTAACAACGGTAGCATTAGTTTCGCTTACGGAATCAACTGGTATGACGCTAAGTCGCACCACGGTTCCTTTTTCGCCTCGTATTTGGGCAACAACGTCATCAAGGCGCATACCTACAACATCCTGAATATCGCCATCAACTCCCTGGCCAATACCAATAATGCGATCGCCTTGCTGCAGTTCCTCACCAATTTCAGCAGGGCCGCCCTTAATTAGTTCTACAACCTTTGTATATTCTTCATCGGTAGTCAGCTGCGCACCAATACCCTGAAGTGACAGAGACAAACCCATATTGAAGTTTTCTGAATCTCGCGGAGAGAAATAGGAAGTATGTGGGTCAACAGCGATGGCTACATTTGCCAGGTAAGCCTGAAACACATCCTTGCCGTTTGTTTTTAAAATCTGGCTAAGCTGATTGCGATAACGCTTGCTCAGCTTATCCATAATCTCTTCATCGGTATCTCCAGCCAGTTTTAGGCTGAGCACACTGTTTTTAATCCTTAGTCTCCAGATCTCATCCAGCTCAGCAATTGACTCAGCATAGGGAGCATCTTCTCGATCCAGCGTTATCGATTCTTCCAAACTGAAATCCATGGCGGGAATATCATTTTCTATACGGTTTACTGCATAGATCATTCTCTCGAGAATGCGCTTGTAGTAGATGTTATACATTTCAAAACCTGGCTCAATGCTTCCATCCAGAAGCGTATCGTCCAGGGTGTATCGATAGGCACTTAGTCGATCGATATCCTCTTTCATAAAATAGAGTTTGGAGCCGTCTAGTGCATCCAGAAAACTATCGAAGACGGTGGACGAAAAATTGTCGTCAATATCCACCGCTGAGTAATGTTTGGATTCAAGCTCAGCAAGCAGACTGATTGCTGTCTGGCCGTGAACCGGCTCGCTGCTAAGAGGGCTATAGAGCGCATCTATATCGAGAACAGTATTAAGAAGACCCGGATCATCCTCCTGAGCCAAGGCTAGCCCAGCGCCGAGCCCGAGTACTGAAGAGAGGCCGACAAGCACGGCACTTCTTAGGGTTTTGCTAAAACTGTGCTTTGGTAATTCCTGAATCATAAATCTCCAAATACTCTCTCGATAATGAGCGGGTGTTGCCTTCAATGCGAAACCTAGAGACTAAGCCAAATAGGCTGTTGTGAGAAGCTCTTTGAGGCAAATATAGGTCTAGAAAACGTCCAGAATGGATAAACAGATGCCATATAAAGATGATCCGATGAGCAAACAGCAGAGAGACCAGGGGCGGGATCAATTTTCTTTAATTACTTTGCGGCGGGCAGAGGCGTGTCGCTCAGCCCTTTCAACATCGATATAGCGGTCTGTAATAGCGCTGGAACCATGGCCCGCGTCGTCTCGTACATGCTCTCGGGGGCGGTGCTTTACGTCTTCTGAAATACCAGTATGGCGAAGCCAGTGAACAGTTGCTGATGACAGGCGTTCAGCATCTTCAATAAAGCCTTCGCGGCGCATCTTGTCAGTGGCCTTATCGAAGCACTTTTGCACAATCCCTCTGATTTGACGTGTGCTGCCTATGCCGCCTTTGCCCCTAGTCTTGTGAATCAGGGGAGAGGATTCTCCTGGGGCAGGTAAAGCAGTGAGTCCTCTGGATTTCCTGTAACGCTTCAGGGCTTCAAGCATTGCATCACTTACGGATATTTCCCGCTCCTTATTGCCCTTGCCTACGGTGGTAAACCACCAGTTTGCTTCTTGATCTGCTTGAAAATGACCCATCTGGGGTTGCCAGCGCGGGGTATCCACTAATTCGGATATGCGTAAATACATGGCAAATAGGGCATTCATGACAAATAGAGTTCGCTCATGAACCGCGGGCTCTGAGGCTGCCATGCTTTCCGCAGCCTCGATAACGTATTCCCACTGCAGTGGAGACAAACGGCGAACTTTCCCCTGACTCTGCTGTTTTCTAATGAATTTGCTCTTCTGGCGTATCTGAGAAACAGGGTTGGCGGACAGGTAGTTCTCCTGTATCAGGAAGTTGAAAAAGCTGCTGAGAACACTGAACAGGGACTGTAATGCTGACTGGGACACCACGTATTCGCCCTTGCCATGGACATAGGGGCGCCATTCATCGTTAGGAACCCTCAGCCCTTGCTTATCGACATAGCGAGCTACGTTTTTACTGCCGACCCAGTTAGCAGGGGGCTGTTTTGAAAATTCCACATAGGATTCGATATCTTCTCTAACTATTTGATTCAATGACTTTTTTGACACTATCCAACACCAGTGCAAAAAGTGTTCGATCTCACGCCTGTAAGTACTGAACGTATCCGGGCTACCGCGGTAGCTATAAATGAACTCACTGGCATATTGATAGTCCCCAATAGCATCATCCGGTGCGTCAGGTAGCAGATGATCCAACGATGTCACCGGTTGCTTAAAGGGATTATTCATCACTTCAAGGGTGTCGAAGAAGGGAATAGGGGAGTTAATATTTGACATTAATAAAGTGCTTTACCAGATTGTTTTAAATGAATTATGTGCTTAAAACAATCACAAAGATAGTGGCGAAAACATCACGTTGCAAACGGCTAGAAATTGATCCGTATACTTTAATCGGTGTAATTCCCCTGAACTTTACCTAAGCCAGGTATCTACAGTGAGAGATTATCGTTATATACTTGATTATATAACGAAGTATAGATAGCGACTTTGTCAAAAGGGATGATCAGGAAAGTGCAAGACCATCAAGCTAAAATTGGAAACAAGAGAAGAGTAGACCGTCATGGTTTGATACTCCTGCTGTGCCTGCTTGTCTCACCCTCGGCGTCCGCGGATACCGTAAATGTAGCTGTTGCCGCTAACTTTGTACCCACCATGCGACTAATCGAAGCGGAGTTCGAAGCTATAAGCGTCCACCGGATTAACCTGATAAGTGGCTCCAGTGGGAAGCACTTCGCTCAAATCTTAAATGGCGCACCCTATCATTTGCTTCTTTCTGCTGACCAGGAAAGAGTAGAACTCCTTAAATTACAAAGCCCTGAATCTGTCATCTCAAGTAAGACCTATGCAATAGGCAGGTTAGCACTCTGGTCCAGACAATCAGAGATCTCTCTTGGACCTGACCACCTTCAAAGGGCTGATAATTACAATCGCCTCGCTATAGCAAACCCAAATCTGGCGCCATATGGCAGGGCTGCGATGGAAGCTCTGGGCTCAATGGGCCTTAGCAGACAGGCACTCAGTGAGAAGCTGGTATTTGGAGAGAACGTTGGCCAGGCCTTTCAATACGCCTATAGCGGCAATGCGGATCTTGGGCTTGTTGCACATTCTCAGTTAATTTCTTCAAATGTATCAGGTAGTTACTGGATACTTCCAGAATCTCTCCACAGTCCGATTCAACAAGATGTAGCTTTGCTGGACAGCTCGGAGGCATCCAGGAGTCTGTACCAATACCTGAGTAGCGAAACGGCGATACAGATTATTCTACAAAATGGCTACGAGCTAGCCGAACCGGGGGGCAGGTAAGCACAATGCCACTTTTCTCCGCCGAGGATCTAACTGCATTTCTCATCACTCTAAAACTGGCCGCCGTTACTACCGGCATCCTGCTGCTGATAAGTACGCCACTTGCTTGGTGGCTGGCAACCACGCGGGCACGCTTTAGAGGGCTTGTGGAGGCGCTAATCGCATTACCATTGGTTCTTCCACCCACAGTGCTTGGCTTTTATCTGCTGCTGGCATTGTCTCCAGATGGAGTTATTGGCAGCCTTACTGAACTGCTGGGGCTACCGTCTCTGGCATTCTCGTTCTGGGGTCTAGTGCTTGGATCGGTGATTTATTCCTTACCATTCGCAGTTCAGCCCCTACAGAGCGGGTTTCTGAGTATTGGCCACAGGCCACTTGAGGCTGCAGCCTCATTAGGAGCGACCCCCTGGGACAGCTTCCTTTCCATCGTGCTGCCTCTTTCCAAAAACGCTTATCTCACCGCCGCGGTGCTGTGTTTCGCGCATACCCTGGGGGAGTTTGGTGTAGTCTTGATGATAGGGGGCAATATCCCGGGTGAGACCCATGTTCTCTCAATCGCAATATATGACCATGTTGAGTCAATCCAATATCAAAATGCCCATGTGCTGTCCGGCAGTCTTTTACTGTTCTCGGTGCTGATACTGCTATTGGTTTATAGAGGTAAACATCAGCATTTTTCGGTAGTTAAAGCCTGATGATCAGCGTTGACATTAAGCTAGAAAAACAGAACTTTTCGCTGCATGCGCAATTTCAAACCAGCGGCGGAGGGGTAACAGGTATTTACGGACCTTCCGGGTCAGGAAAGACCAGTCTGCTTAGAGCTATAGCCGGCCTGGAGCCTGACACCAGGGGCTCTATCTCTGTGCTCGATACAGAATACTTGTCCTCTACCAACGAATTAGCAGTACACCAGAGACAAGTAGGCATGGTGTTTCAGGATTCGAACCTTTTCCCCCATCTTAGCGTGGAGGAAAACCTGTTATATGGAAGGAAAAGGCTAAGTAATCCACCTAAAATCAAAGAGTTAAAGAGCTTTTATCAACTACTAGGAGTTACGGAGCTGCTTTCCAGAGGAATTGACGGGCTATCTGGTGGCGAACAACAACGAATAGCCCTGGGTCGCGCGCTGCTTGCCGAACCGAGACTATTGCTTATGGATGAACCTCTGTCGGCGCTGGATCAAGATACCCGCTCTAATTTAATGTCATTTCTGGAAAACCTATTTCAACAGCTTGAAATACCTGTACTTTATGTCAGCCATTCCAGCCAGGAAATCGCCAGGCTGGCAGATCATTTAATCGTTATGGAGCAAGGGGAGGTGAAAGCATCCGGGGAGATCGAGCAGGTCTTGAGCCAAGTAGATAGCTCCCTCGCTCAAAGCGACTCTTCCTTTTCGGTGATCAAAGGCAGGGTGGAAGCAAGTGAGGCTAAGGAAATTACCCTAATTCGCAGTGAAGGAGGCCAGCAGCTGGTACTTCCCGGGGGTTCCCATCCGTCGGTAACAGGAAAAAAGGTTCGGCTAAGAATAAGGGCGCGGGACGTAAGTTTGTGTCTGGAACGGCCAGATAAAAGCAGCATCCTCAATATCTTGCCCGCGACAGTAATTGGGATATCCAGCAACTGCGTGGCCGGTAGCAGGATAATCAAACTTGATATGGGCTCCAACACACTGCTAGCCAAAGTGTCTGACTATTCCGTAAAGCAATTGGCGCTCTCAGAAGGGATAGAACTCTATGCTCAGATCAAATCGGCGGCACTTCTAGACTAATATATTTACTAATTTCAATAGGTAATAAGCATATATTAGAGTAATTTAATATGCATAGACTAACAGGTGCTAGGGCAGCATCAGTATCACGCTGGAAGCTTTAAAGAATGCACAAACATCGACACCTTCCTCCAAATGGAGACGCTCCATGCTCTTGCTGGTAATGATCGCGCTCAGAGTTTTATGCTCTCCCAGATTGACAACCACCTCAGTATTAACCGAACCCTTATGTAGCCTGGCTACTTTTCCGGCAAGCAAATTCCGAGCACTGACCAGCGGTGGCGTACTCCCGGCCGAGAGCGTAATAGCCGACGCTTTTACCAAGGCAATAACAGCCTTTCCCGTTTGCAGGTCCATGTCCTGACAGCTTTGCTCAGTGACCGTAGCCACAATAGGCAGTCCATCTTCCAAATCCATGGTGACTTCCGTGTTTACAGCTCCTGAGCTGATATCACTGATAGTTCCGAGGAATTGATTGCGTGCGCTGCTGTTAACTCTGGCGGTTTTCATAAACCCGGAGAGGTCGCCAATGGAACTGACGCTCTTGCCCATGTCTTCAAGGAATTTATTATGCTCACTCTGTATCTCATTAAAACCATTCAGTATTTTATGTCCATATTCAGTCAGGTTTGTGCCGCCTCCACGGGAGCCGCCGGCAGATCTTGCAAGAACAGGGCTAGGGGACAGGTTATTCAACTTCTCAAGCCTTTCCCAGGCAGTCTTGTAGCTGATGCCTGCTTGCTTTGCCGCAGCACTAATGGAGCCGGTATCAACAATAGCCTGTAAAAGCCCTATTTGGTCGAGCATCAGTCGGCTCGAGGAGTCATCCCCCAACCATATTTCACCCTTTAACTTCGTCACCTGGCTGCCTCATATTCGATATTTCATAACGGTAACTCAGTTTGTACTGTAAATCACTGAATTTCATGAAGATTAAGTACATTATCGACGCCAAAACAGCAAATGAAAAGGGCCGCAGGAGGGGAACTAGCGTTAATTATTGCATTTACGATGAATCTATTTTTACTTAACTTGGTGATTAGGTTAATGTCGTATTGTTTTTATATAGTGCTTTCAAAGACTTAGAATGGGCTTTAGCTTTTTACGACCCAAGTAACGGGGCGTTGAACACAGCCGGACTTACATTTAGCAGGACCTCTATTACTTACTTTCGCTAATAGTCGTCTATACGACCTCATGCTAAATCCAATTATATCAACAAAGTATGAGTGTTAATTTATGCTTATCTTCAAAGAACCAATTGAGCTGATGGGTGTTCCTGGCTCCCCATATACTCGCAAAGTAGTCGCATTACTTCGTTATCGCAGGATTCAATACAGGCTGCTTCCAGGCTCAAGACATATGATTGAGCCTAATTCCGACAGGTACGCTGAACGTCCCCAGCCTAAAATCCCACTTCTGCCTACGTTCTATGTCACAGATGACAGTGGAGAAGAGGCTGCTATTTGCGATACAAGCCCTGTGATCCGTCAGCTGGAATCACTCGAATCTGAGCGCTCGGTAATACCCGAAGATCCGGTAATGTCCCTAATTAACTTCATTGTCGAAGATTTTGCTGACGAATGGTTAACCAAGGCCATGTTTCATTATCGCTGGTCTTATGAAGACGATATTCACAAAGCAGGGGTGCTTCTCCCAAGATGGAATAATATTAGCGCTGATGATAGGGCACTCGAAAAAATGGGTGAGGAAATTCGTAGCTTACAGATATCCAGGCTGCGGTATGTGGGCTCGAACGAGACCACTTGTAAGACCATTGAGGATAGCTTTAAGCGATTTATCCAATTATTCGATAAGCATCTGACACAGCAAGGGTTTTTTTTCGGAAACAGGCCTTCGAGCGCTGATTTTGCCATCTATGGGCAATTAACTTGCTTAGCTCTATTTGATCCTACGCCCCAGCAAATCGTTTTGCAGCAAGCCCCCAGAGTTCATGCATGGGCTGAAATGATGGAGGATTTATCCGGTTATGAGACCCTGGGCAATGACTGGATCAAGCCTTCGGAGCTGCCGGAAACACTGACAGAATTACTTAAGGAGATAGGCCGGCTCTATGTTCCTTATCTTCTGGCCAATGACAGAGCGTATACCGAAGGACACAAATCGTTCCAGACCGCGCTCGCTGGCACCAACTGGGAACAGTCTACATTTCCTTATCAAGTCAAATGCTTACAATGGATTCGTGATGAGTATTATCGATTGAATAAAACTCAGCAGGAAGCGGCTTTGAACATCTTTCAAGATACCGAAATTGCTGAGTTATTCTGATGAATGCTCTGCTGAGCAGTTCGCTAATTATTGCGATTACAGGCAGTCGATTGCGACCATCAGGGATAGGGGTGACTTTCCTGTCAGATATGATAGATTTTCTGGACAGAAACTCATCTCACACACTCAAATGGGGGAAATTCAATGCGAATCCTCGTTCTAGCAATATCCGCCGTCCTGTTAGCTTCCTGTGCTAATACTGGCACAGTCAACTATAACCGTATGACTAGCCAGGAAGTCGCGGAATACAACCAGACTGTCGCCTTAATGGATCAGGTCTATTGCACGGAAGATATACGCGCAGGAAGCCACATAAGACGGCGTCACTGTGCACCTTTAAACGTTCTTGTGGACGAATACGCTAGAAGCATGAACAAGATTAACGCCCTGCACATGGGAACCAGCCTCACATTTAGATAGGGCGCATTCATTTCCAGATTAAATGATGCTCTTAACATGCTGAAATAACAGGTAAAACCGTTTACTTAAATGTCAAAATCTATCACAGGTAGTAAGAGGCTACTCATATCATTTCTGGCACTTATGGTGGTTTCGGCTTGCACGGCGACTGCTAGTGAATCAGGCATGAACTTCAACCTTATGTCGGATGAAGAAATACTCGCCTATAACGCGACCCAGGACAGGGTTTGGGACGAAGTTCTTTGTATTCGGGAAGTTAGGATTCAAAGCCGGATAAAGAAAAGGCACTGTGCGACGGCATCAAATTGGAACAAGCGTGGCATAAGTTCGGCTGAACAGCTCAACATTATCAGCTTTGGCACGCCTCAGATATTCCACTGAACCTTTCTCAATGTAGCTTAACTAGTCTAATTGGTGTTTTGGGAAGAGTAGTACGCTTGCTTCGAAGCAGCTCATTCAGCTCCTCTCTTATTTCCGGTAATCTTTATTACCGGAAATAGTGAGATATGTAGTCATAGCTCGTATAAAGGCTATATTAAGTCTATTCAGCCAGTTATGAGTACTTCTTCAACCATATAGCTAACACACGCGAAACTACTAATTAGCTTTGTGCAGCTTCCTCTTTGTGCGCATGGTGACAAACTCTTCAGCCAATGTTGGATGGATTCCGATCGTATTATCGAAGTCCGCTTTTGTAGCTCCACTATTCATTGCTACAGCAAAACCCTGCACTAACTCACCTGCGTCTGGCCCAGCCATGTGCAGACCAATAACCCGATCGGACACCTTATCTACAATCAGCTTAATGAACGACATTTCATTACGACCACTTAATGTGTGCTTGAGCTGTCTGACAGACGCCATATAGACATCTACGTCGAGCTTTGCCTCAACAGCTTCAATCTCGGTTAAGCCTACGGTTCCGAGGTTTGGGTGGCAAAATACAGCACTGGGAACATTCTTATAGCTCATAGCCCTGGATTCGCCTGAAAACAGCGCTCTGGCCACTAGCTGACCCTCAGCCAAAGCCACTGGAGTTAAGGCAATACGGTCTATGGCATCACCCACAGCATAAACCGACGGCTCATCGGTGCAGAATTCATCAGTGACGATAATTGCCCCGGATTTCGAGGTCTTTATAGCAGTATTTTCCAAGCCTAGATCCGCTGTCATTGGCTTTCGGCCTGTAGCAGATAGTACAGCCTGGCACTCAATCTGACTTTCGTCTTTAAAATGCACGGTTAATTGGTTGTTATTATTCGTTATTTTCTTAACATCTGTATCTAGCTTAAGCGTAAAATCCTTGCCTAATTCGGCAGTTATAAAGTCACGAACATCCTCATCAAAACCCCGCAGCAGCTTGTTGCCTCGATATACCAGGGTGGTCTCGCAGCCCAATCGGGTGAATATACTGGCAAACTCAACGGCTATATACCCGCCACCAATGATTACCATTGATTCAGGCAGGCTCTCCATCGCGAAAATATCATTGGAATTAAGCAGGTACTGGCTACCTTCGTATTCGGGCGCCCAAGGCCAGCCACCAACGGCAATAAGTATGTATTTAGCGGTAATGACTTTGCCATCGATCTCCACCTCATGAGCAGATTTGAAGCGTGCGCGAGATTGAAATACTGTGACATTGTTATTGTCTAGAATGGCTTTATATATGCCATTTAAACGATTGATTTCATTGTCTTTGTTTTCCTTCAGTTTCTGCCAATCGAAGCGGGCGCCCTGAATACTCCAACCGAAGCCTGCGCTGTCCTGAAAATCATCCCGATAATGGGCGGCATAACTGAATAGCTTCTTGGGTACACAGCCAACATTGACGCATGTGCCACCAAAATAGCGTTCCTCGGCAACGCCGACACGCGCACCTAGATTTGCTGCAATACGGCATGCCCGAACACCTCCGGACCCCGCTCCTATTACAAACAAATCGAAATCATACTCTGCCATTTATTGTATCCTTGAACATCTGTTTCGCGATTGAACCGCATTATGCACCAGCCTCTCCATTGAGACATCATGCAAGCATCTCTATTCCAGACAAATCCTGAGCAAAACCACTACACGGAACATCAGTTAGGCGATGGGAAGATCTCCGAATATCCCCATGCCTTTGACTCAAAGGAATCTGAGTCTCTGCTGGCTACGCTAATGGAATTAATCCCCTGGCAGCAAGACTATCTAAGAATTGCTGGTAAAACAGTAGCTGTGCCAAGGCTGCAATGCTGGATGGGTGATAGCGCGAGCAACTATGGCTACTCGGGAATTCGACTCACTCCCTCACCCTGGCAATCCGATGTCAGCTTAATCCGTCAACGTGTAGAAAATTTATGCGATCTCAAATTCAATTCTGTTTTACTGAATTATTACCGAAATGGAAATGACAGCGTAGCCTGGCATGCAGACGATGAAGTCGAACTTGGTAAGAATCCAATCATTGCATCCGTGAGCTTCGGCGTTGAAAGAAAATTTCAGCTCAAGCGAAAACAGGCAACAAGCAGCTCTCAGAACAAGTTTATAATGACGCTAGGTAACGGAAGCTTAATAGTAATGGGCAAGGACTTGCAACAGAACTGGCTGCATCAAGTGCCTAAAGAAAAACACTTACAAGAACCTAGAATAAATCTCACTTTTCGAAACATCGTTACAAGCCAGCATATCAACAAATAGTTCTAAGTAATAAACAAAGTTATAGAGAAAGAACATTATGGATGAGTTTGATATTTGCATAGCCGGAGCCGGTGTAATCGGCCTGGCTATCTGTAAGCAGTTATCAACTCATCCGAGCTTTGCCGGGCGAAGTATCTTATTGCTGGATCAGGAGAATAATTTCGGCCAACATACTAGCAGTCGAAACAGTGAAGTTATTCATGCCGGCATCTACTATCAAAGCGGCAGCCTGAAATCGCAGTTATGTGTCGAAGGAAAACAATTACTCTATGAATATTGCCTTGCCCATCAAGTGCCGCATAAGAAAATTCAAAAATTAATTGTCGCACAAAAATATGATGAGAATGCATTGAGCGCGCTTGCACAAAAAGCCGAGGCCAACGGTGTATTCGACCTGCAAATTATCGAAGGTAAGAAATTGCAGGAGTTAGAGCCTAGCGTAAAAGGTGAGGCCGCCCTGCTTTCGCCATCTACTGGAATCATTGATAGTCACGGCTATATGCAGAGCCTCCTGCATGTCGCGCAAGCTAACGGCGCCGAATTTTACCCAAAAACACGAATCGAAAAAGTAGAACCAATGCAAACAGGCTTTAAGGTTCACACCCTAATCGAAGAAGAAACTAATCCGCAGCATTACGAATTCTTCTGCAGGAAATTTATTAATAGTTGCGGTCTTTATGCGCAAGACCTCGCCAAGCGTATTGACGGCCTCAATCCAAAGCATATTCCTGAGCTGCACCTATGTAAGGGCGACTACTTTAGCTACTCAGGCAAAAATCCTTTTACACACTTGATCTATCCTATGCCTGAAAAGAATGAATCCGGCTTGGGTATTCATGCGACGATAGACATGGGTTCTCAGTTGCGCTTTGGACCAGATGCAGAATATGTTGATCACATAGACTATGGCATTAATCCTAATAAAGCCGATATTCTCGCCGCATCTATACGCAGATACTTTCCCGCAATACGCGCCGAAGATTTAACTCCATCATACTCAGGCATACGACCGAAGCTGGCGGCGTTTGGAGAAGCTGCTGCAGACTTTACTATACAGTCATGGAAGGAACACGGCATCGAAGGTTTAGTACAATTATTTGGCATGGAATCTCCAGGCCTCACCTCGAGCCTGGCAGTAGCAAATCATGTCATAGCAGAACTCGAAGAAATGAGCTGATCACCAGGCTAAATTGAAATCCCTGCCAGCATTAGCTAAGACTGATTTAATTCGATCCAGTAAATCCTGATCAACAGAAAGAAATTGCAATCCAATTCCTGGCAAGCGACCGCCATCGAGCCCGGGTTCGTTTATCATTGCCACTTGGCAATACAGCGGCCAAACCCTGTTTTCTTCAAATAGTTTTAAGAGAACGAAAACATAAGACCCTAGGGGCAAATCCCTTTGTGTAGGAATGAATATCCCACCATTGCGCAGGAAAGGAATCCAGCATTTAGAAAGGCTCGTACAATCAGAGATTCTCACATCCAGAATGCAGTTGTTATGCTTCAATACTCACCTTAAACAGAGTTTATTTGGGCTGGAGTTATTTAGACCATGCTCGCCTAAACAGAGGCTGCTGATTCCTTCTCAAAAGAATTGGTCAATTCACACTGAAAAAGGGATTCCAGCTATTCGACAACAAGAGGAAGCTTGTCCCACTGCCAGAGGATTGACTCAAGCAGGAGCTGAGGATTTGGATTAGTAGTGCTTGTCAGCTGTCTTCGAGCCTTATTCAATTCCTGATCAAATACCAATAGCTCGCGAAGAGCTAACTTTAGTGTCGACTGCGTACAATTAACTCTAGAACATAATTCAGTTATTGCACTGTTTCTCGAGTCACTAGTTTCCTCGCTTTCTGCCTCGGTTTCGCTACCAATTAACTTCTTAATAAGAGCCGTCGAAAACAGAGACAGGTAATGCAGTGTTTTACCACATCCAATTTTTGTTGCCAGGCCTGTCACGGAATGCAGAGTGGCTGAACCAGCCTTTAGCTTATACAGGATTCTTAAGAACTCACTCAGTGATTTCAGCTCACCTTCTTCGGCCAAGCTTAGGGCGTAAAGCGGTCTGTTAAATGATGCCTCCAGTAGTTCTACCAGATCTTCTTTGTCCGACTCTGAAAGTCGACCTTCCAACCATGCCTCTGCCTGCTCTCTATTCGCAGTAGGAAACTTTATCGTCTGGCAGCGACTGCGGATAGTAGGTAAAAGACGTCCCGGTAAATCGCTCACCAGAAAGATAAAAGTATTTGGACTGGGTTCTTCAAGGGTTTTTAGCAAGGCGTTCGCGGCGCTGATATTGAGGCGGTGAGCATCTTGAATTAGTACTACCTTGCAGGAACCCGAGTGACTAGTCTTATGGGCGAATTCGGATAAGGCTCTTATCTGATCTACCTTTATCTCCTTACTGCCCTCTTCTATGGAGATATCTAAAATATCAGGATGGAAGTCTCTTCCTCCCTGCAAACAGTTAACGCAACTTCCGCAGGCTCTGGTGCCTGACGGAGACGCACAAATCATCAAGCGGGAAAACGCAGTGAGGAAATCCGTTTTACCCAAACCGGACACCCCGGTTATAAGTAGAGAATGGGCCAGTCGCTGCTTAGTGAAAGCCGCGCTTAAATCTTGCCAAAGCGGTTCCTGCCATGGATAGGGTAGTTCTTCGAATTCGTCACCAGCTTCATTCAGTTCAGTCATCAGAACAATCTGATCCTTAGCTGAGAAAGTAAATCTTTCTTTACAGACTCCAGCTCCTGAGAAGCATCGATAACAATAAAACGTTCCTTTTCTGCCTCGGCTCGTTCCAGATAAGCTTCCCGCACTCTGGTAAAAAAACTCAGCTCTTCTTGCTCAAACCGATCCAGCGCGCCTCTTGCTGCCGCGCGTTGTAATCCAATCTCCGGGTCCAGATCTAGTAACACAGTAATATCAGGACGCAAGTCTTGCTGAACCATGGTTTCCAGATCGGAGATCACGAGTTTATTCAATCCACGACCGCCGCCCTGGTATGCATAAGTCGCATCTGTAAATCGATCGCATATCACCCATTTACCAGATGAAAGAGCTGGCTTGATGAGCTGATTCAAATGCTGAGCTCTGGCAGCAAAAACTAAGAGAAGCTCGCTCATTTCTCCAAGAGGCTCTTCGCGAATATCTAATAAGAGATCTCTGATTTTTTCGGCCAACTCTGTGCCGCCTGGCTCTCTGGTAAGAATGAATTCAATACCGCTGTCTTCCAGGAGCGTCTTAAGCGTATCGATGTTGGTGCTCTTACCAACGCCTTCGACACCTTCGACTGTAATAAATTTTCCTTTCATTGGCCTGATCTTATTTCCATCAATTGCTTGTTATTAAGAGTGCTATTTCTGCTGATATTTAAACGGACTTACAGAGGTTTACTGAACTACATTTTCCGCCTGTCGCTGAAATTCCTGAACCGCTTGGTTATGCTGTTCCAGATTACTGGAAAACTGATGACTGCCATCTCCCCGTGATACAAAATATAAATAGTCCGACTCCAGTGGGTTCAAGGTCGCATTGATCGATTCGAGACCAGCCAGGGCAATCGGCGATGGCGGTAATCCAGAGATGCGATAGGTATTATAATCAGTCTGTTCCTGTAAATCAGTTCGAGCAATATTGCCCTGATAGCGGTCTCCCATTCCGTATATCACGGTAGGATCCGACTGCAATCTCATTCCGGTTTCTAGCCTTCTAACGAACACGCCAGCCACATGCCCTCTCTCGCTATTGTTCGCAGATTCCTTCTCTACAATTGACGCTAGTATCAAAGCCTCATAAGAAGATTCAAATGGCAGGGCACCGAGCCGAGACTCCCAACTCTGATTCAGAACTTCATTCAGGCGTCTATTTGCCCTCAGTAGTAGATCCAGATCAGATTCTCCCTTGGTGTAAAAGTAAGTGTCCGGAAATAGCATTCCTTCAGGGGTTTCTTGATCTATGCCTAGTAGCCTGGATATCTCTAAAGGGTTCTTGTCTTTCAATTCCAAGGAGATTTTTTCCCTGTTCCAGATTTCCTCCAGGGCCTGCTGAAAGGTCCAGCCTTCAACCAGAGTAACTCGATACTGAACAGAGTCACCGGATACTATTTTATCAAGCAGATCAGAGGCAGTAAGGCTTGGTGATAATTCATACTCCCCGACACGTATGGAACCTTCGACACCACGCAAGCGAGCAAGTAGTTTGAAAGTAAATGCGTTAACTATGTAGTCTTTTTCTTCGAGCTCATTCGCGACAGCCGACAGTGAACTGCCCGGCAGAACCTCGAATATTTCCGCTTCTGAAACCTGAGCAGTGTGCGTGTATAGAGAGCGATATATGGAACCGAATTCAATCAGTAAAAAACCGACAACCAGAACACTCGCAGCAACACGATTCTTATAGGAAAGGTTTGTCGGAAGCAGCGAGAAGCTCATGACTATATTGAATTGCCTGCTGAGTAAAAGACCCGAGTAAGAATGGATAAACCCTAGCATTTTCTACCAATTTAATCACCGGCCAAACACCGATAACACTATTACATAGAAAAATTTCATCACACTGGCTTAAGTCTGACAGCGTCCAGGAAACCTTACTAATCTCAATCCCGCCCTGATGAAACTTGTGTTCGAGATATTGCTGCATTACTCCATGGACACCGGCTGTTTCCATCGAAGGGCAATACAATTTCCCTTCCTTCGCCATTAACACATTACTCCGGCAAGCTTCGATGACAACGCCCATCTGATCGAGACAGAGACCTTCTGCATAGGGCTTTACCAACTCACTTGAGGCAAGGACTTGATCCAGGCGATTGAGATGTTTGTGACCAGCGAGTGACGAGCTCATGCTTAGTCTATGTTGGCAAACCATTAGCTCTACACCCTGCTCTGCATCTTGCTCAGAAGCAGGCATGTCGTGGAACTGTAAAATTCGAGTGTGACCGGAGTCTGCTGACGGAGTGTAGCCGCGCCCCCCACTACCTCTGCTTACTATTATTTTTAGCACTCCTTCGGCTTGATTACTCTCGAGAAGTTTACCAACTTCTAACTTGAGCAAAACAATATCCAAGGGAATCCTTAGAAAGGTACAGCTGTCAGTTAAGCGCTGATAATGCCGCTCGGCCAGAACTGGCTGAGCATTGTAGATACGGATAGTCTCAAAGCAGCCATCTCCGTATTGAAGGCTGCGATCAGAAACTGAGATTACATTTGAATTCTGGCCATTAACCAGACAACGAGGAGACAGTGATTGAGAAGATTGGCCGGAATTGTCTGCTGACATTCCGTCTTAGTCTGTTTTGGAAAAAATTAGACTGCCATTTGTACCGCCGAAGCCGAACGAGTTGGAAAGAACGACATTCAGCTCCTGATCTCTGCTGTCATGTGGTACGTAGTCCAAATCACAAGCTTCGTCAGGGTTATCCAGGTTTATAGTGGGGCTAACCACCTGATCGCGAAGACTCAACACTGAAATAACGGCTTCAACTGCGCCAGAAGCGCCCAGTAAATGGCCAATCATAGACTTGCTGGAGCCAACACTCAGTTTCTTGGCGTGATCTCCAAAAACCAACTTAATTGCATTAGTCTCAGCGACGTCACCGGCAATAGTCGATGTACCATGGGCATTCACGTAGTCCACATCCTCAGGATTCATGTTGGCACTCAATAGAGCATTGCGCATGCATAGTGCCGCTCCGGTGCCACCTTCTGAAGGGGAAGTCATATGATAGGCATCACCACTCATACCAAAACCGGTCAACTCAGCATAAATAGTCGCTCCACGAGCGCGAGCATGTTCGTACTCTTCGAGCACCATTACACCAGCGCCATCGCTTAGCACGAAGCCGTCACGATCCTTATCCCAGGGGCGACTGGCTTTTTGAGGGTCGTCATTACGTTTAGAGAGTGCCCGCGCTGCACAGAACCCTCCCAAGCCCACAGGGGTTGTAGCTCCCTCTGCGCCACCCGCCAGCATTACGTCTGCCTGATTTGCGCTTATCATATTAGCCGCCAAACCAATATTATGAGTGCCAGTAGTACAGGCCGTGGTAACCGCTATATTGGGACCTTGAAGACCGAATCTTATGGACAGCGATCCACCGATCATATTGATGATCGAGCCAGGAACAAAAAATGGAGAAACCTTTCTCGGGCCAGAGTCGCGGATCAGCAAAGCATTTTCTTCAATGCTGCTGATGCCACCAATGCCGGATCCGATTGCTACACCCGCTCTCTCTAGGTTTAGTGAACTGTCTTCGAGGCCAGAGTCCTGAAATGCTTGCACTCCGGCAGCAACACCGTAATGCATAAAAACATCCATACGCCGAGCTTCTTTGGCGAGCATATAATCAGTGCAGTCAAAATTCTTTATGGAGCCACCGAATTGCGTACTGAATTCGCTGGTATCAAAATGCTCTATAGCGTTTATGCCGCTCTGACCATTTTTTAGTGCGGACCAAGCCGAATCTACATCATTCCCTACAGGAGTGATTAAACCCAGACCTGTTACTACTACTCTTCTGCTGCTCAATGGAAAGATCTCCCAGCCCAATTACTTCTAAGCCAAATAAACAAAAGCTACTCAGGAGTAAACCGGAGTAGCTTTGCAATCGAGTATTCGTTCTTACTTACAGATGGTTATTGATGTAATCAGTAGCCAATTGAACTGTAGTGATTTTTTCAGCTTCTTCATCAGGGATTTCTGTTTCAAATTCCTCTTCCAAAGCCATAACCAATTCGACGGTATCTAGAGAATCAGCGCCTAAATCTTCCACAAATGAAGCAGAAGGTTTTACTTCGTCTTCCTTAACGCCAAGTTGCTCGCAGACTATTTTTTTAACGCGCTCTTCAATGCTACTCATATCTTTTATTAGCTCCGTATCTCGCTATATTTACAGCGGTTATTCTTGTAGACCTTTATCGAAATCCTGTCACTATTCTTTTTGAAAAACAGTCACTTTGCTAACGATTATCGTGTCATTTAGATGAGTGATTAGGCATCAAATTCTTCCTCGCGGATGCCTATCCGGCTCAATTCAGGACGCAAGTTTACCTCTATTTGAAGGCGATGTAATGCCTAAATTTAAATTTTAATATTGCCTGAAACAAACCCTTGTATATCAAAAGGTTATGTGGCTTTTTCGGCCCTGTTTTTAGCCCATATACATGCCACCATTGACATGTAAGGTCTCTCCAGTGATATATGCACCGCCTTCAGAAGCCAGAAAAGATACCACCGCTGCGATCTCCTCGGCTTGACCCAATCGGCCTAGTGGAATTTGAGATAGCAGAGCTTCAGTTTGTTTCTCAGGAAGATCTCTGGTCATGTCAGTATCGATAAAACCGGGTGCCACTGAATTTACAGTTATTCCCCGTGATCCAATTTCCTGAGCAAGCGCCCTGGTGAATCCATCGATACCAGCTTTTGAAGCAGCATAGTTGGTTTGGCCAGCATTACCACTGGAGCCAACAACCGAACTGATATTAATAATCCTTCCCCAGCGAGCCTTGGTCATTCCCTTAACGCAAGCTTTGCAGACGCGAAACATGGAGCCAAGATTGGTATTCATCACATCGTTCCACTCGCCTTCTTTCATTCGCATGAGCAAGTTATCGCGAGTTATCCCTGCGTTGTTTACAACTACCGAGGGAAGCCCGTACTTTTCTGCGATTGTCGCCAGCAATGTAGCCACCGACTCATCAGAAGAAACGTCCGCGCAGAGGCCTTCGCCACTAATATTTTCAACCGACAGATATGAGCTAATATTGTCAGCACCCTTAGCTGTGGTTGCGGTTCCAATGACAGTGAACCCACTGTTTCCCAGCTCGATTGCTATCGCTTTCCCGATTCCTCTGCTGGCACCGGTAACGAGTGCTATTTTTGCGCCTTCGCTCATTAAGTTTCTCCTCTATTGTTCTTTCGTTGTTCTCTGTACTGCCTAGACAACCCAGGGTCTCGATGCTTTTCAAGCAAGATGCCAGTCTAGATTGTTACTTCGGCGATCGCCGTTTCCAGCCCGTGAACATCATCGCTACCAAAACATGAAATTTCTGGCTCTATTCTTCGAATCAATCCGGACAAGACTTTCCCAGGACCGCATTCAATTAGTTTTTGAACACCTGCTTTATGCATCAATCGTACAGAATCTACCCACAGAACAGGGGCATACAATTGCTTTATTAGGTATTCCTTTATCTCTTCAGCATTGCTATTAATCTGTGCATTTACATTTTGCACTACAGGAATCTTTGCACTTGAGAAATCCACATCGTTGAGGGATTGCTGAAGTTGCTCTGCGGCTGGCTGCATTAATGCGCAATGGGATGGAACGCTAACATTAAGGGGCAATGCTCGCTTAGCGCCGGCTTCCTTGCAAAGTGCCATAGCTCTTTCCACCGCCTCTACATCTCCGGCGATAACAGTCTGACCTATGGAGTTGTAATTCGCTGCAGATACAACCTGGCCCTGAGCAGCTTGTTCGCAGGCTTCGTTAATCTGATAGTTTTCCAGACCAACAATCGCAGCCATTTTTCCAGCACCGGGAACAACAGCCGCTTGCATATACAGGCCACGCTGATGTACCAGCTTTACCGCATCCGCGAATTCGAGAACACCTGCGCATACCAGTGCCGAATATTCTCCCAGACTGTGGCCCGCCATAATTGACGGTGCAGGAGCCTGTTGTGCACACCATGCTCTCCAGATAGCCACAGAAGCAGAGAGCAACACAGGTTGAGTAATTTGGGTCTGGTCCAGATTATTTTCAGAATCCAGCTGTGCTACCTGCCACAGGTCTATGCCAAGGGCATCGGATGCCTCCTTAAAGGTGTCTTCTACCTCAGGGTGTGCTGTCGCCAGCTCAGCCAGCATGCCCAGCTTTTGCGAGCCCTGGCCGGGAAATACAAATCCAAATCTCTGCATATCGATCCTCTAATTCTTATTGGCTATCGTTATAGCTATGGCTAGAGTGAATTATTATGCTCTTTTTCGAGCGTCATCTAGTTAAGCGCCATGATGGCAGCAACTTTTTCCGCGATCAATTGAGGGACCGCATTTTCTATCTCGTTTACCGCTTCTTGAATCGCATAGCTAAAGCCTTCACTCGTCGCATTGCCATGGCTTTTGACTATACTGCCCTGCAATCCAAGCAAACTGGCCCCATTAAACCTGTGAGGATTTATCCGCTCAGCCAAACTTTGGAGTAAACCTTCAGGGTAATTAGCCTCACCTAAATTATGGCCCTGCGCTGTTATTTCGTCTTGTAGCATGTGCTGAACGACGTTAGCCACACCGGCACTAGCCTTGATAGTGACGTTGCCTACGAAGCCATCACAAACCACAACATCGGCCTTGGCCTCAAACAAGTCATTTGGTTCGACAAAACCGATGTAATTCAGGTTTCCAGATTGCTCCAGCAAGGTGCTCGCTTCCCTGACTTCGTCTGTGCCTTTATGTATTTCCGCGCCAATATTTAATAAGGCTATCTTTGGCGTGGAACAGCCAAGGGATTCTGCCAACACTGATCCCATAACCGCGAACTCTAAAAGCTGACGGGCGTTGCACTCAGGATTTGCACCTACATCGAGTAAGTAGGATTGTTGTGAACTACCGGGGATGGCAGTTACCAGCGCGGGTTTTTGAATTCCTGGAATGGTTTTTAACAGGTGCCTGCCAATCATTAGCAACGCGCCAGTATTTCCTGCGCTAACCATCGCCTGGGCATCGCCGGACTGTAATAACTCTACTGCTTTGTGCATTGAGGATTCACGGGCAGATCTAAGCACATTGGCGGGCTTATCCTCGTCACCAATGAACTCTAAGGTATGAATCAGTTTGATACGATTCCGAAGGTCATCAGATATCGTAGCCAGAATGGGCTCTATTAGGTGTTGATCGCCCACCAAATATGCGGAAAAATCGGGGTTTAGTTCTAAGGCTCTGATGGTGGCGGGAACAGTTAGCTCTACCCCGCCATCACCACCCATAGCATCGACTGCTATGCGCTTGGAAGCATTCAAGACTAGTCTTCGCCGAGATCCAGTACTTTCTTGCCCTTATAAAAACCATCAGCAGTCATGTGATGCCGGCGATGAATCTCACCAGTTGTCTTATCTGTGGACAAAGTAGGTCCAGTCAAAGCGTCGTGTGAACGCCTCTGGCCACGTCGCGAACGTGTAACTTTACTCTTCTGAACAGCCATTTCTATCTCCTAAAATCGTTTCTTTCAAAATCTTTTAGTGCAAAAACAATAGCTTTAATCGCTTTCTTTTAGCACTTTCAATACTGCAAATGGGTTGTCTTTCTGCTCGTTTACCTGCTCTTTGTCAGCAGATGATTTCGCAGAGTACTCCAGCCTTTCAATACAAGTCTTATCAGGGTGATAACTCACCAGAGGCAGACTGAGAATTAACTGCTCCTCTACCAGGTTCGCGACATCCAATTTATGATCTTCGCAAACCCAGGGATCCAGTTCTCCCTTTAATTTTTCCGCGTCTTCTTGTCTTCTAAGTAACGCCAGATTTATGTCGTCCGATATTGCTATCCCTAAAGGCTCAAGACAACGCTGACAGGTAACTTCTACCTGGGCCTCAATCTGACCTTTTATCACCTGTTTTCCAGATTCGTTCAGCTCGAAGCTCAATTCAACTTGTACCGAGCCTTGATCTGAGGCCAGACACTCTACAAAACGAGGCAAGCGACTCAGGGTGATATTTCCCGTAGTTTTTCCTTCCTGCAGAAAGGCCTTTCGGGTGTCTACATAGGGTGGTATCGGGCTATCTAACATAGGCGCGCAATAATAGGCGTCTAGCCCTGTTCTGTCAAAGGATTCTGTAACTTTTTCCTATTCTGGTGTGAGGCTATCTAATTGGTTTTATTGACTATTTTTCAAACTCCTAATGAAACCCTCAAGTTGCTCCTCGAGAGGCGCTTCAACACTCACTTTTTCGGCCCTTTCGGGCAGGGAAAACTCAATTTTCCACGCATGCAGGCACAGATTTTTCAGTGAACGGAACTGCGGCGCGGCATGCAACTGGGTATATCTCTCATCTCCGAGTATTGCATGGCCTGCGTGCTGGCAATGGACCCTTATTTGGTGGGTTCTGCCGGTTTCCGGTCTGGCCTCCATCAGAGTGGCCCCATCAAAATACTCCTTGGGTGTAAATGCGGTATATGAGGGTTTACCGGACTCATTGACCCGAACCACCTTCTCTCCCTCTTTGACTTCGCTTTTTTCCAGTGGTGCATCCACAGCCTTTATCTCTTTCGGCCAACTTCCATGCACCAGGGCCAGGTAAGTCTTATTGATAGTTTTTGCTTTAAATTCTCGCTGTATATGCTTTAAACATATAGAGTTTTTGCATACAACAACACATCCTGATGTGTCTCGATCGATTCTATGCGCCAGTTCCAACTGCTTCCAATCCGGCTTGATTTGACGCAGAGCTTCAATCAGTCCGAGCCTGATTCCGGAGCCACCATGCACAGCCAGCCCTGAAGGCTTATTGATAACCAGTACCTGTTCATCCTCATAGAGAATGTTATCCAACAAGAAATCCCGCAGCCCTGGATTGAGCTTGGCAACTTCCCTGCTCTCTGTTCCTGTATAGGGCGGAATTCGTAGCTGGTCTCCGACTTGCAGTTTCTTTTCCGGTTTGCAGCGCTTCTTGTTAATTCGTACTTCTCCGCGCCGGATCAATCGATAGATGCGAGATCGGGGAACTCCCCTCATTTCACGCATGAGGAAATTATCAACGCGCTGCCCGTTGTGAGCCTGCTGAATTCGAAGCAACTGAACTTTGTCGCCTTTCTTGTCTTCAGCGACTACCGGTTTACTTTGATTTGCTTGCTCGCTCACATCATCTACCTGGAAGGAAATATTCCGAATATCGGTATTTTACATCAATCTGTTAATGGATATTGGTGTACAATTCTTTCCTTTTTTAAAGCCTGAATTCCAGAGCAAAGTCCTAAGCCAACAGCTTAGAAGCAAAGACGCAATGAACCCAACTAATAGAAATCTAAAACAAGTTCTCAGCACACTGATTAGCGACTCGCTCAGTGAAATGACAGGTATCGCCGATTGCAATGCCAACGTTATTACTGCGTCAAAACCTGAATTTGGTGACTATCAAGCCAATGGGGTTATGGCGTTGGCCAAGCAACTAAAAACCAATCCGAGAGAGCTTGCCCAGCAACTGGTCTCTATCCTGGAGGCTCAGAATAATCCTCTTATTAAGCAATACGAGGTTGCCGGACCAGGGTTCATAAACATCCATCTGGCAAACAACTTTCTGATAGATCAGGCACAGCCCATACAGCCAGAAAAAGCGCCTTTGATTTCGAAAACCGATGAGCCTGACTCTATTGTTGTGGACTATTCGTCCCCTAACCTCGCCAAGGAAATGCACGTAGGGCACCTCAGAGGCACCATCATTGGTGATTGTCTCGCAAGGGTTCTGGAAAGCCTTGGCCACAACATCATCAGACAGAATCATGTCGGCGACTGGGGGACTCAATTCGGCATGCTCATTACCTATATGCAGGAGATGGAGCAACACACGGATTTACCAACTCAGCTTTCCGACCTAGAATCCTTTTACAGAGCCGCTAAACAGCGCTTCGACGAAGACAAAGATTTCGCAGACCTTGCTCGCAAAAATGTCGTGAAACTACAGAGTGGCGACCCCGATTTCCTTACGGCTTGGAAGTTGTTTATCGATGAGTCCTTGAGCCATTGTCAGGCTCTTTACGATAAGCTCAATATCACCCTGAGCCCAAGTGACCTCAAGGCAGAAAGCTTCTACAAGGACGACCTAGAAGGCATAGTAAAGACACTGGATGCCCAGTCGCTATTGTCGGTATCCGAGGGCGCGCGCTGTGTATTCCTTCCTCAATTTACGGGTAAGGAAGGTGAACCGCTCCCAGTAATCATCCAAAAAACTGATGGTGGCTACCTGTATGCAACTACCGATCTGGCTGCTATCAAATACCGCTCATTCGAATTAAAAGCCGACCGTTCCCTTTATGTAGTAGACGCTCGTCAATCCCTGCATTTTCAACAGGTCTTCGCGGTAGCAAGAGAAGCAGATCTGGCCAGTGAAGCTATATCCCTTGAGCATATCGCCTACGGCGTGATGATGGGTAAGGATGGCCGCCCCTTCAAAACTAGAACTGGTGATTTAGTAAAACTGGTGGACCTGCTGGACGAATCTATCAGTCGCGCCTATGACCTGGTTAGTGATAAGAATCCTCAGTTGGACGAAGACAGTCGCCGAATTATCTCCGAAAAAATCGGCATCGCCGCAGTTAAATATGCGGACCTTTCGAAAAACCGTACCAGTGATTACATTTTCGACTGGTCAACCATGCTCTCATTTGAAGGCAATACTGCTCCTTACCTGATGTATGCCTACGCCAGAATCAAAAGCATTCTGAGAAAGCAGGAAAATAAAAACTATCAGATTAGCAGTCTTGATATGCCCGAGGAGCGCGGTCTTCTGGTTAAGATTCTTCAGCTCCCTGAAGTCATCGACGCCGTGGCCAGAGATTGTTACCCGAATCAATTATGTAATTATCTCTATGAGCTATCTGGTAGTTTCATGAGGTTTTATGAGTCCTGCCCGATTCTGAAAGCCGAAGATGAGGAGCTGCGAAATTCTCGCCTGGCTCTGGCGGCTCTCGCCGCCAAGACACTGCATCAGGGACTGGATTTGCTCGGTATCGAAACCCTGGAACAGATGTAGAACGAAATACAAAGAGAACAAACCGGAAGCAGAGGCATAAAAAAAGGGCAAGGATGTGATCCCCGCCCTTTTTTTCACTGACCTAAATCTAATCAGTCAATTTCAACAATAACTTATTAAGCTTCGCTGAAAAATCTGCTGGGTCTTCGAGTTGACCTCCTTCTGCCAGACTAGCCTGTCCAAATAGAATGGAGATCATATCTCCAAACCGTTCTTCATCGGCTTCCTGATCCAGTTTGATCAATAACGGATGATCCGGGTTAACTTCAAATATTGGTTTAACCTCAGGCACTTCCTGTCCCGATGCTTCCATTATTTTCCTCATCTGCGCACCCATGTCATTATCATCGACCGCAAGACAGGCCGGAGAGTCGGTTAATCTATGAGTAACGCGAACCTCTTTAACCTGCTCTCCAAGATAAGTTTTGATCCTTGTGGTCAGGTCTTCAAACTTCTTCTCGGTTTCTTCATGTTGTTCCTTTTCTTTCTCATCTTCGAGACCACCCAGGTCAAGTTCTCCGCGAGAGACATCCTGAAACTTCTTGCCATCGTAGTCAGTTAATTGGCCCATTAACCATTCATCGATACGATCGTGCATTAAGATAACTTCGATGCCCTTCTTCTTGAATATTTCAAGATGGGGGCTGCTGCGTCCTGCCTTCAAACTTTCTGCAACGAGATAGTAAATTTTCTCCTGACCGTCTTCCATTCGTTCGATGTAGTCGTCGAAATTATATTCCTGCTTATCCGAAGCAGATTCAGTAGTCGTATACTGCAGCAGCCTTGAAATCTTTTCCTTGTTTGGAAAATCCTCTGCAGGACCTTCTTTTAAGGTAGAACCAAATTCATTCCAAAAGCCGTCGTACTTCTCCTTATCCTTCTTTCTCAAATTATTGAGCATATCCAAAGCGCGCTTGGTTAGCGCACTACGCATAGAATCTACCACAGGATCTTCTTGCAGAATTTCACGAGATATATTCAAGGAGATATCATTTGAATCCACCACTCCCTTTATGAAGCGAAGATAGAGAGGAAGGAATTGCTGTGCGTCATCCATAATGAATACACGTTGCACGTAGAGTTTTAGTCCCTTCGCCGCTTCTCGATTCCACAAATCATAAGGAGCCTGAGTCGGAATATAAAGCAAACTGGTGTACTCCAACTTACCTTCAACCTTATTGTGACTCCACTGAAGAGGTTCCTGAAAGTCATGACTAACAAGCTTATAAAATTCCTTGTATTCATCATCACTTACTTCTTTGCGGGGGCGAGTCCATAAAGCCTTTGCATCATTTACCGCTTCGTATTCTTTCTCTTTAGGAGCAGCTTCTTCAGCTGTGCCTTCCTCTGCGTCACCATCGTTTTCCGCTGGCATGGAAAGATCCTGCTTCTCCATATAAACAGGTATTGAAATATGATCGGCATACTTCTTAACAACGTTGCGAAGCCGGAAACTCTCAGCATATTCTTTCTCATCGCCCTTCAGATGAAGAGTGATTGTAGTTCCTGAGTTTTCTTTTTCACCTGACTCTATTTGATAATCCGCCTCCCCTTTGGAGACCCAGCGGGTTGCTTCATCATTAGCAGATCCCGCTCGTCGAGTTATCACTTCCACTTCATCAGCGACGATAAAGGCAGAATAGAAACCAACACCAAACTGTCCGATAAGCTGTGAATCTTTTTTCTGGTCTCCGGTTAACGACTCCAGAAAATGAGCGGTACCTGACTTCGCTATTGTTCCAAGGTTGCTAATCACTTCATCACGACTCATGCCTATGCCGTTATCCGCAATAGTGAGCGTATTCGCTTCTGTATCGAAATCGATCCTTACGTTTAATTCTGTGCTCGACTCCAACAGCTCAGGCGAGGACAGGGCTTCAAATCGAAGTTTATCCACCGCATCGGAAGCATTGGAAATCAGCTCTCTAAGGAAAATTTCTTTATTGCTATACAGGGAATGAATCATCAAATGAAGCAATTGCTTCGCTTCGGTTTCAAACCCTCTAGTTTCTGTTTTTACTTCGGCATTCATTACCAATTCCTATTACTTAACGATTAGCTGCTAGTCTAAAATGTACGAACATAAAAAAACCCAATCGCCTGAGCGACTGGGTTTTAAATGGGGTCGAAGGATGGTTTTTCAAGCCTTCCTGAGCACTGTCTTGTACTCTTTTTGCGCTCTGTAAACTAGCGCAGCGGAGGATAAGACTCATAAAAGTCGATGGCATCAGCCTTTCGACCAGCAATAGTGTTGTGGAACGTACGACGCCCATCGATTGCGCGAATGAAGTTTTGAGCTGCGGTTGTAGCTCTTTCATCACCTGCTTCTGACGATTGACGTGCTGCAGCTTCTGCTTCATCGAAATTTCTCAATTCCAAATGTGCTCTGGAAAGAAACAGCAAGGTATCAGCCTCATTGCTTAAATCACCTTTCTCTATCGCTGCATCGAAAGCCGTAACGGACTCTTCATAATTAGTCATCACATAGTGGATATAACCCACAGTGTCCCAGCCATCACCTGTCTCATCCAGATCTGCGGCTACTAAAGCAGGAACTAGAGCGGATGCGTACTCACTCGCCATAAGGTGCATCTGAGTAACTGTAGTCAAGTTATCGACATCGGCTTCAACAGCTTCTCCATCCAGTCCTTCCTGGATGATTTTAGCTCCAGTGTAAGGAGCGTCTATCCCGGCAAGGGACTGGCCAAGATTAAGAAATCTGACTTCATCTTCCATGAAACCTTTGAGGTAGTATAGATTTAGGCTCTGCACACGACGATCTTCGTTATCAAGCCCGGCATAGATTGCACTTAGATTCTGCCAATCTCTTCTGTCGTCAAACTTAACGATCATTGTCTTGGTGAGGTCGCGAGCTGATTCGTAATCTTCAAGCCCGAAATACAAACCATTCAGAAAACCGTAATCATCCCTACCCAACTCCATACCTAGATCTAGTGACAGATTCATGAAATCCAACCAGTGGGGCAATGCGTTAACAATGCTATCCATCTGATAATGGCCATAGGCAAGATTTCGAAAAACGATTGTATCTTCCTCTATAGAAAGATCTCTCCAGGCTTCCAGATTATCGATTGATTTCTGCCATTCCTCTTCAGCAGCATAGAGCTGACCGAGAGACCTGTAAGTTCGTAAGCGAGTGTCTTCACGTAGAGTCTCGATATCCAACATCTGTTCATAGATACCGATAGCGCCAGGATAGTCTTCCGTCGTCAGGTAATAGTTCGTATAAAAACTAAGAACCGTAGATTTTTCGAAATCGTTCATCCGTTCGAAGCGCCGCTCATAGAGTTCGTCCAGTTCTGCCTTGGCACCGGCAAGATCTGGCTCGTCATCCTCGTCTTCTGGCTGCATCATTTCCTGAATCTGGGTTATGGCACGCAAGACTTGAGCCCCGAGTGTTCCAGATGTCCTGGCTTCCGGTGGTGCGCGTTGTTCGTCACCCGCCAATACCAGTTGAGCAGGCATCATTGCTGCTACAAATGCGGCAATTAGAAAACCAAGCTTAAGTTTTTTAGCTATTGTCATTTTTTCTATTCCTCAAGCTGATATCTGAACAGATACTGCACGCCCGGTACGTCAACGCCTTCGCCGTCAATTACCCGCGGCTGAAACTTAAATCGTGTCGAGGCACGAATCGAAGATCTGTCAAAAATACTCGCTGGTTCGGCGTCGACCACTTCAATAGACTCTTCAACTACATTACCCAAACCGTCCACGGTAAAACTTACAAGACACCAACCTTGAATGCCTCTTTGTGCCGCTCGGGTAGGATACTGAGGTGCGATAGCTACCAGAGGCAGATAATCGCCGTCTGTGGCTGAAATAGAAGCACTACCAATATCAAGTCCAGTATCAATCTCCACTGATCCACGATCGATATTTAGAGCCGGACCATCTGAAACGTTGATCTGCCTATCAGGCACGTCTTCTACAACTTCTGTAGTGTCCTGAATTGGTTCTGGTTTGTCGATTTCTTCAATTACTTCCAGTTCAATTTCCGGCATCGTGGCATCAACAATCTTTACCACTGACACTCTCTGCTCCAGATCTGCACCTGTTGCGATCAGAAACTGCATGAAATAGAACAAACCAAATGTGATGCCCACTGCCATCATCATCGATATAGCCCATCTAACTATAATCATAGTTTATCCCTCCGCCGAAATTGATACGTCTTCAATATTTGCTTCACGAGCGGCCGCCAGAACTGTCATAACCTGCTCATTGTTAGCCGATGCGTCCGCCTGAATAATCACGGCCGAATTTGGAGCATCAGCCAATCTTAATTCAAATCGCGATCGAATAAAGCGTGAGTCGATTTGATCTCCATCGATCCAGATATCTCCATTCGGCCCAATTGCGATTAGAATCAAATCACCTGAAGTATCATCAACAGTTGACGCTTCCGGTTTGATGACGTCAATACCCGCTTCTGTCACGAATACCGATGTCACAATAAAAAAGATGAGAAGGATAAAGACAACATCAAGCATAGGGGTGAGATCAATCTCACCCGCTTCTTCTTCTTCCTTCTGTTTCATTAAACCTGATTTCATTATTATTTTGCCCGTAGCTATTTTCTGTTTAGTGCTGTCTTTATAGTCTTAGGTATTACCTAGTCGCTTAGCGGTAAGTGATCTTCCAGCAGCTCCAGGTCGCGATCAACTTTGGCTTTGAGATAGTTAGATGCAAATATTCCTGAGATTGCACCAACCATTCCAGCCATCGTTGGAATCGTTGCCTTGGATACACCGCCGGCCATTGATTTGGCATCACCGCCGCCACTGACAGCCATTACGAAAAACACCTCAATCATTCCGGTTACTGTTCCAATCAATCCTAATAAAGGACAGATAGTTACTAGCACTTCGATAATTGGCAGGGTGTTGCGTACGTCCAGTGATATCTTGGAAATCATCATGGTTCTAATTTGATGAGCGCTCCAAGATTTTGTATCTGAACGGGCGTTCCACTCGGCCAATGTCAATTTCACATTGGCATTATGGGTTGTATTGAGATACCAGATACGTTCAAACACCAATGACCATTTAACGAGAAGCAGCATGGCGATGACATTCAGCACCGGCCCTCCTCTGGACATGAAAATGTTTACTGCATCCGTTATATCCAGAAACGCAAAATACATATCAATTCCTCTCTGGGATCAGCTTAGCTGGCCGCTTGGCGCTCAGCCTTCTGAGCGATCATGCCAGTAGCCTGCTCTTCCAGAATATGAATGATAGTGTCCGCGCGACTCTTAACAACTGTATGCATAAAGATAGTCGGAATAGCTACCACGATACCTAAAACAGTAGTCATCAAGGCAGATGAAATACCACCAGCCATGATTGTTGGATCACCCGCACCGTATACTGTGATTTGCTGGAACACCTGAATCATACCGGTAACCGTACCAAGTAGTCCGCCCAGTGGCGCAATGGTCGCGATCATCTTGATCAGTGTAAGCATGCTTTCCAGAGCCGGCGTTTCCTGGAGAATCGCTTCACCAAGCTTCAGCTCGAGAGTTTCTGTATCTGCAGTAGGGTTAGATTCAGCTACCATCAATACGCGGCCAAGAGGATTGCCCTTAGATGGCTTGTCGCTCTTAAGCTGGCTGCGAACCTTGACTGATACCAATGACAGAATAAGCAGTCTCAGGAATCCGATCAGAATACCTACGATACCAACACCAATAATGATGAAACCAATTGGGCCGGAGTTGTTTCTTACCTGCTCTTCAACTGATGGAAAATTAACTAGGTTAGCCATTACCTGACCACCAACACCACCAGTTGGGTCGATGCCCACTTTCACGAATCCGCTAGATGCTGATTCCAGATTGCTAGCTGCTGAAAGCAGGCCGGCGTCTGGTTGCTTAGGAAGAACCTGCTGATGACCAATAGCGCCAGTGTAGTTCAGATACTCACCTTCAGAAATAGCATTGTAGAGACCGATTCGAGTAATGCTTCGGTTAATAGTGTCACCAGTTGGCAGTGCAACGTCACCGTTATACTTAACAACACGTGCCGACTCAGTCATTTCCTGCTGCATGTAGAACCAGAATCTTTCGATTTCGGTAATTTCCAGCTGGTTAATTGTACTACCGGCTGTTTCGATGAATTCCTCAATGAATTCTGAACGGCCAGGGTATTGAGCACTGATGATTGAATTTTCGAAGTTACTCAAGAAGTCACCCGCTACACCCTGAAGCGTACCGAATAGCTCATTCAAATCACCGCGACGGTCACGCAGAACGTCTCTCTTGTCACGGATAATGATTTCGTTCGCTTCGAACTGATCACTCAGCTCACCTTGCAAAGTCTCCTGCTCTAGGAAACGCTCTTTAGTTGTTTCCAGAATTTGTTCCTGACGGGCTGCGTTCTGTTCGAATTCTTGAACACGTTGAGTGTACTCAGCCGACTCTGCAACACGGTCTGTTTCAACCAGGTTTAGGAGGTCAGAAAGATTGCCCGCAGTTTGCGCAGCGATTTGGGTAGATGCCGCCAGGAGAAAGGCAGAAACTGTGATGCTTTGTTTTATAATATTCTTTTTCACTGTGCAATCTCCGGAGCAAGAACTGGCAGTTCGATAATTTTCGGTGCATCCAATTGCGATGCAACTCTTATAGCGTCTTGTACCGCCGTACGATATTCACCGGCAGGCAGCTCTACCCACTGGCGAGCCTTGTTATCCCAAGCGCCGGTAACCTGGCGATCAGTACTTTGATACATCAAGGCTACACGACCAATGCGAACAATATTTACATCACGGTCTGAGCCATTGAGCTCAATGGTATCTGCGTAAGTTTCGTTAGTACGACCGTAGGATGACTCGGTCTGATACATAACGAGAACCTGACGAAATTTTTCTGCGATGGAAACGTCTGGATTGTCGATGGCGTCACGAGCAAAGTTAATGCGATTTTGACGCTCTTCAACCTGGAAGGGATAGTCCAGTTCGATAAATTGTTCGATGCTGGAGAGCATTTTCTCCATCAGCAAAGGTATTTCCCGTGTAACCACTTCAACGCCTGCGATTGACGCATCAAGAGCAGCAATATTCTGTTCCTGCGCATCGATCTGCTTGCGAAAACCAGCATTAACAACCAGCAATGCTTCGAGGTTATCGTTTTCACGCTTAAATTCTTCAAATGTAGAACTTGTCGAGTTGGCCAGGCGGTTAATTTCTTCCTGGGTAATCGCTAGTTCGCTATTTTTTTCAGCAATAACGTCCATTGCTTGATCCAGTACACTACTGTCTACGAGTATTTCTGCAGCCTGTGCAGTACCCATCAGACATGTCATGAGCAGGCCAAGAGCAGACAAACTCATTTTAGTTATTCGACGGTTTTTCATGTGCCATCCTATAATTCTTGTTAATTATCAGTTCTAAAATTACCAGTTTGCGCTAGCGCCTGGTTGTTTAGACACTACAAACTACTTCTTGTTCGTAATCGCCAAAAAAAATCGAATACGATAGGTCTGCTTTTATTTAACCCCAGACTTCAACATCTTTCGACGAATCAGTTTTCCCCGAGTAATAGACACCCTATAGTTACCTTTCTACTCAAATAAATAAAAGTTTGAGTTGCTTGGTAACCATTAAGCCGACTTGGCCATTTCCTGGCCAGCAGTCCCTAAAATCCAGCGTTCACAGCCAAATTTCGCGTTTAGACTATCACACTACATCGCGCGAATAGAACCTTTTAACGCATAAAAAATTGACTGAGAATCAAGAAATTATGATTAGAAAACTATGAGGGTAAAACGGCTGGTAGAACTACCAGCCGGTGATTTCACTCAAACCACTGCCAATCTCCGCTAGAGATCGCACAGTTTTTACGCCGGCATCCTGCAATGCGGCAAATTTTTCATCTGCAGTGCCCTTTCCGCCAGAGATAATTGCCCCCGCGTGGCCCATACGCTTCCCAGGAGGAGCAGTTACGCCAGCAATGTAAGCTACAACAGGCTTGGTAACATTGGATTTTATAAAGGCAGCCGCTTCTTCTTCTGCGGTACCGCCAATTTCCCCAATCATGACTATGGCTTCTGTCTGCTCATCTTGCTGGAACATGCCAAGGATATCGATGAAGTTGGAACCAGGAATCGGATCGCCACCGATGCCCACGCACGAAGACTGTCAAAAACCGAAGTCTGTAGTCTGTTTAACCGCTTCATAGGTCAAGGTTCCCGAACGGGAAACAATGCCAACCTTGCCCGGCAAATGAATGTGCCCCGGCATGATACCTATCTTGCACTGACCTGGCGTTATGACACCGGGGCAGTTCGGGCCGATCAACCTCACGCCTAGCTGATCGCATTTTTCCTTTGCCACCAACATATCAAGAGTTGGTATTCCTTCGGTGATGCATACGATTAGTTTGATGCCTGAATTGGCAGCTTCCAGAATCGAATCCTTACAGAATGCCGCCGGCACGTAGATCACCGATGCATCAGCACCTGTTTCATTGAAGGCTTCCAAGACGGTATTGAACACTGGTAGATCCAGGTGCACCTGGCCACCTTTTCCTGGCGTCACTCCACCAACCATTTTTGTTCCGTATTCAATGGCTTGCTCGGAATGAAATGTACCCTGAGATCCTGTGAACCCCTGGCAAATTACTTTTGTCTCACTATTTATCAATATGCTCATTGTGTGCCTCCTGCTGCAGTGACAACTTTTTCGGCAGCATCAGAGAGGCTGGTAGCAGCAATAATATTAAGACCACTATCTCCTAAAACCTTTCTTCCTATCTCTGCATTGTTTCCTTCAAGTCTCACTACCACTGGCACTTCGACTCCCACTTCTTCTACTGCACCGATTACACCTTCGGCAATCAGATCACAACGAACTATCCCGCCAAATATGTTTACCAAAACTGCACTAACGTTTTCATCCGATAGGATAATTTTGAAAGCCTCGGTTACTCTTTCCTTGGTAGCGCCGCCTCCAACATCGAGAAAGTTGGCTGGACTGCCGCCGTAAAGCTGCACTATGTCCATTGTTCCCATAGCAAGGCCTGCTCCATTGACCATACAGCCGATATTGCCATCTAGTGCTACATAGTTAAGGTCCCACTGGGCTGCATTGGCTTCTCTCTCATCTTCCTGACTAGGATCGTGCATCTCACGAAGACCTGGCTGACGATAGAGTGCATTGCCATCGATATTTATCTTTCCGTCGAGACAGTGAAGATTGCCTTCATCGGTAATTACTAGTGGATTGATCTCCAGTAGCGCCAGATCCAGGTCCTCAAATAATTTGGCCAATCCAAGAAACAGATTCGTAAACTGTTTGATTTGCTGTCCGCTTAAACCTAACTTAAATGCCAGATCTCTTCCCTGATAGGCTTGCGCCCCAGTTAATGGGTCGATGATTGCCTTAAGTATTTTTTCAGGGGTCTCGGCGGCAACTTTTTCTATTTCCACTCCGCCTTCAACTGAAGCCATGAACACAACCCTGCGCGTTGATCTATCAACCACCGCGCCCAAGTACAGCTCCTGAGCTATGTCTGTGCATGACTCAACAAGAATTTTTGTTACCGGCTGTCCTTTGGCGTCGGTCTGGTATGTCACCAGGTTCTTACCTAGCCATTGCTCAGCAAATGCTTTCACATCCGCAGCGTTATCAACCAGTTTTACTCCGCCTGCCTTGCCTCTTCCTCCTGCGTGTACCTGAGCCTTAACAACCCATTTGTCTCCGCCAATTTTTTCCGCAGCAGCCACAGCCTCTTCCGGCGTATCGGCAGCATAACCTTTGGAAACGGGTAAGCCGTAATCGGCAAATAGTTGCTTTGCCTGATATTCATGTAAATTCATTTACGCTCCACTCTCTTGAGTTTGATATTCAATTATTTAATTCGTTTTGCTTTCTGCGTTTACTTTCTACGTTTACGATTCCCGATATGGATTGCATGACCATTGGCTGCGAGTGCAGCTTCGTGAATAGCTTCGGACAATGCCGGATGAGCAAACATTGTCAGGCCTATATCTTCAGCACTGGCACTAAACTCCATGGCGATAACAATTTGTTGAACCAAGTCTGCAGCGCTGGCGCCAATAACATGACAACCCAAGATGCGGTCTGTTTTAGCATCTGCCAATAATTTGACCATTCCATCGGAATCATTTGCTGCAAGAGCACGCCCACTGGCAACGAAAGGAAATACTCCCACGTTGTAGTCGACACCTTCTGCTTTTAGCTCTTCTTCGTTCTTTCCTATCCATGCAATTTCCGGATGGGTGTAAATTACAGAGGGAACCAAGTCGTAATTAACCTGAGTTTTCTTGTCCGCAATTCTCTCGGCGACCATAACTCCTTCTTCCATACCTTTATGAGCCAGCATAGGTCCGCGAACGAGATCCCCCACCGCATAGATGTTTGGAATATTGGTGCCACAGGATTCATTCACTTTGATGAATCCTCTTTCATCCAGCTCTATACCAATTGCTGGATCAATTAAATTATCTGTAAATGGCCTACGCCCAACTGCAACAATCAATTTGTCGAATGTTTCTTTTTGCTCACCATCCTGATCTGTGTAGTTCACCTCAACTGTTTTCTTAGCACCTTTACTTAGGGTGCTACCACTAACACGGGCGCCCATCTTTATATCCAGCCCCTGCTTACTTAAGATTTTCATCGCTTCTTTTGATATCTGCTTATCAACTGCAGGCAGAAAATCATCCAGAGCTTCCAGAACTGTTACCTTGGAGCCCAGTCTTGACCACACCGACCCTAATTCCAGGCCAATAACCCCCGCACCAATAACCCCAAGTCTTTTTGGAACTTCCTGAAATTCCAATGCACCGGTCGAATCTACAATAGTCTCCCCGTTAACGAGAGCAGGAGGAATATCGATTGGAACAGAGCCAGCAGCGATGATTATGTTCTTGGCCGTAAGAACTTCTTCAGTACCATCATGTGCAGTAACGGTTACCTTATCTGTCGCGGAGACTTTTCCAGTGCCGCCGATACCATCAACTTTATTCGCAGCAAAAAGGCCTTTGATGCCTTGGGTAAGCTGGCCAACAATTTTATCCTTACGACCGATCATGGCAGGAACGTCCATACTGACTTTTCCTACTTTAATTCCATGAACGTCCAGATGCCCTTGCGCCTCTACATATTTGTGCGAGCTATCCAATAGGGCTTTTGAAGGGATGCAGCCGACGTTCAGACAGGTTCCACCATAAATAGTTTTGTTTTCCTTATTCAGCCATTTTTCGATACAGGCTGTTTTAAACCCCAATTGTGCGCAGCGAATAGCTGCGACATAGCCAGCAGGACCGGACCCGATTACAACTACATCATATTGCTTACTCATAATTTGTCTCTGTGTTCAGTAAATGGTCGCTATTAACAATTACTCTAAATATTTGCGCTAGATCTCAAGCAGAAGACGTGTTGGATCTTCCAGTAATTCCTTTACGGTTACTAAAAACTGTACAGCCTCTTTACCATCGATCATTTGATGATCATAAGATAAAGCCAGATACATCATCGGCAGGACTTTAACCTCGCCCTCAACAGCCATTGGTCGCTCTTGAATCTTATGCATTCCTAGAATCGCAGTTTGCGGCGGATTAAGAATTGGCGTGGATAAGAGAGAGCCAAAGACCCCTCCATTGGAAATGGTAAAAGTTCCACCATCCAAATCATCGATAGAAAGTTTTCCATCTCTGGCTTTCACGCCATAGGCTCGAATTTCTTTTTCCAATTGCGCCAAGCTCATATTGTCTGCATTTCGCAATACCGGAACCACGAGGCCCCGAGGCGAACTCACGGCAACACCGATATCCTGATAGCCATGATAAACAATCTCACTACCATCTATTGAAGCGTTAACTGCGGGGTATCTCTTCAATGCTTCAGTACAAGCTCTGACGAAGAATGACATAAAGCCGAGACGCACCCCGTCGTGAGCCTTTTCAAATTCTTCCTTGTAGCGACTGCGAATATCCATAACAGGCTTCATATTCACTTCGTTGAAAGTTGTTAGCATAGCGGTGGTTTGCGTTGCCATTAATAATCTTTCAGCAACCTTTGCTCGCAACCTGCTCATGGGTACTCTTTCTTCAATTCGACCACCAGGGGTGGTAGCAGAAGAAGATACTCCAGGCACATTCGCAGTTTGTTGAGTAGCCTCCAGAGTGCTCAGCACATCTTCCTTGGTAACGCGCCCTCCTTTGCCACTCCCGCTTATCTGATCAGTATTAAGGTCATTCTCTTCGATAAGCTTCTTTGCAGCTGGGCTGACTATCGTCTCAACCACTTCAGCGCTTTTTTGCTCTACAGCATCCATCGCCGGAACGGACTCAGGGGCAGACTCTTTTTCTTGCTTCGCCGATCCCGGCTGTATGTTTGCTATAGCCTGGTTACTAACAATGGTTTCACCTACATCTTTCAGAATATCCTTTAGGACCCCATCCGCTGGTGCTACGACTTCGATAACCACCTTGTCCGTTTCGATATCAACCAGAAGCTCATCTCTACTTACCGCGTCTCCAACTTTCTTATACCAAGTCGCAATAGTTCCATCGGGAACAGATTCGGGTAGTGTTGGCGCCTTAATTTCAATAGTCATTATTTATACCTTCTTGCTCGCGCAGGAATTAGCTCAATGCTTCTTCAATGAATTTTTTCTGCTGACTTAAATGCAGAGCTGGATAACCGGCCGCGGCCGCGGCCGACGCGTCTCTTCCTACATACTCGAGATAAATTTCCGGGAAATGCTGTTGCAGAGCCCTTCGTAAATGATGCTGCGATGAATACCAGGCTCCTTGATTCATGGGTTCTTCCTGGCACCATACAATTGACTTAACATTTTTGTATTGCTGAACACAGTCTTCAAAATTTTCTTGAGGAAATGGGTACAGCTGTTCCAGACGGATAATTGCTATGTCGTCAATTTCTCTCGCCCTTCGCTCCTGTCTCAAGTCGTAATATACCTTGCCACTACAAACCACCAACTTGCGCGCTTTGCTCTTATCGATCTCATCTGTTTCATCGAGTAAAACCTGGAAACTTCCTTCTGCCATTTCCTCCATTGAGGAAACGGACTCCTTATGCCGCAACAAACTCTTAGGCGACATAACAATCAATGGTTTGCGTAGCGGGCACAGCACCTGCTTACGCAGCATGTGAAAAACTTGCGCAGAAGTGGTCGGCAAACAGACCTGAATATTATGCTCGGCAGAGAGCTGTAAAAATCTTTCGAGACGTGCCGAGGAATGTTCTGGACCTTGTCCTTCGTATCCATGAGGAAGTAAAAGAGTCAAACCACAGAGTCGCTCCCACTTATGCTCACCACTGGCAATAAACTGATCAATAACTACTTGAGCAGAATTAGCGAAATCCCCAAATTGCGCCTCCCAAATTACGAGAGCATTTGGTGTAGTGGTTGAATAGCCATATTCAAACGCGAGTACTGCTGCTTCTGAAAGCAGTGAATCGTAGATAACAAAATTACTTTGACCAGGCTTTAAACTCTGTAATGGAATATGAGCCTCTCCGGTTTTTTGATCAAACAGAACTGCGTGGCGGTGGGTAAAGGTGCCACGACCTACATCTTGACCGGTAATACGAACCATATTGCCACTGGTAAGAATACTCGCGTAGGCAAGAGTTTCCGCGAAGCCCCAATCCACCGGCACCTCTCCAGCTGCCATTTTCGCGCGATCATCGGTGGTTCTTTTGACCTGACGCTGAAGAGTAAAGCCCTCGGGCACTTCTACCAACTTCCGAGCTAGTGCCTGCAAATTATTCAATGGTATGGAAGTGTTGAAGAACGGACTCCAGTCGTGACCTATATAAGGGCTCCAATCCACAAATAGCTCTACCGAAGGCTCCTTTACCAGGCTCTTAACAACATGCTCGCCATTATCGAGTACGTTTCGGTAGTTTGAATTAAACGCATCAGAGTCCTCAATGGACATTACACCTTCAGCTGCCAATTGCTCTGCATACAAAACGCGAGTCGACTTGTGCTGCTTGATAGCGGCATACATGAGTGGCTGCGTAACAGAAGGTTCGTCTGTCTCATTGTGACCGCGACGCCGGTAACAAATTAGATCGATTACAACGTCTTTACGAAATTTGTATCTGAAATCCAAAGCCAGTTGAGTCACAAACAAGACCGCTTCTGGATCATCGGCATTAACGTGAAATATTGGCGCTTGAATCATTCTGGCCACATCGGTGCAATATTCAGTTGATCTAGCGTCGTCCTGACGGCTAGTGGTGAACCCAACCTGATTATTTATAATAATGTGTACCGTGCCGCCAGTTGAATAGGCGCGTGTTTGAGACATTTGGAATGTCTCCATTACTACACCTTGTCCGGCAAAAGCAGCATCCCCATGAATGATGATGGGGAGTACCAGCTTGCCTTCCTTGTCGTTTCGTCTTACCTGTCTCGCACGAACAGATCCTTCAACTACCGGAGACACAATCTCCAGATGGGAAGGGTTAAACGCCAGGGCCATGTGAACTTCACCACCGGCAGTCATAATATTGGACGAGAAACCTTGATGATATTTTACATCACCGGATCTCACATATTTTGCTTTACCCTCAAACTCGTCGAACAGTTCAGCTGGATTTTTACCCAGGATGTTCACTAAGACATTGAGTCGGCCACGGTGAGCCATTCCCAAAACTATCTCTTTTACTCCGTTGGTGCCCGAGCGCTGAACCAATTCGTCCAATGCGGGTATCAGACTTTCGCCACCCTCCAATCCGAAACGCTTTGTGCCCGGATATTTTGAATCGAGATGCTTCTCCAAACCCTCTGCTGCGATCAGGCGCTCTAACAAATGTCGCTTTACATCATCTTCAAAAACCGGTCGACCATCATTACTTTCAATTCGCTGCTCGATCCATTGCTTTTCATCGAGGTTTACAATGTGCATGAACTCGTAACCGACTGAAGTACAGTAGATTCGCTCAAGAGTATCCACGATGTCTTTGAGCGGAGCTTTGTCCTGACTTATAAAAAGAGAGCCAGTCTGGAAAATCGTCGAATGATCAAGTGTGGAAAGATCATGAAATTCCAATTCGAGATCGGCAACTCTTTCCCTGTACATCAATGACAAGGGGTCAAGTGAAGCTTTTTGATGCCCTCTGACACGGTAAGAGCTTATAAGCTGCAGTACTTGAACCTGCTTGCTTTCATGATCTGAATTAATAATGGCATCATTACTAAGAACCTGAGCGTAACGACTAATCTTGCCTCTGGCACGAAAGTCTCTAACGATAGAGGCATGGGAAACGTCTTTTGCATTACTATCACTTGTAGATGGCATGCTCTCAAATAATTCACGCCACTGGTCGGGTACCGATTCAGGGTCAACCAAGAATTCTTCGTAGAGCTCTTCCACATAGACAGCATTAGACCCGGAGAGATGGCCTGTGCTGCGCATTAATTCCATTAGATTGTCGTGCATAGATACTTCCGAAAAACTGACTACTTAAACTGAGATTAGTCTTTAGGTGCCGTGCTGTATCAGCATGGAACGAATATGGCCGATTGCTCTGGTTGGGTTGAGCCCTTTTGGACATACTGCAACGCAATTCATAATCCCACGGCAGCGAAACACGCTAAAGGGATCATCGAGATCAGCCAGTCGTTCCGCATCTGCTGTATCACGAGTATCAGCGAGAAATCGATAAGCCTGCAAGAGACCTGCTGGCCCGATAAATTTATCCGGGTTCCACCAGAAGGATGGGCAGTTAGTGCTGCAACAGGCACAAAGAATACATTCATACAGACCGTCGAGTTTTGCTCTATCTTCAGGAGATTGGAGCCGCTCAATAGCTGGAGGCGTAGTATCGTTTATCAAGAATGGCTTAACCTTTTCGAACTGCTTGTAGAAAATAGACAAGTCTACAACAAGGTCTCGAATAACGGGCAAACCCGGAAGCGGCCTGAGAACGAGCTTCTTACCCGGCTTCACAACCTGGGAAATAGGCGTAATACAGGCAAGGCCATTAGTGCCGTTGATGTTCATTCCGTCGGAACCGCAAACACCTTCTCTGCATGATCTACGATAAGCCACCGAAGAATCTTTTTGTTTAGCCAGTTCGAGAACATCCAGAACCATTAAATCTTTACCTTCCGGCAAATCGATTTCGATATCCTTCATAACCGGCTTAAGATCGGTTTCAGGATTGTAACGATAAATGCTAACTAACACGGCTCACCTATGTGTTCTAAAGCAGAACTTTGCAATTTAGTGTTTATTCAGGCCTAAGTTCGAATTATAAATCTAGTAAGTTCGAATCTGCGGCTCAAAAGTATCTACGGTTTTAGGAGAGAAATTGACATCCCTCTTGCCAACACGTTTATCAACTGGGAAATACATTGAATGGCATAACCAGTTGTCGTCATCCCTGTCCCGGAAGTCATCTCGAGCATGAGCACCCCTGCTTTCTTTTCGTTCTTCAGCGGCGATTGCTGTTGCTTCTGCTACTTCGAACAAATTCTCAAGTTCAAGCGCTTCGATTCGGGCTGTATTAAAAGTTTGGCTTTTGTCTTCGAGGTGCACGTTCGCGATTCGTTCGCGCATCCCTTTGAGCTTATCAATGCCTTCCTGCATGAACTCACCCTTACGGAAAACACCGAAGTGATTCTGCATGGTGTCTTGTAATTCTGTTCTTAAACTGGAGACGCTCTCGCCTGACGTGGAGTCATTAAGTCGCTGCAAGCGGCTCATTGCCTCTTCAATGTCAGAGTCCGATGCATTTCTTTGCTCAATACCCTGATGCAACATCTCTTCGATATGCTTGCCAGCTGCTCGACCAAAAACAACCAAATCCAGCAGGCTGTTACCACCAAGCCTGTTAGCTCCGTGAACAGATACACAAGCAACTTCCCCTACAGCGAACAAGCCAGGAATAGTTTCATCGTTGCCCTCAGCATTTTGAGTTAATGCCTGGCCGTGAACATTGGTTGGTATTCCGCCCATCATATAGTGACAAGTTGGCACTACTGGAATCGGCTCCTTAACCGGATCAACATGGGCAAATGTTCTAGACAGCTCGAGAATGCCAGGTAATTTGGAGTTAAGGACTTCCTCACCCAAATGGTCCAGTTTCAACATAACGTGATCGCCATTTTCACCACAGCCACGACCTTCGAGCATTTCCAATACCATGGATCTTGCTACTACATCGCGACCTGCTAAGTCTTTGGCGTTAGGTGCGTAACGCTCCATAAAACGTTCGCCATCCTTGTTTATCAGATAACCACCTTCACCTCGACAACCTTCGGTTACCAAGGTGCCAGCGCCGTAGATACCTGTTGGATGGAATTGCCACATCTCAATATCCTGAACCGGGTAACCAGCACGCAACGCCATGCCAACACCATCACCAGTATTGATCAAGGCATTGGTTGTGGATGCAAAGATGCGACCAGCACCTCCAGTTGCAAAAACCGTAGCCTTTGATTTTATGAATACCGTCTCGCCAGTTTCCATACAGATGGCAATCACACCAACAATTGCGCCATCCTGATTCTTTACCATGTCGGTGGCATACCATTCGTTAAAAAACACGGTGTTGTTTTTAAGATTGCCCTGATACAAGGTATGCAAAAGAGCGTGGCCTGTCCTATCCGCTGCCGCGCAGGTTCTCGCCGCCTGACCTCCTTTACCAAAGTCTTTGGATTGGCCGCCGAAGGGTCGCTGATAGATTCGCCCACTTTCAGTTCGCGAAAATGGCAGGCCCATATGCTCTAGTTCAAAAACCGTTTGCGGACCTTCACTACACATATACTCGATCGCATCCTGATCACCAATGTAATCGGAGCCCTTTACGGTGTCATACATATGCCAGCGCCAATCGTCATTGGGATCATCGCTTGCGATGGCGCAGGTGATGCCACCCTGCGCTGAAACAGTATGGGAACGAGTTGGGAAAACTTTGGAAATAACTGCAGTTTTATAACCTGACTGAGACAACTGGAGAGCAGCCCGCATTCCGGCTCCGCCACCACCTACAATTACCGCGTCGAAATCTATTGTACGCATGCCAGTCATCTATGAACCCCAAAAAATCTGTATGCCCCAGATCAGATAGATGCATATGATTAATGCACATCCTGCCTGGAACAATAGTCTGAAAAAAGTTGCTCGTTCACCCAACTGAAGAGAAGTTAAGTAATCGGTGGAGATCGTCCACATACCCACCCAGGCATGCACACACAAAGCAAGAAGCGCGATCAAGCTGAAAATACGCATCACATTGGATTCAAAAACCGCTTTCCATTCCTGGTGGTTCATATCGGGATTCACAACAAAGCTGCCTATAATGCATAAGGCATATGCACCGAGAATCACAGCACTGAAACGCTGCATCAACCAGTCAAACAATCCGGAACGGCCAAGGTTGCTAGCATTAGTTACCATATCCACACCCCCGAAATCACAATGGCACACGCTGAGAGGAGTAGAGTGAGACTTGCTCCTATCACACCTCCTTTCATGGTTTCACCAATACCCAAGTCCATAAGTAAATGTTTGATGCCTGCTATCAAGTGATATAGCAATCCAGCGACAACAGCCCAAACCAAGAGCTTCACCAACAAGTTGTCCATTAGCTGAAGTACAAGCGCGAAACCTGATTCCGACTGCAGGGAGAGTTCAAGTAGGTAAAGCAGTACCGCAACGCCGAAAAAAATGAATGCGCCTGAGAGCCGATGCATCAAAGACGTTATTGCTGGCAATGGATACTTGATAGTGAATAAGTCGAGATTCTTTGGTCTATTATCTTTCACGTTTAGCCTTTTCCGCTCATCATTTCCCGCATTGAATAGGCTGAAGCCTGATCCAGACTCAGAATCTATGAAGCAATGGAGATGATCACTGGTTTGGGGGTTGAAAACGGGGAAAAGTATATGCCCTTAGCCCCCGTAATACAAGCACTCTAGCCGATTTTGACTTATATCTGACAACGCTTTGTCATAATCTGAAAATGCGTAGGGAGCCGAGTGTTTAACGACCCAATCGCGGTAAAGCTTTAATAATAGAATGGAGTTATAAACCTAGATCAAAATTAGACCGCCGAAAGCGTGTAAACTCGCAAGCTTAGTCGAATTCAGCTGCGAATAAATGCGCAAATATTTGACAAACTAGGCCCTCACTCCCTAGTATTGCCGTCCCTGTTTTTTACAAAACAGTACGCGATACAGCCTGCAACAAAGTAGTTACCTGGATGGTTACTAAATAGTTATCTAGTTGATTTAGCGCTAAATATAGACCCCCGAAACAAGTACAGGAGTAACACATGAGCGATAAGAAGGCCCGGTTAAGCATAGACGGCATTGAGAACCCAATAGATTTACCTGTTTATGAAGGCAGTACTGGCCCTGATGTTGTCGATGTAAGTAGCTTAGTTGGTAAAGGCTTATTCACCTATGACCCAGGCTTCATGTCCACAGCCGCATGTGACTCCGATATTACTTTCATCGATGGAGGCAAAGGGATACTGCTTCATCGTGGCTACCCCATCGAGCAGCTAGCTGAGAAAGCCAGCTTTCTTGACACTTGCTACCTTCTCTTGAAAGGCGAGCTACCGAATGCTGCCGAGAAGGCTAAATTTGAAAATGATATCCGCTACCACACCATGGTGGATGAGCAGATACACCAATTCTTCAAGGGCTTTCCAAGAGGCTCTCATCCGATGGCAATGCTGCTCAGTGTAGTTGGCGCGCTATCCGCTTTTTATCATGACGAACTCGACATTAATGATCAGGAGCAAAGAACTGAAGCCGCTCTGCGCATTATCGCGAAAATGCCTACACTCGCAGCCATGTGTTACAAACACGGCGTCGGACAACCCTTCATGTATCCACAAAACGACATGGGTTTTGCCGAAAACTTTCTACACATGATGTTCGGCACTCCTTGCGAATCCCCCAAGGTAAGCAAGACCCTCTCTAAAGCGATGGACACTATTTTTCTTCTCCATGCTGACCACGAACAGAACGCTTCAACCTCCACTGTAAGACTCGCCGGTTCCACTGGTACCAATCCTTATTCCTGCATTGCCTCGGGTATTGCAGCTCTATGGGGACCTGCCCACGGCGGCGCTAACGAAGCTGTATTGAAGCAGTTGGGTGAGATTGGCGATGAATCAAAGATTGACGAATACATCCTCAGAGCCAAAGACCCAGATGACTCATTTAGACTGATGGGCTTCGGCCATCGGGTCTACAAGAATTTTGACCCTAGAGCGACGGTAATGCGTGAAATATGCAATGAAGTTCTGGATGAGCTGGGTGCCGAAAACGATCCGCTATTCAAAATTGCCCGGAAACTGGAAAAAATTGCTCTCGAAGACGAGTATTTTATTGAGAGAAAACTCTATCCGAACGTGGACTTTTATTCCGGAATTGTTCTTAAGGCAATAGGCATACCCACCAGTATGTTCACTGTTATGTTTGCAACAGGACGAACTCCAGGCTGGATAGCCCACTGGGATGAAATGCTAAGCAGCCCTTATAAAATCGGCAGACCACGTCAGCTATACAAGGGACACACCAAGCGAGATATCGCATAGTTCTGAAAGCAGATAGTTCGGAAACTAGATATCTCGAAAACCAGAAAGAAATTCTAAGAAGGAAAATTGGTGGAGCCTAACTCAATCAATTTGACCAAATAACATGTTGATTTATATATACGTTCAATAACAACATCTTGGAATATGCCCCCATATATGCCCCCAAGCATGGAACTTACCTGGTACTTTTTTGATGAAAAAAAGGGGGGTATGGTCGGTTAGGAATCCCGGTAACACAATCTCTCTAAACCGATTTTTCCAGCATTTCTCTAATGTCCGCTTTCGGGTCTAAAGCGGACGCTCAGTTATGGCTAAAACTCATCCCTGCGACAGGCAGCTTCCGGCCAACAGCGGTCATTCACTGTACATTGGGTGACTGCAGTTCCCGCAGCAACCAGGGGCTTTTGGGTATGACGTCATTCGCCGTTTGTACGGGAACGTTCCACACCTAGAAATCGTCAGGTTGCCGCCGGCACTGAAACGATAGAATCATTCCTGACCACCGGGTCGCTTCTCCTCCAATACCGTTAGCAACGGATTCGTCCGACCCCGTGATTAGTTATTCTCCGGGGCTAAAGCTCTGTAGCTCCGGCCAAAACAAACTCAACCGGCGACTCACTGGTAAGACTCAGAGTAATCGAATAACTGGTACTGCCCACTACGAGCAAAGGGATTGTTAATATGCCGTTAGCGAATGAGCCCGCTATTGCAGTTGCGTCAATCGCTATATCCGCACTAGCGAGTGAAAAAGTAATTGGATCGATTAACGACACGGCGGAGAGGACAACATCATAGCTGACGTCTCCAACAGCGACTCCGCTGACAGTCAGTTGATTATCGGCGAAAGTGGCAGCGACGGGGCTAGTACTGGATACTGCCGGTTCCGTTACCAAGACCAAACTATCGGCTCCGCTATCGCTTACAGATTTTAACTGGCTAAGAGTTTCAATCGCCGTGGCATCTTGCTTTATGAAAGCATCTAAGAACACTTTCGTCCATGTATGGGCATCATTAACAGCGCCATCGCTCATGCTGTGTCCTTCGCCGTCGTACTCCACTAGGTATTTAACGCCGGGAATATTCGCCATGGCCTGCTGCACCTTGGAGTAGTCAGCTACTGTATCTACATTAGCGGAATTAGCCATAAATGGACGATCGACTGTGGCGGCACCGGTTCCCCCGCTGCCCAAGAATGCATAGACTCCCTGCCCCAGATAGGGAACAGTTGTGGCTGCTGCCTTTATTCGGGGATCTACAGTTGTTTCGAGCAAGGTGTTTGCGAAGACACTGGAAAAATCAGGGTTAACTTTCTTCGCGCCTAACAATGCAAGCATTGTTGCGCCACCGAAACTTTGACCCAGGCCACCAATTTTTTCTGCGTCTATATGACTTGAATACGCCGCGTCGGCTAGTATTTCATCAATAGCGGTCTTAATAGCGAGTGGACGAAGGTTGAATTGCCTACCCTCGGTACCACCAAAGCGATTGTCTCCATGGTAGAGCGCGACCACCACATAGCCATGGCTCGCCAGCTGGATAAGAAAATCCAGTTGAGCAGCCGTAGGATGATCACCCTGCCCATGGGAATAAACCAACATGGGGAATTTTTTGGTTTCATCCGCGAATAGTGGTTGTTCCCCTTCGACCTGCATATGAGGAAGCGACGGCGGGATAAAAACATCATACCCTGTTCGAGTATTTGTCTGAGTCGTCGGGTAGAGTATGTAACCTGTATAAGAAACTAGGCTACCAGCCGATGCTCCGTATAGCGCACTGTCATTTGGCACAAGCATTTGAAAACTGAATGCATCGTCAGGAAATGCCAGCAACTCACTGATATATCGCAGCTCACCATTATGATTTATACCCTGCTGCAGTTGCCCCGCATCAAGCCCCTCAGCGAGTACTGCAGAAACGGCAGAACCACTCGTGGTGAAATTGCTGCTACCAACGGCATAAGGGCCAGTTGTCAGCGGATCTACAACCAGAGTCCGTTCTGCGGCGATCAATTGTGAGCTTAATAAAACACCGATCGTGAATAAAGTGCCGCTCAACACTTGACGGATCGCAAGCCGTGTATCTATCCGCATTTTTTTCTCCCTGAGATAAAATTGTCTAAAAACCGCACGCCCGTGAATAGCAGAGGTTGAGCCGTCATCCTCCGACCTTGATTCATAATTTGAGGCTTTCATATATGTATACACATCTCCTAAAGTGAGGCCAGGGTTACCACATTATTCCTAATAAAGAAAGTTTTCAATAAGATCAAAGCAAATCAAGGTAACAAATGGGTTGCATAGGGAGACAAGTATCCTTTTGGTGGGGGTGACAGATTGGTCACACGGCGGGATTTTCTAAATGTATGTCGGAGCTAATACGCCTACAAGCCTTTAATTCTGGTGTCCCCGGCAGGGGTCGAACCTGCAGCCTACGCCTTAGGAGGGGTCGATACAAACCTCACAGCCAGCTCTTGCCCTAGCCTGCTCAGCCAGGACAGCCTCTATCTCCCTGATCTCTGCAGAGCGCATGCCGTGCTTGAACGCATTCAGGCTCACCCTGCCCTTTCCTTCTTCTGACTTTGGGCCTGTGGACCGCTCCCAGGGCTTCCACTTCCTGATTGCCTCCGACTGCTTCCTGCGACGCTCCAATGTCCATCCATTCATTAGGCTCTTCCTCCAAAAGTTTGTTTGCAGAATTGTCTGGTTTTTTTGAGTTTTTTGTTTGCTTCAATCCATCCTGATTGATCTGCTGATTGACAGCGTTGTTCTGTTGTCGAATAAAGTTGACTCGCTTTGGGTTCTTTAATTCACCCAGTGTGGCTAAGGTCTGGCGGCACTGGTTTTGGGCTTTCAGCGCGATTCTTGCGTAGGCTTCGGCTTGAACCAGATATTCAGTATTTGGTAATCTCGAGATATAGTTGGTCATTACTGCCTGAAGAGTATGGGCTTGATCCAGTAACATGCACTCAACACGGCTCATATCACCCGCAATGAGAGCCTCATTTTCAATACGCAACAAATCCCTGATTCTTTTTTCATCGTATCCAACGATACCGGTAGTACCCAACTTGATTTCTGCATATAAGCTCGCAATAGATCTTGCAGCATTATCACTAGGAACCAGGCTCGTTGAAGAGTAGGCAGATTTAATTTGCTCGTCAGTGAATTTGCTCTTGCGCTTCGTTGGTTTTTTCTCTGCATTTCGTTTGCTCAATGAATTACCTCTGCAAATAGATAATATCCAATTTCGATATTCTGGATACCCCAGCTTCCTGATTACTCATTCCACTGGGGCCGTGGTTTCGTCGCTGTTATTAGCCTTTCACGTTTTTTCCAAGGCTAAATTCTTCATTTAATTGCCATAGCACTTCTCTACAGCCTTTTAAATACCTAGCTTAGGAACCTTCTGACGTAGGGGTAGGGTCAGGGTCGGGGCTAGGGTTGGGGTAAAGGATAAGTTAAGGATCAATATCATCTTTCAACTTTAACAACTTCCCTACCTTTGAATACCAAAGAGATTCAGGTAATTTCTTCCCTAGGTTATTCGTCCTTACTGTTGTTACCTTGCCAAGAGTGATCTTGTTGTATATTGGATTGAGGCTCATCCTATCTCTACGTCGGACTCTGCCTGGCAGCAAGGTGAAATAATCAATCAGGAAGTCGCCATTCAGTGGTGGCTCAAAACTGCCTCGTTTTTTCTCCACGTTGTAATAACGAAATAGCTCTACACCTTGATATTCACCAAAGTCAATTACAGAGAACAACAAACACAACTTACAGCCACCAAACATGAATTCGACATTGTCTTTTAGCAATTTCAAATGATAATCGCCTTCAGGAATTATTGGCCTGAGTTCAGAAGGTAGTGATAACTGAGTTGACTCGTCGCTTACAACGAGAGCAATGTCAGTATTCGCTCGGGCGCTCATAAAGCACGCACGAAGGAGACTGAATTAACCTCCTTTTTGGCTATTTCACAGGCTAGACTCAACGATCTCCTTTCCCTTGAGCTAGGAGTAGCGTTTGAGCAAGAGCTTGGTCTATAGCCGCATAGAGGACAGTATAGTGAGGTAAAGTTTTTGGTTTGACTTCGCCACGTTCCATTACCGGGACTTGGGTCAACAATGCACTGTCGACAGAACCTGTCTATGGCTATTTTCCTGCTCACGCAGTCACTCCTACCGAATTCGCCTTGCGAGAAGCAACGATTTTTGAATTCATCCAATCTTTGATCTCAGATTGCAACCAGGCGGAAGCCTTGTCTCCTAGCTTGATCTGCTTAGGAAATTCACCTCTGGATATGAGTCGATATATTTGCGGCCTAGATAAACCAGTTGTCTCTCGTACTTCAGGCATTCTGAGAAACCGATCGTCGTCTAGTAAATAGCTAACATCAATCATTGATAACAATCTCCTAAATAGCAAATTACTAGGTAGATCATATCAGCCGTAGTGATCCAGTATTAGCTGTCACTAGAACTTACTTTCCTAATAACCACCTTAATGGGAAAGTAAAATTAAAAATAAATGTGTTAGAAGATTGAATTGCCAAGTTTCGCGTCTTTTACCCATTTGGTCATTGTATTTTTGTTTGGTTTTTTCCCAGTATGATTTTTTATCTTTCTAGAAATAGCTTCCTGACTTTTGCAGTGCTCAATAACCTCTTCAATGCACGTAGTAATGAATTTTTCGTGTCTTTCGTACCAAGATTTTCTCCCTCCTTTACTACCGTCTTCTCGCATAACTTCTTTGTATTGAATTTCTTGATCGAGCTTATGGGGGTGGATTAAACCCTGTCCAAATGCCAGACCTAAATCAAAAAATGCTGATGCTAAAGCAATATCTCTATTGGACAAAGTGTCAACACCGATCACTCTTTCAGCAATATTTATTGATTGCGAAATCTGTTTTTTATCCTTCTCCTGAAATCGTACATTTGAATTAATTGTTTGCAAAACAAAAAGAAGATTGTCTTCAGGAGGTTCCATAAAGAGCGGTTCACCGCCATCTTCTGGCTGATATTCAACTTGCTCGATATAGCAGAGATCATTCAACTCACCATCTAAGAATGATTGGCTAAATTTCTTGTCTTTGTCGGCCATAAACATACCTCACGCAATTACTGTCGGGGCGGGCGCGACCATTCATTTACTTTGTTGGGTCACCTATACCGCTTGATTACTCAAATTTGAACCATCTTCAAGTGTTTCTTACTTTTTATGCCCTCAAAAGGCTCTTTGCCTTTTGCTGCCTCCTCTATGTAATCTGACCACCATTGCATCATTACGCGTCGTTGCTCTAAATATTCAGCTCGATTGTAGATGGCTCTCACTGAATCTTTGCCTACTCGAGACTGGGATACTTCAATAATGTCTGCTGGAAACTCCTGTTCATTCAACACGGTACTGGCAAGGGACCTCACGCCGTGAGCAACGAACACGCCCTTGTAGCCCATTCGTTTGATTGCTGTATTTGGTGTTTCACTGTTGATTGCGGCCTTCGGGTTACTTCGTGACGGAAAAATATACTCTCTGTGCTGGCTGATTGGCTTCATGGTTTCGAGAAGTTGCATGGTTTGATCAGTCAAAGGCACAATGTGGGGGCGACGCTTTTTCATCCGGCTCGGGTCAATTCTCCAAAGTCTATTTTCCATGTCTATTTCGCCCCACTTTGCCTTTGCACCCTCTGAAGGACGAGCCATGGTGTGCAAGAGCCAGAAAATTAAACACTTTGTTGTTACTTCGTTGTGCGCCTGGTCCAGGTCTTTCAGGAACTGCGGGAGAAACTCTGGCTTGATCGCGGGCATATTGGTCACATCGGGAGGTTTGAATGCCTTGCCAATACCTGACAGCCGGTTAGCATCAACCAGACCAGAATTCGTGGCAAACACCATGATTTCATTGATCCAGCGACACAACTTGCGCACAGTTTCCAGAGCTCGGCGATCAGCTATGGGCTCCATGATCTTGATGGTATTTGGGGCGTTTATTTTGGAGATTGGTATGGCGCCCAAAGCGGGCATAATATGAAGCTCCAAGGCTTGTGTGAGTCGTTTACGGTAGGATTTTGACCAAGCGCCCTCTTTTGTTTTGAGCCACTTTTGGTATACAAGATACAAGGTGTTCTCACACGCTTCTCGTCCGATTTGTTTCTGCTCTAATCGATACTCTCTCGGATCGACATCATCGGCCAGCAATTCGCGATATTCCAATGTTTCTTTTCGCGCCTTACTTAAAGAGGTAGCAGGGTACTGGCCCAAGCTGATGTTGGTGCGCTTTTTGGTGTAGGGTTTGAAGTACTTTAACAACCATTGCTTTGTACCGTTTGGCCTCACTCGCAATTGCAATCCTTTCCCATCTGCCAGGTAATATTCTTTATCCCTGGGCTTCGCTTGCTTGACCTCAGTATTAGTTAATTGTTTTGTAGTGTTTGCCATTGATAATTCCACGAAATCAAGATTTGGTGGTACATGAAATAAACTGGTGGTACAGAGAGTGTTCCATTAACTTCTAGATGGGTCAAGACAAATATAGACAGAGAGAGACAGTAAATACGGGCAATTCAGGAAGGTTTGTGATCTAGCGAGACAACTGGAGACGTACTGGGAAAGGAAAATGGTGCCGCCACCAAGAGTCGAACTCGGGACCTGCTGATTACAAGTCAGCTGCTCTACCACGGCTGAGCTATAGCGGCACATATGAGAAGTTTAGAGAGCATCTCGTAGCTCTATTCTTTCGCTGACCAGGTCAGCTGCCACTCTTCATATCTCGGCTGAGCTATAGCGGCATAAAGAGAAGGTTTTGAGAGCATCCCCAATGCTCTGATCTTGCTCTGACCGGCTGCAGCACCCTAATCAGTTGCCCAGCTCTAACTGCCTGTCTGAGCAACTGCGGTGCTGATTGCAACTGCTCCAATCAGGTCGCGCATACTACATAAAAAAAACACTGGATTCAATAGTCCAAATTCAGTCTCAGTCCTGTTTTTCCAGTTTGGGGTGGATTTGATGTGTGCTATCTTTCTGAGCCCCTTTATCGTGATTTTCAAAGCTTATTGCCCTGCTAGACGGCGAGGAAATCTACGGCAGATATCAAAGGCAAGAGACAGCGCAATGCAAAATGGGAATAAGGGAATACCAAAGAGCACCAAATCCTGGGAATCCCTCAGGGATCACGCTAAAACCTTCAAGAAGGATGGCTTTCGCCTGAGCTCGCTATTTGAGCAAAATGAAGGTCGCTTTCAAAAATTCTCTCTGCAGCAGGAAGATTTGCTGCTAGATTTCTCCAAGAACTACCTCACCGATGAAACCCTGAACCTTCTAGTGGAGCTGGCAAATGAATGTCAATTGCCCGAGTCCATAGAAGCCATGTTCAATGGCGAGGAGATAAACAGTACAGAGCAAAGACCCGCCCTGCATACTGCACTGAGAGAACCCGAAGACATCAGCAAGCGCCCTGAAGTTGCCGAAACACTGAAGCGAATGGAATCAATCGTAGATCAAGTCCGCAGTGGAAGCTGGACTGGATTTGGCGGGGAGCAAATTAGTGATGTGGTGAATATAGGTATAGGCGGCTCTGATCTCGGGCCAGCCATGATTAGTGAAGCCTTATCCACATTTGAGACCGGCAATATCAAAATACACTACCTCTCCAATCTCGACCCGGCTCATGCAGAATCCTGCTTGCGGGAACTGAAGCCGGAAAGCACCTTGTTTATTATTGCGTCCAAATCATTTACTACCCTGGAAACTCGGCAGAATACCGAATTCGCCAAACATTGGTTTCTGACTAAAGGCGGCGACGAATCTCTCATCTCCCGCCACTTCATCGCCAGCACATCAAATGTGGAAGCGGCGCTCGAAATGGGAATCGTCGAGGAAAACATCTTCCCTTTATGGGATTGGGTTGGCGGCCGCTTCTCTCTTTGGTCCGCAATAGGCTTACCAATCGCTATGGGAATCGGCATGCAGAACTTTCGCCAGCTACTAGCTGGAGCACATGCCATGGATCAACATTTTAGGCATGCGCCATTTGAGGAAAATATTCCAGTGCTTATGGCCCTGCTCAGTATTTGGTATACAGGATTCTTCGAAGCCAAAAGCTGCGCCCTCGTACCATATAGCCAGAAGTTCAAGCTACTGCCCAACTATCTTCAACAACTTTATATGGAAAGCCTTGGCAAATCTGTCGATCTTCAGGGCAATAGCGTATCGACTAATACTGGTGAAGTTATTTGGGGTTCGGTGGGCAGCAATGGCCAGCACTCCTTTTTCCAACTCTTGCATCAAGGCACTGAATTCATTCCCGTGGATTTTATTGCTCTTGCAAATTGTGACACCGACGCGGCGGAGCAGCACCAGCACCTTCTCGCCAACTGTTTTAGTCAGAGCATTGCCCTAATGGAAGGCAGTGACGATGATAGTGATTCCCATAAGATCATTCGCGGTAACAAACCCAGCAACACCCTTCTACTTAGAGAACTTAATCCCTACATTCTTGGAAATCTTATAGCTCTCTACGAACATAAGGTTTTTACTCAAAGCGTGATCTGGAATATCAATGCCTTCGACCAATGGGGAGTGGAGTTAGGGAAAAAACTATCCACCAGCGTCTTCAATGCCTTCGAAGACACGAAAGAAGCATCCACTCTTGATGATTCCACGTTAAATTTAATCAAGAAAGTTAAAGAATCCCAGCCCTAGCTCAATGGAAAATACCTTACTAATAAGAAACGGTAATGCTGAGGATGAAGATTGGCTGTTTCAACTATTCCGAGGCACCATGCAAGGTTATATTGACGAAGCCTGGGGTTGGGATGAATTACTTCAGCATCAAGGATTTATAACTTCACTTCCCGCCAAAAATTTTCAAATTCTTGAAGTAAATAAATTTAGAACAGCCAGTTTCCATTTGAGTGAGAAGGATGATCGCCTGGTCGTAGATATGATTCTCGTGTTGCCGGAAAAACAACGCCTGGGCTTCGGTACTTACTTAATGAATCAAATTAAGGAATCGGCTGAACGACTGGAGAAGCCTGCCTACCTGAGTGTTCTAAAGTCCAATCCAGCTATCGATTTTCATCTTAGTTGTGGGTTCAAGAAAATTGAAGAGGATGAGCACAGTATAAAAATGTCTTACTCCGCCAAAACCTCTAACTAATCCGAATTCAATTCCGCTCAGTATGAGACAATTCCATTAACTTCATTACCAACTCCTCGTTGTATTCCTCTACGCCATCATAGTGATTCACCGTCGGGAATGGATCGTAAAAGTGGTGAAGCAATTTACTCCATTTTTTGTAGTGCTCCGATTCTCTGAATCCTATTTCATGATCACGGACGGTCTCCCAACTCACCAATAAAATATACTGGCTGGGACACTCAATACATCGCATTAATTCGTGTGAATTGTAACCAGAATTCAGCGGCAATAATATTTCCGCCTCTTTGAATGCCTCCTCAAACTCTCTAGTAAGATGAGGTTTCACCTTAAGCACTGCTACTTCAAGAATCATATAATTTTCCTCAAAAATCGGTCGTCTGAGCTACTATTTTTTCATCGAGTACCGCTGAAGAATCTCGATCCCAGGCTTGGAAGCGAACAAAAAATAGACTTGAGCTTTGTGCCGGATTACTTCCGAAAGCGAATATTCCAGTTCCTTCTTACATATCTTAGACAAGGAAAGCACGTGAATTTAAGGTTAGTCACCCATAGGTAACCCTGATGTATTCCTATTTACGCTTTTTCAGGAAACTTAGTGACAAAGCTATTGAGGATCCAGCCTTAGGATATGTCGTCTTGGAAAGCCCGTCAGAATGCGAAAAGTCAAACCGGGATCGGTTTCACTATGAACTCGGTCATATTCTTCGCCACTTGTTTGTACAGCGAGATAAGGCTGCGGCCCCGCACCCAAATCCACCATCACATTGGGGTTATCGATAGTTCGACCATACCAAGCCCTCGGCCAATGGTTTACTGCCACATAAAGCTGATCACCACTGTCCAGCCGAGCCACAACTCGGTCATGGATCTCATTGCCACTGCTTGTAGAAATGACCATAGTTGTCTGACCAGCAGGCTGGAAATATCCCAATAAGGATTCAAACAAAATTACTATTCCCACGTAGATCAAAATCAGAATTACCGCAATTTTGAGAGCCTTGTTCTTGTTCATGCTGAGAAAACTCATGATGTGCTCCTTGACTTTAAATTAGAAGGTGCGCCTGCTGATTTCAATCCATATAGGCGAGTAGTTCTCGGGTGCGTTCTTCCATCAAAAAGCTATCGCCCCGAGCTTCAACATTCAATCTGACAACGGGTTCGGTATTAGACATTCTAATATTGAATCGCCAATCATCAAACTCCACACTCAGACCATCGGTATGATCTACCGAGTTTGCTTTACTAGTATATTCCTTCTCAATTTTATCCAGTAAAGCAGCAGGCTCTTCAATCCTTCGATTAATCTCACCGCTGGCAGGATAGGCTTGCATCCTTTCATCAACCAGTTCCGATAATTTCTTATCTGAAGCTGACATCAAACCCAGAACCAATAGCCAGGGAACCATACCGCTATCGCAGTAGAAGAAGTCCCTGAAATAATGATGGGCACTCATCTCTCCTCCGTAGATAGCATCTTCGCTGCGCATTCTCTCTTTTATGAAAGCATGGCCAGTCTTACACAGAACCGCTTCCCCTCCACCCTGCTCCACTATTTCTCTTGTATTCCAGGTCAATCTCGGATCATGGACTATCTTCGCTCCTGGCTCCTTCGAGATAAAGCTTTGAGCCAGCAGCCCAACAATGTAATAACCCTCAATGAAGCGACCCGCCTCATCAAAAAAGAAACATCGGTCGAAATCTCCATCCCAGGCAATTCCCAGATCTGCTCCATGCTCAACTATCGCATCGATTGTCGGCTGCCTGTTTTCTTCCAACAAAGGGTTGGGAACCCCGTTGGGAAAATTGCCATCGGGCTCATGGTGTATTTTGACAAACTCTACAGGGAGAAATTGCTGAATAGCATCGATTGTCTGTCCCGCGCCACCATTACCTGCATTGCACACGATCTTTAGTGGTTTCAGCTTTTTGATCTCAACATAAGCCAATAGATGATTAACATACGCAGCTTGAATATCGGCAAAGCTGATAGCGCCAGGCTCATTAATTTCAGCAAAATTATTTTCTTCTGCCAACTGCCTAATTTTATTTAGTCCGGTATCGCCACTGATAGGCTTGGACGCTTCCCGCACGAATTTCATACCGTTGTAATCTGCCGGATTGTGGCTGGCTGTTACGACAATTCCACCATCTGTTTGCAAATGACTGGTGGCGAAATAAATTTCTTCGGTGCCACATTGACCAATATTGATGACATCCACACCAGCGTCGGTAAGCCCCCTCGTTAACGCAGCACAGAGCGCCTGACTGCTAAGACGGATATCAAAACCCACAACAACGGTTTTAGGCTTAAGGAATTCGGCATAGGCTCGGCCTATTCGATAGGATATATCTTCATTAAGCTGATCAGGTACGCGACCGCGGATATCGTAAGCTTTAAAGCAACTGAGTTCTTCATTCATAAAATGGGGTTTCTCTTATAATTGCCAAGACTACTAGCCAAGACGGATTATGACGGATTGCATTGAGACTGATATGTGTAATTGCTCGCCTCAATATAACCATCCACACTGCCGCAATCGAAACGCCTTCCCTGAAACTTGTAGCCAATTACATTTCCCTGGCTTGCCTGTGTTTGCAAGGCATCGGTTATCTGCATCTCTCCGTTTTTACCGGGCGGAGTATTGCGAATTATGTCAAAGATATCCGGACTCAGTATATAACGACCTATGATTGCGAGATTGCTGGGCGCCTCTGCTGGATCGGGCTTTTCAACCATACGTGAAACTCGATAAATATTTTCAGCCTCAAGCTCACCCGCTATCACACCATAGCGGTTAGTTTCTTCCATTGGCACTTCTTCTATAGCCACAATGCTACATTGATATTTTTCATATAGCTTTACCATCTGACTCAGAACACCGTCTCCTTCGGCTACACAGTAATCGTCCGCGAGTACCACTGCGAAAGGACTATCACCGATCAAGGCCTCCCCGGTTAAGATAGCGTGGCCCAAACCTTTCATTTCCATCTGTCGAGTGTAGGAAAATCTACAGCGAGACATAATCTCTCTGGTATCTCCCAACAAATCTTCTTTGTCAGAACCAGCTATCTGTTGCTCCAACTCATAGCTAATATCAAAATGATCTTCGATTGCTCTCTTACCCCGACCAGTAACTATTGCCATATCGCTAATACCCGCCTGCATTGCCTCCTCTACTCCATACTGAATCAGCGGTTTGGTCACAATAGGTAGCATCTCCTTGGGCATGGCTTTTGTAGCTGGCAGAAAGCGGGTGCCATATCCAGCAGCAGGAAACAGGCATTTACTGATTTTTGACATGAGGAATTCGATCCTTATTTTTTTCACACACAGGCTCAGTGCCTTTCTTTGTGCAGTAATTATTTCGTCATTCGACCGTAAATATCTTCGAATCTTACGATATCGTCTTCGCCGAGATAATTGCCGACTTGTACTTCAATAATCTCAACATCAGTCTCACCAGTATTGCTCAATCTGTGTTTACTTTCCTTGGGAATGAATGTGGATTCATTTTCCATTAGCTCAAACTCGTTTTCACCACAAACCACGAGCGCAGTTCCCTTGATAACTGTCCAGTGTTCAGCACGATGATGATGCATCTGCAGGGAGAGGGATGCTCCTGGCTTTACAATGATGTGTTTAACTTTGTATCCGTCTTCGTTGGTCAGCGACTCGTAGCTACCCCAGGGTCTTTTAACCAGGCGGTGAGTGTTAACCTCTTCCCTGCCAAGGCTATGCAACTGATCAACTATCTGTTTCACCGACTGGGCCTTGGCTTTATCTGCAACTAGCACAGCGTCTGCGGTTTCTATAATTACCACATCTTGCAATCCAACGGCCGCCACCAATCGCGACTGAGCCTGAATAAAACTATTGGAGACACCTTCTGTCGTAACAGCGCCCTCGCCGGCATTTAAAACATTTCCCTCTGAGTCTTTTTGTTGAAGCTCCCAGAGCGCATCCCAGGCACCGAGGTCACTCCAATCAGCATCGAGAGGAATTACCACCGCCGAATCTGTTTTTTCCATTACGGCGTAGTCAATTGACTCGCTACGGCACTGGCTAAAAATGGCCTCGGGAATAGATTGAAAATCATCACCTTGCTCAAGCCCTTCAAAAGCATTCTTACAAGACTCAAATATGTCAGGCGCTAAATTCTCCAACTCCTGCAAATAACGAGACGCCTTAAACATAAACATGCCGCTGTTCCATAGAAAGCGATCGCTGCTTAGATAGGACTTAGCGGTTTCCAAATTCGGTTTTTCCACAAATCTGGCGACAGTATAAGAAGAATTATCTTCCGCCCCATCACCTTTTTCGATGTATCCGTATCCGGTTTCCGGCGCGTTTGGCACAATCCCAAAAGTAACAAGTTTGTCCTGCTCAGCCAAAGCAACAGCCTGCATCAATGCCTCATGGAATACAGACTTATTCTGGATAACATGATCAGCTGGAAGCACAAGCAACAGGGACTCAGGATCAGATTCAAGCGCGCTGAATGCGGCCATAGCAACAGCAGGTGCCGTGTTTCTACCTACAGGCTCTAACAGGATTGATGAATCATTAATTTCCAGCTGGCGTAGCTGCTCCGCCACCAGAAATCGATGGTCTGAATTACAAACCACCAGAGGACTCTGCAAATTAGCTAAGCCTTGTAGTCGACGCAGGGTATTCTGGAAAAGAGAACCTTCGGTGAATGAAAGCTCAACAAATTGCTTGGGAAGAGAAGATCGTGACATTGGCCACAACCGGGACCCCACACCACCAGCCATTACTACGGGAACTAACATAGGTCTAACCCATCAAAATCAGCAGGCATAGTAGCAAATAACGTACTGATTTAAACAAGTTAAGACTGATTTGCATCAATGCTCGACCCTGCGTAATTCAATTTAGTATCGATTATTTGGTCTTGGCGCGATAACATCGCATGCTTTGTCGGCTACGCCCCTTGGAGGGCTACTCTAAAATCATGAAAGAGAAAAATGACAGCTTTATACCGAAGAGCTCCTATGAGCATGAAGACCTCGTAGATTGTGGCTATGGCAGAATGTTTGGCCCTGGAAATGCGAAGCTTCCAGTGAACAACATGTTAATGTTCGACCGAATTGTAGAGATCAACAATGACGGCGGAGAGCACGGCCGAGGTCAAATAATCGCCGAATTGGACATAAATCCTGATCTTTGGTTCTTTGACTGCCATTTTCCTGGCGACCCGGTAATGCCCGGATGTCTTGGTCTTGATGCGCTGTGGCAGCTGGTAGGATTTTTCCTCGGCTGGAGTGGGCATCTTGGCAAAGGCAGAGCACTTGGCGCGGGAGAAGTTAAATTCACCGGCGAGATTTTACCAACAGCTACCAAGGTAACTTACGAATTATCCATGAGCCGCCTCATCGACCGCAGTCTGGTGATGGGAATTGCCGATGGCAATGTTTCCGTTGATGGAAAAACTATTTATCGAACCAAGGCACTCAAAGTGGGCCTGTTCACACCTGATCAGGCATTCTAGAAGCCTGTCATCTAAGCGTTGGGGGAATTATGAGACGCGTTGTAGTTACTGGAATCGGGATTGTCTCCTGTCTGGGAAATAACAAAACGGAAGTACTGGAGTCACTTACGAATGGCCGCAGTGGCATTCGACATAATCAGTCCTATGTCGATGTGGGCATGCGAAGCCACATCAGTGGCACAGTGCAGATGGACCCCAGCGAACTTATTGACCGAAAAATCATGCGCTTCATGGGTGATGCCTCAGCATACGCTTACCTCTCCATGGAAGAAGCCATAGCGGATGCACAACTAGCAGAAGATCAGGTTTCCAATTTTCGCACTGGGCTTGTAGTTGGCTCCGGCGGCGGATCCCCTAAGGATCAAATGGAATCCATCGACATCATGCGAGAGAAAGGTATTCGCAGAGTTGGACCCTATCGCGTTCCAAGAACCATGAGCAGCACAACTTCAGCTTGTCTCGCCACTCCGTTCAAAATTAAGGGTGTGAATTACACAATTTCTTCAGCCTGTGCCACAAGTGCACATTGTATTGGCCATGCTGCAGAGTTAATTCAATTGGAAAAACAAGACATCGTATTTGCCGGCGGAGGCGAAGCTGAACACTGGACGAACTCCCATATGTTCGATGCTATGGGCGCTCTTTCTACCAAATATAATGAAAATCCTGACAAAGCATCCCGCGCATTCGACGCCGATCGTGATGGATTTGTCATCGCTGGCGGTGGTGCGACACTGGTCATCGAGGCGCTGGATCATGCTCTTGCACGGGGCGCCAAGATTTATGCCGAGCTAACTGGATACGGAGCCACCTCTGACGGCTACGACATGGTAGCCCCTTCAGGTGAAGGCGGAGCTCGAGCCATGCAGATGGCTATGGCGAATCTGGAAGGATCTGTTGATTATATTAATACTCACGGCACCAGCACTCCAGCAGGTGACGTATCTGAGTTAAGGGCCATAAAAAATGTCTTTACTGAACAGATCCCTGCCATTAACTCTACCAAATCCTTAAGCGGACATTCTCTAGGTGCTGCCGGAGCACAAGAAGCTATCTATAGCTTGCTTATGATGGAAAATGACTTCATCGCTGCTTCCGCAAATATCGAGAATCTGGACGAAGAAGCTCAGGGAATGCCTATAGCAATCGAACGCCAAGACAATGTGACTCTAAACCGAGTCATGTCAAACAGCTTCGGCTTTGGCGGCACCAACGCCAGCCTGGTTTTCGATCGCTACCAGGACTGATTAACTATTGAAGGGAAACACACAGAGAAGTGGGGGTCATATAGATATGAACATTTCACGCTTTGTTTTCCTTTCATTAGCACTCAGCCTGCTATCCAGTGCTGCTTCGGCACAACTCAGCGGACGAACATTTTCCGGCTTCTCAACCCAGCCTGAACCACTGCCTCTTGAAAAAGCTTTCCCTTATTTCGTAAGCATTGTTAGCCCAGGCCGCCTGCGCGTTACCTGGAATCTTGCCGATGACCACTATCTCTATCGCCACGCCTTTGGCTTTACCATGAAGCAAAGCAGTGAAGCTGAAGCGCTCGAAGTGGATTTTTCTCTACCTGATGGATTGAAGAAAAATGACCAGTTCTTCGGCGATATTGAAGCCTACTACAATGACCTCAATGTAGAGCTGAGCCTCAGCACCGTCCCCGGCCCCGACGCCATCTTAGTTATCGAATATCAGGGATGTGCCGATTGGGGATTCTGTTACCCACCTCAAACAGTGGAATTCTTGCTTAGCCCTTGATAGATCCTGCTCAGCCCCTGTTAAGTCGTACTCAGCCCCTGTTAAGTCGTACTCAACTCCTGTTAAATCGTACTCTCCCTCCTGTAAATCGTACTCTCCCTCCTGTAAATCCTGCTCAACCCTTCATAAAACCTGCCGAAATATGCTTCGATTACTCCAAATTTAGGGTGAAATATCCGCTAAATTCTGAGAAAATGCCGCGAAAATGGCGAAACTAGTCAAATCTAGCTTCTTCAACAGCTATTCAGGAAAACTATCATGGCTTCTATCTTGGCTCTTCATGGCCCCAATCTAAATCTTCTGGGCTCCCGTGAACCTCATATCTACGGCTCGGATACCCTGGAAGACATCAATCAGCGTCTCGCCAGCCAATGTGCCGATGCCGGACATCAATTCGATTCTCTGCAAAGCAATGCAGAAGACGAGCTTATTGAGCGACTGCATGCAGCACGCAAAGATGGCACCTCATATATGATCGTCAACTTCGGCGGCTTCACTCACACCAGCATCGCTATTCGTGATGCCATACTGGCATCGGAAATACCTTTTATCGAAGTGCATCTTTCCAATCTCTACAAACGGGAAGAGTACAGACACAAATCTTATTTTTCAGACATAGCCGTAGGCTGTGTAATTGGATTGGGCGCTCAAGGTTATGAACTAGCCTTGCAAGCCGCCTGTAGAAAATTGGCTAACTAGAACTCTCAGCAGGAACTATTATGGATATCAGAAAAGTTAAGAAGCTCATTGAATTACTCGAATCCTCGGATATTGCTGAGATAGAGATTAAGGAAGGCGAGGAAGCTGTTCGCATTAGCCGAATGTCATCCAACGTAGCGGCGCCCATCGCCTATCAAACAGCTCCCGCACCTGCAGCAGCAGCGCCGGTTGCTGCTGCGCCTGCAGAGGCTAGCCCAAAGGCTCCAGCGATCAAGGGCAATGTAGTTAAGTCTCCTATGGTGGGAACATTTTATCGCTCACCATCCCCTTCCTCACCTGCATTCGTTGAGGTTGGAAAGCACGTTAAGGTGGGAGATGTGGTGTGCATTGTGGAAGCAATGAAGATGATGAATCAAATTGAAGCGGACCACGCCGGTGTTGTCGAAGCTATTCTTGTAGAAGATGGCGACGCAGTTGAATTCGATCAGGCTCTGATAACTATTGTTTAAGAGTTTGCAAACAGTTCTTATTTTTGGTCTCTCATTTTCGGATTCTTAAATTCAGGTAATGCTTCATGTTAGAAAAAGTCTTAATAGCCAACCGCGGTGAAATTGCTCTAAGAGTACTCCGAGCCTGTAAGGAACTCGGAATAAAAACAGTGGCTGTTCATTCCACTGCCGACAAAGATCTGATGCACGTTCGTCTCTCCGACGAATCTGTGTGTATAGGACCTCCTAGCCCTACCGACAGCTATCTGAACACGCCAGCATTAATCAGCGCCATGGAAGTTACTGATGCCGATGCGGTACATCCCGGTTATGGCTTCCTTTCCGAAAATGCTGACTTCGCAGAACAGGTGGAGAACAGCGGATTTGTTTTTATTGGCCCCACTGCAGAAACCATTCGCCTGATGGGTGACAAGGTTTCGGCGATCGAAGTAATGCGTGAAGCAGGAGTACCAACAGTCCCTGGATCCAATGGTCCACTGGATGACAATAAGGATCGCACCCTCTCTCTGGCAAAAGAAATCGGTTACCCGGTGATCATCAAAGCGGCTGCCGGGGGCGGCGGGCGAGGCATGCGTGTAGTCCATAACGAAGCAGCCCTGCTTAAGGCTGTCTATGTAACCCAAACCGAAGCGCAATCCTTTTTCGGAAGCGGCGTCGTTTATCTGGAAAAATTTCTGGAAAACCCTCGTCATGTAGAAATTCAGGTTATTGGCGACGGCAAGGGTAACGCCATTCATCTGGGAGATCGTGATTGCTCCCTGCAGCGTAGACATCAAAAGGTTCTGGAAGAAGCACCCGCACCAGGAATACCAGATCATATTCGAGCCGAAGTTGCAGCAACCTGCATACAGGCTTGCAAGCTTATGAAGTATCGCGGCGCCGGTACTCTGGAATTTTTATACGAAGACGAAGGATTCTATTTCATAGAAATGAACACCCGAGTACAAGTTGAACATCCCGTCACTGAAATGGTTACTGGAATCGACATCGTAAAGGAACAGCTGCTAATTGCAGGCGGCGAAGCACTCTCCGTTACTCAGGACGATATACAAATCAAAGGTCATGCTTTTGAGTGTCGTATTAATGCTGAAGATCCAATTACTTTTCTGCCCAGCCCCGGCAAGGTAAAGCTTTTTCATGCTCCTGGTGGAAATGGAATTCGCGTCGATTCTCATCTGTACAGTGGCTACACCGTTCCTCCTTTTTACGATTCACTAATTGCCAAGCTAATTAGCTATGGTGATGATCGCGATCAGGCTTTGATGCGCATGCAAATAGCTTTGGATGAGTGCCTAATTGACGGCATCCGTAGCAACTTGCCACTGCAGAGAGATCTGGTACGGGATGCTGAATTTCAAAAAGGCGGAATAAATATCCACTATCTGGAGAAGAAACTGGGCTCCTAAATCTCAGCTCTTCTCTTCCCCTAAGCTACATTGAATCCTTTTGCATAGGCAAAGCGGAAGCCTCTAATGCCCTGGCAACAGCTGAAAATTGAACTCAATGCTGACTCTCTTGAAACCGTTGAGCAGTATCTACTGGATAGCGGCTCTCTTTCCGTAAGTTATCTGGATGCTGAAGATCAGCCTATTTTTCAAGAGGAGCCAGGTGCCATTCCTTTATGGGACAGGATTACTCTGCTCAGTCTTTTTGAGGCAAGCAAGAACCTTGACGATATATTGGCTTGGCTAAGAAAGCAGGAGAATATCTTTAATAAGACTGAACTCGCTTCCGAAGTTCTGGAGGACCAGGATTGGGAAAGGAGCTGGATGACTGACTTCAAAGCCATGCAATTTGGCGAAAAGTTGTGGATCTGCCCGAGCTGGCAATCACCTCCAGATTCAGATGCGGTAAACATCATGCTGGATCCCGGCTTGGCATTCGGCAGCGGTAGTCACGCCACTACGTCTCTCTGCCTGCAATGGTTGGACCAACAAGATCTAAGCGAATCTGACGTAATTGATTATGGCTGCGGCTCCGGTATTCTTGCTATCGCCGCCGCACTGCTAGGAGCGAAAAGTGTTACAGCTGTCGACAATGACCCCCAGGCAATTACCGCCACAGAAGACAACTCTCAGAGAAATGAATTAGACCCTTCCCGCGTTTTGGCCTATTTGCCAGATGACTTTCAGGGCAGCAATGAAACTCGTGCTGACATACTTATTGCGAATATATTAGCCGAGCCGCTTCTGCAACTTGCTCCCCGGTTTGCCGAGTTACTAAAGGTCGATGGCAAAATAGTCCTTTCAGGGTTGCTGGAAAGCCAGGCTGAGGAGATTGTGCTTCATTATGAAAGTTGGTTCGACATGGACAAGCCTTGCATTAAGGATGACTGGGTCAGATTAAGCGGAAGGCGCCGCTCCTGATTACTCTGTCAGCGGTATGCATTCGCGCCTTATTCACCTACAATTCGCACTGAACCCAGTCAGAGAGAGTCGAACCGAGAAGAGCTCTGGCAACTATCAATTACCAATTACGAAAACCCAAGCTAAAGCGAGCTGAATGGCCTTTAACGTTACTCAATGTCCTGGCTGCGAATCCACGTTCAATACCAATGCGCGCATGCTGGAGTTGGCAGCTGGAAAAGTACGTTGCGGCGCCTGCCTCAAAGTCTTCGATGCCACTCAGCACTACCTTCAAAATCTCCAGGATGATGATCATGTAGCTGGCGAGGAATCCGTCTTTCTTAGCGACGACCCTCAGGACTACTTCGATCCCAGCAATTTCCTAACTCGCAGCGCGTTGACGGAATCCGATTCCCTCGAAGATGGACAAAATTCAGAACAGAGTCAAAGCGAATATGACGGCGATTCCTTTAGTGCGCGAGATTCGGATTTTGATGATGTAGAACTACGGGAAGAAATTATTCCCGAAACAGAAAAAGACGAAGAAACAGAAATCGAGGATCTTTTCACAGATTCCGCAAAGAATTTTCATCCCGCCGATGTCTCCGAAGACAGTCTGGAATCGAGCCCACAAATAGGAACCGAATTTTCCGACGAGCCCCGTATAGATGAACACTCTATCGATGAATCCATTAGAGATGAATCCAATATAGATGAGGAAGCTGTTCAACAGGCAGTTCAGGAAGCTATTGAAGAGGGGATAGAGGAGGGAACTGAGGAAACAAGTGGGCAGGACATTGAAGAGGCAATTACTGATAATCTGGAAGAAAGCAATGAAGATGATCCTGAGAACGAGCCTTGGATAAGCCCAGAAGAAACTGCATCAGAAGTCTCTACCGACACAGACCATCAAGAAGAAGAATGGGGGCAAGAAATTCAGCGATTGGAAGAATCCTTTCAAGAAGCATGGCAACAAGAGCCTCCATCAAGAGAAGACCAAGCGATTGAATCAGCGAGTCAACACGCAGAACCTGTTGAATCCGAATTGGAAAGACCTAACCCATGGCAAGAACAGGAACAGGAACAGGAACAGGAACAGGAACAGGAAGATCTTGCTTCGCGCCAGCCAGAGACACAATCTCCAAACGAGTCTTTTGAAGACATAGCAGCTACTGGTTTCACTGAAGAAATAGTTGAGCCCACGGCAGATACAGAGCATCAATCAGAACCAGAGTCCGAGCCTGAGCCTGAGCCTGAGCCTGAGTCTGAGTCTGAGCCTGAGTCTGAGTCTGAGTCTGAGCCTGAGTCTGAGCCAGAGCCAGAGCCAGAGCCAAATTTAACTTCACCAGCAGATAGCTCTGCTCTCACACCAACAGCTAGTCCCACAGGTTTTCAGCTCGCCGCTTCATTTTCATTCGGCGCGTCGATTCCCAAGCCCGATACTGAAGATCACCAACAATCTGAAGAAAACTCTTTAACTGAGCCAGTGGTTTCTGAGCAGCTGCAAAAAGCACAGATCGATAGCGCCGACGCAGACAATGCTACTTCGGAATTATTTGACGAAGCCAAGGCTGAAACTATCCCAGAAGAGGAGACGCATGAGAGCAGCAGTGAGACCCCTGCTGAGCCGTTTATTAGCGAGCCTTCCATTGCCGAGTCGTCTCCTAACGAACTGCCCCTAGCGGAGCCATCCGAAGAAGTTCTGCCTGAAGCAGATGAGCGTTCAGATGAAGAATTTCTGCAAAGCATTGCTGAAGACTTAGGCGAAAATTTAGACGAAGGTTCCTTGCCCGACCGAGAACAAGCCGAACCGGAACCAACTCAGGAAAGCTCCCAGGGAATTTTCCAGGAATTGGAATTTGGAAACTCCGCCGAACTGAACGAAGCTACCGAGAGCGAGCACACTTTTACCCTGGATGAAGATTTCCAAGACCTCGAAGACGAACCAGCAACGGAAGCCGAGGCGAGCAAGGCCTTGGAGGGTAGTGATCAGACAGAAGAAGTAATCGAAGAGATTGCCGATCCGGAAGCCAGCGACGAGGAATCAAGCGATGCCATCAGAGCCAGAGCCCTGAGAAGTCAGCTGGAAGATGAGACAGCTCTCGAAGCAATCCCCGAAGAAAATTTGGAAGCGCTCAATAAATTCTCAACACCTCTGGAGTTACAAAAAAAACGCGACCAACAGTGGGGGAAAAAATTCCTGCTTTCCCTGAGCATTCTATTCCTTGGAGCCACGTTGGCAGCTCAATACTTCTGGGAAAATATGGCTGCCTACAGTCAAGCCACATCAGTGCGACCATTCTACGAATTCGCCTGCCAGTGGACAGAATGTCAGCTCGCAGAATACTCGGAGATAGACGCTATTCGCAGTGACAATCTAGTGGTTCGCAGCCACCCCGAACTCAGTAACGGTTTAATGGTTAATATTGTCATTCGAAACTCAGCCGAGTTTCCGCAAGCGTTCCCGATTCTAATCCTCAGCTTCAATACCGCCAGCAATGAATTAATTGCCCTGCGTGAGTTTTCGCCGACAGAATACCTAGACCCTGCTCTACAGAATATTGAGATGATGCCGGTTATGGCCCCAGTACAGATTGAACTGGAGATCATCGATCCCGGGGCAGACGCAGTAAATTATACTCTCGCCTTTCGCCGACCCTGAAAAATCTCCACAAGCTTGATATATCATTGAACAATAATACTTTAAAGCAGCTTCTGACCCCGCTATCATAGGCGCCCCCTGAATTAGACAAGTCTGAAAATGATCAAAGTAGGCCCCTACACTCTGAAAAACTCTCTATTTCTTGCCCCAATGGTTGGCGTAAGCGATACACCGTTTCGAGAGATTTGTAGCGAGCTCGGTGCCGGACTGACCATTGCTGAAATGCTCACGTCAAATATCGAGTTGTGGAACAACGAACACAATAAACTCAAACAGATACGACCCCAAATTCAGAGCCCGCAGCTTATTCAAATAGCTGGCTCAGATCCTGAATTGATGGCCATTGCCGCGAAGCAGAACCAAATGCTGGGCGCAGATGGTATCGACATCAATATGGGCTGCCCCGCAAAGAAAGTTCTTAAGAAGGCCGCAGGATCCGCCCTTTTGAAAGACGAAGCTCTCGTCCAAAAAATTCTTGAGGCTGTAGTATCCAGTGTTGATATACCGGTGAGTCTAAAAATACGAACTGGATGGGACCTTGAATCTCGCAATGGAGTAGAAATTGCCCGAATAGCCGAACAAAGTGGCATTCAGTTGCTCTCTGTGCACGGACGCACTCGACAGTGTCGCTTTAATGGCGAGGCTGAATTCGACACCATTGCCGCAATAAAACAATCGGTATCTATCCCGGTAATCGCCAATGGTGATATCGACAGCCCTCAGAAGGCTGCAAGGATTCTAGAACACACATCCGCAGACGGTCTGATGATCGGCCGAGGTGCTCAGGGACGACCCTGGATCTTTAAAGAGATTGATCATTTTCTAAAAACCGGCAAAGAATTACCTGAATTAAGCAACTACCAGAGACTCTCAATAATTATTTCGCACTTGAAGAAACTTCATGGTTTCTATGGCGACGTTAAAGGAGTATGGTATGCAAGAAAGCATGTAAGCGGCTACCTAAAAGAATTAAAAGAATCCCGCACATTTATGACTCAGTTCAATCAACTGCAATCTCCAAATGCTCAGCTCGACAGTGTGCAAGCATACTTCCGTTTCCTTGAAGGAGAGTCTGGAGTGGCTGCAGCATGACAAAATTTAATCAAACTCGATTTGACCCAGCAATGAATGGCAATGGCGCTAGCGTAGCTGACTTTTCAAGCAACGGCTCAACCGGCGAGACCACTGAAGCCCATAGACCACAAAGCACTCTGCGCTCGGAAGTCGACAAAGCTTTGGTACGCTATTTTCAGCAAATCGAAGATGAGCCAGTTACCGATCTTCATCAAATGGTTATGTCAGAAGTTGAGGCGCCTCTGCTCGAGGCAGTAATGCGTTATACCGGCAACAATCAGAGTAAGGCATCTATCATGCTCGGTTTGAACCGTGGTACGCTACGCACCAAATTAAAGCAGTATGGAATGCTCTAAATGAGCTAAAAGGCCCTGTTTTACGGGCTTATAGACCCCATCCCTACTTTCGTACGAAACAATCAATACGAAATGATGAATACAAAATAATAGATACGAAGCAACAGACAAGAATCAATAGATAAGAACCATTAAATACACACGTGATTTCAAAACAGCACAAGTACAATCCTTCTAACTTAAACTCATAAAAGACAGCCCTATGACCTCAGAAAACTCTGGTGCCATTCGTCGAGCATTGATTAGTGTTTCCGACAAAACCGGCATAATTCCCTTCGCAAAAGCTCTACAAGAACTCGACATCGAAATACTCTCAACCGGTGGCACTTATAAATTGCTGACATCGGAAAATATTCCGGCAATTGAGATTTCTGAATATACCGGCTTTCCGGAAATGATGGATGGAAGAGTCAAGACACTTCACCCTAAAGTCCATGGCGGAATTCTCGCTCGCCGAGACATAGACCAGGCGGTAATGGCTGAACACAACATTCCTCCGATCGATTTAGTAGTAGTCAATCTCTACCCATTCGAGGCTACAGTGGCCAACCCTGATTGCGATCTGCCCACTGCGATCGAAAATATAGATATTGGCGGTCCAACAATGTTACGTGCCGCCGCCAAAAACAATCGCTTTGTTGCGGTGGTGGTAAACCCAGCTGACTACGATGGCATTGTCGACTTGCTTAAGAAGAATGACGGCAGCCTGGATCAGCAGACAAGATTCGATCTGGCGGTAAAAACCTATGAACACACAGCAGCCTATGACGGCGCCATAGCCAACTATCTGGGGGGCAAGCTGGGTGGTGACGAAGAATCAAATTTTCCACGCACATTTAATACTCAGTTTCATAAGACTCAGGAGATGCGCTACGGAGAAAACCCACATCAGAAGGCAGCCTTCTACGTGGAGAAAAACCCTGAAGAAGCCTGTATTAGTACTTCTCAGCAATTACAGGGCAAGGCACTTTCTTACAACAATATAGCCGATACCGATGCCGCACTGGAATGCGTGAAGTCATTCACCCAGCCTGCTTGTGTCATCGTAAAACATGCTAATCCCTGCGGTGTAGCAATAGCCGATTCACCTAAACAAGCCTATGAATTGGCATTTCAGACTGACCCAACTTCCGCGTTCGGCGGCATCATCGCGTTCAACCGCGAATTGGATGCTGATACGGCACAGAAAATTGTCGACCAACAATTCACCGAAGTCATTATCGCTCCTAGTGTTTCTGAAGAAGCCTTGAAAGTTACTGCGGCGAAGAAAAACGTGCGAGTTCTGACTTGTGGACAATGGGCAGACAATCGAGCGGAAGATTTCGACTACAAACGTGTTAATGGTGGTCTACTGGTTCAGGACCGGGACATTCATGAAATTTCCCGAGACGATTTGAAAATAGTAAGCGCGAGAGCACCTACTGAAGACGAAATACGAGACCTTTTGTTCGCTTGGTCTGTAGCACAGTATGTAAAGTCCAATGCCATCGTCTATTGCAAGAACAATCAAACCATAGGAATTGGAGCTGGGCAGATGAGTCGCGTATACAGCGCCAAGATTGCCGGCATCAAGGCAGCCGATGAGAATCTGGTTGTAGAAGGCTCGGTAATGGCATCCGATGCTTTCTTTCCCTTCAGAGATGGCATCGATGCTGCAGCAGCTGCTGGAATTGCCGCAGTAATACAGCCAGGCGGCTCAATGCGGGACGATGAAGTAATCGCCGCCGCTGATGAAGCAAATATCGCGATGGTGTTCACTGGAGTTCGTCACTTTCGTCATTAATGAGGCGGCACTAAAGAGGCGTCACCCAGTAAGGTCATTAAACAGATGTCACAAATCAATATACCCAAAGCAGAAGCAAGAGACAGATGAAAATACTAGTAATAGGCAGCGGTGGTCGGGAACATTCCCTGGCCTGGAAATCAGCTCAATCTGCGGACGTCGAAAAAGTCTACGTAGCTCCGGGAAATGCCGGCACCGCAAATGAACCCAAGCTGGAAAACCTTGCTATTGACGTAATGGATTTTTCAGCTCTTGCTGAATTCGCAAAAAACGAATCAATCGCTCTAACCATTGTGGGACCTGAGGCACCTTTGGTCGATGGGATTGTAAACTACTTCCGCGAAAGAGACCTGCCCTGCTTCGGCCCTTCGAGCGATGCCGCTCAGCTGGAAGGCTCGAAGGCATTCACCAAAGATTTTCTCAAGCGCCACAACATCCCCAGCGCTGCCTACCAAACCTTCACCGAAATCACTCCCGCTATCGCTTATATCGAAGAACAAGGCGCTCCAATTGTCATTAAGGCAGATGGACTGGCGGCAGGAAAAGGTGTCATCGTCGCACTAACCATAGCCGAAGCTATAGCCACAGTAGAAGACATGCTTTCGGGCAATAAATTTGGCGATGCCGGCCACAGAGTTGTCATCGAAGGCTTTCTCTCTGGAGAAGAAGCCAGTTTCATAGCCATGGTAGACGGCAAGAATGTTTTGCCAATGGCGACCTCTCAAGATCACAAAGCAAGAGATAATGGTGACCTGGGTCCGAACACCGGCGGTATGGGAGCCTACTCACCCGCACCGGTTGTCACCGAAGAGGTCTATCAAAGAATCATGGATCAGGTAATCCTACCAACCGTTGAAGGCATGGCGGCAGATGGTAATGATTACACTGGCTTCCTCTATGCCGGATTGATGGTTTCCCCTGACGGAAGCATCAATGTGGTGGAATTCAATTGTCGATTCGGCGACCCGGAAGCACAGCCGATCATGCTTCGCCTTAAATCTGACCTGGTTAGCCTGTGCCTGGCGGCTATCAACCAAACTCTTGATTCAGAGCAAGCTGAATGGGATTCTCGCAGCGCAGTGGGTGTAGTTCTTGCCTCTGGAGGCTATCCTGACTCTTATAATAAGGGAGATGCAATCTCCGGTCTTGGCTGCGAGAGAGACGATTCCCAGAAGGTATTCCATGCGGGTACCGCTGAGAGCGATGGACAGATCGTTAGCAATGGCGGACGGGTGCTTTGCGCTACAGCCCTCGGCAACAGTGTCTCAGAGGCTCAGCAATCAGCATATGAGCTGGTTAATCAGATTCACTGGGACAAGGTTTATTTTCGAACTGATATTGCCTATCGGGCGATAGCCAGAGAGAATAGCTAGAGAATTTATAGTTAGAAAATTTGTAAAGATCACAGCAGACTAATTCGGAAGCCATCATGTCCAACAAGACTTCTCTTTCATTTGTCGATCAATGTCTGATCCAGGTAGACCAGGCACTGCGTAGCTGTGTACCCGGCGCCAGCGAGGCTCGTCGAAGCTCTCCCGCAGAAAAGCTAGATGAAACCAGCATGACCGAGAGCGAGCGAAAGCATGCTGCCGGGCTGATGCGAATTAACCATACTGGGGAAGTCTGCGCGCAAGCGCTCTATCAGGGGCAGGCAACAACAGCCAAACTGGAAGATGTTAGGGCATCGATGGAACAGGCAGCAGACGAAGAAGTTGATCATCTGGCCTGGTGTGAAGAAAGACTCCAGCAACTGGACAGTCAGACAAGCATCCTCAATCCGTTATGGTATGGCCTGAGTTTCGGCATGGGTGCCGCAGCAGGTATAGCAGGAGACAAATGGAGTCTGGGTTTCGTTGCAGAAACTGAAGACCAAGTCTGCGAACATCTTGAAGAGCATTTGGAAGAGCTCCCCGACGAAGACTTGAAGAGCAAGGCCATCCTTCAGCAGATGATCATCGATGAGAAAAATCATGGCGACTCTGCTCGACAGGCAGGAGGCTCAGAGCTTCCTGCACCTATCAAACATGGCATGACCTTGATGTCTCAAGTAATGAAAAAGACGACTTACAGAATCTAAGAAGCCCTCCTTCGCCTACTTACGCCTCAATAATTTCGAAATCGTGAGTTACTTTAACTCCGGCATTCTTCATCATGATGGAGGCCGAGCAATATTTGTCAGCAGACAATTCAACCGCTCTCTCAACCTGCTTCTCGCTCAAATCCTTTCCACTCACCTTAAAATGCAAATGAATCGATTCAAAAACTGAAGGCGTAGTATCTACTCGCTCAGCTGTTATTTCCGCTTCACAGCCAGTAATTTCCTGACGCGCTTTTTTGAGAATTGTCACCACATCATAGGATGAACAGCTGCCCACACCCAGAGCCATTAGCTCCATGGGACGCATTCCCAGGTTTCGTCCTCCACTGGCAGGTGCTCCGTCCAGGACTATGGCATGTCCGCTACCTGATTCAGCAGCAAACATTACGTTTTCTATCCACTTAACTCTGGCTTCCATAAAATATCTCTTGCCTCTTCGTATCTCTGTTTAGTCGTTAATTCGATTAATTGCTTTGTTACTGGTCAAAAATGCTTTTCTTTTTCATCTAGGAAATAAAGAATTGTCCAACAACAACCGATATTACTGCTTATAGTGAAGCGCGCAGATTAACACAGTTCATATACTCATATAAGCGAACTGAATCGACTCCAGATTACTCCTAAACAGGAGTCCAAATCAGGCAAATGCGCGCCAAGCCTGGCTCTCAGTGGGCACTAAGTGCCTGAATATTGTGATAGATGTCTCACAATTGAGAGCGAAATATGATATACATTTGAACTCGATCAAAAACGCTGAATTAATAGCAATCGAAACCGCAGGAGTTGTACCCATGGCACTAATGGCAATCACGCCACATATCGAAGATTTGGATAATTTTTTATCCCATTGCCATCGAAAGCGCTATCCTAATCGCGCCACTATCATCTATGAAGGTGACCAGTGCGACACCCTGTATTACATTATCAAGGGATCAGTCTCCGTAGTTCTGGAAGACGACGACGGCAAGGAAGTAATCATTGCCTATCTCAACCCTGGTGACTTTTTCGGAGAGATGGGGCTATTTGAGCAATCCGAAGAACGCAGCGCATGGTGTCGTGCACGCTCTCCCTGTGAGATTGCAGAAATTAGTTACGTAAACTTCAATACTTATATTCGCCAACATCCAGAGATCGTTTTTACCATCGGTCAACAGATGGCTCACCGACTCCGAAACACTACGCGCAAGGTAGGCGATCTGGCTTTCTACGATGTGACGGGTCGAATCGCTCGCACGCTCATCGATCTCAGCAAAGAACCCGATGCAATGACCCACCCTGAAGGCATGCAGATCAAAATCACTCGACAGGAAATTGGCCGTATCGTCAATTGCTCGAGAGAAATGGCAGGAAGAGTTTTGAAAACTCTGGAAGAGCAGGAATTGATCAGTGTTTCGGGTAAGACAATTGTAGTCTTTGGAACTCGCCAGGGAACTGTTGCGCCTTCTACTTAAATTTGTATTTCGTCTTAAGTCTAAACTTTTTTTCAACCTTTGTTTCAAGCTTTGTTTCAACAACAATTGAGACAAAGGTTTTAACATACGCTTTAGCATCAATTCAAACTACAAATTAAGAAGAAACCGCTTCAGGGAAAACCCAACTTGAGGCAAGCTAACTTGGGAAAAATAGCTCCTGGAGTTTCTGACCTGGCTTCTCAGCTCGCATGAACGACTCTCCAACCAAAAATCCGTAAATCTCATTTTCCAACATGAGCTGTACATCTTCCGGCGTGTGGATACCGCTCTCGGTGATCACCGTCTTGTCTTCCGGTACTAACTTGGCAAGTTCCAGAGTTGTATGCAGGTCAGTTTCAAAGCTGTGAAGATTGCGGTTATTAATTCCAATCAGTTTGCAGTCTATCTCCAGAGCGCGCTCCAGCTCATCCTGATTGTGCACTTCCACCAAAATATCCATGTCAATTTCATGTGAATAGGATGCCAGTTCTTTCATTTGGGATTGTTCTAGCGCAGCAACGATTAACAGGATGCAGTCCGCTCCAAGGAATTTCGACTCCGCAATTTGATAGGCATCGATCATAAAATCCTTGCGAATAACCGGGATAGTACATGCCGCTCTGGCTTCCACCAGATAATCATTGCTGCCACGAAAATATTTTTCGTCAGTAAGAACAGAAATACAAGTAGCTCCATGCTCCTGATAGTCTCGGGCATGGTCAGCTGGCCTGAAGTCTTCTCTTATCAAACCTTTGGAAGGTGAAGCCTTTTTTACTTCGGCTATTACTGCTGCTTTCTTTTTACCCGCCTGCTCCTGAAGAGAGATGGCAAATGGTCGAGCCTCACCGGCCACTGGAAGCGAAGCCTCAAGCTTAGCCATAGAACGGAGCTGCTTCGCAGCCGAAACTTCTGTAAGTTTATGGGCAATTATCTCTTCAAGAATAGTCGATTTCGACACGTCGCTTTCCTTATTCTGCTGCCGCTTGAGTAAACTGAACCAACTCGTCAAGTTTCTCAACTGCCAGACCGCTTTGTAGTATTTCTTTCGCTCTGGAAACTCCGGAGACTAAATCCTCAGTCAGGTTAGCCGCATAGATCGCCGCTCCAGCATTCAAGGCTACGATATCCGCTGCGGCAGAATTACGACCTGCCAGAGCATCTCTTAACATCACCAGACTCTCTTCGGCAGTTTCGATCTGCAACATATGATAGTTATCATATTCGGCAATAGGAAAATCAGAAGGAGAAACCGTGTAGCTGCTTATCTCTCCAGCTTTAAGTTCACCGACGTGGGTCTTTGCAGAAATGCTTATCTCATCCAGCCCATCTTCGGCTGAGACAATCAATACATGTTCACTGCCCAAATCCTTCAACACTTCAAGCAAGGGGACAATCCACGCAGGATCGAATACACCGATTATCTGATTTGGGGCACCAGCAGGATTGGTAAGTGGTCCCAGCAAATTAAATACAGTACGCACACCGATTTCCTTGCGTGCCGTAATCACATGTTTCATCGCACTGTGGTGTGCTGCAGCAAACATAAATCCAACACCCACCTGCTCAATTGCCTTTGCAATTACATTGGGTGACGCATCAAGTTTTACACCTGCTGCTTCCAGTACATCTGCCGAACCACTCTTGCTCGTGGCTCCGCGATTGCCATGCTTGGCAACTTTGGCCCCGGCGCAGGCAGCAACGATGGCTGACGCTGTGGAAACATTAAACTTGTTTGAACCGCTACCACCAGTGCCACAGGTGTCTACCAGGTGAGGACTGGGCTCTACATTAACTTTAGTAGATAGCTCACGCATAACCGTTGCACCACCGAGAATTTCATCAGCCTTAACACCCTTCATCTGCAGGCCAACCAAAAAAGCCGCGTTCTGGGCATCGGTGGTTTCCCCGGTCATGATATCTCTCATGACATCAATCATCTCAGCCTTATCCAAATCTTCAGCAGAGGTGACCCGCTTGATAGCTTCTCTAATGTTCATGTTCCCCATCCTTTAACTTCTAATCTCGATCTAACGAATCAGGGATTCGCATCCAGAAAATTTTGCAAGAGTTGATGCCCATGCTCACTCAGAATCGACTCAGGGTGAAACTGTACACCTTCAACAGCCAGCTCTTTGTGACGAACACCCATTATCTCTTCCCGATTCCCTGCCTCATCTTCTGTCCAGGCAGTGACTTCCAGACAGTCAGGTACAGACTTGGAGTCAATAACCAACGAGTGGTAACGAGTTGCTGTAAATGGATTGGAGAGATCCTTGAACACCCCCTCTCCATTGTGATGAATAGAAGATAACTTGCCATGCATCACTTTACCTGCGCGAACTATTTCCCCACCAAATACCTGGCCTATACTCTGATGCCCGAGACAAATTCCCAGCATCGGAATCTTTCCGGCAAAATGTTTAATCACCGCGGTAGAAATTCCTGCTTCGTTTGGTGTACAGGGCCCCGGTGAAATAACTATTTGCGAGGGCGCCATAGCCTCTATCTGCTGCAGATCAATCTCATCGTTACGATAGACCTGCACATCGGCACCCAGTTCACCGAGGTACTGCACCACGTTGTAGGTAAATGAATCATAATTGTCGATCATTAATAGCACGAAACGAAGCCTCTGTTTTTACACATATAGTGCGCTTGCCCTGAGAGCAAACAATAATTGTTGCATTGAATTGACGATAGATATCGAAGCTGCTGCCGAATTAGTTTCGCAGTCGGTTTCCATCTTCTAATCGATATCCAAACCCTGAGCAGCCAGCTGAACTGCACGGACAATAGCCCGTGCCTTATTCTGAGTTTCTTCCCATTCCATATCGGGCTGGGAATCGGCCACTATGCCGGCTCCCGCCTGAACATAGAGCTTATCGTTCTTCAAAACTGCGGTACGGATGGCTATTGCCATATCCATATTATCGTTCCAACCAAGATATCCCATGGCCCCACCATAGATGCCACGTTTCTCCGGCTCCATCTCATCGATGATCTCCATCGCACGTACTTTTGGCGCACCACTCAAAGTCCCAACAGGGAGAGTCGCCTTGAGCACATCCAGGGCTGTCTTGTCCTCGCGAATATCACTCTCAACAATAGAGGCGATATGCATTACATGTGAGTAACGCTCAACAAACATTTGTTTAGTAACTTCAACGCTGCCGGTCTTCGACACACGGCCTGAATCATTCCGACTCAGATCAATTAGCATCAGATGCTCGGCTATTTCCTTGGAATCTGCCAATAGCTCCTGCTCCAGAGCCTTATCTTCTTCCTCGGTACCGCCACGTTTTCTGGTTCCGGCTAATGGCCTAACAGTGATACGCCCGTCTTCCACTCGCGCGAGAATTTCCGGCGAAGCACTCACCACATGATGATCACCCATATCGAAATAAACCATATAGGGAGACGGATTCAGAAATCGCAAAGCCCGATAGATGTTCAACGGTTCACCGCTATAGTCAATCGACATTCGCTGGGCCAATACAACCTGCATAACATCACCGGCGACTATGTATTCTTTAATTGACTCTACCGCTTGCTCGTATCCTGCGCGCTCAAAATGGTGATTGAAATCAGCCTCTGAAACAGGGCCTCTCTCCTGAAGAGCTGGCAGAGGGGCAGGTTTTGCCAACTCTGCTTGCAGCTGATCAAGTCTCGCCTGCGCGTTTTCCAGAGCGTTGTCTTGAGCAGGGTCTACATTGATAATAAAAGAAATAGTTCCGCGCAAGTTATCGAATACAACGACTTCTTCCGACACCATAAGCAAGATGTCCGGCGTCCCTATTTCATCATGCCCTTTAGATGGACCAATACTGGTTTCTACGAATCGAACCGTATCGTAGGAGAAGTAACCTACCAGCCCTCCAGCGAATCGCTGCCTCTCCGGGGCACTAGCCACTCGGTAGCGGGACTTAAATTCAGCAATAAAAGGGAAAGGGTCTTCTGCGTCAACTTCCTCGATTACTTCGCCGTTCTTTTCAACCGTTACTTTGCCAGACGCAACTCTGAGAACAGTACTACAGGGCAATCCGATTATTGAATAACGTCCCCACTTCTCTCCGCCCTGAACCGATTCAAAAAAATAGCTGTGCAGGCCCTTACCTAATTTGAGATAGGTACTGAGTGGAGTTTCGGTATCGGCCAGTACCTCGCGCAACACCGGAATACGATTGTAATTCTCGGCAGCCAGTTTATTAAATTGCTCTTGGTTCACTAGGAGTGGTTCTCGAAAATTATGGCTAAAATAGAATTCTTCAGTGGTGCTTGTCAGGTACTTGACCTAACTCACTGCGCATGGAAGCTATAGTTGCCGAGTAATCCTTGCTGTTGAAAATTGCGGACCCCGCTACGAACATATCTGCACCAGCGTCGGCTATTTCTCTAATATTATTCACGCCGACACCTCCATCAACTTCCAAACGAATCGGGTATCCACTGTCGTCTATCAGCTTGCGAACCTGTTGCAGCTTTTTCAGCGTCGCTGGAATAAACTTTTGCCCACCAAATCCGGGATTAACCGACATCAATAGAATGACATCAACCTTGTCCATCAGATACTGCAGACAATCCAACGGAGTGGCGGGATTGAAAACCAGACCCGCCTTACAGCCCTGATCTCTAATCAATTGCAGAGATCGATCGACGTGATTCGTGGCTTCCGGATGAAAAGTGATATAGCTGGCTCCAGCCTTGGCAAAATCCAGAATCATCTGATCAACAGGGCTAACCATCAGATGGACATCGATGGGAGCAGTTATCTTATGATCACGCAGAGCTTGGCAAATCATCGGACCAATGGTGAGATTCGGCACATAATGATTGTCCATGACGTCGAAGTGTATGACATCGGCACCTGCGTCGAGTACAGCATTTACCTCGTCACCCAATCGGGCGAAATCGGCAGAGAGAATCGAGGGTGCTATGAGAAAGTCTTTCATTAGTTCGGCCCTTCACCACTGTAGTGGCTATAGTAGTGGCAATAGATAGTGGCTATTTATGTGTTGAAGGCCGTATTTTACAGAGAAAGCCTGCTCTTGTCCTGAGCAGACTTGTCCAAAGTAGATTAGGCTCTTATCTTGCGAAAGCCACAGACTGTTTCGTAGGCACTACGGATTGCCATCGCCCTCTCCTGCGCTGCTCGACGTGAGTCTTCAGAGAGATTGTCTTTTTCCAGCTTATCCGGATGGTTGCGAGACATCAGCCGGAGATAGGCCTTACGAATCTCGCCATCAGCCACGCCAGGCTCCAGCTGAAGAATGCTATAAGCATTTTGTAGAAAGGTTCTTCCTGTGAATTGTCTGGACCCTGTATATAGTGGTTCTGTTTGACAGCTGCCACAGATGCTTTGAAACTCAAGCTTGTCATAACCCAGAGTCTCAGCCACCTCGCGCAGATACATTTTGTCCTTAAGGCGAAAACTTCCTTTCATCAGTGCTGCCTGACACTGAATCTGCATAAACAGCTTTGCCAAGGCACTACGCTTTCCAACAGCCTTGAGAAGCAATGCAATCGCCTGGGCCACATCACTGTCAGGAATTTTTCCATGCTCAAAAAAGTCGATGGCATACTTACGCCCGGAATCATGAAGGTCCATCTTCTTCATAATGCTACTGGCGTAATCGATCTCCACTTCAGTAACCCTTCCATCCATTTTTGCAAGTCGACCCAGACTCATAAACATGGCCATGACACAGACTTGCTCGGTACGTCCTCCAGATGGAACTTCCGATTCGGGACTGAATCCACTCAAGCGTTTAACCAATGCGGCTTTATAGGCTCTCTTTCCCATTCCAAATGTCGGTAATTCCAGAGAGGGGATATTAAGAGCCATTATTCAGACTCCCCGTATATATTTCGTTTATCTCCTGCAATCTTTCAGGAGTTCCTATGTCTTTCCATTCTCCAGCATGAATCTCTCCGCTTACGCGGTTTTGCGCCATTGCTTGCTGTAACAGAGGTACTGTAGAACACGGCTGTATGGGTAAACCGGCAAAGAGGTTTTTGTGCATCACGGAGATGCCACTAAAAGTAAGCCGTTTATCGCGGGCACTGTGATCTTCATGAACGCGACCATCGTCGTCGATGGAGAAGTCACCATGGGGATTATGATCAGCATTCTCCACAAGAACCAAATGCGCCAGACGATCAACACCATCCACTGCTTGTAATGTAGAGAAATCAAAGTCGGTCCAGATATCTGCATTCACGACGATGAAACTGTCATCTTTCAGCTGAGGTAATGACTTAATAATTCCACCAGCGGTTTCCAACCGGATCGCTTCACGGGAATAGGAAATATCGATTCCGAATTGGGATCCATCTCCCAATGCTTCTTCGATCATTGAGCCAAGGTAGAAGTGATTTATCACTACCCCGGTTACACCGCCGGCAATGAGTCTCTCTATCTGATGTTCAATCAGAGTCTTGTCGCCCACTGTCAAAAGGGGCTTGGGTAGGTCGGCAGTTAGGGGCTGCATACGCTTTCCCATCCCGGCCGCCAGTATCATCGCGCGCATCAGAATTTCCAGTTAATTCAGTTTTGTCTCAGCGACGGGCATAACAGTCTGCTCGAACCAGCTCTTGAAAACAGCCATTTCATCATAGTGAGAGGCCACCTCCAGAAAATACTGGATAACCAGAGGAATATCGGCCAAATACTGCGGTTTATGATCTCGAATATGCAATCTTGCGAAAATACCCATGACCTTTAATTGGCGCTGAAGCCCCATAAGATCGAAGTCTCGGGAGAATTGAGCCCTGGAAATATCATTTATCAGGCCTTTGTCACTAGCTTCTCGATAGTAGTCATCACACCATTTTTCCAGACGCTTAGATGGCCAGCAGATATAGCAATCTCTAAGCAAAGAAACCAGATCATAGGTATAAGGACCGCAAACGGCATCTTGAAAATCAATTATTCCCGGGCCCGCTTCCTCAGCTGAATCTTCCCTTTCAAGTATCAATAAATTGCGGGAATGATAATCTCGATGTACCGCAAGCTGAGTTTGCGACACAGCGGATTCTTCAAGAAAACAAAATGTATTCGCTATCATCTCGCGATCAGCATCTGTCAGTTGTAATTGCAGAAATTCCTCGCAAAACCAATTTTCAAACAATGCCATTTCTTCATGCAGCTTCTTTCGGCTATAAGGGTCAAGTCGCCCACAATCGATATTCTTCTGAAACTTGAGCAGTGAGCTAATGGCTTGACCATAAAGCAGATCGGAATTTTCAATAGAATTAGATTGCTGGTCCTTTTGTTGCTCTTTCAGAAGTGCCGGCAAATAAAGCCGGTCCCCAAAATCCTCGATCAACATAAAGCCCTTGTCAAAATCGGAGGCAATTGTTTTTGGAGTCAACACCCCTGCTTCACGAAACAAATTTGCTACAGCTACAAAGCTTTCACTGTCTTCATTTTCCGGCGGAGCATCCACAGCAATGAGAGTTATCTGGTCGAGACTTGCTCGAAAATATCGTCGAAAGCTTGCGTCTCCACTGACCACTTCCAATGATTCAAAATTATCGTGGGGAATGCCTAGACGCAGCAATTCTGTGTGGGTCCATTCGCTCAATTGCTGACGGCGCGTATCTTTCATATCACTCACAAGCACTCATATTTCTCACAGGATTCCAGCTTGAATTTGGAGAGCAGCCCAATGACATTGGGGCAGTCATCAGGTATTCTTCGATTATGTCTAATACATTTCTAATTACTATCTATTTACTATCAATTAGTCGGTTTCTTGCTCGAATTGTTTAAGACCGAGTTCAACAACATTACGCAATAATTCACAGGCTCGACCTTCTATGCCGTTTAAGAAACACCTTCTTTGTTCTGAAATGGCATTGATACTCACTGCCGGTCTACTCCTTTCATCGGCTCCAAACAGTGCTACTGCACAGCTTCCAGAATATAGCTGCCGCGCCAACGAAACTGGCGACGGCTGGATATGCGGAAGTGCCGACGGAGAGCCACTGCGAACAAGAGCCCGACCCCTTAGACAAGAAAGTACAGCTGCATCTCCAAACTCAGAAACTGAAGAGAACACTGCAGCCCCATCTCTGGGTACAGAAACTGAAAACCGCACTGGAATTGAAGAAGGTGCTACAAACACAGAAGCACCCACTGAAAGTGGCCAGACAGCAACGGCTCCTGTTTCCAGTTATAAATTGGACTGGATCCCCAGAGAGGAGATGAGTGAAGAGCAGCTAGAGACTTTGGCCGCCAATTGCTGTGGTGGTTTTGTCGATCCTTCGGGTCGCGAGAAGAACAGCGAAGACGACCCGGCAAATGCCACAACCCTCTTCACCGCCGATCAGGGCTTTTCACAGCCTGCTCCGGATACGATCAGCATCGATGGTGATGTAGTAGTAAGCCAAGGCTATCGAAGCATAGAGAACAATGCTTCCACCAGCATTAATAACAGCGAGAATACGGTACTGATGCAGGGAGATGTGGTTTTTAGAGAACCAGGCATCCTGCTGCAGGGTGACTCAGCATTCATCGACAGTGGTGATGGCATCAATCGAGTTACCTCCGCTCAATATGTTCTTCACGACTACGGCGCACACGGCCAGGCCAGCGCTATTGTCTACAACAGTGAATCGGGTCTGGTAACGATTGAAAACGGAGAGTTCAGTCGCTGCGAACCTGATAACAAATTCTGGCACTTCGAAGCTGAAAGCATAGTTCTTGATCAGGAACTAGGCCTAGGATACGCCAGCGCGGTTAAACTCAAGATTAAAGACGTACCTATCTTCTACTATCCGGGAACTCTACCCTTCCCACTGGGTGATGAACGCATCTCCGGTTTACTCGCACCAAGCACAGGGTCCACCCGAAGCGGAGGCTTCGACTTCGAGTTGCCTTATTACCTGAATCTGGCACCAAATTATGACGCCACTATATCCCCCCGACTAATTTCAGACAGAGGCGTGATGACTGGGGTAGAGCTGCGCTATCTCTCCAGCTGGTCAATGAACACAGTAAACATGTCCTACCTCGGAGGCGATAAGCTGTTTGATGAGAGCACCGTGAATGTACCTGGCACGGACTCACCACCGGTGGAGGATCGCTGGTTCATCGGCTATGAACATTTTGGCAACCCCGGAAGAAACTGGTCCAGCTATGTGGACTACAACGCCGTTAGCGATGAAGACTATTTCTACGATCTTGGCAGCGGCGGTTTGAATGTCACCAGCCGTACTCATCTAAACCGACAGGCAGTGCTTAATTTTAATTCCGACTACCTTCGTGCCGGACTCAATGTTCAACGTATACAGATTATCGATCCATTTATTGGAGACTCAGATCTCAGCCGTCCATACGATCGCCTACCTCAACTTAATTTCGAGACTGGCAGTTATCTGGCTGGAGGTTTTCGCATCGGCATCTCCGGAGAAGTGAGTTCTTTCGACAGAAGCCTCGATGAAGGCCTACTCAGCCCTGATCAAGTGATTGGCGGTGCTCTCGTTAAAGGTGAGCGCATAAACCTCGAACCGGAACTGAGTTGGTCTGTAGAGGAACAAGGCTGGTTTCTTAGAGCCAATGCCAAATACAAGCACGCCTCATACAAGCTACAAAACCAGGCTACGGGGAACATAGATGATCCCGACATTGGAATCGCTAGCTATAACCTAGATACCGGCCTGGTTTTCGATCGATCCATGTCTCGAGGCTATACACAGACATTGGAACCCAGGCTCTTTTATCTGTTCAGTGAATTTGAAGATCAGAGCCATCTTCCACTCTTCGACAGCTCGGAATTGAATTTTAGTTTTAGCCAACTATTTCGCGAAGATCGCTTCAGCGGCGGTGACCGAATCGGAGATGCCGATCAGCTAACGTTTGCCCTTACTAGCCGAATACTGGATGAAAAAGGCAAGGAGCGAGCAAGGTTCAGCCTCGGTCAAATTACCTATTTTGAAGATCGCCTGGTGGGTCTCAACAACCCGCTACAGACGTGGATTCCCCGATACTCCCCTCTGAGTACCAGTTCGGCCCTGGCCGGCGAATTTGCCTACTCCCTGGGAGAGACCTGGCGCCTGAACACTGACGTCCAATGGAATGAGGATGAGCAGGAGCTGGATGAAGGTAGCTTTCAATTGCGCTATCAGGGTGACGAAGAGCGCCTGTTAAACTTTGCCTACCGCTACCGGAATCTGGTGAGTACTCCCACATTCTTGCTGCCTCCAGGCATCGATCCCCGCATCAAACAGACCGATATATCAGGGGTGTGGCCAATTAGTGCAAACTGGAAGCTGTTGGCTCGATTTAACTATGATCACAGTAATTCGAGGAACCTGGAGACCTTTGCCGGTGTCGAATACAGTAATTGCTGCGCAACCATTCGCCTGATTGGAAGAGAATGGGTTGACGAAGACGAATTGTTTCTTCCTAATATCGAACCTGATCGAGGAATTTTTGTCCAATTCACCCTAAACGGCCTGGGCAATCTTACCGGTGGAAGCTTGAGCAGTCTGCTAAGCGACGGTATTAGAGGATTTAAAGAGACTGAAGATGAATAGAAAGACCCTAAAAAATGGCATGCGCCAAACTGCCAGCAAACTTTCCCTTAGCAAAGCAGCCACTCTACTCTGCCTGCTGAGTGTCACCCTATTCGGTCAGCTAACTTTTGCGCAACGGCAATTGCTGGACCGAATCATAGTGATTGTTGATGACGGCGTGGTTCTTCAGAGCGAACTTAATCTGCGGCTTCTGGATATTCGGCAACAATCTGCCCGCTCAGGTCAACCGCTACCCCCTACTGAGCAGCTAGAAGAAGAAGTGCTGGACGCATTGATTCTTGAAAATATTCAACTGGAGTTTGCGGAAAGGGCCAGCATTCGCTTCGACGACGATACCGTCAACCGTGTATTGAATAGCATGGCCGAACAAAACAATATGAGTTTTGAAGAGTATCTCGCTGTGCTGGAAGAAGCCGGTGTTTATCTTCAGACCAGAGATCAAGTTCGTCGACAGATGACTCTCCAGGAATTGCAGCGAGGCTTAGTAAATAGCCGCATCACCATTAATGAACAGGAAATTGATAATTTTCTGAATTCTGAAATGGGTCGTGAAGTAATGGCTGCAGATTATCTTATCGATCATATGCTAATACCGATTTCAAATGAGGATGCCGCCGAGACCAACTCCGCAAAGTTGAGATATGCGGCTGATCTATATGCTCGAGTCTCTGACGGCGAACCGCTTGGAGCCGTCAGGCAGAGAGCAGCTCGGGGCGGTGATTTCCCCATTGACGCCACTGAATTTGGATACCTAAAAGCCGATCAACTGCCGGCCTTATTTTCCGAATTGGTTGAAGAAATGGCTGTAGGCGATGTCGTTGGTCCAATCGAAGCCGGTAATGGATATCATATTATTCAATTGGCAGATAGGCAGGGCGGCACCGAACAGATAATCAACCAAACAAATATTCGACACATCATGCTGACCCCAAATGAAATTCGAGACGAAGATCAAACCTTAGCATTCGCAGGCGAGCTGAGGCAGCGAATTATCGATGGCGAAGACTTTGCGGATTTGGCGAGACAAAATTCTGATGACGCATCTTCGGTTGTTGCCGGCGGAGACCTGGACTGGGTAAATGAAGGTGGCATGCCCATAGAAATGGAAACTATTATTGACGCCCTCGAACTCGGCGAAATCAGCGAGCCTTATCGCACCGGAACTGGCTGGCATATCGCCGAAGTTCTGGGCCGAAAAGAGACAGACTTAAGCCTTCAATATTCAAGAAACCAAGCGGAAAACGCTCTGCGTAATCGGAAATTCGACCTCGAGTTGCAGAATTGGCTAATCGAGATTCGAGAAAAGGCATTTATCGAATTCGTCGATTAATGATCGCCTCGGGAAAATCGTGTTACACAGAATAGCCATCACTCCCGGCGAGCCTGCCGGCATCGGCCCCGATCTCTGTATCGAGCTGGCACAGCGTCCCCCCGAAAATACCGAAATAGTTTTTGTCGCAGATCCTGTATTGCTACAACAAAGAGCAGCTGAATTGGGTCTGCCCCTATCGCTCGAAAAATTCGACCCCTTAAATGGCGAATCCAGCAAACCTGGACAAGCCAGCATAATAACTGTGGATCTTGCGGAGCCTGTGACCTGCGGTGAGCTTAATGTCGCAAATGCACCTTATGTGTTGGAGACCTTAAGCAAAGCCTGCGATAAGGTTCTGAGCAAAGAACTTGATGCCCTGGTTACTGGCCCGGTACACAAGGGCATCATAAACGAAGCCGGAATTAAATTTAGTGGCCATACGGAATTTCTTGCAGACTACTGCGAAAGCAAGCTAACAGTTATGATGCTGGCAACCGAAGGATTGCGCGTTGCTCTTGTTACCACCCACCTGCCACTAGCAAAGGTACCAGGTGTCATTACAAAAGAACTGCTGAATGAAATAATTACGATTCTACACCTCGATTTGCAAACCAAGTTTGGCATTCCCAATCCCAAAATTCTGGTCTGCGGTTTGAATCCTCATGCCGGCGAAGGCGGGCACATGGGAAGAGAAGAGATTGAGATTATTGAGCCGGTGCTGGAACAACATAGAAGCGCAGGCTTGGATCTAATTGGTCCCCTTCCCGCAGACACCCTATTTACCGAGAAATATCTTCATACAGCCGATGCCGTACTCTCCATGTACCACGATCAAGGTTTGCCTGTGTTGAAATTCAAGGGCTTTGGCAATGCCAGTAACATCACTCTCGGACTGCCTATTATTCGAACCTCGGTAGACCACGGTACCGCTTTAGATTTGGCGGGTAGTGGTAAAGCCGAGACCGGCAGCCTGTATAACGCAATCTCAACCGCGAGAGAAATGACTCAACACTGGAAGCAAGCATAGTGGCCGGATCAAAACATAAATCTGTTCGCCTCAGTACAGGAGTCTCCCATCGAGCTAGAAAGCGATTTGGACAGAACTTTCTCCATGACCAAAGCATCATCGACAGAATCATTAAAAGCGTAAACCCCAAGGCCGAAGATCACCTGCTTGAGATTGGCCCCGGGCAAGGAGCCCTGACCTCTCAACTTGCCAGCGTTGGCGCTCAACTTGATTGCATAGAACTGGATCGCGATCTGGTGGACCACTTAAGCAACGAATATCAACAGCAGGACCATGTCTGCATTCACCAGCAGGACATTTTAAAAGTTGACCTGCAACAGATCGCCGAATCAGGGGGAAATAAAAAGCTGAGAATCATAGGCAATCTTCCCTACAATATTTCCACACCGGTGCTGTTTCACTTGTTGAAGAATCACTCGCTGATTAAAGACATGGTGTTTATGCTGCAACTGGAAGTTGTGCAACGAATGAGCGCTGGGGTTGGCGACAAAAACTACGGCCGCCTTGGCATTATGTTGCAGTACTACTGTGAGGTGGAGCACTTGTTTAATGTGCCTTCCACTGCCTTCACTCCCCAACCCAAAGTCAATTCAGCCATCGTTCGGCTTACCCCCCACGAAAAACCTCCCATTCAGGCGAAGGATGTAGAGTGTTTGCAAACAGTCATTCGAACAGCATTCAATCAGCGCAGGAAAACTCTGCGCAATAGTATGAAGACCTTGCTCTCTGCTGAACAATTGAGCTCTCTTTCACTGGACTCGAAACTTCGACCCGAGAACCTGAGCCTTGCCGATTTCGTGCTTATCGCCGACTCCATCTCCAGTCAGGGCTGATCCAAGCCAGCTTCTACACAAATGTTATACTAGCCACTTTTAGCAAACACACTATTGCTCTCACAACTGATTCCACAAGCTAGCTTCGACTATGAGCACCTACGTAATCGGCGACATACAGGGTTGTTACAAACCCCTACGAAAGCTTCTGAAAAAGGTTGGCTTCTCCCAATCCAGAGACAAGCTGTGGTGCGTGGGCGACCTAATAAATCGCGGCCCCCGCTCTCTCGACACCCTGCGCTTCCTGCAGGACATGGACAGTTCTACCAAGATCGTTCTGGGGAATCACGACCTGCACTTTATTGCCATCAACGAAGGTTGTGCTCCTCATAGAGGGAAAGACACTCTCGATAAGCTACTTAACGCGAAGGATTGTCAAAGCCTAAGCGATTGGCTGAGAAAGAAGCCGCTTGCTCACTATGACTGTCTGGAAACAGATCGTGGTCTTGAAAAATTTCTCATGATACATGCGGGAGTTGCTCCCCATTGGGGTATTCAGAAGACTCTGAATCTGGCGGCAGAAGTCGAATATGCATTGAATGATAAAGACTATCGAAGTTTTCTATTTCACATGTATGGCAATCGTCCAATTCGCTGGTATGACAAGTTAAAGGACCTGGATCGCTTGAGGGTTATCACCAACCACCTTACTCGTATTCGATTTTGTGACGACATTGGCTGCCTACGACTGAGCGAAAAAGAAGGCTTGGGAACAGCACCTCAAGGTTTCAAGCCCTGGTTTCACTACGAGAAGATTACTCCACGAGCAACCCTGCTATTCGGTCACTGGGCAGCTCTGGAAGGAAAAACTAATCGTAAACGCGTGTATGCCATGGATACCGGATACGTCTGGGGCAGAGACTTAAGCATGATGAGGCTGGAAGACAAAAAGATAACTAGAGTATCCGCGGAACACCTTTAGTCGGATAGAACTCAGCTTTGAGTTTAATGTTTGACACTTATGTTTAATATTTGTGTTTAATACTACGGTATAAAATTAATGAGAACTAAATCGTGAAAACCTACCTGGTTGGCGGCGCAGTCCGCGACAAGCTACTCGAAATCCCTGTTAAGGACAGGGATTGGGTAGTGGTGGGCGCCAGTCCGGAAATTCTGATAAGTGAGGGATTCACCCAGGTCGGTAAAGGCTTCCCCGTATTCCTCCACCCAGAGAGTAAGGAAGAATATGCTCTGGCCAGAACAGAAAGAAAAACTGCTCCAGGGTATTCGGGGTTTGAATTCGATACCTCTCAAGAGGTTACTCTCGAACAAGACCTGATGCGCAGAGATCTAACTATCAATGCCATTGCCGAAACAGACGACGGGGAAATCATTGATCCATACAATGGTCGTGATGATCTTAAAAGTAGAATTCTCCGCCACGTTTCTCCTGCTTTCTCGGAAGATCCCTTAAGAGTATTGCGAGTAGCAAAATTCGCATCCAGATTTGCTGAACTTAATTTCACAGTTGCTGATGAAACTCTCGAACTGATGAAAAGCATTGTAGACAGCGGCGAGCTTGATCATCTTGTAAAAGAAAGAGTCTGGCAAGAATTTGAAGAAGCCCTTTCATATGATAAGCCCCAAGTCTTCATAGAAATATTGCGAAGCTGTGGCGCTCTTGCTGTGCTGCTACCTGAAGTAGAAGCATTATTCGGAGTACCGCAGCCAAGCAAATATCACCCGGAAATTGACACTGGCATTCATACCTTAATGTGTTTGAGCATGGCTGCCCAATTAAGTAGCGATCCCGTAATTCGATACGCCACATTGGTGCATGATGTAGGCAAGGGCATTACCGACAGCGACAAGTGGCCAGCCCATCACGGACATGAAATCCTGGGACTGAAGCCTCAAAAAGACATCGCTGCCAGACTTCACGTACCCAATGAGTATGTAAAATTGGCAGCACTGGTTTGTGAGCACCATACCAAACTTCACCGAGTAGAAGAACTAAAGCCAGCAACCCTGTTGCGACTGCTTGAAGCGCTCGATGTGTTCCGGCGCCCGGAACGACTTGAGAAATTTCTAACTGCCTGCGAAGCCGATGCAAGAGGCCGTCTCGGCATGGAAGATAATGACTACCCCCAAAGACAGTATCTAACGGGTCTTGTTACAGCGGTATCGTCAATCGATATCCCCGCTTTGCTGGCAGAAGCTGGCTCAGGCTCAAGTAATCCTAAGCAGCTGATCGAGGAAAAACGCCTGGAGATCATAAGCCAGGAAGTTGAAGCACTTCGAGAATCGCAATGACAGCGAACAACAGCGCCAGTAGCGATAGCAATTCCAAGGAATCATCTGCAAAAGTTGTGTGCATAACTGGCGCCTCAAAGCGTATTGGCGCAGGGATAGCCGAGCTCTTTCACCAACAGGGCTTCAATATAATTATCCATTACAATTCTTCCAGCAAAGAAGCATTGGAATTGATTGAGAAATTCAATCAACAAAGAACAAATAGTGCTTGCACTGTTGATGCCGATCTTTGCGATTCTAGTCAGCTAGAAAAGCTTGCTGCAGATATTCTCGAAAAATTTGGCCGGCTGGACGTGCTAGTGAACAACGCCTCTCGCTATTACCCAACGAAGTTCGGCAAAGTCGATCAACAGCAATGGGATGACCTTATAGACAGTAACCTGCGTGGCGCTTTCTTCCTCAGCCAGTCATTAAGTGAAGAACTGGGACGCAGACACGGATCGATCATCAATATGGTCGACACCCACGCAGACAAAGCCCTAGGCAATCACTCTGTTTACTGTATAGCCAAGGCAGGGTTGAAAGCCATGACTCGATCCCTTGCCCTGGATCTTGCGCCAAGTGTTAGAGTCAATGCAGTCTCACCGGGAGCTATTCTCTGGTCCGAGTCTCTCGAAAATTCAGAAGACTCTGACGCACAAGAACAAAGAGCGCGAATAATTTCAAAAATTCCAGCTGGCAGGCTGGGAGAGATTTCCGAGATCGCTGCAACAGTTTTCTTCTTGGCAATCTCGGCAAATTACGTAACCGGTATTACCATAAAAGTTGATGGTGGCCGTAGTCTGGGTTTATAAACCCTTGGGACTAATATGCTGGCGGGATTTGTAATCCGACCGGGCCCATAAAAAATTGGAGCCAAATATGCAGAGCGCTTCTAGGAAATTAGGAATCATTCAATGTTAAAAGTGTACGGTGATATTCAATCGGGCAATTGCTACAAAGTAAAATTGCTGATGTGCTTATTGAACATCGAGCATCAGTGGATTGTGGTCGATATCCTCGCCGGAGAAACCCACAGCGAAGACTTCAAAAAGATGAACCCCAATACACGAATCCCAGTACTCGAATTTGATGATGGGAGCGTACTTTGTGAGTCCAACGCCATTCTCAATTACCTGGCCGAGAATACACGCTTTCTACCAGTTGACTCCTACCAGAGAGCATTGGTTCTACAGTGGCAGTTTTTCGAGCAGTACAGTCACGAACCCTATATCGCAACAGCACGATATATTAACAAGTACCTGGGGCTCCCTGAAGAAAGAGTGGCCGAGTATCACAGCAAGCAGGAAGGTGGCCACAAGGCGTTATTGGTGATGGAAGATCAGCTAAGCCAATCTCCATTTCTGGCGGGAGAAAATATGACCATCGCAGACATAAGCCTGTACGCATATACCCACGTCGCCCATGAAGGTGGTTTTGACCTGAGCAGATATCAAGCCATACAGGATTGGTTTACGCGTATCGAGAGTCAGCCAGATTATCTTGCGATGAACACCTAGCGCCGTAGTTGAAACTAGCCCCAATCAAATTTGATAGCTTCCAGCCTCTGGCTCTTGTCTTCAAAGCAATTCCACATGGCAGAATAACTTTGCTTCGTGATGGGGTGAGTTTTATCGGGTAATAATTCCGCCAAAGGCTGAAGAACGAATGCGTAGCGGGTTATCTCGTCTCGAGGAAGCTTAATTCCACGGTCATCTCCGCTCTGCTCACCGAAAAGCAATACATCGATATCAATTGGTCTGGGGGAAAACCCTTTAGAATTCCTAGTCCGGCCCAGCCCAGTTTCAATCTGTTTAATAGTTGTACATATATTATTGAGGGAATCCTCACATTCGAACACAGCAACCAAATTCAAAAAGTCTTCACCTTCAAATCCGACTGCCGCGCTCTGAAAAACCGAGGAGCGGACCCCTTCTCCAAATCGAAGTTCCAATTGATGAACAGCTAGACGAATATTTTGGGCCGCATCGATATTACTTCCCAGACTAAGTACCAACTCAGGCACAAGACACTCCGGTAGTTGAACAACTTAGTAGCTTAGTTGATTTCTTTCTTTTTCTTTTCATTAAACAATCACTTCGATGGACGCTCAATTATCACGCCAACATCCTTTGATCCAGTTACCGCACCAGGTTTGCCCACTCTCAATCTTAACCAAGGAACCGAAAATTCCTTTAGAACAATGGATGCTATTTCTTCAGCTAGAGTTTCAACAAGGAAAAATTCTGACCCTTCGACGAAATCGATTAATCGCTTAGCAACTGCCTTATAGTCAAGGGTATTGCTGATATCTTCACTCTTTGCCGCCGCCTGAATATCGCAGCCCATGTCCAGATCGAGGCTGATGGTTTGTTTCTGCTCACGCTCCCAGTCATAGATTCCAATAATGGCCTCTATCTCCAGTTCTTTTATATAAACTATGTCCATCAATCTTTATCCATTCGCTTATTAGTTTTGATACTACTTCCCTGCTCTTGCTACGCCTTCCCTGCTCTTGCTACGCCTTCCCTGCTCTTGCTACGCCTTCCTTGCTCTTGCTACGCCTTCCCTGCCTAATAAACTTTCTGCTTTAGCTTAGATTTACGACTACAGTTCTAGATCGCTGGAAGTGACTCCAGTGACCAGCGGGGTTGTGCTTTTATTTCAAGATCATCTTTCTGCCCAGCCATTAATCGCTGACAACCTGCATAGGCAATCATTGCGCCATTGTCAGTACAATACTTCGGCTGAGCATAGAACAGTTTTCCACCAACTTTTTCCATGGCCTGCTCCAGTATCTCTCGCAAATGAAGATTCGCACTGACACCTCCGGCGATGATGAGAGTTTGCAGTCCAGTTTGCTCCAATGCCCGGCGACACTTTATCGAAAGTGTAGAGACCACAGCGTCTTCAAATGCTCTGGCGATATCAGCGCGAACCTGGGCATCAAGGTTTCCAGTTTCGTCTAGCTGATCGGCAATAGTGTTGCGCACGGATGTTTTCAGCCCACTGAAACTAAAATCCAGCCCGGGTCGATTGGTCATTGGACGAGGAAAATCAAATTGACCTTCTTTTCCCTCCACAGCAAGCTTCGCCACATGGGGTCCACCCGGATAGGGGAGGCCTAACATTTTACCCACCTTGTCGAATGCTTCTCCTGCAGCGTCGTCGAGAGATTCACCGAGAAGACGATAGCTGCCAATGCCATCTACCTGAACCAATTGGGTATGCCCTCCTGAAACCAGTAGCGCTACAAATGGAAATTGAGGTGGATTTTTCTCCAGCATGGGCGCCAATAGATGACCTTCCATGTGATGGACGCCTAGAGTGGGGACATTCCAGGCCAGACCTAATGAGCGACCCAATGAGGCTCCCACCAGTAGTGCTCCAATCAAACCAGGCCCGGCGGTGTAGGCCACCCCCTCTATTTCCGATTGAGTAATTCCTGCTTCAAGCAACACCTGTTGCACCAGTGGCAGCGTTTTACGGATGTGATCTCTTGAGGCCAGCTCTGGAATAACCCCACCATATTTGGCATGAATGCCAATCTGGCTATACAGGCAGTCCGCCAATAGACCATTCTCGCTGTCGTAGACAGCAACACCTGTTTCATCACAGGAAGTTTCAATACCCAGCACAATCAACGGTTTAGGCCTTTAACAATTAAATCGGAGGCGCCAATCATGCCAAATTTATCGCCATATCCCAAATTCCTTTGTTTTCGATGCCATTTTCATTACTAAAAGCCCCTATTTCCTTTGCAATTGGACCCACGGGGCATTATCATTTGCGCCCCTGTAAATCAGGCTAGGCTTAGTTCAAGGACTAAGGGCGGATTTACGAGAAATTCATAATTAAAGGTAGGTGTTTAGATCGATGCCACAGGTAAAACTTAAAGAGAATGAGCCTTTTGATGTAGCTCTTCGTCGCTTCAAGCGTTCATGCGAGAAAGCTGGAATTCTGGCTGAAGTTCGTCGTAGAGAATTCTACGAGAAGCCAACTTCGGTTCGCAAGCGTAAGGCAGCTGCCGCCGTTAAGCGTCACCTCAAGAAAGTTCAGCGTGAGAGCCGTAAAAGCGTACGCCTTTACTAAGCTCGACTCTCTTACTCTCAAGCCAACTCTTAACAAGCGGTCTGAAATCTTTCTGGCCGCCCCTGCTGTCTGCAGGAATGGAATATCATGTCTGACAGTCCATTAAAGCAAAAATTCACCGAAGCAATGAAAGATGCCATGCGCGCTAAAGACAAGCCGCGTCTGGGCACTATTCGTCTTGCTCTAGCCGAAATGAAACGCATTGAAGTTGATGAAAGAATCGACCTCGATGACGCAAGAGTAATCGGTGTCCTCGATAAGATGGTGAAACAGCGCCGTGAATCTATCAAGCAATTCGAAGCTGCTGACCGAATAGAACTGGCCGACGTGGAAAAGCAGGAAATTGAAGTTCTCCAGGAATTTCTACCTCAGGCACTCACCGAAGATGAAGTCGAAGCAATCATCAAAGCTGCCGTTTCTGAATCCGGCGCCGAAACCATGAAGGATATGGGAAAGGTAATGGGCCTGGTTCGACCACAGGTAGTTGGACGCGCTGACATGGCCGAAGTAAGCAAGACAATCAAGTCTCTGCTAGGCTAATCAACTGCCAGATCGGCATTCCTTGCCGGCTTTCTACGAAGTGCAATCCGCTTACGGGCTTTCAACAGAATAGCCCATGGATGTATCTCTGCAATTGGATACAATAGACCCTCTCTACCCACTACTCTGATTATTAGGCTCGGTACTAGACCTTCTTATGGCTGGACTCATTCCACAAGCGTTTATCGATGACTTATTGCATCGCGCTGATATTGTCGATGTCATCGATAAACGAGTAAGCCTGAAGAAACAGGGCAAGAACTACGGCGCCTGCTGCCCTTTCCATCAAGAAAAAACCCCATCCTTCAGCGTACAGCCCGAGAAACAATTCTATTACTGCTTTGGCTGTGGCGCCGGCGGCAACGCCATCGGCTTCATCATGAACTTCGATCAGGTGGAGTTTCCCCAGGCCGTTGAAGTGCTCGCCAAAGACAACGGCATGGAAGTGCCCAGGGAAGAAAGCAAAGCAGAGAGTAAAAGACATTCCGAAAATGCTGGGTTGCTGGCGGTTACAGAAGACGCGAGCAAATTTTATCAACAGCAGATCAGGAAGCACGAGAATAAAAATGCGGCAGTAAACTATCTCAAAGAACGGGGTTTGAGCGGAGAGATCGCCAGAGACTTCTGTGTCGGCTACGCCCCGCCCGGCTGGGACAATTTGTTGAAAGCTGTAGGCACCGATGGCAAGCAGCAGATGGCATTGCTTAAAGCTGGCCTGGTTGTTGAGCGAGACAGAGACAAGGACACAGAAAAAACAAAAGGAAAGAGAGAGAACGATTCACCCTACTACGACAGGTTTCGTCATCGAATTATCTTTCCTATTCGCGACAGTCGGGGTCGCACAATTGCCTTCGGCGGCAGGGTTCTGGATGAGAGTAAACCGAAGTATCTGAATTCACCTGAGACCCCGATCTTTCATAAAGGCGCTGAGCTTTACGGTTTGTATGAAGCCAAAAAATCCGTCAGCAAACTCAATCGAATTCTAATAGTCGAAGGCTATATGGATGTCATTGCCCTGGCGCAAATGGGCATTCGCAATGCGGTTGCCACCTTGGGAACCGCCACCAGTGAAAGGCATTTATTAAAGCTTTTCCGATTGGTACCGGAGGTGGTGTTTTGTTTCGACGGTGATGCCGCAGGTCGGAAGGCAGCCTGGCGCGCACTGGAAAATTCAATACCGCAAATGGAAGATGGGCGTCAGATCAAATTTCTGTTTCTGGACGAAGGTGAGGATCCCGATACACTGGTACGCAAGATTGGCGAGCAGGCATTCAATCAGCAAATAGATGAAGCTACTTCTCTGGAACAATTCTTTTTCGATAAATTGTCCCAGGGCATCGATGTAAAAACCATCGAAGGCAAAGCCAGACTGAGCAATCTTGCCAAGCCGCTAATCAAGAAATTCCCCCGCGGCGTGTATGGTCAACTCATGCTGGACAGACTGTCGAATACCCTCGGTCTTGGAAATGAGTCACTTGAGCAGTTGTTCAAAGATCAGCCAGATGTTGCTGCTGAGTCAGCTTCGATTCCGCCTGGCTATCCGGAAGCTGGCTATGATTCTGCCCCACAGGAAAGAAACGACGGCGGATTTTCTCGTCCTTCTTTTTCCCGTCAATCGGCTTCCAATAATTCGAAGAACAGCTCTAATCTCGGCACCTATCGCAAGCCTGCAAGTCTGAAGGCTATAGAACTTCTATTGAGAAACCCTGAAATAGCACTTTCTATTACTGAGGATCTGGCGCCACTGCATACCGCAGAAGATGAGAGCCGCAAGCTATTGCTGTCTCTTATTGAAATGGTGAAACGAGACCCGAGTACTGAAACCTACACTATGTTGGGTTATTGCTACGGTTCCAGCCTTGGCAATCAGCTCACGCGACTGTTCAAAGGTGAGAAAATAACCCCCCAGGAAGGCATAGAAGAAGAGTTCAAACAGATACTTGACAGTATATTGTCGGATATTTCGAAAAAACTGGAAAAAATGCGGCTTAAAAGAGAATTGGCTGACCGATTTCAATCCTCTCAAGACATTCAGGAAGATATTCCGCCGATTAGCGACGAACCACCGGGCTACTTAGCGGACCAGGCGCAAGACGATGGTCCCATTGAATAAACCCGAGACTCGCAAAAACCTCCCCATAAATAGCTAAAAAATATACAAATCCGGCGCGAAACCTTTATAATGCCCGGCTCACTTTTATCCATCCAAATCTCTGGCAGTACGACAGAGAAGTCGAGAGTTCATGGCCGATTCACTAGCACCACAATCCAACCTCAAATTATTGATTGCCAAAGGTAAGGAACAGGGCTACCTGACCTATGCCGAAGTCAACGATCACCTGCCTGAGTCAATCTCCGATCCGGATCAGGTCGAAGATATTATTCAGATGATCAACGACATGGGCATCAAGGTATTTGAAACCGCGCCAGATGCTGACACCCTGATCCTCAATGAGGAAAACGATACAGGCGCCGACGAACTAGCGGCAGCTGAAGCTGCTGCAGCTCTCGCAGCGGTGGAGAACGAAGCAGGAAGAACTACCGACCCTGTGCGCATGTATATGCGCGAAATGGGAACGGTTGAACTGCTTACCCGAGAAGGCGAGATTGTAATCGCCAAGCGTATCGAAGAAGGTCTGAGGGAACTGATGAAGGCGATGGCCTTCTTCCCCGGCACCGTAGAACACGTTCTCAACGAATACGCTCTGGTCGCTTCAGAAGAACGCAGACTCAACGAGCTTATGACCGGCTACTTAGATGCCAGTGACGAAATTATTCCTCCAGGTGCTCCAGCAGTTACAGGACCAGCCGCGGCAAATAAAAGTGACGACGATGATGATGAAGCTCCTGTAGGACCGGATCCTGAAGAAGCTCGCATTCGCTTCACTGAATTGAAAGAGCAGTACGAGAGAACCAGCGCCATAGTTGGTAAGAAGGGTCGCAGAGACGCCAAGGCTTTGGCTGAACTCGAAAAGCTCGGCGAAATATTCAAGAGCTTTAAACTCACACCTCGACAATTTGAACCGCTACTAAGCCACATTCGAGCAATTCTTGGTCGTGTACGTCGCCATGAAAGAAGTGTACTGAGCTTGGCTGTGCGCAGCGCCAAGATGCCACGCAAAACTTTCATCGAAAGCTTCCCTGGCAATGAGATCAACGAGAAGTGGATCGACAAGCACATAAAAGAGAAAGAAGCCTACTCCGAGCTTCTGGTAAATATTAAGACCGAAGTTGTAAGAGCACAAAAGAAACTTCGTCATGTAGAGGAAGAAACTGGTCTTACTATTGCCGAGATTAGGGACATCAACCGAAAGATGTCTATCGGTGAAGCCAAGTCTCGCCGCGCCAAGAAAGAAATGGTGGAAGCTAACCTGCGACTGGTTATCTCTATCGCCAAGAAATATACCAACCGCGGCCTACAATTCCTCGACCTGATTCAGGAAGGCAACATCGGCTTGATGAAAGCGGTAGATAAATTTGAATACCGTCGTGGTTACAAGTTCTCCACCTATGCGACGTGGTGGATTAGGCAGGCAATCACAAGATCCATTGCTGACCAAGCCAGAACCATTCGTATTCCGGTACACATGATTGAGACTATTAATAAGCTTAATCGTATATCCCGACAGATGGTTCACGAAAAAGGTCGCGAGCCAACTCCAGAAGAGCTTGGCGAACGCATGGAAATGACCGAAGACAAGGTACGCCGTGTTCTGAAGATTGCCAAAGAGCCTATCTCCATGGAGACGCCAATTGGTGATGATGAAGATTCACATCTGGGCGATTTTATCGAAGATGCAACGGTGGACTCACCAGTTGATTCGTCCATCGATGAAGGCCTAAGAGAAGCAACGAAGGATGTATTGGGAAGCCTCACTGCGAGAGAAGCCAAGGTTCTGAGAATGCGTTTCGGTATCGACATGAACACCGACCATACTCTGGAAGAAGTAGGCAAGCAGTTCGACGTAACCCGTGAACGTATTCGTCAGATCGAAGCCAAGGCTCTGCGTAAGCTGCGTCACCCTACCCGCTCTGATCATTTGAGAAGCTTTCTCGACGAGTAATTCTCTGCTCCTAGTCTTCACCGCCTGAAGTGATGAAGACTAGGGATCATATTCTCAAATTACTCGCAGCTGTATTCCGAATCTGTCAGCCTCATTATTTCATCAATCAAATCTGTTAATTAGTTTTAGGAGTTTTCATGCCAGGTGTATCAGTCAAAGACAAAGTAGTTCTAATCTCAGGTTCAAATCGGGGCATTGGCAAAAGCTTCGCTATACAAGCTCTAGAGATGGGCGCGAAGAAAGTCTATGCGGGAGCAAGAGATGAATCGCAATTGGCAGAATTGATCGCTAAGTATGGCGACAAAATAGTACCTATAGCCTTGGACGTTACCAATCAGGATCATATCGATGCCGCCGCTGCAGCAGCTCGTGATGTCGAAATTCTGATCAATAACGCAGGCATGGGCGGCGGCGGCCCTGCTGTCAGTAACCCAAACCCAGACGGCCAGCGCATGGAGATGAAAGTAAACTATTTCGGCATCATGAATTTATCTTCAGCCTTCGCGCCAATTCTCAAGGAAAATGGCGGCGGCGCCATAGTAAATATACTGTCTGTTGCCGCTCTTAGCAGCTTTGCTTTCGCACCCGGTTACTCCGCATCTAAAGCAGCAGGTCGCTCCCTAACACAGGCTCTACGAGTAGAGCTTGGCGGTCAAAACACATTAGTGTCAGGCGTATTTCCAGGTCCAGTCGATACCGATATGGCTAAGAACGTGCCTATGGACAAGGTTTCTCCTGATTCGGTAGCTATACATGTCTATGAAGAGATTGCTAAAGGTTCTGAAGACATATATCCCGACCCTTTCGCAGTGCAATTTGCCAAGGGCGTTCAGGCGGACGCCAAGGCCGTTGAAAAAGCCAACGCAGCTGGATTTTAGGACTTACCAGCAGCCGTATAATTAAGTAGAATTCAGTTCCTTTTGCAGCCACAGTAAATCTGAAGAAACGGTCAGAATACTTTGGCGAAGCCGGAAGTTCGAAGACGAGGCGGAGATAATTTTGGACGAGGGAGTGTACGTCAGTACATGACTGAGGAGAAAATTATCTGCAACGAAGTATTCGAGCTTCAGGCGAAGATCAAAGGGCCTATAACTCAGCTGGTTAGAGTAGCGGACTCATAATCCGTTTGTCCGAGGTTCGAGTCCTCGTGGGCCCACCAATTAAAT